>Ga0326726_10000012_pt1 | contig 203011 bp, 186 predicted proteins | sample MHFenrmetagenome_2_FD_207603 | JGI IMG/M metagenome (GOLD analysis project Ga0326726, IMG submission 207603) | Lab enriched peat soil microbial communities from Michigan Hollow, Ithaca, NY, United States - MHF15MN | ecosystem: Environmental > Terrestrial > Soil > Wetlands > Peat | place: USA... | reverse complement strand
CAGGGATCATCGAAGAGGTTGGGCTGAAGCCCGGGAATGTTTTTTTTGGGGGGCTGTTCCCCCGGCTGAAGCCGGGGGCTACACGGGAGAATGTAAGAGTTGAATGTCCGCAGGGTTAAAACCCTGCTGAGTATGGGACGGTGGTTTCGAAGGATCTTCGCGCTCCTGTGGCAAATGTCCGCAGGGTTAAAACCCTGCTGAGTATGGGACGGTGGTTTCGAAGGATCTTCGCGCTCCTGTGGCAAATGTCCGCAGGGTTGAAACCCTGCGGAATATGGGAATCGCTACCGGGATGAGTTCTCGCCGTAGGCCCAGCGGCCCTGATGCTCGAGGATCATCTCGATGATCTCCCGGATGCAGCCCCGCCCTCCTTCATAAACCGAGATGTAAGCGACCCGATTCCTGAGGTACTCGACCCCGTTGATGGTCGTGACCGGCAAGCCGACCTTCCTGAGAATGTCCAGTTCCTCGATATCGTCGGCGATGCATGCGCACTCCTCATCCTTGAGGTCGTAACGCTGCTTGAACGACTCGTAGGCGTCGAGCTGGTCACCCCCTTCCAGGTAGAGGTCCATGGCCCCTGCCGCCTCGAGCAGCGGCTGGTAGACGCTTGTGTTACGACCCGAGATAACGGCGATTCGCAGGCCGCTTCGCAGAGCCTCCCTGATGGCGACGCCGTCACGGGCATAGAGGTTGGCAAGCTCCCTGCCTTCGCTGTCGAGGGTGATCATGCCGTTGGTCAGCACGCCGTCGACAGGAAAAATCACGGCTTTGATGGCGTCCAGGGCGGCTCCGACCTGGGATGAGGGGTCAGCCTGTAAGGGCTGCATGCCGAAAAACTGAAAAGAGCTCACGTCAGTTATTGTTGGTTACCGTGAATGAAGAGACTGCACACAGGCCTGCAGTTGCAATAGCTCCCTGACCATCGGCGCGAACTCTCCGAGCGACACCTGGGTGGCCGCGTCGGACATGGCATTGGAAGGGTCCGGATGGACTTCGAAAAAGAGGCCGTCGATGCCGGTCGCAACCGCCGCGCGGGCAAGCGGCATAAGGAACCGCCGGTCGCCTCCGGAAACACCCGAGGCCGCTCCGGGAAGCTGGACGCTATGGGTGGCGTCGAACACGACCGGCCAGCCCGAATCGCCCATGATCGGCAGGGACCTGAAATCGACCACAAGGTTATGGTAGCCGAAGGTGGTGCCCCGCTCGGTCAGCATGATCTTCCGGTTACCGGTCGATGCCGCCTTTTCGGCCGCATAGGCCATGTCACCCGGAGCCATGAACTGCCCTTTCTTGATGTTCACCGCAAGGCCGGTCGATGCCGCAGCCACCAGAAGGTCGGTCTGACGGCACAGGAACGCCGGAATCTGCAGCACGTCGACGTACCGCGCCGCCAGCTCCACCTCGCCGGTCTCGTGAACGTCGGTAAGAACGGGCATGCCGTACGTCTCCCGGACTTCTGCAAGGATCTCCAGTGCCTCAATGTCGCCGATACCGGTGAAGGACGACGACGAGGAGCGGTTCGCCTTGCGGTACGAGCCCTTGAAGACGACAGGCACCTCCTCCTCCCGCCTGATGCGGTCCAGCTCGGCCGCGACCTGCATGACCATTTGCCGGCTTTCGACAAGGCATGGTCCTGCGATGAGGAACAGCCCTTTTGGGCCGGGTACCGCCAGGGGACCGATCGAGAACTTTTCCATGCGTTTTCCCGTTAATCAAGAGAGCCGGGGACAAAGGCGCCCGGCATTTTATGCTGGTTTTTCAAGCCTTTAATTTACACATTAATTTATCTTTTCACTGATCGATAACAACCCTCAAGCACTATGAACACCGCAGACACCAGACAGCGGCTTCAGGATATCGAAAAGCAGATCGCCAGCCTCCGCGAGGAGCAGGTGACGGTCAAAGCGCAGTGGGACTCCGAAAAGGAGCTGATACAGACCTCCCGGCGACTGAAATCGCAACTCGAGGAGCTTCGCGTCCAGGCTGAGAACTACGAACGAAACGGCGACTACGGCAAGGTGGCCGAGATACGGTACGGCCAGATCGCACAGCTCGAACGCAACCTCGAGGAGAACGCAAGGAAGATCGAGGCCAAGCAGGCCTCGGGTGACCTGATCATGAAGGAGGAGATCGATGCCGGCGACATAGCGGACATCGTTTCCCGCTGGACCGGCATCCCTGTCAGCAAGATGCTCCAGTCGGAACGGCAGAAGCTGCTCGGCATCGAGGAGGAGCTGCACAGGAGGGTCATCGGACAGGATGAAGCCGTCAGGGCGGTCAGCGATGCCGTCAAAAGATCCCGCGCTGGCATGGGCGACGAGAAGCGCCCGATCGGTTCGTTCATCTTCCTCGGTCCGACCGGCGTCGGCAAGACCGAGCTGGCGCGAACGCTGGCCGAGTACCTGTTCGACGACGAGGAGGCCATGATCCGCATCGACATGAGCGAATACATGGAGTCCCACACAGTGAGCCGCCTCGTCGGAGCGCCGCCCGGCTACGTCGGATACGAGGAGGGAGGACAGCTCACCGAGGCCGTCAGGAGGAAACCATTCTCTGTGGTGCTGCTCGACGAGATCGAAAAGGCACACCCCGACGTGTTCAACATCCTGCTGCAGATCCTCGATGACGGGCGCCTTACCGACAGCAAGGGGCACACGGTGAACTTCAAGAACACCATCATCATAATGACCAGCAACATCGGGGCCCACCTCATCCAGAGCGAGATGGAGAGGATCGACGGCGCGCCTGCCGAAGAGGTGCTTGCCGGCCTGCAGGACAAGCTGTTCCAGCTGCTCAAGCAGCAGGTCCGTCCCGAGTTCCTGAACCGCATCGACGAGATCATCCTCTTCACACCGCTGACCCGCGACAACCTGAAGGAGATCGTCACCATCCAGTTCAACCGGATCAGGGAACTGGCCCTTCGGCAGAGAATCGCACTCTCGATTACAGATGATGCGCTCTTGTGGCTGGCAAAAACCGGTTTCGACCCGGCTTTTGGAGCACGCCCGCTGAAACGGGTCATGCAGCGCAAGATCACCAATCCGCTGTCGGAGATGATCCTTGCCGGCCAGGTTGACGAAGGCGACACGGTCGAGGTGGCGGCCGAAGGCGATGGCATGGTATTGAGGAAAAAAGGATGACGAAAAAGAAAGGTCCCATAGGACAGCAGGGACTTCAGTACGAAGCAGCCGTTCTTATATTCTACACTGATGTCCTTGCCGTCCCTTTAGTCCTTTTTTCCCTTAAAAAATGAGACAACTCATACTCTCACTGCTACTGCTTCTGCTCCCGCTCTTCCCTGCCGGAGCTTCAACGAGCAAGCCCGACAGCCTTACGATCAAGATCGGCCAGATGCTCATGATCGGATTCAGGGGGCTGGATGCGAAAACGGAACCCCGCATCGAAGCCGATATCCGCAAACGGGGCATCGGGGGCATAGTGCTGTTCGATTACGATGTGGCTGCGGCATCGCCGGTACGCAACATCGAGTCGCCGGAGCAGGTCGCCCGGCTCGTTTCGGAGTTGCAGGGGATGTCGCAGATCCCGCTCTTCGTAGCCATCGACCAGGAGGGCGGACGGGTAAGCCGCCTCAAGCCCGCCCGGGGATTCCCGCCCAGCGTGTCGGCTGCGCACCTCGGGGCACTCGACAACGCAGACAGCACAAAGCTGGCCGCGGGCGCCACTGCGGGGCTGCTCAGGCGGCTGAAGATCAACATGGACCTCGCTCCGGACGTCGATCTGAACACCAACCCCGACAACCCCGTCATCGGCAGGCTCGAACGAAGTTTTTCGAAGGACCCCCGCGTGGTGGCCCGCCATGCCAGGATTTTCATCGATGAGTTCCATGCCGCAGGCATCGTTCCTGTGCTCAAGCATTTCCCCGGCCACGGAAGCTCAACGAAGGACACGCACAAGGATTTCACCGACATCACCGCCACCTGGTCACGGGATGAGCTCGAGCCCTACAGGAAGCTCATCCGGGAAGGCTACGACGACCCGGTCATGACGGCACACGTCTTCAACGCCGGCCTCGACAGCCTCAATCCGGCAACCCTCTCGAAAGCCATCGTCAGCGGCCTGTTGCGCAGGGATCTCGGATTCAGGGGCGTGGTCATCAGCGACGACATGCAGATGAAGGCGATCTCCGGCCGGTACGGCCTGGAAACGGCCATCCGCCTCGCCATCGAGGCGGGCGTAGACATCCTGCTCTTCGGGAACAACGCTTCAGATTACGATCCGAAAATTGCCGAAAAAGCGACAGGAATCGTCCACAAACTGCTCAAGCAGGGCGTCGTCACACCCGGAAGGATCGACGAATCATACCGGCGCATAATGAATTTGAAACAACGCATCATCAACCCCCGTCAATGAAGAGCATCTACCTCGTAAGACATGCGAATGCAGGCTGGAACAATTCTCAACTTCCCGACTTCGAACGGACACTGAGCGACGAGGGCCGGAAAGAGGCCTCCGAGATGGCCGGCCGGCTGCTCGAAAAAGATGCCCGCCCCGACATACTCGTCTCCAGCCCCGCATCGAGGGCGCTCGAAACGGCCGGAATCTTCGCCGACAGGCTGAGCTGCCCGCCGGAGCTGATCCGGCCTGATGCCGGCATCTACGATGGAGATGTCGATACGCTTTCGGAAATCGTCCAAAAACTGCCCCGCGACCACCAGACGGTCATGATCTTCGGCCACAACCCGACAATCAGCCTCTACTCCTCATGGCTGTCGGGAAAACAGCTCGGACAAATGGTGACCTGCGGCGTCATCCGCCTGGATCTCCCCAAGGGAAACTGGACTGATGCAAAAAAAGGGTGCGCGAATGCGGTGTGGTACTCCTATCCGAAAAACCGTCAGTAGTTCTCGGCCTTGGGCTCCCTGGTCATGAGGTCAAGGGTGGCCTGCTGGGCGGGCTTGCCTTCGAAGAGCATCTCGTAGACGGCGCGGGTGATGGGCATCTCGACGCCGAGCCTTGACGAAAGTTCGACCACGGCTTTCGAGGTGAGCACTCCTTCGGCGATCATGTTCATCTCGCTGATCACCTCATCCAGCTTCCTCCCCTTGCCGATCTGTTCACCGACATAACGGTTGCGGCTGTGCTTCGAGAGGCAGGTAACCACCAGGTCGCCGATCCCGGAAAGGCCGGACATGGTCACCGGATCGGCCCCGAGCTTCGAGCTGAGCCTCGATATCTCGGCCAGGCCGCGGGTGATGATGGCCGCCTTGGCATTGTCGCCGAAACCGAGACCGTCTGAAATTCCGGCGGCGATGGCGATGATGTTCTTGACCGAACCAGAGATCTCGACACCGATAAGATCGGTATTGACGTACACCCGGAAGAGTCGGGTGTGGAAGGCCTCCTGGACCCTGCGCGCGGTCTCTTCGGAGATGGAGCAGGCAACGACGGTAGTCGGCTGCTCATGAGCTACCTCCTCGGCATGGCTCGGCCCGTACAGCACGGCGACCTGGGAGGGCTGCAGGGAGGGAAGGGCCTCGAGCAGCACTTCGGACATGCGCTTGCCGCTCTTCAGTTCGATACCCTTGGCAACGTTGACGATGATCTTCCCTTCAAGGGGCACGCCGGAGAATGCTCCCGCAGTTTCGCGCAGCGCCTGTGAAGGCACGGCCGTCACGACCATCCCTGCCGGGGTGACGGCATCATGGAGATTTTCGACGACATGGAGCGACGGGGGGAATACGACCCCCTTGAGGTAGCGCTTGTTCTCACGCTCGGCTTCGAGCGCACGTGCGAACTCTGGCCGGTGCGCCCAGAGGCTCACCTCATGCCCCTTGGCGGCGAGCAGCACGGCAAGCGTTGTGCCCCAGCTGCCCGCGCCAAGAACGGCGATCTTCATGCAACGAGCTCCTGGTTCAGGCATGGCGCCTGAAGGTCAGACGGTTCTCGGTTCCCGTAAGCAGCCGTTTGATGTTGACGCGATGAGTGTAGATGATCGCCGCTGCCACAATAAGCCCGAAGATGAGCAGGTGGTAGTCGAGGCTGTCGTGCACAAACCACCTGGCGCCGAACACCTTCACGTAGTAGTCAAGACCGCCGCCAAGCTCGAAAAGGTACTTGCGGATGGCGATGATGAGCGGAAATGCGATGGCCGCAAGGATCGAGCCCAGCGACACGTAGCGCGAAAGCCATACGGCCAGGAGGAACACGCCGATCACCATCAGCATGCTCACCGGAGCGATGCCGATCAGCATGCCTGCCGCCGTGCTGACACCCTTACCGCCCTTGAAGCCGGCAAACACCGTGAAGACGTGGCCGATAACGGCGGCCATTCCGGCGATCAGGCTCAGTGCCACCTCGTTCATGTCGGGAAACGCGCCGACCGGGTGCGCCTTGAAGAATGCGACGACGTAAACCGCGGCCACAGTCCCCTTGGCGATGTCGATGAGCGTCACGGTGAGACCGGCCTTCCAGCCGAGCACCCTGAAGGCGTTCGTGCCGCCGGCGTTGCCGCTGCCGTATTGGCGGATGTCAATGCCCTTCAGCAGCTTTCCGGCGATAATGCTGCTCGGAATCGAACCGATAAGATAGGATACAAGGAGGATGCACAGCAAGGTAAGCATACAGGTACCGTTTGGATAATGAACTGACTTCCGCTCACCGGCGAATCACGCCCTGGTGACCGATCCTATAATGTATGCATTTTCCTGCTTCGACTTCAAATACGCCATGACGTGATCGACACGATCTTTGGCCACGATCATCACCAGGCCGAGCCCGAGGTTAAAGGTGCGGCGCATGTCCTCTTCCGGCACGGAACCTTCGCGACGGATGAGGTCGAAGATCAGGGGTTCAGGCCACGATGACCAGTCCACCGAAAGGACGAGCCCGTCCGGCACGATGCGCATGGTGTTGCCCATGAGCCCTCCGCCGGTGATATGCGACATCCCTCTGAGGTCCGGCGAACCGAAGAGCGGTTCGATGACCGAAAGGTAGGAACGGTGCTCCTTCAGCAGCTCATCGCCGATCGTGCCGTCGAGGCCGGCGACCTTCTCGTGCATCCGGCCTTCGAACACTTTGCGGGCGAGCGAATAGCCGTTGGTATGCAGGCCGGTCGAGGGAAGGCCGATCATGACGTCCCCGGCTTCGATCCGGGATCCGTTGACGATGTTCGGCTTGTCGACCACGCCGACGATCGTGCCGGCAAGGTCGAAATCCTCGGCCTCGTAGATGCCGGGCATCTCTGCGGTCTCCCCGCCGATCAGGGCGCAGCCGTTCTCGCGGCAGGCCTTGACCATGCCGGTGACCACGGCTGCCGCGATCTCGGGCTTCAGTTTGCCGCAGGCATAGTAGTCGAGGAAAAACAGCGGTTTCGCGCCGCACACGAGGATATCGTTGACGCAGTGGTTGACCAGGCAGGAACCCACCGTGTCGTACTTGCCGAGTTCGACGGCGATCTTGAGCTTGGTGCCCACGCCATCGATGCTGCTCACCAGCACCGGCTGGACATACTTCGAGAAGTCAGGCTGGAAAAAGCCACCGAAGGCGCCGATATCGGTCATCACCTGGGTGGTGAAGGTCTGACGTACCTGAGGCTTGATCAGGCGGACAAACTCTTCGCCTGCAGTGATATCGACTCCGGCTTTCTTGTAATCCATGGTCATTCTTTGTTTGATCCTGTAAATATCTTTAGGGTCGGTCAGCTGCCGGCCGGCTTCTCGAAAATGCCGCACTGCTCGCCCGAGAAGAACTCGCAGTGCAGGGCCGAAACGGCCGCCGCCACATCATGCTCATCCACGACCACGCCGACGTTGATCTCGGACGCCCCCTGTGAGATCATCCTCAGGTTGACGTTCCGGAGCGAACCGAAGATCCTGCCTGCCACGCCCCTCGACATGCGGAGGTTATCGCCCACGACGCTGACCGTGGCCACCTTGTGCTCGAGCTCCACATCGCCGATGGCCTTCAAGGCCTGGATAAGCGATTCATCCACACTCGAGTCGTCGACAGTAACGGAAACCGAAACCTCGCTGGTCGATATCATCTCGACCGACACGCCGTAACGTTCGAAAACACCGAACAGCTCGTTCATGAAGCCATGGCGGCCGAACATGCGGTTGGAGCGGATGTTGACGATGGCCTGTCCCTTCTTGACGGCGATCGACTTGACCAGCCCTTCGTAGCTCATACCCGACAGGAGAGCCGGGTCGTCCGTGATCAGGGTGCCCTTCGAATCGGGGTGCCAGGTGTTCAGTACGTAGACCGGAATGTTCTTCTTCACTGCCGGGGCGATGGTGTCGGGATGCAGCACCTTGGCGCCGAGATAGGCCAGCTCGGCCGCCTCGGAGAAGGTCATGATCCTGATGCTCCGGGCTTCGGGTACGAGGCGGGGATCGCAGGTCATCACGCCGTCGACGTCAGTCCAGATCTGGATCGAATCGTCGTGCAGCCAGGCGCCGAGAAGAGCCGCGGAAAGGTCCGAACCGCCCCTGCCGAGGGTTGTGGTCTTGCCGCCGACGGTTGAGCCGATATAGCCCTGCGTCACGACGATCACTCCCGACTCAAGTACGGGACTGATGAGTTCGGCGACCTTCGCCTCGCAGAGTTCGTCGATCGGCCGGGCAAACCCGAAACGGTCGTCGGTGATCATCACCTGCCGTACGTCGAGCCACTGGCTCCGATGACCCTGCTCGCTCATGGCGGCGGCGAACACGGTGGTCGAAAGCAGTTCGCCGAAGGAGCAGAACATGTCCCTCGAACGCTCGGTCAGCTCGCCGACGATCTCGATGCCCTTGGCCAGCATTTCGAGATGGGTGACATAGGCGTCGATCTTCCCGGCCAGTTCCGTCCTGAGCGCTTCGCTTTTGATCAATTCGCCGACAAGGTCGACATGGTGCTTCCTGACCTCGCCAACTTTGGCGAGGGCTTCGTCGAGCGAGCCTGCGCCCGCGGCCTCGGCAATCTGTATAAGCTTGTTGGTGATACCGCTGCAGGCGCTCAGCACCACGAGCGGTACGCCCGTCGTGCGCTGTTCGGCAACGATGGCGATCGCCTGCTGCATGGCCTTGGCCGTGCCAACAGAGGTCCCGCCGAATTTCATTACTGCCATAACCTCAATCGAATGAATTTGTTTCGCGTCGTTTTCCGTTCCGGATTTCTTATACTGCGAGAGTGGAGAGTTTCCTGAACCCTGAACACCGGGATTCCGGCGTGCCCCCATGAACGAGAGCGTTCGATTCATGCCGCCATCGGGACCGCAGCGGAGACATTACGGAAAAACCGCCATCGCCATCCTGCTCGCGGGCCTCATGCTTTCGCTTGGCGCCTGTCAAAGCTCGCGCCCCCTCTCCGATCGCATGGAGACCAAATATAGTTTAAAAAAGAGAAAATCATACATCTCCTGCGCCCGTCCCGAAGGCCGTTCCGGATGCCCTCTCCCGGTGCGCGTACCCGAGCTTTCGTACCGGCGGATGCTCTCCTGGATCGAGGCCGCCAAAGGCACGAAGTACCGGTTCGGCGGTACGGCGCCTGACGGGTTCGACTGTTCGGGATTCGTCCAGTACCTTTACAGCCTCTCCTTCCAGATGCAGCTTCCCCGAACCTCGACGGACCTTGCCCTACTTGGGTCGATCGTGCCGCGCAGGGAGCTGAAACGCGGCGACCTGGTCTTCTTCAGTTCCGGCGGCGAAGCGATCGACCATGTGGGGGTTTTTCTCGGAGAGGAGCGCTTCGCCCATTCGGCCACGAAGGTGGGCGTGACCATCAGCTCTCTCAACCAGAACTGGTACGGCACGCACTTCGCTTTCGGCGCCAGGGTGATCAGGATCGACTGAAGCGGGATTCAGCGGATAGCTGCGAATGCTAAAATTCGTATCTTCCCGACCACAAGGAGATTGCAAACTTAACACCTATCAGGGACCCCGCGTCAATGCAGCCGCCGAAAACCCATAACCACATCGAGCTGTCGTTCGAGATCGACAGCGACCTCTACGAGCTTTACATCGCCGTGCTTTCCCAGGCGGGAGTCGAATACTTCCTCGAAGAGGACAGAAAGCTGCTCGCCTACCTTCCCGAGAACGAATGGAACGCCCAGAAGGAGGATGCCATCAGGAACCTGCTTCAGGAGACCTTCGGCGCGGTGCCACGATACACCTCATTGCTCATGGCCGACAGGAACTGGAACGCAGAATGGGAAGCCCAGCTCCAGCCGGTGGTGGTTTCTGATCGGTTCCTGATCGTGCAGCAGCAGAAAGAGTATGAGCTGAAGCCAGGCCAGATCGTCATCGCCATCAACCCGAAGATGTCCTTCGGGACCGGCTATCACGCCACCACTCGCCTGATGCTGCGGCAGATGGAGGAGCTCGACCTCGCCGACAGGAAGATCATGGATATCGGCACCGGAACCGGCGTGCTCGCCATCGCTGCCCGAAAGCTCGGAAACAGGAACCCGATCCTGGCGTTCGACAACAACAGCTGGGCGGCCGAGAACGCCGTCGAGAACGTCGAGGAGAACCAGGCGCCCGACATCCGTGTCGAACTGCTCGACGCAGAGGAGGATCTGGCGGCAAATCTGCAGGAGGGATATGACCTCGTGCTGGCAAATATCAACAAGAACGTCATCGACCGCGTCCTTCCGGTCATCCGCAAACATGCCCCCGGAGCGCAGGTGCTGCTGTCGGGCATCCTGGTCTACGACGAACCCTGGCTGAAAAAGCTCGTCAAACGCCTGGGCTACACCGCGAAGAAGACGATCTACGAGGACGAATGGCTCTCCTGCCTGATCGAACCGGGAAACTGAAACAGCATCTCCATGGAAAGAACCGCATGCATCGACGTGGGGACCAACACGGCCCTGCTCCTGGTTGCCGACCTCGACCCTGAATCGGGGCGCATCCTCCCGGTGGAGCACCGCCAGACCATCGTCCGGCTCGGCCAGAAGGTCGACGAAGGCCGGGTGATTTGCAGGGAGGCCCTCGACCGCCTGGTTTCATGCATGTCGGAGTACGCGGAACTCTGCAGGAGCCTCGGCGTCGCGAACATCGCCGCCGCAGGCACGAGCGCCCTGCGTGACGCATCGAACAGGGAGGAGATCATCGGGGAGGTGCGACGCGTAACCGGCATCGAACTTCGCTGCATCAGCGGTCATGAGGAGGCCGAGCTCACCTTTTTCGGCGCGGTGGCGGGAATGGCCGGGGTGCAGGAACCCTTCACGGTCATCGACATCGGCGGCGGAAGCACCGAGATCATCATGGGCACGACCACTGCGGTGGAGCGATCGACAAGCATCGACATCGGCTCGGTGCGGCTGACCGAACGGTTCTTCACCACCCTGCCTCCAGCGCCAGGGCAGTACGAGGCCGCCCGAAACGAGATCAACCGGCTGCTTTCGGCCAACCTCGCCCCCTTTTTCGCCTCACGGCAGGAGGTTTTCGGCGTGGCGGGCACCCTGACCACCATCGTGCAGGTCACCCTTGGCGACCTGCGCTTCAACCCGGAGAAGGTCCACGGTTACAGGCTCGAATACGACCATGTGCACCGCCTGCTCGAACGGCTCCGAACGATGAGCCTGCAAGAAATCGAAGCCCTCGGCATCCCGGAAGGGCGGGCCGACGTCATCCTCATGGGCACAATGATCCTGCACCAGTTCATGCGCCTGCTCGGTGTCGGCAGCGTGACGGTCAGCATCCAGGGGCTGCGCTTCGGCATGGCCCAGAAGGAGATGCTCCGGCTTCGCCCTTTCGACAGACCAGGCAGACCAGCCCGCCCGAAGCGTCCCGCGTAAAGAACAGGAACACATCACTGCTCTCGCCAAGCCTGAACTGCTTGCGAAGCTGTTCAGGGGAGAGCGGAAAATCCCGGCGCTGGATGGCCGCACCCGTGATGCCACGGCTCGCAAGCTGGCTCCTGAAGGCCTTCGGCTTGAACGGCAGGCACTCGACGACCCTGAAGCTCCTTCCGGGAAACCCTTCGACGAACCGATCCGAAGTGAGGTAATCGACCGAATCGTTCAGGAACTCGAGCCCCAGCTTCGCGGCAAGCTCCGCGCTCAGCCGCGCCTTGATGATGGCCGCATCCGGCTCGTAGAACCACTGCCCGGGAGCCTGCGCGACTACCCTTTCCAGGCAACCGTCATCCTTCGACGAAATCTCGAACACCCCGCCCCCTTCGTCGAGGCATACGGCCCTGACCGAATGCGGCTTTCCTGAATCACTACCGCGATCCAGCATGAGCAGGGTCTCCTTGCACTCCCCGCCGACCGAAACCACGATGACCGATGAGAGCGCCGGAAGCTTCTCCTGCAGGCCGGAGACCTCGAGGGCCGGGGAGGCCTTGATGCACACGCGGGGAGCCTTCCTGAGCATCAGGTCGTGCAGCCTGACCACATCCGGGCTTGTCGCCTCGAGCCCGACGGATCGCACCCCTTCTTCCCGCCTTGCCGGGTCGACGTACACCCAGTCGAATGCGTCGTCCGGATAACCGGCGAGAGTATCCGCACTCTCCCCGACCACTGTTTCGATGTTCGCAACCTCCATCGCCCGGCGATTGTATGCGGCAAGCTCCGCAAGCACGGGGTCCCGCTCGCAGTAGACGACATGGTCGAACCTGCGTAAAAAAAAGATAGCATCGATCCCGAGCCCTCCGGTCAGGTCGATGATCGCTCGTCCGCCCATGAGACCCGCCTTCCAGCCGGCCGCGCTTTCACCCGAGGACTGTTCAAGGGCGAGCTTCGTGTAGAGGAGCGGATATCGGGAGAGCGAGGGAAGCTTCTTTTCAGCCTTCCGGCGACAGGCGATCTGCTCTGCCATGGCCCTTACCGGAAGATCATTCCGGCCGTGGAACCTCATGGCGAACCCCGCCGGGTCCTCGTGGGCATGCGCTCGGATCAGATCGAGGACGCCGGGATCCTGGAGGGACTGAAGCTCATCGTGGGTCATATTGAAAAAAAGGACTTAAAGGACTTCAGGGACAGCAATGTAAAGACAGAAAAGAACACCTGTTGTCCCTGACGTCCCTGTTGTCCTTGCTGTCCGTTTGCGGGTAATTATTTTTTTCTTTGCTGAAGTCTGGCCCTGGTCATACGCTCACGAATACCGCCTTCGTTGAGAAACTCACGTTCAATGCTGCTGAGCTGCCGGCCAAGCAGATAACTGCACACCCTGATCAAGCCGATGATAACATTGGCACTGATTTCAGGGTCCTCGTGTTCGACACCCTTGCGGAATGTCTCATAAACGGCATCCGGTGACCGGTTCAGTTCACGAAGCCTTATTGCATAAGGGGGTGATCTGCCGACCATTCTGCAAGCCCCCTGACTCTGAGGAAATCCCGGTAATCCGCAAGAAGCTCTTCAAGGCTGGCACGCGCGACATTAGTAAGCTTGATTTCGGTCTCTTTCGAGGTCGCAGAAGCAATGCTGCCTTCGATGATGTTCTGCTTTCCCGATCGCGCAGCCTGAACCATCTGGTCAACCGTACGGTCTCGCCTGTCGAAAAACCGACCGGTAAAGTACACCGTGGCATCGTAAATGATTTCAGGCTTTTTATAAGAAAGCAAATTCCTGTAACCACCGTGACGGGGGATGAATCCTTCGGGAGCCATGGAATAGTGACAGTCGATTGAAAAGACCACAGCAACATAGGGACAACAAAGACATAAATGAGCAGGTTCACCCTAAGGTTTTAACCCTGCAGTCCTTGCCGTCCCAGATGTCCTTTACGTCCCTGCCTTCTCTCCTGCGTTATGCTCTTCGATCAGCACTCGGCGCAGGACCTTGCCGATTGTTGATTTGGGCAGGGAGCCGCGGAACTCGACATGCCGCGGGACCTTGTAGCTGGCCAGCTCCTTCTGGCAATGGGCTTTCAGTTCATCGAGGTTAAGCTCGCAGCCGTTCTTCAGCACCACCCATGCCTTGACGGCTTCACCCTGCCGCTCATCGGGCACGCCGGCCACGCCGACCTCCTGCACCGAAGGATGCAAGGCGATCACCTCCTCGACCTCCCGCGGCCAGACCTGGAACCCGCTCGGCTTTATCAGGTCCTTCTTGCGATCCACGATAAAGAGGAACCCATCCTCATCGAGGTAACCGAGGTCACCCGTATGGAGCCAGCCTTCCCTCAGCATCCCCTCGGTCTCGGCCGGGTTGTTCCAGTAACACTCCATGAGCTGCGGCGCCTGCATGAGGACCTCGCCGACCTCTCCGTAAGGCAGTCCGACACGGCTGTCTTCGGCATCGACTATTCGGATGTCGACGTCCGGAGCCGGTACGCCTACCGCACCTTTCTTGCGGATGCCCAGCACCGGTGTACAGACCGATGCAAGCATCGATTCGGTCATCCCGTAGGCCTCGATGATCTGGGCGCCGGTCATCGACTCGAAGCGCTGCCTTGTCTCGAGGTGAAGCGGCGAGGCTCCTGAAACGATCAGCTTGATCGACTTGAGGAGAGCATGGTCCTTCTGGAGTTTCGGGTGGGCGGCAAGTGCGTTGAAAAGCGTTGGCACTCCGGGAAGGACGGCCGGCCTGAGCGACTTGACAAGGTGAAGCAGCCCGTCGATGTCTTTGGGGTTCGGCACCAGGATGAGCGGATAGTTCCTGACCAGGCCGGCGGTCATGATGCCGAGCTGGCCATAGACATGGAACAGCGGCATATTGAGGATGATGCTGTCGCTGCGGTTCGAAAGCACCACGCCGAACCATCTGCTGATCTGCATGCCGGAGATGACCATCGCCTGGTGGCGTCCGATGGCGCATTTGGGCCGTCCGGTCGTGCCTCCCGAAAACATGAACACGGCCGGGTCGGCGTGGGTGACGGAGATGCCCGCAGGGGACTTTCCCGCATGTGCGGCGATCATCGCCTGCATTTCGAAATCACCGGAAGCTATCCTGGCGCGATGCCCCTCTTTCGCCTCCTTAAGCAGCGTGAAAAGCACTCGCTTGAGCGGGGGCAGGTACTCCTTGATGTTCGATGTGACGACCCTTTTCAGCGGGGTCTCCCCCCTGACCTCGCATACCTTGGCATAGAACAGGGAGAGCACGACCGCGGTTTCGGCGCCGCACTCGGTAAGGGCGTACACCAGCTCGTGCCCTGTGTAGAGCGGGTTGATCGGGACGACCACGCCGCCGGCCTTCCAGATGCCGAACTCGGCGATGATCATCTGCGGGGAGTTCGGCATGACAATGGCGACCCGGTCCCCCTTGCGGACTCCGGCGGCCACGAGGGCCGAGGCGAAGGCCCCGCTCTGGAGCTCGAGCTCCCGATAGGTGATCGTCGTCCCCTGGAAAAGGAGTGCAGGGTCATCGCCCCTTCCGGAAGTCACGGTTTCGCGGAGGTTGTCAAGCAGGGTCTGCTCGGGATAAGGCTTGAGGGAGTGCGGAACCCCCTTGTCATATTGGCTGAGCCAGGGTCTTTCGGTCATGATCTCTCAGGGAAAAGGACAAAAGGGACTACAGGAGCATATCTGGAACACAGAATATACGCTTTCTCGCTTTTTCCTTGCCGTCCTTTGCGTCTTTGCTTTCCTTTATGTCCTTTCTTCAAACCGATTCTACCTCTTGCCGCACAACCTCGCAGACTGCCGTGGTCAATCTTGCCAGCTCGTCGTCGCCGATCATGAATGGAGGCATGAGGTAGACCAGGCGGCCGAACGGGCGGACCCAGACGCCTCTGTCGACAAAGCGTTTCTGTATCAGGCCCATATCGACCGGCTTTTCGAGCTCGACCACTCCGATGGCGCCAAGCACCCGGACATCCTTCACACCGGCCATGCCGGCACACGGGGCGAGCCCGTCGCCGAGCATCCGCTCGATGCCGAGCACGGCGGACTGCCACGCCTGCCCCTGCAGGAGCCCGATGCTCGCGACGGCAACGGCGCAGGCCAGGGGGTTTGCCATGAAGGTGGGCCCGTGCATGAAGAGCCCTGGTTCACCTGAGGAGATCGTGTCCGCGACATGGCCGGAGGCCACGGTGGCCGCCAGGGTCATATAGCCCCCGGTCAGCGCCTTGCCGACGCAGACGATGTCCGGCACGACGCCCGCGTGCTGCATGGCGAACATCCGCCCTGTACGGCCGAATCCGGTGGCGATCTCGTCGAAGACAAGCAGCACGTCGTGCGCCGTACAGAGCTCCCTGAGGCGACGCAGGTAGTGGGGGGAGTAGAAGCGCATGCCTCCCGCACCCTGCACGACCGGTTCGAGGATCACGGCCGCGATCCGCTCTCCGTGCGTTTCGAGCTGCATCCGCATGTCGTCGATGGCCGCCTCGCGCCAAGGCTCCCCGAAACCGCAGGAGGGAGCCTCGGCGAAGAGCTGTTCGCAGAGCACCCCCTGGAACAGGCCGTGCATGCCCGTCACCGGGTCGCAGACCGACATGGCCATGAAGGTGTCGCCGTGGTATCCCGACCGCACCGTAAGCAGGCGCCGCTTCTCCGGCCGGCCTGCTGCATGCCAGTACTGCAGGGCCATCTTGACGGCGACTTCGACCGACACCGAGCCCGAATCGCAGAAAAAGACACGGTCGAGCGGATCAGGAAGAAGCCCGGCCAGCAACTTGCCGAGTTCGATGGCCGGTTCGTGCACCAGCCCGCCGAACATCACGTGGCTCATGCGGCCAAGCTGCTGCGTGACTGCCCGGTTCAGCTCAGGATGGTTGTAGCCGTGGATGGCCGCCCACCATGAGGACATGCCGTCGATGAGCCGCCGGCCGTCTTCGAGCACGATCGTCGCCCCCTCGGCGCCGGCAACCGGGTAGACAGGCAGCGGTTCCGACATCGAGGTGTAGGGGTGCCAGAGGTGCCGGCGGTCGAAGTCGAGGTCCATCATGTGCGGGAATAGTGCAGGTTTCAGATGTTCAACAGGAGGCCTGCCGCGACGCCGGACGAGAAGCCGTTCACGTCGAGGTCGATCAGGGGGGCCCGGGACATGCCGTAATGCATCATGCTTTGTTCGATCACCTTTCGCGTATCCATGGAGATCGCCGCATCCTCCTCACCGAAACGGTTGTAGACGACAGCACGGACTTCGATGTTCCTGGAAATGCAGGCTTCGAGCGACAGCAGGGTGTGGTTGATGCTGCCGAGCCTCGGCGAGGTGACCAGCACCAACCCGTAACCGGCATCGCGAATGAAGTCCGCGAACATCAGGCTGCCGTTCAGGGGGACGAGCAGCCCGCCCGCGCCCTCGAGCATCACCAGTTCATAGCGCTTCTGCAACATGAAGGTGGCTCGCCGGACAGCCATTACGTCGATCTCCTTTCCCTCCATGGCTGCAGAAAGGTGCGGCGAGGCCGGATATCGGAACACGTAAGGGCAGGTCGTTCCGTCGAGGTCGACATCCTGCAGCCCGATACCCATGATCTCCCGGTGCACGGCAATGTCGCCGGAGATGCCCTCGCAGCCGGTCTGGGCAATCTTCTGGGTGATGGCCTGCACGCCGGCAGCCCTGAACGCCTTTGCCAGGTGGCCGGTGGCCACCGTCTTTCCTACGCCGGTATCGATGCCTGACACGGCAAGCACGCGCCCTTTCACCGGAGCCTCCTGAAACAGCAGTAGACGGGATGATAGGTCAGGCTGACGCCGCTTCCGGTGGAGAACGACGACCTGTAGCGATGCAGGAACTGCTGGTAGCGGGTTCGCGTCCAGGGACTCCCGCCGGCAACCCCGTTGACCCCGGTCTCCCTGATGTGGTGCAGCACGGCCTCCGGGGAAGCGAACTCGAGCCGGCGCTCCTCCTCCACGATACAGACCGTCTCGAACGCTTCACCGGCGAGCGACTCCACCTCGGCAGGCGTGCGGTACGGCAGCGACACCCCCTCCAGCCAGGCGATCTCCTTCATGTTGCCCGTACCGAAGGTGCTGAAAACGAGCAGGCCGCCGGGTTCGAGCACGGAGGCCATCCGTCCGAAAAAGGCGCCGAGATCGTGCAGCCACTGCACGGTGGCGTTCGAAACGACGAGATCGAGGTTTCCTGGCAGAGGGTCGAGGCTTTCGATGTCCCCCTCCAGGAAAACGCGCGTTCCGACCGGATGAGCTGCAAGGGCCGTCATGACGAACTCACGACTCCCGGCCACCAGGTCGTTGGCGAAATAGGCGTCCACCGAGTGCATCGCAAGCAAGGCCGAGGTGAGGATGGCCGATCCGGCGCCGACCTCGAGCACCCTGCCGATATGGTCTGGCATCCCGGCGAAGTCGATCATCTCGACCAGCTTGCCCGCCATCCGCCGCTGGACGACCGCGCTCCGGCGGTAGGTGTGCAGCGAACGGCCGAAACGGCTGCCGACGAGCTGCTTGTCGGGCAAAGCGCTCATGCGGTCGCCTCCGGCCATCCTGCCAGGTGGAAAAAGGGGAAGTGCGGCATGTCGGCGATTTCGTCAACCTCCGTGCCCTGCCAGGCCGAGCGCTGGTTTTCCGGAGGGAAGATCAGGTCCTTCCCGCCGATCACGGCTTTGGTGAAGCGCCAGGGGGAGTCGGGCAGCGCCGCTGTCCCGGACGCGGCTGCGGCGATCGAGCGAAGCTCCTCCTTCTGGTCGGCAGAACTGCGGCCGGAGCGCACGGCATCGAGTCGCAGGTCGCTTTCGAAGCCTGCGAACATACGCCGTTCGAACCGGCCTCGGGTCGCGTCGGACCAGTTGTCGAGGGTGCCCCTGAAAATTCCAGGCGGAATGCCCCGCTCCGCATCGATCGGAAACGGCGTGCCGTTCAGGGCCACGGCCCGGCCTATCCCGTCGAGGCCGGCATGCATGGCCGCCCAGACGCCGAGGGACCAGGCGACAAGGTCAACCGATCGATACCCCGCCAAGCCTTCGGCCACCCCTGCCGGCAGGGCAAGCTCCCGGTAATCGAAGAGCATGACGAGGTCATGGCCACCCGGGGCAAACCCGGTCGACATGAGATGATCGACCAACCGGCGGTCCATGCCCCATCCGTTGAAGAACAGCAGCAGATCCGGCCTGCCCTCGCGCACGATCCATTCGGCCTTCACGGTTTGCTCCTTTTCATGGTTGCAGCCAGTGCTTCGATATCCTCCGTCAACAGGTCCGCCCTGAGGGAAAAGCGGAGTCGGGCGCTGTTCTCCGGAACGGTGGGAGGCCTGACCGGCAGGGCATGGAATCCGGCGTCGCGGAGGGTTGCTGCCATACCGACCGCATGACGGTCCTCGCCGAGCACCACGGGCACGATATGGCTCCCGCCTGGCACCTCGAATCCTGCTTCGCGCAGCGCTGAACGAAGCTTCGAGGCCAGCCCGAGCAGGTGCCGGCGCTCCTCCTTCATACCGAGCTGCTTCCGGAACGTCGTCAGGCTCCAGCCGAGCACCACGGGAGGCAGGGCCGTCGTGAAGATCAGGGTGCGCATGGTGTTGACGAGGTACTCCCTGAACAGACTGCGCATGACCGCATAGGCGCCGGTCGAAGCGAAGGCCTTGCCGAAGGTGCCGATGAGGATGTCGACGTCACCAGCCACGCCGAGCGCTTCGCAAAGGCCGAGTCCCTTGTCGCCGTAAACCCCTGCCCCGTGGGCTTCGTCGACGATAAGCATGGCCCCGAACCGATTCTTGAGGTCGACGAGACGCTGGAGGTCGACCAGGTCGCCGTCCATGCTGAAAACTGACTCGGTGACGATGAACACCTGCCGGTAGCGGCCGGCGCTCGCTTCGAGCAGCTCCTCGAGGTGGTCGAGGTCTGCGTGGCGGTAGCGCCGGTACTCCGCCTCGGCGATCCTGAGGCCGTCGATGATGCTGGCATGGTTCAACCGGTCGCTGAGGATCAGGTCATGACGGGTGCTCAGTGCGGGCAGGATGCCGGTGTTGGCGTGGTAGCCGCTGTTGAAGACGAGCGCCGACTCACTGCCGTACTCGCACGCAATGGCGGCTTCGAGCTCTCCGTAGAGCGGATGGTTGCCTGTCAGCAGCCGCGAGGAGGAGCTGGTGAAGGCCATCGAGGCAACCCATGAGGAGCGGAGTTCCCTGTCTGCTCCGAGCCCGAGGTAGTCGTTCGACGAGAGGTTCAGCATCCGACGCCCGCCTACCTCGATCTGCCGCCCGCCATGGCCGCCGACTTCAGGCAGCACCCGGTAGCGCTGTTTCGCCTTCAGGGCTTCGAGCTCCCTGGCGACATGCTCCTCGATGGGCATCGGCCCTCCACGTCCCGCAACCTTCTCCCGTAGTCTCATACGAACATGGCAACCTGTTCCGCGAGCTCCCGGTCGGAGGCCGTATCGCGACCCCGGGTGGTGAGGTAACCGCCGGTCAGGAAACCGTTGGCTCCAGCAAGCATCAGGAGGCCCTGGAAATCCTTCATGAGGGTTTCGCGTCCCGCCGCGAACTTGATGGTCCGATCGGGATTGACGAGGCGGCAGATAGCGAAGGTCTTGGCGATCTCGGGCACCGGCACCGGGGCATTACCCTCCAGACGGGTCCCTTTGATCGGCACGAGCACGTTGAGCGGAATGACATCGACATCAAGCTCCCGCAGCTTGAAGATCAGGGAAATCCGGTCCTGCATGCTCTCGCCTGTGCCGATGATGCCGCCGCTGCACACCGAAATGCCTTTGGCCCGAAGCCTTTTGATGGTCTCTATGCGCTCATCGATCGTGTGGGTGTCGGCGATGAGTTCGCCATAACGGTCAGGGTTGACCTGGAGGTTCATGTTGTAATGGATGATCCCCCGTTCCGCGAGTGCTTCGGCCTGTTCGTCGCCGATCATGCCGAGGTCGGCGCACACATGCATCTCCGGAAGCTCCCGGTGCAGGAGGTCGATCATACCCAGCAGCCGGAGAAACTCGGGGTTGCTCTTCATGTACCCGTACCCGCTGGTCACGATACCGAAATGCCGTACGCCCTGCCGGTAGGCCTCGCGGGCGGAGTCTAGCACCTTTGCATCGTCGACGAGCCCGTAGACGTCGATCGTCGCATTGTTGTGGTTCGACTGGGCGCAGAAGCTGCAGTTTTCGCCGCAGTGCCCCGACTTGGCGTTGATGATCGAGCAGGCATGAACGGCGCCGTTATCGGCGGCATAGCGGTTCTTGACCTTGTTGGCAAGCGACACGAGGTCGAGCACCTCGCTGTTCGGAAGGCAGCCGAGGGCGGTGGCCAGTTCCAGGTCGATGGGTAACCCTGTATCGAATACGCTGTAAGCTTTTTCGATGTCGGGATGCAATCTTGATGTCATGCGGGTCTCTTTTGGTCGTTGATGGATTGGAGATGGGCCTCCCCGGAGTTGACGGCCGTTATCGAGCCGTCTTCACCTTTCAGGAGGAGATGGCCCTGAGGCGACAGGCCGGTCACCGTGCCCGTCATGGAGCGTTCGAACTGTTCGATGCGCACCTGCCTGCCCTGAAGCCACGCATGGCGCTCGAGGACGGGGAGCAGGAAGCCGAGGTCACTGCTTTTGAGCCATTCAGTGTAGCGTCGCTCGAAACGGTTGAGCACCGCAGCCAGGATACGGGCTCGGGAGCAGGCCGCGCCGGTCTCGATGCAGAGGGAGGTGGCGATGTCACGAAGCTCGTCGGGCACCGGGTCGAGGTTGACGTTCACGCCGAAGCCGACCACCACGAAATGGGTGAAGTCGGGCTCGGACTCCATTTCACACAGGATGCCGCACAGCTTCCTGCCTCCGGAGAGGAGGTCGTTCGGCCACTTGATGAAGGCGCGAAGGCCGGGGCATTCGGCTTCGAGAGCCTCGTGGATGGCCGCGGCAGCGACGAGCGGTATCTCGGGCACCCTGACGGTCGGCACCGGGGGGCGCAGCACGATCGAACAGTACAGGTTCACCCCGGGAGGAGAGAGCCAGGCCCTGCGCATGCGGCCCCGGCCGCCGGTCTGGCTGTCAGCCACGACCGTGGTACCCTCGGCGGAGCCCGCCCTGGCAAGCGAGCGGGCATGGAGGTTGGTCGAGTCGGCCGTCTCGAGGTAGACGAAACTGCGCCCGAAGCTCTGCGTATCGAGAAGCGGCTGGACCTCTTCGGCAACCGGCGCGCCGGTCAGTCCGGCAAGGCGGTATCCCCGACCGCTGACCGCCTCGATGACATAACCGGCCTCCCGCAGATGGGCGACATGCTTCCAGACCGCGCTCCGTGTGATGCCAAGCTCCCGGCAAAGCTCGCCCCCTGAGACGAAGGAGTCCTGATTGACAAGCCGGTGGAGAATGCTGGAGGTGACCGGGTTCATGATTGTTCGATATGTATGCCGGCCCGGCGTTCCTGTGGCTTCAGCAGGCCGGGGCGTCAAATTGTAAACCCGAATTTAGCATCCGGTTGACAACCGTGCAAGACGAGAAGGAAAATTCCGTAACGCGTGACGGGTTACGTATTAGGGGTCAGGGGTTACGTGTCACGGGCTGGAGCTCGGCGCCCCCGGGGATCAGTCGGCGTGGCCGGCGGCCAGCTGCCGGTTCTCGTAGCTGGAGCGGTACTGCTGAAGACCCTGGAAGATGCCGTAGGCGATCTTGGTCTGCTGTTCGCGGGAGCGGAGAATCTTCTCCTCGTCCGGATTGGAGAGGTATCCGGTCTCTACGAGGATGCTCGGCATTGAAGGGGTCCAGAGCACCATGAATCCTGCCTGTCGTACGCCGAGGCCGTTGCTCCCGTAACGCTCCGCCTTCCTGAGCACATCCTGGGCGAGTTCGGTCGACTGGGTCGCGAAGGCGCTCTGGGCCATGCTGCTCATGATAAGGTACTCGTCGGAGAAGCCCTTGTAGTTCTCCCGGGCGTTCTCCTCCCGGGTGATGACCGAGTTCTCGAACATGGCGACGTCGAGCGCGGCCTGGGTCTTGTGCGCCCCGAGGATGTAGACCTCGGTTCCCTTGACGCGGGTTATGCCTGGCGTGGAGTTGCAGTGGATGCTGACGAAGAGCTTGCCTCCGTACCGGTTCGCAATCCTGCCCCGCTCGTTGAGCTGGATGAAGCGGTCGTCCCTGCGGGTGTAGATGACCTTCACTCCGGGCCATTTCTGCTTGACGAACATGCCGAGATCGGTGGCGATGTTAAGCACGACATCCTTCTCCCTCGTCCCCCTTGTACTGATGGCGCCGGGATCCTTGCCGCCATGACCGGCGTCGATGACCACGGCGTCAAGCTTCCATTTGCTGACATCACGGCTGAGCTGCTGCTGGATCTGGCGCTCCTTTTCCGTCCTGCGGATGGCCTCCACATCGACGTCACTCATCACATAGAGCAGATAATCGTTGCTTTTGGAGTCGTATTGAAACGACGACGACTTGAAATTGATGGCCTGGGTGTTGAGCGATACCGTGAGCTGCAGGCCGCCGCCGGGCAACTGTACCGGGGTGACCGATTTCACGACGCCATCGGCAAACCGCTTCGTGAGGCGGCTCAGGTTGCCAGTCGCCTTTTCGATGGTAAGGTAGGCGTTACCGTTCTCGTCCGGCCGGAGATATGAGGTGACGCCCTGCCCTCCCGATGCCACCAGGCGGACGACGCACCCGTTGGCCAATGTTTCGACCTGGACATCCTCGATCACGGTAGGGCCGGACTGAGGGCTCGGAAGGATGCCGGTCCGGGGCTGTTCAGGCAGGGGTGTAGCTTCGGGCTCAACGGCACTCTCCGCAGGAATCAGGCCGATATTGCGGTACGAAGAACCGGACCTGCGGGCCGAAAAGGAGGCCCGGATCCGGCCAGATGAAGCCTCGTAGGATAGGTCGCGGTCGAGCCAGATGGAAAACATCCTGCAGGCATGGGCCACCGGCATATACAGCCGTCCCTGACGAAGGGAGGGTGCCGAGGAGAGCTGAAGCACCCGTTTTTCAGGGCCGCCGCCGGCAGGCACGACCAGTGAGAAACTGCTGCCTGACGAAAGGATGCAGCTTGATCCCGGAGTGCCGAAACCCTCGTCGATCTGCATCTGCTCACCGTCAAAAAGATTGCGAAGCCTCAATGCGCGGGACATCGAGCCGACATCCACCAGAAGCTCGCCATTCTCCCTGAGGCCAAGCACCTTGATGGTGTAACCCTGGCCGGAAGCGGTCGACACCTGCATGAAGATGGACGCGGGCGCCGGATCAGCAACAGCATCCGGGGAGATGAGCAGCACAAGAAGCGAAAAAAAGCCTACAAAGCTCAGTAAAGGGGATTTTATTCGATCTGACATTGATCTCTCTGCTTGCTGTGGTCTACGATTCAACGTTAATTATACTAATAAATATCGTTGCGCCCAGCGCCATTCCCGTTTTTGACCGCCGTCGCCGGTTCAAGGGCAGAAAAGCGCCCATTGTAACGTCATGTTTGTTTTTTGGCAAGCAAGCCCTATCTTTTCGAACATCTTTCTCAAGGCACCCCTTTCGTTGTCGTCGAAAGCGTTTCGAGTGCCGATAAATCCCAAAGCATCCGGGATCAAGCAAATGGCTACCAAAAGCGCCGCGCCTTCAGCCAGGAACAGGACCCTCGTCGTCGTCGAGTCTCCATCCAAGGCCAAGACCATCAACAAGTACCTTGGAGACGACTACACCGTCTATGCCTCGATAGGCCACATCAAGGACCTTCCCAAGAAGGAGATCGGCATCGATTTCGACAACCACTACGAACCGCGTTACGAAATCATCGCCGGCAAGGAGAAGGTGGTCCGGCAATTGAAGAAACTGGCCGGAGAAGCCGACAAGGTGCTGATCGCCACAGACCCTGACCGCGAGGGTGAGGCTATCGCCTGGCACATCTCCAACGAAATCGAATTCGCACAGAAACCGGTTTTCAGGGTACTGTTCAACGAGATCACAAAAAAAGCGATCATCGAAGCCATCGGCCAGCCACGGCAGATCGACCACCATCTCGTAAGGTCGCAGCAGACCCGGCAGGGGCTCGACAAGATCGTGGGCTACCGGATCAGCCCGTTCCTCTGGAACGTCGTCTACCGCGGGCTCTCCGCAGGCAGGGTACAGTCGGTGGCGCTGCGCCTGATATGTGAGCGCGAAGCCGAAATCGATGCGTTCACGCCCCAGGAGTACTGGACCATCTCCGGCGATTTCATCACGCCAGGAAATGAGACATTCAGGACCAAGCTGGTCAAGGTGAAGGGCGACAAGCCTGAAATCACCAACCAGGAGCAGGCCGATGCGATCGCCTCAGCCATCCAGGGACGCCTGTTCGGCGTGAGCGACATCCTGCCGAAAGTCATCCAGCGACGCCAGCCCCTGCCCTTCACGACCTCGCTCCTGCAGCAGGCGGCATCGAACCAGCTCGGATTCGGCTCCCAGAAGACCATGAGGGTAGCCCAGCAGCTCTACGAAGGCATCGAAGTCGGCCCTGAGGGTGCAACAGGCCTGATCACCTATATGAGGACCGATTCGACCCGCATCAGCGGCGAAGCGGTCGGGCAGGCCCATGACTACATCACCCGCCAGTTCGGAAAGGAGTACATCGGGCCCGGCAGCCCTGCGAAGGCCGGCAAGAACAGCCAGGATGCGCACGAGGCCATCCGGCCGACGACGGTTGCAAGAACCCCCGAGTCGCTCAGGAAGCACCTCTCGTCTGACCAGTTCAAGCTGTACGAGCTGATCTGGAAACGATTCCTCGCAGCCATGATGGCCCCGGCAAAAATCGAGCAGACGCGCGTGGATGTCGAGGACCATGAAAAGGAGTTCGTGTTCCGCGCAACCGGCAACCGTACGCTCTTCCCCGGTTTTTTCCGTGTATACGACGACCAGCAGGAGCTGGACTACGAGGCGCAGAAATCCACCCGCGACGAACCGGAAAAGGAACCGATCGTCAAGCTGCCGGAACATCTGTCGATCAAGGATACCCTATCCCTCTCGGAGCTGGACCGTCGCCAGAGCTTTACCAGGCCCCCTGCCCGATATACAGAAGCAAGCCTCGTCAAGGAGCTCGACAACTACGGCATCGGCCGCCCTTCGACCTATGCGTCCATCTTTTCGACCCTCCAGGAGCGCAGATACGTCGAGCTGCAGAAGAAAAAGATCATCGCGACTGAACTCGGCAGGGACGTATCGACCATCCTTGTGGCCAACTTCCCGGAACTGTTCAACGTGAAGTTCACGGCTGAAATGGAGGACGAACTCGACAAGGTCGCCTCCGGTGACGACGACTACGAAAAGGTTCTGGACGCGTTCTACCGCCCGCTCGAGTCGGCGCTGAGCGACAGGAAAGCCGACCCGGTCATCCCCCAGAACCGGGATGCCGCAGTCTGCGAAAAGTGCGGAAAGGGCCGGATGATCGTGAAGTGGACCACCAGCGGGAAATTCCTCGGATGCTCCTGCTACCCCCAGTGCAAGAACATCAAATCCATCGCGACATCGAAAGCGAAACCGAAGGAGACCGGCATCAAATGCCCGACCTGCGGCGAGGGTCACATGCTCCTGAGGAATGGGCGACTCGGGCCGTTCCTTGCCTGCTCGAACTACCCGAAATGCAATACCCTGCTCAACCTCAGCAAACAGCGCCACATCGAGCCGATCAAGGCGCCGCCGGTCAAGACCGACCTTGCCTGCCCAAAATGCGGCTCGCCCATGTACCTGAGATCGGGAAAACGCGGACCGTGGCTGGGATGCTCGACCTTCCCGAAATGCCGGGGAAGACTCTCCTGGACGGCCATCGAAAAGGAGGTGCGGGAGCACTGGGAATCGGTCATCAATGAGCACCTTGCCGCCCATCCGCAGGTCACCATCTGCATGCTCGACGGCACCCCGGCCCCGATGACCCTTCCGATCGAAGACATCATCTCCCGGGCCGAGGACGCGGGACTCATCAGCACCCAGTCCGGTCAGGAGAGCGAGGTCATAGCATAAGCAGCGCCAACCGGTAGGTAACAAACGAGGCTACCCACGCCACCAGCAGTACGTAGCCCGTGTAGACGAACACGGGCTGCCATGACCCCACCTCTTTTTTCATGACGCCGATCGAGGCGACACAGGGAATGTACAGCAGCACGAAGACCATGAGGCTGAGCGCGGTCGCCTGGCTGAACCCGGGATCGCTCCTCAGGATCGACGACAGGTCCGTAACCGCCTGACCAGTATGGCCTATAGAAACGATCGTGCCGAGGGTCGATACCACCACCTCCTTGGCGGCAAGCCCGGTCACCAGGGCGATACCTATCCGCCAGTCGAAACCGAGCGGCCTGATGATCGGTTCGAGGATCTTCCCGCACCGGCCTGCAACGGAGTACTCGAGCTGCGAGGACTGCGCCCTGGCAGACACCTCGGCCAGCTCCGCCGACCTGCGTTCCGGAGCTTCTCCGGAGGCTTCGATGTGAGCCTTCTCAAGGGCGAGCCGTGCATCGATCTCGCGGCTGTGCGGAAAGTTGCTCGCCGCCCAGACCAGTATGACCGCCATAAGGATAAGCGTGCCGGCTTTCTTCAGGTACATCACGGCCTTCATCCGGGCCTGGAACACCACAGAGGCAAGGGTCGGCCAGCGATACGGGGGCAACTCCATGACGAACGGCTCCGAATCGCTCTTCAATACGGTTGATTTGAGCATCCATGCCGTCCAGAGGCCTACGGCGATACCGAGGAGGTAGATTCCGAACATGACGTTGGCAGCGGTGGCCGGAGGGAAGAACGCGCCTGCCAGCAGAACGTAGAGAGGCAGCTTCGCCCCGCAGCTCATGAACGGGATGGCCATGATGGTCGCCAGGCGGTCGGAACGGCTCTTCAGCGTGCGGGTTGCCATGATGGCAGGGATGGAGCAGCCGAAACCGGTGACCATCGGAATGAACGACTTGCCGTGCAACCCGAACCGGTGCATCACCTTGTCGATCACGAATGCAGCCCTGGCCATGTAGCCGGAGGCCTCCAGGAATGACAGCCCGATGAAGAGCAGCACGATGTTCGGCAGGAACACCACCACGCCGCCCACGCCAGCCAATACCCCGTCGACAAGGATCGACTTGAGGAGAGGATCGGGCAGAAGCGGTTCCAATGCGTGACCGGCCAGCCCGAAAAGGTACTCGAGCCCTTGCGTCAGGGGCGCTCCGAGCGAGAAGGTCATCTGGAAGATCCCCCATACCACGGTAAGGAAGATGGGAAGACCGAGCACCCTGTTCAGCACGACCGTGTCGATATAATCGGTCACGGTGGCCTTTTCAGCATGAGGCTGACTGACGCACTCCTGCATCGCCCCCCTGATAAAGGCGTGCCGGTCTTCGGTGATCAGCACCTCCGGATCGGTCCGGTGCAGCCGTTCGCACTCCGTGATGGCCGCCTGAAGGGCGAGCTCGACCTTCACCCAGACAGGATGCCGCTGCACCAGCTGATAGGCCTCCCGGTCATTTTCGAGCAGCTTGATGGCCAGCCAGCGATGGTTTGCCCCCTCGAGCCCACGCTCGTGCGACAGCAGCCCCGTGATCTTTTCGACGGCCTGCTCGACCTCGGGGCTGAAGGTCAGTTTGTTCTTGACGATCTCGATGCGACCGTCGGCAACCCTGAGGATATGGTCGAGAAGGAGTTCGATGCCCCGCTTCTGCCTCGCCGAGGTGGGCACGATATGCGAACCGAGCAGTTTCTGAAGCTGCTTCACGTCGATCGAGATGCCCTTTTCCTCTACCTCATCGATCATGTTGAGGGCCACGAGCAGCTCCACCTCCATCTCCATGAGCTGCACGGTCAGAAGAAGGTTCCGCTCAAGGTTCGCCCCCTCGACCACGTTGACCACCACGTCCGGCTTCTCGTCGATGATGTATCGGCGAGTCACGATCTCCTCGGGGGAAAACGGAGTCAGGGAGTAGGTCCCGGGCAGGTCGACCACCGTTATCCGGCGGCCCTGAAAGTCGACATAACCCTCGTGCTTTTCGATGGTCACCCCGGGAAAATTGCCAACCCGCTGGTGCGCCCCGGTCAAGGCATTGAACAGCGAGGATTTGCCGGCGTTCGGATTACCGGTGAGGGCTACCGTCACCTCACTGCGGCCGGTCATGATGCCCGCCCGAAACGCGTGCGGTGCCGCTGCCGTCCTTCTTTTACCGGCGGGAGCACTTCGGCGTCGAGCAATTTCACGCCGATACCGTCGGCCTCAGACCTCCTCAATGTCAGGTAAAGCCCCTTGTAGACGATTTCCATCGGATCGCCCAACGGCGCTACCCTAAGCACCTTCAGGTCGGTGCCCCTGATGAGACCGAGATCCATAAGTCGCCGCCTGACAAGGGGTTCAGTGCCGACAGAGGTCACCTCCGCGCGGTCGCCGACATGCAGTTCCGAAAGTTTCATGTGAATCAACTGGTAAAAAAATGGTCATCATAATTAGAATTAATATAAATAACGACGCCGACACAGGAAAAGTTTTCCTGTGTTAAGGAATTGATCTTTTTTTCAGGAAAGCGGGGCGATCAGGCTCCGGTAAGATCAGCCATGGAGCACCTCCTGGCCTGCAAACGGAGGCCAGCCCATGCTTTTGCCGCCAATGAGGTGGGCATGGATATGGCCGACGCTCTGCAGTGCATCCGCTCCGTTGTTGAACACCAGTCGGTAACCGGAATCGAGCACCCCGGTCTTTTCCGCGACGGTACGCGCCGCCAGCAGGATATGGCCGGCTATCCGCTCATCTTCCGGGGAGAGGTTGCTCAATGAAACGATGTGCTCAAGGGGAATGATCAGCACATGAGTCGGGGCGACCGGATTGAGGTCCCTGAAGGCCATCACGAAATCATTCCGGTACACGACCGTGGCCGGTATGTGACCGGCGGCGATCTTGCAGAAGATACAGTCTGGATCGTAACGGGACATGCTGCCTGTTGGTTAAGGGTTGAGGGTTATTTTTTCAGGGCTACGGAGATGGTGGCGCTTCCTGCGCTGCTCACGACGGCGATCGAGATGTTCCCCTTCTGCCCGGTGACGCTTCCGCCACTGCCGACAATCATGGACGACGCCTGGAATCCACGCTCTTTCAGCAGCGCTGCGTATTTCCTGACAGCTTCCGGCAGAAGCTCCCCGGCAGCGATGGACCAGCTCAGCCCCTCTGCGCTTTCGGTCCTGGTCACCGAACGTATCGTTCCGAACGTGAAGGGGGGAACCTCTGCGGGTATGCCCGCGGGCCAGCCCACGCCTCCGGCCATGATCTCGACGCTCCTTCCGGCGGTTTCTATCGTGACGCTCTGTCCGGGCTCTTCGACGACGGCACCGCCCGGTGAAGCGGGACTGACCGCTTTCCGCCCTCTGTCATCCGCCCCTTTCAGGCAGCCGCCAAGCACAAGCAGTGCGCCCGTCAGCAGTACGACGAGCCCGGATATCCTGCAAAATCCCGAATTCACCATGATATATCGAAGTCCAGAGTGTTCATGAAGCAACTTCCGCAGTTAATCCAATGTAATGAAATTTGTTCTGCCGCTCATCGGCCGTGTTCACGGATGGGGGTCGACGCTCCCTGCACCGGCACGCCACGTAGCGAGCATTCCGGCGCCAGCCAGCGTCGCGAAGAGGGCTCCGGCAAGAAAGGTGTAAGACGAGCCGAGCAGTTGCCACAGCAGGCCTGCCAGGAGGCTTGAAAGCAGGACCGCGATCCCGAGCGCCAGGTTGAAAATGCCGAATCCGGTAGCGAGCATCCCCGGCGGTGCGCTGTCGGCGACCATCTTTGAAAGGACGCCCTGGGTAAACCCGAGATGTACACCCCAGAGGATGACGCCGGCCATGACCATGACGGGTCGACCCGCTGCGGCAAGCACGAGGTTCGCGCACACCAGCGTGGCGATGCCGACGGCAAGCTGCGTCCGCGCGCCGTAGCGGTCCGACATGAGGCCCGATGGGTAGGATACCACGGAATAGACCAGGTTCATCACTACCATTACCAGAGGAACGTACCCGGCGGGCACTCCTGAGCGGAGCGCCTTCAGCAGCAGGAATGCGTCGCTGAAACGGGCCATGGTGAACAATGCCCCGGTCAGCACGACGAGCCAGTACGAAACCGGCATCATGGCGAAACCGTCTATGCGGAACGAAGGGCGCTCCTTCGACTGGAGCTCAACACGGGGACGACTTGGTTCCCTCAGGCCGACGACGAGCAACACAATGCAGAGCGTTGCCGGAATCGTCGCCGCCCAGAGCACCCGCCGGATATCATTGGAAAACAACTGCATCAGGATCAGTGCGAACAGCGGGCCAAGGAAAGCCCCTGCCGAGTCCAGGGCCTGCCTGAGCCCGAAGGCCGCCCCGCGCACCTCTTCAGGAACAAGCTCCGCGATCATCGCGTCGCGCGGCGCCCCCCGTATGCCCTTGCCCACCCGATCGGCAAAACGGGCGAAGAAAAGCACCCCAACCGATCCGGCAATCGGAAAAAGGGGCTTGGTCAGCGCGCTCAGGCCGTAGCCGAGCAGGGCCAGCGGCTTGCGACGCAGCATGCGGTCGCTCCATAATCCGGAAAACACCTTCATCATCGATGCGGCGGCTTCGGCAAAGCCCTCCACGATGCCGACGCTGATCATGCCTGCGCCAAGCACGGTCGTCATGAATACGGGAAGCAGGCTGAGTACGAGCTCGGACGAAATATCCATGAACATCGATATGAAGCCGAGCACCCAGATGCCCGACGGCAATCCGGAGGTTTTTCCGTCCCCCACTTTCCGACCGATCATCCTCCGCTCCCCCTTGTCATGACGCAACCAGGATACGATACCTCCACTTCCGACCATACCCGATTCATCGCCTGAGCGTTCCGGCTTGTCATGGAATTTCGCTTTATTGGCATATGCCTCTAACAATAGCACCATCAAGCATGAAATCACATCATTCGATCAGCAGGATTGCTTCGAGCCTCCTCCTTCTACCGTTGCTTCTGTTCGCGCCGGGATGCAGCCCCGGCGGGAATGCCGGCCGCACGGGCTCTGTCGAAGACATCGACGGCAACCATTACGGAACCGTCACCATAGGCGGCAGGACATGGATGTCGGAAAACCTCCGGGTAAGCCGTTACAGGAATGGCGACCCCATACCTGAGGTCCGCGATGCCCGGAACTGGTCCGGCTCTGGTTCCGGAGCATGGAGCGTCTATGAACACCGTGAGGGCAACGGTAAAACCTATGGGAAAATCTACAACTGGCACGCGGTGAACGACCCGAGAGGGCTGGCTCCCAAAGGGTGGCATGTGGCGACCGACCGGGAGTGGACGGAACTTGCCGAATCGACGGGGGGAGAGGAGCATGCCGGGTCTGCCCTGAAGGCTCCGGGCAAATGGAGGGGCGCTGCAACGGCGGCGAGCAACGCCAGCGGATTCGACGCACTGCCGGCTGGAGCCCGGCGGGATACCGATGGAGCGTTCGTGTTGCTCGGGGAGTTCGCACGATTCTGGACCTCGACTGGTTCGGATAAGGAAAGGGCTTACGGCCGGGCAATGGAGTATTACGATGGAGCCCTGCGAAGGGGTGAGGTAAAGAAGGAGAACGGATTTTCGGTGCGCTGCGTGCGCGACTGACCGTCACCCGTCCGCACAGGGAAACTGTCCGGACGGGATGGCCATAAAGGATGGAGGGATCACATCGAGAAGCTGATCTGCTTCTCCTTTTCTGCGCAGATCTTCGCGGCAAGGAACTCACGGTTCATGCGGGCGATGTTTGCGACGGAGATCTCCTTGGGGCATTCGGCTTCACAGGCATAGGTGTTGCTGCAGTTACCGAAACCGAGGCTGTCCATGGTGGCCACCATGTTCTGCACGCGACGTTCGGCCTCGACACGCCCCTGCGGAAGCAGGGCCAGATGCGAAACCTTGGCCGAGACGAACAGCATGGCCGAGGCGTTAGGGCAGGAGGCCACGCAGGCGCCGCAACCAATGCAGGCAGCCGCGTCGAACGATGCGTCGGAATCATGTTTGGGCACCGGGATGGAGTTGGCGTCCTGGATGCCGCCGGAATTCACCGAAACATACCCGCCCGCCTGGATGACCTTGTCGAAGGCGCTCCGGTCGACGATGAGGTCCTTGATGACCGGGAAGGCCCCGCATCTCCAGGGTTCGATGAAGATGGCCTCTCCGTCCTTGAACGAACGCATGTGCAGCTGGCAGGTCGTGACGCCTTTCAGCGGGCCGTGTGGACGACCGTTGATGTAAAGGCTGCAGGTGCCGCAGATGCCTTCGCGGCAGTCATGGTCGAAGGAGACCGGGTCGACTCCCTGACCAATCAGCTGCTGATTGAGCATGTCGAGCATTTCGAAAAAGGAGCTGTCGGGAGAGATTCCCTTGACCTCGTAGGTGACCAGGCCGCCTTTATCCGCGCCGTTTTTCTGACGCCAAATCTTCAGGGTGAAATTCATGATCGCTGATTATTTATAAGAGCGTTGAGATGGTGTCACCGTTTCGAAGCGGAGCTCTTCCTTGTGCAGTTCCGGAGCGGTGCTGCTGCCCGTGAACGCCCATGCGCCGGCAAAGGCGAACTCTTCGTCGTTGCGCATCGCCTCGCCGTCAGGGGTCTGGTACTCCTCGCGGAAATGGCCGCCGCACGACTCTTTTCTCTGGAGTGCGTCGCGTACCATGAGTTCGCCGAGTTCGATGAAGTCCTGGACGCGCCAGGCCTTTTCAAGCTCCGGGTTGTACTCGTTCAGGCCGCCCGGAATGCGGACGTTGCTGGCGAATTCCGCTTTCAGGTCATCGATAAGGCCGAGAGCCTTCTGCAGGCCGGCCTCGTTCCTGGCCATGCCGCAATACTCCCACATGATCTTGCCAAGCTTGCGGTGGAAGTGGTCAACCGACTCCTTGCCGTTGGTGTTCTTCAGGCGCGATATGCGGTCGCGAACCCCTTTGGCAGCGGTCTCGAACTCAGGAAGGTCCGTGCCGATGCGCGGCGTGTGAATCTCTGCCGAGAGATAGTTTGCGATGGTGTAGGGCAGGACGAAATAACCGTCGGCAAGCCCCTGCATGAGCGCCGAGGCCCCGAGGCGGTTGGCGCCGTGGTCGGAGAAATTGCACTCACCGATGGCGTAAAGACCAGGCACGGTGGTCATCAGCTCATAGTCGACCCAAAGGCCGCCCATGGTGTAGTGAACCGCCGGATAGATCATCATCGGCGTCTGGTACGGATCTTCGTTTACGATCTGCTCGTACATCTGGAACAGGTTGCCGTATCGGGCGGCGATCGCCTCGCGCCCGAGGCGCTTGATGGCGTCACTGAAATCGAGGTACACGGCAAGGCCGGTGCTGCTTACGCCATAACCGGCGTCACAACGCTCCTTGGCAGCCCTTGAGGCGACGTCCCTGGGCACCAGGTTGCCGAAAGCCGGATAGCGGCGTTCGAGATAGTAGTCCCGCTTCGCTTCCGGAATGTCGGTCGGCTTGATCTCCTTCCTGCGGAGCTTTTCGACATCGGCCTTGTCGAGGGGAACCCAGATTCGGCCGTCGTTGCGGAGGCTCTCACTCATCAGGGTCAGCTTCGACTGTAACTCTCCATGCACCGGAATGCAGGTCGGGTGGATCTGGGTGAAGCACGGGTTGGCGAACAGGGCCCCTTTCTTGTAAGCGCTCCAGGCCGGAGTGACGTTCGAGCCCATGGCGTTCGTGGAAAGATAGAACACATTACCGTAGCCGCCGGAGGCGATCACCACGGCATGCGCGGAGTATCGTTCGATCTCGCCGGTCACCAGGTTGCGGGCGATCACGCCCCTTGCGCGACCATCGACAAGCACGACGTCGAGGATGTCCCTGCGGTTGTAAAGCGTAACGTTCCCTTCGGCTATCTGGCGGCTCAGGGCGCTGTAGGCGCCGATAAGCAGCTGCTGGCCGGTCTGGCCACGAGCGTAGAAGGTCCTGGAGACCTGGGTGCCGCCGAAGGAGCGGTTGGCCAGGAGGCCGCCGTATTCGCGGGCGAAGGGAACTCCCTGCGCCACGCAGAGGTCGATGATCTGCGGGCTGATCGAGGCGAGGCGGTACACGTTCGATTCGCGGGCCCGATAGTCGCCGCCCTTGATGGTGTCATAGAACAGGCGGTAGACGCTGTCTCCGTCGTTCTGGTAGTTCTTGGCCGCGTTGATACCGCCCTGGGCAGCGATGCTGTGCGCGCGCCGCGGTGTGTCCTGGTAGCAGAACACCTTGACGTTGTAGCCGAGCTCGCTGAGCGTGGCTGCCGCGGAGGCGCCGGCAAGGCCGGTGCCGACCACGATGATGTCCAGTTTTCGCTTGTTGTTCGGATTGACCAGCTTGCACCCCGACTTGTAGGAGGTCCATTGTTCAGCCAATGGACCCGTGGGTGCCCCTGCGTTCAGGTTAATCATGTACGGTGGATGTTTGCGGTGACATTCATGGAGATCGGAAGGGTGCGCTGTGGAGTTACCTGAAGAGCATGAAATAGAGCGGTATCACCATGAACCCGCCCGCCACGATAACGGCGTAGGCGGTGCTCGCAACCTTGACGGCTCCGGTGTATTTGCTGTGGTTCAGCCCCATGGTCTGGAACGCCGCCTGAACGGCATGGTTCAGATGGAATCCGAGGAACAGGAACCCGACCATGTAGATGGCCGAATAGGCCTTGTCGGAAAAGAGCAGAAGCGACCTTCTGTAGAAATCGTGGCGCTCGATGCCCGAAGGAGGAGCTACCAGGCCTACCTTGATGAAGTAGAAATCGATGAAGTGGATGACAAGGAAGATAAAGACGATGATGCCGCTGTGGAGCATGTATTTGGAGAGCGGGGAGGTTTCTGTCATGCTCCGGTGCTGGTAGCGTACCGGCCTTGAGGCCCTGTTGCGGAGGCTGACCACTACCCCGAAGAGCATATGGAGCAGGAATCCGCCAAAGAGCACGACCTCGGAGACCCTTATCACCGGGTTGGTGCCCATGAAGGTTGCCGCCGCTGAGAACGCCTGGCCGCCATCGTTGGCGAGAAGCAGCAGGTTGATGCCGAGATGAACGAGGAGGAAAACAACCAGAAACAATCCGGCAAGCGCCATGATCACTTTGCTGGTTATGGATGAAAAACGGGTACGCGCAGTGCTGTCCATGATCCTGTTGGTTACGATAGGAAAGAACAGTGTACGCAGAGGCAGAAAAACTTGTGCAAAGGTAACTCCTGTGTATGATAATTCCAAGGAATATCTCATAACAATCGTTAATCTGACGTAATAATGCATGATTTGCGTCCGTCATCCCGACACCGGGTTCATGCCAGACAACGCGAATGAGGCAACAGGATTCAAGGAAAAACCAGGTGTCATACCAGGGCAACAGCTCTGACAGGACAAGCTTCCGCGCCAGCGATCCCGAGGGGAAAAACCGAGAGGGAAAACCCGGATGCAGGGAGAAGATGGAGGTTCGTCAGGTTTTCGATCAGCAGTATCCCTGCTTCAAGGAGCCTGCGGTGAACCGGATAATCACGTGACCATGGATGATCGAACGAGGGACAGTCGAGCCCGGCCCCCTTGAGCGGAATCCCGGCAATCCACGAGGCTGCCGCGTCATCGAGCATGGGAAAGGCCTGGTCGTAGAGCCCTTGCCCCCAATACCTTGACCAGCCGGTGTGGAACAGCACGAAATCGACCGAGGCAATCATCTCGCTGTAAGGCTCCAGAAGATCGAGGCCGATACTTCCTCCGGGAAGCTCAAGTGCGTCGACGATCATCGCACTTCCGAAAAAACGGCCCGGATCGAGGCGGTCGAGGGTCGCACCGCCCTCGAGGATATGAGCGGGAGCATCGAGATGAGTGCCCGTATGCGACGACAGGCGGATCGACTGTTCGGCAAAGCCATCCGACGCAATCGAAGCGAGAGGAATAAGCTCCGGGCCGGGAGTGCCTGGCCAGACAGGCATGCCGGGCGTTATCGCATGGCTCAGGTCGACAAGCCTGAGCGAGCCTGTGAAATCATGCGTCCGGGTCTTCATAACGGGTGTCAGTACAGTGCAGATACGCTGACGGAAAGCATGTTCGAATTGATGCCTCCGTTTGGCTGGCGGATCCCGGCATTGGACAGGTGGAGGAACCTGTATCCGAAAGTCACCGCGCATTTTTCGGACAGTGCCACCTGCGTTCCCAAGCCAAACTGGTTCAGGAAATTGAAGCCGGCCTTGCCCTGCTCCCTGGTGTCGATGCAGAGGTACATGGGGCCTGACCCTATTTCAGATACCAGCTTCACGGAGGGCATGATCGGATGCAGATAACGGACGAACACATCGAGGCCGAGCTCGATCCCTTTGTCAGGAGATGTCACGGTGTTGGCGAACGGCTCAATGGCAAGCTGCCGGGTACCCTTGCTCGCCCGCATGCCCAAGAGGGGGTTCATGTCGAATCCTATGCGAAGATATGCAGGCACCGCCCTGAAACTGTCGGAAGTGTATTTCATTTTACCCCATGCATAACCGGAACCGATACCGAACTCATCGAGGTGAACGCCCCGCGTTCGTCGTTCTTCATCCGGAGCTGAATAGGCAGTTGTCGGCCGTGTATCTGCAGCCTGAAGATCGAGGGGCAGCAGCGGCAGCACAATCAGTAAAAAAGAGAACAGACGACACCCTGTTTTTCTCATGGCAATAATGTTATGATTGGCAATCCGGCGGCAATAAGGGATGATAAGCCTGACTACTTCCCGATCCGGCCGGCGATGAACTCCCTGACTGCACTGACGGCAATATCCCGCTCGCAGTCACAGAAGATCTGGTGCTCCGATTTCTCGAGCCATACAACCGATTTCTCATCCGAAGGGGTGGAAATGTCATGCATGATGATATCGACGCTTTCGGGAAGGACGATGCTTTCGTTTCTGCCGTGGATGATGAGGGTTGGGGCGCTGACTCGGCTGAGGACGGGGATGGTCGCCTGCACCAGATCAAACAGCGACATGATGGTCGCAGTAGGTGCCCAGCAATATTGAGCCGGCTTGATGGCGCAGGCCGGATCGGCGAAGCAGGCCTGGACGTCCCATCGATCGATCACCGCACTTATGAACGGGGCGAGAAAATGCAGCGGGCGCCCGGGAGCGAGCAAGGAAGCCAGCCTGATTGCCGGAGTGGCCAGAATCACGGAATCGACCAGTTCGGGATGACGGGCGGCCAGATGCAGGGCAAGAAGCGCCCCCATGCTGTGTCCGAGCACGATCAGCTTTCCGTCGACTCCTGCCGAGGAGGTCATGGCCTGCTCGGCATCCGTCAGCCAATCCTGCCAGGTCACTCCACGAAGAGCGTCCGGAGAGTGCTGACCGTGGCCGCGAAGCAACGGGGTCACAAGATTGAGGCCCATTCCAGCAAGAGGCCCGAAAAGCGCCCTCACACTGTCGAGGTTTGCCGTGAAGCCGTGAAGGATCATCACCCCCGTCAGGTGCCGGTCTGCCTGACCATCAATTCCCTTGAGCGTCATTCAGGATGCATGCCGTTGTTTCGAAAAAAAGAGGCCACACTACGGTGCCCCAAACCATCGATATCGATTGGATGAATGACAAATATACAAGGGCATCGTGTAAATTCTCGTGAATTGGCTATTTTTTCGGAAATGAACGATTCGATGATTCGTTCCAGAAGCATGACAGCCCTATGACGATCAGAAAGTACCTCCCCGCGCTATTCGCGCTCCTGCTCCTTGGCCTCGGCGCCTGCTCGACATCGAGGGGGCCAATCTCTACCGGCGGCCGGAAAGGGCTCTCGCCCGAAGAGGCATACCGTCTCGGCAAACTGAAGAACGACCCCTATATCATCAGAGGGAAGGTCTATGTACCCATGAGCTTCGACCAGGTATACTCCTATGAGGAGACCGGCATCGCCTCGTGGTATGGCCAGGAGACGCTCGACCAGCACAACGGCCAGCCGACGGCCTACGGCGAGACCTTCGACCCCGGCCAGCCGAGCGCGGCCCACAAATACCTCCCCTTGCCCATGGTCGTAAGGGTCACCAATCTCGACACCAACAAATCCATCGTGGTCAGGGTCAACGACCGCGGGCCGTTCGTGGACGACCGGGTCATCGACCTCAGCGCCGAAGCGGCGAAACAGCTCGGATTCTACGAGAAAGGCACCGCAAGGGTGAAGGTCGAATCGGTGTACCCCTGACCTCCGCCCCATCTTTGGGGAGAGTAGTCCGAGGGAGTTTCACCCTCAGACTACTCACCCCAAAGACTGATAAAAAAAAGGAAGCCGGTCCGCAGCTTCCTTTTTTTGTTGTCACGTGTTTCGTATATGGCTTACCGCTTCATCACGACTGCGTCGTCCATGAACTTCTTCAGGCCGGAGTCGGTCAGCGGGTGGTTGGCCAGCTGCCTGATGACCGAATAGGGTATGGTGGCGATGTCGGCGCCGATCATCGAGGCTTCGACGACGTGCTGAGGATGGCGGACGCTGGCAACGATCACCTCGGTCAGGTAGCCGTAGTTGTCATACATGGTCACGATCTGCTCGACCAGGCCCATGCCGTCGGTACTGATGTCGTCGAGGCGGCCGACGAACGGACTGACGTAATCGGCGCCAGCCTTGGCGGCAAGCAACGCCTGGTTCGGAGAGAAGACGAGCGTAGCGTTGGTACTGATCCCCTGGCGTGATAAATGCCTGATGGCCTTGAGGCCGTCCACTGTGAGCGGACATTTGACCACCACGTTTTCGTGTATCGCGGCGAGGTCTTCGCCCTGGGCGATCATCTCTTCAGCCTTGAGGGTGGTAACTTCGGCGCTGACCGGACCGTCGACAATGGCGCAGATCTTCGCGATGTGCTCCTTGAAGTCGCTGTAGGTAAAGTTGGCCGGGTCCTTGACGATCTTTGCGATCAGCGACGGGTTGGTCGTGACGCCATCAAGCACGCCAAGCTCTTCGGCGGCGAGGATCTCGTCCAGGCTGGCCGTGTCAATGAAAAATTTCATGATGCCTCCTCAGGCGTTGACGGTTTTTGCATCGAGCATGGCGTTGAAGTTCTTCGCCTTCCTGCCTGCCCAGTTGCCCTTGTGATAAGCATAGCCTGCGATGATCGGGAATGCGACGGTGGCTTCGGCATAGACCATCTGTTCGTAGACCGTGTCGACCTTGCCCCAGGAGCTGGCCTCCTTGAGGGTCGAACCGGACAACGCACCGTCGCGCTCGTCGGCAACCGTGATCTGCACGGCGTAGGTATGCATGGAGACATCCTCGTAGCCAAGCACTTCAGCTGCAACGACGATATCCTGAGTGAAGTTCTTCGGCACGCCGCCGCCGATCATGAAGATGCCGGTCCTGTCGTTTTCGATCTTGATCTTCGTCAGTTCACGGAAGTCCTTGACGGAGTCGATGGAGACGTGGCTGTCGGGGTTGTTCCACTGGTGGTGCACCAGGCCGAAACCGGCCGAGCAGTCGGAGAAAGCCGGGCAGAAGATCGGGACGCCCTTCTCGTAGGCCTTGTAGACGATGGAGTTCCTGTCGAGCCCCTTCTGTTCGATGTAGCGGCCCATCTCGACGATGAATTCGCGCGAGGAGTAGGCGCCGGGCTGCATGGAGTTGGCGATGATGGCCGTGGTGTCGTCGCAGATGCGGAGGTCGTCCTCGTCGATATAGGTGTCGTAGATGCGGTCGATGGCCAGCTCCCTGAGTTCGGCGTCATCGGCGAACTGGCTGCCCTTGTAGTGCTTGAAGCCAAGGGCTTCGAAGAAGTCCTGGTCGACGATATTGGCGCCGGTCGAGACGATCGCGTCAACCATGTGGTTGTCGATCATATCGATGATGACCTGCTTGAGGCCGGCGCTGATGAGCGAGCCGGCAAGCGTCAGGATGACAGCGCACTCCTTGTCCTGCTGCATGAGGTCGACGATCGATGCCGCACGGGCCAGGTTCCTGGCCTGGAATGCCATGTCGGCCATCTGCTCGACCATCGGCACGACGTTATGCTTCTTGATCTCGATATGCCTGATCGGTTCCTTCAGAAACTCCCCTTTCTTCATCTCGTTCTGCATAGTGACTCCTGTGCCGTTTTCTTTGCGGATAAGCTATTAGCGGGTAAAATAAAAAAAGGAGAGCAAGCTGACTATATCACACACTCACATTGCCGGATGCTGCTTCCTTCCGGATCTGACATGGTTGGGCAAGAGAATGTTGTATAGGACTTACTCTCCTAAACTTTTGCTTTGTTTTCATTGTCTCAATACAATTAAAAACAAGTCGAGTAATATAGCGTTCCCGGGATAAAAAACAAAACTGCGCTTTTATCTTTGTCACAACTGTTATAACTTCGAAATCAAGTAACAGAAAGGTCGGAAACCCGCGAGGTGAAACGGCCGGGCCACGAAATACGGCAACATGTCCACACAACGGATTTTAAGCGGGATGCGGCCGACCGGCCGTCTGCATCTTGGTCATTACACGGGAGCTCTCGAAAACTGGATCGAACAGCAAAACCTCCTTCAGCCCGATGGAACTCGTGCCTACGAGACCTGCTTCCTGATTGCCGATTACCATAACCTGACCACTTCGCTCGAAACGGGAAGCATCTACGGCCATACGATCGACATGCTCATCGACTGGCTGGCAGCCGGTGTCGATCCTGAAAAGAGCCCTGTATTCCGCCAGTCCCAGGTCAAGGAGCATGCGGAACTATTCCTGATCTTCGCGAACCTCATCACGACGGCACGCCTTGAACGGAACCCGACCCTCAAGGAGCAGGTGCGCGACCTGAACATGGAGTCGATGTCCTACGGGCACCTCGGGTATCCCGTGCTGCAGGCGGCGGACATCCTCCTGTACAAGGGCAACGTCGTGCCGGTCGGCGAGGACCAGCTGCCGCACGTGGAGATCACCCGCGAGATCGCAAGGAAGTTCAACAGCCATTTCCCGCACCCCATGCTCGGTGAGGTTTTCCCTGAACCTGCGCCAAAGATCACGAAGTTTTCCCGACTGGTCGGGCTCGACGGCAAGGCGAAGATGTCAAAGTCACTCGGCAACACGATCCTCTTGAGCGATAACCCTGACGAAATCGCAGGGAAGATGCGCAACGCAGTGACCGACACGATGAAGGTCCGCCGAAACGACCCCGGCCGCCCGGAAGTGTGTACGGTCTTCAGCTACCACCAGAAGTTCTCCGCGCCGGATGCCCTGGCCTCGGTCGAGGAGGGCTGCCGGTCGGGCTCTCTCGGATGCGTCGATTGCAAGAAGATGTGCTCTGCGGCGATTTCCGGGGAATTGGCGCCGATGCTCGAAAAACGGCGCTATTACGAAGAGCGGCCAGAGATGGTCCGCCATATCCTGCATGAAGGCGAAGCGAAGGCTCGCCTTATCGCCCGTCAGACCATGACCGAAGTCCGGGAAGCCATGCATCTCGGGGAGCCGGACGCATGAACCATGAATTGAACTCCGCCGAGAGCGCCGGCCCGAAGGCCTTCATCTTCGACATGGACGGCGTACTTACGGACAACATGAGGATGCATGCCCAATCGTGGGTCGACCTGTTCGCCGATTACGGGCTGGAGGGGCTCGATCCCGAGCGCTACCTGGTCGAAACCGCCGGCATGAAGGGGCTCGACGTGCTTCGCTACTTTCTCGACCCGTCAATCTCGACCAGCGAGGCTGAACGGCTGACCGAGCTCAAGGATATCCTCTACCGCGTGATGAACCGGGAGGCCATCAGGGCGATGAGCGGGCTTGGGGAGTTTCTCGGCAACGCAACCGAAGCCGGCATCCGGCTCGGCATCGGAACGGGCGCCGGACCCAAGAACATCGCCTACGTGCTCGGGTTGCTCGGAATCGAATCCCGGTTCCAGACCGTGGTCGGAGCCCATCAGGTTAGCCATGGCAAGCCGCACCCCGAAACATTCCTCAAGGCTGCCGAGCTGCTCGGGGCCAGCCCATCCTCATGCATCGTCTTCGAAGACGCACTTCCGGGGGTGGAAGCCGCTGGGGCCGCAGGCATGCGCTGCGTGGCCGTCACGACCACCAACGCCCCGGAGGCATTCTCGGGGTTCAACAACGTCATCAGGATCATCGACAATTTTTCCGGGCTCCGCCCCGAAACGCTGCACGAACTCTCATGCGGCTCCGAAACAACGACATACAGGTAACAGATGCGAGATTTCTTCATTCCTTTCATACAGGGAGCGCTGCGTTCCGCAGGCATAGAGACCGACACGGAGATCCAGATCGAGAAACCGACCGACAAGAAGTTCGGCGACTTTTCCACGAACATCGCATTCCTTCTGGCAAAGGAGCTGAAAAAAAACCCTCGCGAGCTTGCCGGTGAACTTATAGGAAGCATGTCGTTCCCGGAGGGCTCAGTGGTCAGAACTGAAGTAGCCGGACCGGGCTTCATCAATTTCCATCTCGATCCGGCCTTCATCATGCACTCGGTGCGCGAAGTGCTCAGGTCTGGCGAAGCGTTCGGCCGGAGAAACATCGGGGCGGGCCAGAAAGCGATCGTGGAGTATGTAAGCGCAAACCCCACTGGGCCGCTGACGGTCGGCCGGGGTCGCGGCGGCGTGCTCGGGGACTGCATCGCCAATCTCCTCTCGACTCAGGGCTATGAAGTCACCCGTGAATACTATTTCAACGATGCCGGCCGACAGATGCAGATTCTGGCGGAGTCGGTACGGTTCCGTTATCTCGAGCTTTGCGGAGTTCCGGTCGAATTCCCGCAGAACCATTACCAGGGCGATTACATCCGGGATATCGCTGGAGAGCTCTTCCGCGAACATGGCGCATCCCTTGCCGATACCGAAGAGTTGAAACTCTTCAAGGAGACCGCCGAGGGCATCATCTTCGCATCCATCAGGAACACGCTTTCAAGGCTTTCGATCACCCACGACGCATTCTTCAACGAACACACGCTCTACCAGGCGGGGAATAACGGCTTTTCGCCGAACCAGGCAGTCATCGACGCGCTCGATGCGAAAGGCTTCATTTCCAGATATGACAACGCAATCTGGTTCACGACCACGAAGCTCGGCCAGGAGAAGGACAAGGTGCTCGTCAAGTCGAGCGGCGACCCAAGCTACAGGCTTCCCGACATCGCCTATCACGTGACGAAGTTTGAACGGGGCTTCTCGCTGATCGTGAACGTCTTCGGGGCGGACCATATCGACGAGTACCCCGACGTCAGCGAGGCGCTGAAGATCCTCGGATATGATACCGGGCGGATCCGGGTCGCCATCAACCAGTTCGTCACCACCACGGTCGGCGGCGAAACCGTCAAGATGTCCACCCGAAAGGGAAATGCAGACCTGCTCGACGACCTGATCGACGAGGTCGGAGCCGACGCCACGCGCCTGTTCTTCATCATGCGCAGCAAGGACTCGCACCTCAATTTCGACATCGACCTGGCCAAACGGCAGTCGAAGGACAACCCGGTATTCTACCTCCAGTATGCGCATGCAAGGATCTGCAGCCTTATGAGAATGGCCGCAAAGGAGACCGGATTCGACGGTGACGCTGTGACCGGTGAATACCTCGTGCAGCTGACGGAACCGGTCGAGATCGAGCTCGGCTCAGCGCTGCTCGACTACCCGGAGGTGATCCAGTCCTGCCTGCGCTTCCTTGAACCGCAGAAGATGGTCGAATACCTCCACGGCATTGCCGAGCTCTACCACAAGTTCTACCAGGAGTGCCCGATCCTCAAGGCCGACCCGTCGATACGCACGGCAAGGCTCGAAATCTCCCTCTGCGCGCGTCAGGTGCTCAGGAACGGGTTCTCCCTTCTGGGCATATCCGCCCCGGAATCGATGTAGGATCAATCTGCCGGCCGGGTCAGCGATACAGTCCGTTGGCGACTATGTAGCGATCGATGGAGGCGGGAAGGTGATGGGTGGCAGATGCCCCTTGCCGGAGCAGCTCCCTTACTGCAGTGGCCGAAACCGGCATATCGAAATCAACAAACAGGGCCGGGGGCAGCTCCCCGAAAGATGCGGCATCTTCCGGTGCCGCATCGCTCCGCATGAACACCACGATCGTACACAGCCCCGGAATTCGCTCCGCAGCCTTCCATTTCGGCAGCTCACGATAGCTGTCCTCCCCCACGAGCAGCACGAACTCGGAGGAGTGGCGCTCCTGATGAAGATGGAGGAGGAGGTCGACCGTGTACGATGGACCGGACCGCTCGAGTTCCCAACTGCTGACCTCCGCAAAATCGCCCGTACGGTTGATCTCGGTAGCCAGCAGCTCCGCCATGCGTTTCCGGTGGGTGTCGGATGCATCGGCGGGCGCCTTGAACGGATTTTTCGATACCGAGATAACCAGCCGGTCAAGCCCGAGCTGTTCTCGCGCAAGAAGGCAGAGCGCCAGATGGCCGTTATGCGGCGGGTCGAAGGTGCCGCCGAAAACCCCGAGACGCACGGTTCAGGTCCCCGTCAGGGAGTGGAGAATTTCTTGAGCACCTTCCTGTAGGTCCCTTCTACCTTCTCCTTCTTCTCGGGGTAATGAAGCTGGTACTGCTCAATCGCCTGCCTTGCCTCGAACCACTTGTTCCTCTTGACGGCCATCTCGATCTTGCCGATCCAGGCCGGCTCGTTCCATACGGTATCGGAGTAGTTGGCGATTACCTGATCGTAATACATGGCCGCCGGACGATACTTCTTGAGCCGGGCGTAATGCGAGGCGATAGAGAACCTGTTGTGAGCAAGCTTTTCACGCAGGGCAGGGATCGCTGTGCTGGCATACTTTGCAGGGGACTGTTGCGACAGTTCAACCATAGCCTGTTCATATTTTGCCCTGTACTGCGCATTGTCCGGCTTCAGCTTCAGCAACTCCCTGTAAGTCTCGACATCGCCGGCGATACGTTCCGAATCCTGGGCAGGGTACTGATCGATATAAATCCGGAACTCGTTGATGGCTTTTACCGTGTACTCCTGGTCGAGCGCATATTGAGGCGAAAGCTTTTCATAGGATCTTGCAAGCTGGAACTGGGCATCCTTGGCGAACGGGGAGTCCGGCGTCTGCTGCAGGAGTCGTCGGTATATCTCGGAAGAGAGCATATACTGTTTGGTCTGGAAATAGGCGTATCCGAGCGAGTGAAGCACCTTGTCCTCGAGCGGCGTCGCCCTGGTCGAAAACATGAGCCCCTCAAACTTGAGTATCGCGCTGTCATAGCGCTTTTTATCGAGTTCGGCTGTCGCAACACGATAGCGCTCTTCTTTCGACTCCGTTTCTACGGCTTTTTTTGTCGACGAACATGCTGAAAGAAGCATGGTCATGGAGAGCAGTGGGGGGAGAAACCTGCGGAATTGCATTCCGTAATGCGAATGAGGCATGAAAACTTCCTTGAACCAGGGTTAATGAGAGATACTCCACATACAGCTGCAGGATTATTGCCTGCGTCCTGAAAGCTACGGCTCCGGATGGCGGCTGTTCGCTGGAACTGACAGTTTACCGGGAACGGTTTGGCAGGATACTTCTGCTGCTGCCGGGAACATTCGCAGTCAGAACAACCCGACTCCAGAAGAACCTGAGAACCTCTGTTTGGACAGGAACGGACGGGTTTTGTGGAGCTTAGGGGAGTCGAACCCCTGACCTTCTCATTGCGAACGAGACGCTCTACCAACTGAGCTAAAGCCCCGAAAGATAATGATGTATGATACAAATTTTCAGGCTTGGCACAAAGATAACCTTTTCAACGGGACAAAAAAAAGCCTGCAGCAAGGCAGGCTTTTTACAGATATTCGGTATATCAGGATCAGGCCGTTTCAGCTGAAAGTGATTTCCTGAGCAGTTGAAGCTGGCGGCTTACGCTGCCGTCCAGGACCGTGTCACCGATGATAACCGTGAATCCTCCAATGAGCGATTCGTCGAGGGTCATTCTCGCACGGATCTTCTTGCCCGTTCTGACCGACAGCCCGTTGACCAGCTCCCGAGCCTGATCGTCGGAAAGTTTCGTTGCGCTCTTCACTTCGGCATTAAGGTATCCGTTCCGCTCGTCAAGCAGCGTATTGAACTCCATGACGACCTCATTAAGCAGATTTGCCCTTTTCTTGTGAGCAAGCAGCTTGAGAAAGATCATCGACTTGTCACAGACCTTGCCGGTGAAAATCTCCTCAAGGATGCGTGATTTCACATCACCCTTGATCAGCGGGCTTTTGAGGGCAAGCTGAAGCTCCCTGCTTTCGGCGAGCACCGCCTGGATATTCTGCAGATCCTCGGTAACCTTCTCCAGGAAATTTCCGTCCACGGCCACCTCGAGCATTGCATAGGCGTATCGACGGCTTGCGATTGCAATTGACATAGTTCCGGAGTTTATTCAGTTACGCGATGACGCTAAGTCCTTGATCATTTCATCGACCACGGTTTTCTGCTTTTCAGCATCGAGAGTGGCCCTGATGATTTTCTCTGCGCCCTTGACTGCGAGGTCGGCGACCTCGTTCCTGAGCACATCGAGTGCCCGGCGCTTTTCCTGTTCAATTTCGTCTTTGGCCGCAGCGATCATCTTCTGTGATTCCTGCTGGGCTTTTTCGGTAAGCTCTGAGCGAACCTTGTCAGCATATGCTTTGCCTTCCCTGATGATTCGGTCTGCTTCAGAATCGGCCTTGGCCAGCAGCTCCCGGTTTTTCTTCAGGATCGACTCGGCCTCGTCCTTTGCGGAGTGTGCACGGTCAATCGCCGACTGGATGCCTTTCTCGCGCTCTTCGAGCATCGAAACGATCGGCCCCCATGCGAACTTCTTCAGAATAAGGAGAACGATGAGAAACGAAATGGCTGTCCAGAAGATAAGTCCCGGATTCGGACTGAGGAGACCGCCCTCGAGCAGAATGATCCCTGACGTAAGCATGAACGCTGTTCTTTAACAGTTTGATAAAAAACCGTCTGCAGTTTCGGACAGATACTGCAGACGGATTAAGCTATTGCAAGATGCATTACTTCAGGGCAAGAAGCACGCAGATAACCTCGCCGAACAGAGCAACGCCCTCGATAAGAGCTGCCGCAATGATCATGGTGGTACGGATGTCCGACGTAGCTTCAGGCTGACGGGCAGTGCCTTCTGCTGCAGAAGCAGCGATGTTTCCGATACCAAGACCCGCACCGATAACTGCCAGACCGGCGCCGATGCCCGCACCTAAATAACCCAAACCTTCCATCGTTGAATTGCCTCCGTTTATTGATTGTATAAAGCGAATGCTACGTTTTGTAGCGTTTCTAAAAAATTCAAATTAAACTTAAAGATACGATTTCTTTTTAAAACATCATCCCGTATCTCGATATCAGTGATGCGCCCCTTCGACTGCGTGCTCGTCATGCCCCTCGTGCGCCGTGGCAAGACCGATGAACAGCGCTGAGAGCATCGTGAACACGAACGCCTGCAGGAAAGCCACGAACAGCTCGAGCAGGTAGATGAAGATGGCGAACGGCACCGACACTGCCATGGCCACGATGTAGCTCTTCAGGATGAAGGAGATGAAAATAAGGCTGTAGATAATGATATGGCCGGCCGTCATGTTCGCAAAAAGTCGAATGGTCAGAGCGAACGGCTTGGTGAACTGTCCTATGAGCTCGATCGGAATCATGATGATCCAGAGCGACCAGTGTGTGCCGGCCGTCAGGTGCTGAAGGTACCCCTTGACCCCCTGAGCCTTGAAGGCGGCCGCCTGGGTGATGACGAAGGTGAATACGGCGAGCGTCAGCGTGACATTGATGTTACCTGTGGCGGTCGAGCCGTAGGGAATGAGGCCGAGCAGGTTACAGATCAGGATGAAAAAGAAGACCGTCACCAGGAACGGGACGAACTTCTCGTAGCCGGGTCCGATATTCGACCTTGCGACATCGGTCCTGATGAAATCGACAAGGGCTTCGATGACGTTGGCCAACCCCTTGGGCGACTGCTTCGACGACAGGCTCTTGAAACTGGCTCCGACGACGAGGCCGACAAGAAGGAGTACTGCTGAAGCGAGCCACACCATGACGACATGCTTGGTGACCGAGATGTCGATACCGAAAGGCTTGAAGGCAATTTCCGGAAGCTGAATCTCGCCGAACGGCTCGATCGGGTAGACCCTGTTGTCGAGGATGTGATGCATGATCACATCTCCGGGCTTCTCCTCGCCTTCTGCGGCGGGAGCTGCCGTTGCTGCGGCCTGCTCGGCTACCGGCGCTGCGACGGTTGACTGCGCGGCTGGCGCCGTTGCGGTTGCAGACTCCCGGACCGGGGCCACCTCCTGACCGGTAACAGCGAATGCATGGCTGTTCAGGCTGAGAAGGACAGGCACTACCAGTGCCAGAATTCTTGAAATCGCTTTTACTCGCATAACGATCATCCGTTTCTTGCAGCGTTTTTTTTCAGTTGATTCTTCTTTTGGTAGCCGAGGATCTCGACGACCAGATAAATGCAGTAAAAGGAAATGAACGACACCACGAAGTCGATCGATTTGACCAAGTGGAGCAGATTGATGACGAGAACCAGGGCCATGATGACCAGAAGCCTCAAGGTCAAGCCTCCAAATACTACCAGGGTGAAAATCCGGGATTCCTTGTCAAATGCATACTCAAAGAGCAGATACCCGATAAGGGCATTGAGGGCTACCATGACCCATGCCGTGAATACGGAAGACAGGTCGACAGGATAATTCGTATATCCCCAGAAGATAACGCCCCATAAAATGACGGACAAGATAAATAACTTTAATAGAAAATCAAACAACGGCTTCATATCTCAGCGATCTTTTCGTGATTTCATAAACATTACGAATTGCGTCCCCGGTCGCGGTTCGCTTTCTGCACGGTTTTCATGAGCACCAGGCCCATGCCGGCCATGCCGACAAGCACCCCTGCCAGCAGCAGCAGCGGCGAAGTGCCGAGCTTCGTATCGGCCCAGTAGCCCAGGAACACGAAAAAAGCGAAGCTGGCTGCAATCTGCAGTCCTATGCCGAGGTAATCGGACATAGCCCTGGCCGACCTGCCGAACTGGTCAGTGAATTTATCCTTTTTACCGTCATTGCCTAACATGTGCGCATCCTGTTCATGGCGTATGGAAAATGCCGGAATCACAACAAACCCTTTTCCTCGAACACGCTCCGGTAGACGTTCCAGGTGGATTCAATGAGCATTTCAGGGGTGCTGTACTTCGGCACCCAGCCAAGCAGTTCGCGGGCTTTCAACGAAGACGCGACGAGGCAGGGAGGGTCACCATCCCGCCTCGGGGCTATCGTGACCGGAATTGGACGACCGGTAACGCGCCGCGCATGATCGATCATCTCGAGCACGGACACCCCGTTTTCGCTGCCGAGATTGACCGAGAGGCTCTTGCCGTGCCGCATGACATGCTCGAACGCCGCTACATGGGCGATGGCAAGGTCGGTGACATGGACGTAATCCCTGATGCAGGTGCCATCCCTGGTAGGATAGTCGTCGCCGAAGACGGAAAGGCCCGGCCTGATACCGAGGGCAGCCTCCATAACGATGGGCAGGAGGTTTTCAGGGTTTCTCTCGAGACCCCTGATCCGTCCCTTGACATCAAACCCTGCCGCATTGAAGTACCTGACCGCAGCAAAGCGAAGCCCCTTGAGCCGGTCATACCACCCGAGGATCCGCTCGATCTCCAGTTTGGTGAATCCGTAGTAGTTTTCAGGCTCCTTCGGATGCTCCTCGTCGATGGGCTGATACCTGGGGTTGCCGAAAATGGCCGCTGAGGAGGAGAAGAGCAGGCAGCCGATGCCGCTGTTCGCGGCCTGGTTGATCACCGAAATCGTCCCGCAGATATTGGTCACTGAATACTCCTCAGGGCGCAGCATCGACACGCCGGCAGCCTTGAGAGCCGCGAGATGGACACATCCATCGAATCCCCCCTTCATGACTCCCGCCAGCTCCTCTTCGCACAGGATATCGCCGCGGACAAACCCGGCATCGGCGAAAAGGTTCTCTTCGCGTCCTGTGGAGAGGTTGTCGAAGACCGTGACCTGATGACCCCTGTCGAGAAACTCCCGGGTCACATGGCTGCCGATATAACCGGCGCCGCCGATAACAAGAATATTCATGGCATGGAATGGAGGAAATGATTCATTGATTTGTTCAGGGCAGATCTGAAAAGTGTCATGGGCTATCCCGACAAAGTCAGGAGGGCGGAGCGCAGAAACCGGAGTTCTTCAGGAGGGGTTCAACCCTCCGGACAGTCTCCTCTTGCATTGTCGATCAATTGCCCGGGTTCCAACCCGGGGGATGAGGATTTCGAGCACCGGCAAATACAGAAATCTGGTTACGTAACAGGTTTTCAGAGGTGTCCGTCAAAAAGATAACACATCCGTCCTCAAAATAACTAAACTTGCGGCCGTACAGCTTGCATCTGATTTCCAAAATAGCCTATTTTCCGGTATCCCCCCAAGGCTGCGGCTTCAATACTGACACTCCATGCGTAACCCGTTTATTTTCGCGCTCCTCGTCCTGTCATCCTGCAGTTTCGCGCCACAGGGAACGGACAGGAACAGCGAGCAGGCCGACAGCACACTGAGGGCTATCAACAAAAATCTTGAACTTGTCAACCAGAAGCAGGGCATCGTTTCTGTTTCGAGCCGGATTACGGAAACGACAAGAAGCATTGCCGACAACAGGCGAATCCAGAGCCGGATCACGGGAAATATCGTACTGATAGATTCCGTGATGAACGACAACCGGGCGCGGCTTTCCAACCTTGAAAAAACGCTCGGGAACCATCGCCGGAAAATCGCCGTGCTCGAAGGAGAGGTCTCGGGGATGACGAGGAACATCGATTCGAAGCAGATGGAGATCGACAGCCTGAAAAGCGTGCTGTCCCGCTCGGGAAACCGTACCGCCGCCATGCATGACAGCCTTCGGACCGGATATGTGCTCGCCGCCCCCCAGGACAGCCTGGCGAAATGGCAGATCATTGAGAAAGATGGCGGCATCCTGGGCATTTTCGGCTCAACCTGGCGTTTGAGTGGACATATACCGCTTCATCACTTCAGCAGAGTCAACCGCGCCAGGTCATTCAGGATCACCGTGCCTGCAAAACCGGGCAGATTCGCCGTCATGACCCTGCACAATCGCAACGCCTACTCGATCGTCAAAGAGCGCGACAAGCATCCTGGCACGAACCGACGCGGGACCGATTCTTCGGTCATCGTCATCAACAATCCTGGCGAGTTCTGGGCAGCATCGCACATTCTGGTTATAAAACTCCCAAGATAGACCCCTGGATGAAAGCTCATGAAGAACCGCTCCTGATCCGACCGGCCATATTCAGTTCCGTTTCAGGTGTCGTCGCCTTGCAGACAACCCGCAAGGGCGGCTTCAGCCAGGCACCTTTCGACTCGCTCAACCTCGGGCTGCGTACAGCCGATGACAGCGAGCTCGTCCGGAAAAACCTCCGGCATCTCTGTGACCATCTGGGGTTGCCGGCAGAGAGCGTCGTCCTTACCGATCAGGTCCATGGCAATGACATATGCATCGTCGACCGCCCCGGCAACGTCACCGGCTTCGATGCCCTCATCACCGACACCCCGGGGATCTATCCCGGCATCGTGACCGCCGACTGCTATCCTGTGCTTATTCACGATCCGGAGCACCATGCATCGGGAGCCGTGCATGCCGGATGGCAGGGCACTGCCGGAAGCATTGCAAAAAAAACCGTCGCGGCTATGGGCGCATCCTTCGGAACCCGACCGGAGGCCTGCATCGCCTGGGTCGGGACCGGCATTTCGGCGACTAATTACGAAATCGGGGAGGAGGTGGCCGACAGGTTCGAACAGCGCTATCTGAACCCATCGCCAGGAGGAAAAGGCAGGTTCCTGCTCGACCTGTCAACCGCGAACCGCGACCAGCTCATCGCCGCCGGCATCCCGGAGAGGCAGGTCGATGTGTCGACCTGGTGCTCCTCACGTGACCGGGAGCTGTTTTTTTCATATCGGCGCGATCACGGCATGACCGGGCGGATGCTGAGCATCATCGGGGTCATGCCTTCCTGCTCAGCCCCCTGACCGCCACGATCATCGTGCCGAGTTTTTCCTCAAGCGCCTTCAGCAATGCAAGGTCGTCTGGCGAAAGGTCTTCCGATACTACATCATAACTTGAGAACGAGAGCAGGGTCTTGCCCAGTTTCTGCTCGAGGGAACGGATCTCTGCGAGCTGCTCGGGCGTAAGTTTGGAAAGGCTCGACAACATGACTGACCTCCTTTGGTTTTCCTGGTTGACCAGAACGGCAGCGTGAATCGAAGGAGGTGCGCCGCCGCCTGATGTGCACCATGCCGGTGCATCATGCAGGAAATATAAAGCATTCATCGAGAATCGGCCAAACATGCTCACGGGGCGGAAACACGAAAAGGGACCCTTGGGATCCCTTCCCGCTCGCGGTTAAGGCCATGAGACCCCTGACGGGATCACTCCGGGCAGACGCTCCTTCGCCCGTAAAGCTCGTGGCCTCGCCGGCTGATCTCCTCCCGGAAATCGGGGTGGGCGATGCTCGCCATGGCATCGACCCGCTGCCGGAGGTTCTTGCCGTAAAGGTTGACGATGCCGTACTCGGTCACCACGTACTGCACATGCGCACGGGTTGTCACCACGCCCGCTCCCGGCCTGAGCTGCGGGACGATACGGGACTCCCCTTTCGCCGTGATCGACGGAAGGGCGATGATCGGTTTGCCCCCCGGTGAGAGGGCCGCCCCCCGGATGAAGTCCATCTGGCCACCGACGCCCGAAAAATACTTTGCACCGATCGAGTCGGCGCAAACCTGCCCGGTCATGTCGATTTCTATGGCACTGTTGATGGCCGTCACCTTGGGATTCTTCCTGATCTCGCGGGTGTCGTTGATGTAGTCGGAGGGGAACATCTCGACTTGGGGATTGTCATTCACGAAGTCGTAAAGCTTCTTGCTGCCCATCAGAAAACTGGCCACGATGATCTCGTTGTGGGTTTTCTTGAACCGACCGTTGATCACCCCTTTCCGGACCAGGTCGACCACGCCATCCGAAAACATCTCGGAATGGATGCCGAGGTCCTTGTGCCCGTAAAGTGCGGCAAGCGTGGCGTCAGGGATCGCGCCGATGCCCATCTGGAGGGTGGCTCCATCCTCGACGATAGAGGCGATATGCAGGCCGATCTGACGTTCGGCGTCAGTCAGCTCGTGACACAACACCTCGGTCAGAGGCTCGTCCACCTCGACAAGTGAGTCGATCTTGCTGACATGCAGGAGGCCCTCGCCGTGGGTCCTGGGCATGTTCGGGTTGACCTGGGCAATCACGTGCCGGGCCGTATGGACCGCCGCACGGGTCACATCGACCGAGACACCGAGTGAGCAGAAGCCGTGCCTGTCGGGAGGCGATACGTGCACCATGGCGACATCGAGGGGCAGGATGTCATTGTAGAACATCGAGGGCACATCGCTCAGAAAGATGGGAATGGCGTCCGCATCTCCGCACTGGACGGCCGAGCGCACGTTCTTTCCGACGAAGAAGGCGTTCAGCCTGAAGCTGTCGCGATACTCCGGCCTGACGTATGGGGCATCGCCCTCAGTATGCAGGCTCACGATCTCGACATTCCTCAGCGAGGAGGCCCGACCGACCATGGCGTTGACAAGCCGTTTCGGCGTTGCTGCGGCCGTCTGGAGAAACACACGGTCTCCCGATTTGATGGCCATGACAGCCTCTTCGGCCGATATCATCCGATAATGCATGAAACACTCCTTAAGTTGAACAGTTCCTGCCTGCACTCCGCCTTTACGGAGGCGCACCATTCGTGCACGAGCCCCGGAAAGTCACCAATGCCGGCAGATGAGGTGAATGAACAGAATGGAAAGAGAGGAAGAGAGCCCGGAGATGCCGTCACCTCCGGGAACAGGGGCCCGGTCTTCATGAGAACAGGTTATTGGAGGGACGCGCCGTTTTTCCTCCGAAGGTAGGCCGGGGTGTCCGGCTGGCCTTTCTGGATCTGCTCCTCGTCGTCCGGGGAGATCACCATCGGTTTCGGCCCTATCGTGCTTCGCCCTCCGGGCAGTTCCGATGGTTCGTTGATGGAGAGGCTTTTCCTTATGTATGCAGGAATCCTGAGGTCCGCGACGGGCGCGTCAGAATAACCTCCTGGCTGGATTGGGCGTACGCTTCCCGGAGTCGGGGCATGCCTGGGGTTCCGGGACTCCTTCGCGCCGGTCTGGACCGTGCTGCGGGGCTCCTCACCGGGCTCCTTCCGTTTGAAACCGGTCACGATCACCGTAACGCGAATCTCCCCGGAGAGCTGCGGTTCATCGACATAACCGTTGATGATCTTGGCTTCGCTGCCGACCTGCTCCTCGATGAAATTCATGGCATCGGACATGTCGCGCATGGTAACGTCCCCGGTAATATTCACCAGCACGCCTTTGGCGCCACGGATGGAGATCCCGTCCATCAGCGGGCTGTTGATGGCGTCCGATGCGGCCTTGAGCGCCCGGCGTTCACCTGCGGCGGCGGCAGAGCCCATCACGGCGTCGCCGGCCCCCTGCATGATGCTCCGGACATCGGCGAAATCGACGTTGACGTGCCCGTGGCGCGTGATGATGTCGGCAATCCCCTTCACGGCACGGAAGAGCACATCGTTGGCCATATTGTATGCTTCGGTGGCGCTTACCCCCTCTTCGGCGATACTGAGAATCTTTTCGTTTTCGACCAGGATGAGCGTGTCGATGTACTTCCGGAGTTCAGCAATGCCGCCGTCGGCGATGCGCGCCTTGATCTGCCCCTCGAAGCTGAATGGCCTGGTGATCACCCCGATGGTGAGGATCCCCATGTTGCGGGCGATCGAAGCCACGACAGGAGCGGCTCCGGTACCGGTGCCCTTGCCCATGCCGGCCGCGATGACGACGAGGTCCGCACCACGAAGCTGGGTTGCGATAATCTCCCGGTCATCCTCGGCAGCCTGGCGGCCTTTTGCCGGGTCGGCTCCTGCGCCGAGTCCATTGGTGGCCTTCTTGCCGATCTGGACCCTGATTGGAGCCTTGGAGTTCAGGAGTGCCTGGCGGTCGGTGTTGAAGACGACGAACTCCGTGCCGCTGATTTTCCTGTCGATCATGTTGTTCACGGCATTGCCGCCGCAGCCCCCGACCCCTACGATCTTGATGCAGACTCCACCACCCTGGTCGCTGTCGAAAAGCCCCGGGTCAAGTTCAAATGCCATGATATCCGTTCCCCTTGATAGTGCCTCTGTTGTCGTTTTCTTCTATAACTGGTCCCAGAACTTCTTCAGCCGGTCAAGTACCTTCTTGCCCGCCTGAGGTGACTCGCCACCCGGCTCCGACTGCAACTCGACGACGGGCTCCGGTTCCGGAGCAGATTCCCGTAAGGGTTGCGCGACAAAGCCGTAGTCCTGGTAAAGGTTGTTCTGCAGCGAATGGGCCACCAGCCCCATGACGGTCGCATACATTGGATTATTGATCGCCTCCTTGATTCCTCCGGAAACCCCCTCGGGATACCCGATGCGGACGTCGAGGTCGAGGATCTCGCCTGCCAGCGCTTCCGTGCCCGGGAGCAGCGAACCGCCGCCAGTAATGATCGCGCCGGCGTTCAGGTACTCATAATAGCCGGAACGCCTGATGATGTCCCTAGCCAGCTCGAAGATCTCCATCATGCGGGCCTCGATGATCACGGTCAGGGAGCTTCTCGGGAACGACTTGCGCGGCCGGCCCTCGATACCCTCGATCATGATCTCCTCATCCTCGCCGAGCAGTTTTGCGGAAGCGCAGCCGTAGCGGATCTTGACCTCCTCGGCCACATCGTTCAGCGCCTTCACGCCATAGGCGACGTCATGCGTCACATCGTTGGCTGCGACCTTGATCACCTCGGAGTACCGGATCGCTCCGTCGATGTAGATGGCCACCTCGGTCGTTCCGCCACCGATATCGATCACCACGACGCCGCTCTTCTTCTCGCTGTCCTTCATCACGGCAAGCCCGGACGCCACCGGCTCGAAGGTCATGGCGCTGACCTCGAGGCCGGCCTTTTCGATGCACTGCTTGATGTTACGGATCTTGGTGCGGAGGCCCACGACGATGTAGGCGCTGCCCCGCATGATCGTCCCGGCCATGCCGATCGGGTCGAGCACCCCCTCCTGGTCGTCCACGATGAACTCCTGAGGGATGACATGGATGATCTCGTGGTCGATGTCGAGGTAGCGGATGTTTGTTTTCGCCTTCTCAAGGAAACGCTTCACATCCGAGTCGTTGACGATGCCCGATTGATTGACGCTGATTTCGGAATTGCTGTAGATGCAATGTACATGCGCACCGGAAATCCCGACGTTGACCCCCTTGATCTTGATCGAAGATTCTCGCTCCGCATCGGCCACGGCCCTCCTGATGGCGTCGACGGTCTTGTTGATATTCACGACGGTCGCACGCTGAAGTCCTTCGGAATTCGAACGGCCCTTGCCAAGGACATTCAGTTTCCCGACGTCATCCTTTTCGGCGACGACGACGCAAACTTTTGTGGTACCTATATCAAGTCCGATTACTATATCGCTTTTCAGCATGATTACTGTTCAATGATGTTCACCTTGGCAAAGGCTGTACGGCCGGAAGCGGAGCCTGGGATGCTGGCGCGGGCGAGGTCACTGACGGGGCAGGAGATGGCCCTGCGACTTCCGGCTCCTTAGCGAAAACCCTTTCCCGGAATCGAAGGTCGACCGACTCATAGCAATCCAGCCCCTTTTTTGCAATGACCTTTTGCCAAAATATCTCGAATTTTTTCAATTTTTCCTTGAAGTTGCCGTCATTGCCGAGAATAAATCGGATGGACGACCCGGATACGAAAAACCAGGACTGGTTGCCGGGCGCAAGATGGAGGTCACGAAGCATGAGACCGGCGTAATCCGACTGGGCGAATGCCGCGATCATGCTGTCGAGCATGCGCACGTCGCCCTCGGCCATGCGCCAGGTACCGGCCTTTGACGGCACCGCGCCGGTGATGCCGCTGATCTGAGGCAGGCGGTGAAATCGCCCGGACACCGCGTTGTCCGGAAGCAGCATACCTTCGTTGTCGACGATCATGGGCCGTCCCTGGAACATGGTCATCGCGAGCGGCTGGCGCTCGGTGATGATTACCCTGATGATCCCGTTGAGCTCCCTGGCGATCTTCGCCTCCCGGATGTAGGGCTGCGAATTGAGCACACGGAGAATCTCCTCCTCATGAACTTCGGCAAGCTTCCTCCCGGTGAAGGGAGCAAGCGAGCTCTCGATCTGGCGCCTCGACAGCAGCTTTACCCCGGTGACGACCACTTTCGAGACCGCGACATTCCGCTTCCACGAAGAGGCCTTCCAGGCAAGCGCGGCGATGCCCATGACGAGCATCAGCAGCATGGCCGTGACGACCGGAGGAGAACCAAGGATACGCCGTGCCTTGCCTTTCGGGGATCCCTGTCCTGACGGATCCTGGCCGTCAAGCTCCTGCAGCCGGTCGTCGGTGCGACCTATGTCATCAACTGAACTGGCCATGGTTTCCACTCTTGTTATATCCGACAAGGACAAGCCCGAGCTCCAGATCCACCCCGAACCTCCGCTGCACAGCTTCCCTGGCCAGGCTCACCAGTTCGAGCACATCTTCAGAAGTAGCTCCGCCGTGATTGACGATCCTGTTGGATTCAGACTCCGAGAACGAGGCGCCACCGCGCCGTTCTCCCCTGAGGCCGCAAGCGTCGAGAAGCTCGCCCGCCCTCACGCCGGCCACACCGGGCATTGAGGGGGGATCCATGAACACCCTTCCCGAGAGGGCTGTCGGTCGCCCTGTTTCTGCCTGATCCGCCTGGTGCCCGTCATCAGCATTTACTGCATGGTGCGCCCTGTTCCTGCGCGAAAACCTGCGCAGCCTGAACCCTGCACCGAGAATGACGTCGGCCCCGATGCCCCGGCTACTGATGCCGGCCTGCAATTCGCCGTTCTTGAGCCTCCTGACCCGGCCGTTACGCAGGACGTCGACCCACTCGAGGCACTCGCCGGACATCCGGCCGGGCGTGCCGTCGATCCTGCAAAGCGCGCCCCCGACGGTGCCGGCCCCCGCGCCGAAATTCCCGATCCCGTCGAGCGAGGCCCGCGAGGTACGTTCGGCCAGCGTCGAGAGCGAGACTCCCGCATCGGCTTCGACCATGTCGCCGTCGATGACAACCCGGTCCAGGAAATGGGTTGCTATGACCGTCCCCCTGAATCCGCCCTCATGCACAAGGAGCCTGCTGCCACGGCCGAGGATGAAGAACGGGAAGCCCCTTCCTTTGAAATACCCGAACGCCCGGCACAGGTCTCCACGGTCCCGGGGCTTGATGAAAAAGTCGGCCGTGCCACCGATGCGAAGGCCGGTATAGGGGCCCAGCGGCTCGGCCACGGCGATCGGCCCCCTGATCAGCCGGAACAGCTCCTGGGTCGATATCATCGGTTGTCCCTGCCTGCCGCCCCGGCGGCATTGCTGCAGTCGTCGGCGAACTGTGTCGCCGTATGCGTGATGTCACCCGCACCCATGAACAGGATCAGGGACCCTCCCACGGCAAGGGGGCGAAGCGCATCGCGAAGCTCGTCCCGGTCGGCAACATAAACCACGCTCTTCGCGCCGGCCTTCCTTGCCGCTTCCGCAACCAGTTCACCCGTGACCCCCGGGAAATCGGCCGCCTGCTCCCTGGACGGGTAGATGCCGGCGACATACACCATGTCCGCCCTCGAAAGCGCCCAGCCGAACTCATCGGCGAACTCAATGGTCCGGGAGAAGAGGTGCGGCTGGAATACCGCCACGACACGGTGGTTCTTCCAACCCTCCTTGGCGGCGCGGACCGTGGCCTTGACCTCCGATGGATGGTGGGCATAATCATCCACGACCAGCAGGCCGTTCGAGCCTGAATGCTTGATCTGGAACCTCCGGCGCATGCCGCTGTACCTGCCGAGCCCGGCGATGATCCGCTCCGGCTCGAGACCCAGCTCGAGCCCGGTTGAAAAGGCGGCCAGCGCATTAAGCACGTTATGGCGACCCGGTACGGCGAGCCTGACCCCCTCGAATCGCTGCCCGAAGGCATGAACGGTGAAGCGGGAGCCCGATTCGCCGAGCTCGATATCCGACGCCATGACGTCAGCCGGCTCCTCGATGCCGAAGGTTGTGCATCGACGGTTCAGGCGGGGAATGAGCCTCCTGATCTCGGGCCAGTCAACGCAGCAGATCACCCGTCCATAGAAGGGCACCTTGTTGGCGAACTGGGCGAAACTCGAACGGAGCTCGTCCATGGTGCCATAGGTATCCATGTGCTCCGACTCGAGGCTGTTGACCACGGCGATGGTCGGGGTCAGCTTCAGGAAGGCCCGATCGTACTCATCTGCTTCTATCACCATGTACCTGCCCTCGCCGACCACTGTGCTGCCCTTCAGGTAATCGGAGACCCCGCCGATCATGACGGTCGGCGACTCACCCGCATCGATCAGCATGGTGGCGATCATGGCTGTCGTGGTCGTCTTGCCGTGGGTGCCCGAGACGCAGATCCCGGATTTGTACCGCATCAGCTCGCCGAGCATCTCATCCCTCTTGATGACCGGGATGCCGAGCTTTTCGGCGGCATTGATCTCGACGTTGATATCCGGGCGCACGGCGGAGGAGTAAACCACCACGTCGCTCGTACCCACCTGTCCTGCCTGGTGGCCCTGGTAGATCACAGCGCCAAGATCCTTAAGCTTTTCGGTCACCTCTCCCGAGGCGAGGTCCGATCCGCTGACCGCAAAACCGGATTTCAGGAGCAGTTCGGCTATGGCGCTCATTCCTGCCCCGCCGATACCGACGATATGCACGTTTCTCGTTTTTCCCAGTTCCATCGATGAGGACTTGTTAATGTTTTGAAAGCGCGATTATTCTTCCGGCCAGCTCGGCGGCCGCCCCGGGGTGGCCCTGCCCCCTGCTCGACGAACCCATGCGCGCGAGCCCTTCACGGTCTTCGAGCGCATCCAGCACGGTCCGGAGCGAGCCGTCGTCTCCGAATTTGGTGTCCTCGATCATGAGGGCAGCACCCGCCTTGACCAGGGCCAGGGCATTATGCCGCTGGTGGTCCGCTGCCGCATAGGGATAGGGGATGAGGATCGACGGCTTGCCGAGGTTGGTCAGTTCGGCCAGGGTCGAAGCTCCTGCCCTGCAGACCACGAGGTCGGCGGCCGCATAGGCGGGGCCCATCTCCTCGATGTAGGCGCCGACCCAAAGCGAATCCGAGGGATTGACCTCCTGGTTGATCCGGGGAAAATCGAGGGAGCCTGTCTGCCAGATCAGGTTGACCTTTCCGGCAATGAGGGGCACCAGCCGGAGCACGGCATTGTTGATCGATCTTGCACCGCGGCTGCCTCCGAAAACGAGCAAGGTCGGCCTCGACGGGTCCAGGCCGAACCTGGACCGCGCGGAACCGGCCTCCTCAGGTACGAACGACCGCGCGGGATTGCCGGTGACGAATACCCCGCCACTCCTGGAGAAGAACCGCCGGCTCTCCCCGAACGAGAGGTGCAGCTCTGTGGCCTTCCGGGCAAGGAGCCTGGTCGTCAGGCCCGGAAAGGCGTTCTGCTCCTGGATCAGGGTCTTCCGCCCCATGAGCTGTGCGGCGAGGAGCACCGGGGCGCTGACGTAGCCTCCGGTACCGACCACCACGTCGGGTCGTTCGCTGCGGATGAGGGCGGCTGATTTCAGCACGGCCGATACGAAATCGGCGAGAATGCCGACATTGTCAAGAAGATCGCGCAACGAGCGTCCCCGTTTCAGCCCCCTCGAGGGCAGCAGGTGAATCCGGTATCCCAGCCTGGGCACCTCGGTGGCTTCGATGCCGGAGGCCGTACCGGCAAAGGAGACCGAAATCCGGGGATCGATCTTCTGCAGCTCGGTGGCCATGGCGATGCCCGGGTAGAGGTGGCCGCCCGTCCCCCCTCCCGCGAACAGCACCTTCACAGCGCACCCCCTTCAGATTCAGGGCTGTCCTCAAGCGACGACTCGAGCTGCTTCTTGTAGCGAGAGATGCTGATCAGGATGCCCACCCCGAGCGAGTTGAACAGCAAGGCCGTGCCGCCGTAACTGATGAACGGCAGCGCTACGCCGGTTGTCGGCAGGAGGTGGCTCGCCACGGCGATATTGACGAACGCGAACAGCGATATGGCGATCGTGATGCCCGCGGCAACAAAGCGGCCGAATTCGTCCGGAGCGCGCTTTGAAATGATGATGCCGCAGATGAAGAACCCTGCGAACAGGGTCAGAACCACGAGCGCGCCGATGAACCCGTACTCCTCGCCGATGACGACGAACACGAAGTCGTTGTAGGAGAGCGGAAGGTAGAGCTCCCGCTGCTTGCTGGCGCCCACGCCGAGCCCGAAAAGGCCTCCGTTGCCGAGCCCAAGCAGCGCCTGCTGCACCTGATAGCTCAGCTGCTTCTTGTCGGTGGTGAAAAACGAAACAAGGCGGGCCACACGATACGGAGCCGCAATGGCGAACACCGCGGCAATCGGGATTAGCAGCGATGCAGTGGAGAGGATATGCTTGCCCCTTACGCCACCGATGAACATCAGGGTGAAGCCGATGAGCGCAATGAGCGACGAGGTGCTGAAGTTCGGTTCGAGGGCGACCAGCGCCACAACCGACATCAGGAGGATCAGCAAGGGATAGTAGCCGTCGTGCAGGTCCTTGATATACTCCCGCTTCTCGCTGATCAACCGGGAAAAATGGAAGATGATCGCATACTTGGCAAGGTCGGAGGCCTGGAACTTGAACGGTCCGAACCCGAGCCATCGTGCAGCCCCGTGGATGACATGCGCCACCTTGAGCAGCAGCAGCATGGCGAGCAGCCCCATGCTGACAAACAGCAGGAGCTTGCTGATCTTCATGAAGAAATGGTAATCGATCGCTCCGACCAGTACGATCAGCACCATGCCGGCGACGGCGAAGGTGAGCTGCCGCCACAGGAAGTACTGCGGATCGGAAAACTTCTGCTCGGCCCATCCGGCACCGCTGCTGTAGACCACGATGATCCCGATGCACATCAGGAGCGCCACGATAAGCAGCAGCAGCTTCCCGGCGACGCTGTCAGCGCGGCCCTGCCTCCCGGTCACGGCCACCTCGGCGACGACGGGCGTCAGTGACATGTCGCCTTCGGTCATGATGACAGCTCCCTGACAAGTTGCTTGAACTGATCCCCACGGTCCTCGAAATCCCTGAACATATCAAAGCTCGAACAGGCCGGCGAAAAGAGCACGGTCGAACCGGGAGCCCCGAGCCGTGCCGCCTCGGCCACGGCCTCACGAAGCGTGCCTGCCTTTACGACCCTGACGATGCCCTCAAAAGCCCTCGAGAGCTTCTCCTGCGACTCGCCGATAGCGACAAGGCAGGAGACCTTTTCCCGTACCAACCCGGCCACGGAGCTGTAGTCGTTTCCCTTGTCACGCCCGCCGGCGATCAGCACCATGCCCGCCGGCACAGACTGGAGGGCCTGGCGCATGGCGTTGATGTTCGTGGCCTTCGAATCGTTGATCCATTCCAGCCCGCACACCGATCCGGCGAACTCCTGCCGGTGCTCGACCCCGCCGAACTGCACGAGGCCTTCCCTGATAGCCTCGTCGGAGATCCCCGCCGCACGGGCCGCAGCCACCGCCGCAAGCGCGTTGTAGAGGTTGTGGGCGCCACGGAAGCTCGGCTTGACGAACTCGTCGACCCTGATCACCGGCGTCCCGGCACCACCGTCAAGCACAAGCACCTCGCCATCCCGTATGGTGACGCACGCCGCCGCGCCGTCATCCGTCACGCCCTCCTGCAATCCGAACCTCACGACCCCGAACGGCCACGGCTCCTTGACGTCGAAGTGGGCCCTGAGCATCGGATCATCGTGGTTGTAGACGAGGGTGTCGCCAGCGCCCTGGTTGGCGTGGATCCTGAATTTCGCCGCGGCGTAGGCATCGATGTCCCCTCCGTACCGGTCCATATGGTCCGGCGTGATGTTGGTCAGCACCGCCACGTCGGGCCTGAAGGTGACGCACCGTTCGAGCTGGTAGCTGCTCAGTTCGAGCACGACGATGTCCCCCGGTCCCGCTTCGAGCACCTTCGAGGCGAACGGCACGCCGATATTGCCGACGCTGAAGGCGCGGAACCCGCGCAAACGCCCCTCGGCCTCGCAGATGCGATGGATGAGCGTTGCCGTAGTGGTCTTGCCGTCCGTGCCGGTGATGCCGATGATGCGCGAAGGACAGAACCAGGAGGCCGCCTCGATCTCGCTGTAGACCGGAACGCACCGCCGATCCAGCTCGATCAGCACTGGCGCCGTCTGCGGGATTCCCGGGCTTACGATGCAGAACTCCGCATCGAACACCCGCTCTGTATGGCCCCCCTCCTCGAACGGGATGCCGAGCATGGCCAGTGCGGAGCGTCCCTCATGGGCGATGATGCCGAATTCGCTCACGAATGGGCGCGCGCCCGCCTTCAGGAGCAGTTCGGCCGCAGCCAGCCCGCTTTTTCCGGCGCCGATCACCGACGCCTTGATGCCGCGAAGTTCTTCCGGTTTCACCTTATCTGAGTTTCAGGGTCATGAGGCTTGCGAGAAAGAAAAGGATGGTCACGATCCAGAACCTGATGACGATCTTCTGCTCGGCCCATCCCTTCATCTGGAAATGGTGGTGCAGGGGAGCCATCAGGAAGATCCGCCGCCCCTGCCCGTATCGCATCTTGGTGTACTTGAACCATGCCACCTGCATCGAGACCGACAGGGTCTCGAGGAAAAAAACGCCGGCCAGCACCGGCAGCAGCAGCTCCTGCTTGATCATGAGCGCGATGACCGCGATGGCGCTGCCGAGGGCCAGCGACCCCGTATCGCCCATGAACACCTCCGCCGGATTCGAGTTGAACCAGAGGAAGCCTACACAGGCCATGACGATGGCCATGCTGACGATGGCGATCTCACCCGCGCCCGGTATGAACGGGATGCTCAGGTAGCCGGCGTAGACCGCGTTGCCGGCAAGGTAGGCGAAGGCGCCGAGCGCGAACACGACAATCGCCGAACTGCCTGCCGCAAGGCCATCGAGGCCGTCGGTCAGGTTGACCGCGTTGGAGACCGCAGTGATGATGAAGATGACGACCGGGATGTAGAGCACCCCGTAGTCGAGCGTGATCTTCTTGAAAAAGGGCACGGTCGTCTTGGAGAGCAGCACGGCGAAAGAGGGATCCAGCCATGTGTAGACTCCGACGATAAGGCCGAGCGTGATCTGGCCGATCAGCTTGTACTTGCCGGCAAGCCCCCCCTTGATCTTCAGCACCACCTTCCGGTAGTCGTCGATGAATCCGATGACCCCCATCCAGAACACGGCCAGCATGATCAGCCACACATGCGGATCGTCCAGCTTCGCCCAGAGCATGGTGGAGACCTCCACGGCGAAGATGATCAGCAGGCCACCCATGGTGGGCACGTCACGCTTCTTGCGGTGCTCGGGCGGAGCCTCCTCCTTGACCGGCTCGATGAACCGCGACTTCAGGAAACGGATGAACCAGGGTCCTGCGAGCAGGGTGATCAGCAGGGCCGTGATGGCCGCCGCGCTCGACCTGAAGGTCAGGTATTCGATGACCCTCATGCCAGGCGGATTGAACGCCTCCTTGATATATTTGAGCAGATAATACAGCATACTTCCGGTTATTCTATTGATTTGGCCCTGATGAGCGATTCGGCCGCAAGTTCGAGCTTCATGCCGCGAGAGCCCTTGAAGAGCACCGCATCGCCTGACTGGACCTTGCCGGCCAGGAAGGAGTTCAGCTCTTCCATGGTCTCGAAATGGCCGAAGCAGCGCGAGCCAGCGTTCATGCAGCAGAGTTTCGACATCTCGCCGAAGGTGCAGAGGCCGTCGACCGGCACCTGCTGAATATACCTGCCGATGGCCTCATGTTCAACAGCCGAGGTATCGCCGAGTTCGAGCATATCGCCGATCACGGCGATCTTGCTGCCGCCGCACTCGAGTCCTGCCAGCGTGTCGAGCGCAAAGCGCACCGAATCGGGATTGGCGTTATAGGTGTCGTTCAGCACCACGATGCCGCCTCCTTCGAGCAGCTCCATCCGCTTCCACCCCTTTGCAGGCAACAGGCCCCCCAGAGCGGAAGCGACGCCGTCATGACCGACACCGAAATGGCTGCCCACGACAGCCGCCGCGAGGGCGTTGGACACATTGTGGCGGCCGATGAACTGCATCGATACCGGCTGGCGGCACCCAGCCGAGCAAAGGGTGAAGGAGACCCTGCCGACCCGGTCGGTCGAAACCTCTTCGGCCCACCATTCGTTGAAGCCGCCAGTTGCCGTACCGTAACAGATGCGCCTTGCGAGGCCCATGCCGGCAGCCCGGAGGCGATGATCATCGACGTTGACAAAGGCCGTTCCTCCATGCCCGTCCAGATAACGGAAAAGCTCGGCCTCGGCATCGGCAACGCCGTCGAGGCTGCCGAAGAACTCGAGGTGCTCATGGCCGATGTTGGTCAACAGGCCGTGCGTCGGGCGCGCGATCGAAGCGAGAACGGCCATCTCCCCGGGATGGTTGATGCCCATCTCCACCACCGCGATGCCGGTGTCGCGACGCATCTGCAGGAGCGTCAGGGGCACGCCGAGATGGTTGTTCCTGTTGCCCTGGCTCATGTGGACGGAAAACTTCGTGGCCAGCACGGCGGAGATCATCTCCTTTGTGGTGGTCTTGCCGTTGCTGCCTCCGACGCCGATCACCGGTATGTCGAACCGGTCGCGATAGCACGAGGCCAGCTGCTGCAGCGCGGACACAGGATCCCCGGCAACCACGAAGCGATGGCAGGGTTTGGTGAACTCATGGCCGTGGGGCTCGAACCACTCGCGGCTCACCACGGCCCACGCGGCGCCCTTCGCGAACACGTCGCCGATATAGCTGTGTCCGTCGGTCCGCTCCCCGGGCAGGGCCACAAACACCGAGCCCTCCGTGGCCTCCCGGGAATCGATCACCACGACCGGATCGGGCAGGGAGTATCGCTCCCCGGCATCGGCGGCGACGATACGGCCCGCCTGTTCAAAATCCCTGTAAATCAGCGTTCCCTTCATTCGTGCTCCTTTTCTTCGACGTCCGTCCCCGATTTTTCGAGGCAGGCGACGAGTATGTCCTGGTCCGAGAAGTAGTGCTTCTTCCCTGCGACCTCCTGATATTTTTCATGTCCCTTGCCGGCAACGAGCAATATGTCCCCGTCACCAAGCCCCTCGACCGCACGCCTGATCGCTTCGGCCCGGTCGCTGACCCGCAGGTGGGCACGCCCCGTCATGCCGGCCTCGATCTCGTCGAGGATCGCCTCGGGGTCCTCGTCGCGTGGATTGTCCGATGTCAGGATGACACGGTCGGCGAGATCGGCAGCGATCCGGCCCATCTCCGGCCGTTTAAGCCGGTCCCGGTTTCCGCCGCATCCGAACACCACGGTCAGCCCCGAGCCTTCGGGGGTAATCGCCCGAAGCGCCTCCAGCGCCTTCTGCAGGGCGTCGGGCGTGTGGGCGTAGTCGACCACTGCGCACCGGCTGCGGTCCGGGCTCCAGAACCGCTCCATCCGTCCCTCGACCGCATCGCCGGAAGCCAGGCCCCGGAGCGCCTCCGACGGCTCAATGCCGAGCCCGATGCCCACGGCAAAACCCTCGAGCAGGTTCATGACGTTGAAGATGCCCGGCAATGCGACCGTCGCGGCTATCCTCTCCCCGTGAAAACCGATCATCGCGCGGGTGCCATCCACGCTCATGACTCCAATTTCGGCCTCGATGCGGCGGTCCGGAGGGCAGAAGGAGGGCGCCCCCTCGATCGAGCAGCAGAACACCCGCTCCTGATCAAGGCCGGAAACCATGAACCGGGCATGGGGATCGTCCGCGTTCACCACCCCGAAACCGTCTGGAGCCAGCTGGCCGAACAGCATGCGCTTGGCGTCGGCGTAGTGCTCCATGTCCTCATGGAAATCGAGGTGCTCGGGGGTCAGGTTCGTGAAAACGGCCGCCCGGAAGCGGATGCCATGCACCCGCCTGAGCACCAGCGCGTGGGACGAGACCTCCATGACGGCCGCCTTGCAGCCGGCGTCGAGCATCCGGCGGAAGAGGGCCTGCAACTCATGGGACTCCGGCGTCGTCCGGTCGAGCAAGATATCACGACTGCCGATCCGGCAAAGCCCGGTGCCGATGTAGCCCGCAGGGATGCCCGCGGAGTTCAGCATCGCCGTGATCAGCCTCGATGTCGTCGTCTTGCCGTTCGTACCGGTCACGCCGACGATCATGAGCTGGTCAGAGGCATCCCCGTAGAAGGCCTTTCCTGCTTCGGCAAGGGCTGCTCGGGCGTCCCCGACCTGAAGGTACCTGACCGAAGGCAGGCACTCCTGCGGATACTCCTCGCAGACCACCGCCACCGCGCCGGCAGAAACTGCGCTGGCGATGTGCCGGTGGCCGTCGGTACGGAACCCTCGCACGGCCACAAAAAGCGCACCTGGCGCGACATCCCGGGAGTCGCAGGTCACAAGGCTGACCTCGACGAAGGAGGATGCTCCCGCCCCGCGGCTTCCGAGAATGCCGCCGATGCCCTGTTCGATATCCTTCAGCAGCGCCATCGCGATGAGTCCCTCATGAAAATCCCCGTTTCAGTTTCAATGCGGCCGTTGAGCAAGGGTGAGCCTTACGACGACCTCCTTCTGCACCTTCGTACCGGCAGACAGGCTCTGCTGGAGCACCACCTCGTCCGGGTTTCCGGCAAATTTGACGCCAAGTCCGCTCCATTTCAGCAGCCGTTCGGCCTCCCTGCCGGTCAGCCCCTTGAGCTCCGGAACTGCAATCGTGGAGATCCGGTCAAGGTTTGATTTTTCGGCCGAGCGCATGGCCAGCCGCCGTTGCATTTCCCGCGAACAGGCAAGCGAACGCCCGCAGATCCTCGAAAACACCGGAGCGGCTACCGCGGCAGCATAATAAGCCGTCTGGGGCTCATCGACAATGACAATCGCCGCATACTGCGGGTTGCTTGACGGGAAGAAGCCGACAAATGTTGCGAGGTAGGCGTGGTGCCCCTGATAACCACCCGTATATTTCTGGGCTGTGCCGGTCTTGCCTGCCACTTCGATGCCCTCGACGGCCGCCGAAATACCGGTCCCCTCCTCGACCACCCCCCTGAAGTACTTCCTCGCAAGATACCTCGCGGTCTCGGGCTTGACAGCCTGGACCACCTTCTCGGGCTTGTTCTCCCTGATCGGCTGCCCCTCCCTGTCGATGATTCTCCTGATGATGTAGGGCCTCATGCGGACACCGTCGTTCGCGATGGTCGCATATGCCTGCAAAACCTGCAGAGGCGTAGCCATGATCTGGTAGCCATATCCCATCCAGGGCAACGTCGTGCGGTCCCATTGCGGAATCGTCTTCAGGATGCCCCGCGACTCGCCGATGAGCCCCACACCGGTCTTCCGCCCGAACCCGAGGTTATAGGCGTAGCGGTAGAAGTTTTCGGCACCTACCTTCATGGCCGTGGTCGCGGCGACCACGTTGCTCGACTGCGTGATCGCCTCCTTGAAGGTGATCCTGCCCATCGGCTCATGATCGACGATCCTGCGGTCATACAGCTGGATCGCCCCGTTATGGCCGTCCACGATCGTCTCGGCCGTATAGTGAAGCACTTCGGTGGCTGCCGAAGCCATGACGATCTTGAAGGTCGAACCGGGCTCGAACATGTCGGTCACGGCCCTGTTCCGGGTCTGCTCGCTGGTAACGGTCGACCGGCGGTTCATGTCGAATCCCGGATAGTTGGCCATGGCGATGATCTCGCCGGTCCGCACATCCATGACGATCCCCGCGGCGGCCTTCGCCTTGAAGGTCCCGACGGCCTGCATGATCTCATCCTCGACGATGCCCTGGATGTCCGAATCGATGGTGAGCTCGACATCGCTGCCGCTCAGCGGAAGGATCTGGTCGGCATCCGGAGCAGGGTAGCGCACGCCGGTGGCCGAACGCTGAAATATCCTCGTGCCGTCACGCCCCTTCAGATGGCGGTTCAACTGCCGCTCGAGACCGCTGATACCCTGATCGTCGCGGTCGGTGAACCCGATGATCTGCGAGGCGATGTTGAGGTAGTAGCGCTGCTGCTCACGCCGGAACCCGAGACCCGGCGCCTTCAGGGACATCAGGTCGGCGGCCATCGACACGGGAACGTTCCGTTCAAGCCACACGAAACGTTTCCTTGACTGGAGTAGCTTCAGGTAGTAGAGGCGGTTCCGGCCGAAACGGGTTGAAAAACGGGTTGCTAGCTCCTGGGGGGTTTTGACGTGGAGGGGGTCGGCATAGAAGGAGATGCTCTCTATGCTTTCGGCAAGCTGCCGACCGTTCCTGTCGAAGATCCTGCCCCGCTTCGCCTTTTCGGTCACCACGGTCTCATACTGCCGGCTTGCCATTGCCCGGTACTCCTTGACCTTGATTACCTGGATGCTGAGCAGCTTGAAGACGATGGCTACGAAAAACAGCGTCATGACCAGCCCCATGATGCCCAGGCGCTGCCCGAATTCCCGGTCGCTGGTGCCTATGCTGTGCTGTGGAGGGGCTTGCTCGTTCATGAAACCATCGAAAAGGATAGGCCGGTTGTCAAGGTTCAAGGTCCACCGGGGGCAGGGCCGATGAAGACAGCCCGAGGGCCTGGGCGTACCCGGAGATGTTATGGATGCTCTGGAGCTCGCTGGCCTTGAGCTCCTGCGACGTCCTGATGCTGGTGCTTATCCTGAGCTGCTCACGGAGCTGCTCGTTCTGCTTTGCAAGCTCTTTGATGGTGAGGGTGTTATGGATCTGGAACAATAAAAGCGCCGTACCCGCGATAAGGTACAAAAAAGTCCTCAGGCGCAAAATGGCGCCTATATCGAAGATATCCTCGGTCTGCCTGGTGCGGGAGGAGGCCGCCTGGTCCGAAGTTTCCGGGATGAATACGCCCTGGGCCTGTTCGCCAAGCACATCGATGCCCGCGAGTTCAACGTCGCCCCCGGGACTCAAGGTACGGCCCCTGAAAAGCCTTCCGGCATGTCCGGCAAACCCGGAAAGCGATTTCTCGAATTTTATTGCGTCAGGCACGATCACCTCCTTCTACAATTTTTGTGCGACCCTGAGGCGGGCGCTTCGTGATCTCGGATTGCGCTCGATCTCACCGGGCGTTGCCAGCACGGCTTTCCGGGTTACCAGGATCGCCCTGGCAGGGGTCAGCGGGTCCCTTATGGCCAGCCCCTTCGGTCCCCAGTCTGCGGTGGCCTTCGCAGCGAAAAAACGCTTCACGATCCTGTCCTCGAGCGAATGGTAACTGATTACGGCGATCCTCCCGCCGGGGGAGAGTGCGGCGAAACCCTCTTCCAGTGCCTGTTCCAGTACGCCGAGCTCGTCGTTTACCTCGATGCGCAGGGCCTGATAGATCCTCGAAAGCGTCTTGATGGCAAGATCCTTCCTCGGGCAGGCCTCCTTGACCACGGCCGCGAGTTCGCCGGTCGTCGTGATCGGGCTGCCGCTGCGCGCCGCGACCAGGGCCCTGGCGATCCTGCCGCCGAGAGGCTCCTCTCCGTAACGGCCGAACACCCTGGCAAGCTCCTTTTCGTCGTATCCGTTCACGATATCGGCGGCAGTTACCGGCCCCTCAGGGTCCATCCTCATGTCCAACGGGCCGTTGCGCAGGTAGCTGAACCCCCGTTCCGGCGTATCGATCTGGAAGGACGAAACGCCAAGATCGAGCAGGATCCCCATGACCGGCATCCCACAGCCGGGTCCCTGAAGCGCCGACTGCACCACATCCCCGACCGTGCTGAAATTTCCCCTGACCAGCAGCGTCTTATCACAATAGGCGTCAAGCTTTTCGGCGGCCGCACCCAGCGCATGCGTGTCCTGGTCGATTCCAACGAGCAGCGAACGGCCCTCACCGGAGCCCTTCGAAAGCTGTTTGAGAATCAGGAGCGAATGCCCGCCGCCGCCCAGCGTGCCGTCGACGTATATTCCAGGTCCGGTAACCAGCAACGACACCGTCTCTTCCGGAAGAACCGGCGCATGATATCCATAATCTTCCATGTCGTCACACGTACCGGCCTGCAAGCAGGGCGAACCTGCCGGCGTTTTCCTGAAGGAGCCGGTCGAGCCGTGAGGGGTCCCAGACGATCATCTTGACGTTAGCGCCGATGATGACCGCATCCCGGTCAATACCGGCATGATCGAGCATCTCGCGCGACAGGGCGATTCGCCCGGAGCGGTCCAGTTCGGCCTGCTCGAGCCGGGCGTAGATCATGGTGGTGAGGAGACGCTCCTCAGGATTGAAATCCGAGAGCTTGAGCAACTGCCGCTCCTTTTCTGCCCATACGGAGGGTTCATAAAGCTCCAGGGAGCCGTCATCGGCCTTCAGGACGTAGAGCACCGGGACCTGCTCGGCGGAAGCGCCTTCGGCCACATCCTGCTGCAGGATGATCTTTCGACGGAATCGGGCCGGCACAAGCAACCGGCCTTTTTCATCGACAGCGTGCTGTTCTCGTCCGATGAATCCGGGCATTTTGTCCCATTTTTACCCACTTTCTCCCACATTAATGTATTGAAATAGTATTTCCAAAAAAAATGGTACAATCACCTTTTGCGGCCTGAAGATGGCCAGGGAGAAGAAAACCGATCGATCATGCCGACACCATGCAGGGAAGCCGTCGTTGACGGCTACAACCTCATCCACAAACTCTGGAAGCCGGACAGCGGCGCATCCATGGCAATCCTGCGCGAACGGCTCGAATCGATGCTGTCGTCATACCGGAAAGCGTCCCGCCGTCATGTGACGCTGGTCTATGACGGCGGTCCTGCGCCAAGGGCACTGTCGAGCAGCGGAGCCATCGAGGTCGTCTTCAGCGGCTCGCGCGCGAGCGCCGACGAGAGAATCGTAGAACTTGTCAGATCGCTGGGGTCGCGCGCAGGTCTGGTCACCGTAGTCACCTCCGACAGGGAAATCCGTCGACACGTCATCGCCTGGGGCGCCGAGTGCAAGAGTTCGGAATCGTTCATAACGGAGCTTGAAAAAATGGGAATCAGCGCCCGCGACAACACTGGGCGGAAGCATTCGAAGGAGCCCTCGCCGATGAAAAGCGGATCCGTCCCACTCAGCGACAGCGAGGTGGCGCGATGGCTGAAACTGTTCGGCCACGGCACCTGAGCGGCATAATCACCGGCAGTTTTCTTCTTACAATTTATTATTATTCGTGAATGGTATTTCAGCAGACCTTTAACCGATGAGCGCACCATGTCCGACAGCAGTACCAACCACAACGATCACCGGCAGGAACTTGAAGAGTGGCGAGGAAAGATTGACGCCATCGACCGGCAGCTGGCCGCCCTGCTCTGCCAGCGTCTGCGTTACGCAGGAAACATCAGCGCGGTAAAGTCACGGATCGGCGAGACCGTCCTCCAGCCGGAGCGTGAGAAGGAGGTGCTCGGCAACGTGCTGGGCATGGCGGAGAACCCCCGGATGGAACCCGCGCTCGAACGGATCTACCACAGCATCCTCCATGAATCGCGGCTGTTTCAGCATGAATGTAAAAGCGGACAGAACAGCTTTTCCTCCCGATAAAACACGGCTTTGCCCATGCCCCGTCGCCCCTCTTCCCGCCGACCAGGAACCTTGACGGCGACCGTGCTGGCGATCGTCGCCATGACTTCTCTGTTCATCTTTCTGCCCGGAATCAACTCCATGCGATTATCCGGGAAAACAGCGACGCTCAACATCCACCGCGGCACGGGCTTCCGGCAGATCGTCGACAATCTCCACGAGGCGAAGGTCATCCGCTTCCGCTGGCCATTGCTTCTGGCCGGAACGATTTTCACGGACCTGCACAAGATCAAGCCGGGCCGGTATTCCATTCCATCGAACCTCTCCACCTACGGCCTGCTGTGGCATCTCCATTCGAGCCCGCAGGACGAGGTGCGGCTCATGATCCCGAACGGAGTCGAGCAGACAAAGATAGCGGCCATCGTCTCGGCGAACCTCGATATCGATTCGACAGCATTCATGGCGGCTTCGCGCAACCCCGAACTGCTCTCGTCGCTCGGCATCAAGGGCGAAAACACCGAAGGGTACCTGTTTCCCGGAACCTACAACTTCCCCTGGGCAAGCACGCCTCGTGAAGTCATCGCCTTCCTTGCAGGCAGGTTCAGGAGCTATTTTGCGGACAGCCTTCGCAGGGAAGCAAACATGGCCGGCCTCGACGAGCGGCAGCTGCTGACGATGGCATCGATCGTCGAGGCCGAAACCCCGACCGACAGCGAAAAACCCCTCATTGCGAGCGTCTACCTGAACCGGCTGAAGAAGAACATGCGCCTGCAGGCCGATCCGACAGTGCAATACGCTATTCCTGGCCCGGCAAGACGCCTGTACTTCAAGGACCTTGCCATTGAATCGCCGTACAATACCTACTTCCATTCAGGCCTGCCCCCCGGGCCGATCTGCAACCCCGGCCCAGCCTCGATCATGGCCGTGCTCCGGCCGGCGAACACCGCTTTCGTCTATTTCGTGGCCAACGGGCAGGGAGGCCACTCGTTCGCTTCGACGCTCGCCGCACACGAGGAGAACATCCGCAAGTACAGGGCTTCGCTTCACAATCGTGCAGGTGCGACCGGGCAGACCGCGCCATGACGTCCTGCATTGTGCAGGAGAACGCGGAGATTATGTATATTCACTCAATCATTCGTTTATTCACCAACCAATCTCACAAGGGAAATGCAGAAAAAGACGTTGTCTGACATATCGTTACAGGGAAAGAGGGTCTTGATGCGTGTCGATTTCAACGTTCCTCTCGACCAGGACAGGAACATCACTGACGACAAAAGGATCATAGAGGCGCTGCCATCGATCCGCAAGGTGGTCGAAGCGGGCGGTCGCCTGATCCTGATGTCCCACCTCGGCAGGCCAAAAGGCAAGGTCAATCCAGAATTCTCACTCGCCCCGGCCGCGAAACGCCTTTCAGAACTGCTCGATGCCCCGGTAACGATGGCGAAGGAGTGCATCGGCAACGAGGTCATGCAGCAGGTACTCGCCCTTCAGGACGGCGACGTGCTGATGCTCGAGAACCTCCGGTTCCACCCGCAGGAGGAGGCCAACGACCCCGATTTCGCCAGGGAGCTTGCATCGCTCGGCGAGATCTACGTGAACGACGCCTTCGGCACGGCGCACCGTGCCCACGCTTCAACTGAGGGGATTACCCACTACGTCCAGACAGCCGTAGCCGGCTACCTGATTGAAAAGGAGCTTCGGTACCTCGGCAACGCCCTCGACCATGCAGTCCGTCCGTTCGTCGCCATCCTTGGCGGCTCGAAGATCTCGGGAAAGATCGACGTCCTCGAGCAGCTTTTCAACAAGGTCGACACCGTGCTTGTCGGCGGAGCCATGGTCTTCACCTTCTTCAAGGCGCAGGGCCTGCCGGTCGGCAACTCGCTGGTGGAGAACGAAAAGCTCGAACTCGCACTCTCGCTCATCGAACAGGCAAAAGCCAAAGGCGTGAGGTTGATCCTGCCGAGCGACGTGGTCGTAGCGGGAGAGATTTCGGCTGATGCGCCCTCCCGTATCGAGCCGGTCACGGGCATCTCCGATGGCATGATCGGGCTAGATATCGGCCCCGAGACCATCGAGAGCTACACGAAAGAGATCCTCGGCGCAAAGACGGTGCTCTGGAACGGCCCGATGGGCGTGTTCGAGATCGACCAGTTCGCCAGGGGCACCTTCGCCGTAGCCCAGGCCTTGGCCGACACGACGGCAGACGGAGCCGTCACCATCATCGGCGGCGGGGACTCGGCGGCGGCCATCGCCAAGGCAGGGCTCGCTTCCGAGGTGACCCACGTCTCGACCGGCGGCGGAGCCAGCCTCGAGTTTCTCGAAGGCAAGGAGCTTCCGGGCATCGCCGCACTGAACGACCAGGCCTGAGATCGAACCGATCACAAACGACCTAACGGGCGCCCGGGTTCCGGGCGCCACATGAGCAAACGACAGCAACATGAGCAGAAACGATCAGCCATTCATGCCCGGCGGCTTCCAGGTGATGCCTCCGGCCATCAAGACGATCATACTCGTCAACGTGGCTGTTTTCCTGCTGCAGCTATCCCCGGCCGGCGAGCTGCTGACGATCATCGGAGGACTGTGGCCCGTCGGTTCGCACAAGTTCGGGGGCTACGGCTTTCATATCTGGCAGCCCGTCTCCTACATGTTCCTGCACTCGACAGGGAACTTCGCCCACCTTTTCTTCAACATGTTCGCCCTGTGGATGTTCGGGGCCGAGATCGAAAACTACTGGGGTTCGAGGAACTTCACGATCTACTATTTCATCTGCGGCATCGGGGCGGCCCTCATCAACATCCTGGCCACCCTGGGCGACCCCTATCCGACCATCGGTGCATCAGGGGCCATCTTCGGGGTACTGCTGGCCTTCGGCATGATGTTTCCAGACCGCTACATCTTCCTGTATTTCCTGGTGCCAGTCAAGGCGAAGTATTTCGTCGCGGGATACGCATTGATTGAATTCATCACCGGCCTCGGCAACCAGTCCATGGGCAGCGGCAGCAACGTAGCCCACTTCGCACACCTCGGCGGTATGCTGATCGGGTTCATCTACATCACCATAAAGCGCAATGAGTGGAGTATCCGGCAGTGGTTCATCAGGATGAAAGGCGCAGGCCGCAAGCCGAAAGGACCCACACTCTACAAGGGAGTACGAACGGGGGAGTCGGCGACCGAAGAGGAGATCGACGCGATCCTCGACAAGATTTCGTCCAGGGGCTACGAGTCCCTCACCGCCGAAGAGAAGCGCAAACTGCTGCAGGCCGGTAAACGATAAGCAGCATGAAACGATAACCGTCGATGAAACCCCTGGCCAACCTCCTTGACCATGCCACCAGGAGAGCTGGGTCCCTCCTGAAAGACAGAAAGCGGACCCGGCGCCTGCTCGAATCGGTCCTCCGCACCCTTTCGCGCGGCCATTCGGCATTCGATGCGACGGGATTGACCGGAAAAATACAGGCGGCGGCAAGAATGGTTCGGAGGTCGGTGAATCGTCAATACCCTGACGTCCCCTGGCAAAGCCTGGTGCTCATCACGGCAGGACTCATCTACTTCGTCACTCCCGTCGACTCCATACCCGACTTCATCCCGCTGCTCGGCTTCACCGACGACATCGCGATCCTGACGGCCATCTTCGCCTCGATCTCAACAGATCTCGACAAGTTCATCGAGTGGGAGCAATCGCAGCAAACGGAATCGGTCACGGTTATCGAAGCCAAGATCGAAGATGTAAAGAGGTAACCACCCTCGCCACAGCTACAGGGAAAAGATCAAGAACCTCGGGAGACCATCGAGCTCTGTGCTCAAGGGGCATCGGGCCCTGCTCGAACATTATGTTGGCAACCCGTTGTCAGTTGCTGCCGCAAACAGCCTCAGCCATGCGACAGTCAACAAGTCCCTAATATCTATCTGCCGCTACAGAGGGACATCCTGTAGTGAATTGTCCAAACATAAAATTTTTCAGTGAACAAACAGGCCTGCCAAGTGCCCGTAAAAGCACGCTTTAAAGTAGCGGGTTGCTCACCGTTAATGAATCTCGTACCTTATCGTTATCTGGTATGCGACATGCTGATGAACGGCTGTCAAGCATCCTTTGTCCAGGTTCCAAGATTCGGGTGAGAGTCCCAAAATGTCCCACACGAGGTCTCTGCCTCAACGCTAGTTAGAACGGGCACCTCTATTTATTGTCGTGAGAAGCCCAAGAACAAGGCAGACGGAGCGCAGAAACCGGAGTGTACACATGGTACATGAGGATTTCGAGCACCGCCCAACGAAGTAATTGGGCTTCGGAACAAATAAATAGAGGTGCCCTATATGCGTAACAGGATATAACTACAAGCTTGAGCTGCGTCCAAATGTACCGATGCCTCAGATTGGACGATCCCGGAAGCTTGCAAATGGATAAGGGGACTCACTGGCGGAGACAACTCTACTGCCTGGAATATCGACGTCAGAAATTCATGCGATTCTGAGCCGTGCGTGAGTCGGGAAAGTGCATGAAGTGAAATACGTCCCTCAACATTCCTCAGCTCACTCCCGCACGAAGCAGGCGACCGTTTCGATGTGGCTGGTCTGGGGAAACATGTCCACCGGCTGGATCGTGGTGAGGCGGTAGCCTTTTTCGGCGATCTCCTTGCCGTCGCGGGCGAGGTTGGCCGGGTTGCAGCTCACGTAGACGATCCGCTCGGGGTTGAGCCTGAGCATGGTCTCCAGAGCCTTGGGGTGCATGCCGGCCCTTGGCGGGTCGGTCACGATGACCCTCGGCGCCGCGTAGGGGGAGAGCTTTTCCTGCATGGCGTGGAAGTCCTTCAGGTCGGCCTGGAAGAAAACGGCGTTGCCGATGCCGTTAAAGCTGGCATTCATCTCCGCATCCTTCACGGCGCTCTCCACAACCTCGATGCCGATCGCCTGGCGACAGTGGCGGGCGAGGTAGAGCGTGATGGTACCGGTACCGCAGTAGAGGTCGTAGACTGTGTCTTCGGGGCGCAGCTTCGCCTCGGCGAGGATCTGGTCGTAGAGGGCTTCCGCCTGGCGGGTGTTGGTCTGGAAGAATGAGTTGGCGGAAATCCTGAAATCGAGCGAGCCCAGGCGTTCGGTCACGAACCCCTCGCCGCTCACCAGGTACTCCTGCTCGCCGACGGCCACGGTGTTGCGCCGCGTGGTCACATTATTGACGATGGTCATCGACTGGCCGGGCAGCGCCTCCTCGAGCTTCACCCTGAGTGCGGCCATCAGCTCCCGGTCGTACCATGAGGTGACGATGTTGACCATGAGCTGATCGTGCCGCTCGCTGTAGCGGAGCATGACGTTCCTCAGGAATCCCTCATGCGCCTTGGCCGCATAGGGGGCGAGACCGCGTTCGAGCGCGAAGCCGCGGACGGTATTCAGCACCGTGTTCATGCACTCTTTGGCCAGGTAGCAGGTATCGAGGTCGAGCACCTTCTCGAAGTTGCCCGGAGCGTGGAAGCCGAGGGCGAAGTGTTTCGGCTTGAGGAGCTCCTCCAGCTTCATCTCCTCGGGAAGCAGGTAGCGCAGGTTCGAGCAGGAGAACTCGACCTTGTTGCGATAGTGGAAGGGCTCGGGAGCAGCCATGACCGGCAGGACATCCGGGTTCTCGAACCCGCCGATATGCACAAGGGCGTCGGCAACTTTTTTGCGCTTGTAGCGAAGCTGGGCTTCGTAACCGACGTGCATCCACTTGCATCCTCCGCATGAGCCGAACACGGGACAGACCGGATCGACCCGGTCATCGGAGGGTTCGAGCACCTCAAGGCAGGCCGCTTCGAGGTAGCGCTGCCGGACCTTGAAGATCCTTGCCGACACGCGGTCGCCCACGGCGAGCATGCCCGTGACCAGCACCCCCATGCCACTCTCCGTTTTGCCGAAACACTGGTCCTTCTCTGCGGGGTCGATGACGGTCAGTTCAACGATATCCCCTTTCCTGTAATTGTTTTCCACTGGATTGACGGTTTACCTGCTCGAAAAAAAGCCGGACGCCCTCAGGCGCCGGAATCTGTTGCCTTGCGGGAGGATGGCCCCGCAAGAAGCGCCGCTCCGAAGACGCCGGCGCTGTCGCCAAGAACGGGCGGCAGCACCGGGATGTCGAGCGAACGGTTGAATACATTTGCCATGATGGCCTTCCTTGCCGCCGGGGTGTAGAGCTGCCGGATGTTCCCGACCCCGCCGCCAACGATGACCATATCGGGATCGAGGATATTGATCACGGCACCAAGCGCTTTTCCGAACGAGGTGACCAGGCGATCGATCGTCGCCCTGGCGGCCGCATCGCGTCCGTATGCCGCGGCGATATCCCGCAACTGCGCGCCCCGTCCGCTTCTGGCTTTGTAAAAGGCCTCGAGAGCCGGACCTGAGATCACGGTCTCGATGCACCCTTTTCGGCCACAGTAGCAAGGGGAGTGCTCGCCTGGAAGCGGGTTGTGGCCCCACTCGCCGGCGATGCCGTGAGCTCCGCGGATGATACGTCCGTCACAGACAATACCTCCGCCGACACCGGTGCCGAGGATGATGCCGAAGGCTGTTGCTCCGGGCCGCTGCATCTCGTCCCGGCCAGCACCCATCGTCGATTCGGCAAGCGCGAAACAGTTTGCATCGTTCTCTATGACCACGGCCATGCCGAGCACCTCTTCAAGATCCCGTCGCAATGGCATACCGTTCAGGCAGACGGTGTTGGAGTTCTTCACAATACCGCCAGGCCCCTCCGTACGCCCCGGCGTGCCGATGCCGATGATCCCTGGACGGGCAATACCGCTCTTTTCGGACATGCTCCCGACAAGGTTTCTGATCTGCATGAGGATGTGACCATAACCCCGCTCCTGCCCGGTATCGACCCGTTCCCGGATCACAGGCTGCATCGAATCATCGAGAATCGCGCCCTCGATCTTCGTGCCGCCAAGGTCGATGCCCCACATCCAGCTCATGGCCAGCTGCCCGTTCGACGCATGGCTGCGGTATGGACGAAGCGCTTCAACGTCCAGGCGGCGATGGTATACACCAGGCCGGCGCTGACGATGCCGATCGCCAGGCCGGCGAGCACGTCACCGGGGTAATGGACACCGATATAGATTCTCGAAAAAGCCACCAGCACACCGTAAAACATCATCAGCAGGACATATGCCCTGTCGACCGCGGAGCCTCCGCGAAAGAAGATCCAGACGATAGAAGCGACGGCCGCAGCGTTGGCTGCGTGTGAGGAGGCCATTGACCAGGAGGAGGGCTGGTTGACGAGCAGACGGACCCCCTGGAGGGCGAAGCAAGGCCTTACGCGATGGAAAAGGGGCTTCATGATCCCTGATGCCGTGAAGTCGGCGATACCGACGGCAAGGGCGGCAAGGAGGAGGACGGTAAAACCGTCCCTCCCCCTTCTCACGAACATGAACGCGGCAGACAGGATCAGGAGATGAACCGACAGTTTAGGATCGGTAAGGAACACCATCAGGTCGTCGAAGGCAGGCGTGACCAGATGCTGGTTCATCAGCCGAAAGAGCCAGATGTCAGCCTGCTCGATGGGGCCCATGGTCAAACGGTTATTTCCGTCCCCCTTTCCTTGGCTTCTGCGGCGTCTTCACGGCTGCGGCCTGAAGCGCTGCGGCAGATTTTTCCTCCGGAGTGGTGGTGGAGTTGATGTAGTACTGCTGCGCGACGCTGAAGATGTTGAACATCAGGTAATAGAGGCCCAGCCCTGCCGGCATGTTGTTGAAGAACAGCAGCATCATGGCGGGGAACATCCAGGTCATGACCTTCATCTGCTCGTTGGTCTGGGTGGTCGGAGTGATCTTCTGCTGCATGAAAACCGTCACGGCCATCAGGATCGGGAACACGGCGATATGGTCGCCGTAGAGCGGCAGCTTGAACCCGAAGTCGAGGATCGAATCGGGCACCGAAAGGTCCCTGGCCCAGAGGAAGCCATGCTGGCGAAGCTGGATCGATGAACGGAACACATAGAACATCGCGAACAGCAGAGGCATCTGCAGCACCGTCGGCAGGCATCCGCCAAGCGGGTTCACCCCGGCCTCCTTGTAGATACGCCCCAGCTCGCTCTGCATCTTTGCGGGATTGTCCTTGTACTTCTCCTGGAGCTCCTTCATGACCGGCTGCAGCGCCGACATCTTCTTCATCGACTTGGTCGATGCCATGGAGAGCGGGTAGGTCACCGCTTTGATCAGGAAGGCGAAGATGATGATAATGAGCCCGTAGTTGGATACGTAACGGTTCATCACGTTGAAAATCGGCAGGATGACATATTCGGCGAACGGCCTGGTGAGCCAGTCCCAGCCAAAATCCATGATTTTTTCAAGGCCGACGTTCAGCGACTTTACCGTATCGTAGTCCAACGGCCCGACGTAGATGCGGTAGTGGTCCTCGACCACGTTCCTTTCGACCGGCAGGTTCATCTTGAGCGCTGCGACATAATTCTCGAAATCGCTGCCCTGCGCCCTTGAACCGTTCAGGTAGATGCCGTCGGTCTCGCGTCCGGGAATCAGGGCCGCCACGAAATACTTGTTCCTGACAGCGACCCACTGGGCCTTGCCGGACTCCTCTTCACGATAGGAGGCCTGCTTGCTGTCTTTCGCGTCGAGCTTCACCAGCCCGCCGCCGAGGTATGCGCTGGCCAGGGCATTCGTGGCCTCGTCCTCACGGTTTTTTTCAGAATATACTATGCCACCGTCCCAGGCGAGCTGGTACTGGTTGCCGGCAACGGTCGTACCGAAGCCGGTCAGCTTCAGGTCGTAGTCGACGGTGTAACTGTCGCCCGTGAAGGTGTAGGTCACCTGCATGCTCCTTGCGGCATCGACGTCGAGCTTGTAGCTGACAGAGAGCTTCCCTTTGCCGCTGACCGTGAGGACGGAATCGGCCGAAAGGCCGCGGAAATTAAGGTCCCTGGTGTCGATCCGCTTGCCGTCGCTGCTCAGGAACAGCATGGAGAGCGCCCCTTTTTCGCGGGATTTGATGAGGTCGAACGGCTTGTGCATACCGTCCAGATGCTTCTTCAGCACGAGCGACTTCAGTGTCGCGCCTTTCGAGGAGATGGTTGCCTTCAGCAGGTCGTTTTCGACGGTGACGAGCCGCTCGGGACCGGCGGAAGCTGCGGCAAACGCGCCGAGGCTGTCAGCCCTGGATGCGACCGATGCCGCGACAGGCGAAGGCCCCTGCTGCCGGACGACAAGCTCTTTCCGTGCTGCGGCCTGTTCGAGCTCCACCTTCTGCTGCGGTTTCATGAACTGCAGCCAGACCATCATGATCGCAGCAATCAGGGCAAACCCTATCACCGAATTTCTATCCATTAGTAAAAATCTTTAGAATTACCTGCTGTTGTGTTTTTTCCCGTAGGCACGGGGTCGTACCCCCCTTTCGAAAACGGGTTGCACCGAAGCACCCTCCAGATGGTCAGCCACGAGGCATAAATAAAATTGTGCGTGCCATACGCCTCGAGAGCGTAACTGGAACATGTGGGATGATACTTGCAGGAAGGCCCGAGCAGCGGAGAGAGAAAAGTCTGGTAGAACCTGATCAGAAGGATCGGTACCACATTGAAGAATCTACTGATGGAATAGCCGTTCATAACAGTCCTGTCGGGTAGTCGGCGCTCGCCGACTTGTTCATTCTCATCGTTCATCACCGTCTTTGCCGGTCCTCGTCACAAGCGCCTGCAGCAGCCTGCGCATCTCCACCCTGAAAACATCGAGAGCAGGGACTTCGTCCCTTCTGCCTCGATAAAGGAGCGCAATAAACGTGACTCCGGGCTCGCTCGCCCCCGCCTGTGCCGTTCCGGCCATCAAGTCGCCGAGGATCGATTTTTCAAGGCGATAGGCTTCGCGCATCACTCTTTTAATCCGGTTCCGCTCCACGGCTTTCGGCACCTGCTTCTTGCCTACGGTAACAAGAACCCTTACCATAGCCCCCCTGCCGGCCTGCTGCGGCGCGACAGACGAAGTTATCATCATGATGGATCCGCCCTTCAGGCGGCTCCCCCTTGCAAAAAGGCGGGAGAGATTGTTTTTCCCTCGGGCTATTTCATGCCTCGGAAGGGCATTTATGCGCTTTCCTGTCAGCATGCGAACCTGCAAAGCAATACCGTTCAGGCCGGACTCAACCGCCCTTACGGATCACGAAGAGTTATTTCATGTCGCTGCTGACGGTCAGGGAATGGCGGCCTTTGGCCCTTCTTGCTGCCAGTATCTTCCTGCCGTTCTTGGTTGCCATGCGTGCCCTGAAACCGTGCTTGTTCCTTCTTTTCCTGTTATGGGGCTGAAATGTCCTTTTCATTGCCTCAAGCTCCTCTCGAATGGGTTAATTAAAAATATAGGACATGCAACTTATCATTTTTCTCTTTTATAAGCAAATGATGATGACACCGAAGAACATACACCCGGAAACAGCCGGATAAACTTATCCACAATGTTGATAACTTGTTGATAAAAAAAATCGATCCCTCCCAAACCCACCACCCGACGTGATCAGCAATCCATCAACAGATGTGGACAACTTTGATGGCAATTTCACATAAATCACATCAATAAAACAACATACACTGTTGAAAACCCCGCCTGCCCCTCCATGCGGATTAAGCCGCATTTTCGATTACCACGTTGTTTTTTATCCACCGAAAACACTAACTTGTGAACAGCAAATGTTGATGATTGTTCATCCCAACGCCAGTTACCCTCGAATCTCATGTCCGACCTGACCCAGCAGGAAACACTTCGTGACCTGCCTTCAAGCACCATTCACAGCAATCTGTTCGCCGAAAGGGTCTGGAACGCATGCCTTGGCCTCATTCAGGAAAACATCAACAACCAGGCGTTCAAGACCTGGTTCCTTCCGATCAAGCCGATAAGTTTTCTGGGAAGCGAGCTGACCATCGAAGTCCCGAGCCAGTTTTTTTACGAATGGATCGAGGAGAACTATTCTGTCCATGTAAAGCAGGCGCTCAAGCAGGTCATCGGCCCCGAAGCACGCCTCATCTACTCGATAGTGGTCGACAAATCGCAGGGACAACCTGTCACCATTGAACTGCCACATCAGAATTCGGCTCCTCCGGCAGACTGCAACCCCGTAGCCTTGCAAAATCCAGGCGATGTTGCGGCCCGGGCAAGGTTCAACAACAACAGGGCAAGGTTCGAAACCAATCTCAACCCGAAATACACCTTTTCAACCCTGATCAGGGGCGATTGCAATTCACTCGCATTCGCAGCTGCGAAATCGATCGCGCAAAGCCCGGGCCAGAACGCCTTCAACCCTCTGGTGATCTATGGTGGCGTCGGTCTCGGGAAAACCCACATGATGCAGGCCATCGGCAACGCCGTGCGCGAAAACCGCATCACCGACGCGGTGCTTTATGTATCGAGTGAAAAATTCGCCATCGATTTCGTCAACGCCATCCAGAACGGCAATATCCAGGATTTCTCGTCGTTTTACAGAAATGTCGACGTACTGATCATCGACGATATCCAGTTCTTTGCAGGAAAGGAGAAGACGCAGGAGGAGATCTTCCACATCTTCAACACCCTACACCAGTCCAACAAACAGATCATCCTTTCGGCAGACCGGCCGATCAAGGAGATCAAGGGTATCGAGGACCGCCTTATATCCCGCTTCAACTGGGGCCTGTCGACCGATATCCAGCCGCCGGACTACGAAACAAGGAAAGCCATCATTCAGAGCAAGCTCCACCAGAGCGGCGTGATGCTCGACGGCGCGGTGATCGAGTTCATCGCAACCAACGTCACGCACAACGTCAGGGAGCTGGAAGGGTGCATCGTGAAACTGCTGGCAGCGCACTCTCTTGACAACCAGGAGATCGACCTCCAGTTCACCAAATCGACCCTGAAAGACATCATCCGGTACAACACCAAACAGCTCACCCTCGATACCATCGAAAAAGCGGTTTGCGCCTATCTCTCGATAACCCCTAACGACCTGAAGGGAAAATCGAAGAAAAAGGAGATCGCGGTGGGTCGGCAGATCGCAATGTACCTGGGCAAGATCATGACAGACTCGTCCCTGAAAACCATCGGCCTCCATTTCGGAGGCAGGGACCACTCGACCGTCATTCATGCCCTCAACACCGTAGACAGGAAGATCGAAACCTCGTCCGATGAGCGGAAGAAGATCGAAGAGCTGAAGAAGCGGATCGAAATCATGTCGATGTAGGCGGAGATGTGCACAACCTGTTGAATCACTGTTGGAGGAGTCTTGACTACCAGGAGGTTGTCAACATTCCCGGCGGATAGGCAGAATCAGTCAACAATCGCCCAACACGAACACTCCGGAGAAACACACAAGTTGTCCACAGGGAACAAGACGAATGAAAGCCTCGTAAAAACATACAGAAAAATAACTTGGCAATCACATTCGGTCAACAGTCAAGAATTCCACAGCGACAACAACAACAACAAATTTTTTAATCAAATAAGAATAAATGTTGTAATAAGATGAAATTCACCACAACCATCAAGAAACTCCAGGACGCCGTAAGCAAGGTTATCCTGGCTGTACCGTCGAAATCGCTGGACGCACGGTTCGACAATGTCAATCTTCAGCTCGAGGAGGGAACGCTTACCCTGTTTGCTACCGATGGCGAGTTGTCGATTACCGCCAAATGCGAAGTTACCTCGTCAGACCGGGGAACGGCAGGAATCAAGGCGAGGACCCTTCAGGATTTCCTTCGCAGCATGTATGACACCAGCGTGACCTTCGAACTGGAGCGTTTGCCCGGCGGCGATCAGGGAATGGTCCAGATCTCGACCGACAAGGGAAGGTACCGTATGCCCTGCATGTTCGGTGAACGGCCTGAAAGCTATCAAAGAAACTTTGACCTCTCTATCGGGCTTCAGCCATCGGAGCTGCAGGATGTCATTCACAAGACCCTTTTCGCCTGTAGTGTCGACGGCATGCGACCGGCGATGATGGGTGTTCTTTTTGAATTCGAGGCAAACAGCATGACCGCCGTGGCTACCGATGGCCATCGTCTGGTAAGATGCCGGAAGAAAACCACTACCGAGGTTGCAGAGAAGCAGAAGATCGTCGTGCCTTCCCGTGTATTGTCGATCATACAGAGGCTTCTTCAGAACGAAGAGGTGAGCATGTCCATCGATTCGGAAAGGAGAAATATCAGGTTCCAGTCAGAAAATGTGGAGCTCGAGTCGGCGCTTATCGTAGAGCCTTATCCCAATTATGAGGCGGTCATTCCTGTTGAAAACGAAAAGAGGCTGGTAGCTGAACGTGTCCAGATTCACGATTCGGTCAAGAGGGTAGGCAAGTTTTCAAGCATTGGCGACATCAAGATCGTCATTGACGGAACGTTGATGAAAATCATGGCCGAGAACTCAAGCGAAGGTGAGTCGGCACAGGAAGAGCTTTCATGCAATTTTACGGGCGAAGAGATTATCATTGGCTTCAATTCGAGGTTCGTCGAGGCCGCTCTTGCACATATCGAGACAGATGACGTTACCATCGAGCTCAGCAGCCCCACGACTGCCGTGATCTTCAAGCCCGGTAAAGAGGAGAACCAGGAAGATCTCATAATTCTGGTCATGCCGGTGCGGATAAACAACTGATCGTATCAGAGGGGCCTTGAGACTCGAAGCCATAAGAATAGCCAATTTCAGGAACCACAGGCTGCTGGAATTCGAACCGGGTCCCTCGATAACCGTCATCCATGGCAATAACGGCTCCGGAAAAACGAGCATTCTGGAGGCTGTGCATTTCTGCGCACTGACCAGGGGGTTTGCAGGAAGCGCCGACCGGGAGTGCGTCATGTTTGGATGCGACCATTTCATGATCAGGTCTGCTTTCATCAGCGACCGTGGCCAGACATCAGAGGTCAGGGTAGCCTATTCTGCAGAGAAGGAGAAGCAGGTTTTTGTCAATGAATTGGAAATAACGTCATTTTCACGTCATATCGGAGCCATTCCCTGTGTAACCTTCACACCGTCGGAACTGGCGATCGTCAACGCCTCACCATCCGATAGGAGAAGATTTATCGATAGCGCCATATGTCAGCATGACCGAAGGTACCTTGCCGACATGATGCAGTATCGACGCATCCTTCAGCAGCGAAACGCACTGCTTGCCGGAGGTGTTGAAACTCCTTCAGGCCAGGCAGGACTTGAGATCTGGACCGAGCAGATGGCGGTGCTGGCAGCATCGATTGTGCTGGCCAGGAGAGAATTCCTGAGGAAGTTCAGCGTAATATTCAACGGGATACACGCATGGTTTCCCGGTCAGCAGGAGCCGTCGATCGAGTATCACAGCACTCTCGGACCGGTTGGAGAGGATGATGGGGTCGAGGATCTCAAATCAAGCTTCATCAGCCGTTTCCGGCAGCTCAGAAATCAGGAGATGCTGAGAAGGCAGACGCTTGCAGGTCCTCATCGTGATGACTTGAGATTATTTTTCGATGGTCATGAGATCAGGAAATATGCATCCCAGGGCCAGCAGAGGAGCTATCTGATAGCCATGAAGCTGGCGCTGCGGCGCTATCTTTACGAGAGTGCCGGAGAGCAGCCGATCATGCTTCTCGACGACCTGTTCAGTGAACTGGATGAAGAGGTTGCAGGCAGGATCATTGAATCGCTCGCATCGTGCGGACAGGTTCTCATCACCTCGACAGACGAAAAAAAGAGTGAAGGAATCATGAACCATTCACTCGAAAAAGACACGAAAACACGGAGCTGAGGTAGAGATGTCACGAGGGAAAACGCCACGCCGACTGACAGCTGTCATGGCTGAAATGTACCGTTCCATAGGTGCTACGGAAGCTTATGAGCAGTACAGGACGCTCCAGATCTGGGATTCGGTCGTCGGGGAGACTATCGCCAGGGTTACTACGGTAGAGCGTCTTAAGGATGGTGAACTCTATGTGAGGGTGAGGAACCCATCATGGCGGATGGAACTCAATTTCAGGAAAAAGGAGATCGCCGAGCGCCTCAACAAGTCGATAGGAAATGATATGGTAAGGACGATAATCTTCAGGTAAAAAAAAGGCCGCACAGGGAATGCGGCCTTTTTTTTTATTACTAACAGTATAAAATATCAGAGGTTGCAGCTCAGGCTGTACATCTCGATCATTTTTGTGGCAAAATCCCTTCCGAACTGGCGACACGCTTCGAACTCAGGTTCGTGCGGCTGGAATTTGACGGTCAGGTTCCTGTCGAACAGCTTCATTTTAAGATTGGAAAGATTGCTCTCGATGATTTTTACACCTTCACCGCTCCAGCCGTATGATCCGAAGGCCCCGGCAAGTTTTCCACGGTCGCGAAGCGGGTTAAGAACGGCGAAGATGTTGTAGACCTGATGGACGATGTTCTGGTTGATGGTCGGCGAACCGATGATGATACCCATCGAATGTGCGATTTTGTCCTCAAGTTTTTCTACGGAAATATTCTCTATGTCGCAGATATCGACGTTGAAATCACAGGATGATTTCAGTCCTTCCGCGATTTCACGGGCCATGATAGTCGTGTTTTCGTAGGCCGAGACGTAGGCGATCAGAATGCTTTTTTCGTTGGGCATTGCGATGGCGTTTTTCGCGAACTTCTGGGACAGGTCGACGTATTTTTTCCAGTTCGAACGCAGGATTGGACCATGGCCCGGGCAGATGGCCATGATGTCGAGAGGACGGATCTTTTCGATCGCCTGGAGCATGTACTTGCTGAACGGCCTCAGGATGGCATCGAAATAGTACTTGAACGCATCGTCGAAATCGCCGGCAAGGTCATCATACATGGCTTCATGGCTGTAATGAGAGCCGAAGGAGTCGCAGGTGAACAGAACGCGGTCCTCTTCGAGCCAGGAGTAGATCGTATCGGGCCAGTGGAGGTTCGGCGCTCCGATAAAGTGTATGGTTTTGTTGCCCAGGTCGAGTTTGTCCCCGTTCTTGACGACAAGGTGCTTGAAGTCGTGGCCCGTCTGGTCCCTCAGGAACTTGACGGCATTACCGCTACCGACGACAGTGGCGTTAGGCGCTATGGAGAGAAGATTGTGGACGTTGCCTGAATGGTCGGGTTCGGTATGGTCGACGATGATGTACTCGATCTCATCCGGATTTACAACCTGTTTTATTTTCTCAAGATAGGTTGGCCAGAACTTCAATTTCGTCGTTTCGACGATAGTCTTCTTCTCAGCATTTATGAAGTAGGAGTTGTAGGTGGTCCCGTACTTGGTCTCCATGACAATATCGAATGTGATGAGTCCCGGGTCGAGCACGCCAATCCAGGAAACATCATCGGTAACTGGAAGTATTTTGTTGTCGATCATGAGTTATGTTATTTCAATAATTGTTGAGTATCGGTTCTTTTTATTAATGAATTTAGGAATAAATAGTAATTAATATTAAGTAATTATGGGAATATGATCAAAATGGTGTGTCGTCACCATAGAGGGAATCAGTCTCCAGATGACGTATTTCCTTAATAACCTTGATGCCGTCAGGTGAAAATGCGAACAGGGTATCAGCGGAGAAAATCGTACTGAAATCCTGAGGTTTGAAGAACGGCAGGAATTTCTGAGCGAACTCATCGAGTCTCTTAAGGTAGAAATGCGTGTTCTCGTCAGGATGTTCCCTTTTCCACTCTTCGGCGAGACGGCCTTTTTCGAGATATGATGTGGCGTTGCCGGAGCCTGAGACATAGTAGGTCATCCGGTCACCCTTGCTTACCGGAATTCCCTGCTTCAAGGCTATTTCGTAGGTTATCGATTTAGATCTTTTTCCCGAGCGAACATCCGTGGCATATTGATCGAGCGATGTTTTCAGCGATTCGGTCCTGGAAAAATCCGTTATGTGCAGATGATGCAGCATGAGGTCGTTCCTGTAACGCACGTAGAGGTCATGCAGTCCCTGTATATCCTCGTGAAGCAGCAGGATAAAGCCTTCCCTTACGAAATCCCGACCAAATTTCTCACCGCTCCTGCTGATGAGTGAAGAGCCCTTGAGCTTGAGCTTGTCGTTGTAGTCGAGCAGGACGTAGTTCTTCTTCATATAGGAGATCATCTTCCTGAAACGTCCATCGAAACCGATGGTTATGCCCTGAGGCATTTTCGACGATATCTCATTGACCAGCGCCCGCTCCTGCTCCTCGGTTTTGATCTCTGGAGGAGGAACAAGAAATATTCCATCGGTGTCGACCTCGATGACCTTTGATCCTTTTGATTCGAACTCCCTGATCATCGATTTTGCTATCTCCTGCCCTTTGCTCGTCACCCGATCGGCCTCTTCGAAATCGTTGAATATGCCACTGCTGAATCCGAGGTATCCGTACATGGCGTTGATGATGATCTTGAAGGAGTTCTGCATGGCGTCGTAGTTGTCAGCCAGTGAACGATTACCGCTCTGTTTTTCGTTCGCAGAGCGGTTCTTGGCAGCAAATCGGAGCTCCTTGAGGTCTTTCAGGATCGCAGGAAAGGTCTTGAGCGTATCGGTTTTAGGGCAGATACCGCAGGAGAGCATGATCGACGGATACAGGGATTCGACGTCAGCATAGACGATGGGCCCCAGTATGCCCTTGATGAAGACTTCGGTAAATCCTCCGACATGCTGCTGGCCCACTGATGGCCTTGGAATGGATACCTTGTGCCTGAGGTACTCCCTGACCATAAGCGCCTCGATTTTCGCCGCAGGACCGAGCCGGGATGAGTGGGCGTAGGAATATGGCAGCATTCGTGCAAGGTTGAAGTTGCTTCCTGACAGAAGAGCCGCAAGTTCCCTTGTTTCGCGAACATCGTCAAGCGCGTAGGCAAGAAGGATCTCGGGATTATGGTCCCAGGTGTCGGCCAGGTCCTTGTATTCGACATAGGTCCTGTTCGGAGATGCGAACCCGAAAAATTTGGCAGCGGCTTTAAGCCCGTAACTCGGCAGGGAGCGTTTGGATGTGTCGTAACTCTGCACAAGGAAGTAGGTGTCGATCACATGCCGGCCAGGGATTTCGAAGTATTGGTAGTCTATGCTCCTCTCTGCAAAACGCATGGTGGCCGGATAGGACCTGGGCACAAGCCCGTCGCGGCCAATCCTGAAGGGTACTCCGTTAAGTTCGCATCTTCGCTGCAGGTACGGAAGGTCAAACCCGAAAATATTGTGTCCTTCGATCACATCCGGATCCTTCTCTCTCAGTATGGCGACAAGCTCTTCAAGAAGCGATCTTTCGGTACGCCCTTTGGAGTGGATCACGTGTTCCCATGAACGGTTGTCGCTCAGGGATACGATGATGACGGGGTCTTCACCGAAGGACTCCTTCCTGTTTGTTCTCCCATCGGGCCTGTAGTAGGTTTCAATGTCGAGCTGCAGGCGGTGGATCTGTTCGAATAGAAGCCCCTTGAACATGGTCTTGCCGCTTTGCTGAAGATATTGAGTGATAGCATCCCCCCTGCTGTAGGTCAGATGGCTGTTGGTGCCGTATGACCCGGAATTTTCATTACCCGACAGGCTATCCTGATTGCCGCTGTTTATGTGGTCAAGCGCTGACCGGTAGTTTTTCCAGCTTCTGAAGATTCCCAGATGGTTGAAATAGTTCGTGCCTGCAAGAGGGATAAGCCAGTACTTCTCCTTGTCAACGGGGGCGAATCCATCCAGAAGTTCGTTATCAGAGATGAAAAAGAATGGAAAAAACGGCTCATCCCGACTGATGACTCTCTCATCATTTCTGATAAACAGGCGGACATGAGAATCGTTCAGCTGGTAGGCGCCGACTATTCCCTCTTCGCTGTCCTTCCCGAAGAGCAGCTCATTGAAAAACTTTGGATCGAGTGTGCTGTTCATGAGGTGAAATGATACATGTTGAGCTGATGTGAATGCATTGTTTCACGTGAAACATCGATTTCATCGACCGAGACGAATCATGAGTATAGAGATGTCTGCCGGAGAGACTCCCAGTATCCTTGATGCCTGTCCGATTGTCGAAGGACGGTGCCGATCGAGTTTTTCCCTGCCCTCGTTAGATAGCGATGATAGCGAACGGTAATCGAAATGTTCGGGAATCAGCAATGAGTCGAGCCGGGCTATGCGATCTGCCATCAGCTGTTCCCTCTTAATATAGCCGTCGTATTTGATTTCGATCTCAATCTGTTCGACGATACGGGCTGCCTCATCCGGCAGGCAAAGCCCTGACCGTACCGAGTCGGATACCGTGATAAGCTCCTGGAGTGAAATCCCCGGCCTTTTGACGATACTGAACGCTCTTGCCGGTGTCTGAAGTTCCGGAAAACCTTTTCTGACAAGGAGTTCATTGACCTCCTCCGGGGATACCTTAAGCTCCTGGAGACGATGTTTCGCCAGGTCAATATCATTGCGTAGGCGTTCGACCCTTTCGAGTGCTGACCGATGCACCAGGCCGGACTCGTAACCAGCCTTCGCAATTCGAAGGTCGGCATTGTCGTGACGAAGTATAAGGCGATGCTCTGCAGATGATGTGAACATCCTGTACGGTTCGTTGGTCTCCTTGGTGATAAGGTCATCAACAAGAACGCCGATATATGCCTCTGAGCGGCTGAGGATGAGTGGCGGCCTGCCCTGAATTTTCAGTGATGCATTGATGCCTGCCATCAAACCCTGAGCGGCAGCCTCCTCATAGCCTGATGTTCCGTTGATCTGTCCTGCAAAATAGAGATTCTCGATGAGCCGGGTCTCAAGGGTCGCCCTTATCTGCCAGGGATGGAAATAATCGTATTCAATGGCATATCCTGGGCGGATCATTTTGACGTTTTCAAGTCCGGGGACGGTCCTCAGCGCCTCGATCTGTATGTCTTCAGGAAGGGATGTCGAAAAACCGTTCACATACATCTCTATCGTATCGACACCTTCAGGTTCAAGAAACAGGTGTTGACTGGTTTTTTCAGGGAAACGGGAAATCTTGTCTTCGATCGACGGGCAATATCTTGGTCCGATGCCCTGAACCTTTCCGGTGTAGAGCGGCGACCGGTCAAAGCCTCTTTTCAGTACCTCGTGCGTTTCGCTGGTTGTCCTGGTAAGGTGGCAGTTGACGAGGTTCCTGGCGGAGACGGTATCCGATTCGAATGAGAACGGTATTGGTGTCGTGTCTCCGGGCTGTTCCGATACCCTGGAGTAATCGACGCTTCGTGCGTCGATTCGAGGCGGCGTGCCTGTCTTTAGCCTTCCATGGGTGAATCCAAACGATGCCAGTGACTCGGTAAGTCCCAGCACCGGGGGTTCGGCGACGGTCCTGCCTCCGGGGTAATGTGACATTCCTACGTGAATGAGGCCGTTCAGGAACGTTCCACAGGTCAGGATTGCCGCGATGCCCTGTATGATGCGGCCTGAAGTCACCTCGACACCCTGGAACCTTCCATGGGACGCCGATATGGCGGTGACCGTATCCTGAAGGATGTCGATCATAGGCTCGTTTTCGATGACTCGCCTCATGTAGAGGCTGTATTGTGTCTTGTCTGCCTGCGCCCTGGGTGAGTGCATGGCTGCGCCCTTGCTCCTGTTGAGCATCCTGAACTGAATCCCGGTCGCATCGATGGCTTTGGCCATCTGGCCTCCAAGGGCGTCGATCTCCCTGGTGATCTGTCCTTTTGCGACGCCTCCGATCGCCGGGTTGCAGGACATGCGTGCTATGGCCGAAAGGTCGCTGGTTATCAGCAGGCACGAGCGTCCTGTCCGTGCCGCCGAGAGGGCTGCTTCGCAGCCGGCATGACCCGCGCCGACCACGATGATGTCATACATGGGCGGGGTCATGTTTCACGTGAAACATCATGATTCGTTGTTTGATGATGGAGTGGCTTTGTATTGTAAAGTTAATCGGGATCAAACCAGCCATAATAGTAAAAATGCAAAAAAGAGTCCATCAGGCGGAATAATAAAATGGCTGACAGGAAATAGTAAGTGACGGATGTAACTATATTACTCCATAAGGGCACCTCTGAAAAGTGTCATGGTCTATCCCGACAAGGTCGGGTGGACGGAGCATAGAAACCTAAGTGTACTCGTAGTACATGAGGATTTCGAGCACCGACCAATGCGGCAATCTGGTTGCGCAATAAGTTTTTAGATGTACCCATAAGTTTACTGACCCTGTTTCGCAGGCCCTGATTGTCTGCAAGCAGAGTCATCTCTGGCGGACATTCATGATTCGGTACTTCGCCCATGCAGGGCGACGCATACCGGCTGGAATCACAGATCGCTCGAGTTCTTTCATGCTGTTCTATGCAGCCCTGCAAGCGATAGCGGTTGTGCAGGGCGTGCCATAATTGTCAAGAAAACCCTGGAGGTGCATTCATGCCGTCTACGCTTAACTACCCATTGGCAGTGATCCTCTTTTCCGTTGCTTCGCTTAACCCTGCCTCTCCTGCGTTTGCCGCCAGGAAGGGGATCGTACACGATCCTGCAGCGGTGAACCCTCGTGGCCAGATCCTTGCTCTTTCGTGTGCCGGTTGCCATGGACCCGACGGAAAGAGCGCCGGTATCATCCCCTCCTTTTACGGAAAGTCTCCCGAATACATCGAGTCTGCCCTTAATGAGTTCAAATCAGGCGCACGCGCCTCGACGGTCATGGGACGCCATGCCAAAGGCTACTCCGATGAAGAGATTCATCTCATTGCGGAGTATTGCGGGCGAGCCTGGAAGAACACTAAAAAAACGGGAGGGAGGTAATGAGTAGCAATATTTCACGTCGGGAATTCAGCAAGCTTCTCATTTCGGGCATGGCCGTGGCTGCTTTTGGCGCATTCGGCGGGGCGATACCCGCATTTGCGTCAAAAAACAGGGTTGTGATCATCGGAGGAGGGTTCGGCGGGGCGTCAGCCGCAAAATACCTGAAAAAGCTGGATCCTTCCCTGTTGGTCACACTGGTCGAGCCAAAGGCCTCCTATGTTACCTGCCCCTTCAGCAACTGGGTCCTCGGTGGAATGAAGACCATTCCCGAGATCACGCAGACCTACAACGTGCTCGCTTCGCGTTACGGAGTCCATGTCGTGCCTGATTCCGCGATTTCGATCGACCATGTGAAGTCGTCCGTGACGCTCAAGAGCGGCAAGGTGCTTCTCTATGACCGCCTGGTCGTTTCCCCCGGCATCGATTTCAGGTGGGGCACGATCGATGGCTACAGCCAGGCCGTCGCTGAGTCGAGGATGCCTCATGCCTGGCAGGCCGGAAGTCAGACCAAACTGCTTCACCGTCAACTTCTCGATATGAAGGACGGCGGAACCGTTGTGATCTGTCCGCCGGCAAACCCGTTCAGGTGCCCTCCTGGACCCTATGAGCGGGCGAGCCTTATCGCTCATTACCTGAAGGAGCGGAAGCCCAGGTCGAAGATCATCATCCTTGATCCGAAGGAGAAGTTCTCGAAGCAGGCCCTGTTCAGGAAAGGATGGGATCGGCTCTATCCCGGCATGATCGAGTGGCGCGGAGCGATTGCCGGGGGCAAAGTCCTTGGTGTCGACGCCGCCTCGATGTCTGTAATGACTGACCTCGGGCCAGTCAGGGGTGATGTCATCAATGTAATTCCTTCCCAGAAGGCGGGGCAGATTGCGTTCGATGCCGGTCTTTCCGACGCGGGCGGATGGTGCCCTGTCAATCCGCTGTCGTTCGAATCGACATTGCGTCCCGGGATTCATGTCATCGGTGATGCCTGCCAGGCCGGGCCCATGCCCAAGTCCGGTTTTGCCGCCAGCAGCCAGGGCAAGGTCGCGGCCGCAGCGATCGTCCGGCTGCTCCGGGGCCTCGAGCCTGCCCCGCCGTCGCTGGTCAACACCTGCTACAGTCTCATCGGTCCGAACTATGGCGTTTCTGTCGCCGGTGTCTACAGGCTCTCTTCCGAGGGGATCGTCGAAATACCCGGTTCCGGAGGCCTTACGCCGATCGATGCCGGTGATGATCAGCTCGAGCAGGAGGCCCTGTTCGCCCAGGGATGGTACAAGAATATCGTCAGGGACATCTGGGGATAGTTTGGTGTAATTTTAGCGTGTATATTGCAAAAACCCGGAAAGATCGCCGGGTTTTTGCGTTGTTCTACCGGGATATGGCTGTGATAACCGGTTATCGTCCATTCGTTCCTGCGCCTCCATTCCGTCCATGATATCCTCTTTCACCGCCTCCGCCCTTTGATTGTTAATCAGGGCCCGGTTTCCTATATTGAGCAAACTTTATCAATTATGCGTAACGGCCATTTTTCATGAAAAATAACCGATTCAAACTCATTCTCATTGCTGTGGTCGCTCTGGTGTCGGTGTGGTCGATATGGCCTACCTACCGGGACTATGAGCTGTCCAAAAAGCTGTCGGGCTTCCGCTCCAGCGAGGACAGCCTGAAGTTCTCCATCGACCATCGCGCCGAAATAGAGCAGGCCCGCGAAAAGAGCCTGAAGCTCGGGCTTGACCTCAGGGGCGGCATGCATCTGGTGATGGAGGTCGACCTGTTCGATCTGATCGAGCAGAAGGCCTGGAACAAGGATGCCCGTTTCCAGCAGATCATGGCCGGAGTGAAGAGCGCATCGGCTACTTCCGGAGCCAGCCCTGTCGAGTTGCTTGCCGCTGAATTCAAGACGCAGAACATCCCGCTCAGCCGCTATTTCTACGATATCCGCAACAGCGACCAGGAGATCGTGGACAAGCTGAACAATGAGTCACAGGATGCACTCAAGCGCGCAAAGGAGATCATCCGGAACCGCATTGACCAGTACGGCGTAGCCGAACCGCTCATCCAGACCCAGGGATCCCGCCGGCTCATCATCGAGCTGTCGGGTGTTACCGATGAAACCCGTGTGCGCAAGCTGCTCAAGGGGACGGCCAAGCTGGAGTTCAAGCTGGTGAAAGACCCCGAAACGCTTCTCAGGGCCATCGAGAGTGTCAACGCCATGCTGTCGCAGGCATCGCCTGCACCGGCAGACTCCGCTGCGGCCGTTACCGCCGCAGGGGCGCATTCCGCCCGCAAGCTCTCCGATGTCATCGGTGTTATGAAGAACGGGGTTGTTTTCACGCCTGAATATTCCCGTGATTATGTCGCCACGCTGCTGAACCGTGACGATGTTCGTGCACGACTGCCTCAGGATACCGAGCTTCTGCTCGCCGCCAAGCCTGAGCAGACTGAAAAGGGGGAGAAATATTTCCCGATCTACCTGGTCAAGAAGAGCCCCGAGCTGACCGGGGGAGTTATCACCGAGGCCAAGGCCACCTTCGGCGCGCAGAACGTCCAGCCGGAAGTGAGCATGTCGATGAACGATGAAGGCACTTCCAAGTGGGCCCGCATCACCGGGGCGAACATCGGCAAGCAGATCGCCATCGTGCTTGACGGCGCGGTCTACAGCGCCCCAGTCGTGCAGTCCCGGATTCCCAACGGTAATTCGGTGATCAACGGCATTTCCGGCCTTGATGAGGCCAAGGATCTTGAAATCATCCTCAAGGCTGGCGCACTGCCGGCGCCGGTCAGGATCCTGGAAGAGCGGACCGTCGGTCCTTCGCTGGGTTCAGACTATATCCGTGCCGGGTTGCAGTCCCTGGCCTGGGGGTTCGCCGCCGTGGCGCTCTTCATGATCGTCTATTACAACAAGGCCGGGCTTGCGGCTGACTTTGCCCTCGTGCTCAATATCCTGGTGGTGGTTTCGGTTCTGGCCGGATTCAAGGCGTCGCTTTCGCTGCCGGGCATCGCGGGTATCGTGCTGACCATGGGTATGGCCGTGGACGCGAACGTCCTGATCTACGAGAGAATCAGGGAGGAGCTGGCGGAGGGCAAATCCCTTAAGATGGCGGTCGATGCCGGTTATGGCAGGGCGTTCTCGTCCATCCTCGACTCGCATGTGACGACCCTCGCGGCTGCGTTTCTTCTCTCGCAATTCGGGGTCGGGCCTGTCCAGGGCTTTGCCGTGACGCTGATGATCGGTACCGGCGCAAGCCTGTTTACGGCCATCATCGTGACCAGGGTTATTTTCGAAATGCTGCTCGACAGCGGGTTCATGAACGAAAAGAGTTTCGGATAAATTCAACACACCAGCAGCTATGCGGCTTTTTCAGAAGACAAATTTCAATTTCATCAAGCATCGCAGGGTCGCCTATGCCGTCTCTGTGCTTCTGCTTGTGGCCGGCATGGCCTCCCTGTTTACCAGGGGGCTGAACTACGGCATCGATTTCAAGGGCGGCTCGGAGGTCGTCATCCGCTTCGCCAAGCCTGTTGATGTCGGCGCCGTGCGCTCCGTTATCGGTCAGGCCGGCGTGCGAGGTTCGGTCAAGCAGTACGGGATGGAGCGGGCAGTCCTGCTCAGCACCGATTACCATGGTGAGACCGCCGACCTGAAGGGGCTGATCATCCGTGCGCTTGCTGACCGCATGCCAGGGAACCCCGGAGAGGTCGTCAGCATCCAGGCGGTCGGGCCGAGCATCGCTTCGGATATGAAATGGGCTGCCATGAAGGCCCTCGGGGCGGCTCTGATCGGCATCCTCCTCTACGTCAGCGCGAGGTTCGAGATCAAGTTCGCAACAGCAGGCGTGATCGCCATCTTCCACGATGTCCTGTCGGTCCTTGGTCTGTTCAGCATCCTCGGCGGCCTCTTCGACTTCATGCCTCTCGAGGTCGACCAGAGCATCATCGCCGCGTTCCTGACCATTGCCGGTTACTCGATCACCGACACGGTTGTGGTATACGACAGGATCCGGGAGCGCATCCGGGGCCAGAAGCCAGCGGAATATGAGCGGATTTTCAATGAGAGCATGAACCAGACGCTGTCGAGGACCATCATCACGTCCGGGACGCTCATGATCTCGGTGCTGGTGCTGTTCATCTTTGCCGGACCGGCCATTCGCGGATTCGCTTTCGCCATGTTCGCCGGCATCGTTGTCGGAACCTATTCGTCGATCTTTGTCGCCGCGCCGATCGTATTCGACTGGCAGCAGCGATCGAAGTCGGCAATCAAGCTCAGAGGCGCCTGAACGACCGTATGCAGGGTTCCCCCGGACCTGTTCTTCATTTCCCGAATTTCTTTTACCGCCTGTCTGCATGGAATCTCCGGTTGCCCGACCCGGAGATTCTCAGTATGTTACCTTGACCTTGCAGCAGGCCTGAGATCTCCTCATGTTAAGGCATGGCGTCAAACAGCTCAAGTAAACCCCGATGGATATGAAAAAAGCACTACTTTCGTTTCTCTCTGCCGTCATCATGCTGACCTCCGGCTTTTCTCCGGCTTTCGCCGACGTCCCCGACCGGATTGTTGCGATCGTCGGCAACGAGCTTCTCCTCAAGTCTGAAATCGACCAGCGTGAAATGCTGCTCAATGCCCAGTTCCCCGATGCGAAAAAAGATCCCCAGCTCAGGAAACGTCTTGTCGAGAGCATGATCGATCAGAAAATTCTTATTACGAAGGCTAAACTTGACAGCTTGAAGGTGGATGAGAGCGCCATTGACGCCATGCTGGCCGAACGGTTTTCCGCGATCAGGGGCAGCTTTGCCACCCTTGGCGATATGGAGGCCCGTTTCGGGAAACCGACAAGCCGCATCAAGCAGGACATCAGGGACGATATCAGGGAACAGCAGCTGGTCGATAACCTCAGGCGGCGGCATCTCAAGGATGTGAAGGTCAGCTACGAGGAGACCATGTCCTACTACCGGAAGGAGAAGGCGAGCCTGCCGACAGTTCCTGAAGGGGTGTCTGTCTCTCAGATCATCAAGTATCCTGTCGTGTCCGAGTCGGTAAAAGCAGAGGCGCTGAAGAAAATCAAGGAGGTCCAGAAGCGCTTGCAGGCTGGTGAAGATTTTGCGTTGCTGGCAAGTTCGACCTCCGACGATCCAGGCTCCAGAAACCTTGGTGGCGATCTCGGCTTCGTGCAGAAGGGGGAGCTCGTTCCGAGTTTCGAGGCTGCGGCCTATGCCCTCAAGCCCGGCCAGGTCTCCGCGCCCGTCGAAACCCGCTTCGGTTATCACATCATCCAGCTCCTCGAAAAGGACGGGAACTCAATCCATGTGCGGCACATTCTCGCCATCTTCGACAGGAACCAGCGTGACGTGGCCAAGACCCTTGATCTGCTCAACGGCGTCAGGGCCGATATCCTGGCAGGAAAGACGACGTTTGCCGCCATGGCCGAGAAGTATTCCGACGACCCGATGTCAGCCAAACTTGGCGGCCTGATCAAGTCCGCCAGTTTCGGCAGTTCGATGCTGGAGCTCTCTTCGCTCAAGCCCGAGCTGCAGAAAATCATCTCCGGATTGAAAACGGCAGGGCAGGTCAGCGTGCCTGAACGGATCGTTCCCGCCAAGGGCGAAGCATTCATCGCCATGTTTCAGTTGAATTCGAGGGAAGTAGCCCACCGCATGACCCCCGAGCAGGATTTTGCGAAGCTCGAGGAGCTTGCGGCGGACGAAAAGAGGAAGCAGGTGTTTGCTGCCTGGCTTGAGAAACTGAAGAAAGAGGTGCTTGTCCGGGTGATGCCGGAAAACTGAAATCCTCTGAGCTCAAACGAAGAAAGCCGAATGACCCCGTTGTCATTCGGCTTTCTTCGTTTATCAGCCATTCGCAATCCGCTGCTCAGACGTCGAGGCGGCGGACGTAGCGGGCGTTCTTTTCGATGAACTCCCGCCGCGGCTCCACCTTGTCCCCCATGAGGGTCGAGAATACCTGGTCGGCTTCCCTGGCGTTGTCAACAGTGACCTGCAACAGCGATCGGTGTGCCGGATCCATGGTCGTGCTCCAGAGCTGTTCCGGGTTCATTTCGCCAAGACCCTTGTAGCGCTGGATCGCGATGTTCGCCTTTCCTTTCTGGAGCTTCTTCATTGATTCCACGATACCGAGGCGTTCGTCCTCATCCCACGCATACTGCTGCTCCCTGCCTGATTTTACCAGGTAGAGTGGCGGCTGTGCGATGTACACTTTCCCTGCCTCGATGAGCGAGCGCATGTACCTGAAGAAGAATGTCAGCAGGAGCGTCCTGATGTGGGCCCCGTCGACGTCGGCGTCGGTCATGATGATTATCTTGCCATAGCGGAGCTTTTCCGGCGAGAACTCCTCCTCGCCGATGCTCGTCCCGAGCGCCAGGATGATGGTCTTGATCTCCTCGTTCTCCAGCATCTTGTGCAGGCGAGCCTTCTCCACGTTGAGGATCTTTCCCTTGAGCGGAAGGATCGCCTGGAAGCTCCTGTCGCGTCCCTGCTTGGCGCTGCCGCCTGCCGAGTCGCCCTCGACGATGTAGAGCTCACAGTGCTCAGGGTCGTTGATCGAACAGTCGGCAAGCTTGCCCGGAAGTCCGGAGCTTTCGAGCACCGATTTGCGGCGGGTCAGCTCCTTGGCTTTCCTTGCGGCCTCCCGCGATATGGCTGCGCCCTTGACCTTCTCGATGATCAGCTTGATCGTGCCCGGATTGCTCTCGGCGAACTCGGAAAGCTGCTCGTTGACGATGGTTTCGACGATGCTCTGGGTTTCGGAGTTGCCGAGCTTGGTCTTGGTCTGGCCTTCGAACTGCGGTTCCGGTACCTTGACCGATATGACCGCCGTCAGCCCCTCCTTATAGTCGTCTCCGGTCAGTGCGATCTTCAGGTTTTTCAGCAGGTCGTTCTTCTGGGCGTAGGCGTTCAGCGTCCGGGTAAGGGCTTTCCTGAATCCGGTGACGTGTGTGCCGCCCTCATGGGTATTGATGTTGTTGACATAGCTGAAGACGTTCTCCTGGTAGGAGTCGTTGTACTGCAGGGCTATCTCCACCATGGTAGAGTCGCGCTCACCCGAGAGGAATATGGGCTCCTTGACGAGGCTCAGCCTGTTGACGTCGGTGAACTGGACGAACTCACGGAGGCCGCCTTCGAAATGGAACGTCTCCTCTTCGCCCTGTTCGTCCTGTACCGTGATGCGCAGGTTGCTGTTCAGGAAGGCAAGCTCCCGCATGCGGTCGATGATGATGTCCTTGCGGAACTCCGTGGTCTTGAAGATCTCGGCGTCCGGCTTGAACGAGACCTTCGTGCCCCGCTTGTCCGTGGTGCCGATCTCATGTACGTCGCCCTGCGGAACGCCACGCCTGTAGGACTGCATATAGGCCTTACCGTCACGATAGACTTCGACCTCGCACCACTCCGAGAGTGCGTTGACGACCGAAGCGCCTACGCCATGCAGGCCGCCGGAGACCTTGTAGGCCCCCTTGTCGAACTTGCCACCGGCGCCGATGACCGTCATGACCAGTTCCAGTGCGGATTTTTTCTTGCCGGGGTGCATGTCGACCGGAATGCCCCGGCCCCGGTCGATAACCGTTACCGATCCGTCGGGATTCAGGGCCACATGGATGTAGTCGTTGAACCCTCCCAGCGTTTCGTCGATCGAGTTGTCCACGATTTCGTACACGAGGTGGTGCAGGCCTCGGCTGTGGATGTCGCCGATGTACATTGCCGGCCGTTTCCGGACATGCTCGATGCCATCGAGCACCTGGATATTGGTGGCACCGTAATCGGCGGAAGATGCTGATGCAGTAAGGATATCAGGTTCTTGCATGGGATCGGCTGGACGGTATGATCAGGTAAAACTTTTTGATCTAAAAGATAATAAAAATCCACTGATATGCTATTTCGGCCCAGCCGTTCAGACCATGAACGCGGCCCTGATATGCTCGATCTCGTACTCGACTATCCGGGGGCCGACGACGCAGTGCGCGAGGATGGCTATGACGTCGAAACGGCAGTCCGGCGACGGGCTCGCAAGCTTTGCCAGATACCCCGATGCCGCCCTTGCGATCTCCTTCTGCTTCCGGAGGGTGACCGCTTCTGCGGGGTACCCCTTTTCGAGCGAAGCCCTCGTTTTGACCTCGGTGAAGCAGAGCACCTGCCCGTCGGCGGCAATGATGTCGATCTCGTTCCTGCGGAACCTGTAGTTCCGGGCGATTATCCGGTAGCCTTTGCCGGCGAGGTACCTTGCGGCAATGTTTTCGCCTTCGGCGCCGAGGGAGTGGGGGGCGTGCATGACGGCTGGAAGGGTTATTTTTCCCCCAATTTACGTAACTTGAAGCTATTCCGGTGAATGGCGCATCGTCCATGCGCGGCGATCGCTTCGACATGCCTGCCTGTCGGATAGCCGAAATGCAGTTCGAAGCCGTATTCGGGATACTCCCGCCCGTAGTCGGCCATGATCTCATCCCTCCGGGTCTTTGCCAGCACCGACGCGGCCGCGATCGAAAATACCTTCGAGTCCCCCTTCACGACGGTCCGGTACGGCACTGGAATCGACGGGCTGAACCGGTTCCCGTCGACCAGCAGCAGCTCGGGCAGTGTTTTCAGGGATTCGATGGCCAGGTTCATGGCGAGCATGGTCGCCTGGAGGATATTGATGCGGTCTATCGTTTCGGCGTCGGCCATGCCGATCGCCCAATCTTCAGCGGCCTCCCGGATGGCCGGCGCCATCGCCTGCCGGAGCTCGGCTGAAAGGGTTTTCGAGTCGTTGAGCCGTTCGAGGATGCCTCGCGGCCTGAAGTTGCGGGGGAAGACCACGGCCGCGGCCACGACCGGCCCGGCGAGCGGCCCCCTGCCGGCTTCGTCGATGCCGCAGATTCTCGAATGATCTGTCCAGAGCGGCATTTCCCAGGCGGTAGTGAGCATGGTCGTACAGGGGTTCAGGATGACGATATTGCAAGGTGCGAAAAATAGGAAGCCCTGCAAAAATGTTCGGCAAATAAGAGACAGTACAACGCCCTGAAGTGTTATATTTTTGCAGGAATAACCATTAATGGAAGGCATGTAATGAAGAAGAACGTGAAGAAACAGCTCCTGATGAACAAGACCGGCGACGAGATCCAGGTCGCGCTGGTCGAAGAGGGTCGTCTTGCGGAGCTGATCATCGAACGTCCCGAGAGCATGAGGAGCATCGGGGACATCTATCTGGGAAGGGTTCATAAAGTTGTCGAAGGTCTGAAAGCCGCGTTCGTCGATATCGGGCAGAAGTCGGACGGGTTCCTCCACTTCTCCGACGTTGGCACGACCAGTGAGGACTACCGTGCGCTCATCGAGGACGATGACGATGACGAGTCTGGCGCCGATGATGGTGACGGAGGCGACGAGGAGGGAGACGATTCGCCCGCAGCGGCCGCCCCCGCTTCCGTGAGGGAGCCTTCGCGGCCGACCGGGCCCGGAAAGGGCGAGCCCAGGCCTGCGTCGCCGAAGGAGGCCGAGGCGCGCCGGCAGTCCTACACGCAGATGATCGCCAGCAAGCTGAAGCCTAACGACTCCATCCTCGTGCAGGTCATCAAGGAGCCTATCGGCACCAAGGGCTCGCGACTCACCTCGGACATCACCATCGCCGGCCGCTTCATGGTCTTGCTGCCCTTCGGCGGGGGCCAGATAGCCGTTTCCCGGAGGGTCGTCTCCCGCAAGGAGCGCGCCCGCCTGAAAAAGCTTGTCCGATCGATGCTTCCCGAAGGGTTCGGAGCGATCATCCGCACGGTCGCCGAGGATCAGGAAGAGACGCTGCTGAAGCAGGATCTCGAAAAGCTGCTGGCCAAGTGGACGCAGATCGAGCAGAAGCTTCAGGATGCCGTGCCTCCGCAGCTGATCTTCAAGGAGGACACCATCATTTCGAGCGTGCTCCGCGACTCGCTGACCTCGGACGTCACCGAGATCGTGGCCAACTCTAACTCCATCTACACCGAGACGCTGAACTACATCCAGTGGGCCGCCCCGGAGATGGTCAAGAATGTCTCCCTCCACCAGGGCAAGCTTCCACTGTTCGAAGGTTACGGCATCGCCAAGGATGTCGAGTCGATCTTTTCCCGCAAGGTCTGGCTGAAGTCCGGCGGCTACATCATCATCGAGCACACCGAGGCCATGGTGGTGGTCGACGTCAACAGCGGACGCTACGCGGCCAAGCGTGAGCAGGAGGAGAACTCGCTGAAGACCAATCTCGAGGCTGCCCGCGAGGTCGTGCGCCAGCTCCGCCTGCGCGATATCGGCGGCATCATCGTGGTCGACTTCATCGACATGATGGATCCGAAGAACTCCAAGAAGGTCTTCGATTCCATGAAGGCTGAACTGCGCAACGACCGGGCAAAGTCAAACATCCTGCCGCTCTCCGATTTCGGCATAATGCAGATCACCCGTGAGCGTATCCGGCCGAGCCTCATGCAGCGCATGGGAGACCAGTGTCCCGCCTGCGGCGGCTCCGGCGTGGTTCAGGCACGCTTCACCACGATCAACCAGATCGAGCGCTGGCTCAGGAAGTACGCGCTGCACCAGAAGGTCAAGTTCCAGCAGCTTGACCTCCATGTAAGCCCGACGGTGCTCGAGCCCATGCGCAACAGCGACATGAAGACTGAGCTGAAGTGGTTCCTGCAGCACATGATTTTCGTCAGCATCAAGGCCGACGAGAGCCTGCGCAGCGACGACTTCCGCTTCTACAGCAGGAAGGCCGGCACCGACATCACCGCAGAATACAACTGACAAAGCAAACGAAGTACCATGGAACAGTATCAGCAGGTTAAAGAGGATATTCTCGCTTTTGCATCGTTCGGCGCCGAGCAGCTCAAGGCCGATCCGAAGGTCCGCGAGGTGTTCGGGCGATTCAAGGCGCTGCTCAACGAAGGGCTGGTCCGTGCGGCCGAACCCGACTCGTCGGGAAGCGGGTGGACGGTAAACCAGTGGGTCAAGCAGGGCATCCTTGTCGGCATGCGACTCGGCGTCCTGCAGGAGAGCCATGTCGACCTTGCCGGCAACGGCAGCTTCTCCTTCATCGACAAGGACACTTACCCGCTTCGCCACTTCAGCACCTCCCAGAACGTGCGCATCGTACCCGGAGGCTCGTCGGTGCGCGATGGCGCCTGGCTGGCCCCGACGGTAGTCATGATGCCGCCCTCCTACGTCAATGTCGGCGCCTGGGTCGACGAGGGCACCATGATCGACTCCCACGCGCTTGTCGGCAGTTGCGCGCAGGTCGGAAAGAAGGTTCATCTCTCTGCCGGAGTCCAGGTTGGCGGCGTGCTCGAGCCGATCGGCGCCATGCCGGTCATCATCGAGGACGAGGTCATGGTCGGCGGCAACTGCGGCATCTACGAGGGCACGATCGTCGGGAAACGGGCCGTGATCGGTACCGGAGTCATCCTGAACGGCTCGACCCCGGTGTACGACCTGGTCAACGGCACCATCCTCAGGAAGACGGCCGATTCCCCGCTGATCATTCCCCAAGGGGCAGTGGTTGTTGCCGGCTCCCGCAAGGTGAAGGGCGATTTCGCTGCCGAGCACGGGATTTCCATCTACACGCCGCTCATCATCAAGTACCGCGACGAGCGGACCGACAGCGCCACGGCGCTCGAAAGCGCCCTGAGATAATGGTCTTCTCAACCTCCTTCGGCTTCGCGCTCCTTCGACGGCGGTTGCGTTCCGCGGCGGCGGCTGCCACCGTGGCCGCGTTTGCCCTCACGACTCCATCGCAGGCAAACGCGGCCGAAGCCATGAAGTCCGACTACTTCGCGGCCGCGCGGAGCATCGATCTGCTCGGGGAGGTCTATCGCGAGGTGACGGAGAACTATGTCGATCCGGTCGACGTCAGCGAGCTCATGTTCTCCGGAATCGACGGCATGCTCGACAAGCTCGATCCCTATACGGCCTTTCTCGACGAATCGGAGACGCAGGAGCTCGACGAGCTCACCACCGGGCAGTATGCCGGTATCGGGATCACGATCGGACTCGTCTCCGGCGATCTTTACATCACATCGGTCATCGATGGCAACGCTGCGTCGAACGCCGGCCTTCGCATAGGCGACAGGATCGTCCTGATCAACGGCTCCCGTGTCAGCAAGAGGCCTGTCGATGAGGTAAGGACCGCGATCAAGGGGCCGGTCGGCTCGACTGTCAGGCTCGGCGTCACGAGGAGCGGGTGGCGGGGCGTCCGCGATTACCTGCTTACGCGGGCTGAGGTCAGGGTGAGCTCCGTCAGCTTTTCCGGCCTTTTCGGCTCTGTCGGGTATGTGGAGATGGACAGTTTCGGGGAGCGATCGACCGAGGAGCTTCGTACGGCCGTGCGCTCCCTGCAGAGCCAAGCGGTTTCGAACAACGGCACGTTGCAGGGGCTCGTGCTCGATCTTCGCGGCAACCCGGGCGGGCTGCTCCTTGCGGCGGTCGATGTTTCCGGGATTTTCCTCGACAAGGGCAGCAAGGTTGTCTCCACCATCGGGCGGCGGGCTGATTCCGGTCAGGTGTATGTGACCAGAACCGCACCTCTCGTTCCCTCGCTTCCGCTTGCCGTGCTCATCGACGGCGACAGCGCTTCGGCATCCGAAATCGTGGCCGGAGCCATACAGGAGCATGACCGCGGCGTGATCGTCGGGGATGTTTCATTCGGAAAGGGGCTTGTCCAGTCGATCGTCAACCTGCCCTACGACCATGTGCTCAAGCTGACGACATCCAAATACTACACCCCTTCGGGACGGCTTATCCAGAAGCCGCTCGCTCGCACGGAAGGCGCCCGCAAGGTTATTCCGGGGGCGGGCGCGTACGATTCGACCAAGGTTTTCTATACCGCCCACCGGCGCAAGGTTTTCGGCGGCGGCGGCATCAGGCCGGACGTCGTCATCCGCGCCCCCGAACCATCCGCATACGAGCACGCCCTTGACAGGAAGGGGATGTTCTTCAAATACGCCAACCGGTACCGTGCCGGGCATGAACGGGTTTCGGAGCAGGATCTTTCGTCGGGAGCCCTCCTCGGAGAGTTCAACCGTTTTGTCGAAAGTGAGCATTTCACGTTTCGTTCGAAGTCCCGGCAGACGCTCGACAGCCTGAAGGTCCTGATCGGAAAAGAGTATGGGCGTGACGGTGACGCTCTTTCCCCGAGGCTCGGGGAGCTTGAAAAGGAGTTGTCAGTGAGGGCGGCCAGGGGGCTTGCCGGGGACTCCTTGCGCATAGCTTCGGCGGTCAGGCGCGAGCTGCTCCGCCATTACGACGAGAAGGCGGCACGCAGGAGGGCGGTCAGCGAGGATCCTGTGGCGGCGAAGGCCATCGCTCTTCTGTCCGATCCCAAGGCCTACCGTGCGCTGCTCAGGCCGTAACGCTTCGCGAGTGGCAAGTGATGAGCGGGAATTTTCGAAAGGGAGTTCCCTGTTGTCACTTTCGCCCTTTATGTCCCTGCCGTCCTTTTCTTGAAGCGTTTCGTCTGTCGGTGGATACCGAGCACGATCAGCAGGTTGCTTACGCTGAGCAGGCTTTCGGCAAGCCCGTGCAGCAGGTCGTCGTGTGACAGCGTCGGAAATCCTCGCACCTCGGTTGCGAGGTACATGCAGAAGATGGTCACTGAAATGAACACCAGCACGAACCAGAACCCTCCGACGGTCAGCCCCGAGAACACCTCGGGGTCCTTCTTGCGTACCCGCAGCAGCAGCACCAGAAAGCCGAGATAGACCACGCTCGATACCTGCAGGATGGCGTCGAATATGTCGTTGCCCATGAACGACTGCGGCCGGCCGCTCACGGCCATGCTTCCGAAGATCGCACCCATGATCGTTGCGGATTGCGGGGCGGAGCGTTTCAGGATCGAGAGGGTTGCGAGCAGCAGCGCAATGCTGCCGAAGAGGTTCACCACTTCGGACATGTCGAGCAGCATCGGCATGCTGTCCCCCGATACGTGGTAGGCGAGCACGAACCAGCTGCCGATCCAGTGCGGAATCATGGAGAGCGCAAAGCGGCTGACATCCCTTCGCCCGATGAGCTTCCCGTAACGGAAGAGCATGACGACCGCCACTCCCCATTCAAGCGACGAGAAGAGGTGTACGACCCAGTTCAGCGGTGAAAGCAGCATTTAACGGCCTTTGGCGAGGTGATAGATGTTCTTGGCCATGATCTTCATCTGCACGCTCCATGGCGCCGGCACCATTTTCTTGTAGAGGTATGAGTCGAAGGTGATCTCCTGTACGTCCCGGTCCTCGCAGATGGCCACGAAGCTCTCGCGCAGGCGGTCGTTTTTGTAGTAGACCGACTGAAGCGCCTGGAGCCCGAAGAAGATCGGTGCGTAGAGGCTGCGGAAGTTCTTCTCGTAAGACGAGAGCGGCTTCTGGTAGCGTATACGGTCGATCATGGCCTGGGCGCCGAGCTTTCCCGAGCGCATGGCGAAGAATATGCCCTCACCGTTGGCCGGCGTCACCAGGCCGGCCGCGTCGCCGACAAGGATGGCCCGCTCCTGGGTGAAGGAGCGGCGAGGCTTCATGGGAATCTTTGCCGCCTCGTCAAGGTATGGCTTTTCGCTGATGCCGATCTTCTCGATGAACCGGCGTTGCAGCTGCTTGATGTTGTGCCGGTGTTCCTCGGTGCCCGTACCGATGGCGATGTGGTCGGTCTTCGGGAAGATCCAGCCGTAGAAATCTGGCGATACCTCGCCGTCGAACCAGATCTCCACCAGTTCCTCGTATGGTTTCAGGGCGTCGCAGTAGTGGAATCGCTGCTGCATGGCGATCACCTTCAGGTCGTTCGCCGGGAATTCCAGCTCGTCGGCCGTCTTCGAGTTCGCTCCGTCGGCGCCGATGATGAAGGAGGCTTCGACCGGAGGCAGCTCCTTCGACAGGTGGATGGTGAACCGGTCGAAGGCACGGTCGATCTTTTTGACGAGCGCCTCGATGACGGTGGCTCCCGCTTTGGCGGCCTCATCGCGAAGCCAGCTGTCGAACCGTTCACGCCGTACCATGCCGACATAGCCGTTCGGCATCTGCATCGAGATGGTGCGGCCTCGAGGCGAGCGGACGCTCATCTTCGAGAGCTTTTTTTCGACCAGCTGGTCGGGGATTGAGAACTCCTCTATCAGTCCCAGGGGGATAGCTCCGCCGCAGGGCTTGACGTTGGAAAGGTTCCTTTCGATGAGGACGGTCGACAGGCCGGCTTTGGCAAGCATGGCGGCCGCAACGGCTCCGGACGGGCCTCCCCCTATGACAGCGACATCGTAACGCATGGTACTGGACGGTGGTAAATATGGTTGATCACGCCTTCAGGAGGCTTGCGGCCAGGAACTCCCCGGCCTTCGAAATATCGATCCGCTCCTGTGCTGCCGTGTCGCGGTACCGGACCGTCAGTGATCCGTTCTCGAGCGTCTCGTGGTCGACCGTGAAGCAGAACGGGGTGCCGATCTCGTCCTGGCGACGGTAGCGCTTGCCGATCGAGGCCGCATCGTCGTACTGCACGAGGAAGTTCCGCGACAGTTCGTCGCAGAGCAGGACCGCTTTTTCGCCCATCTCGCCCTTTTTCATGAGCGGGAGCACGGCCGCCTTGACCGGGGCCACCTTCGGCGACAGCTTGAGCATCACGCGGGGCTCGCCGTCAACCACGTCCTCGTGGTACGCGTCGGAAAGCAGGGCCAGGAACACGCGGTCCGCGCCGGCCGAGGTCTCCACCACGTACGGGATGTACCGCTCGTTGGTGGTCTGGTCGATGTACTCCATGTTCTTGCCCGAGTACTCCTGGTGCTGGCTGAGATCGAAATCGGTCCTCGAGTGGATCCCCTCGATCTCCTCGATGCCGAACGGGAACTCGAACTTGATGTCGTAGGCCAGGTCCGCGTAGTGGGCCAGTTTGTCGTGCTTGTACCAGTGCAGCTTCTCGCGGCTGATGCCGAGGCTCTCCGTATACCAGTTGAACCGCTCCTCCCGCCAGGCCTCGAACGCTTCGAGCTGGGTGCCCGGCTTCAGGAAGTACTGCATCTCCATCTGCTCGAACTCGACCATGCGGAAGATGAAATTGCCCTTCACGATCTCGTTGCGGAACGCCTTGCCGATCTGGGCGATGCCGAACGGCACCTTCATGCGCGACGCCTCCCGGACGTTGTGGAAGTTGACGAAGATGCCCTGCGCGGTCTCCGGACGGAGATAGACGACGCCTGCCGAATCGGCCACGGCGCCCATGTTGCACTGGAACATCAGGTTGAACTGGCGAACCTCGGTCCAGTCGCCCGACCCGGTATCGGGAGCCTTGATCCCCTCGCCGGTGATGATCTCGTAAAGCGCGCGGTTCGGCTCATCGGTGCCCGCAGCGGCTTCGTAGTCCGCCTTCACTCGCGCGGCCTCGGCCTCCTTGTCTTCGCGCACGAGCTTGCCGATATGGTTCTCGATCAGGTGGTCCGCACGGTAGCGGCGCTTGGTGGTACGGTCGTCGATCATCGGGTCGTTGAAGCTCGCCACGTGGCCCGAAGCCTCCCATACGGTCGGGTTCATCATGATCGAGGCGTCGATGCCCACGATGTTCTGGTGCCTGCGGGTCATCGCGTTCCACCAGAGGTCCTTGACGTTCTTCTTCATCTCGCTGCCGAGGGGACCGTAGTCGAAGCACGAAGAGAGGCCGCCGTAGATTTCGGACGAGGGGAATATGAACCCGCGGCGTTTGGCCAGCGAGACCAGCTTGTGCATGACTTTATCGGGCGACAGATTGAGGTTCTGAACCCTTGTTTGATCGGAATTGCTCATCGTTCGTTCGGAGATGTTAAGTGAAAACGGCATTGAGTCCCCCGTTCCGGGGAACCCTGAAAAAGCTTGATTCGAAATATAACAAACAATGATGATTTAACCCGCTTCACACCGCTGCGCGCACTGCCGAACGCTCCTGAAAATGATTTCCGGCGGAGGCCAGGCAACCGGGAGGGCTTGTTTCTATATTACCGAATAGTTATATATGAGAAGTGTCGCCCGGTCAGTTCGACATAGCCCCTTCAACCAATGAGCGCGATGGATATGGTGCGTTTGAGTGACATGGTTCGCGACTGCCTGACTGTAGTGCGGGAGATCATGCCGTGGATTATGGTGGAGCGGATGAAGGTGAATCCCGACCTGCTCATCCTCGACGTGCGCGAACCGGCTGAGTTTGCGGCCATGCATATCGCGGGTTCGATCAACGTACCTCGCGGGGTGCTTGAAGCCGCATGTGAGTGGGACTACGAGGACACCGTTCCGGAGCTGGTCCTGGCGAGGTCGCGCGAAGTTGTCGTGGTCTGCCGTTCAGGTCGCCGCAGCGCACTGGCGGCATATGCCATGCAGCAACTCGGGTATGCCAACGTCGTTTCGCTCAGGACGGGGCTTCGCGGCTGGAACGACTATGAGGAGCCGCTCGAAAACGGTGCCGGCGAAATGGTCGACCCGGACGAGGCAGACCGTTTTTTCCTGCCCAGGGTGCGGCCTGACCAGAAGGCCCCGAGGTGACGAGAAACAGATCTATTCTGCCAACCAGCAAACCGGATGTTGCCCATGCAGACCGTTTCTATACCGAGGCTGATGATATCCGCCGCCTGGAAAAGTTCGGGCAAGACCACGGTCAGCCTTGGCATCCTGCGCCATTTCGCAGGCATTGGCGATGCGGTCGCCAGCTTCAAGAAAGGGCCCGACTTCATCGATCCCATGTGGCACCGGCGTGCCTCGGGGCGGGAGTGCTACAACCTCGACACCTGGATGTTCGGTGCCGTGCCTTGCAGGGAACGCTTTGTCGACGCCTTCCGACGCACCGGTTCGGAGCTTGCCCTCATCGAAGGCAACCACGGGCTGCATGACGGCATGGATATCGACGGCTCCGACAGTAGCGCCGGTCTTGCGGAGTTGCTGCAGGCCCCGGTGCTCCTGGTGGTCGACAGTCGCCGTACCAACCGCGGGGTTGCCGCGCAGGTGCTCGGTATGCAGGCCATGCCCCCCCGGGTCCGGATCGCCGGAGTCGTGCTCAACCAGGTGGCCAGCCTTCGCCAGGAGGCCAAGCAGAAAACGGCCATCGAGACCTTCTGCAGGCTACCCGTGCTCGGCGCGATTCCTGCGGACGATTCACTGAAGCTGCCCGAACGCCACCTCGGCCTCACCACGGTCGACGAGGCTCACGATGCCGAGGCCTTCATCACCGCATCGGCCGAAATGGTCGCACGACATTGCGACATGCCTGCCATCCGGGATCTGTTCGATCTCGCCCCGGCCCTGCCGGTGGCAGGTAAAACGGCCCCTTCGCCGCCCGGCGCGACGAGGGCAAGGATCGGGGTGTTCCGTGATGCGGCCTTCTGCTTCTACTATCCTGACAACCTCGATGCGCTGCGTTCGAGCGGCGCCGAGCTGATATTCATCGACACCTTCTCCATCACCTCGCTCCCGGAAATCGACGGTCTCTACATCGGTGGGGGCTTCCCCGAGTCCTTCTTCGGGCAGCTCAGCGCCAGCACCGGACTGAACCGCGAAGTCCGTGAACGGATCGAGGAGGGCATGCCCGTCTGGGCTGAGTGCGGCGGGCTCATCTACCTCTGCCGGAGCGCCAGTCGGGATGGCATGAGATGGCCCCTGGCCGGGGTGCTGCCCTGCGATATCACCTATCGCAGGCGGCCGGCCGGGTGCGGATACATGGAGCTCGTCAGCCGGACCTCTTCGGCATGGTTCGACGGCGGGGCTCGTATCCGGGCGCATGAATTCCACTACTCGGCTCCGGAAGGCCCGGGTCCCGACGGGTTCCGTTACCAGTTCGATGTCACCAGGGGCAGCGGAATGACCGGCCATGAAGACGGCGTCCTGTACCGGAACCTGTTCGCATCCTACGCCCACCTGCATGCGGGCGCCAATCCGGAGTGGGCCGAGAGGTTCGTCACCCTTGCTGCTTCGTTCAGGTCCGGCGGGGTTGGCCGATCATGATGTCGTGGGTTTTTTGGGTGAAACGCCTTGATAAAAAGTGTTTTATTTGGTAACTATATAATTATACGGTTGATTTCTCAAGGAGAATCAGCCGGTTGTGACCCCTTCATGCCGAGCAGGATGCAAGCGAAGATTGCTTTGAGGCATGAACCGTGTGGTTACGACACCATCGCGGCTCCTCCCCGGTCCCCTTTCAGACGCCGCATGATAAAGATGGAATATTTTTATTCTGGCTCTTGATTAATCTCATTTGATTTATTAACTATATAACTATATGGTTAATAAATGCATCCAGACCCTGTTTTTCCGACCGGCGCTCATCATGGTTCTGTCCTGATCTCGGGCCGGGTTCGGGAATTGCCCTGTTTAATTCATCATCATATCCAACACAAGGAGAGCATCATGGCAATCGATGTCAAAGGTGTCAGCTACGAGACTGACGAAAACGGCTATCTGGTAAACCTCGAGGACTGGAACGAGGATGTGGCGCTCAAACTTGCCGAAGGCGAGGAGATCGAGATGACCGACGAGCACTGGCAGCTGGTGAAGTTCCTCAGGAACTACTATGACGAGTACCAGATCGCTCCGGCCGTCAAGGTGCTGTCCAAGGCGATCGCCTCCGAGCGGAACATGGACAAGAAGGAGGCCTCGGAGTTCCTGTATGGCCTTTTCCCCAAAGGCCCTGCGCTCCAAGCCTGCAAGATTGCCGGGCTGCCCAAGCCGACCGGCTGCGTGTAATCTGATCCCGCTTTAGAATCGGCCGGCTTTTCGCCGGCCACCATATACTCGAGAACCAAAGGAGGCAACATGGAAGGTGCTAACGACAGCGCTTCTAAGGGTGCGTGTCATTGCGGCGGCGGATGTGGTGCGGACGGCGACGGTTCGTTCCTGAATCCCACGCCCATGCTTGACCAGCTGGAGAGCGGCCCATGGCCGAGTTTCGTCTCCGGTTTCAAGCAACTGGCTGAACGAACGAAAAAGCCGATGCTTCGCGGCGTGCTCGACCAGCTCGAGTACTCCTACAACACGAAGATGGGGTACTGGAAGGGCGGCCTCGTAACCGTCGACGGCTATGGAGCGGGAATCATCACGCGCTACTCGATGATCAAGGACAAGTTCCCCGAGGCGACCGAATTCCACACCATGCGGATCCAGCCGGCTCCGGGACTGCACTATAACACCAAGATGCTGCGCGAACTGTGCGACATCTGGGAAAAGCACGGCAGCGGCATCATCGCCCTGCATGGCCAGACCGGCGACATCATGCTCCAGGGCATCGAGCAGGAGAAGGTGCAGGAGTGCTTCGATGAGCTGAACCAGAAGGGATGGGACCTCGGCGGCGCCGGTGCGGGAATGCGCACGGCGGTCTCCTGCATAGGCCCCGGACGCTGCGAGAACGCCTGCTACGACAACCTGAAGCTCCACATGACGGCGCTGAAGCACTTTGTCGGACAGCTCCATCGTCCTGAATGGAACTACAAGATCAAGTTCAAGTTCTCGGGCTGCCCGAACGACTGCACCAACGCCATCATGCGTTCCGACCTCGCCGTGATCGGCACCTGGAAGGACGCCATACAGGTCGACCGCGACGAGGTGAAGGCATGGATCGCCGACAGGGGCGTCGACGCACTGGTCAACGAGGTGATCAACCACTGCCCGACCAAGGCAATCTCCCTGAAGGAAGGGGACATGGAGATCGAGACCCGCGACTGCGTGCGCTGCATGCACTGCCTCAACGCCATGCCCAGGGCGCTCTCTCCCGGCAGGGAGCGGGGTATCTCGCTGCTCATGGGAGGCAAGAACACCCTCAAGGTTGGTGTGAACATGGGTTCGCTCATCGTGCCGTTCATGAAAATGGAAAGCGACGAGGATATCGGGGAGTTCCTCGAACTGGTCGAGGAGATCATCGACTGGTGGGACGACAACGGGCTTGACCACGAGCGTATCGGCGAGTCGATCGAGCGTGTCGGCCTGAAGCAGTTCCTCGAAGGCGTCGGCATCGAACACGACATCAACCAGGTGACGCGCCCGAGGGATAACCCGTACTTCAAGGCGAAGTACTGATGGGCATATCTACACCTTCCCGATAACTCGGAAATCTTAAAAAATACCGTGCCGCGGGCCTATTATCGAGGTATAGCGGTGCGCCACAACCTACAGGAAACAGCATGAGCAGTCCAGAAAGAACGTGGAAGACCATAGAGTCCGGTCCTCATTCCTACGAAGAGGCCCTGCACCCCGTCGTCAGGAAGAATTACGGAAGGTGGAAATATCATGAAATCCCGAAACCGGGCGTGCTCAGGCATGTGGCTGAGAGCGGGGACGTCATCTGGACGGTCCGGGCCGGTACGCCGCGCCAGGATACGGTCGACATGGTGCGCCTGATGTGCGATGTGGCCGACAAGTACAGCGACGGATTCCTGCGTTTCACGGTGCGCAACAACGTCGAGTTCCTCACGCCGAACGCGGAGAACGTCGAACCGATGATCAGGGAGCTCGAATCCCTCGGATTCCCGGTCGGCGGCACCGGCATGTGTGTCTCCTCGGTATCCCACACCCAGGGTTGGCTGCACTGCGACATCCCGGCCACCGACGCCTCCGGCGTGGTCAAGTCGATGATGGACACGCTCTACCGTGAGTTCAAGGATATGCAGATGCCAAACAAGGTGAGGCTCTCGACCTCCTGCTGTTCGATCAACTGCGGCGGCCAGGCGGACATCGCCGTGGTGGTGAAGCATACCCGTCCGCCGCGCATCAACCACGACCATCTCGCGACCATCTGCGAGCTGCCGAAGGCCGTGGCCCGCTGCCCGGTGGCGGCCATACGCCCAACCGTAGTCAACGGCAGGAAGTCGCTCATGGTCGACGAGGCAAAGTGCATCTGCTGCGGCGCCTGTTTCGGTGCCTGCCCCGCAATGGAGATCAACCATCCTGAGCACTCGAAATTCGCCATCTGGGTAGGAGGCAAGAACAGCAACGCCCGTTCAAAGCCTTCGACGATGAGCATCGTGGCCCATAACCTTCCGAACAATCCGCCGCGCTGGCCTGAGGTGACCGACGTGATCGGCCGTATCCTGACGGCCTACAAGGCAGGAGGGCGTCCCTGGGAGCGAGTCGGCGAATGGATCGCGCGCATCGGCTGGAAGCGTTTCTTCGAAGAGACCGGGCTGGTATTCGACGAGAACATGATCGACAGCTACCGTCACGCCCGTACCACGTTCAACCAGTCGGCCCACGTCCGCTTCTAAGCTGAACTCCAAAGGAGAACTTCATGAATGCAGAATCAAACCCGATTCTCGATTTTGCGACGGAGTATGTCTTTCCTGGGTTCAGCGAACTGACAGGAACCGACAAGATCGTCGCATTCGGGGACCACAGTCACAAGTGCCCGATTTATGTCCGCCAGACGCCGCCATGCACCGCCGAGTGCCCGGCAGGCGAGGATATCCGGGGGATCAACCGCTACCTGAACGGTATCGAAAAGTCCGACGACCCGATGAGGTCGGCCTGGGAGACGGCCGTGGACACCAACCCGTTCCCGGCCGTCATGGGCAGGATCTGTCCGCACCCCTGCCAGGGTGGCTGCAACCGGCAGTACCTTGACGAAAGCGTGGGCATCAACGCCGTCGAGCACGCCATCGGCAACTACGCCATCGAGAAGGGGCTCAAGCTCCCTGCCGCCGGTGCCGATACCGGCAGGCGGGTCGCCATCATCGGCGGCGGTCCGGCCGGCCTCTCCGCCGCCTACCAGCTTCGCCGCCGGGGCCACGGCGTGACGATCTTCGACGCCAACGAGAAGCTCGGCGGCATGGTTCTCTACGGCATCATGGGCTACCGCGTTGACCGCAGGGTGCTGGAAACTGAAATCGCCCGTATCATCGAGCTCGGAGTCGAGACGAGGATGGGGGTCAGGGTCGGACGCGACGTCACCCTGGAGCAGCTCGAATCGGAGTATGACGCCGTTTTCCTCGGCGTCGGCGCACAGGCCGGACGCAGCCTGCCCGTGCCGGGATTCGCCGGTACGCCGGGCGTGACCAACGCCATCGAGTTCCTCAGGAACTACGAGGTGCTGGGCGACGATATTCCTGTAGGAAAGTGGGTGCTGGTCATCGGTGACGGCAACGTCGCCATGGACGTCGCCAGGCTCGCGCTCAGGCTCGGATCCGAGGCTGCAGTTGTTTCGGGCGTACCTCGCGAGGAGATGGCCTGTTTCGGGAACGAGTTCGACGACGCCGTTCGCGAGGGCGCCGTGATGCACTACCTGACCGGCACGGTCGAGGTGCTCGTCGGCGACAACGGTGTACGAGGCCTGCTCTGCTCGAAGATGACAAAAAAGCAGAAGGGCGAAGAGGGCTGGAACTCGCCGATACCATTCCTGCGCTACAAGAGCAGCGGGGAGAGTTTCGAGATTGAAGCCGATATGGTCGTGGCCGCCATCGGGCAGCAGGCCGATATGAGCGGTCTGGAGAGCGTCACGGGCGGAGCGGCATGGCTCAGGGTGGACCGCAATTTCCGCATTCCCGGCAGGGCGAAGCTTTTCGGCGGGGGCGACGCCATCAAGGTAGACCTGATCACCACGGCGGTCGGACATGGCTGGAAGGCGGCACAGTCGATCGATGCGTTCCTGCAGGGCGAAGCCCTGCCCGAACAGGGGTATCGGGAAATCACCAGGGTCCAGAAGCAGGACATCCTCTACTTCATGCCCTCCATGCAGGCCAGGCGCAGCAGCATCGAGCCGGAAGAGGTCGTGGGGAACCATGACGAACTGCTCGTGGCGCTGCAGCCCGGCGAAGTCCGTACCGAATCGGAGCGCTGCATGAGCTGCGGCCTCTGCTTCGACTGCAAGCAGTGCGTCTCGTTCTGCCCGCAGGAGGCTATTTCCCGTTACCGCGACAACCCGGCAGGGGAAAAAGTCTATACCCACTACACAAAATGCGTCGGATGCCACATCTGCTCGCTGGTCTGCCCTTCGGGGTACATCCGGATGGGCATGGGCGATGGGCTCTGATGCCCCCGGCGACAACCGGAACCCAAGGGAGGAGTGCCCGAAATGATGGATGAACTGATTCGAAAGGTCGAGGCGGCAATTGCGGCCTCGATGCGCTGGCCGGAAACCGGCTGGCCCGCGACCTTCGGCGCCCGCAATGTCGAGGTGCCGAACCTTAAGGCTGCCGAGACGCTGCCCGGGAGCGCCGTGTACCGGGACGAAGCGGTGAACTACTGGAAGCAGGCGCGACTGGCAGGGGTCGATACGGCCGAGGCTGGAAGAACGGCTCTGGATGCGCTCAGGAGGGGGGATCTTGCCGCCGCCGATGATGCGCTGTATTTTTGTCAATATCTTGAAAAACCGTTCGAGGGACATGCCGATACCTGGGGAGCGCTCTATGAGGATTTCAGGTCGGAATGCGCCTGCTGCTGAAGCAATTGCACTAATTCTTATCTGCATCCATATGACCAAAGCTTGGGAACAGGTGCTCAGGGAGAACCGGCAGTCTCTTTTGGAGCGGTGGTTCGCCGGAGCAGCTTCGCTGCTTTCGGGAGGCGGCTCATCGCCGGTGGCGGAGGCCCTTGCAGCCGAGCTTGGCCGCCTTCTTGACGCGCTTGCTCACGGGAGCTCCGTCGATGAGCCGCTCGTCCACCTCACCAGGATTCTCGCCGTCCAGCAACTCCCGCCCTCCAGGGCGCTGTCGCTTCTCCTTGGCCTCATGCCGGTCTGCGATGGCTTGACATCCGACGAAGGCAATCGTTTCCGCGACCGCCTCGATGAACTTCTTCTGCAGGCTTTCGACTGCTACATGAAGCATCGCGAGACCATCTGTCAGCTCAAGCTCGACGAGGGGCGGCGACAGATGCACATGGCGTTGAGGAGGGCCGAAGCATGAAAAAGGTTCTGATGCCACTCATCATGGTGGCGCTGCTTGCGCTCCTGCCCTGGGTCGGCGTGACCTGGGGAAAGCTGGACTACCTGTTCGGCGTGGTCATTCCCTTCGCCTCGGTGACGATCCTGCTTCTCGGGATCATCGTCAGGATGGCCGACTGGCTCCGCAGGCCGGTGCCGTTCAGGATTCCGACCACCTGCGGGCAGGAAAAGTCGCTGGACTGGATTAAGAACGACCCGCTGGAGAGTCCGTCGAACGGTTTCCAGGCAGCCATGAGGGTTCTGCTGGAGGTGTTCCTGTTCCGCTCGCTGTTCCGCAACACGAAGGCGGAGCTTCATGGCGGGCCGTCGCTCGCCTACGGTTCCCACAAGTGGCTGTGGCTTGGCGGCCTGGCGTTCCACTGGTCGCTGCTTGTCGTGGTGCTTCGCCACGCGCGCTTCTTCTTCAATGAGGTGCCGATGCCGTTCCAGCTGCTCGAAACCATGGACGGGTTCCTCGACGTGACCGTGCCGACGCTCTATCTCTCCGGGATCGTGGCGCTCGCTGCGGCCACCTTCCTGGTGCTGCGCCGCCTGCAGGACGAGAAGGTGCGTATCATCTCTCTGCCGACCGACTACTTCCCGCTCTTCCTGATCGGCGCCATCGTCACCGCCGGCCTCAGCATGCGCTACGTCGCCAAGGTGAACATCATGCCGGTCAAGGCCCTGACGCTCAGCCTGACCGACTTCAGCTTCACCGCGCCGGACCCTATCGGGGCACTCTTCTATGTGCACCTGTTCCTGGTCTGCGTCCTCTTCGTCTACTTTCCGTTCAGCAAGCTCATGCACATGGGCGGCATCTTCCTGAGCCCGACACGCAACCTGCCGAACAACAGCAGGGCAAAGCGTCACGTGAACCCCTGGAATCCCGACATCAAGTTCAGGACCTATGCCGAATATGAGGACGATTACCGCGAAAAGATGAAGAAGGCTGGCCTTCCGGTCGAAAAGCAATAACATACCAATGTCCAAATACGCCCCGAAACCAGACGAACTCAAGAAGGAGTTCGAACAGAAGAAGCCGCGCATCCTCAAGAAGGAGATCGCCGGCAAGGAGTGGTGGGACCTCCCGGTGGAGTTCCGCGACGGCAACTGGTGTTTTCCCGGCAAGCCCGAGGTGCTGGAGGAGATCGGCCTGCCGAACCCGCGCAAGTGGGCCGCCACCGACGAGGACTGGAAGCTTCCGGAGGGATGGGAGAAGACCATCCGCGACGGGATGAAGAGCCGCCTGAAGCGGTTCCGCTCCTTCAAGCTCTTCATGGACACCTGCGTGCGTTGCGGCGCCTGCGCCGACAAGTGCCACTTCTTCCTCGGCACTGGCGACCCGAAGAACATGCCGGTGCTGCGGGCCGAGCTTATCCGTTCGGTCTACCGCAACGACTTCACGCTCCTCTCGAGGCTCCTGAAGAGCTTTTCAGGATCGAGGCCGCTCACCAAGGATGTGATCAAGGAGTGGCATATGTACTTCAACCAGTGCACCGAGTGCCGCCGCTGTTCGGTCTTCTGTCCGATGGGCATCGATACGGCCGAGATCACCATGATGGCCCGCGAGCTGCTCAACCTCATCGGCGTCAACAACAACTGGATCCTCGCCCCGGTGGCCAACTGCAACCGTACGGGCAACCACCTCGGTATCGAGCCGCACACCTTCGAGCAGAACATCATGTCGCTGGTTGACGACATCGAGGAGCTCACAGGCGTGACGGTGAACCCGACTTTCAACAGGAAGGGGGCGGAGATCCTTTTTATCACCCCGTCGGGCGACGTCTTCGGCGACCCTGGGGTCTACACGATGATGGGCTACCTCCTGCTCTTCCACCACATCGGGCTCGACTACACCATCAGCACCTACGCTTCGGAGGGAGGAAACTTCGGCATGTTCACCTCGAACGAGATGATGAAGAAGCTGAACGCCAAGATGTACCACGAAGCGAAGCGTCTTGGCGTGAAGTGGCTCCTCGGCGGCGAGTGCGGCCATATGTGGCGCGTGGTGCACCAGTACATGGAGACCATGAACGGCCCGGCCGACTTTCTCAGGGAGCCGGTCTCCCCGATCACCGGCACGAAGTTCACCAACGCGAAATCGACGAAGATGGTGCATATCGCCGAGTTCACGGCCGACCTCATCAAGCACGGCAAGCTCCGGCTCGACCCCAAGCGCAACGACCACCTTCGCACCACCTTCCACGACTCCTGCAATGTGGCCCGGGGCATGGGCATGTTCGAGGAGCCTCGCTACGTGCTCAACAAGGTCTGCAACGAATTCCACGAGATGCCCGAGAACACAATCCGCGAACAGACCTTCTGCTGCGGATCGGGAAGCGGCCTGAACGCCGAGGAGTTCATGGACATGCGCATGCGCGGGGGCTTTCCGAGGGCGAACGCCGTCAGGCACGTACAGGAGAAGCACAAGGTCGATTCGCTCGTCACCATCTGCGCCATCGACCGGGCGAGCCTTCCTCCGCTCATGCGCTACTGGAATCCCGGCGTGAACGTCTACGGCCTGCACGAGCTGGTCGGCAATGCGCTGGTCATGAAGGGGGAGAAGACGCGCACCGAGGACCTCAGGGAGAACCCCATGGCCGGGTTCGGGGAGGGCGACGACGATGAATAAGCACCTCCTGACTCTTTTCTCCGTGCTGATCGGCCTTGTTGTGTTCGCCGGCGGCTGGTTCATCATGCATGCGGGCCACCAAGGCGTCATTCCGGCGGTTGCGGCAACACAAGCAGCATCTGCGCCGGCCGCGAAATCCGTGGCCATCGACAGCACCCGATGCATCGCCCAGACCGAGTACATGAGGGCGCACCACATGCAGATCCTCAACCAGTGGCGCCACGATTCAGTGCGTGAAGGAAACCGCACCTACATGACCCGGGACGGCAGGCATTTCGACAAGAGCCTGAACACCTGCCTTGGCTGCCACGCCTCGAACTCGATGTTCTGCTTTATGTGTCACCAGTATGCCAACGTCAAACCGACATGCTGGAATTGTCATATCTCGCCCATGGAGGCCACACAATGAACGAACAAAGGAGAGACTTTCTCAGGAAAGCCGGAATCGGCGCGCTTGCAGGTCTCGGCGCCGCCGCGGGCCTGTTTCCGCTCTTCGCCCTGGAGAAGACCGACATTTCGGTCTTTTCCGACAAGCCCGTACCCGGCAAGACCCGCTGGGGCATGCTCGTGGACACCCGTAAGTGCGGGAAGGGATGCACCGAGTGCATCGTCAGGTGCCACCACGACCATAACGTGCCTGATTTCGGCAAGTCGAAGAGCTCGGTCAAGTGGATCTGGAAGAGCGAGTACGAGCAGGCATTCCCGACCGCCAGCAAGCAGTTTCAGAGCCCGGAGGTCATGAACCGCAAGGTGCTGACCCTCTGCAACCACTGCGCGGAACCGCCCTGCACGCGGGCATGTCCGACCGAGGCGACCTTCAGGCGCTGGGACGGAATCGTGTCGATGGACTACCATCGCTGCATCGGTTGCCGTTTCTGCATGGCAGCCTGCCCTTACGGCTCCCGTAGCTTCAACTGGCAGGACCCTCGTCCGGCCCTCAAGGCGCTCAGCCCGACCTACCCGACCAGGGAGACGGGGGTGGTCGAGAAGTGCAACTTCTGCTCCGAGCGTCTCGTCAAGGGAGAGCTTCCGGCTTGCGTCGAATCCTGCCCGGAACATGCGCTCCTGTTCGGTGACCTGAACGATCCGAAGTCGGAGATCCGCACGATGCTTGCTTCGAACGAAACCATGCAGCGCAAGCCGGAGCTCGGCACGCTGCCGTCAGTCTTCTACATCATCTAACCACAAGCCATGATCGAGAAAGCGCTCAAGGGAAGCCGCGGTTACTGGACATGGGTAGCCCTCCTGCTCGTGCTCATCGGGCTCGGAATCTCAGCATACGCCCGGCAGATGACCCTCGGGCTCGGCGTCACCGGCATGGGCCGCGACATCAGCTGGGGGGTCTACATCGCGCAGTTCACCTTCCTTGTCGGGGTTGCGGCCTCGGCCGTCATGGTGGTGCTGCCCTACTACCTGCACAACCAGAAGGCCTTCTCGAAGATCGTCATCGTGGGCGAGTTCCTGGCCGTCTCGGCCGCCCTGATGTGCATGCTCTTCATCCTCGTCGACATGGGCAAGCCGCAGCGGGTGCTCAACGTGCTGCGCTACCCATCGCCCCACTCCATGGTATTCTGGGACGTCATGGTGCTCAACGGCTACCTGATCCTGAATCTCGTCAGTGGCTGGGCGGTGCTGGGCGCAGAGCGCAAGGGCGTTGCTCCCGCTTCCTGGGTCAGGGCACTCATCTATATTTCGATCCCGTGGGCATTCAGCATCCACACGGTCACGGCGTTCCTCTTCGCCGGCCTTCCTTCGCGCCACCTCTGGCTGACGGCGGTGCTCGCCCCCCGTTTCCTGGCATCGGCATTCGCCGCGGGAACGGCCATCCTCGTCCTGCTTACCTTCATCCTGAAGCGCGTCGCCTCGTTCGACGCAGGACAGGAAGCCCGGACTAAGCTCGCCGTGCTCGGCTCCTACGCCGGGCTGGCCAACTTCTTCTTTCTCGGAACGGAGTTCTTCACAGCCTTTTACAGCAACGTGCCTGCACACAAGCGCAGCCTTCAGTACCTCTACTTCGGGCTTGAAGGGCATGCTCCGCTTGTGCCCTGGATGTGGCTCTCACTCATTATGGGTCTTGTCTCCGTTGGCGTCCTGCTCTCCCCGCCGCTGCGTCGCCTGAACGGATGGCTCATCGCAGCCTGCACTGGGCTGGTGATTTCGATCTGGATCGACAAGGGGGTCGGGCTGGTCATCGGTGGCTTCGTGCCCACGCCGCTTGAGGCGATCGTGGACTACATGCCGACGGTCACCGAGCTTTCGGTCACGCTCGGTATCTGGGCCATCGGCCTGCTGGTGCTGACCGTGCTGCTGAAGACGGCGATCGAAGTGAAGACTCAGGAGTGAACTGAAGAACTAATTGCAGGAAATGGACGTAATGGACATCTTGGACGGTATGGACATAATGGACAAGAAGACCTGGAGTTAACCTTCCATGAAAGTATTTCTGCCGCTCAACATCCGGGTGGATGACAAGAAGATCCTGTTCGTCGGGGGAGGAAAGATCGCCCTGCACAAGATACAGACCATAGAGCAGTATACCCGGAACATTACCATCGTCGCACCCGAGATCATCGATGAGCTCAGGGGCAGGGGCTTCGCCGAAATCGTCAAGAGCTACGAGCCGTCGGACCTCGACGGTTTTTTCCTTGTCTATGCCAGTACGAACGATAACGCGGTGAACCGGCGCGTCAAGGATGATGCAGCCGCCCGCGGCATCATGGTCAACGTGGTCGACAATCGTGAGCTTTCAGACTTCATCTCCCCGGCCATCATCAAAAAGGGAGAGATGACCATTGCCGTCTCCTCGAACGGCAGCAACGTCAAAAAGTCGGTCGAGTGGCGCAACCGCCTCCGCGACACCGTGCTTGACCAGTGGCACGACGTTAATGAATAACGCATGAAGGAGGTACGCATCATGCACGAAAACCGATCGAACATCTCGGATAATACCGTAAAGCCAGGCTACGTCTACATCGCCGGCGCAGGGCCGGGCGACCCCGAACTGCTGACCATGAAGGCGCACCGAGTGCTGCAGGAGGCCGACGTCATCCTTTATGACGATCTGGTCAGCCCCGAGCTGGTCGAACAGTATCCGGGCGAGAAGATCTATACCGGCAAACGCAAGGACAGCCACCATTTCGAGCAGGAGGAGATCAATCAGGAGATCGTGAAGCACGCTCTCAGAGGGCGCACGGTGGTGCGGCTCAAGGGAGGCGATCCGTTCATCTTCGGCCGCGGGGGAGAGGAGATCGAGACCCTGCGCCGTCATGGAATCGGCTACGAGATCATTCCCGGCATCACGGCCGCCCACGGAGCGAGCGCCTACACGGAGATCCCGCTCACCATGCGCAAGGTCTCCTCGTCGGTCGCCTTCTGCACCGGGCACCCGGTCAGCAAGATCCAGGTGCCCGACACCGACACCATCGTCTACTACATGGTGGCCTCCTCGGTGCATGACGTGCTCGACGCAGTCGCGGCAAAGGGTCGGGGTGGCGAGACCAGGGTCGCGGTGGTGCAGAACGCCTCGCGCTACAATCAGCAGACCTTCACCGGCACGCTCGACGAATTCCGGAAGCGCGAACGCGCGGTCTACTCTCCGGCACTGCTTATCATCGGCGACAACATCAGCCAGTTCATCGAAAACAGCTGGTACTCGCGAAAGAGGAAGGTGCTCATGACCGGCGGAGACTCCCGTCGCTACAGCGGGGCCGACAGCATCGTGGTGAACTTCCCGTGCCGCAGGACTGCCGGCGCCGACCCCGAGGCCGTCAGAGGCTGCATTGAGGGGATCGACGGCTACTCCATGCTCTTCTTCCAGAATCGCTCCTCGGTCAAGTACTTCTTCAAGTACCTCTTCGAGCACGGCCGCGACGTGCGGCACCTGTCGCACATGACCATCTGCACCTCGGGCCGCGCAGCGGCTACCGAACTGCTTACCTACGGGGTCATACCCGACTGCTGCCTCGAATCGGAATCGTCAGTCGGACTGGGGCTTTCCGGCATGCTCCGGAAGGAGGGGCTCTCGCACCAGCACATCCTGCTTCCCTGCTCGGGCAACGTCGACGAGTCCTTGGCCTCGGAGCTGCGCGAGGCCTGCAACACGGTTACTCCGCTCGGCGTCTATGTGCATGACGCCCAGAGGCAGGAGGACGCCATTGACCTCGACTTCATCGACGAGATCTACTTCTCTTCGCCGGCCTGCGTCCGGAACTTCCGAAGCCTATATGGTTCGATACCCGCCCGCATCACGGTCAGCGCTGCCGACGCCCGCACCGCCGAGGAGGTCCGGCGGGAGTTTGGAGTGTGAAAGGCCGGGTCTCCGACTGGCGTGCTCTGGCGGTCCTATGCTGCGAACGTTTGGTGATTTGTCACGGAAAATGATAAATTTCTGTGGCTTATGCACCCCCAACCACTCCCCAATGAAAAGAGTCGTCCTCTTTTTCACCTTCGCGATGCTGCTGCTCAGCGCACGGACACCCTCTTTGGCAGCAACTCATGATGAGATGGTTTCGAAATACCTGAGCCTGAAAGCAAGCGGGCAGCAGGAATATGAACTGGGTGCACGGCCGATAGATGAGCAGTCAATCCCTCCGGAACTGCGGAAAAAGGTAGATGCCTTCAGGGTGCGTCTTAACCAGGACTCTTACCAGTACTACGCCGGACGACTGACCGATCAGGAGTTGCGCAAACTGATCGAGTGGTACGGTTCAACGGCCGGGAAAAAAAGCGCGACCGCGCTTCATACACTCTACTGGCCAACGATAACTGATATGATGGTTTGTGGAATGGGGATGGGTCATGTTACCCCTGATTTTTTAGACCGCTACAAGAAGTTGGATGACTGCTTTCATTATACGGAAGAGAAGACTGCCGGGGTGATTGCTGTATACAATGATATGGTGTCACGTAAAGGGGTGTTTTCGCCTGATCCCGGAGCAAAAGCTGTGCCTGAGATTCCACAGGATCAGTTATCGGCTATGAAAGAAAGCATGTTAACGTCAGCCAAACGGGGGATTCGTGCTTTTTTTGCGTTCTGTTTCCTGAAATTATCGGAAGGTGAGATACAGTCCTGCACAAACTTTTATGGGTCTGCGCTCGGACGAAAGGAACTTGATCTATTTGAGGTCAGAAGGAAAATACTGCAAAATGAGATCTCTGTTTTTTTTAAAGAGAATTCGGAAATCATCAAATCTCTCATGACTCCGTCCAACTCGCAGCTATCTGCGCCAGTGAATCCGGAAAAAGCACGATGAGCGGGTATTGAAGGCAAGGAATTCGTCACCGATGTTGAATAATTCGGGTTATGGTCCCTGAATTTCACTTTTTCAGTCCTGATCACAACAATTTCTCATCCACTGGGCGCGAATGCCTTGTATTCGAATTTGTTGATCAGCACGGCACGTGGTCTATGAACCTCAATCTCCCCTTCATGAATAAGCACATTCTGATCTTCATCGTTGCTATCCTGTGCATTGCAGCACAGGGTGCATTTGCGTTGGATGCTCAAAGTGAAGCCTCTTCTTCTACCGGGCAGGAGTACGAGCATGCAGCATGTGAACAGCCTCCTCAGCTTAACAGCACGCCGCCGCCAATCTATCCTGAAGCGGCAAGGGCTGAATGCATTGACGGCAGGGTGTTTGTTAGGGTACTCATCGATGAACAAGGACGGGCGGTCAGGTGTGAAATCGTCAAGCGAGTCCCTCAGGACAGCACAGTCTTCGACACAGAAGCTACACGGATTGCGATGAAATCGACCTATACCCCCGGAATCCAGAACGGCAAGCCCGTCCGGGTTTGGATGACCTTCCCTATCAGATTTTCGTTCGATTAGGTACGCTGACCCACTCTGCCACCATTATCAGCTATTCCATGACCAAACGCATCCTCATCATCCTCGGCCATCCCGAATCCGGCAGCTTTTGCGGAGCGCTGGCTGACGCCTATGAAAACGCCGCGAAAGCTGCCGGGCACGAGGTCCGGCGCATCGATCTCGGTCGACTCGTTTTCGATCCGGTGCTGCACAAGGGGTATGCGGAGATACAGCCGCTGGAACCGGACCTGCTTGATGCACAGGCGGCTATCCAGCACGCTGATCATCTGGTGTTCGTCTACCCGATCTGGTGGGGCGGGCCTCCTGCCCTGCTGAAGGGCTTCTTCGACCGGATGCTCCTGCCGGGATTCGCATTCAGGTTCAAGGATGCAACTTCCTCCTCCTGGGAGCGCCTGCTGTCGAAACGGTCTGCCCGATTGCTCGTGACCATGGACACTCCGCCATGGTACTACCGCTGGGTGTACCGCATGCCGGGACACAACCAGATGAAGCGAAACATCCTGGATTTTTGCGGAATAAAGCCGGTGTCGATTTCGGAGTTCGGTCCGGTCAAGGGCTCCTCTCCCGGGCAGCGCAGGAAATGGCTTGAGGAGGCGTCTCGGCAGGGTGAAGGTGCTCGCTGACCAGTCGCCTCAGGGCATTGCCGCCGGTTCGTTCCGTTTTTCAGAGGCCGCCATGCGGGCGAGCAGCAGGATGTAGATCAGGTCGAAGAGGCAGCAGAGCGTTCCAAGGACCAGGAGCAATCGGTTCGGGCCGTTCAGCGTTTTCGAGCCCACAACGCCGAACAGCAGCGTCGGCGCGAGAGTGCCGATCCACTTGTTGATGGCGATGGTCATGCTCTGGCCTTCGCTCGACCCCCGCCTGACGAGCATATCGATGAACAGTACCGACATCAGCAGGTTCTGCAGGAATGCCGCGTATGCCCTTCCCTTGTAGACACCGAATTCAATCACGAATGCGTATTGGAGCGCGAATGAGACACCGATCACCAGCAGGCTCCAGGGGATCATCCATGATGTGCCGGACAGTTGCGGGAACCGTCGCTTTCCGAACCTGAACCAGGTGTAGAGCACGATGATGTCGAATAGCGCCCACAGTGCGTTGATGATTGCTTGCAGTGAGGCGCCTTCTATCCGGAAGGCATACCAGGCGTGCAGGAATTCCCATGCCAGGTTGAGTGCGAGCGCCCAGAACGGGATGGCAAAGGTGCGGTCACGGAAGCCGATACGGATCGCCTCGATGTATACGATGATCCAGCAGATGCCGCTGATCGTGGCAAGGAATACGGGCAATGGGACAATTTCCATTTTGCAGCTCCTTCAATGACCTGTCCCTTATGATGAGGGATGCGTTGAGGACGAGTGACTTGGCCGCGCGGGAACCCGGAACTGTTTATCCCGTCTGGATTTCTGTTTTGAGCGCAATCTCTTCGAGCACAGCGCTGACTCGGAGGCATTCGGTGATGCCGCCAGAATAGACGATGGAGCGACCGTTGTTGTGCACCTCCCAGGTGTGCTTCTCCGCTTTCGCGCGGGTGCAGCGTACGGCCTTGATGATCTGGAAGATCACCTCGTCGAAGGAGTGTACGTCGTCATTGAAGAGCACCACCCGGTAGGCGTCGAGCGTGTCGGTTCCGACAATTTGCTCTTCGGGTCGTGCTTCGGGTCTGTCCTGTGCGAAAATCCGGATCGTATCCATGGTTGATGCAGTGTTCATCGGTGGTCGGCGTTACGTCTGAAATTATCGATCACGGCTCAAACTGTCAAGCGGTATCGATTCCTATGCCTCGACGACCGCTTCGACGGCGCCGAAGGAAAAGCTATCCTCATTCAGCTCAACCCGGCATTTCGCCCCTACGGGAATGGTCATGAGCTCCTGGATGTGGCCGTAGGAGAGCCCTGTCATCACCGGGGCGCCGCCGGGCATCCTGTCCGCGTAGTAGGCGAACATCTTGTCGAACCTGTAGTCGCGGTTCTCGTCGGCGGGGTTTTTGCTGAACTGCCCGAACATGAGCCCCCGGCATTTCTGCACGAGGCCTGCGTTGAGCAGGTGTGACAGCATGCGGTCGATGCGATAGGCCGGTTCGTTGACATCCTCGGCGAAGAGGAGTCCTCCCCTGAAGGATGGCAGGAAGGGGGTGCCGATCATGGACGACAGGACGGAGAGGTTCCCTCCGATCATCCGGCCTGTGGCCGTGCCCGGCTTCAGGCACCGGACGGGATGCCCGGCGAAGTTCTTCAGTTCGCGACCGTATCCCGGATCGGTCAGCATGCCCCAGAAGTGCTCCTCGGTATAGGGACTCGGGGAGCATAGCTCGGTGGCGATCATCGGACCGGAGAAGTTGACCAGCCCGGTTTTTGCGAAAACGGAAAGGGACAGGGCCGTTATGTCGGAATAGCCGACGAGGATCTTGGGGTTCGAAGCGATGAGCTCGTAGTCGATCCTGTCGAGCAGCCGTGTCGCCCCTGCGCCGCCCCTCAGGCAGAAGACGGCTTTCACCTCTGGGTCGCCGAACATCTGGTGTATGTCGTGCAGCTTGTAGCGGTCGGTGTGTGCCGGGTCATGCTCGGCCTGGTTCAGGTAACGGGAGGCCCGCACCCTGTAGCCGTTGCGTTCAAGGTAAGCGACAGCCTGCCCGATCTTCTCGGGTTCTGCGCAGGTCGATGAGGGAGAGATCAGTCCGATAACGTCTCCCTTGCGAAGGGCTTTTGGTATCAGGATCTTCATGGGCGAAAAAAAACATCAGCAGCACTTGCAGGCACTGCTGATGTTTCATGTTGGTTGCGCTTCCGGGACGCCCTCCTCAGGCGACGCTCTCGGTAAGCAGGATCGCCTTGTTATTGCTCACTTCGAAGAATCCGTCGTCAATCCTGAAGGACTGGACAGACTTGTCGGGAAGCGAGAGTTTCACCGTTCCGCTCTTCAGTGCGGCGAGCAGCGGGGCGTGTCCGTTCAAGACCTGAAACAGTCCGTCCTGGCCGGGCGCGATGATGCTGCTGACCTCTCCCGAAAAGAAAAGCTTCTGCGGCGTGACGATGTCGATCGTAAGGGCTTTGTCAGAACTGGCCATGTCTTACCGTTGGTTTAGAGCGTTTTTGCTTTTTCAATTGCCTCTTCGATGGTGCCGACGAGGTAGAACGCATTTTCCGGAAGGTTGTCGTGACGGCCTTCGATGATCTCCTTGAAGCCCCTGATGGAATCTTCGAGTTTCACGTACTTGCCGGCCAGACCGGTGAAGGCCTCGGCGACGAAGAACGGCTGCGACAGGAACCTCTGGACCTTGCGGGCACGGGATACGACAAGCTTGTCCTCGTCGCTCAGTTCGTCCATACCGAGAATGGCGATGATGTCCTGGAGATCCTTGTAGCGCTGGAGAATCTGCTTGACGGCCTGCGCGGTGTTGTAATGGTCCTCACCGACGATGTTCGGGTCGAGGATTCGCGAGGTCGAATCGAGCGGGTCGACTGCCGGGTAGATGCCAAGCTCGGCGATCTGGCGCGAAAGCACCGTCGTCGCATCGAGGTGGGCAAACGCCGTGGCAGGCGCCGGGTCGGTAAGGTCATCAGCAGGGACATAAATGGCCTGAACCGATGTCACCGATCCGTTCTTGGTCGACACGATCCTGTCCTGAAGCTCACCCATCTCCGTGCTGAGCGTCGGCTGGTAGCCTACAGCGCTCGGCATACGTCCGAGAAGTGCGGACACTTCGGAACCTGCCTGGGTGAAACGGAAGATGTTGTCGATGAAGAGCAGCACGTCGCGGTTCTCTTCGTCACGGAAGTATTCCGCGATGCTGAGGCCGGTCAGGGCCACGCGGGCACGGGCTCCGGGGGGTTCGTTCATCTGTCCGAACACAAGCGCGGTCTTGTCGATAACGCCCGACTCCATCATTTCATGCCAGAGGTCGTTTCCTTCACGGGTGCGCTCGCCGACACCGGCGAACACGCTGTAGCCGGACTGCTGCTTGGCGATATTGTTGATCAGCTCCATGATGAGCACGGTCTTGCCCACACCGGCGCCGCCGAACAGGCCGGTCTTGCCGCCGCGGGAGTAGGGCTCGAGAAGGTCGATGACCTTGATGCCCGTTTCGAACATTTCAGCCTTGGTCGAAAGCTCGTCGAATCTCGGAGCGGTCTTGTGGATGGAGTAGGTCTTTTTTGACGGGACCGGGCCCTTTCCATCGATCGGATCTCCCACAACATTGAGCATTCTGCCGAGGACCTCTTCGCCAACGGGGACCTGGATCGGCATTCCTGTGTCGACGACGCCCATGCCTCTGACCAGACCGTCAGTGCTTTCCATGGCGATGGTCCTGACGCGCTCTTCACCGAGGTGCTGCTGGGTTTCGAGCACCAGCTTCGATCCGTCCTGACGGGTTATGGTGAGTGCGTTGAGGATGGACGGCAGTTGTCCTTCCGGAAAATCAACGTCAACGACAGGTCCGATGATCTGGGAAATCTTTCCTTCTTGCATTGTGAACGTATGGATAGGATTTGAGTTGCAACAAAACGTTTGTGGGCGGGATCGCGAGACCCCTCAATAATCTTCTGTGCCCTTTGCCCGGTTCGGGTCCCTGTAAGCGAGCCACCTGAGGGACTTGAACCCACGACCTACTATTTACGAAACAGTTGCTCTACCAACTGAGCTAAGGTGGCATGAAAAAGGCTGGCCCGGCGAGCAGGCCACAAAATCAAAGCCGAAATATACTTTAATTGTTTTCAAAACACAAAGAAATATCCGGGGCCTTCAAGGGTTGAAAATAATCGCGGATTCATCTATTATTCCTGACCGAAGCGTCTTGATCATGGACAAGTTTCATTACATTTCAGAGCTATAAAGGAGTCATCATGAAAATTACCATATCCCGGGTTTCAGCACTTTTCACGGCGCTGATCCTGATTCTCGCAAGCCTGACGCCGTCAAGGCCCGCAGGAGCCGCCCCTGTCGCAGCGCCGGTCTTCACGGCAGTAACTGTCGATGGCAAGCCGGTTTCTTCGGCCTCCCTCAAGGGCAAGGCCTATATCGTCAATTTCTTTGCGACCTGGTGTCCCCCCTGCAGGTCGGAAATTCCCGACATGGTCCTCGTCCAGAAGGCCTGGGCGTCAAAGGGTTTCACCTTCATCGGGATTGCGGTCAGCGAAAAAGAGCCTGACGTCAAGAGCTTCATGAAGAGCAACGGTATCAACTATCCGGTGGTCATGGCTACACCGGCCCTGGTCAAGAGCTTCAACCGCTATGTCGACGGGGGCATCACCGGCATTCCGACCACCTTCGTCATCGATGCGTCAGGCAACCTGACCAACGTTATCATCGGCCCCCGCAGCAAGGCTGCCTTCGAGCAGATCATCAGTTCCTCCATAGCAAAAAAACAGGGGAAGTGATCTCTGCCGCCATGTTTCCAGCCATGTCAACAGCAAGAGACAACAGACGGGATTCTTCAATCAGTTCGCCCCGGTGGATCAGTCTGCCGGGGCGCGTCGTTTTCTCCCCTTTTTTCCATCAACGTTCTCATTAACCGATCATTATCATTATGGAATCGATCCCTCTCAATCAACCTGCATACGTCAGGAACCTGAAGCTTCTTCAATGGGTAAAGGAAACGGCGGAGCTTTGCCGTCCTGATTCCATCTACTGGTGTGACGGGTCACAGGAGGAGTATGACCGCCTCTGCGGTGAAATGGTGAAAAGCGGCACTTTCATCAAGCTTTCGGAAGAGAAGCGCCCCAACAGCTATCTCTGCCGTTCGGATCCCAGCGATGTGGCCAGGGTCGAAGACCGGACCTACATCTGCAGCCGGCGCAAGCAGGATGCGGGACCGACCAACAACTGGGTCGCCCCCAAGGAGATGAAGGCCACCCTGAACAAACTGTTTTCCGGCTGCATGAAGGGTCGGACCATGTATGTCATCCCGTTCAGCATGGGGCCCCTGGGGTCGCACATTTCACATATCGGCGTGGAGATCTCCGATTCGCCTTACGTAGTGACCAACATGCGTATCATGACCAGGATGGGGCGCAAGGTAATGGAGCTTCTCGACGAAGAGGCCGATTTCGTGCCTTGCATGCATTCGGTCGGAGCTCCGCTCGAACCCGGCCAGCAGGACGTGGCCTGGCCCTGCAACGACACGAAGTACATCGTGCATTTCCCGGAAGAGCGTTCGATCGTCTCCTTCGGAAGCGGCTATGGCGGCAACGCGCTGCTTGGCAAGAAATGCTTCGCGCTCCGCATTGCCTCTTCGATGGCCCGCGACGAAGGCTGGCTTGCAGAGCACATGCTGATCCTCGGCGTCGAGTCTCCGGAAGGTGAAAAGGACTATGTTGCGGCGGCATTCCCGAGCGCCTGCGGCAAGACCAACTTCGCCATGATGATTCCGCCCGCAGCCATGGAGGGGTGGAAGATCACCACGATCGGCGACGATATCGCATGGATCAAGCCCGGCAAGGACGGTCGCCTGCATGCGATCAATCCCGAGTACGGCTTTTTCGGTGTGGCTCCCGGCACCTCGGTGAAGAGCAACCCGAACGCCATGGCGACCCTGACGGCAAATTGCATCTTCACCAACGTAGCGATGACTCCCGATGGCGATGTCTGGTGGGAGGACATGACCAAGGAGCCGCCGCCGTCGCTTATCGACTGGCAGGGCAAACCCTGGACCCCCGATTGCGGACGTCCGTCGTCGCATCCCAACGCCCGGTTCACCTCTCCGGCCAGCCAGTGCCCCTCCATCGATGATGACTGGGAAAATCCGGCTGGTGTGCCGATCGCAGCCTTCATTTTCGGCGGCCGGCGTGGCGACACCATTCCTCTGGTCTACCAGTCGGCGAACTGGTACTACGGCGTCTACCTTGCCGCTACGATGGGCTCCGAGAAGACCGCCGCTGCCGCAGGCAAGATCGGTGACGTCCGCCGCGACCCCTTCGCAATGATCCCCTTCTGCGGTTACCATATGGGCGACTATTTCAACCACTGGCTGCAGATAGGAAGGACCCTCGCCGAGCCACCGAGGATCTTCGGTGTGAACTGGTTCCGCAAGGATGAGAACGGCAAGTTCCTGTGGCCCGGCTTCGGCGACAACATGCGTGTGCTCAAGTGGATCATCGGCAGGGTGCACGGCCGGGCAGCAGCGGTCGAAAGCCCGCTGGGCTGGATGCCGAAGTACGAGTCGCTCGACTGGCGTGGGCTCGAGGATTTCTCCTTCGAGCAGTTCACCAAGCTCATGTCGGTCGACCGTGAGGCCTGGAAACAGGAGCTCTTTTCACATGAGGAGCTTCTCGAGAAGCTGTACGACAAGCTGCCGAAGGAGTTCACGCATATCCGCGAACTCATGCTTTCGACGCTCTGGATGTCGCCCGAACATTGGGAGCTTGCTGCAGAGCGCTACTCCGAGCAGTAAGGCGGGAGGTTTTTCGACGATAATGAAAAAGGCGGGCCATCGTGCCCGCCTTTTTCATTCCTTCAGCGAATGCTCAGTTCTCGTCAAGGGTGAATCCGATCTTGACGGTTACCTGCCAGTAGGCGACCTTCTGGTCTTCAACGTGGCAGCGGGTCTCGATGACCTCGACCCAGCGGATGTTCCTGACCGATTCAGCCGCCTTGGCAACGGCGTTGTTGACGGCGTCCTCGATGCTGCTCTGGGAGGATCCGACGACTTCGATCTTCTTATAGATGTGTGAGCCCATGGTGATGCGTGTTTTGAGAGTTGTGGAAAAATAACGGGTTAGCCTTTCGGGCGGCTGTTGTAGTCCGATAACTCAAAATAGGACTCCCGGGAGGTAAAAAAATCCCTTTATGCGATTTTTTCTGAATTCGCCCCTTTTTCACGTCTCGTTTGAGGTGCCGGTTAAGAGCCTATATCTCTAAGCTATAGGTTGTGTTAACGCGGTATATCCCGAGCCCCCTGCACTTATGAATTTGTTTGGGAGTCTCCCCTTCTTGTATTAATATATTACTGATTAGTTATATAGATATACGGTCTATTGCTGTTCGTGGTGGCGCTCCTGAACCTGTCGTTCCGATTGTTGCCGGTCCGGCGCCATCGTTGGCGTTCCGGGCGTTTCCGTGGAGCCCGGAGCTTGACGTGCATGTGGGTGACTGGATGCGGAACGCCGGGGGAATCCTGCCCGCGTGGCACTACTTCAGGCCCTGAAGTCGAGGCATTGCAGCTTTTTCGACCGAACCGAAGAGCATCCGGGCCTGTTCCTTACCTCAGTATCTTCGAAACGTTTCCAAATTTAGAGCAATCCTGACCATGAACTATGGTTTCGTGATCGACGCCCGAAAGTGCATCGGGTGCCATGCCTGCACGGTAGCCTGCAAATCCGAGAACGAGGTGCCCCTGGGGGTAAACCGGACGTGGGTCAAGTATGTCGAAAAGGGGAGTTTCCCCAAAACCCGCAGGTATTTTACGGTCATGCGGTGCAACCACTGCGAAGAGCCTCCCTGCGTCGATATCTGCCCTGTCGAAGCCCTGCACAAGCGGGATGACGGTATCGTGGATTTCGATGCCCGTCGCTGCATAGGCTGCAAGGCCTGCGGACAGGCCTGTCCGTACGGCGCACTCTATATCGATCCCGAGACAAGGACCTCGGCCAAGTGCAACTACTGTGCCCATCGCAAGGAGGTGGGCCTGAAACCGGCATGCGTCGTGATCTGTCCCCAGCAGGCGATCGTTTCCGGCGACCTCGACGATCCGTCGAGCGCCATCTCCGCCCTCGTGTCTACCGAGCAGACCATGGTTCGGAAGTCCGAAAAGGGCACCAGGCCAAAACTGTTCTACATCAATGCCGACGGTGCTTCGCTCGAGCCGCTGCAGGCGCCGCCAGCCCAGGCCTACCACTGGAGCTCGCAGTCCAGGGGGGTCGGACATTTCGCCAAATACAACCTGGACGAAGAACATGCGCAACACGGCGCACCGCCTCCGCAACCGCGGCAGGCGATCCGGGGATCGGCCTCGACCGCCCGCAGGGTCTACGACGCTCCTTCGAAGGGCTCGGTATGGGGCTGGGAGGTTCCCGCCTACGTCTGGTCCAAGGCCGTTTCCGCGGGCTCGTTCCTCACCCTCTTCATGCTGTCGGCCCTGATGGACCTCGCGGTGCCCGACAGCCTCCAGTGGGCCATATGGGGCGTCTCGCTGCTCTTCCTGTCGCTGACCGGCGGACTCCTGGTCAAGGACCTCGACCGTCCGGACCGGTTCGTCTCGGTGATGCTCAGGCCTCAGTTCAGCTCCTGGCTGGTGCGGGGCGGCTACACCATCACCGGCTACGGTGCACTCCTCGCGCTCTGGGGAGCCGGCAAGTTCCTGGGGCTGCCGGCCGTCGAGGCGGCTTCGCTCTGGGGGGGAGCCCTGCTGGCGCTCGTGACGGCAGTCTACACGGCCTTCCTGTTCGGTTCGGCCAAAGGGCGCGATTTCTGGCAGAGCCCGCTGCTCTCGCTGCACATGCTGGTCAATTCGCTGATTGCCGGTGGATCGGCCGTGGCCGTACTCGGTTTCGCGACCGGCGTGGATGCTTCCCTTGGCGGAGCCGTCAGGATGCTGCTCGCGACCTGCTTTGCGCTGCACCTGCTCATCATGGGCGCCGAACTGTATGGAAAGCACCCCTCGGCATCGTCGGAGCGCGCCGCCGGGATCATCAGGCATGGCGCGCTGAAGCAGCAGTTCTGGGGCGGCAGCGTCCTTCTCGGCAACCTGCTGCCGCTGCTGGCCACCGCAATTTCCGCTCATCCTGCACTGATTGCCGGAGCCTCACTGTTTGGCCTTGCCGGCGTCTTCTTTACTGAAAAGGTGTGGGTCCAGGCCCCGCAGTCAGTCCCGTTAAGCTAAACGAGCATCAGATACCACCATGAGCTACCAGCATAAACCGTCCGTCATAGAGAGCGTCGCCGAGAAACTGAAGATCATTCCTGACCTGCATGCGGGTGATTCTGCCGGCAAAGCAGCCGGGAGCAGTCCACAGGTTGCATGCCCGCCGCCAGAGAAGTGGGACCACTGGGTCGAACTCGATTCAAAGAGCTGGCCGGAACGAAAGGAGAAGGCCTACATGCTGGTGCCGACGGCCTGCTTCAACTGCGAAGCCGGTTGCGGCCTGCTGGCCTATGTCGACAAGGAGACCATGACCATGCGCAAGCTGGTCGGAAATCCCTACCACCCGGCAAGCCGTGGTCGCAACTGCGCCAAGGGGCCTGCCACGCTGAACCAGGTGGAGGACCAGGATCGCGTGCTCTACCCGATGAAGCGGGTGGGGGCGAGAGGCGCCGGCAGCTGGGAGCGCGTCAGCTGGGACAGCGTGCTCGACGACATCGCCTCGCGGATGCGCAAGGCCATCCGGGAGGGGCGCAACAACGAGATATCCTACCATGTCGGCCGCCCCGGCCATGAAGGGTTCATGGAGTGGGTGCTCCGCGCATGGAACGTCGATGGCCATAACAGCCACACAAACATATGCTCTTCCGGAGCCCGGTTCGGCTACGCCGTATGGGAAGGGTTCGATCGTCCGTCGCCCGACTATACCAACGCACGTTTCATCCTGCTGGTGAGCGCGCACCTCGAATCGGGCCACTACTTCAACCCGCACGCGCAGCGCATCGTCGAGGCCCGCATGAAGGGAGCGAAGCTCGCCGTGCTCGATCCGCGGCTTTCCAACACGGCCAGCATGTCGGATTACTGGATGCCGAGCTACCCGGGCACCGAGCCGGCCCTGCTGCTCGCCATGGCCAGGGTGATCATCGACGAGGGGCTCTACAACAGGGAGTACCTCGAGAACTGGGTGAACTGGCAGGCCTACCTGCAGGCAGAGTATCCCGGCACGCCCGTGCTCTTTGAAAACTTCATTGAGGCGCTCAAAAAGGAGTATGCCGCCTTTACCCCGGAGTCCGCCGAAAAGGAGAGCGGCGTGCCGGCGGCGACCATCGTCGAGGTAGCGCGCAAGATCGGAGAGGCCGGGACGCAGTTCTCGACCCATGTCTGGCGCAGCGCCAGTAGCGGCAACCTCGGCGGATGGGCTGTCTCCCGCACCCTGCACTTCCTGAATGTACTGACCGGAAGCGTCGGCACGGTCGGAGGCACCGCACCCAGCGCGTGGAACAAGTTCAAGCCGCAGGTGCACGCCGAACCGAAGCCGCAGACCCACTGGAACGAGCTGCACCTGCCGAACGAATATCCGCTTGCCCATTTCGAGATGAGCTTCCTCCTGCCGCATTTCCTGAAAGAGGGGCGCGGAAAGCTCGATGTCTATTTCACCAGGGTGTTCAACCCCGTCTGGACCTATCCTGACGGATTTTCGTGGATCGAGGCGCTCGAGGACGAATCGAAGATCGGCCTGCATGCGGCCCTCACTCCGACCTGGAGCGAAACGGCCTATTTCGCTGATTACGTGCTCCCGATGGGGCACGCCCCGGAGCGGCACGACATCATCAGCTACGAGACGCACGCCGGCAAATGGATCGCCTTCCGCCAGCCGGTGCTGCGTGTGGCAAAAAAGAAGATGGGAGAGAAGATCGAGTTCACCTGGCAGGCAAACGCAGGAGAGGTTTGGGAGGAGGACGAATTCTGGATCGAGCTGACCTGGCGGATCGACCCGGACGGCAGCATGGGCATCAGGCAGTACTGCGAATCGCCCTGGCGTCCCGGAGAGAAGATCACCATCGAGGAGTACTACCGCTACATTTTCGAACGGGTGCCGAAGCTTCCGGAGGCTGCGGCCGCCGAGGGGCTCGATCCGCTCCGGTACATGCAGAAGTATGGAGCCTTCGAGGTTGAGAGCAAGGTGTATGATGTCCACGAGAAGCCGGTGCCTCCGACAGACCTGGACGGAGCTTCGATCGATCCGTCGACAGGCCTTCTGAAAAAGGACGGCAAAACGGTCGGCGTCGAGGTGGACGGCAAGGCCTGCTCGGGCTTTCCCACCCCATCGAAGAAGCAGGAGTTCTATTCGCAGACCATGGCCGACTGGAAGTGGCCCGAGTACACCGTGCCGGGCTACATCAAGAGCCATATCCACCAGGAGACGATGGATCACGGGAAAGGCGAGTTCGTGCTTGTGCCGACTTTCCGCCTTCCGGTACTGATCCATTCGCGATCGGGCAACGCCAAATGGCTGGCCGAGATCGCCAACCGAAACCCGGTCTGGCTCAATGCGTCCGACGCTGCGGCGCTGGGTATCCAGAATGGCGACCTCATCAGGGTGAACACCGATATCGGTTATTTCATCAACCGGGCATGGGTCACCGAGGGCATACGGCCGGGCGTGGTCGCCTGTTCGCACCATATCGGGCGGTGGCGCCGTGAGCAGGACGCCCAATGCAACCGATGGATGACCAACAAGGTCAACATCTCGCGTGAGGGCAAAGGCAAGTGGAGAATGCGCGTCGAAGAGAGTATCAAGCCGTTCGAAAGCAAAGACCCCGATACCTCGAGGATTTTCTGGTCTGATGGCGGAGTGCACCAGAACATCACCTTCCCGGTCCATCCAGACCCGATAAGCGGGATGCACTGCTGGCACCAGAAGGTACGGATCGAGAAGGCTCACGAGGAGGACCGGTACGGCGATGTCTTCGTTGATACCGACCGCTCGTTCGCGATTTACAAGGAGTGGCTCTCCATGACCAGGCCCGCGCCAGGCCCCGGTGGCCTGCGCCGCCCGCTCTGGATGAACCGCCCGTTCAGGCCGGATGAATCGACCTTCTATATCAACAAGCCATGAAGATTTCGCTGATCAGCCGTCGGTTTCCTGTGGCTGCGCTCCTTGGCGTTGCCATGCTCCTGATGCTGATGCCGTCAGGGGTGCTTCTGGCCGCAGCTCCGGGTGTCGCCACCGGGGCCACATGGTGGGTATGGGTGCTGGCCCTGTTCATATTCTCCTTTTTGCTCGGCATCGTGGCCGTGCTTGCCGGGGTCGGAGGCGGGGTGCTGTTCGTGCCCATCGTGAGCGGTTTTTTCCCTTTCCATCTCGATTATGTCCGAGGTGCGGGCCTGCTGGTGGCCCTTGCCGGTGCCCTTTCGGCCGGTCCTTCGCTCATGAGGAAGGGGCTGGCCGACCTGAAGCTCGGCCTTCCCATGGCGCTGGTCGGATCGGTCAGCTCCATCGCCGGTGCGCTGGTCGGACTTTCCATGCCGGCACAGAACGTCCAGCTCCTGCTCGGCATCGTGATCATCTCCATCGCAGCTATCATGGTCAAGGCCGGCAAATCGGGCTATCCTGAAGTCCTTCAGCCCGACCGCCTTTCGCAGATACTCGGTATTTCGGGCCTCTATTACGAAGAGTTCGGCCAGCATGAGGTCTCCTGGCAGGTGCACCGGACGCCGCAGGGGATAGCCCTGTTTTTGGTGATCGGTTTCATCGGCGGCATGTTCGGCCTTGGCGCCGGGTTCGCAAACGTACCGGTATTCAACCTGCTCATGGGGGTGCCGCTGAAGGTCGCCGTGGCAACGAGCGGCCTCGTGCTTTCGATCAACGGCTCGGCCGCGGCATGGGTCTACCTGTTCAAGGGGGCCGTCCTGCCGCTTATCGCCGTCCCCTCCATCGGCGGCATGATGCTCGGTTCGAAGATCGGGGCGAAACTCCTGCCGAAGGTCAACGCCAGGACCATCAGGATGATCGTCATCGCCATTCTGGCCTTGTCGGGCTTTCGATCACTTCTCAAAGGATTCGGGATATGAGCGGCAAGGAAAGCGAACGGATCTACGCCGACCGGGTTCAGGTCGCCTATGCGAAAACACTTGACTTCGTCTCGCATGCGGTCATGCTGCTGATGGCGATCGGGTACCTTGCCTACATGCTGCAGCTGCTGCCGCTTACGGTGCCGGTCGAAACGGTTGCCGGAAACTGGCATCTCGGTGCGAACGAACTGCAGGCGAAGCTGAATCTTTCGAGCGGCTGGAACTGCTTCGCGAGCCTGCCGGCGATGCTGCACGGCGATGCGTTAAGTTACGCGTCGGTCGTGTTTCTCTCCATGGCGACCATCCTGTGCCTTGCCATGGCCGTTGCGGTGTTCTTCAGCGAGAAAAAATGGCTTTACCTGGCCATCGCGACGCTGCAGGTGGTGGTGCTGATGGTCGCGGCCAGCGGCGTCGTGACCAGGGGGCATTGATCTCCCTGCCGCACCTTCGCCCTCCTGCGGGGTCGATCACGTTCATCGTTGAAAACGGGAATCCGGACACAGCCCTTTACAAGGTTTTCCGTACCAAGGGTTAGGGAACGGCTCTGACGTGGTTAACCGGGCAAAGCCGGCGTGGGGATCTGTCGTGAGACTTCGAAGGAGGAGCCGATGACGCTCGTCGCGGGCCTTCCCGGCAGGCGCCAGGAAGGCCTATGGATTCAGGGGGGCTCAGATGCCTAACGAGTGCATCAGCAGCGGGACGGCGCACACGCCGATGGCTATGTTCAGGGCGCCGCAGATCTTGGTGATGATCGCGTTGTGCTTGTACCAGGTGAATGGCAGCAGGATGGTCAGGCCGTTGATCAGCACCAGGACGGTGCCCAGAGGCCAGATCTTGCCGAGCATGAACGCCTTGTAGCTGAAGAGGGCGGTCATGAAGAAGATGCCGAGAAAGAAGTGGGCGTAAACTTTCTTGTCGCCGGGATTGTAGAAGTGCATTGCCACGACGACCCAGAACAGTCCATAGGTGGCGAAGATGGTTCCTACATACACTCGAGCTTCCGGGGGCATGCCCACATCGAACAGATAGAGGCAGAGGGCCGTGAAGAGCTGTGCAACACCGCCGAACCAGAGGGCGACATGCGCAAGGCTCCTGCCGAGCTTTCCGTGGTCGGTTTCGCTGTTCAGCCCGAACCCGAGCTGTTCAACTCCGAATACCCAGACGGTAACCATAAGGCCGAAAACCCCGATCGCTTCCGGATTGACTACATTCATCGGAAGAACTCCTTTTTATATTGTTTGAAAAGTTGACATGAATGTACGGTCTTCGGTCACTCATCCCGAAGCGGCATGAGTAAATCCGAAAACAGCTTTCGAATTTAGCGTTAATAATCATCAATTCTGATTTGTTTAAATGCCCTGTCGGTTGTATAGCTGGTGAACTCCCATGCCACGGGCCTCTACGGCTTCTCTTATGAAATCCCGCTGTTTTTTTTACCTTTTCACCAGCAGGGTATTTCAGGACACGAATGATGACGACAATCAATGAGTGAAGCAGGCGAAGGGCAGTCAGTCGAAAATCAGGTCAATCCGGAAGATGAAGCACCTCGTGGACTGAAGGCGAAGCTCCTTTCCGCTTTTCCGGCATTCACGAGCAGGAACTTCCGACTCTATTTCGTCGGACAGATCGTATCGATGATCGGCACCTGGCTGCAGATGGTTGCCCAAGGGTGGCTGGTGCTCGAAATGACCGGTTCGGCCTTCTGGGTGGGCGTCGCGGCTGCCGCATCGACCATTCCGACCCTGTTCCTGTCGCTCATCGGAGGCGTGATCGTGGATCGCTACTCGCGCAAGACCATCCTGCTCTGGACGCAGTCGATGTCGATGTCGCTGGCCTTCATCCTCGGCATCTTCACCCTGATCCATGCCATCACGCTCCCGATCATCCTGGTGCTGGCGTTCCTGCTCGGCTGCGTGGGCGCGGTGGCCACTCCGGCCATCCAGGCGTTCCTGAGTGAAATGGTGGATCGCAGCCAGCTCCATTCGGCCGTGGCGCTCAACGCCTCCATCTTCAATGCATCAAGGGTCATCGGACCGGCCATCGCCGGGCTCATGATCACCTGGATCGGGACGGGAGGAGCCTTTGTCGCCAACGGGCTGAGCTATGTGGCCGTTATCCTTGCCCTGCTGGCGATCTCCACCCCGGCGCCCCCTCCGAAAACCGCGTACGAGCATCCCCTGCAGTCGATCAGGGACGGGATCGCCTATACCTGGAGCCATCCGCTCATCAGGACGATCGTGCTGTTCGTCGCGGCCGTATCGATCTTCGGCTGGTCGTTCATGGCCATGCTCCCTGTGGTGGCCAAGCAGACGTTCGGGCTGGGTGCATCGGGCATGGGGACCCTCTTCTCGGCTTTCGGGATGGGGTCGCTGACTGCGACCTTTTTCGTGTCGATGTCGAGCGGCCGCGTCAAAAGCAGCACCATGGTTGTCGGCGGCATCCTCACCTTCACCTTTTCGCTGATCGCCTTCACCTTCGCGACCAGCGTTCCTCTTGCACTCTTTTTCCTTTTCATCTCAGGGCTCGGGATGCTTTCTGCGTTCGCCACCATGACGGCCACCGTGCAGCGGCTGGTTGAAGACCGTTACCGCGGTCGCGTCATGAGCATCTACCTGATGGTCCTGATGGGGCTGATGCCGGTCGGCAACCTCCAGATGGGCTACCTTTCGGAGCATTTCGGTACCGCGGTCGCCATCCGTTCGGGCACGGTCGTCACCCTGCTTGCGACCCTGTTCCTCATCCGTTCGCGCCGGAAGATTTCGGATGCGTGGGATACCTACCGCTCCTCCGGGGCGGATTGAGGGGAACCGTTTCCAGCCCCTGCCCGTTGTTGACGGAAACGAACTGATTCATGAAACGAGCGCTCCTGCTTTTCCTCATGCTCTCCGCGACCATATCTGCCTGCCGCGCGGAGCCGCCATCCAGTCCCACTCAAAAACATGCATCCATGAACGCAGTGACTCATTCAGAGAATCCCTGGTATTCGAGAAACGATACGACGAAACTCGACCTCCCGGATCAGGAATGGAAAAAGATCCTTCCTCCTGACCTCTATGAAGTTGCCCGCCATGGAGCCACCGAAACGGCGTTCACTGGCAGGTACTGGGATTACGAGGGGATCGGCACGTACTATTGCGCCGCCTGCGGGAATGCGCTGTTCCGTTCCGACGCCAAATTCGCAAGCACCTGCGGCTGGCCGAGCTTTTTCGAGACGGTGCGGCCGGGAAGCGTTACCTACAGGAAGGACACCTCGTACGGCATGTCGAGGACGGAGGTTCTTTGCGGGCGTTGCGGAGCGCATCTCGGCCATCTGTTCGACGACGGGCCTCCACCCACAGGAAAGCGCTACTGCATGAACTCCATCTCGCTCGAGTTCGAACCGGACCGTCCGTAAAGGAGGGCTGGTTTTCCAACCCGCCACTTAAAGGGGTTCAGCCTCCCTCCAGCCATTTAATGGCGGACAGGAATGTCCGCCATCCGTTATCTCAGTGCACTGATGAAATGTCCGCCTTCTCCGATTTGTCGATCCTGATGAACAGGAGGAGCGGAAGGCAGACAAGGAAGAGGAGGGCGATGAGCATGAACGCGTCCATGTATGCCAGATGGTAGCTCTGCGTGGTCACGGTATATTCGAGCGCCTTCCATGCAGACTGCTGCGCCTCGACGGGAGAGAGCAGCCTTGCTCCAAAGGCTTGTGTCATCCCTTCGATCCGCATCGTGGCCGCAGGGTCGTAGGCTGTGATATGGCTCAGGATTTCGGTGCGGTGCACGGCGACACGCTTGGCAATATAGGTATTGGTGATCGCTATGCCGAACGAGCCGCCAAGCTGACGCACCATGTTGTTCAGGCCCGTAGCCTGCCCGATATCCTTTCCATGCAGTCCGGTCACGGCGAGCATGGTGACCGGGATGAAGATGAATCCGAGGGCCAGGCCGCGCAGCAGCAGCACCCAGAAGAAGTTCGAGGCGCCAGACTGCATGGTCTGCTGGCCCAGCTGCCAGCAGAAGAACATGAACGCGGTCATGCCGATCGACATGAGCAGCTTGGGAGACACCCCCCGCTGCAGGGCGATGCCAAGCGGGATCGAGATGATGCCGGTGAGCAATGCGCTGGGAAAGAGCACCTGACCAGTCAACAGTGCCGTGAATCCGAGCAGGCGCTGCACGAATACGGGAAAGACGAAGAGCGATCCGTACAGCCCGTATCCGACGATGAAGGTCAGCACGGCAGCAATGGCAAGATTCTTGCTTCGCCCGAGCACGCTAAGGTCAACGGCCGGGTGGTCGGTGTGCAGCTCATGCCAGACGAACAGAAGCAGCGATGCGATGGCCACGAAGGTAAAGAAGGTGATATAGGGCGTTGCGAACCAGTCCTTGGACTCGCCGCGCTCGAGGATGAACTGCAGCGATCCGATGCCTGCGGAGAGCAGGCCGATACCCGCCCAGTCGATCTTCTGCACCTCGTGCTGGACTTTTGGCTCCTTGACGAAGGTGAGCGCTGCCCATGCAGCCATCAGTCCGACAGGGATGTTCACGAAGAAGCACCACTCCCAGGAGAAGTAGTCCACCAGGTAGCCTCCAAGCAGGGGGCCGAAGGTCGGACCGAGCACCAGCCCCATCGAGAAGATGCCCGTTGCCGTGCCGCGCTCCTCCGGTTTGAAGGTTTCGTAGAGGATCGCCTGGGAGGTGGGAAGGAGGGCTCCTCCCCCGATACCCTGGATGAACCGGAAGATCACCAGCATCCAGATGTTCGTCGACAGGCCGCAGAAGAGCGATGCGAGCGTGAATAGGAGGATCGACCCTACGAAGTAGTTGCGGCGACCCAGAAGGTTGCCGAGGAAGCCGGAGAGAGGGATGACGATCACGTTGGCGATGGCGTAGCTCGTCACCACCCACGAGACGTCCTCGATGCTCGCGCCGAGATTGCCGCTGATGTGGTTCAGCGCCACGTTCACGATGGTGGTGTCGATCAGCTCGAGCATCGCGGCGATGATAACCGTCACCGTGATGATCACTTTCTTGATCCCGGTTTCGTAGGTATGCACCGGGAGCTGGTGCGCCGGATCGGCGATGATTCCGTTTGCCTGTGTCATTTCACTTTGACTTCAACGATCACGTTCATGCCGGCGGCAAGCGGTTCGGAAGGGCGTTTGTCGAATACGATCTTGACCGGCACCCGCTGGGTCACCTTCACGAAGTTGCCGCTGGCATTGTCGGGCGGCAGGAGCGTGAAGCGAGCTCCTGTGCCGGCAGAGATCGATTCGACATGCCCTTTGAACTCCTTGCCGGGCCAGGCATCGGCGCTGATGACTACCGGTTGGCCGGGGCGCATGTGTTCGAGCTGCGTCTCCTTGAAGTTTGCCACCACCCAGAGGTCGCTGCTTCCGACGATCGCGATGAGCTGCTGGCCTGGAGCGACATACTGGCCAGGCTGCACGCTCTTTTTCGAGACACGCCCGGCCGAGGGGGCCGTGATGGTCGTCCATGAGAGCTGAAGTTCGGCGTTCTTCAGCTCGGCCTCACGCAGTTTAACCTGTGCGAGGGCCGCTTCATACTGGTCGCCGGCGGCGGCATGCTGGGCGGTCGAGGCCGTCGCGCCTGCCGTTGTGGCATCAAGCTCTGCCTGCGAAATGACATCCTGGCGCTGAAGGTTGCGGCTCCTGCGCAGGTCGGCGTCGAGCTTCTTTTCCGTGGCGGCGGCGGCGCTGATTTGAGCCTTCGCAGCCGAAACGGCGGCCTTGGCGCTCAGGAGGGCCGCCTGGGCCATGTCGCGACGGACCTCGAAATCGGCAGGGTCGAGCCTGATGAGGGTGTCTCCGGTAGATACGGCCTGGTTGTCCTTCGCGGTGACATCGATCACCTTTCCCGGAACACGGGAGATGACCGGATAGATATCCCCTTCGATCTGGGCGTTATCGGTTTCGACGTAGCTGAACGAGCGGAACACTTTCAGGCCTCCCCAGACGAGGCCTACAGCCAGCAAAATGCCGAATATGGCCATCCTGATCTTTGCCGCGGGGGTTGTCGGCGCTTTCGGGCCTTTTGCCGGCTCGTTATTCTGATGCTGCGATTCTGCCATGGATGATCAATCGTTGGTGTTTGACAATACTACAATACTGCAATGGATTTTTGGGCGCAGCCCGCTCCGGCATCGGCCGGACGGGGCGATTTGAGCACCAGAACCTGACATGGCGCCTGGCGCATGACTTTTTCAGTCGTGCTTCCCACCAGCAGCCGGGTAATGTTGTTGGCTCCGTGCGAACCGAGCACGATCAGGTCAGCGCCCTGCTTTTTTGCGTACTTGATGATGGTTTCGGCCGGTGATCCGTATTCAATGGCGAAGCGGAGGTCGCACCTGTAGGCCGAAAGCATGTCGGAGTATCGGGAGAAGTGGTGAAGGTGCTCTTTCAGGAGAGCCCCCCGGTCGGCGGAGTCGGTGCTGCCGACATGCAGAACGACCAGTTCGGCATCGCGTGCATGTCTTTCTGCGACATGGAGCAGCGCCTTCTCGGAGGAAGGCGAGAAGTCAACCGGGCAGAGGATGGACTTCAGTGTTGACGATGTGGTCTTGGTCATGGTGCCGGTATCATTTAATGGTCGATGAGGTCGCCCGAGGCGCGCCTGACATCGTATGCGTTGAGTACATGTTCATAGCGGGCTTGCAGGTGGGCAAGCTCTGCCTGCGCCAGTGACGATTCGGCGTCGAGCAGGTCGAGGGTTGTTCCGAGGCCGTTCTGGTATCTGATCCTCGCATGCTGGGCCGCAAGGTCAGCCTGGGAAACCAGCATGGAGGTCGTATCGATTTTTTCCCGGCTCGTGTGCAGCGAGTTGACCGACTGCTTCACTTCGGCCTGCGCAAGCTCCTCGGTATCGAGCCGCGCCTGTTCGGCCGCGTGCATCATGGCTGTGGCTTCGCTGGTCGATGCGCTTGTCCTGAATCCGGTGAAGATCGGTATCTGGAGCTGAACACCGGCAGAAAGGTTGGTGCGCATCTCGTTGATGTCGGGCTGGTAGCCGTTGGAGGTGCCCCAGGATGCGGCTCCGACGATTCTGGGCATCCCCTCCTTCGCGGCCAGGGACTTTCTGTACGAAGCCGCCTGTGCGTTTTCACGGGTCAGCATGATCTCCGGACGATGGTCCAGGGCCGATGTCGTCAGCTTCGTCATGTCCGAACCCTCAGTAGCGATATCGAACGAACCACTCAGCGTCATTGAAGCGTCAGCCTTCAGGCTGCAAAGGCGGCGGAGGGAGATCGACTGGTTTTCGAGCTGGCTCTGCAGGTCGATCTTGCGGTTCCCCGCCGATGCCAGGCGCACCTGAGTCGTCAGGAGGTCGAAACGCGTGGCTGCCCCTTCGTTGTAGCGCTTCTGCATGTGGTCGAGGTTTTTCCGCAGTGCGGCGATCTCCTTGTCCTGGACCTTGACGGCCTCCTGCAGGAACAGCACGGAATAGAACGCCCGTACGGTCGCCAGGGAGAGGTCCCGGACGGTCATATCCCGCCTTATGCCGGCAGACTTCTTCCCGGAAAGCGCGAGGTCAACCTGCCTGCCGGTCCTGCCGAAATCGAGGAGCATCATTTCGGCCGTGACCTTCGCATCGTAATTGTCATTGGGCATGAAGCTCATCCTGGAAGCGCCGATATTGATCTCGGAGACCGGGTCGATATAGGTGTAGCCTGCCTTCGCCGACAGCTGCGGGAAATAGCCGCTTCGGCTTTCGGTGATCTTCGCTGCCGCTGCCTTGACCTCTTCGGTAGCCTGCAGGGATCTCGGGTTGTGTTCCCTGGTGAGGCGCAGCGCTTCGTCGAGTGTCATCGGCGCCGCTGCCATCGCGCCGGCTTCGGCGGCGAAGCACGGTTTCGTTACGGCCATGACTGCGGCCATGACGAGCAGCGCTGCTCTGCTGTTGCTTTTTTTCATGATCCTTGTGTGGTTAATATCGATACCATAAAGAACCGCAATATCTGTGCCAGAGTTCGGATTTTCTGCACGTAATTATAAGTGATTGTTTTGTGATGGGTTAAGCGTTTTGTTCATTGTGCTCGTGTTTGGAGATTTCTTAAAAAACAAGAATATTCTGATATCGATATTCCGAAAAATTCAGAATGCGAGCCATGAATAACGCATCCCTTTCCGAATCGCGTCAGCTTATGCAATACATCAGCGACGCCATCGGCACCATCCGCGATCCACAGGAGCTCTTCCGGACAGTCACGGACAAGCTTCGGCTCATTTTCGAGTTTGATTCGGCCGTCATCATCACGATCGACAAGGATCTGCGGTACGTGAGCGTCTTTTTCGAAATGCTCAGGTTTGAATTGCCGGAGCGGGTTCGCAGCCAGAAACGACTCCTCGTAGGCTCCTGGCTCGAAGCACACCTTGAAGACAGGGTCGTGACCACGGTAAGCCTGGAGAGGGACCTTCCGGGCGGCGACGATACGAACGCATCTGTGCTGAAGACGCTGCATGAGCTGGGCATGCGACAGGTCGTCTTTTCTCCCCTTCGCTCCGGAGGGCAGCTCATCGGTTTTCTGAATTTCGTCTCGAGGGAAGAGAAGGCCTGGTCGGAGCTTGAAAAAGAGCTGCTATCCAGTGTTTCTTCTCCCATCGCCGTAGCCGTCAGCAATGCCCTCGCCTTCGAGGAGCTTCGCCAGCGCGAGGCCGAAACCGCCATGCAGCTTGCGGTCAACAACGCACTGCTCACCATCAAGGACCGCAACCGGATGATGCTGGCTGTCTGTGAGCAGATCAGCAAACTCGTTCCATGTACTTTCCTGGGTATCCGGGTGGCCGGTGAGGATGGTGGATTCAGGCTGTTCGACAACTTCATGCGCGAACCTGACGGGCGCTTTTTGCCGGCTTCGCCGATGGAGAGGCTCGGTGTGCACAGCGATGACGTCATAACCCGGGAGAGCGTGGCGCTGCTCTCCCGGCCGGGAGTCTATTCGGGGGAAAGCTTCGAACAGCTCTCATCTGAGTTCCGGCTCGTGGCCCTGGTACGGGAGCGTTTCGGCATCACGTCGATCATCGTCGCCCAGCTCTGGGACCTTCCGGGAAGCCGCGCAGGGCTGATCATTTCCGGAACCGACGGTGCATTCGGCGAGGCTGAGCAAAATACCGTGCGGCTGATCGTGCCACAGCTTGCCCTGGCCCTGCAAAACTGCCTTGCCTTCGACGAGATCGACCGGTTGCGCCGAAAGCTCGAGGGTGAACGCACCTACCTGGTCGAGGAGATCAGGGCGGCGCACAATTTCGAGGAGATCATCGGCAGCAGCGCCCCTCTGGCCGCCGTGCTTCGCCGGGTGAGCCAGGTGGCCCCCACCGACGCGACCGTGCTGATCCAGGGTGAGACCGGCACGGGCAAGGAGCTGATCGCACGGGCGATCCACAACCTGTCTCCGAGGAGGGATCGGGTGCTGGTGAGGGTCAACTGTGCGGCGCTGCCCTCGGCGCTCATCGAATCGGAGCTGTTCGGGCACGAAAAGGGGAGCTTTACCGGTGCGACCGATCGCCGCATAGGAAAGTTCGAATTTGCCGATGGAGGCACCATCTTCCTCGACGAGATCGGGGAGCTCCCGCTCGAACTGCAGGCGAAGATGCTCAGGGTATTGCAGGAGAAGGAGCTCGAGCGCATCGGCGGACGTCAGGTGATTCCGGTCGACGTGCGCGTGATCGCGGCCACCAACCGAAACCTCGAGCTGGAGGTCGCTTCCGGCCGCTTCCGCGAGGACCTGTTCTTCAGGCTCAATGCATTTCCGCTCTTCCTTCCCCCCCTCAGGGAGCGGCGCGACGACATTCCCGTGCTGGCGATGCATTTCGCTGAAAAGATCTCGCGTGAATTCGGAAAGCCCTTCCGCTCTATCCGGGAGACGGATATGGCCAAACTGGAAGACCGGGCCTGGAAGGGCAATATCCGGGAGCTTTCGCACTGTATCGAGCAGGCGGTCATCCTGTCCGAAGGAGCGGTTCTCGATTTTTCAGGTGTGCTTCCCTCGAGGGTTCATGAGCATGCCGATCCGGAGGAGTCGGCTCAGGTCACGCTGAAGGAGTTCGATGCGCAGGTGACCTCCATGGAGCGACGCCTGATCCTTGATACCCTCGAACGCTCCGGTGGCCGGGTCAGCGGCGATGGCGGCGCGGCCGAACGTCTCGAAATCAACGCCAAGACGCTCTATTCCCGCATCGACAAGCTCGGCATCCGCAAGCGCTACGGAGGATGATGCTTGCCGCGCCCGTTCCATTCAGTCCCCAAAGACAAGCGCGTCGGGGATTTCATACTGCTCATCGGCACCAATCCGCACGATGGAGAGCTCCTTATTGCGGGTGACGGTCATGGATGCCTGGGCATCCGAGGCGACAGGTTTGCCTTTGATGAAGAGGATATGGCGAGGGCTTCCGATCGGCAAGCGGATTTCGACGGTTGCCGTGCCATCAAACCCGCGCCGGACGACGAATGTCTCACAACGGGCAGGTTTGGTGTCGAATGGCGGCTTGCAGTTGATCGAAGCCGATGCATGGAACCGGGTGCCCTGGATGAGCGCATCCTTCGATGCGGCGAGCGGTGCGAGAGCTACTCCGCTCACGCCGATGCTGAGCGTATAGTTGCTCGATTCGTTCCGTCGGGCCGCGGGGCGCATCAGATAAACCCTGACAGCGTAGTCGCCGTCATCCGGAAGCACGCCTTTGAATCCCTCGCCGGTCTGTCCGACAAACATGGCCTGGTCTCCGGCTCCGGGGGCAATGATATTGAAAAAGTTCTGGGGGTTGCTCTTTTTAAGTTCAACCTTGAGTGTCTGGCCCGCGCCGGCCCTGACGAGATAATCGACGGATGATGAGCCCTTCAGGCGTCCGCTGATGCTTTTCGAAGATGAACCCGGGGCGAATTTCACGCTCTCGATGCGCTTTTCAGGTATTGCGGATGAGCCCGGGGCCGACGTTATGACGGTCATGCAGATGACAAGGAAACCGGTGAACAGGTGTTTCATGGCGTAACGGTTTGGTGGTGGAAACAGCGCTCCCCATGGGGCGTTTCACAACCGGAGGAGTTCCTGGGGGATTGGAACAAACTAATGAATATGCCGCAAATACGCCAGTGGCAGCGATGTCGCGGTCCAATGGCATGTCGAAGGCGAAGCAGCTGGAGATCAACGCTCAGCCGCAGACCGCCCTGATCGCCCTGGCGATGATGGGGATGCCCCGTTCGATCTCCTCCATGGTGTTGTTGCAGTAGGAGATGCGCATGGTGTTGTTGCGCAGTCCCGATGGATCGGGATCGAAGGTGCTGCCGGTGACGAAGACAGCGCCGCCCTCGATGGCGTGCTTGAGGATGGCCGTGGCGTCAGCCCCTTCCGGCAGGGTGAGCCAGATGTAGAAGCCGCCCAGCGGCTCGTTCCAGCGTACGTACTCCGGCAGGTGTCGCCTGAGGGCATCGGACATGCAGGCCGCACGCCGTTTGTACTCCTGTCGCACCGAGGCGATGTAGGTGTCGATCTGTCCGGAGCGGATGAAGGCGTCGGCGATGACCTGGGTGAAGCTCGGTGAGCAGGCGTCGGCCGACTGCTTGATGAGCTCGCACTTTTCGTAGATCGATTCGGGGGCGAGCAGCCAGCCGAGGCGCAGGCCGGGGCCGAGGATTTTGGAGAAGGAGCCGGTATAGCAGACGTCGATGCCTTCAGGGTCGATCGCCTTGATGGGCTTCAGTCGTTCGAGATGCTCTTCGCTGAACCAGAGGTCGCCGTAGGCGTCGTCCTCGATGAGCGGGATGTCGCGCCCCTGCAGGGTTTCGATGAGCTGCCGCTTGCGCTCAGTACTGTAGAGCATGCCGGCCGGGTTGTGGAAGTAGGGGGTGATATACAGGAACCTGGCCGGGTCGGGTCTCATGGCCTCTTCTTGAAGGATGCCGATGTCGATGCCCTCCTCGTCAACCGGAATGGATACGATCTCCGCACCGCAGGAGCGGAATGCCGCGATGGCTCCGATGAAGCAGGGGTATTCGGTCAGCACCCGGTCGCCGGGATCGACGAAGGCCTTTGCAAGGAGGTTGAGCGCCTGCTGCGAACCGGTGGTGATCATGAGGCGGTTCTTCTTCACGGGCAGCCCCTTGCGTTCGAGGAACCCTCCGAGCGACTCGAGCAGGGAGGGCAGGCCGGGGGTCGGCCCGTACTGGAACGCGGCTCGCTTGGCCTTCTTGTCGAGGCTCCGCAACAGCTCCTCAACCTCTTCGACCGGGAACAGCTCGTTGCCCGGCATCCCGCCGGCGAAGGAGATGATGTCGGGCCGGGATGCGAGGCTCATGAGCTCCCTGATGGCCGAGGAGCGGAGGGCTGAAACCGAGGTCGAGAAACGGGGCATGGTTTTTTGTTTTGTCTGATCCTGTCCCCGGGCTCAAGCCCGGGGCTACACAGGAAAATGTAAGATTTGAATGTCCGTCGGGATGAATCCCTCCTGAATATGGGATCACCCCATGGATATCGGAATAGAATCTGTCAGGGCCGGGGACTGCGTCAGGTGCTGTCGCGCCTTCCTTACACCTGGTACACATCACCCGTCTGCAGCAACTCCATCTTGTGCAGCTGGAGCACTTCGATGGCCTTCTGGGGGGTGTCGGTGCGGATGACCGCGGTCGCCCGGTCGTCGCCCGAGGCGAAGGCGTACATGTACTCGATCGAGATGCCGTTGTCCGTGAGGATCTGCAGCGCCTTGTGCAGGCCGCCCGGCCTGTGGGGCATGACCATGCCGATGACATCGGTGATCTTGACGGCGAACCCTTTCTCCTTCAGCACCTTCTCCGCCAGTTCCGGCTTTCCGGTGATCACGCGCAGTATGCCGAAGTCCGCCGTGTCGGCGATGCTGAACGCCGAGATGTTGATGTCGTTGTCGGCTAGGATGCCGGTCAGCTCGGTCAGGCGTCCTGCCCTGTTTTCGAGAAACACCGAAAGTTGCTTGATGATCATGGCGCCTCCTTGCGGTTATTTGAGTTTGCGGTTGTCGACGACTCGCTGAGCCTTGCCCATGCTCCGCTCGATCGTGCCCGGTTCGACGAGCCTTACCGAAGCGTGCAGGCCGAGGATGCTTGTGAGGTTGGAGCTGATCCGCTTGCGGAGACCTTCGAGCTCCTTGACCTCGTCGGAGAAGAACTGGTCCTCGACCTCCACCTGGATTTCGAGAGTGTCGAGGTTGTTTTCGCGGCTGACCACGAGGAGGTAGTGCGGTCGTGTTTCGCTCATTTCGAGAAGTACCGACTCGACCTGCGACGGGAAGACGTTGACGCCGCGGATGATGAGCATGTCGTCTGAACGGCCGACGCACTTCTCCATGCGCGCCAGCGTGCGGCCGCAGTCGCAGCGGTCGACGTGCAGGCGGGTGAGGTCGCGCGTCCGGTAGCGGATGAGCGGCATCGCCTCCTTGGTGACCGTGGTGAAGACCAGTTCGCCGAGTTCGCCGTAAGGCAGCACCTCGCCGGTTTCCGGATTGATGATCTCGGGGATGAAGTGGTCCTCGAAGATATGCATGCCTTTCTGGCATGAGCACTCCATGGAGACGCCGGGGCCGATCACCTCCGAGAGTCCATAGATATCGTAAGCCTTGATGCCGAGGGATTTCTCGATCTGGGAGCGCATCTCTTCGGTCCAGGGTTCGGCACCGAAGATGCCGGCCCTGAGCCTGAGCTTCGCGCGGTCGATCTTCTCCTCGATGAGCGCCTCTCCGAGGTAGGCCGCGTAGGAGGGGGTGCAGGCGATGGCCGTCGACCCGAAGTCCTCCAGGAGCTGGAGCTGCTTCCTGGTGTTTCCGCCGGAGATCGGGATGACCGAGGCTCCGACCTTTTCCGCGCCGTAGTGCACGCCGAGGCCGCCGGTGAAGAGTCCATAACCGTAGGCCACCTGGACGATGTCGTTTTTCGTGATGCCGGCCATGGTGAGCGATCGGGCAACGACCTCCGACCACATCATGATGTCGTTATGAGTGTAGCCGACCACGGTCGACTTGCCGGTGGTGCCGCTGGATGCATGGAGCCGCACCACATCCTGCTGCGGGACGGCAAAGAGCCCGAACGGGTAGTTGTCGCGAAGGTCCTGCTTGGTGGTGAACGGCAGATTCTTCAGATCCTCGATGGTGCGGATGTCGCCAGGTTCGAGGCCCATCTCCTGAAGCCTGGTGCGATAGAAGGGCACGTTGAAATAGACCCGTTCGACCATTTGGCGAAGCCGTTCGCCCTGCAGCGAGGCCAGCTGTTCACGGTCCATGCACTCGTGATGCTCATTCCAGATCATGGCTGTGATGTTAGGTGTTGGAGAGCTGAAGTCCCTTTCGGAACGCCCTGATGTTGATGTCGACGACTTCCCGGCCCTTGGCTCCGAACAGTGCTTCGATGCTCTCTTCGAGCTTTTCCGGTTCGATGCCTGTGAACGGAGCGGCCGCACCGAGCATGACCATGTTCGACGCACGCGCGCTTCCTGCCTCGCGGGCAAGCTCTGCGGCATGTACCAGCACCGGCCGATCGGTTTTGCCGAGTTCGGCAAGGATCTCCTCCAAAGGCGGATATCCGGGCATGTTCACGAAGGGTTCGAGCGAGGTGACCACCCTGCCACTCGGGCCGAGGTACGGAAGGTAGCGCAGGGCTTCCAGCGGTTCGACGGAGAGGATGAGGTCCGCGGTGCCAAGCGCGATCAGGTCCGCGAAGATTTCATGATCCGCGATCCGGAGGTTCGACTGCACGGCTCCTCCACGCTGGCTCATGCCGTGCACCTCCGCCTGGCGGATGTTGAGTCCCGCCTTCAGGGCCGCCTGGTCGATGACGGCGGCTATGCTGAGGATTCCCTGTCCGCCGACTCCGGCGAGTATGATGTTTTTCTGCATATCCGGTTACTGCCCTGTGGCCGCGGCGCGGCGTTTTTTCTTTGCTGCCGACTCGATGCATTCCCGCTGCGCGATGACGACCGAGACCCCCTCGTAGCCGAACTCTCCGCGAAGCACGGCGACGTTCTCTTCGAGGTTCTTTTTCAGTGGAACGATGATCTTTATGTGTTCAGCCTCGACGCCGAGCCCGAGGCAGATGTCGACGAGCTTCGAACCTGAGGCCGACGAGTGCTGGCCTCCCGTCATCGCCGTGGTGTCGTTGTCCGCGATGATGACCGTCACCGGCGAGCAGTCGTTGACCGCGTCGAGCAGGCCGGTCATTCCTGAGTGGGCGAAGGTCGAGTCGCCGATGACGCAGACGGCGGGCCTCAGGCCGGCATCGGCGGCTCCCTTGGCCATCGTTATCGATGCGCCCATGTCGACGCAGGTCTGTATCGCGTTGTATGGCGGCAGCGCCCCGAGCGTGTAGCAGCCGATATCCGAGAATACATGGTGGTCGGCATAATCTTTCATGACGAGGTTGATCGCATCGAACATGTCGCGGTGCCCGCACCCCTTGCAGAGCTCCGGCGGCCGGTTGACGACGATGTGTGGAACGGCGGCGGTTTCAGGCATGGCCACCCCGAGGGCCGAGGCCACCAGATCGGTCGTGAGCTCCCCGTCGCGAGGAATGGCGCCGTCCATCCGCCCCCTGACTTTCGCCGAGCCGAAATATCCCCTGAAGAGCTCCTCGTAGACAGGATACCCCTCCTCGACGACGAGCACCTCCGGGCAGGCTTCGAACAGTTCGTTCACCTGTGTCCTCGGCAACGGGTACTGGCCGATCTTGAGCACACGGCAGTCCAGCCCGTGTGCGCTGCGGGCCTCCATCGTGTAGTTGTAGCCTATGCCGAAGGCGATCACCCCCACGGGGCCGCTACCTTCGACCGGCCGGTTCAGGAATGACGACTCCGAAAGTTCTTCGAGCATCGGCTGGAGAGAGAGCAGGTGCTTGTACTGCTTCCTGGCGTTGTGCGGCATGAGCACGAACCTTCCGGGTGCATACTCGGCATGCAGCGGGTTCTGGGCGATCGCCTCCTTGCGTTCGACGCCAGCCCTCGAATGCGACAGGCGCGTGGTCATCCTGACGATGACCGGCAGTCGCATGGCCTCCGAAAGCTCGAACGCATGGAACATCGAGTCGTAGAGCTCCTGCTGCGAGGCAGGTTCGAGTACCGGCACCATGGCGAACCTGCCGTAGACCCGGCTGTCCTGCTCGTTCTGCGACGAGTGCATGGAGGGGTCGTCGGCCACGGCGAGCACCAGGCCGCCGTTCACTCCCGTGATCGCGGAGTTGATGAAGGCGTCGGCCGCGACGTTCAGCCCCACGTGTTTCATGCACACGAGGCTGCGCTTTCCGGCATAGGACATGCCGAGCGAAGTTTCGTAGGCCGTCTTTTCGTTGGTTGACCAGGATGCGCGCACCGCGTTGTCGCGGGCCTCTTTCGATCGCTGGATGTATTCGGTGATTTCGGTGGACGGTGTGCCGGGGTAGGCGTAGACGCCGGATATGCCGGCGTCGAGGGCGCCCTGCGCAACGGCTTCCGCACCGAGGAGAAGTTGTCGGTTCATTCGCGGTTCGTACTGATTGACCCCGCCTGGGGCCCCAAGATTATGGTTAAAGATCAGAAAATTTTCCTTCTGAAGTGAGCAAAAAATAGCAGTTTCGGGCCATGTTCCGCGCGCTCGCCGCTTTCTTCTTTGCCTTCGGGCAGGTAACTTGTCTTTCTCGCCCCACTCCCTATCCTTTTTTCCCCCTGTTTGTACCGACTGAAGACAGCTAGCGGTTTCACACAACAAGGAGGAACATCATGGCCAAAGACATTGCATTCAGCGAACTCTGTTCCTGCGACCTGCTGCTCTACCACGGCGACTCGCCCGTATCGCAGCTTATCCAGTGGTTCAGCGGCTCAGAGTACAGCCATGCTTCGATCTATGATGGCTCGTTGGTCGTCGAGGCCCTCATGGAAGGGGTGAAAAAGAACGATGTGGCCGTTTCGGTGGCCGACAGCGTTTACGTTGACGTCTGGCGCCTCAAAAAGGAGGGGCATCTCATCGGATCTCCCCAGCTTCCTTACGGCCCGGTGCTTGATCTCGTCGTAACCTATGCAGCCGAAGGGGGCCGCTATGCCTATGAGGAGCTGCTTCTGCTGGCGCTTCTCTGCACGACAAGGCGCCTTCCGTTGCCCTTCCTTCGGTGGGCGCTCGACAGCGCGGCATCATGGCTTGAGGAGATCGTCGACGAAGAGAGGGAACCGATGACCTGCTCCGAGCTGGTGTTCAGGTGCTTTTCGGAGGCCGGCGCGGAGTACTGCCCGCGCATCAGGGGGGTCGATATCAGGGCGAAGGTCGAGACCCTGCACGCGCCGGGTCGGGCGCTTCGCTCCATGTCCGAAACGGATCGCGCCGTCGCCCAATTCCTCAACAGGTATGCGACCGCCAAAAGAAAGGGGTCGCGCGACGAGCTTCTCATGGCCGCGGTCGAGGCCGATCCGAACTTCGTGACCCCTGCCGACCTGAAAAGGAGCCCCGATTTCACGAAGATCGGCCGCCTGCAACGTCCGTGATGACGGATGTTGCGTCGTCCCCATCTTGTTCCTTGACTCGATGGCCAGCAGAGCAGGAACCGATCATCAGGGGGGCAACATGATCTTTCTGGTGCGGTCGATCAACGGGGGATGGCTCAGGGTGAGCTCTTCGATGGTTGTTCCTTCCCTGATGGGGATGACGATGGTCTTCATGCCGAGGGTGCCGTTCATGTACTCTTTGGCGATGATCTTGTCCCCGTAGATCACCACGCCGAGCATCTCCCCGCAGCCGTTGATCTTCATGAAGGAGTCCTGCTTTTTTGCAAGGTATTCTCCCCCTTTGTCCGTTGCGGGAAAGGTTACCAGGGCGGTCATGAGAATTAGGGCGGTGACTTTCCTGTCGAACGGTCCAGCAGGAAAAGGAGCTTGTCCAGTATGGCGTCGAGGATGTGGATGCCCGCGTACAGGATGCCAAGGATGGCGGCTATCGAGGAGATATTGCCGGGGCTCAGTGAAATCAGGGCAGGGGGAATACCAAAATAGCTGCAATACCCTGTTTCAGTAAGGTAGGTGATAAAGTAGATATACGGGGTCAGCATGATCAGGAGGATTGCATCCCCGGACAATTTCCCTGTGTTCATGGTCGTTTCTGGAAAGGTGTTTGCCTGATGCGAACAGATGGGATTTCAATCTGAAAGCCGAAAATGACCTCCTATGACCTGCCTGTCTCATTTTATCATTTTGGGAACAGAATACTGGTGCAAATAATTTGGCTCTTCGTTGAATTTAATGGAAGGCCCTCGAACTGTTGCATCATTGAGTAGTGCATTTGGAAAGATACCCTGCCTTCGATTGTCGAATCCATCCCTTCACGGTTCCATTACCATTCAAGTGTGACGGTCGAAGATGGATCCTTCTCCCGACAAGTCGGGACAGGATGACTGGCTGGCGCAACGCCTGAAGGCCTGTACGACATGGCGGGCAATGTGTGGGAGTGGATGGACGATTGGGCTGATGACGATCAATACTGGATAGATATCGATATAATCCGTCCGTTGTCCCGCCATGTTAACGTCGTGTTGGGTGCAGGGTATCGTGTTGCCATCGCAGCGGGTTGTGGTGGATATATTCGCGGATGCGGTGCAATTCGGGTTCATCGCGGATGATGTGTTCCCAATAATTCCGTTGCCACAATCTGCCGAGAATGCGTTCGTTGTCGTGGTTTCTGGCCCACGCCAGACCAAAATGGACACATAACGATTTATACGCCCCGACAATATCCCCCAATGTTGGTGATAATGGCGTGTATGTGGGGCACCTCTATTTATTGTCGTGAGAAGCCCAAGAACAAGGCGGACGGAGCGCAGAAACCGGAGTGTACACATGGTACATGAGGATTTCGAGCACCGCCCAACGAAGTAATTGGGCTTCGGAACAAATAAATAGAGGTGACCTGTGGTTGGGCATGACCATGTATTCGTCCAGCCCTGCCTGGGGAAACCGTTTGGGGATTGCGTGCAACTGTTCTTCGACAATTTGACCGATCTCGTTCAACAGCATCTCGCCGTCAACAATGGTACCGAAAAGGCATGAACGGTTCTGTGTGCAGATGGTCACGAAACAGGCACCTGCCTGGGTGTAGTCATAATCCGACAGGCGCAATGGTTTCCGTTCTGGAAACGGATGTTGATGCGTGGGGTTCGTCGATCGTTTTTTCATGTGGATATCGATATAATCCGTCCGTCCGTACGTCATCGAAATCGGTATTGAATAGAAATCGATTCCTGCATTCTGCGGGCGCCCGCGAGGGACGCCCCTACGGGTTGGTTGCCGGTTCCCGTTTGCTGAACTCGATGACCAGCCACTTCTCCTCGTAGCTGGCACGGGTGACCCTCATGCCGGCGAGGAAGATCGGCAGCACCACCCCTTTCTGGTAGTTGCCGATCCTGACGGTCATCGAATCGCCGATCTGTGTGACGTTCGCCTCCATGCGGTTGTCGGACACGAACGGCAGCCGCAGCTTCATCAGGTAGCGCCCCTGGTCGGCTTTCGTGATCTCCACATGCTCTTCGTGGTAATAGATGTCGATCGGATTGCGGTCGCCATAGACGGCTTCGCCGACCTTCCTGAGCATCTCCAGCCCCAGCACCTCGGAGCGGAACAGTGGCACCCTGGTGATCGGGATCGGCGCGAACGAGGTCTCGATCTGCTCGATGTACTTTTTCTGGATCTCCTTCCATTCCGAGAAGTACTGGCCGTCCACATCGTCCATGTAGACCCGGTTGATGACGATCTGGTCGACAGTAATGTTATACAGGTTCAGGTACGTGAGCGCCCGCATCGACTCCTTGATCACCATCTTTTCCGGGTTCATGACCAGGCGCACAGTGGTTTTCGAGTCGTCCGAGAGCAGCTCGATGATTCCCTCGATCGACGAGAAGAGATGGTCCACCTGGTCATAGACCGCCGTTTCCGGGACGAAATCCTGCAGCCGCCCTATCCGTTTGGAGAGTGGGCGGATCACCGGTTTGACCACATACTTCTCGAGATTGCGCATGAGCTTGAGCATCCATCCGAATGTTTCAGGGATGGAGAGCAGGCGCAGCGTCTCGCCGGTCGGGGCGCAGTCCACCACCAGCAGATCGTACTCGTTCGATTCGTTGTAACGCTTGATGTAGGAGAGCGAAAAGAGCTCCTCCATGCCGGGCAGTACCCCCATCTCCTCGACGTAGATGCCCTGGATCCCCTGAACCTCCATGAGGTGCGCGAAATGCTCGCGAACGATCTCCCAGTTCAGGGTGAGATCACCGTAGACGCTCACCTCCTGTCCGTACAGGTTCTCCGCGATCTTTACCGGAGAGGGGCCGAGTTCGATGTCGAACGAATCGCCGAGGCTGTGCGCCGGGTCGGTCGAGATCACCAGCGTCCGGTACCCCATTTCCGCCGCCCTCACGGCCGTGGCCGCCGCCACGGACGTCTTGCCGACACCGCCCTTGCCTGTAAATACGATGTTCCTCATGATCTCTCCCGGCAGGGGATGTTTGCCTTCGACCTTGCAACTGCATGTTTTTCTAACTATCCCGGGCAATTGATAATTCATCCTGCGTTCTCTGCCCGGGAACCGGAGTGGCTTGCGGTATGGTTGTAAAAAAAACCACCGTCCGGTACTTTAGTTATGAGCTTATGCTTAAAATTTGCATATTAAATTTATGCCGGCATTTTTTCGCTATCCAGACCTTTCGCCGGTCATGTCTTCACGTTGTCTCTCGGCAGTACTCGTTTTTCTCCATCGGTAAACCTGTTGGACGCCTTTCGTGGCGTTCCGAATGGCAATTGAAGAGAAACCATCATTAACAATTGAAAACATTGAGGCTTTATGGCTAAGGTCGTTGTTTTAGGGGCCGGTGTTGCAGGCCATACCTGCGCCTCGTTTCTGAAAAAGAAACTCGGCAAGCATCACGAGGTCGTCGTCGTCAGCCCGAACAGCTATTACCAGTGGATCCCGTCAAATATCTGGGTCGGCGTCGGCCAGATGACCATCGACCAGGTCCGCTTCAAACTGCAGAAGGTCTATGACCGCTGGGGCATCGTCTTCAAGCAGGCCAGGGCAATATCCATCCATCCCGAAGGCAACGCCGAGACGGGCAGGGGTTATGTTACCATAGAATATACCGATGAGCAGTACGCCGGTCAGACCGAAATCGTCGATTATGACTACCTCGTCAACGCCACGGGCCCGAAGCTGAACTTCGATGCTACCGAAGGGCTCGGCCCCGACAAGAACTCACTCTCCGTCTGCACCTACAGCCACGCGGCCCATGCATGGGAGCATCTGCAGGAGAGCATCAGGAAGATGCAGAACGGCCAGAAGCAGCGCTTTCTCATCGGCACCGGCCACGCCATGGCCACCTGCCAGGGTGCGGCGTTCGAGTACATCCTGAACGTAGCCTACGAGATCTCCAAGCTCGGCCTCAGCAAGATGGCCGAGATCACCTGGATCTCGAACGAATACGAGCTCGGCGATTTCGGCATGGCCGGCGCCTTCATCAAGCGCGGCGGCTACATCACCCCGACCAAGGTGTTCACCGAATCGCTCCTTGCCGAGTACGGCGTCAAATGGATCCGCCGTGCAGGCATCTACAAGGTCGAGCCGGGTGTTGTCCATTACGAGTCCCTCAACGGCGAGATGAAGACGCAGGAGTTCGATTTCTCCATGTTGATCCCCTCCTTCACCGGGGTCGGCCTGACCGCATTCGACAAGAGCGGCGCCGACATCACCGACAAGATGTTCCTGCCGAACAAGTTCATGAAGGTCGATGCGAATTACACCGCCAAGCCCTTCGAGGAGTGGACCGCGAGCGACTGGCCCACGATCTACCAGACACCGATGTACGAAAATATCTACGCTGCCGGTATCGCGTTTGCACCGCCGCACCCGATATCCAAGCCACATACCAGCCCCAACGGACGCCAGATCTTCCCGACCCCGCCGCGTACCGGCATGCCCTCGGGCGTTATCGGCAAGATCGTCGCCCTCAACATCGCCGAGCAGATCAAGGGCGGCCACAAGGAGCACCACCACAAGGCGTCGATGGCCCGTATGGGCGCAGCCTGCATCGTGTCCGGCGGCTTCGGCTCCTTCGACGGCCTCGGCGCATCGATGACCGTCTTCCCGATCGTACCGGACTGGGAAAAGTATCCCGACTGGGGCCGTGACATGACCTACTCTGTCGGCGAAGCCGGCCTTGCCGGGCACTGGCTGAAGTTCATCCTGCACTACCTCTTTTTCCACAAGGCGAAGGGATACCCGTTCTGGTACCTCATTCCCGAGTAACTTTAAATTTCATGAACCATGGGTAACTACAAGATCAAGGCATATTACGACGAAGCCTATCCTCCGGTGCCGGATTCGACCACGCTGTTCTGGCGCAAGTTCGTGCCGTGGCAGATCATCAGGTTTTTCATCCTGAACTTCAAGATGATCCGCATCGTCGCCGGCGGTCACTCCTGATTGCCGCTCAGTTCAAAGCATCAAGAAAGAGGCTGTCTCCCAAGCAACACGGAGGCAGCCTTTTCTTTTTTGGTTATCCTTTCCCGCCAGCATCAGGTTATGCTGTATATGTGAATTGACAATTCGGCGGGCATTGGTTATTTTTTCAAGTAATTGGGACTGGTATATCTGCAATGCGTCCCCTCTTGCCGATTGGTCTGCTGAATGGGTTTTCCCGACCATCCTAATCTGACTGGACAAGCGATGCAAGCATCCGAAGGCTGTTTGAACCTGATAAAGGCGTGCGAAGGTTTTCGACCCTATCCATACCTTTGCCCTGCCGGCGTGCCCACCATCGGCTACGGCTCAACGCGCTATGCGGACGGCCGGGCCGTCAAGCTCTCCGATCCGCCGATCACCGAGGAGGTGGCGCAGATGATCATGAAAGCCACCCTCGATGATTACGAAGCCGCCGTCAGCCGGTACGTCACCGTCGAACTCAACCAGCATCAGTTTGACGCCCTTGTCGACTTCGCCTACAACGCCGGCGCCCAGAACCTCCGCACCAGCACCCTTCTCAAACTGCTCAACCAGCGGCAATACGAAAAAGCCGCAGAGGAATTCGGCAAATGGGTCTACGGCGGAGGCAAGAAGCTCGGCGGTCTGATCAAGCGCCGTGGACTGGAGCGAGATCTGTTCGAGCAGGTCGCATAAGGCTTCGCATAGATCATATCCTGCCAGATGGTGACATTCATGCTTCCCCATGCGCAAGGTATTTTTTTCGGTGCCGGCGTTTTTGTTGACGATCTGATTGTCATTCAGGTTACCAATACATCGATAGTATTTCTGGATTTCCCTTTCCCCCACTTAAAAAGGAGGTCTCCATGAGTAAACTATCCAATGGTCGAGGTTTGTCGGGCGCCGGTGATCCAAGGCTTCATCCCGGTCATCGAGTGTTGCGATTTGTGAAAATGGCCGCTCTGGCGGCGGTTTTTGCCGTGGGCGCGGGCTCCACAGGAACGGCGGTCGCGGCAGGAGCCGCAGGTCCCGAGTTCGGCAAATGGGGCGTCGAAACGAACTACATGTCGAGCAAGATAGCGCCCGGCGACGATTTTTACCGCTATGTTAACGAAGGGTGGCTGGGCACGGCCAAAATTCCCGTGGGGTACCCGATGCAGGGCGCATTCATCGAGCTGATGCTGCGGACGGACAAGCAGGTGCAGAGCATTGTCGACGAGCTGAATGCGAAGCCGTCGGCTCCAGGGTCGCCTTCGCGGCAGATTGCGGACATGCATGCCAGCTATATGGATATGGCCCGGCGCAATGCGCTTGGATGCAGCATGCTGCTCCCCGAGGTGGAGTCAATTCTCAAGGCGCCGGACCGTCGTGACCTTGCCCGTCGTATGGGCCGCATCGGCTACACATCCCTGGCCAAACTCACCGTGGCGATCGATCCCGGCAGCCCTGATCGCTATATCATGACCATCGAGCAGTCAGGGCTCGGCATACCTGGACGAGATTACTATCTGAAAAAAGAGACGCACTACGTCGAACTGCGCGCGGCCTATGCAGCGTACATCGAGGGGGTATTGAAACGGGCCGGTGTGAAGGATGCGAAGAGAAGGGCTTCGGATATCCTGGCCTTTGAAACGGCGATCGCCGAAAGGCAATGGTCTCCGGAGCAGGCGCGCGACGCGGTGAAAAATCGTCATCCCATTTCCGTGAAGGAGTTGTCGTCCTATGCTCCGGGACTCGACTGGCATGGACTTCTTGGTGAGGCCGGATTTGGCGATGTGCAGCGGGTAGACCTCAATACCGACAGTGCGGTCAGAAGTCTTGCGAAGCTGTTTGCCGCTGCACCGATCGAAACGCTTCGAGCCTATACGGCGTACCACTACCTGAACAACCACGCCCCCCTGCTGTCTGACGAATGGGTCAATGCTCACTTCGACATGTTCAGCCACCGAATCGCCGGTGTGGAGCAGCAGAAGCCCCTCGAAGTCCGGGCCGTGCAGTTCCTGAACAACGTCGTGGGGGAGCAGGTCGGCAAGCTTTACGTGGAGCGTTACTTTCCTCCGGAATCAAAAGCCTCGATCGACAAGCTGGTAAGGTTTCTGCGTGTGGCTTTCCGCGATCGCCTTGCCCGGGTGGAGTGGATGGACGAGCCCACGCGCACCGCGGCGATCGGTAAGCTCGATGCCATCGCCACGAAGATCGGCTACCCGGACAAGTGGCATGATTACAGCTCTATGCAGGTGTCCCGGGAAGATCTCATAGGTAACCTCCATAGCTACATGCAGTGGATGAGGCGGAACTCGCAGGCCAAACTCGGCGAGCCGGTCCGGAAGTGGGAGTGGGAGAAAAACCCGCAGGAGGTCAATGCCTACTATTCTTCGACCGGAGCCGAGATCGTCTTTCCGGCAGCCATTCTGCAGCCTCCATTCTTCGATCCGAAGGCCGACCCGGCCGTTAACTTCGGCGCCATCGGCATGGTTATCGGTCATGAGATGGGCCACGGTTTTGACGACCAGGGGAGCCGGTATGACGCGACAGGAGCATTGCGCAACTGGTGGGGCGATGCTTCCCGCCGCAATTTCGAGGCGCGTGCTGCGCGGCTTGTGGCGCAGTATGACGGGTATTCGCCTGTGCAGGACCTGAAGATGAGCGGACAGCTGACCCTGGGCGAGAACATCGGTGATCTCGGTGGGCTGGCTATCGCCTGGAGCGGATACCGCAAACAGATGGAGGCGGAGTATCATGGCAAAGCGCCAAAGCTAGACGGGTTTACCGGTGATCAGCGCTTTTTCCTCGGCTATGCTCAATTATGGAGGACCGTCGCGACTGACGATTTCCTTCGCAAGACGACCCTGACCGACCCGCACAGCCCGGGTGAGTTCCGTGTCAATGGCGTATTGCGCAACTTCGGTCCCTGGTATGACGCGTTCAACATTACGCCGGGCAATAAGCTTTACCTCGCGCCGAAAGATCGGGTAAGCATATGGTAGATCGGAAGAGCGCGATACGCAATCTTGTTATCTTTGCCGCAGCAGCCGTTTCGGCTGGCTGGATCGGGCATGGGCTGGACATCGTTGCCGGAGGGCCTCCGGGTGAGCGTCCTGGTCAACTGCTCTGGATCGTCGGTCCGCTGCTGACGGCGCTGTTGCTGAGGGGATTTGCGGGTGACGGATGGGCTGATTCCGGCCTTCGGCCGGGATTGGCCCGGAACGCGGCGTGGTACCTCTTCAGTATTTCCCTGTTTCCGATTTGCGTAGCGGTCACCCTTCTTGCCGGCAAGGTTTCCGGCATGATCTCGCTCGCTGATCTTTCATCCGGAGGTATCGGGCACTTTCTCTACCTGGTTTCGCTTGCCCTTATTCCGTCGTTCATCAAGAACATCTTCGAGGAGTTCGCCTGGCGCGGGTACCTGGCGCCGAGGATATCATCCATCGGTGTGCCTGATCTTGCAGGCCATCTGCTGGTCGGGCTGGTGTGGGCGGCCTGGCACATTCCCTATTACCTGTTTTTCCTTGACAGGTCATCTTTAGCGGCATACAGTCCGCTTGGGTTGCCTCTTTTTATCGCGATGATGTTTGCCGGTGTCGTGCCGCTTTCGTTCGTCTACGGTGAGCTTCGGATGCTGACCGGATCGGTCTGGCCGGTGGTGCTGCTGCATACGGTCAGCAACGCCGTGGCCGATCCGCTCTTTCTGCATGGTTATCTTCGAATCGCACCTGAAGCGGATATTCTCCTTTCACCCGGACCGGGTTCGGTCATCAGCATCGTGCTCAATGCGGCTATTGGACTGTGGCTCTATCGATGCAGGACGATCATGGCGGATTCAAACAAAAGCCAAGCTCATCAAGCGGCGCAGGAGTGAGCTCCGATTTCGCTCAATGGCGTCCTGCTGATATTTTATTCTGCCTGAATATCTTTTCCAGCCAGTCGAAGGTGGCGGTGACGGCCTGCCTTGATGCGGCGGTGGTGGATTTGCGGCCCGGACCACTCCATGAGTGGCCGACGCGGTCTATGAGCAGCAGTTCGGCCCTGACTCCGGATGTCTTGAGGCGGTTGTAGAATTCGATGGATTGTTCCGTGGGCACGGTGGCGTCGGCGGTGCCGTGGATGAGGAGGGCCGGCGGGTCGTTTTTGTCGATCCATGTGGTCGGACTCGCCTTTTCGAGCATACCGGGCGGGCAGCCCTGCATGGTGCAACCGAAGAAGTTCAGCGGGCCGGTTGTTTCGGCGGCGGCTTCGGGTGACATGGGCGTGCCTGTGGTCGGGGGTGATGCCATGGCCTGTGTGAACATGGCCTGGATGTCGTAGGGGCCGTACCAGCCGACGAGGGCCTGCACGCGGTCCGACTGGTCGGCGTTGCTCCTTCCGACGGGCTCGAATGCCGGGTCGTCGCCGGTGAGGGCGGTCATGGCGGCAAGATGGGCTCCGGCGGATGCGCCCCATACGGCGACCCGGTTACGGTCGATGCCGTATCCGGCAGCATTGGCGCGCAGGAAGCGGATGGCGGCCTTGACGTCCTGGACGGAGGCGGGGAACATCGCTTCACTGCTCAGGCGGTAATCGACCGAGGCGACCGCGAATCCCTTGTCCGCCAGTCCGGCGAGGAGCCGGGGAAAGTCTGAGAAGTGGCCGGTCGCGCGTTTCGTGCCCATGGTCCAGCTGCCGCCGTGCACGTAGACGACCAGCGGATGCGGGCCTTTTCCGGCCGGTACGTAAAGGTCGAGCAGCAGGGGCCGGTAGCCGGGGATCGAGGCGTAGGCAAGATCGGGATGGACGGTGACCTTGCCGATACGGAGGTGCGGTCTGGGCATCTGGTCAGAGCTGACGAGGGATTCCGAAACGGGAACAGACTGCCGATGGATTGCCATGCAAGGGGAAGATGCCGTGGCGAAGAGGGCTGCGAGGAGGATGGTTTTGAGGCTGCGATGCATGGCGATGGCTTGTTAAAGGTACTCGACGAGCTCTTCGATTGGTTTTCGGATCTTGGGCCGGGTTTCGGCATCCGGGGATGCGTAACCGAGGGGGGTGATGGCGAATATCTCTTCGTCTGGCTTCAGGCCAAGCACCTTGTGCAGCAGTACGGAGTCGAATGCCGAGATCCAGCAGGTGGAGACTCCTTCAGCGTGGGCGGCAAGCACGAGGTGGTCCATGGCGATGGCCATGTCGGTTTCGAGGGAGTTCCAGCTGTCAGACTGGCGGACCCATGCTGCGTTGCGGTCTCCCTTGACGATGAGGATCTGCGGCGCCTGGCGGAACCACTCCCGTTCATAGCAGGGGCGGACGGCCGCGAGCATTCCGGAAGAAACGACAACGATGAATTTATATGGCTGCAGGTTCTTTGCTGATGGGGCGAGCCTCCCTGCGTCAAGGATACGGGTGAGCACCTCCGATGGTACCGGTCTGGACGGGTCGTACCCGCGAACGCTTTTTCGTGAAGCGATGAGTTCGTGCAGATCCATGGTCATTTTCCTCCCTGTGCGAGATGGTTGAGCATTTCAAGGTCGCCGCCCTTGCCGATGGCGATGATGGTTCCGTTCTTCTGGATGATTTCGGCCGGTCTCGGCGTGGTGTGGAGCTCGCCGCCGGGGAGTTTGTAGCCGACGACGTTGATCCTGTGGTTGTTGTACAGATCGACCTCCTGGAACGACTTTCCGACGAGAGAGGATGCTTCGGTGATAAGGAACTGGGCGATCCTGAGGTTGAGGTTGCTGGCGTCGCTCAGCTCGTCGAGGTACTCTTCGAGCTCGGGTTCGATCAGGAGGTTTGCCATGCGTTTTCCGGCCGAGCGATAGAGCATGACCACCTTTTCGGCGCCGGCGCGGAGCAGCTTGCTTTCGGACTCCTCGCAGTCGGCCCTGGCGACGATGTGCAGGTCGGGTTTGAGGTTCTTCGCGGTGAGTACGATGAAGACGTTTTCCGCGTCGCTGCCGGCGGCGGCGATCAGCCCATTGGCGCGATGCAGGCCCGCGTCGATCAGGACGCTCTCGTCTGCGCCGTTGCCCTTGATGGCCAGATCGCCGTTATCGCGAGCCCTGAGCACCGGTTCGATGGTGTTGTCGATGACGACGAAAGGAATGCCCTTCGCCTTCAGTTCCTCTGCCACGTTGCCGCCAAGACGGCCGTAGCCGCAGACGATGAAATGGTCGTTCAGCTTGCGGAGCATGCGTTCATTGCGTTGTTGTTCCCAGTGTGCGCGCCATTCTCCGGAGAGGAGGAAGACGGCGACATTGGTCAGGGTGAAGAAAAAGAGGCCGGTGCCGCAAATGATCAGCGCGATGGTGAATACCTTGCCGAAGTCGCTGAGCGGATGGACTTCGCTGAACCCGACCGTGGCGACCGTGATGACCGTCATGTACACGGAGTTGAGCAGCGACATGTGCTCGATGTACATGTAGCCGGCCGTGCCGGTGAGGATCAGCAGCGCCACGCTGACGATGGAGATCGCGAAGAGGCGTAAGGCGGAAAACTGTTGCGCGTCCTTAATCAATGGGCGGTGATGGTGATGGTTGTTATGGAGGCCGTCACATCTGGCGAACGGTGCCGAAGTCATTCGAGATGCTCTGGAACATCTTGTTGGTCGCGGTCTGCATGATGAGCGACATGCCTGCGTTGGTCATGGCCCGGATGATCTGTTCGGGAACGATGCGGAACGCCGGGTAGAGTACGAACTTCACGTCGATCTGCAGGTCGAAATCCACCTTGGTTTTTTTACCCTCCAGCGGAAGGAGGAGTATGTTGGCCGTGGCTTTACCCTCGAACAGGTAATTTTCGGGCTTTTCGAGCGTCTCTTCGATCGGGTAGTGCCGCCATGAAATTTTCCTTCCGACCGTATACTCGCTGATCATCTCGTCGGTCAGCTCCTCGACGGTGATGCCTGCCGCATCCTGCGGGATCTCCAGCAACAGTTCGTTTTCCTGCTTCACGTTGAAGATCACGTCGAACGGGTTGCTTTGAGGGTCGGTTACCCTGAAGAGCCAGCGCCAGGCGTCTTCGGCTCCGAGCGGCTCGACGCTGTGGCAGAACGGGTTGAAGCCGAGTATTTTCTGCTGGTCCGACAGATACGCGAAGGTCCTGTCGAAATCGCCGTGAAAGACCCATTGTCCGCGGCATTTGCCTGTGGCGTCCATTTCCATGATGACATTCTCTCCAGATCTGTGGGCGGCAGGTGCCACCGAAGGCTTGTGGTATCAGTTGAAAAATATACTCACTGTCATGTAAAAAGCATGGCCTCATCGTCTTGCATGGGCGAGGAATCCAGAGGGAATGGATCCTTCACTTCGTTCAGGATGACAGGACCCGGTCAAGGCTTCAGACGGTTTCAGCTTGCAGGCGTTCGGCCTGGTCGTGCAGCCGTAAGGCTTCGATGATGTTGTCGAGCTCCCCCTGCATGATCTGCGGCAGTGCGTGGCTCGTGAATCCGATGCGATGGTCCGTGACCCTCGACTGGGGGAAGTTGTAGGTCCTGATCTTGGCGCTGCGGTCGCCGGTGGTGACCATCGAGCGGCGCAGGTCGGCCCGCTGCTTCTGCTGCTCGGCGATCTGGATGTCGTAGAGCTTCGAACGGAGCATTTTCATGGCACGCTCGCGGTTCTGGAGCTGCGAGCGCTCCTCCTGGCAAGCCACCACGATGCCGCTCGGCATGTGGGTGATCCTTACGGCTGTTTCGACCTTGTTGACGTTCTGGCCTCCCTTTCCGCCGCTGCGGAAGGTGTCGACATGCAGGTCGTCCTTGCGGATCTCGACATCGACCTCCTCGGCTTCGGGAAGCACGGCCACGCTGGCCGCCGAGGTGTGGATGCGTCCCTGGGTCTCGGTTTCCGGTACGCGCTGCACCCGGTGAACGCCGCTTTCGAATTTCATGATGCCATAGACATCCTGTCCGCTGATCTCGAGCACGGCCTCCTTCAGGCTACCCGGCACCGAGCCTTCGTTGGCGTCGAGGAGCTGGCAGCTCCATCCCCGGCGTTCGGCGAATCGCTGGTACATGCGCATGAGTTCGGCTGCGAAGAGTCCCGCTTCGTCGCCGCCGGTGCCCGCCCTGATCTCGATGATGACGTTTCTGGAGTCTGCTTCCTCCTTCGGCAGCAGCAGCACCTTGAGCTCCTGTTCGAGCATTGGCATCCGTTCCTGCAGCTCATCGACCTCTGCCTGGGCCAGCTCGCGCATGCCGTGGTCCGGTTCGCTTTTCAGCATGTGCACGGCCTCTTCGAGCTGCGTTTTGGTGCCCGCCCAGGCATCGAAGGCCTGAACGATCTCCTTCAGGCTGCTGTACTCCTTGTTCAGCTTCCGGAACCGAGGCTGGTCGGAGACCACCTCCGGGTCGGAGAGCTGTTGCTCGATCGTCTGGTACTTGTCCTTGATGGACTGGAGTTTCTCAAACATGGTCGGTCGCGCTCCCGGGCTTCACTTGATGAGGTCGTTGAGTATGGTGAAGGCGAAGAGGGCCAGCAGGATGGCCATGCCGACCTGCTGGATGCGCATCTTGACCTCGAAAGGGATCTCCCTGCGCATGATGCCCTCGGCGGCGTTGAGCATGAACTGGCCGCCATCGAGCGCCGGAACAGGCAGGATGTTGATGACGGCGAGCGAGATAGACAGCACGGCTACGAAATAGAGGAAACTGACGGGGCCCTGTTCAGCGCTCTGGTTGGCCATCTTCGCGATCTTGATCGGGCCGCCGACAGACTTGCGGAAATCCTCCTGCCCGGAGAAGATCTTTCCGAAGCCCTGGACGGTGAGCGCCGTGGTCTTCCATGTCTGGCCGAGTCCGCTCCTGACCGACTCCACCGGCCCGAGCTGTCGCCGTTCTGTCGGAATGGTCTGCTTCAGCGAGATGCCGATTTTGCCCGATTTGTTGGGCACGACCTCGGTGGTGACGCTCTGGCCCCTGCTGCGGATCAGATCAGTCGTGATCTCTCCGGTGACGGGCGTGGGGAGGTACATCCAGGTTACGGCGAGTTTCCTGCCTGCGCTTTTCGAGACGATGCCGACCACTTCGGTCCAGTCCGAAACCGCTTTGCCGTCGATCGTGGTGATGAGCGCGCCCGACTTGATGCCTGCCGCTTCGGCCGGGTCGCCCTTCAGCACCTGGTCGACGACCGGAGGCATGACGGGCCTGATGCCGAGCGACTGGCTGTCGTTGATCCTCGAAAGGATGTCAGCTGGCGCCTTGACCGTGAGGAGTTGTCCGTTGTGTTCGACGGTGTACCGGAGACCTTTCACGGAGAGTTGTTCAGGGTCGATGGCCTCTTCCCAGTAGGTTATTTTATGTCCATTGACCGAGACCAGGCGGTCACCGGTGGTGACGCCCATGGAGGAGAAGACCGAACCTGGTTCGATGAACGCCGGGGTGGCGACGGGTGTGCGCGATTCACCCAGGACCGCCGTGATGCCGATGAAGACGGCTGCGGCAAGCACCATGTTCATACCGACGCCGCCGGCAAGCACCACAAGTCGCTGCCATACCGGCTTTGCACGGAACTCCCATGGTTGCGGCGTGGTGTTCACGTAGGCCGTGTCGAGGCTCTCGTCGACCATGCCGGCGATTTTCACGTAGCCGCCGACCGGAAAGGCTCCGATGCCGTATTCGGTATCACCGATCTTCTTCTGCCAGAGCTTGATACCGAAGAAGTCGAAGCCGATGAAGAACCTGTCGACCCTCATGCCGAAGATCCTCGCCGTGATGAAGTGGCCGAACTCGTGTGCCGTGACGAGGATGAAGATGGCGACGATGAAATAGAATATGGTGCTGAGCAGGTCCATGTTGCTTCGTGTCAATAGTGTCGTTAGGGTCGATTGTTCAGGTCAGGCAATGAGCTGTTCTGCCGTACGGCGCGCCCACTGGTCTGCCTGAAGGTATTCGTCGAGCTCCACCGGTTCCCACGCCTCATGGGCCTGCATGGTTTTGTCCACGAGTTCGGGAATGCCCGTGAAGCCTATCCTGCCGTCAAGGAAGGCTGCGACGGCTATTTCGTTTGCTGCGTTCAGCACCGCCGGGTAGGTCCTTGCTGCTTTCAGCGCGTCGTAGGCGAGGCGCAGGGAGGGGAACCTTGCGGTATCCGGTTCCTGGAAGGTCAGCGTACCCGATCTGGTCAGGTCGAGCCGTTCGATGCCGCTCTGGCAGCGTTCCGGCCAGGCCATGGCGTAAGCGATCGGGGCGCGCATGTCCGGTACGCCGAGCTGGGCCATGACGCAGCCGTCGATATATTCTACCATCGAGTGGATGATGCTCTGGGGGTGGACCACAACGCCGATCTTTTCGGCGGGCATGTCGAACAGCCAGTGCGCTTCGATCACTTCGAGTCCCTTGTTCATCAGGGTGGCCGAATCGATGGTGATCTTCGCGCCCATGTTCCATTTCGGATGCTTCAGTGCCTGTGCGGGCGTTACTTTGAGGATCTCTTCCGCCGGAGTGTTCAGGAACGGGCCGCCCGATGCGGTGAGGATGACGCGCAGGACATCCTCATGCCGGTGCCCGGCGAGGGACTGGTAGATGGCCGAATGCTCGCTGTCGACGGGGAGTATCTCGATGCCGTGCTGGCGTGCGAGGTCGGATACGAGGCGGCCGGCGACCACCATGGTCTCCTTGTTGGCAAGGCCGATATGCTTGCCTGCCTTGATGGCCGTGACGGTTGGGACGAGCCCGGCCGCGCCGACGATGGCCGAGATGACCAGCTCCGCTTCCTCTGCCGCGGCGACCGCGCAGGCCCCTTCGGTGCCGTGCAGGATCTCGGGGCGGTGCTCGCCGAGTGCCGAACGGAGGGCTTCAACTGACGCTGCATCCCGAACCGAGACCACACGAGGCCTGAACTCCCTGATCTGTTCGGCGAGGAGCCCGATGTTGTTGCCGGCGGCGAGGCCGGCGACCGAAAAACGGTCCGGATGCTGCCTGACGACGTCGAGGGTGCTCACACCGATCGAACCGGTGCTGCCGAGGATCGAGATAGATTTCATGCTGGTTGGGACGAGGTTGCCTGTATTTTGCCGGCCTGAATTTATGCTTTTTACCGAAGGCTTACAAACAGGGGTACTGGCGGTATGGCGAAAAATGCGCCCTTTCGTTTGTTATCTTTCGAAAATGTGTTATAATAGTGCCCTTTTCAATGGGTCCCTAGCTCAGCTGGTTAGAGCGACTGGTTTACACCCAGTAGGTCGGGGGTTCGAATCCCTCGGGACCCACTCCTTTCCTTATTCAATTCCCATGGTTGTTCGATATTCTGCAGGCAGGCGCCCGGGCTTTGCCGCGCCGTGCTGATCAGTCGAGGATGTGAAATCCTTTCGCGACGTCCACTGTCGGGGTTTCGCGGACGATGACCCGGGTGACTCGTGACTTCGACGGGCCGATGTTAGCCTTGCGGACAAGCTCCTCGACAAGGCTCGGTTCACCTTGTGCTTCGATTACAACCGAACCGTCGGGTCGGTTTCGCGTCCATCCTGAAAGATTGAGGTCTGTGGCTTCGCGCACGATAAACATGCGGAAGCCCACCCCCTGCACCATACCTTGAACCGTGACGTTGACTCTTTTTTCCATCGATCCGTTCAGTTCGAAGAGAGGTCCCTTGACTGGCGAAGGTGCTCCACGGCCTCTTCGAGCGCCCGGCGTTCAGCGTCCGGAATGGCGCTGTCCCTAGGTTTTTCTGTTGTCGGTTCAGCGGTCGCGTTTTCCTCAATCAGTGGATCTTTCTGCTCCGAGCCGTTGACGCCGTTGTGGGAGAGATGCTCCGAAAACTTTCCGGCAGAGCGCTTGCCGAGGATCTCCTCGATCTGGCAGTACTGCAGGATCTCCTTCGACAGCAGTTCCCTCGCTATGGTTTCGAGCTTGTCGCGGTGCTCCGTGAGCATGTCGAACACCCGCTTCCTGGCAGCATCGACGATCGCCTTGACCTCGTTGTCAATAAGGCGGGCGGTTTCGTCTCCGTACTTCCTGTCGATGTTCGGTCCACCGTAGTAGGGGTTGTTGCTCTCCATGAAGGAAAGGTATCCCACCTTTTCGCTCATGCCGTAGACCACCACCATGTTGTAGGCGATTTCGGTGACGCGCTCAAGGTCGTTCTGGGCTCCTGTCGAGATCTCCCCGAAGATGATCTCCTCGGCGATACGGCCGCCGAGCAGGCCGCAGATCCTTGCCACGAGCTCGTTCCGGGTCATCAGGTAGCGGTCCTCGAGCGGGATGTTCAGCGTGTAGCCAAGCGCGCTGACGCCCCTCGGTACAATGGAGATCTTCTGTACCGGATCGTTCTCCGGCATCATCCAGCTGACGATGGCGTGGCCGCCCTCATGGTAGGCAACGATCTCTTTTTCACGTGGGTTGATCACCTTGTTCTTCTTTTCGAGCCCGGCGATTACCCGCTCGATTGCGTCTTCGAAATCTTTCATCTCGATGCTCTGCTGGCCGCGTCTCGATGCCAGCAGGGCCGCCTCGTTTGCGGCGTTGGCGATCTCCGCGCCGGCGAATCCCGGCGTCTGTGATGCCAGTGCCTTCAGGTTGACGTTGTCAGAAAGCGACAGGTTCTTGGTGTGCACCATGAAGATGTCGATGCGCCCCTTGAGGTCGGGTTTGTCGACCACGATCTGACGGTCGAAACGTCCCGGCCTGAGCAGCGCCGTGTCGAGCACGTCGGCCCGGTTTGTCGCTGCCATCAGGATTACCCCCTTGTCGGTGGCGAAGCCGTCCATCTCTACCAGGAGCTGGTTAAGGGTGTTCTCGCGTTCGTCGTTCGCCCCCATCATGAAGCCTTTGCCCCGGCTGCGGCCGACTGCGTCGATTTCATCAATGAAGATGATGCATGGTGCTTTCTCCTTGGCCTGCTTGAACAGGTCGCGCACCCTGGCCGCGCCGACGCCGACGAACATCTCGACGAAATCGGAACCGCTGATGCTGAAGAACGGCACTTCGGCCTCGCCCGCAACGGCCTTGGCCAGAAGGGTCTTGCCGGTGCCCGGAGGGCCGACCAGCAGCACGCCCTTGGGCAGCTTACCGCCAAGCTTGGTGTACTTTTTCGGGTCTTTCAGGAAGTCGACCACCTCCATGACCTCAGCCTTGGCTTCGTCAAGGCCGGCAACATCCTTGAAGGTGATGCGGGTGTGCTCGTCAAGGTTTTCGTAGAGGGTGGACTTGTTCTTGCTGATGTTCATGAACTGCGATCCCGGGCCGCCCATCCGGCGGAACAGGAAGAAGTAGAGTCCGATGAGCAGGCCGAACGGAAGAATCCACTGCAGGAGCTCTCCGATCCAGCTGTTGCCGGGGGTGGCCTGGTAGCGGATGCCTTTCGACTCCAGAAGGGTTACCAGTCCTTCGTCACGTACCGGGTTGACGAATACCTCTTTCGACGGGGACGCGGCACCGGGCAGGCGAAGTCCCGGAGGTGGTGGTATCTGGGGTTTCTGCACGGCCGCCTTGAGGGAATCAGCCTTGAGCTGCACATATATCCGCTCGGGTGATATGCGCACCGATTCGACCTTGTTTTCCGAGATGAGCCGCCTGAATTCGCTGTAGGCGATTTCCTGCGTCGATCCTGACCAGAAGAAGGCGAGCTGAAAACCGATGATCAGCAGGATGACCGCAAGGTAGTAGACGATCGAAAAGCGGGGCCGGCGTTCCCCGCTGTCAGGTTCACTTTTATATGGATTGTTCGGCTTGAATGGATTTTTTGGCATCTAAAATACTCATGATTGAAAAATTCACTGATATGGTCCATCGGTACTGAGCTGTCACCATCAGGTAAACCTTCAGGTGAATCCGTGATTACGGGGAAAAAATATGCAAAGTATCGGATCGACTTACAAGATACATAACCGCAATCGAAAATGTATTCTTGATCCTAATAGTTTCAATACGCACAATCCTGTTTCATGGTCGACGGTATGACGCGCATCTGCGACAGTGACGAATTTCTCGGGGAGAGTCATGCCGGCCATTGTTATATTCAATTGACTGGACAACAGAACCGGGGGCACGAGCTGCCCTTGCAAGACATATTATACGCACATATCGCCATGAGCTCAGCAAGGATAAAGACAAACGAACGGATCGCCGACCTGAAATCGATGCTCTGCGTCGGGCTTGACAGCGATCCTGCCAAAATGCCCGCATTGTTCAGCTCCATGGACCGTCCGGTGCTGGAGTTCAATCGCGCGGTCATCAGGGCCACCAGTGCCCATGCCGCGGCGTACAAGGTCAATACCGCATTTTACGAGTCTCGCGGATTGGCCGGTATGCGGGATCTCGGGGATACCCTCGAAGCGCTGCCGCCGGAGTGCCTGAGTATCGCCGACGCCAAACGGGCCGATATCGGCAACACCAGCAGGCAGTATGCGAAGGCCTTTTTCGAGTCCTGGCCGTTCGATTCGATCACCGTGGCCCCTTACATGGGTTTTGACTCGCTCGAACCGTTCTTCGAATATGACGATAAACTTGTTTTTGTCTTGTGCCTCACATCGAACCTTGGTTCCCGGGATTTCGAGGAGCAGATCATGCAGGACGGCCGGCCGCTGTATCGCACTGTGCTCGACCGGGTAATGCAGTGGCAGCGCAACGGTAACGCAGGAATCGTGGTTGGTGCGACCAAGCCGGGGCTGCTCGAAGAGCTTCGCCGGGATGCGCCCGACCTTTTCTTCCTGATTCCCGGAGTGGGTACACAGGGCGGATCGATGCATGATGCCGTTGCGCAGGGCGCCGACAGGGATCGGCTGAGTGCGGTCATCAACGTCAGCAGGTCGCTGATCTTTCCGGAAGGCGAGTTCCGGAGCGTGGAGGAGTTCGAGGCCGCTGTCGGCAAGGAGGCCAAAATCCTTCATGAAGGCATGATCGGAATGCTTCAGGATTTTGTGTAATTTTTATCTATAAAAAAAGTATATTTTTACGCGTCGACGTCAGGATGTTGGCGTATAATTGAAATGCTTATCGGGGGAACGGTTTATGTGTGGAATTGTCGGTTATATAGGCAGGCGCGAAGCCGCGCCGCTGCTCCTGAACGGTTTGAAGCGCCTCGAATACCGGGGTTATGATTCGGCAGGCATTGCAGTGCTGAACGGTGATATGCAGGTGTTCAAGCGCAAAGGGAGCGTCGGGAACCTCGAAGACCAGCTTAATGTATCTGGAACGGTGATGCTCGGCGCAACGGCAGGTATCGCTCATACCCGCTGGGCGACCCACGGCGATCCGAGTGACCGGAACGCGCATCCGCACATGAACGTGTCCGGGGATATCGCGCTTATCCACAACGGCATCGTCGAGAACTATTCGATCCTCAAGCAGGACCTGATCGCGCAGGGCTATACCTTCAGCAGCGACACCGACTCCGAGGTGCTTGTACATCTGATCGATCGCATCTGGAAGGCCGATCCGTCGCTCGAGCTGGAGGCCGCTGTCCGGCAGGCGCTCCGGCATGTCGAGGGGGCTTACGGAATCTGCGTCGTGTCGTCGCGCGAGCCCGACAAGATCGTGGTGGCCCGCAAGGGCAGCCCGCTGGTGATCGGCATTGGCGAAGGGGAGTATTTCATCGCTTCGGATGCGGCTCCGATCGTCGAGCATACCAAAAAAGTCGTCTATCTCTCCGATGGTGAGATGGCCGTCGTGACCAGGGACAACTACACGGTCAAGACGATCGAGAACGTCGAGCAGGAAAAGCGGGTGACCGAACTCGATTTCAGCCTTGAAAAGATCGAGAAGGGCGGTTACGAGCACTTCATGCTCAAGGAGATCTTCGAGCAGCCTGAAGTGATGCGCGACGTGATGCGTGGCAGGGTCCGCCTCGATGAGGGGAGGGTGCAGCTCGGCGGCATCGAGGACTATCTCGACCGGTTGAAACAGGCCAAGAGAGTCGTGATCTGCGCCTGCGGTACCAGTTGGCATGCCGGCCTGATCGGTGAATACCTGATCGAGGAGTTCGCCCGCATACCGGTCGAGGTCGATTACGCCTCAGAATTCAGGTACCGCAACCCGATCGTGACCTCTGACGATGTAGTGATCGTGATCTCCCAGTCGGGAGAGACCGCCGACACCCTTGCCGCGCTCCGGCTCGCAAAGGAGAAGGGGGCCATGGTGATGGGTATCTGCAACGTGGTGGGTTCGACCATCGCCCGCGAAACCCTCTGCGGCATGTACACGCATGCCGGACCGGAGGTTGGCGTTGCCTCAACAAAGGCATTCACGGCGCAGGTGATCGTGCTGTTCATGCTGGCCATGGCGTTGAGCAAAGGGCGCACCATTTCGCATGACGAGATCCGCCTCAACCTGCGCGAGCTGGCTGAAGTTCCGGATAAGGTGGCCAGGATCCTCGAACAGAACGACGCGATCAAGGCGATAGCCAACGAGTTCAAGGATGCCAAGAACGCCCTGTATCTGGGCAGGGGCTTCAACTTCCCCGTGGCGCTCGAAGGAGCCCTCAAGCTCAAGGAGATCTCCTATATCCATGCGGAGGGCTATCCTGCCGCTGAAATGAAACACGGCCCGATCGCGCTCATCGATGAGGACATGCCGGTGTTTTTCATCGCCACCAGGGATAATACCTACACCAAGATCCTCAGCAACATCGAAGAGGTGCGCAGCCGCAAAGGGCGCGTGATCGCCATCGCCAGCGAGGGCGATCGTGAAGTCAGCCGGCTTGCCGAGCACGTGATCTATATCCCTCAGGCGTCAGGCCCGGTCATGCCGCTTCTGACTGTAATCCCGTTTCAGCTGCTCGCCTACCACATCGCGACGGCGCGTGGCTGCAACGTCGATCGACCCCGCAACCTGGCCAAGTCAGTGACTGTGGAGTGATTCCGCTATGTGTCATTAATTTTTTTTTCTTCCCGCCCTATTCTCGACAGGGATATGACCTTCAGCTTCGATTTGCTATCAACAAGGGAGTAGCTTTCACTCTTGTTGATGGCAAATCCTGGATACAGTCATCCACCTATGGACGCTTGAAGCATATTGTGAGGAAGTCCACCATCCAGATACCCCTTCTTTTCCTGCTGGGATAATTCGCTGAAGCCTGCAATTCTGCCTCGATACTTGCTCACCTGGTCAACCCGGTGGTGCTGCTATCAAACAGCCCGTAACACAACTTGTACAGCGTGCTCGTGTTCGTTTTGATTTAGGTGATAACTAAAAGCCATAAAGTGGCTTACGAGTCAATTGATGGCTCTTGATTGAGCACTGACTTTACTATTGATAAAAAGTCTGAGACTCCGAAAGGCTTAGAGATGAATTTTGTGTCTGCGTCGAGCCTGGCGTTACTTCCAAGAGCATCTGCGGTATAGCCAGACATGAAGATGAATTTCGTGCATGGATTCGTTTTTAAAATTTCATGGCTCATCTGGATGCCGTTCATTCCTGCCATCATGATATCGGAGATCACAAGACTGATTTCATACCCATGATCTTCGAAAATCCTGATAGCATCTTCAGCATTTTCTGCTGACAGTACTCTAAGCCCTTGTTTTTGAAGAATGAGCTTGATGATTGATAAAATTTGAGGCTGATCTTCAACGACAAGAACCAACTCATTGCTTGTGATCTCAGGCAGTTCAATCGTTGATGATTCTTGCTTTGTGTCTGTTGGCTGTGAGATGGGAAAAAGGATTCTGAATTTCGTGCCCTTATCGATATCGCTTTTGCACGTGACGACTCCGCCATTTTGATTTACGAGCCCATACACCGTTGATAAGCCCAATCCTGTGCCTTTGCCGATTGCTTTGGTTGTGAAAAATGGTTCGAAAATATGTGGAAGTGTGTTTTGACAGATGCCGCATCCAGTGTCTGATACCGATATTCTTAATAAATCAACAACAGAGGCCTCGTTGTTAACCGTCATCCAATCGTATTCACTCGCATTTACGATATCGGTTTCAATGGTAATGATTCCGCTGTCTGAAATGGCGTCACGAGCGTTGACGCAAAGGTTCGTGATTATCTGCACGAAACATGATGGATCGAGGCTGACGAGATGCGGATGGCTCTTGAGATTCCATCGGATCTCTATGTTTTCCCTGATCAGATTGCGGAGTAATATCTGCATCTTCTTCAGTTCGTCATCAATCAGTACTGATTTGGGCGTCAGCTCTTGTTTTCTCGCAAATGCAAGCAACTGCTTTACCGTTTCAGCTGAGTGCGTCGCGGAATGCCTGATTGAATCGAGGTTTTCATAAGCCTGGTTGTTCTCGTCAATGATCTCCTGAGCTATCTCAATGTTCCCCAGAATCGCGGTAAGTGAATTGTTGAAGTCATGGGCTATACCACCCGCTAATTGTCCCAGCAGTTCCATTTTCTGTGATTGCTGGAGTTTTTTTTCCAGTTTTTGCTGCGTTATCTCCAGCTCTTTAAGTGCTGTAATATCCTGCGTTGTCCCGAGTATATATCTTGCTGTTCCTTGTTCGTCAAACTTGAATACCCCGATTACATGAATCCAGCGAATGGTGCCGTCAGTTCCATAGATCCGGGCATCGAACTGGTAATCTTGATGGTCTGAAAGCGCTGTCTGCACAACTGATGAAACCCTTTGCCGATCATCGATGAAGATGTGCTCTGAGGTTTCTTGAAGATTCCAGGTTGGTTTGGCTGAAAAATCCTCGCCATGAATACGGGCATGGGCTTCAGTTCTGCTCAAGATCAAAGTCTCAAGATCAAGGGACCATAGCCCGATATGACCATTGAGGGAAATGAAATCCCATTTTTGATCGAAGTCCCTTAGTTTCAGCTCGTCTTCTTTCAACTCGGTGATATCTCTGGTCACTCCCAGCAAACGGATGGCTTTTCCGTTTTCATCCCGTATGCACCCACCGATATCCAGGAGCCACCGTATCGCTCCATCAGTTCTGCGGATACGGAATTCTGTATGCCAGTTTGACAGGTGGTCGATAATGTCGTGATATATATTGCTGATTTTAGGGCGCTCTTCAGGAATGACGTGATTCAGGAGCACCTCGTGGCTCCAGTCAGGCAGACGGGACTCGTAACCGAAAATGCGATCATGCTCAAGTGTGTTGATGACGGAGCCGTCTGTTAAATCCAAACCCCACGCACCAAGACCGCATTTTTCAAGAATAAAGTCAAGCTGGGACTGAATATTACGAGATTCTGACTCTGCGTCTTTTTGCTGCGTAATGTCTTGTGCTATCACACATATTTCAGTCAGAAGATTTTCAGAAGAAAAAACAGGCTTGAAGATCCAGCGCCAGACTCGCTCAAAGTGCTCATCTTCAAAGGAGATGCTCTTTTTATTCCGAACAAGGTCTTGAAGCATTGCCTTCCTTTCGGGCAACAGCTTCTGCAAAAACGGATGGGAATCCATTATGTCAAAAATGTTTGCTCCTATATGGGCAGGGACATATCGGGAGATCCATGTAAGGGAGGTCTGATTCGCATCAATAATATTGCCGACAGGATCCAGGAAGAAAATGGCATCCTCGTCAGACTCAAATAGCGTCCGAAACCTGTTTTCTATGGAGCCAGAGCATGAACCTCTGCCGTTTTGAGGGGACATGGGGGATTATCTTGGTTACTTAACGGAGTGGACTACAGATGCTCTGGTTCAAAATGTGGGGTACTTGCGGATCCAAAGTTGAGACATGATACACCACACTTCTGTTTAATCAAAATATCTGCTTGGACTTGCACGATGTGATATTGGTGAGATAATGATCGGTCTTATGACGTTTGCGGATGTTTCCTTTCAGTCATTTTTCCCGGTTTCTTACGCTGGTTCGCAGATGAGCGAGTCAGTGCTGCGGCGCCATCATTTCATGGGAAAAATATGGCGCATCCTGCGGTGTGATCCGATTCTGCTGTCAGTCGGTCACCTTCTCCAGTGAAGCCACGGCTCCTGTGGTTGCCGTGCCAACCTCTTTCCACCATTTTCTTATGGCCGACTGTACCGGTCTTTCGAAATTATACCATAACAGGTAGGCCGACGAGAAGACCAGCGTCATATACCCTACGAAGAACGCCGTGCTGTACATCGGAACCCTTATGCCCATGTAGGTGCAGCACAAGGTAATCAGCAACATCAGCGGAAAGTGTACCAGGTAGGTGGAATAGATCATGTTCCCGAAGGTCTCGATGACATTCCTGATGGTCGGATGCACATGGAAGTCCCTGACGGCCAGAAAGATGATCACCGGTGCATAGAGGATCACGAAGATCTCCGAGAAATGGCGAGCGCGATACAGCTCGAACTGCCAGGTGGCGAGAGGAAGCAGGACGGCCAGGACGAGGGCGATGGAAAAGAGGGTTTTCCGGTACTCCTGCTTTTCAGCTTTGATATACGCCTGGGCAGCAATGCCTCCGGCATAAAAACAGGCTGCGCAGTGAATGATCGAGCTCTCGAAATGAAATATCTTCTTCAACAACAGGCATACCAGCAGGACGAGCAGGTTGACGTAGACGGATTTTCCCAGAAATCTCGTGGTAAGAAAAAAGATTACATAGACCAATACCTCTACCGAAAGGGACCATATCGGGCCATTGAAGCTATGACCGTCTTCGAAACCCCAGTCGCTCGCGAAGAACAGTTGCAGCACGAAGTGCTTGAGGTCGTTGTAGAATATGAAGTTGCCGCCGTTGACCTCACGGTAAAGCATCTGCAGACCCATCACGATGAACATCGTCAGCAGATGAAGCGGATAGAGCCGGGAAAGGCGGAGCATGAAGAAGTCGCTCGCTTCGGCACGCCCATCGGCAATCTTCGCTCCGTACTTCCAGAAATACAGGAACCCGCTAAGGCACCAGAATGCAGGGATGCGATACTCTCCACCGTAGTTGTAAAAAAAGTAGAGCTGCTGATAGAACGGCAGTCGCTCGGGCTCAAACCTCACCGGGGTAGTCGTGATGTACGAGAAGAAGTAGTAATGGAAGACGATCACGCCGAATGACAGGACCACGCGCATGAAGTCGAGTCCCAGCTGTTTCCCGTTGCCGGAGGCAAGCGCTTTCGGCGGTGCGGTGCCGGCCATCCCCGGCGCCTGGTTCGTCAGGTTTTTCTGAATATGCATCTCCATGCTCCAAGCGATTTATTGTTGTTTTCAGTTTCCTGTTGTAACCGGAATATCCTTTCACGTAAATATCAATGGTTCCTGCATCGGGATCGTGCTTGAGCAGTATGGCTCCCACTGGACATGACTCAGGCCAGTTTATGTTGCAATTATTATGCCATGCCGAATGTCATTGCTGATAACTCCTTTTCGTAAAACCACCTGCGATATGATGAGATTCGGGTTTTGTTTATAGTCATGACTTGATGATCAACCTGACAACACGTGAGATCTCATTATGAGAAGCGATAAGGTGTCCGGTGGCGAGGCAGTTCGTTGTGATATCTCAATCAGGGCCGCTCGTGATTCAGGGCATCGGCTGTAATGGCCAGCACATCCTCGCAAACGGGGGAATTATTTTCTCAAGCCGGTCGGTTGTTTGTCCTGAGAGACGTCATGCCCGGTTTTTCCAATCATCCAAACCAGTTGTCCATGGAAGGTCATATCATCATTACCGGCGCGACCGGCATCATCGGCACCGAACTGGCCAACAGGCTGATCGATGCAGGACGGCAGGTGGTAATTTTCGCCAGGTCGACGCAGGCCGCGGCGATCAAGATTCCCGGTGCGGCTGCCTATGTCCGATGGGATTCCGATATGGGCCCAGGCGAATGGACCAGGTCGCTGGAGGGGGCTCATGCGGTCATCCATCTTGCCGGCAAGCCCCTGCTCGATGCCCGCTGGACCGAAGAGCACAAGGCCGCCTGTTACGACTCCCGCATCAAGGGCACGCGGGCGCTGGTCTCGGCCATGGATGGCGTGACGAAAAAGCCGGAGGTTTTCATCTCCTCCTCGGCCATAGGCTACTATGGGGCGTTCGAGCATTGTGACGATACCGGAGAGCTGTTCGAATCGGCGGCGCCGGGAACCGACTTTCTCGCCAAAATATGTTTTGACTGGGAGCAGGAGGCGCTGCCAGCAGAAAAACTCGGAGTCAGGGTCGTGCTGCTCAGGACCGGCATTGTGCTGTCGACGCGCAGCGGCATGCTGCAGAAGATGATGACCCCGTTCAGCTGGTTCGTTGGCGGCCCGGTAGGTTCGGGCAGGCAGTGCATCTCATGGATCCATATCGACGACGAGATTGCGGTCATCCGCGAGGCTCTCGACAACCCTTCGTACAAGGGACCAGTCAACGCCGTGGCGCCCAGGCCGGTCACCATGGCAGAGTTTGCCGGAGAGCTTGGATCTGTCATGGGCAGGCCGTCGCTGTTCCCGGTTCCGAAAATAGCTGTCCAGCTGCTTATGGGTGAGGGGGCGGAGTATGCCGTTAAGGGTCAGAAGGTGCTGCCAGGGTTTTTGCAGCAGCACGGGTTCACTTTTGCCTGGCCAAAGCTTAGCGATGCCCTGGCCGATCTTGTCGGTAAGGGAAAGTGACGGAAAAAGCGGGGGCCGGCACAGACAAAAAAAACGGGCGATGCCTTGCGGCTCGCCCGTTGATCGTAGCCGAGGCGGGAAGCTCTCAGTAGCGCTCCCTTCTCATGGGACGCTCTTCGCGCGGCCTTGCCTCGTTGACTTTTATGGTACGGCCTTTGAAATCCTTGTCGTTCATGGCTTCGATCGCTTCGCGAGCTTCACCATCGTTCGGCATGTCGACAAAGCCGAAGCCCTTGGAGCGGCCAGAGAATTTGTCTGTAATGATGTTGGCGCTTTGCACCTGCCCAAACTGAGAGAAAGCATCGCGTAAGTCATCTTCCGAAACGTTGTACGGCAGATTGCCAATGTAAATATTCATTGTAGGACGGTAGAAACGTGTGCCTTGACAGAAAGAGACGCGACCGAATAACCAAAGGCACCAATTACTCGTGAGCGATTAGCCAACCACTGGCTAATTTAACAGTTAATTTACCTTATTGCATAGCTGTTTTCAAAATGAAAAACTTGTGGTTTGGTGTATAAGTGGCGAAATATTCGACTCATTATCCCCATTTTGCCACCTTTTTCAGCTTGAATCGTGAACTATGGAGAAAAAAATATCCTTCCGCCAAGCTTCACCTGATTCCCGATATCCTCTTCCTCCCCGAGTGAACAGATATTGTTTTGGTTCGTTTTCGGCGGGCTTCCTTCAGTCGACTTGATGCCCCCAGTGCCCTTCAGTTTTTGGGATCAATCTACTTATTTGTAAGAATAACGCGTTTTTTCTTGTCGGGGCTTAAATAATTAATTATAATTCAGCCGTGTTCATTAATAATTAAGGGTTGCCAACTAAAAAAACTTGAAGGGCTATGGTTAAAAAACTAAGTACATCGCTGCTGCTGGTCCTGGCGGCGATGTTGGTACACGGCACCGGATGGGCTGCCGAGACGGTCGTGACAGACACTGGCACGACATCGTGGATGCTGACTTCGACGGCGCTTGTGCTGCTTATGGTTCCCGGTCTTGCCATGTTCTATGGGGGACTGGTGCGTACCAAGAACGTTATCGGCACCATGATGCACAGCTTCGGCGCAATGGTGATCATCGGCGTTCTCTGGCCGATGCTGGGTTATGCTTTGAGCTTTGGCCATGGTATTCTCGGTGGTTTTGTCGGATGGGACAGCAAGTATTTCATGCTGCAGGGGATCGACGATACGATCATGTCGACGCAGATTCCCGAGTATGTCTTTGCCATGTTCCAGGGCAAGTTCGCAATCATCACTCCGGCCCTGATCGCCGGTGCATTCGCGGAAAGGGTGAATTTCAAGGGTTATGCCCTGTTCATCGCCCTCTGGAGCATCTTTGTCTACAGCCCGATCTGCCATTGGGTATGGGCTTCTGACGGTTTCCTTTTCAACCTTGGCCCAATGGGGGCTATCGACTTCGCCGGCGGCACGGTTGTCCATATTTCTTCTGGCGTTACCGCCCTTGTTGCTGCGCTCTTTCTTGGTGCACGCCGCGGTTACCCGAGGAACGTCATGCATCCGAGCAACCTGGTCATGACCCTCATGGGTGCGGGACTGCTCTGGGTCGGCTGGTTCGGTTTCAACGCAGGAAGCGCCATTGCGAGCAATCTTGCCACTGCCCGTGCTTTGACAGTCACCCAGATGGCAGCGGCCGCCGGTGCATTCACCTGGATGATCATTGAAATGGTGCATCACGGCAAGGCGACCAGCCTTGGAGTCGCATCGGGCATCCTGGCCGGCCTGGTGGCGATCACGCCTGCGGCTGGTGTCGTACAGCCAGTCGGTGCCTTTGCTCTTGGCGCCATTGCAGCCGTGATCTGCTATCTTGCAATCATGGTCAAAAGCAAGCTCGGCTACGATGACAGTCTCGACGCTTTCGGTGTGCACGGTGTGGGGGGTATTGTCGGTGCCCTTGCCTTGACGTTCTTCATCCGTCCGTCCTGGATGGCTGAAGCCGCGGCAAAGGTCGGAGGCAGCTGGACCATCTGGCAGCAGCTGGGTGTGCAGGCGACGGCAGTCGGCGTCACCGTGGCTTATGCGGCAGTCGTTTCGCTTGTCCTGCTTTTCATCGTCGAGAAAACCATCGGTCTCCGCATCAGTGAGGATGACGAGATGTCGGGTCTCGACCATAGCATGCACGGTGAGCAGGGATACGGACTTATCAATCCTAACTAATCACGAACCATGAAACTAATTACTGCAATTATTCCTCCGGACAGGCTCGATCATGTTCGTGAGGCGCTGATTCAGGCTGATATCACGAGGATTACCGTCAGCAGGGTTACCGGTCATGGCCGTCAGGAGGACATCGAGTTCTATCGCGGCCAGAAAATCGCACCGAACCTGATTCCGAAAGTCCGCCTTGATATCGCCGTGAACAACGAGTTCGTCGACATCACGGTCGATACGATCGTCAAGGCTGCCAAGCATGGCCAGGGCGAGATCGGTGACGGCAAGATCTTCATCACTCCGATGGAGCAGTGCATCAGGATCAGGACCAACGAACGCGGAGGGAGCGCGATCTGATCATCACCCGGTTAACGCCGGGAGATTTGAAACGGCAAAAGGCAGGAGCGACCCTGCCTTTTGCCGTTTCTGCTTCACAGACTATTTTCGTGCCTGCCTCCATCCGGGATTATTGGCGTCAAGCCAGTGTTCCGCATCGAGGTCTCCGAGCCTGGCTGCCTGCATGAAGTCTTCGAGGTTGCCTGCCTGGTCGCCGGTTTTGCTTCGTGCAATGCCGCGATGAAAATAGGCCGGGCCCATGTACCGGTCGATGGAGATGGCCAGGCTGAAGTCGGGAATGGCTTCCGAATAGTGGCCGGCCATGTTCTTGACGATACCCCGGTTGAGATAGCCGACGGCCTTGAATGATGGTTCACCTATGTTGATGACCATCGAGTAGTCATCGATCGCCCGGGAGAACTGCCGCAACCTCTGCCAGGCTGCGGCACGCATCTGATAGGCCATGACAAATTTTTCGTCATTCTCGATGGCTTTGGAATAGAGTCGGACGGCCTCCTTTAGGTCTCCGGCCTTGTGCCTGGAGAACCCGGAGTCGAACCAGGTGCTGGCCGTGTCGGCCAGACAGGGATCAACGGCAGCGACCATTCCGGCAATGGCAAGAACGAGTGTTGTGGAATGGCGCTTCATAAGGCAGGGCCCTGTTGAAAATTTGGGGGGCTCCCGGGGATGTCCAGGGCTTTCATGATAAAAATACCGATCACTACTCAAAAAATTAAATGGAAAGTCTGTACCTTGAGAAATGATGTTCCCGTGTCATCAGCTCTGGTGGCCGTATCTGCACGGGGGGCCGTTCCGGTCAGTGTTCCCAATCATAAACCTCCACGACCCGGATGTTCCGAATCAGTCTCGACGAGTTCGAAGGGCCTCTCGACCTGCTGCTTTTTTTCATCAGGCGTGATGAACTCGATATCTACAATATTCCCATCTCCAGAATTACCGGCGATTTCATCTCCTACATCAGGGCGATACATAGCCTCAACCTCGAGGTTGCCGCCGAATTCATCTACATGGCGTCGATGCTGATGAGTATCAAGGCCCGCATGCTGCTTCCCCGCCAGGAGGCCGAGGTCGCCGACGACGGCGAGTTCGACCCCAGGACCGAGCTTGTCCAGCGCCTGCTCGAGTACAAGAGGATCAAGGAGGGGGCTTCAGAACTGGAACTCATGGCCATGAGGCGTGAACACATGTTTCCTGCCGGTCTGTTCGAACAGTTCGAACCTGAAGTGATAGATGAGATGGACGCGGCGGTCAACCGTCCGACGTTGTACCATCTGATGCAGGCCTATCAGGCGGTCATGGACAACATGCCTAAAGTCAGGACGCAAAACGTTTCAGATGCCCCGGTGACCGTCGAGCAGCAATCCGCCCTGATTCTCGGGCGCCTCGGCAGCCGGGTGCAGGTGTCGTTCAGTTCCCTTTTTGATGAATGCCGGGAGGCGATCGTGCTGGTCGTGACGTTCCTTGCCGTGCTCGAACTGTGCAGGAACATGAAGATTGCCGTGATCGTCAAGGAGGGATTCAACGATTTCTGGATTTCACAGCGGGATCAAGTCGAATAACCTTTAACCAATAAAGCCCATGCCTGAAATCGTGCCGTTCAAGGGTATCGTCTACGGACCCGGTGTCATCAGGGATGCCGACCGGTTGATCTGTCCTCCGTATGACGCCATTCCCAAACTCGTGCAGCAGGAGCTGTACGACCTCTCTCCGTACAATGCCGTCCGGATGGAGCTGCCTGCTGAGGCTGACCCCTACTCGGCGGCAGCCGACAGACTTCGGGAGTGGCTTGCTTCAGGAGTCCTGGCTCAGGACAAAGAGCCTGCACTCTATCCCTGTGCGCAGACATTCATTGACGAGCAGGGGGTTGAGCATACGAGATGGGGATTCTTTGCGGCGCTACGCCTTTACGATGTTTCCGAGCAGCAGGTGCTGCCGCATGAGCGGACCCTTTCGGGGCCCAAGGCAGACCGGCTGAGCATGTTCAGGAAGACCGGCGCGAATCTCAGCAGCATCTTCGGACTGTATGCCGACCAGTCGCGGCGAGCCGATTCGGTCATCCGCGGATTTGCCGAAACGAATGAGCCGGTCGTCGACGCCGTGTTCCAGGGGGTCCGGAACCTTTTGTGGCGCATTACCGATCCTTCGCTGATCGGTCAGATCCAGTCGGTGCTCGGCGAGCAGAAGGTGTACATCGCCGACGGCCATCATCGTTACGAGACCGGCGTGGCATACCGCAATGAGCGAGCGGCGGCCAACACCGGACATACCGGGCGCGAACCGTACAATTACATCCTTGCCTATCTCTCGAACATTCATGACGAAGGGTTGCTCATCCTGCCGATTCATCGACTGGTTCGAGGCTTGCCGGATTTTGACGCCGAAGCCTTCGTTTCGAAGCTCGACCACCACTTCACGGTGTGGGAGTTGCCCGGTCGCAAGGCGCTCTCCGATTTCCTTGCGGGCTGCCCGTCATGCATAGCATACGGGATCGTGCTTCCAGGCATGCTGCTCGGGATCACGCTTGACAGCAAGCCCGAAGAGGTGCTTTCCATACCGGTTCCGGAGGTCCTGCAGAAGCTCTCCGTCGTAGTGCTGCATGACCTGGTGCTTGGCCAGATGCTGGGGATAACTCCCGAGGCTACGGCCAGAGAGAGCAATCTTTCCTATGTGAAGAGCGAACAGGATGTGTTCGATGCGGTCGAGTCGGGTGCTGCGCAGATGGGTATCGTGCTCAAGCCCACAAGGGTGGAACAGGTGGTTGCGGTCGCAGGTTCCGGTGAGGTGATGCCCCAGAAGTCGACCTGGTTCTACCCGAAAGTCATGACCGGCATGGTGTTCCGTTCACTGGAGGGAGATGCATGAGGGGGGAGTTCCTGTCTGGATCTGCCGAGGAGACCCGCGAGTTTGCCCGGCGGTTCGCCGCCGGGTTGAGTGCCGGTGACGCAGTCTGCCTGACCGGACCGCTTGGCGCCGGAAAAACCGAGTTCATGAGGGGCATCGCTGAGGTGTTCGGATGTGAGGAGCAACTTTCGAGCCCAACCTTCGCACTGCTCAATATCTACGAGGGGAGCCTGAGGGGCCGCCCGGTCGAACTTCACCATTTCGACCTGTACCGGCTGGAAACAGAAAAGGAGCTTGAGGCAACGGGGTTCGAGGAGTATCTTTCCGGGCCGTTCATCTCGGTGGTCGAGTGGGGCGAGAAGTTTCCCTCGTTCGACAGGAGCTACACCTGGAGGGTGAGGCTCGACATCGCAGGGGAGGGGATGAGAAAGATTACCATAATGTAAGGGGAGCCTGACGTGAAGTCTTCAGGAGGGTTCCAACCCGGGGAGAGACAGATGAATATTCTTGCCATCGAGTGCACGCACCAGGTCGCATGCGTCGCGGTCAGCAACGGAAGCAGGATCGTCGAGCTGGTCAACGGGGATTGGCAGAAGACGGCCGAGGCGATCGTGCCGCTGGTCATGCAGGCCATGTCGGATGCAGGCCTCTCACCGGATGGGCTTGACGCCGTCGCGGTCTCCTCGGGACCCGGTTCGTTCACGGCCCTGCGCATCGGCATGTCCGTAGCCAAGGGCATAGCCTACGGGGCCGGTTGCCCGCTTGTGCCGGTTCCGACCCTGCAGGCCATGGCCGCGGCCGCCTGCAGCCGGACGGAGGCCACCTACGTCGTGCCGCTGATCCCGTCGCGTCCAGGGGAGTGTTTTTATTCGGTTTTCAGACGCGAGGCCGGCTCATGCATCGTCGAGGAGATTGATAGCGACCGATGCATGGCGGCCGAGCTTGCCGAACGCCTGAAGTCTTATGCCGGCGAAGTCGTCATCCCTGTCCGGGATGTGGCGGCTCTTCTGTCATATGCCCCTGAGCTGAGGGATCTGGCTGTCGATGCCTCCTTTTTCACTGCATCCAGCCTGCTCCCGTTTGCTGAAAATGCTGTTGGCCAGGGGGTTGCCGCAACGCCTGGCGAGGCCTCTCCGGATTATCGTCAAATCTTTGTGCCGCTGAAGAAAAAACAGTGAATCAATTGCTATATTGATGCGCGGGAATGCTTACTGCACTGAGGATTTTTTATCATTAAAACTGATGTTTATGCCCCGTTCGGAACAACAGGCTCCAGCTGCCCATGAGGCCCGGGAAGTGGCCATGAGTGAGCTGCTTGCCAGAAGAGCCGCCGAATTGTCGTTGGAAAAGAAAGGTGAAGATGTCAAGATTCTCGATCTCCGGGGTTTGACGAGCGTCACGGATTTTTTTGTCATTATCACGGCTGATTCGGAGCGAAAGGCCAAGGCTATTTCAGAGCATATCGTCGATGAGCTGAAGGAGGAGGGAGAGCGTGCGATGCACGTCGAAGGACTCGACTCGCTGCACTGGATCCTCATCGATTATTTCGATGTCGTGGTTCACATCTTCCAGCCCGACGAGCGACGCTTCTACGACCTCGAATCGCTCTGGTCTGATGCCGTTGTCACCAAGGTCGTCGAGCCTCCTCCGCCCGATGAAGCGGAGACGCCGGAAGCGTGACGAAAAGCTTTACAGGAAAGGCGTTCAGGCTTCCCTGCATCTTTATCTTTTTGCCGCCATTTCATACATTACGCCATTGTCATCAGAGGTAATTCAAAGTCAGGACATCAATTATGCAGCGCGAAAAAATATTGCCGATCAGCATTGAAGAGGAAATGCGGGATTCCTATCTCGATTATTCAATGTCGGTCATTGTCAGCCGTGCGCTTCCCGATGTCCGTGATGGACTCAAGCCGGTGCACCGCAGGGTGCTGTACGGCATGCACGAACTGGGCCTGCAGGCAGGAAAGCCGCACAAGAAGTCGGCCCGTATCGTTGGTGAAGTGCTCGGTAAATACCATCCTCACGGCGACACGGCCGTCTATGACAGCCTTGTGCGCATGGTGCAGGATTTCTCGCTGCGCTATCCCCTGATCGACGGACAGGGCAACTTCGGTTCGGTCGACGGTGACTCCCCGGCGGCCATGCGATATACCGAGGTCCGCATGAAGGCCATCGCGGCCGAGATGCTGAAGGATCTCGACAAAGAAACAGTTGATTTTTCCCTGAACTTCGACGACTCGCTCGAAGAGCCCACGGTGCTGCCTTCGGCGATTCCCAACCTGCTGGTCAACGGCGCCTCGGGCATCGCGGTCGGCATGGCAACCAATATCCCTCCGCACAACATGCGGGAGATCGTCAGCGGGCTTATCGCGCTGATCGAGAACCCGGATATCGAGATCACCGATCTCATGAAGCTTGTCACGGCCCCGGATTTCCCGACCGGTGGCATCATCTACGGTTACGAGGGTGTCCGCCAGGCCCACCTGACGGGCCGGGGCAAGGTGGTCATACGTGCCCGCGCACTGGTCGAGGTGACCCAGAAGAACGGTCGCGAGTCGATCGTCGTCACCGAACTCCCCTATCAGGTCAACAAGGTCCGCCTGATCGAAAAGATCGTCGAGCTGGTCCACGACAAGAAGGTCGAGGGGATCGCCGACATCCGTGATGAATCCGACCGCGACGGCATGCGCCTGGTCATCGAGCTGAAGCGTGATGCCGTAGCCAAGGTGGTGCTGAACAATCTCTACAAGCATACCCCGATGCAGGACACCTTCGGGGTGATCATGCTTGCCCTTGTCGACGGGGTGCCGAGGGTGCTGAACCTCAAGGAGATGATGGAGTTCTACATCCGGCACCGCAACGAGATCGTGCTGCGTCGTACCCAGTATGACCTGAGGGCCGCCGAAAAGCGGGCGCACATCCTCGAGGGGCTCAAGATCTGCCTCGACAACCTCGATGAGGTGATCACCACCATCCGTCAGTCCCCCGATGCCGCAACGGCCCAGGAGCGGCTGATCGAAAGGTTCTCGCTCTCCGAAGTCCAGGCAAAGGCAGTCCTCGAAATGCGTCTCCAGCGCCTGACCGGCATGGAGCGCCAGAAGATCGAAGCCGAATACAAGGATACACTGGCGCTCATCGAAGAGTTCAAGTCAATTCTTGCCAGCCCGCAGAAACAGATGCAGATCATCAAGGACGAGCTCCTCAAGGTTACCGAGGTCTATGGCGACGAGCGCCGCACCGAGCTGCGTCCCCACGAAGGCGACTTCTCGATCGAGGATATGATCGCGCAGGAGGATGTGGTCATCACGATTACGCATGACGGGTTCATCAAGCGTTTCCCGGTCTCCGGATACCGTCGCCAGCATCGCGGCGGAAGAGGTGTCGCGGGTGCGCAGGCCAAGCAGGACGATTTCGTGGAGCACATGTTCATCGCCTCCACGCACAACTACATCCTGTTCTTCACGACCGCCGGCCGCTGCTACTGGCTGAAGGTGTATGAGATTCCGGAAGCGAGCCGAGCTGCAAGGGGCCGGTCGCTGGCCAATATCATGGAGCTTCCTCCCGGCGAGAAGATCAAGACCTATATCAACATCAGGAACTTCGACGATCCGCATTACATCATCATGGCGACAGCTCGGGGTATCGTCAAGAAAACCGACCTCAAGCTGTACTCCAATCCTCGACGGACCGGCATCAACGCCATCAAGATCGAGGAGGGCGATGAGCTGATCGAAGCCAGGCTGACCGACGGTGATCACCAGATCATCCTCGCCAAGAGTTCCGGGTATGCCGTTCGCTTCCCCGAGTCCGAGGTCCGTTCCCAGGGACGTGATACGGTGGGTGTTAAGGGTATCACCCTCGACGATGACGAACGCTGCATCTCGATGGTCACCTCCAAGAGGAACGATACTTCGCTGCTCGCCGTTACGGACAACGGATACGGCAAGCGCAGCAAGGTCGAGGAGTACCGCATGACCAAGCGGGGCGCGAGGGGCGTGATCACGATCAAGGCCCATGAGAAGATCGGCAGCCTGGTCGGCCTGCTCGACGTGAACGACGAGGACGATCTGATCATCATAACGGGCAACGGCATCGTCATCCGCCAGCATGTTTCCGATATCCGCCTCCTCGGCAGGAACACCTCCGGTGTCCGGCTTATCAGGCTCGATTCGGGTGACAAGATCTCCGCGACGGCCAGGGTCCCGAAGAGCGATGACGACGACTCAACTGAATTCATCAACGAGGACGAGGACGGCCAGATCGGCATGTTCTGACCGGTCAGTGGCTTCAATCAATAATTTCTCAACGGGGAGACGATCATGCAGCGGGAAAACAGGCCGGTCATAATCAATGAGGATGCCGGCGTCAAATACTACTGCGCCTGCGGCAAGTCGGGCGGATGGCCTTATTGCGACGGCAGCCATGCCGGCAGCGGCATCGAACCTTTTCTGGCCGAAATCGAGAATGCACGCAACGTGGCGATCTGCGGTTGCGGAAAATCGGCGAAGCTCCCCTTTTGCGATGGCGCACACAAGGCATTGCATTGAGGTCTGCTCCTGAATGAGTCCAGGATTTGCTATTCACTTTTAATTATCACTTGACGTATGGCGCGCCCGAAGAACGTAAAGCATATTTTTGTCACCGGAGGGGTGATTTCCTCACTTGGAAAGGGCATTCTTTCCGCATCGCTTGGGTTCCTGCTCAAGTCACGTGGATTGCGCGTCGCCATCCAGAAGTATGATCCCTACATCAACGTCGATCCCGGCACCATGTCTCCATACCAGCACGGCGAGGTGTATGTGACCGATGACGGCGCAGAGACCGACCTCGACCTCGGCCATTACGAACGGTTCCTCGACGAGCCTACTTCGCAGGCCTCGAACCTGACGATGGGCAGGGTCTACAAGTCGGTGATCGACAAGGAGCGCAAGGGCGAGTACCTCGGTGGTACGGTTCAGGTCGTGCCCCATGTGATCGACGAGATCAAGGAGAAGATGAACGACCTTGCCAAGAACGGCAATCTCGACGTGCTCATCACCGAAATCGGCGGTACGATCGGCGATATCGAATCGCTGCCATTCCTCGAGGCCATGCGGCAGCTCAAGCTGGAGCTCGGCGAAAGGAACCTCCTGAACATCCACCTGACCTTCGTGCCCTACATCAAGGCGGCTTGTGAGCTGAAGACCAAGCCGACCCAGCACAGCGTCAAGATGCTGCTTGAAACCGGCATTCAGCCCGACATCCTGGTATGCAGGAGCGAGAAGCCCCTGTCGAAGGAGATCAAGAACAAGGTCGGCCATTTCTGCAACGTCCACGATCAGGACGTGATCGGCCTGAACGACTGCGAGACGATTTACGAGGTGCCGCTCATGCTGCTGAAGGAGCAGCTCGATCTGCGGGTCATGAAGAAGCTGGCCCTGAAGAAGTTCCGTGAGCCCAATCTCGATAACTGGCGCGATTTCTGCGAAAAGGTCAAGCACCCGAAAGACGGCGAGATCACCATTGGCATCTGCGGCAAGTACACCGAATACCCGGACGCCTACAAATCGATTCTCGAATCGTTCATCCACGCCGGCGCAAGCAACGACGTGAAGGTTTCGGTCAGGTTGCTCAGGGCCGAGGATGCGGAAGATCCGTCGTACGATATTGCCAAGGTGCTGGATGGTGTCAGCGGCCTTCTTGTCGCCCCCGGTTTCGGCGACCGTGGCATTGAAGGCAAGGTGCGGTTCATCAGGTATGCCCGCGAGAGCAATATCCCGTTTTTCGGCATCTGCCTCGGTATGCAATGCGCCACCATCGAGTTCGCCAGGAACGTCTGCGGCATGGCGGAGGCCAATTCCACCGAATTCAACAAGCGTACCCGTTTCCCTGTCATCGACCTCATGGAGCACCAGAAGAAGGTCAAGGAGAAGGGCGGTACCATGCGTCTCGGCAGCTACCCTTGCATCATCAGGGAGGGTTCGAAAGCCTACGATGTGTACCGGAAGTTCCTTATCAACGAGCGCCACCGTCACCGTTACGAGTTCAACAACCAGTTCCGCAAGGCTTTCGAGGAGAAGGGCATGATATTCTCCGGTACCTCTCCGAATGGCGACCTCGTCGAGATCATCGAACTGAAGGATCACCGCTGGTTCGTCGCCGTGCAGTTCCATCCTGAGCTGAAATCGAGGGTGCAGAAGGTGCATCCCCTTTTCCACGGTTTCGTCAAGGCGGCCAAGGAGTTTGCCCAGGGCGAGCGCCAGCTCTCCCTCGAGGTCGAGATGCCTCGCCTCAGCGCCACGGAGCTCGAAAACGCTGGCTGACGGCGTACAGAGGGTCCCATATTTTTTCTGCGGCAGGTGCCCAAGCCTGCCGCTTTGCATTTTACCAAGGTTTAACAGCCATCCCTGCCCACGTTTATATAACCTGCCTTTGCCGTGGATTGCGAACCTCCGGGCGTAGCACCGTCCTGGATCCGGTCGAACCCGATTCCCCTGTACAGCCATTGCGTTTCTGTTTCGTGTAATCCATTGCGTGAGGTTCTTCGCAGAATATCATGGAATGAAAGCGAGCCATCACCTCCGCCAACCGCTCATCCTGAGCCTTCTCCCTGTCATCTTGAACGTAGCGAAGGATCACTCTTCGACTGTCACACTCGCGTGGCAATGGAATTTTGGCGGGATAGATGCATCAGCCTCCTGCTTCAGCTTCAGAATCCACGGGGGACTTACATGAATACTGGATGCTTCGCACCTCTCAGCATGACTGCCTGGCTCTGTCATTGTCTGTTGTTCATGATACCTGTGTCTTACCCATGAAATTCTTCGATGAGCCTTGCGCGATATCGAAAAAGGAGTATATGACATATGAATAATTGAATATTATATTTATATATGACATATGTGATTTACAGTTATGCATTTTTTAGGGGTAAGCGGCAACGCAGTTTTTCAATAGCGCCAGGGTTTTTGTGTATGCCATTGTTCAGGGACCTGCGTTTTTTTCATCATGTGCGCAAAACCATCGGCCGTCCCTGATGATCCTGATGCTCGGTGTTCTCTTGAATTGGATGTTCTGTTGCTACACGAATCTATGGGTTCTTTCCCCCAAGGTTATAACAAGATCCGGATTCGCTGACATGAAAACGACACGAAAAAAGACGAAAAAGACGCGTTGTCTTCGGAGGGACATGCGCCTGATGGCAGTTGCCATAGGTATCGCAATTATCATGAACACGCCGTCCGGTCTCTCCGCACAACCCGCGTCCAATGAGCTTCCTGAGGGTTGGGTGGTCAGGAATGGCGCGGCATTGCCTGATGTCAGCGGCTCAAACATGACGGTGAACCAGTCGACATCGCGTGCAGTTATCGACTGGAACCGTTTCAATATCGGCGCTGCAGCCGCTGTGAAGTTCAGTGTGCCGGATGCCGGCTCTTCCACCTTGAACCGGGTGGTGACTTCCACTCCTTCTGAAATCTTTGGCTCCCTCAGTTCCAATGGGCAGCTGTTTCTCATCAATCCTTCGGGAATCTTGTTCGGCAGGCAGTCGAGCGTTAACGTCGGTAGCCTGGTGGCGAGCACCATGGCCCTTGACCCAGATGGATTCATGGACGGCAAATACCGTTTCACCCGTAACGGATCGAAAGCTTCGGTTGAAAACCTGGGAACAGTCAAGGCACTTGATGGTGGTCTGGTGGCCCTTTTTGGTACGGAGATCAGAAATGAGGGGGTGATCGAAGCCCGGCTTGGACAGGTAACTCTTGCCAGCGCTGAGGCGCTTACCCTGACGCGAGGGGATGGGCTCTGGAGCGTCGAGGTCGACCCTGCGACGGTATCGGCGCTCATCGAAAACCGGGGGATCATACGTGCCGATGGTGGTGCTGTGCTGATGCGGGCCTCGACCGCGGATGCCCTGTCCGGTTCTGTGGTCAATACAGGAGAAGTCCGTGCCAGGACGATCGGAGAGAGGAACGGACGGATCGTCCTGCTCGGCGATATGGAGAGCGGCTCGGTGATGGTAAGCGGCACCCTTGACGCATCTGCACCGGAGGGCGGCAACGGAGGATTCGTTGAAACATCGGCAGCAAAGGTCCGGGTTGCTGACGACGCCATCGTCACCAGACTCGCACCATACGGAAATGCCGGAACATGGCTGATTGACCCGGATGGCTTTACCATTGCGGCAAGCCTCGGAGATATGACGGGACACGCGGTCGAGCAGGCTCTGGCCGGTGGCCCTTTAGAGATAAAGAGTTCTGCCGGAACCGGTTCGGATGGAAACATCAACGTCAACGATACCATCGATTGGAATGCGAATACCCTGACGCTGACTGCGACTGGCGATATCAACATTAACGCAGTCATGAAGGCTTCCGGCAATGCGAAGCTTTTTATGAACACCGGCTCGTCGTCAAGGGTCAACTGCTTGCTGACCCCATCCGGATTCATCGGAAAAATCGACTTTCCCGGAAGATCAGGCTCGGGCTTCCTGACCATCAACGGCTCCTCCTATACGGTTATCGCTGACGTGAACCAGCTTCAGGCCATGCAATCGAATGACCCTGCCGTAAAGTACGCACTGGGAGGTGATATCGAAGCCGCGGAGACCAGTGCATGGGACGGCAATCACGGGTTTAAACCTGTGGGCGATTCAGGTTCTTCTTCATTGTTTCGAGGGAAATTTGATGGTCTTGGACACAAAATCAGTAATCTCACCATCAACCGCCCTGACACTGATAACGTCGGATTATTCGGTCAAGTTTGGGACGGCGCATTTATACGGAATGTCGGGCTTGTCAACCCAGACATTGTCGGGCAAAGTTATGTCGGCGGCTTTGCCGGTTATATGAATAACAACATCCCTATAACTAATGCATACACTTCGGGTGGTACCGTCCGTGGGACTGAATACTTTGTCGGCGGGCTTTGCGGATATATTAACATGGGTACAACCATCACCAATTCTTACAATACGAGCAGCATCTCGGGCGGTAAATTGTATGTCGGAGGTCTGGTTGGTTTCTCTGGATATGATGTGACTATCAGCAATTCGTACAACACGGGCACTGTTGAGGGGGGATATGTCGGCGGCATAGCTGGTTACATTAACTATAATACGACACTGAGCAATTCGTACAATACGGGCAGCGTTGGCGGTGACTCTTACATCGGCGGCATAGCTGGTTACATTAACTATAATACGACACTGAGCAATTCGTACAATGCGGGCAGCGTTGATGGTGACTCTTACATCGGAGGCATAGCTGGTTATATCTTCAATACAATCGGTACGGGTTCGATCATTGAATCATACAATTCGGGTAACATCACCGGGACACAAGCTGTTGGAGGTATAGCAGGTGCTTTTGCCGGGGGTTCGAGCATAACCGAATCATACAATGCGGGTAGTGTCACCGGGACACAAGTTGTTGGAGGTATAGCAGGTTCTCTTTCCGGGGGTTCGAGCATAACCGAATCATACAATGCGGGTAGTGTCTCCGGGACACAAAAAGTCGGTGGCGTGGCGGGCGAGCTCAGCACTTCCGGCCGGATAGAGAATTCCTACAATTGGGGCCATGTGTCGGGTACCGAATCCGCTATCGGTCCGGTTAATGATGTCGGCGGCGTTGCGGGTTCTCTCGACTCGTCTACCATCATCAATTCATACAATTCCGGTTTGGTAAGCGGTGCCGCGAATAACATTGGTGGATTTCTCGGACAGTATCAGAGCGGTACCGTCACTGCCGGCTTCTGGGACACGCAGACGAGTGGCGTTTCACAAGGCATAGGGAACAATGTCGTGCTGCCTGGCCTCAGGGGCGAGACGACCGCAAATATGAAGCGGCTGGCGACCTTTTCCGACAAGGGCTGGGATATCACGACCCAATACGGAGGCTCCTCGATCTGGCGCATCTACGATTATGATACCTACCCGCTGCTTCGGTGGACATTGACTGACTGGGCCCAGAAATATGCTGTTGGCAGCGTCACAAAGCAATATGACGCGATTGTATTCTCTGGTGGCACGGCTACCCCCACGCCTCCGGTGTCAACCGTTCCCCCGTTCGTTTTTTTCGGAGGCAACGCACAGGGGGCGAAAAACGCAGGGACCTATAACATCAACCTCTACTCATGGACCTACGATGTCGATTTCACTCCTGGTAATCTGACGATCGAACCAAGAGCGAATGCGCTTACGATTTCGGGCAGCAAAATATATAACGGGACAGTGAACCTCTCCCCAGAGCAGGTGACGATCACCACCGATCTCGGCGAAATACTGAGCTGCAGCGGCGTGACAGCCGTCGACAAGAATGTGCTTTATGTGGGCAACTATATCAATGCGATCACGCTTGAGAATGGCACAGGCAGCAATGCCGGGCTTGCAGGCAACTATCTGCTGCCTGTGCTCAGCCATACAACGGCTCCTGTGACGATAACCCCGAAGATGGTATCTCTTTCAGCGACGAAAACCTACGATGGCCTCGTCGATTTGACCGGATCGGTCACCATCACAACAGGAGTCCTCACCGAGACGCTCAACTATAGTAATGCCATTGCCAGTAACGCTCATGTCAACGTCTCAGGGAAATACATCAGCAATCTGGTACTTCAGGATGGCTCCAGTGGTGGTCTGGCAGGCAACTATCAGTTACCCTCAATGACGGTTGCTGGACAAGACAATACATTGACGATCACCGCCAAAGAGGTGACGGCGAATGCGGTAATCACTGGAGTAACGAAGGAGTACGACGGGACGAAGCAGGCGACGGGTTCGAAGGTAACCGGAACCCTGACGGACGTCGTGGGCACGGATACGATAGACATGGACGTGATCGGAGTGCATCTTGCCTACAACGACGCCCACGTGGCGACGACCGGCAAGATGATCAGTGCGACGGGTTCGGTATCGCTGGGCAAGCTGTCGAGTACGGGAAGCGGCAACCAGAGCGGCACGGATGCGTCCAACCTGGTGATCTCGGATATCAGCGATTACAGGATCAAGGCGCAACCGTCGATTGATAGCGTAGCGGGCGAGATCACCGCCAAAGAGGTGACGGCGAATGCTGTGATCACGGGAGTAACGAAGGAGTACGACGGGACGAAG
>Ga0326726_10000011_pt1 | contig 204589 bp, 173 predicted proteins | sample MHFenrmetagenome_2_FD_207603 | JGI IMG/M metagenome (GOLD analysis project Ga0326726, IMG submission 207603) | Lab enriched peat soil microbial communities from Michigan Hollow, Ithaca, NY, United States - MHF15MN | ecosystem: Environmental > Terrestrial > Soil > Wetlands > Peat | place: USA... | reverse complement strand
TAATCGTGCCGGTATCGCCGTAGATTTGAATGCCGCGGCCGCCGACCTGATGGTGGACGTGGTTATACGCGATCTCGATGTCATTGGGTCCACCGTTGGTTGTGTCGCGCGCGTCGACATAGATCCCGTGATAGAGCTTGCTGCCACCGTTGTTATGCAGAAGATTGCCGAGAATGCGGAGATTCTTGCCGCTGCCATCGATCGTGGCGGCTCCACCAGAGTCCTCAAAGTAGTTGCGAACCTCGTTGTTGACGATGCGCACGCCCACCGTGCCGACACCTGCATCGATTCCAAGTCCGCACGTCGTTGAGGTGCCCAGCGGGTAGCAAGGACTACTGCCGCCTGCGTCGAGGTGCAGATTGGCAATCACAAAGTAGCCGGGCGAGTTATAGGTATGGAAGCCCCGAGTCTGCGTGGTGCGCGAAAATAGCGCGGTCTCGCCGGGGTAACCCATCACCACCAATGGGGCGGTGGCCGTGCCTCCCTTACCGTAGATCGAGAAGAAGGAGCCATAAAAACTAAAAACGTCCGTCCAAGTTCCGCCACGTACGACCAAGTGGTCCCCGGGACCAAAATCCGAGCGATTCAGAACTGTCTGAATGGTACGGAACGGCTGATTAATGTTGCCGATGACGCCTGCGGTATCGTTACCGGTGAGTGCAACGAAGAAAATCTTCCCCGGCACCACGCTAAAACTGTTATCGGTATTGGACGGCTGTCCGGACACGGTCACCTTAATTGCCCCGGACGTGACGCTTGCGCCCGGCTGCACGGTGATCTTGGTGTCCGACCATTGCTTGTAGGCCACCACCGGAACATTATTGATCGTCACCTGGGAGGTGCCTTGGGTCGCTCCAAACCCTGAACCGAAGACGGTGAGGTAGGCACCATTGTTATTCTCGCCCCCGGTATTGGGGCCGTTGACGATGTCCGTATAGAATATGTGCGGCGCTGCGAACACCGTCAGGGGAAGCAGCAGAAGCATGAAGGCCAGTGAGCGTAGTAATTTTTTGGACATGAATATAATTCCTCTATCCGTAGAGAGCTTGTCTGTACTGCTCTTGTGAAAGGAAATGCACGATAGCAACGAATCAAATCAACCAGCCACTAGGCTAGCAGGACTCGTAACTTGTTGTTATATCGCGCCGACTGTTGGCGCATTTCTTCGGATGAAGTGTAGGGTCGACACATCTAACCGCGTTGTTATCAATGTGTAATTGGCCACACCCATAAACTCGCAGACAAAATTTAGAAGAGAACGACGTCAGACTCACGAGTTGAATGGACTGAAGGCTGCTTAGTAAAAAGTCAGTGTGCGCGCTGTGGGCTTGTGTTTTTCAGATTGTGGGATCTGCTGAGTCGGTCGTTGCGGCGACTGAAATTGGTATCGTGGAGCTGGTTCGTGACTCTTGGGATAGCAGTACAGCCCGTTCGACCATTCCCCAGAGTAGCCAAAAGTAACTACCCAGGACAAAGTAGGAGAATCGGTCGCCAAAAATATTGGAGACGACCATTGCTGTCACGCAGCCAATAAATCCAAGCCCCAAACCCTGGTGAAAGCTAGATTGGCCGCTGCGATAGAGCCGCCAGCCGCTTGTGAAGGACCGGAAAAGCACAAGCCCAAGCAAGATAAGGCCAATCACGCCCTGCTCGGAAGCGGTCTTCAAATAGAAGTTATGGGTGTCCGTGAGGCGCGCTCCCGGCAGCGTATATCCAAACCCGTTGAACCCGATGCCAAAGAGAGGGTGTTCTTCAAAAAGTTGCTTAGCGTGCTCCCACAATTCCACCCGTTCAGCAGCTGAACTCTCGAGCTGACCTTCTGGAGTCTCGGTCATCGTGATCCGTTCGACCACGGTCTGCGGTAACACGGCTTGCCAGGTGAAGACGAGCGCCACCACTCCGGCAAGCAGCAAACGTTTCTTGATCAGTCCATAGACGACGACGACAGCTAGCACCGCGAGGTAAGCCCCGCGGGAGTATGAGAAAAACAAAGGGTGCAGTGAGAACACTACTGCGGTCAGGTACAGCCATTTTCGGTATTTGTGCTTGTCGATCAGGAACATTCCCAGCAACAGGCTGCCGTAGTCAGCAATGAAGGCGCCAAGGTGGTTGGCACCAAGTCCCAAGATCCAAAAGGGGCCTTCGGCGCGACTTTCGTATGAGAACGAACCTCCTTCTGAGTAGTTGCGGAATTCACGCACGGCAATGAGCATGACCACAGTTGCCATAATGACCAGCATGGTCTTTTGTTGTGCTTCCGTTTTGAGCGCGCTGTATGCAAGGAAATACAGGAATATCATCTCGACGTAGTTCTTCCAGTCAGGCAGTTCCGGATTGGCAGTGGATATTGGCAGCGGTAGGTTGAAAAGCAGCGTGGTGTTCCACAGTGCGACGTAGCTCGTAATCATGAAGGTGGCGAGAAGGAGTGTTCCCGGTGCCCGTTCAAAGCCACCTTTGTTAACAAAGATCCCAAGGAACGCGCCAAAAATCAGAATATCCATGGTGGAGTTGCCCAGTGGAAACTGATGTAGCTGATACCAGACCACCGGCAGTGGCGCGAGGATGGCGAGCAAATACAAGGCCCATTCAGCTTTTTTCCTCACGCTCATCAGAAACGTAATGAGAACCGCGAAATATAAGCTCGGCGCCAGTATCCCGTGAAGGAGTGCTTTTAGTGCTGTTAGCATGTATCTCGATTGCGGATTATTAACACAGCGTTTCAGTGCTAAATGTGGTGATCAGCGGATGAATTTCGACGGTCTGCTGTGCACCGCAACTAAGGGCGACACGAAGCATTTACCAATGATGCGCCGCGATGCGCTCTGCCAGGCTCATCGTCGTACGGCGCGCCTAACTGGCGATTCTGCACCGCAACCGACACACTCCCGTGTTGTATTAATAAGTATCTACAAGACTTCCTGACCAGAAGACTTCCTGACTAGTCTCGGCAAGTAATGCCTCATTCCGCAGCCCCCCATCCCGGTCTACATATTGATTCATAGTGCTTAAACTGACATGGAAGATGCAGCCTGGAAAGGTGTGCCCAGAAATTTATTTGGAAGCTAAATAATTTTAAGGGGACATAACTGAATCCAAACACTTTAATTTTGTCAATATAATTGGTGTTGTAATGATCGGAGTCATCTAATTTGGATACAAAATACTAGTAAATATTAAGCTGTAAGATTATAACAACACTGAGAATTACGCTTGAAATTAAAATGAAATGGGGACCGGTCGCTCATCTGCTCATTTCATAGGATTTGCGTAAGTACACAACATCACCAGGGCAGAATATCTCCGGCGCCAGGGCTAGCAAACCAGAGAGCATGACATAATCGATCTGGTGATTGTCGTAATACTGGCATCATAATTGCATTTTTGAGCGTGCTTGCTTTGGTTGGATGCAAAGAATCTAAATGAACTACGTTAAATATATTGTTATTCTCACTGATTTTAAAAGACTTTGCACATAAAATTAAGAATTTAATGAAAGTTTGCGAGATTCAAGTTCTTCCAGAAGGACCTATAGCAACAACGTGGAACTGACAATTCGCGTCAATTCCGATTCAGCTGGAACGAGCAAGCGATGCTGCACGTAGACGTTTATCATGGGAGGCCCGGCCTGGCGGCCATTGCTTCGGATTGGTGCAATTTACTGAAAATTCTCCCAAATAGGCGTTTTTTCCACGACTATGGGTGGTGGAAAAGTTACATGGACGCGCTCGATCAGGAGCCTGACATGGTGTCATTTTTTGTGGTCCGACGTGGGGGGCGGGCCGTGGCGATTCTTCCCCTAAAGCGTATTAAGCGAAAATGGTGTGGACTGCCGGTACAGGAATGGGAATTACCGAGGCATCTGCACAAGCCGCTCGACGACATTCTGAGTGACCGTAGTGTAAGTCCCACAGACATCATCGCTGCGCTCACCAGAACTCTTCGTGAACATAGCTCCGGAAGATGGGACGTACTGAGCTTTTCCTGTGTATTGAAGGAGTCCGCCTTGTCTGAGTATGTCACGGGAAAGCACAGCCGTGTCGTCACTGCCTTGCTGAAAACCTGCGACTGCCTTGCATGTGTGAGTTCCTATGAGGACATTGCAGAAAAGTTCTCACGCAACTTCCGATCTAACCTCAATAAGGCGCGGCACAAGCTTGCGCGTGAGCAGGGAGTCGAGTTTCAGTCAGTAACGAGCCAGCCCGAACTCGCCGCTAGCTTTGCGGATTTTCTTGAGATTGAAGTTTCTGGCTGGAAAGGCACAAAGGGTACTGGCACAGCCATTAAACTGCACCCAGATCTTGTCCAGTTTTATCAGTCGCTCATCGACGAACTTGGTCCATACGGCGCGTTAATGATTAATAGCTTAAGGGTCGGTGATAAGCCCATCGCAAGCCAGTTCTGCGTCAAGGATGGTGACACGCTATATGTGCTCAAGCTTGCCTATGACGAGGATTGGTCACGTGTCGCACCAGGCAACATGTTGCTCGAGCATGTGATTCAGGAGGGGATAAGGAGCAAGGCCTTTCAACGCGTCAATCTCGTGGGCGATCCGCCCTGGTTTAAGGATTGGCAACCGGATAGTCAGAATGTTTACAACATCTGGCTATTTAACGAAACACCGGTGGGGCTGGTGCTGTTTGGCGCAATGAAAGCCAAACAGTGGCTGAAACCGTACTATCACAAATACTTTAAGCGTAGTCGCACATCGGAGAAACCGCCGCGCAGTTGTGGCGTTGAGGCAGATTTGGCGTCGACGAAGTAGCGCGGGGGTTGCCCTGCAAGATATTTAGCTTAAGCAGACTGACGGGCGGCAAGCAGCACCCGTGCCTTGCCGACAAGCCATACCAGCATACGCACCAAGCAGCCCGGAAAATATAACAATATGCGATAGTAAACTGGGTATTTTATGATTTCAGCAAAGGCGGCTCTCGCCTCGCGCATCCGTCCGGCCAGGAGGAGCTTTTTAGCAGAATAAAACTGCCGCCGCCGCTGCTGATCTTCGATGACCTCACGGTAGGCGTTACCATGGAGCGAGAGAAACTCAGCATCCGCACCCCATACCCGCTCGAGCAGTCTAATACGAGTCGTGGCTTGGACGAGCGCATCGGCATCGGTCAACCGTGGCATGTTGTGGCCATGCTGGATAGCGGTTTCGCAATCCAAATATGCGCCTGGACCACGTCTCGCGAGCTCGCCGAAGAATTGCCAGTCCTCATACGTTGGCAAGTCAACAGGAAAGGCGGGCACTCCACCCGGAACATCCTTGCGAAAAAGCAGCGTAAATGTTCCGATGTAAAGCCGGGCCATCAATGGCAAGTACAAATCGCCGACGTAGACCATGAAGTCATTCCGCCCGGGCGGAAGGCTCGCAATCGAGGAGTAACGAAAGCCCGGCGCAAGTATCTCGTGCCAGGGGCGAGGATCGTTGTGCCAGTTCTTGAGGTAATGCGGGAATGCCCGGCCGGAACGATCGCGCACGGCGAAGTCGCTGAAGCAAAAAGCGAGGTCAGCCCGGCTTTGCAGGATATTGCGCTGCAGCGCGAGTTTGTCCGCGAACCATTCGTCATCCGAATCAAGGAACGCGACAATCTGGTGCCTTGCCGCGGCGATGCCATAGTTGCGTGCCGCGCCGGCACCGCCGTGCGGTACTTTGATATAGCGGATCTGGTCGCTATAAGGCGCGAGCGCTTGCGCGGTATCGTCTGTCGAATCGTCGTCGATTACCAGAATTTCATCGCCCGTATCGATGGCTTGCAGAGCACTGGAGACGGCGCGCACGACGAGTGCAGCGCGGTTGTATGTCGGTATCACGACAGAGATGTAAGGCTGGGCCATTGAAATTCTATCTGCGAGTTATGATGAAAATTCCAGATTGCTTATGGAGTTTCTGCTTAAAGAATGCATCTGGACGCATATTCTCTCATGACACCTCGATCAAGCCTGCCTTCAGGCAGAAACAGGTCGTTGCAATAAGCTGGTCAGGTTTTGCTGCTCGAGGCGGACCCCTGTGAGCGGGTCCGACGGTTGTACACATAGTTTGAATCGACAAGTAAGAATCGACAAGTAATTCAACCTCTGAGCGAGGAATTGTTATGGAGGGTAAGTCTGGACTGTTGCTGTCCACCCAATTCTGACTCAGGGTATTTTCATTTAAGCCGCCCTTTCGCTTTTGTGCTGCCCCGATTTCACGATTCATTTTCTTATGTGGGTAGCTCACTACTGTCCGGTTGACGGAAAAATTGACAACATTTTGCTCGTAACTCCCTGATCTTCAGGGGTACGACTTTCGGTGACGAATTGAAATCGGCACCACACTGACATGCTACGAAACCTCTTTAAACAAAGCCTTTGCGTGAAGTAGCTCGTAAATCAACCGGACAGTAGTGTGGGTAGCTATAAAATCGTACGGATGGGCATAGCTTATGAAATCGCAGTTTAAGTTAAAGAAGGAAGGGGAGGCGTGCGCCCACTCAACTTCTCGAATGGAGCTGAAAAGCTAAGTTAAACAAAAACTTATCGCATCCTTACAGTTGGATGTGATTGGTCTGCCTGGAGCTTATACTGCGCGTGTGTGCGAATGCAGGTGGGAAATCTCGGGCCAATCGATGTCTGGCGGGAGCAGGCGCCCTGAAATTGGTTTCACGAAGTTAATGGACGATAACCGTTTCCCACTTCCTAGGCGCAGGGATTGGTGCAGCCATTGAGGAGTCTCAATGGGATATAATTCACGGGTCATAAATAGCAGCGCTAAAACAATGAGTTCACAAAAACCTTAGGTGGGGTTAAACGTGTTTTTTCAAATTAAAAAGCTGTTCGCCCGTCTGCGTAATTCACACGAATTGCGTAAGTACACCCCCTTCACCCGGGCAGAATATTTCCGGCGCCAGGGTGCTCAAATCGGAGAGGACTGTTTCATCGTCCCGACGAACCTCGGTACCGAACCTTATCTGGTAAAAATTGGCAATCACGTAGCAATTGCCAACGGAGTGGTGTTCATTACTCACGATGGCGCGGCTTGGGTATTTCGGGATGAGGTTCCGGATGCGCAGGTCTTCGGACCAATCGTCATTGAGGACAATTGCATTGTTGGCCAAAACGCCATTCTGTTTCCGAACATCCGCATCGGCAGGAATTCAGTAGTCGGGGCCGGGTCGGTTGTGATAAGCGACGTACAACCCAATACGATCGTCATGGGGGTCCCGGCGAGACCGCTTGGCTCGATCGAAAAATACCGCGAGAAATGTCTCGATCGCTGGAAGGCACAGCGGCCACCAGACCTGGTGCTGGAGCAGGGGGAAACCTGGTGGAATTCGAAACATTTCGGGGAAAATCGCGCGAAGCTAAGACGACATTTAATGCAACTGTTTCGCGATCAACTGGGGTAAAATCAGGCATGCGCGAACACGACGACACATATAGCGGGGCCATCCATGCAAGCGTGTTCGCTGGGCTAAAAGAAGAGGTGGATCATGGACAAAATGTTCACCCAATTCGTGCTGCTGGCCGCCTTGGGGCTAGTCACGTCAAGTGTACAGAGTGAAATCATGAAACAGACGGCCGAGCCGACAACTATGGCAAACTCCAGGCGCGTGGTCTTGCTTGGAGCATCTATTGGGCAGGAGTGGAATTTGCCCGAGCTTCCCCAGCGCATGAACGAGCGGCGTTACACATTTGAAGCATTGCAGGCGTGGGAATATGACAAGTCGGAAATCGTGGAAGAGACTCTGATGCGTCCGGCGCGGAAATTCCGTCCTACACGCAGCTACTTGAGCGGATTCTTTCGTCCATCTCCTCAGCCGGCTGATGTGATAATTTTGAAAGAGTGCTCGTCATACTTTCCGAGCGACTTACACCGCAATAAAGAACTGATTCAACACTGGGTGCAGGAGATCAGGCAGAAGAACATCACCGCCATGTTGGCCACGGTTGTACCGGTCACACGAGAGCGGGCGCAGCGTAACCCTGGGAAGCAAGAGGGAATTCGCGAGTTCAATGACTGGGTGCGCGAATATGCACAGCAGCAAGGCTTGCCTTTGCTCGATCTGGAGCGGGCGCTAAGAGCGGATAACAAGGAACGATATCTTCGGGACGAACTTACGAGTGGCGATGGATCGCATTTGAATCGCAAGGCATATGATATTCTCGATAAGCTGCTGATCGAATCCATTTCGACACAATCTGCCACGCGTTGATCCGAAGAGGGTATGTGAACTCTGTCACCGCACACGAACGGGTCGCGCTTTCGATAGCGGATCGATACACCGTGCATCGGGCGACGGTTGAAGAATTCCTGGAGAGCCGGATTTCCTGGAATCGCCTGGTTTCGGGAATGCGGTTTGCTTCGCCTTTCTGCACGTGGGAGTGGATATTGACGTGGTGGGAGCATTTCGGAGCCCAGTTTGAACTGGTTCCGTTGTTCGTCGACGATGGCGTTCAGCTCCGCGGTATCCTCCCGCTTTTCAGACGCCATAGTTCGGTCTCCAGTCGGTGGCTCAAAGGCGACACGCTGGATTATTGCGGGGCTACGGAACTGCATCCGGATCACCTGGATATCATCTGCGCGCCGGAAGATGCGCCGGCCTGCGCCGCGGCGGCGCTCGATTATATTGCCACCTGCCTGCCGGGATGGACGCAGACGCGATTGCCGATGCTTGCCGAGGACGGTGTTTTGTTCCGTGTCTTGCCGCTTTCCTCCGGAAAGCTTCGATTCGCTGTTCGCCAGGCGGCTGTGGCACCCTATGTTGTACTCACCGGCAGTTTCGAGGAGTACTTGGCCAGGTTGCCAAAAAAGGATCGTTATAAGATTAAAAGTCCGAGAAAGAAGTTTCTTGAGGAAGGCAAGTTGCGCTATTCGGCCTTCGAGCCGGCCGAGTTCGAAACGGCGCTGCGCAAGCTGTTTGAGCTTCATGCGATGCGCGCCGACGCGAAGGAAATTACCAGCACCTTTGGGCGACCCAGTGTCTTTGAGTTTCACCGTGCGTTGCTCCAGCGGCTGAATCCAAACGACGTTATGCTCAGATGCCTGAAGGATGAGGCGAAAATCGTCGCGATGTTGTATGGCTTCCGGTGTGGTAATCGAATATTTTTCTATCAGTTTGGGTACGATCCTGAGTGGTCGTGGGCGTCACCCGGCTACATTCTCGTGAGTGAAGCGATACGAGAGGCATTCACGATGGGTTGCGTGGAATTCAATTTCCTTCAAGGGGACGAGCCATACAAACATGCATTTACACGCGAAGTGCGTACGTTATTCGATTGTTACATTTACAACGCCACATTCTCAGGTCGATTGGCACGCCATACGTTTGAGCTACGTGAACGCGTCAAGGCGGTAGTCCGTCGTGGTGACGAAGCGCGCTAATTGGTCCGCATGAACCGCATTCATTGGTACATGATGACTGGATCGTGCCTGGCTCTAGAGCATTGCAGGAGGGTGGTGACCAATGGCTGAAATCTTGTTTTGGTCTGCGATCGGATTCATTGCATTTACCTACATAGGTTACTCGCTGTTGATTCTTGTGTTGTCGCGCCTCGTGCAAAACCCTGTTAAACGAAGCCCCATCGAGCCCAGGGTTACGTATTTGATTACGGCCTACAACGAGGAGAAGAACATTGCATCGAAGCTTGATCAGGTTCTGACGCTCGATTACCCACGGGACAAGCTTGAAATTATTGTAGCTTCCGACGGATCGACCGACCGCACAGACGAGATTGTTAAGGGCTTTGCCAATCGCGGAGTGAGACTGGTCCACGTGGAAGGGCGCGTGGGCAAGACGGAAACGCAGAATCAGGCCGTCAAGCAGGCAAGCGGTGAAGTTGTGATCTTCTCTGATGCAACGACCCGCTACGAGCGCTCAGCAATCCGTAATCTTGTGCGTAACTACGCAGACCCTTCAGTCGGAGCAGTGAGCGGGCGCTACGAATACTACAATCCGACGGGAGCCGCCATCGGGTTGGGCAGTATCTTGTTCTGGAAGTACGAAAACATGATCAAAACGATGCAGACCAATATCCGGACGATCACAGGATGTTGCGGCTGTATCTATTCGGTACGGCGCGAGGCGTATACACCGCTACCGGCAGATATTATCAGTGATCTCGTCGAGCCGTTAATGGTGTTGAAAAAGGGTTACCGCATTGTGTTCGAGCCCCAAGCCATCGCCTACGAGGAAACCACCGAAAAAAGCAAGGAAGAGTTTAATATGCGCGTACGCGTCATCACGCGTGGCATGCGCGGATTGCTTTACATGAAAGTGCTGTTCAACCCGTTTCATTACAGCTTCGTGGCGTTCCAACTGTTATCCCATAAGGTGCTACGTTGGTTTATCCCGATGTTCCTCGCGCTCGCATTGGTTTCCAACCTGTTCCTGGTAGGCATTCCTTTTTACAACGCAACCTTGGCGCTTCAATTCGCATTTTACGCGTTGGCACTGATCGGGTTTGTCGCAGAAAAGCGCAACATCCTGGCCGGGCCATTGACCATCCCGCTCTATTTTGTGACTGTCAATTTGGCGTCAGTGGTCGCCATGTACCGAATCTGGAAGGGCCATAAAGCGGTCACGTGGGAAACGGTGAGAAAATGAAGATGCTCAAGTTGCTGTTCATTACTCAGGAGGATCCGTTTTACGTACGGTTGTTCTTCGAAGAGTTTTTGGCGCATTACCCGCGCCTGGATGAAATTGCCGGTGTGGTGATTGCGCCGACCATGGGAAATAAGGGCCTCTCCAAGCTTGTGTGCCAGATGTATGAGTTTTATGGGCCCATCGACTTTGTGCGAATGGGGCTGCGCTATGTTTATTATAAGTTGATGAGCCGGCTGGCGGGTGTATGGCGAACGCGCCGATTCTATTCCATTCGACATGTGTGTGAGCATTATCATATTCCGGTCTTGGAGGCGCAGAACATCAACGACGCGGCCTTTCTAAGATCAATCGACACTTTGGGAATCGATCTGATCATCTCTGTGGCAGCACCGCAGATTTTTCGAGAAGCGCTGCTGGCCGTCCCCAAGCAAGGCTGTATCAATATCCACAACGCCAAACTTCCAAAGTATCGCGGCATGTTGCCGAACTTCTGGCAAATGTACTATGGCGAGAAAGCGGTCGGGACGACGATCCACCGAATCAATGCCAAGCTGGATGACGGCGACATCCTTTTGCAGCGCGAGAGTCCTATCGAGCCGGGCGAGACCCTGGAGGCGCTGATACGGCGCACCAAGAGACTCGGCGCGCGGTTCATGATTGAGGCGCTGCAGAATATTCGCGAGGGACGAGTTGAGCCGCTTCCCAACAATGCAGCGGAGGCCACCTACTTTAGCTTTCCCACGAAGGCGCAAGTGCGCGAGTTTAAGGCGAAAGGTTACAGGTTGATTTGATGATCAGGAATATAACGTGACGCGACGGATACGAATCACTTATGTGATCGACGTTCTCGATACGGACCTCGCTGGTACGGAGAGCCAGTTGATTATGCTGATCAACGGGCTGGACAAGACGCGGTTCGAGGTCCGTTTACTGTGCTTCCAGGATCATCCCTGGTTCAAGGCACACCGCGATTCGCTGGAATGCGATACGACGATAATTGAAATCTGCCAATTCAAGCGGTTGTCAACCTATCGCAACATCCTCAAGCTGTTCGGACATTTCCGCCGTACTCGGCCGGACATCGTGCATACATTCTTCCCGGTGGCGAACATCTTCGCAGTGATCGCTGCTCGTCTGGCAGGTGTACGCAGTGTCGTCTCGAGCCGCCGCGATTATGGCGAATGGATGACGGCCCGTTACCTGGCATTTACCAAATTAGCGAACCGGTTCGCGCGCAGGATTGTCGCCAATTCGCACAGTGTCAAGGCCTTGACCGTCGAAGCCGAAAAAGTAGCTACCGATAAGGTCGATGTGTTTTACAACGGGATAGACGTCACAGCGTTTGACGACATGAATGTGAATTGGGAGCTTAAGCAGAGACTCAATATTCCGAAACAGAACAAGGTGGTCGGCATCGTAGCCAACTACCGGCCGATGAAGCGTCACGATACTTTCCTACTCGCCGCGCGTGAGGTGCTACGGGTTCGTAGCGACGTGGATTTTCTCTTCGTGGGCGGAGGGGGGCCAACAGAATCAGACACTGTGGCGTTGGGAAAATCCCTCGGTATAGCCGAGAAGTTGCATTTTGTCGGTTCGCAGACGGATATTGTTTCGTATCTTTCGATCATGGATGTTGGCGTCAATTGTTCCGAACGCGAAGGCTTGTCAAATGCAGTTATGGAATACATGGCTGCCGGCGTACCCAGCATTGTGTCGCAGAGCGGCGGCAATCCTGATCTCATCACACACCAGCAACACGGCCTTACCTTTCCAATAGGGGATTACCGAGCCCTGGCAGATGGAATTTGTACATTACTGGATAACGAAAAAATGAGGGAAGAGCTTCGGCTCGCGGCCAAGAAGCGGACTCGGGGGGAGCTGACGGTTGCAGCCATGTTGGCGAACTACGAGAAATGGTACACAGCCATGATAGAGACAACGGCATGAAAATGTTGTCTCGAGTGCTTACGTTTCTCAGCAAGGGCACACGCTATGTCAAGGCGCGTCTCTGGACGCAGCAGACCTACATCATCTTCGAGAAGAAGATCGATGGGGTTGTCAGGCCAATTTCGCCGAGGATAGGTAGAATCCACTTTAGTCGAGTGGTGCACGTGACACAAAAGCATTTTCAAGCTCTCAGTTCGATAAACAAATACTTACTGCAAGCAAACTTCGAAAAAGACGTGAGGGCGGGGCATGAATGTTTTATCGGAAAGCGCGAGGACACCGATAAAATAGTTTTTTATGTTTGGACGCGCCAGCGTTCAAGTCGTGAATCAGAAGCAGGCATGTCTCCGGCCTATGTGGTAACAGATGCGAAGGAAATACATTTTTTTTCAGCATTTACCAGTGCCCCCTATCGGGGAAAAGGCATCTATCCAGCCGGGTTAAGCTATCTTGAGCAATATTATGGAAAGCTTGGATACTCTCGGCTAACCTGTTCCGTCGCTACGAATAACAAGCCGTCCTTGAACGCGATCCAGAGGCTGGATTATAGGCCTACGAGATATCGCATGATTGCTACGACGCGATTCTTCCATGAAACCAGGAGGATCATCGAGACGGCGAATAATGGTGACATGGCATTTACACATGACGAGCAGAAGGTGTTCGAGAAACGTTGAAGCGTCATAAATTATAAGTGGTCCGCGAGTGCGGTCTTGCGTGTATCGGATCGCCGAAACAGAGACGCTTCGGAGGAACAACATCGGACGGCACTACACTGGCAAGCGGGGGTATGGAATTGAATGGTATGTTAAGGCGGTTAGCGAGAAAAGCGATATACCAGGCGGCCACATGGGAGCCGTTATACGGGCAGGTCCGGAAGCGACAACTGGGTGGCAAGGCAGTGGTGTTGATGTACCATGAACTCGCCTCCGACGATGACGATGTAGAGGCGTGGACAGTCGTCAAACATAGCGACTTCATACGGCAGATGGACTATCTGCGCGACAAGTTCGATGTCGTGAATTTGTCAGAGGCTGTTGCACGAATGGCGCAGCCTTGCTCTGCGGATCGCCCCATGGCTGTCGTGACGTTTGATGATGGTGCACGTGGAAATCACGACGTGTTGCTGCCGATGGTCGAACAACTGAATTTGCCCGTTACAATATTTGTTGCCACCCGCCAAGTGCAAGACCAGAGGCCTTACTGGTTTGATCGCCTAGTCAATGCCCTTCAGGTTGAAGTGCCCGTCACCGTTTCGCTTCCTGCTGTTCTGCCAGATACCTATGTGATCAACAAGACTCGCGGGGCGAGCAACTGGGCCAAGATCGAACAACTGCTGGTAGCACTGAAAAACCTTGAACCAGTAGCGCGGGAACAGGCCGTCGATGTGATTATCGACAGCCTAGGGCAAAATATTCCACGATTACGCGGTATTGCGCCTCTTGCCATCAACGATATTAAGGAGCTCGCGAGCTCACGGTTTGTAACGATCGGCGCTCATTCCCATTGTCACAATATTCTGACGCAGCTCGATCACACGGCGGTGCTAGAGAGTGTGTTGCGGTCAAAGGAATTGCTCGAGTCGTGGACCGGACGTAATGTGGTCTATTTTGCCTACCCAAATGGAGACTACAATGACTCGGTGATCTCTGCAGTTGCGGCAGCAGGGTTCGAGGCAGCTGTGACGACTGTGCCGCGGCCATGGGTGAGTGGAGAGAATGCCTTTGCATTGCCGCGAATTGGGGTGGGGCGCTACGACTCGCTCGATGTATTTAAGGTAAGACTGGTAGGTGGGATAGGGCACTTTCTAAACTAGATGCACCACTAGTGAGATCAGGCAACGAGGAAACCGGCTAGCATGAAGAACGGCTTGTCCTTTGATGTAGAAGACTGGTTTCAGGTAGAGAATCTGCGCTCGGTGTTTCCGCGTGAACACTGGGATGCGCAGCCGCTGCGGGTCGAGGCCAGCACGCGCAGGATACTTACGCTGTTGCGGGCGAGCCAGACGAAGGCGACATTCTTCTTTCTCGGTTGGGTTGCCGAACGGTGTCCGCAGCTCGTCAGGGAGGTCGACCGTGAAGGTCATGAGGTGGCCTCACATGGATACGACCATGAGCTTGTTTACAACTTGACAGCGGAGTCGTTTCGCGTAGATATCCGCCGCTCCAAACGGCTGCTGGAAGATATCATCGGAAAGCCTGTATGGGGTTATCGCGCACCGAGTTTCTCGATCGTGCGTGACTCGATGTGGGCCATCGATGTATTGAAGGACGAGGGGTTTATCTATGACTCAAGCGTTTTCCCGGTTTCCTTTCACGATCGCTACGGATTTTCTGAGGGTGGAACTCTCCCTTTTCGTTGGCCAAACGGCCTGTTGGAGATACCGCTGGCGGTCTACAAATTCTCTAAGTTCAGCCTCCCGGTCGCGGGTGGAGGGTACTTCCGGCTGTTTCCCTATGCCTACTTCAATTTTCTGCTGCGGCGTTTGAACACCAAACGCAATCCATTCACGTTCTATCTTCATCCGTGGGAATTCGACCCAACGCAGCCACGGGTGCAGGTTCCGCCGTTCTTACGTTTCCGTCATTACGTCAACTTGCACAGAACAGAGAAGAACCTGTCGCGCCTGCTTTCGGACTTTTCGTTCGAGCGGCTCGCGGTTGTGTACCGCGTCGCCGAAATGGCCAATTCGTAACCGGCCAGCCAGGCGTGGGTATATGCGAATAACTTTCATTATTGATCACTTCTCTCATGCGTTGGGCGGCACTGAGAACCAGCTCGAGAAGCTGATTCAGGGTTTGTCAACAGAATTCGAGATCGAGCTGATTTCCTTCCGTCCCAGTGAGTGGCTCGTAACCCGGGGCCGCGATCCTGGTCGTCGCGTCAGCGTATTCCAGATCAATAACTTCAGGCGTTCGTACACCTATTGTAACTTTCTCCGCTTGATACGACATCTTCGGGAAACTAAACCGGATGTTGTGCACACTTTTTTTCCTGTCGCAAATATTCTCGGTGTTATGGCTGCGCGCCTCGCAGGAGTTCGCAACATTGTGGCGAGCCGGCGGGATTATGGTGAGTGGATGAGCAGGCGTTACCTGCTTATGTCGCGCTTTGCCAATCTCTTTGTCGATCGGATCGTGACCAATTCTAATCAGGTTAAACGACTCACCGAACAGGTCGAGAAATATCCTGGAAACAGGATTATTGTTATTTACAACGGCATTGACTTGGGAGCCTTTCACCGTAGCACGCCAAATATCGAGATCAGGCGCAAGCTGCAAATCCCTGATGGCAAGAAAGTGATCGGCTTGATCGCAAATTACCGACCCATGAAGCGACACGAAACCTTCGTGCACGCCGCCAGAGACATAATACAGGAGCGCGACGATATTGATTTCGTCATCGTGGGTCAGAACGCGGTACCCGGAGAGCCCAAGAAGGCGATTCAGCAGCTCGTGACGTCACTGGGCATCGGGCAGCGCGTGCATTTTGCACACGCAGATGGCAACGTGCAGGACTTCCTTTCCTTACTTGATGTCGGTGTCAACTGCTCGGAAGGTGAAGGCCTTTCCAATGCCATTATGGAATACATGGCCGCGGAGATTCCGTGCGTGGTATCCAGCAGTGGCGGAAATCTTGACTTGATTGCCGACGGTGTCAACGGGCACACGTTCTCGCTGGGGGACCATCATGCACTCGCGAAAAATATTTTACATATTGTCAATGACGAGGCGGCGCGTCTACGTTTCACACATAAGGCAAAAGAGAAATTGTGCAAAGAGATGAGTCTGGAAAACATGATCGCACAATTTACGCAATTATATCGGTCCTTGGGAGGGGTGCCATGCTAAGGCTGTGCGGTGCTAAAGAACGATAGGATTCGATTTCTCCGAGAGATGTGACGTGGAGACAGAAGCGCGCCAAGGCCGGTCACGTACATATCCGGGCAAAACAAGATATACTATAATTTCTGCCGTTATTAGTTATGGACAGATTGGATGTTCCCAAGCCGTATGACATAGCAGAATCAGCGCATCGCAGCGTACACACAATTGGTTGAGGGGCCATGAGAATTAATGAAACGATATTGCTGGCCTTAGCCCGCAAGCCAGGCGGGCAAGTTGATACAGCTGAGCCAGTGGCACATTCGAACGCACCTACAGATCCTCTTGAGCTTCTTCGCGCAAAATATCCGAACTTTCATCAGCTTGTGTGGCGCAAGCGCGTTGTTGATTTCGGTTGCGGCCTGGGACAACAGGCCGTGGCCCTGGTGCAAACCGAAGAATGCGATGTTCTTGGCTTGGATACAAACAGCAAGACGCTTGAGAAAGCCAAGCAGTACGCGAAAAGCCTGCAACTGCCGAGTGGGCGCCTCGAGTTTCAAGAGCGCGCGAGTCGTGACATGATGGGCACGTTTGATGTCGTCATCTCACAGAATGCAATGGAGCACTACCCCGATCCTGCTGCGATTCTTCAAGAAATGCAGCGTTTAGTGAAACCAGGGGGAAAGCTGCTTATTACCTTTGGCCCTCCGTGGTTTGCACCTTATGGGAGTCATATGGACTTCTTCTGTAGTGTCCCCTGGCTCAATCTCTTGTTCTCCGAGAGAACCGTTATGGCAGTTCGCGCGCGCTACCGAAATGATGGCGCTGTCCGCTACGAAGACTGCGAGTCGGGTCTGAACAAGATGAGTGTCGCCAAGTTTTCGCGTGTCGTAGCGGCCAGTGGGCTTAAGATGGAATATTACCGTTACGATTGTATCAAGGGTCTTAATTTCCTGGGCAAGCTCCCACTTCTACGCGAGCTGTTTATTAATCACGTGACCTGTGCACTGACTGTACCTTGAGGGGGATGCACTACGACAGTAGACGGGCGAAGCGCACTCGCAGCGGTGCAGCGGAATACGCAGCACGCTGAGTCGCAAAAGGCATTTGATGAGCGAGTTCCACTTCACTGTTGTTCCCTACGATACCTGTGTTGATGAGGTTATCGCATTCCGCAATGCGAATCGTGTACTTGCGCGCGATCGGCATTACTTCGAATGGCGCTATCAGCATCGCCCCTGCCAGCAATCGGCGATGATCGTGTGGGGAATCGACAGCCATGGCCGAAAGGTGGCGGCGGCCTCCATCATTCCGCACGACTTCTACGTCTTGGATGGTGTGTATCCAGTCGGAATGCTGGGAGATATCTCGGTCGCTCCGGAGTGCCGTGGTCACGGAATCGCGACAAAACTGCTTCAGTTCTTGCAGCAGGAGTCGACCTTTCAGTCATTACGTGCATGCATCGTACTGCCGAATGATGAGGCCGCTCGCCCCTTAGAGCGGGCGGGCTGGGTCAGTGTCACGTCTATTGCGCGGTTTGTGAAGATAATCGATCTTGGTCCAAGATTGCAGCACTGGTTTGGCAGATGGAGGCCTGTGATGGTGGCCGCGCACGCGATCAACTTCCTTTCGAGGTTTGTATCCATGGACGGCTGGGGTCGTCATCGTGCGTCATACCAATCGACGGAAATCAGCGAGTTCGACCAAGATTTCGATGAGCTCTGGTGTGAGATCCCAAAGCACGGCAGGATTATGGCGCTCCGCAACCGTGATTATTTGAGTTGGCGTTACCGTGAGCATCCGACGGTAGATTATAGAATATTCACTATTCGCCAAGCACAACGGCTTCGTGGGTATATCGTATTCCATGTTGATGCAGAGGTTGCAGTGATCGATGATTTCCTTGTCGCTGAAGTCGCAGCAGGCGCATGGATGATCAAGGAGTTCTCGGATCATGTTAGGCGTGCAAGGCTCGCGTCAGACATCCATGTCCGCTATAACGCTGATAGTTTTCTCGCGCTACCTTGGGCACGATTCGGGTTTGTGCGCAGGCCTGATACTCAGCGGTTTATGGTTAGTGAGCCTAAAGCAGACAGGCACCCTTCGCTTCCCTTTGACGGGATCCACAGCTTCGTCACTGCAGGCGACAAAGACGTTTGAAAGAACGTGTCGGCGCACAAACGGCCAGCGTATGCCGCCTGTCCTCAAGTCGGCAAGACCGACGGAGTCTGGGTATGGCCAAGACAGTTCTGGTGTTAGATGCGCGTCCGGGTTAGAGCCGAACGAATGACTTGCTCATACTTTGAGGCAGCGTCGGTCCAGGAGTAATGGGAAAGCGCGTTTTGGCGACCGTTTGCGCCGAGCCGCTGTTGAAGACCGCTATCGCCGAGCAACCTCAGTACTTCCCTGGAGAAGGCATCGGGTGTCTCGGCAATCAAAAGGTTGGTTTCATGCTCGCACTTGATCCCTCGTGCCGCCAGCGGCGTGGCAACGACAGCCTGACCAAGAGCCCAAGCCTCGAGTACCTTGTTCTTGATGCCTGAGCCTGACACCATCGGAGCGATGGAGACTTCCGCCGAAAGTATATGTGTCCGAATGTCGGGAACGAAGCCGATGACTTGCACATTCCGATACTGTTCCCACATGTGTCGAAGATCATCCGTGAGTAACTTTCCGATCACCACCAGGCTGGCATCGGGTCGTTGTCGCTGTATGTCATGCCAGCAATGCCGCAAGAACCAGGTCACGGCGGCCTGATTGGGTGGCCAGTTAAGACTGCCGGTAAAGATGATGCGGCCGCTGATCTTCGGTACCAGTTCAGATGGTTGAAAGAAGTCGCAATCAACGCCGTTGCTGATGGTAAAGGTGTGAGGATTACCTGAGAAACGTTTTATATTCGCGCTATCTTCGTTGCTCACTGTAACCAAGGCGCTGCATCGAGCAAGATACCGGCGCGCAGCGATCACGGCTGCGACCAGATGTTTCAGCGTAGCCACCTTGAGTTCGCCTGCACGGATCTGGCGCCATAAGAACAGGATCTCCGAGTCGACAATATCAAGCACTCGTGGAACAGTTCCTTGCAATAAACCGAAATATGGGGCGAGGTCATACCCGAAACCGATTACCACATCGGGACGGTAGTCGGCAAGACATTGCCGCAACCAGGCAAGTTTCTCCGGAGTGGCCCCATAGTACCGGGCGACGCGCGTTACTTGATTAGATAACGGAGTGGATGTTGATGGGACAGTACCAGATTTTTCTGCAGCATAACTGCTGAAAGGCAGAAAGTAATCGGACAAATCTGGACCGTAACTTCTATCGAGCACAAACGCCTGAATATCATTGCGCTCCAAAAGGCCGTGCAGCATATGATGAATGACGAGATGCAAGCCCGCGTGCACCGGAATCGGCAACTGATTGAGAACGGCGGCAATTCTGATACGTGATGACATTGGCGTAATGGTGTGTGTCGATGAGTTCAGGGTCCGGCACGTCTTGCGCGCCATCGCCCATACATTTCCGTGCCGAGGCGCAAGATTGTATCCCGTAGTCGACGGTTTAGGGATAGGACGATTAGCGCATAGCACGCGGTGATCGCGAAGGACTTGAGAATCAACGATATGAATAAGTTCGGGTGCTCAAGATGGATCACCAGGAAAGCGGATAGCGCCGCAGCACCGACGTAGATTGCTAATGAGCGCAAGGGCCACTGGACACGGAGCAGATTGCGGGAGAAGGCGGTGATGAGCACGGTTAGGATCAAATACGAGGCGACGGTGGCGTACGCCGCGCCAAGTATGCCGTAGGATGGAATGAGGACAAGGTTGATCAGAATGTTAATCAGCGCGCAACCGAGTGTCAGTAGGGCAATCGTTTTTGTCCGCTTAACGAGGTAAAAGCCGGCACACGTGATATGCGTAGTTCCGTACAACATGACGCTGATGATCACGAAAGGTATTACCGAGGCCGCCGCAGAAAACTTCGGTGTTGCCAGCAGGGTGATAAGTTCATGGCTTGTGACGGACACACCGACAATGATGAGAACAGCCAAGGCAAGATAGTAATTCAGAAAGACGTTGAGGAACTCAGCGGTTTTACGGGGGCCGTCGGTTTCCCAGATTTTTGTGTAAATCGGAAAGATAGACATCCACAAGGGGGCGGTGACCAGTCCTTGAACGTATGTGGCAAAATTATATCCAACGGAATAGATGCCGACCTGGGCCGAGCCGAGGAAATGTCCAATCAAAAACCGGTCGGCATAGTCGTTAACGAGCGAAGACATCTCAAAAAGAAGCAATGGCATGCCAAATACCAGGAGTTGACGGCCAACCGAAGGTGAGACCAGGCGGGCACTGAAGAACCCGCGACGCACAAAATACAGGCCGAGTAATAGCACCATAACGGCCTCGAAGGCGATCACGCCTACGATATATCCCTTGAGGCCGCCAAGCAGAACCACACAAGCAAGAATGCCGGTGGTGACGGAGCCAACACGCAATAAGAGGCCTACCAGGCTTAGGGTCAATACTTTTTCCTCGGCGCGCAGAAACGCGGTAAGAAGATCGCGCACGTCACCGACAAGAATTGGCAGGCCAGCGAAGAGCAATACTGTCGTCAGTACGCGTCCAAAGTAATCGCTAAGGAAGAATATGGCGATGGTATAGACAATGGCGATACCGAGCCCCATGACGACACTGATTCCGATTGCGCTGGAGTAAAGTTTTCGACGGTTATCGTCTTCGGCGTCCGCAACACCGGCGTACGAACGAATGAAGGATGTTGGGATGCCGCACTTCGCCAATGACAACAGGATTGATACGGTTGCGTTGAAGAGTGCTAGGTTGCCGTATTCCTCAACCGACAGGATTCTGGTAAGGATTGGGAACGATATAAGGGATACCGCCATCCCCACTCCTTGGAACAGGGTATAGAGCGAGCCTTGGGAAAATGCACGACGGAGGGCTGACACGAGTTAGCTTTTCGTCATATGGTTGGTGGGTTGGGGTAGTCTTTGATTGATCTACACCTTTTTCGCTAGCAAGCTGGTGAAAATCCAGCCGTGCCTCTTTCGCCACGTCCATGGTGAGCAGGTGTTACGGCTCTTCTGACTCGTAAAGTAGTCGAAGCCTTTGAAGTGGAGTTGAAGCGACTCGGCGTCCGCGATTATTGGGGGCGGCGCGAAGCATACAGATGATTCGGGATTCTCCAGGGTTTTTGCCGGACAATTGAATTTTGTGTTTTCTGTCCATGCAGTATTGCGCCGGCACATGATGCACCCAGTTTCCTTGGATTAGCATCGGCCTAGGTTTTGCAACATTGTAGTAAAACGCGGGTACCAGCGCCACGGGGTGTCTCTTCCAAGTTAATTCGGAATTCGGCGTGAGATTCTTTTGATATGGGTCTGAACAATTAGTGACAACATCAGCATTGATTCTTCAAGCGGTGCACTGATCAGGAATTGGCGACACGACTGTGTTGTGCACTACCACATTGGCAGTTGCCACACTCAACATCACAAGTTATCCGGCGTTTTCTCACAGATTCTGCAATGTGTCCCGGAGTTACATGGTTCCCACGTTTGGTGCAGAAGGTGGTTTGAGGATTGGATCGCGCCACTACTATTTCTGAATTTTTAGTGGATTTCGGATGGATTCATCCCATCCTGTTACTATGTCTCCGCTGAAATAAATGCGCGATGATCCATAAGTCCATTCTCGCTCAGTTTGGTGCCAAGGCATCCCCTGTATGGCCCGTACCTCGGCCTTGGTTGAGCCGCGTTGGATGAAAGCCTTCCCGGTCGTAGCGGGCACAACATCAAAGCTTGCATAAAGTGGGTTATCCGGATGGCTGTCCCAGTGGGAGACACTGCCATTGATGAAATAGACGCGAGACTTGCCGTAATGCCAAGTTCCCTCCTCGGTCTTTGAGGGAATGCCCTGGATTGCGTATACCTCACCAAGCATAGAGCCAATCGTAAAGAATCGCTCAGTTGGATGTGCCATTGCCTTTTCGTCAACATCAGGCCGAGATGTGCTTTGTGCTGCGCTATCTGACAAATTGCCGGTATTGCGGTCACGTTCGGGCGGTGCATCCGGAAACCAAAGATAAAGTAAAAGGACAATAGCAGTCAGTATGGCGAACACCTTCCATTGAGCAGCTACGGGAGCGATCGAGGACGAACTGTGTGTCTGAGCATCTGCGGTTGATGCATCGACCTCCGCCGCTGCCCGAGCTGTATATTCTCGTGGCACTTGTGTTTCAGGTGACTTTATCGGAGTAGTTGGTGCAGGAGTAAGGCTGGAAGGGGTTGAGCCGTGTTTCCGATAGTAGTCAGCCAGGGTTTTGTATGCCCTGGTGATCTCCATGGTTCTTTCCTCGGCAATTCGTTGGTTTTTACTGCCCTGCTGAAAGTGATCTGGATGCCATTTCTTAAGCAAAACCTGATAGGCGTCACGAATTTCACTCCAGCTTGAGCCAGGCTGGAGTTGAAGGGTGGAATAGCTGCGTTCATATGGTTCATTCATTGGCAATACTTGCTACTTAATATATGCATTGCACGCCTGCTTGCCGAATAACTTGCCGCCCATAATATTTTGCTAGATTAACAGTTTCTAAATAATCAATAAATCTGCCGAGTGGCCGTATATGACAGAAATGACCATAACCATGGAATCGGCAAGACATAACGTACTGTTTTATGCTTATCAGGACCCGAAAAACACCCTGAAAGTGACTAATGTAACCCATTCATGAACAATGGGTTTTGCAATTTAATCGGTGGATTTCAGGCTTAGTTAGCATTTTTGTCTGTTAATGGCAGATTCTGTTAATAGTCTTTGGAAACAAATATCTTGAAACATGTCTATATGTAATTTAACGTAATACCCTTGCGAATGGGTTCAGCACAGGGAGTTTCCATCGAAAAGGGTGGGATGCTGGTCATTCGCCGCATTAATTATATATTTAGAAATGGGGTGACTCGAACAACAGGTGTCATTATGAGTTTGCGTAGGGCATGACTTCCATACCGCATGATCACTACACATAACTCAATACACATAACACTGAGTCTGCATTGCCTCCGAGTTTCATCAACACACATCGATAAATTTCTTCGACTAGATACGAGGAAGAAATGCGTAACTTTTTTCTAATTGCAGGGGTAATCCTTTCCGCATTTCTTGGAACAGGTTGTACCGAAACGACGATTCCAGATAGGACGGAGAGCCAGATAAATTTATCCTCGACGCAAGAAGAAGAATACCGGATTGGCGTGGATGACCGGCTACAGGTCACGGTATGGCGGAATCCTGAGCTTTCGGTCACGGTACCCGTCAGGCCCGACGGCAAGATCTCAGTTCCGCTGATTGGCGATGTCTCGGCAGGGGGAAATACCGCCGAACAAGTTGCCGCCTCGATCACGAAGAAGCTGACGACCTATATTCGTGAACCGAATGTGACCGTTATGGTGGTGGAACTTCACAGCCATGAGTTCATTTCACGAGTGAGGGTGACCGGCGCAGTACGTACTCCGCGTTCTATGCCATACCGCCAAGGCATGACAGTTCTGGACGCCGTCCTGGAGGCCGGCGGCGTCACCGATTTCGCAGCGCCGAACCGGGCCAAGCTTTATCGCAAAGGAAAAGACAAAACAGCTGTGATCAACGTCGAACTTGACGACATCCTTCAAAAGGGGAAGTTGCAAACGAACTACAACCTGAAACCAGGCGATGTCGTGACTGTCCCTGAGCGCATGTTCTGAACTGCATCGGTAACTGCTAATGGCACTAATGGCGACCATCCATCCCGAACATCTCAGCAAACTGCTTGTTAGCGAGATATTCAATTCGCGCAAGATTGTTGTGGGCGTCTTTGTCTTCGTAGTGCTTTCGCTTCCGATGATTGGCCTCGTCTGGCCAAAGGGTTATGTGGCCTCGACCACGATCCTGGCGGAAGAGAAAAATATCATTCAGCCTCTGATGCAGGGCGCCGCAATTAGCACCGATGTTGCGGATCGTTCCCTTCTCGCCAGAGAAACGATTTTTAGCAGAAAGGTCATGACTCAGCTTCTTGCAGATACCGGCTTGCTGAGGGAAGGTTCCTCGCCCGAAGAGCAGGATAAGCTGTTCAAGAAATTGATGAAGCAGACGAGTGTCAACAATGTCAGCAGAAGCATCATCAAGATCGAATATCGCGATGAAGACCCGGAACGCGCATTTTTGACGACCAAGCGCTATGCGGAGCTATTCATCGAAGAAGCGCTCGGCAACAAGGCCACCGAAAGTCAGGCTGCTTTTGACTTCATCGAAAATCAGGTGCAGGAATACCACAATAAACTTGTTCAAGCGGAAGATCAGCTCAAGGAATTCCGTTCGTCGAATGCTGATGCGCTTCCGGGATCGGACACCGATATCAGTACAAGGTTGAGTGCCCAGCAGGCGCGCATCGAGCAGGCCATGCAGGAACTCAGTGAAGCGGAGATCAAGAAAACTTCCCTTGAGAAGCAGCTCTCGGGCGAGGCGGAAGTCGCGACCACCCTGTCACGCGAAGGACAGTATCGGGCACGTATTGCAGAACTGCAGTCGCAGATCGATACATTACGACTCAGTTATCATGATACCTATCCGGACATTGTTCGGCTGCGCCATCAGATTAATGACTTGAATGAATCGATTGCCACAGACCGGAAGCAGCGTGAAGCAGCCAAGGCGAGTGGCCGTGTGGTTGTTGATGACAGCGTTATCAATAACCCCATGTACCAGCAGCTCAAGCACGATCTCTCGCAGACCCAAATCAATATTGACACCCTAAACGCGCGCATCGCCGAGGCCAAGCATCAGATGAATAGTGCGCTTGAGCGAGGCAAGCGCGTACTTGGCGGTGAGGCCACACTTGCCGAACTTACACGAGACTATCAGGTTAACCGTGACATCTATCAGGACCTCTTGAAGCGCAGGGAAAATGCGCGAGTGTCCATGAATATGGACAGGGAAAGGCAGGGGCTCACATTCAGGATTCAGGAACCGGCAACATTGCCGCTCAATCCAAATGGATTGCTATTTAAGCATTTTATTGTTGCAGCACTGGTGCTTGGCGTACTGATTCCTATAGCGCTCGTGTATGCCAAGTTAGAGCTCGACCCTAGGATTCGAATCGGCAGCGTGGTCACAGAACGCTACAAGCTACCGCTGCTTGCCGTAGTCCCCCGTCTCTGGCCACCGATCGAAGTTCAGGCGACCCGCCGTGAACTACAGTGGTTGAGCCTGATTATCATGGGGGCCCTGCTGATCATGGCGCTGATTGCCACATTACACACACACCGTGTGATCTAACTATGAGCAAGATCGAGAAAGCCCTGCATCGCGCCCGCAACGAGAAAGGTCTGGTTGTCGTAGATAGCAAAAAGCGGACCGGCGAGCCTGATCAAGTATCCAGCCAGAGCCGCGATCTGGTAATGCCGAAAAATACCGCCGCTGAACCGAAATCGCGTGCAGATTCTGCAGCGGCAATCGCGCTTATGCACGAACCGAGTCTGCGCGATAAGTCCGATCTCACGCTGCAGCGCATCATTCACCCGGAGATGGCCGAGAACAGCACAGTCAAGGCCTTCCGCGATATACGCACACAGATACTGCAGAAGACACAAGGACAGAACGCTATCATCATGGTCACCTCCGTGACGGTCGATAGCGGTAGCACATTTGTCACGACGAATTTGGGCGTGGCGTTCGCATTCGATGCTGGCAAGACAGCGCTCCTTGTGGACTGCAATCTGCGTAAACCGGGCTTACAAAGGCTTATTCCGGGCAGCGCACCATTGGGGATCACCGACTACCTCGAGAAGGAGGATCTGGATATCGCTGGTATCATTCACCCAATAGGAATAGAACGGCTGCGAGTTATTCCCGCTGGTGGCCAGCGCGAGATTCCAAGTGAATATTTCACATCGACCAGGATGAAACAGATGCTGCACAGTATTCGACAGCGTTACGCCGAACGTTTCATTTTCCTCGATGCCCCGCCGATGAGTGAAACCGCTGATACTCAGATTCTTGCGGAACTCTGCGACTACATCGTGCTGGTTGTGCCATATGGCAAAGTCACGAACGGTCAGGTTGAGACTTGTATCAAGTCACTCGATAACAAAAAGTTGCTCGGCGTAGTTTTCAATAACGAACCGAATTTGCCAAATCTTGATTGGAAGAAATTGTGGAGGACGCCGTTCGAACCTTTGCTGGATTGGCTGTTTCGGTTAACCAGAACTACAAGAAATGCGGCGCAGAGAAAATAGAACACTCAGTATTGTTCATAAGTCAGGTTCGGCGCTTTTCCTCAGCCTTCTGGTTACTGGCCATTCGATGCAGGTTTCTTATGCCGGCGAGTTGGCATATGGTTTCGGTTATGTCGGTGAGTTCAGCGATAACATACGACGTACCCCGACAGATCAGCAAAGTGAATTTATCAATTCTTTGATCGCGGGGGCTGCCTACCGTGAGAATGGCCCGGAACTTGACGCCCACCTGGTTGCACAGGTTGATTACCGCGATTATATGAACGACACATATAACGACGGCCCGCTCTTTTATGCCGATGCGTCTCTGCTCTGGAGAATCTCACCGCAACGGTTTGATTGGGTGTTTGAAGATCGCGCTGATCAGCTTACGCGCGATGTAACGCTACCCAGTACCCCTGACAATTGGGTGAACAGCAACATATTCAGCACAGGTCCGGATTTGTACTTTCGGTTTGGGCCTGTAAACACATTAGTCTTGGGGATGCGTTATGGCCGCGCCGCCTATAGTGATAGCAATATTGACAACAGCAGCCTTGACGCTTCGGCAAGTTGGCAATATGCCGCGAATTCGGAGATGACTTATTCGCTCAATTACCTGTCCCATGATGTAAGGTATGTAGACGATGTTCTGAATGACAATTTCACGCACCAAGATGTATTCGTCGAAATAAATAAACATAATCCCATCGCAAGCTTTCTGTTGGATCTCGGTGTTACTCGGATTCAACGGGATCAAGTGGGCGAGACAAGAGGAAATCTTGTGCGCTTGTCCTGGACAGAACAACTTACTCCCAGATCATCGACTGGTATTCTGATTGCCAGTGAATATGCGGATGCGGGGACCGTCTTGCTCTCCACGGCCACAAGCCCGACCCAACCACCCGGTGCTTTGCCTACTCCACCAGTAACAACAGAAGTGACCACCGATCTCTTCCTCACAAAGCGCGCCGAAATATACTACGCCCGTAGTGGTAGCAGTTTTGGCCTCAATGCGAGGGTCTTCTACCGCGACATAAACTACCAAATCACACCCGAAGATCGCCTCGAAGCTGGTGGACTCATCGAAGCTATTTACAATCCACCGGGCTTAGTGACGACAACGGTATACGGTACTCACTTTGACACGCACTATCAAAGCTTTGTTCGTGACGACCGGTATAACGAGATTGGCATCCGTTTTCTGTACAGGATAAACAGAAATCTCAGTGCCGCACTGAATGGCGGGGTAGCTTGGAATTCCAGTACCGATCCGACACAGGTGTACACCGATCGACGGGTGCTGTTTTCGCTGCAATACAGCAGCGGCCCGTTGTTTACCCCCGCACGGAGATGACAGGCGACCATGTATCTTGATTTCTTCAACCTCAGAGAGTTTCCGTTCCGGCTTACGCCGGACACCGAGTTTTTGTTCATGAGCCATGTGCACGCACGTGCCAAGGCCTACATGGACTACAGTGTGTGGAACCGTGAGGGCTTCGTGGTCATCACCGGCGAGATCGGTTGCGGCAAGACCATCCTCCTCAAGAAGCTTTTGACCGAGCTGGAGGATGAGCACTTTCTGGTGGCCAAAATCTTTCAGACCCAACTCGACGAGGTCGAATTCCTGCAGGCGGTACTGGTCGAGTTCGGGCTCAACCCGTTCAACGCCAAGAAGGTTGAGTTGATCGATATGCTCAACACCTTCCTGGTAGACAGTTATCGCGAGATGAAACAGCTGGTGCTGATTGTGGATGATGCGCACAATCTAAGCCAGAAGGCTCTGGAAGAGATTCGCATGCTCTCTGGTCTTGAGACCCAGAAGGAGAAGGTCTTGCATGTCATTCTGGTGGGTCAGCCGCAACTCAATACGATGCTGGATGCGCCGGAGCTCGAGCAGCTGGTGCAGCGTGTGCGTCTGCGTTTTCACCTCCGGCCGTTAGGGGCAGACGAGACGGCCGAATATATTGCACATCGTCTCAAGGTTGCAGGCACCACACGTACAGATTTGTTTACCCCCGAGACCATGTCGGTGATTTACAAGTACACCGGCGGCGTCCCGCGCCTCATCAATACCCTCTGCGACACGGCGCTCACGGTAGCCTATGCTGACGATCTTCCCACGGTGACCATCAATGTACTCAAGGAGGCGCTCGACGAGTTACAGTGGCAGCCGTACGAGCGGCGCGCCAGTAGTAACCGGACCGGCAAGCCGGCTCCCAAGGGCGACCACTCCCAGACGGTGCGTGAGCAGGACAAGTTGATTGCCGGCATCGGCAATCGCTTGAACCAGATGGATAGCCTGGTGCCTTCGCTGTCGCTCATTTCCGACCGTATGGCGAGCATCGAGGCGCTGCTCACGAACATTGTTGCCCTCCTCAGGCAGGGTAAGACAGAGCACGAGATACCGTCGCGCAAGTCCAGCGGCAAAGAGCGTTAACCGGAAACGACTCGATGTGCGGCATTGCTGGCATTCTTAATCTTAGTACGGAACGTCCACCGGGTGAGGCCGAGCTGACGGCAATGATCACGCAGTTGTACCATCGCGGACCGGATGGCTACGGATTCTTTCACAATGCGCAGGTCGGTTTGGCGCATGCCCGTCTCAGCATCATTGATCTTGCCGGTGGGAAGCAGCCGATCCACAACGAAGATCGGTCAGTCTGGGTCAGTTTCAATGGCGAGATCTTCAATTACATTGAATTGCGTGAAACCCTGGAACAGCAAGGGCATCGCTTCTACACTCATTCCGATACTGAAGTCATCGTGCATCTGTATGAACAGCACGGAGAGGATTTCGTCCAGCATCTGAACGGCCAGTTCGCGATTGCGCTATGGGATGACTCGCGTCGGCGCCTGGTGCTGGCGCGCGACCGCGCCGGAATCCGTCCACTGTTCTATGCGCAGATGCGCAACCGGTTGGTGTTTGCCTCCGAGGTCAAGGCATTATTCGTGCACGCCGAACTCCCGCGCCGGCTTAACCACGTGGCGCTTGCTCAGGTCTTCACCTATTGGTCGCCCCTTGCACCGGCGACGGTCTTCGAAGGCATATCAGCGCTGCCACCCGGACACGTGTTAGTGGCGGAGAACGGCCGCATCCGGACGCGACGCTATTGGGACTGGTCGTTTCCGCAAGTACCACTGCCGAAGGAAAGATCGGCCGAAGAGTATGCCGAGGAACTGCGTGCACTGCTTATTGATGCGGTGCGGTTGCAACTACGCTCGGATGTTCCAGTTGGGGCTTACCTGAGCGGCGGGCTCGACTCCTCGATTATCACTTCGCTGATCAAGAACTACACGGATGTGCCGCTGCGCACTTTTTCGGTCACATTTGAAGACGCCGAGTTCGACGAGAGCGCCTTCCAGCAGGAGCTGGTGGATTATTTGGCTACCCAGCACACCGCGCTGCGCTGTACCACAGCAGATATTTGCCACGCCTTTCCGAAGGTGATCTGGCACACTGAGACACCGATCGTGCGCACCGCACCGACGCCGCTCATGCTGCTGTCCGCCAAGGTGCGCGCCGAGGGTTACAAAGTGGTGCTGACCGGGGAAGGGGCGGATGAGGTGTTCGGTGGCTACGATATATTTAAGGAAGCCAAGATTCGGCGTTTCTGGGCGCGCCAACCAAAATCGAAGATGCGCCCGCGTATCCTTGAACGGCTCTATCCCTATCTCAGGCACTCGCCCGCCTCGGGTCGGGCGTTTACCGAAAATTTCTTCAGTCAGGGCATGGAGCACAAGGATCGGGCGTTTTTTGGCCATATTCCGCGCTGGACGACAACGAGTCGTATCGCCCAGTTCTTTTCGCCAGAGATGCAGCGCGCGGTGAGTGGCTGGGATCCATACGCCAGTATCATGCAGACCCTGCCAGCGGATATTGAACGCTGGATCCCGCTCGGACGCGACCAGTATGTCGAGGCACATACGCTGTTGGCTGGCTATCTGCTCAGTTCACAGGGTGACCGTGTGGCCATGGCCAGCTCAATCGAGGCGCGCTTTCCGTTCCTGGATCACCGCGTGATCGAGTTTGGTAATCGGCTGCCGTCGCGCTACAAGCTCATGGGCCTCACCGAGAAATATATTCTGAAGAAGTCCATGGCCGGATTGTTGCCAGAATCCGTGCGCACGCGCACCAAGCAACCCTACCGTGCGCCCGACAGCCAGAGTTTCTTCCGCAAAGGTGTGGCGGCGGATTATGTCACCGAGCTCTTTAGCGAGCGGCGCTTACGTGAGGCCGGCTATTTCGATTCGCGCGTAGTGGCCAAGCTTTTTGAGAAGTGTCGCAGCGGGCGCGCCATCGGCTTCGCCGACAACATGGCGTTCGTCGGAATCCTTTCCACCATGCTGGTGGATGAGATGTTTGTGCGTCACGCTACTGCGCAGAGCACGCAGAATATGGTCTGGAACGCTGCGGCCATGCAGCATCCGGCGGACGGAACTACTTGTTGATTGTACGCAGTGCGGCAAATATAAGATATTTTCGATGAATGCAGAGAGGGGAATATGTCTTTAGAACAGAAGGTACGGTCCTATATATTAGAGAGTTTCCTGTTTACGGATGATCAGTCCGTTCTGGATAATGCCGATTCCTTGATGGGGAAGGGGATCATCGACTCAACCGGCACCCTCGAGCTCATCAGTTTTCTGGAGGAGCATTTCGGCGTCAAGGTCGAGGACGAGGATATGGTTCCGGAGAATCTCGACTCAGTAAACAAGATCATGGCTTTCCTGCAACGCAAGCAAGTCAGTCACTGAGGTTCGTCATGCCACTGTCGCTCACCCTGCGTCTGCAAGAAAGCGCCATGTGCCGCCCGGATGCCGAGGCGCTGGTGCACGGCGAGCAGCGGCTGAGCTATCGTGAGCTGTGGCAGCAGGTGTTGGCGGTAGCCGCGTTCCTGCGCAACCAGGGACTGGAGCCTCGGGCACGGGTGGCGCTGTTGCTTAACAATTCCACGGCCTATGTCTCAGCCTACTATGGTGTGCTTGCGGCCGGCGGAGTTGTGGTGGCACTGAATACTGCTGCCAAGGCTGTGGATCTCAGCAACTGGCTGGCGCACTGCGATGCCAGCTGGTTGATTCTAGACGCCAGACACGCCGAGGCGGGTGCAGTCAGTGAATGGTGTCGTGGCCGAGTAAATGTGGTCGTTGTGAATGGTGCGGTGGAGGCGACACATGCCTGGCAAGATGTGTTGACGACCGAGGCCGCACCTGACGTGGTTCCAGTGACGCCGGATGCACTCGCTGCGATCATCTATACCTCTGGCACTACCGGCCGGCCAAAGGGGGTCATGCTGAGCCACGGCAATCTGACCACGAACGTTGAGTCGATACTCGCCTATCTCGGTCTTAGAAATTCCGACCGGATTCTGAATGTACTGCCTTTCTACTATTCATACGGTAACTCGGTTTTGCACACACATCTCGCCGTTGGGGGTTGTGTCGTCATTGAGGATAACCTTGCCTACCCCCACCGCGTCATGCAGCGGTTGAGCTCCGAGCGCGCCACCGGTTTCTCTGGGGTCCCTTCGACATTCGCGCTGTTGCTCAGCCGTGTGAAGCTCGAGGACTATGCACTGTCGTCGCTACGCTATCTCACCCAGGCCGGTGGGCCGATGCCGCCGGCAAACATTGAGCGCCTGCGCAAGGCTTTGCCTCAGGTGCGCCTGTTTATCATGTACGGTCAGACCGAGGCGACTGCGCGCCTCAGCTTTCTGCCACCAGAGCGTCTGCACGACAAACTCGGTTCAATCGGCGTTGCCATTCCCGGCGTCACTCTCGATGTGCGTAATGATCAGGGTGTCTCCGCAGCGCCGAACGAAGTCGGTGAGATCTGGGCATATGGCGGCAACATCATGCCAGGCTATTGGAACGACCCCGAAGCAACCCGTGCGGTGCTACACAACGGTTGGCTGCGGACTGGCGACATGGCCTACCGTGATGTGGATGGATATTTCTTCATTCAGGGCCGTAAGACAGAAATGATTAAGAGCGGTGCGCACCGCATCCACCCGAAGGAAATCGAGGAAGCGATCGCTGAACTCGATGGTGTCGGTGAGGTGGCGGTGGTCGGCGTGCCGGATGAGATCCTCGGACAGGTGATCAAGGCCTATATTCTGCCGAAACCGGGCGTTACACTGGACCCCCTGCAGGTCAAGGCGCACTGCCACAAGCGTCTGGCGAGTTACAAGATTCCAAAGTCCGTGGAGTTTGTTACGGAGCTGCCGAAGACGGCCTCCGGCAAGATAAAGAAATTCCTTCTGGCAACAACAACCGCATAGAGAAAAGGGGCACCGCTGTGTTGACGAAAGACGTTCTGAAACTGGATGAGACTGCTGAAATTGAACGCATCGGCACACGCCTACGCGAATCCTTGAGCCACGTACTACGCAAGCGTGGCCTGGTCGTTGCGATGTCGAGCGGCATCGACAGTTCAGTCAGTGCAGCACTCGCGGTGCGCGCACTTGGCCCCGACAAGGTATTTGGACTGCTGTTGCCGGAGCGCGATTCCTCGCCGCAAAGTGCGCGCAATGCCGAAATCCTTGCTAAACATCTCGGCATTCGTTACCAGATCGAGGACATTGCACCGACGTTGGAGGCAATCGGTTGCTATCGCTGGCGCGACGAAGCCATCCGTCGCGCATTGCCAGAATATGCCACCGGATGGAAAAGCAAGATTATAATCAGTGGTGGCCTTGAGGGCCGCATTAACCACTTCAAACTTGTGGCGCACGACCCGAAGGGAGCGGTGCACGAGGTGCGTCTGGAACTGGCCGACTACCTGCAGATCGTGGCCGCCACCAACTTCAAGCAGCGCGTACGCAAGACTCTCGAATATTTCCACGCCGATCGGCTTAATTATGCGGTTGTCGGCACCCCCAACCGCCTCGAATACGACCAGGGTTTCTTTGTGAAGAATGGCGACGGCGCAGCAGATGTGAAGCCGATCGCGCACCTCTATAAGAGTCAGGTGTACGGGTTGGCGCGCTTCCTGAAGCTGCCGGACGTCATCTGCAATGCTATCCCGACCACCGACACATACAGTTTGCCGCAGGGTCAGGACGAGTTCTATTTTGCATTGCCATATCAGCAGATGGATGTGGCGCTGTGGGCATTGAATCATGGCGTCGACAGTCACGAACTGGCAACGTTCCTTGGCATCGCCCAGGAACAGGCGGAGCACGTCTATGCAGACATTCTTGCAAAGCGTCGTACCACAGGCTACCTGCACGCGCGCCCGGTCTTGATGGAAGACATTCCTGAGATTCATGCCTGAGCGGGACGGCAAACAAGAATTCACAGAATATCCTGAGCAGGCTCCGACCGGGCGGCACAGTGCCATGATCGAGGTTTCGTAGAACAGATCGGCTGTATCGGTACTCGCTCGACACAGTCGTATAGTCGAGGTCAGGCCGTGCTGCCGGCGAGGCAAGATGCCGAGATCAGCAAGTCAGCACCCGGTAAGCCGCAGAACGGCTACGTGCCATGCATTGAATGCCCTGGCGCATTGTCGCGATAGTGCGGATGTCGCAGGTCAGTCGCACAACAAGCGCATTGCATTGATCAGCATGTTGCCGATTCACAGCCAGCGTATTCAGAAGTCCGCAAGGCTGTGGTATGACGCGTGCCGGGAAAGGACGCCATGGAGTACCAATCAATACACTACAGGCGCCAAATGCTGAGGCCGGTGACGCTCAAGGCAGTCGTGTCGAAAGCTGACTTTACGTCAATGAAGCAACCTTTGGCTTTCACCTTCTTGGCCAGGCGGTCAGGGCCCATCTTCAGAAACTCTGAGTGCGCGACCGCGGCGACCATGGCATCTGCCACCGGCAGGTCATCCCAGGCCACCAACTCAATGCCATATTCGTGGTGCGCCTCTTCCTTGAGCGGTACCGGATCGTGCACGAACACGTCGATGCCATACGACCGAAGTTCATTGATGACGTCAATGACGCGTGAGTTGCGCAGATCCGGCACATTCTCCTTAAATGTGAGGCCAAGGACATTGACCTTCGCGCCCTTGATGGAGCTGCCGGATGTGATCATCTTCTTGACGGTTTGCTCGGCGATGAATTTGCCCATGTTGTCGTTGATGCGCCGGCCGGCCAGGATCACTTCCGGGTGGTAACCGATCATCTCCGCCTTGTGCGTGAGATAATAGGGATCGACACCGATGCAATGACCGCCAACCAGACCGGGGCGGAAGGGCAGGAAGTTCCACTTGGTGCCGGCGGCCTGGAGTACTTCCAGCGTGTCGATGCCGAGTTTGTTGAAGATCAAGGCAAGCTCATTCATGAGCGCGATATTGAGATCGCGTTGGGTGTTCTCGATAACCTTGGCAGCCTCGGCCACGGCAATGCTGGATGCACGGTGCACACCGGCCTGGATCACCGAGCCGTACAATTGGGCCACGGCATCGAGCGTAGCAGCGTCATCGCCCGACACCACTTTTACAATGCGGGTAAGCGTGTGCTCCTTGTCGCCCGGATTGATGCGCTCTGGCGAATAGCCGACATGGAAGTCCTTTTTCCATTTGAGTCCAGAATACTGTTCAAGTACTGGTATGCAAACTTCTTCAGTAGCACCTGGATAAACTGTGGACTCGTATATGACAACCGCACCTTTCGTCATGTTCTGGCCAACAGTACGGCTTGCCCCGATGAGCGGGCCGAAGTCGGGCAGATGAGCGTTGTCGATGGGAGTGGGGACGGCGACGATGAGGAAATCGGCGGCGGCCAGTTTGGTCGGGTCGGTGGTTGTATTGAGTTTTGTGGCCGCACGCAGTGCTTCGCTGGTCACCTCCCCGGTGGGATCCACGAACTGCTGATAACTCCGAACTTTCTCGGCACTCAGATCAAAACCGATGGTTGTATGAATTTTCCCAAACTCGACAGCAAGCGGCAGGCCGACATAGCCGAGTCCGACGACGGCGACAGTGCTCATTGCGATATATCCCCGATATGATGAACTGCTGAAGGTGCTATTTAAGTTATTACGGAGCAGTTTACCCGAACAGATTGCGGTATTCCAACACGTCACACATGTCACGACATGGTAACCTGCATATATGATGAAGTCGTGCTGGCAGAGTGGCTGGCCAGACAGGGCAAGGGAGAAGATCCAACATGAAAGTACTGATTACCGGCGGGGCAGGGTTCATTGGCGCTCACCTCGTCGAACAGTTACTCGCGGCCGGAAATAGCGTGCGGGTGCTGGACAATCTCTCGACCGGCAAACGTGCGAACCTGCCCGCCCATGCGCAGCTCGAATTTATACAAGGCGACATTCGTGACCGAAGTCTGGTGTTTGATTCGGCACGCGGCGTGCAAGCCATTGTGCATCTGGCCGCAGTCGCCTCCGTGCAAGCAAGCGTGGATGACCCGACCGGGACACACGAGACTAATTTCGACGGCACCCTGCATCTGCTCGAGGCAGCGCGCAAGGAACACATCCAGCGCTTTCTCTATGCCAGTTCAGCGGCCGTGTATGGCGATAATACACGCCTCCCGCTGGTCGAAGACGAGATATTGAATCCGCTGTCACCCTATGCCGCCGACAAATTAGCCGGGGAATATTATCTGCGCTTTTATCATGCAAAGTTCGGAATCGCTACGACGGCCTTCCGGTTCTTCAATATCTTCGGTCCGCGTCAGGATCCTTCTTCACCTTATTCCGGGGTGATCAGCATTTTTGTTGAGCGTGTCAGCTTGGGCGAGCCGGTCACCATCTTTGGCGATGGCCGACAGACGCGCGACTTCGTATACGTCGGCGATTTGGTGAAATTGCTGACCCAGGCTTTATCGCGTTCAGAAACGGCCGGGCAGGTGATCAACGTCGGCCGCGGAAAGCAATGTTCGCTGCTCGATTTGCTCGCGGCGCTGGAGAAGCTGACCGGGAAACCGGTGGAGCGTCGATTTGTCGCAGCGCGCCTGGGCGACATCGTGCATTCCTGTGCCGACATCACGCGGCTTGCGCGCCTGTTGGGCAAGGCGCCGGAAACCGACATCGTCAGCGGGCTGGGTGCGATTCTGCGGCACCGAAACGGCTGAAGTACGACGCCTGTGCCAAATGATGTACCTGCTATGTTACGGTGTCGCTGTCGTCCCAAAGAGCAGGGCGGGCGAGACACGACTGGTGAGCGTCCAGCTGTACTGACCGTTGTTGTTCTGGGCGTTCAGCATGGCCAATAGCGGGCCTAAGCTCTGTTCGCGGTTACCCGGGTTCACCGTGCCAGAGAGTTGCAGCAGCCCCTCGCCCTGCATCTGCCATTCACCCTGTGCCGTCACGGCAACATCGCCGCGCAGCGTGTCGACACGCAGTTCGGCACGCGGACCGCGTCCGTTCACAACCAGCCGGTAATCGCCAACCTCGCTGAGGCCGCCCATGCGCGCGCCGGCGCCCAACCAGGTCAATTGCGCGTCACCTTCGAGTCCGGCAGGTGTGAGGGTGGTCTGTTGCGTCGAGACTTGCAGGCGACCACTCAGTGCCGCCAGGTCGATGGCCGGATTGAAGGCGCTGAGCACGCTCATCGGCAGCGTGGCCTCGACATCGCGAATGGACAGCAATCGGTAGCCTACTTGAATCGTGGCATTCAACGGTGCGCTACTATCCTGGGAGTTGATGCGTGCCTGAAGTTTTCCGGTAATGAGCCACAGCGGCTGCAGTTCCCAGGCAATCCGGGTGTGCATCCGTTCCTGGCCGGCGCTCTGGAGGACGAGATAGCCGGCGCCGCTCCAGACGGTGCCTTCGGTTTGCTGAATGCGCGCGACATTGTGGCTGGCACGGTTCAGCAACCAGTCGGCCCAGTAGGCGGGCAGGGTGATGAGCAGAAACAGAATATAGCTGCACAGTCCTGCACCGAAGTAGGCGAGTCCGCGCCAGCGGCGGATTGCGAACATCAGGGCGTCTCGATGCGCAGCTTCAGCTTGGCGTTCACCGTGCCTATCGTGGTGTGGGCATCCATGCTGGTGCTATCGACGAGCAGGCCATAGCTGTCCTGGAGATCTGCCAGCCACGAAATGAGCGAGTTGAAGGGCATGGCGTCCAGGGTAAGCTGTACACCGGCGCTGCCATCGGCCTCCAGGCGGGTGATAAATCCGCGCAGTCCGCGCGTCGTGGCGGATTGATCGACGACCGAGAGCAGTGTGCCCGCGGCCGGGGTCGAGACGCTGCGCGCGCGCAGCGGTCTGATGGCAGCCGCCTGGGCGCGCATGCGCTGTAGCTGCGCGCGTTCTTCCGGTACGCTCACGCGCAGGCGGGCCAGGTCCTTTTGTACCGGCAGCCACAGGATCACATACAACAGCGTCAGGCCCAGCACGCCGCCGCCGACCATGGCCAGGCGGCGTTCGCCCGGCTCCAGCTTTTCCCACAGGTCGCGCAAGCGCTTCAGCCATTCGGTCTTCATGACGGCGACCTCGTTGTCGGCTGCGGCGCTGCCGGTTGCAGACGCACGCGCCCATCGACCTCACCGGCGCGCGGTGTCACGGCCTGTACCTCGGCGCGCAGGCCGGCGGCTTCGAGTGCCGCGCGGATGGCATCCGGTGTGCTCGGCGTCGGCCAGGTGAGTTCCAGGGTCAGGCTGTGGTCGGCATAGCGCAGACCGCGCAGGCGCACACGGGTATCGGCACGCAGGACGGTGGACGTCTTGTACAACATCGGCAGCAGGTCGCGGTCACGTTTGCCGGTGCGTGCCAGCAGGGCGTCGATGCTACGTTGCATCTGCGCCGCCGGATCCAGCACGGTCTTGGTTTCCGGGAAGCTGCCCAGCAGCAAGCTGGACATCTCGCGCGTATACTCGTTATGTTGCTGGCGCAGTTTCCACCAGTCGCTGAGGTTGACCCCGAGGTTTCCGACCAGCCAAACTAGCAGCATGGCGGCGGCCGACAGAAACGGGCGCAGCGATTGGCTGATCTGACCCTTCAGCTCGAACTGACCCTGTAGCAGGTTGAGAGCGGCGACGGGTTCCCCCTGTTTGTCCCAGATGGAGACTTTCTCTACCCGCATCGGCACCTGCAGTTGTGCACTCCAGGCCTCGGCGGAAAACCCGGCCGGGGCGTCGAACACCACCAGGGACTCGGGGCTCTTCTGGGCGCGCGCCGCTTCCTGGAGCGACGCCACCAGCAACGGCGGCGGAAAAACAGCTCCTGCGTTTTCCGCACTTCCGCCATCCATGGCGGTCGGTGGCGAAAGTGGTGTGACGAAGCCGGAGGCGCCTCCAGAGCGCACCAGGACCTCGTCTGCGGCGAACAGCAGCGACCAGCAATCGAGCGCCCAGGGCACCAGCAGCGTCGCCGGGCACAGCATCTGCGGCTCGATGCCAGCCTGCGCCAAGGCATCCATCCAATGGCGCAGGCGTTCCTGTCCGGTAACTGCCACCGACAGACTGCCGTCGTTTTCATTCCGATAGGCGAAGTGCAGGGTCTCGGGATCGCCCAGCAGCCGGTCCTCGAGCGCAAACGGCAGCGCCTGAGTGATTTTGCGGCGTGAGCGCGTGGGCAGGGTGGCGGAGGTCAGCACGGTGTCAGCGGCCGGGGTCCACACGCGGGCACGCGCACGGCGGGCCGCCTCCGGCACCTGGCTTAAATCGCTGGCCTGTCCAGACTGCGGCTGGTCGCCGCGCCGCTGCCAGCGCCAGAACACCGGGCTGCCGGATTCGGGCCAGCCGCGCGGCAGCACCAGATCGAGCCGTTCGTGTGCCGCGTGTCCCGCCGCCGGTGCGACGGCCATCACCGACTTCGCGCGCGCCAGCCAGGCGAGACTGACGGACGACATGTTAAGTTTTTTCATCCGGACTCGTTTTAAGCTGAAGAGGTGGCAGTTGGTGCCAAAGTACTTTCGCCGGCTGGCCCCGGGTGCGTTCAACCAGCGCCTCGGTACGGCGCTGCAAACGCCCGTAGCGGATGTCTATAGTAACCAGAAAATAGCTGGTCTTGAATTCGTATAGTTCGGGTCGGGGACCGGAGATCCCGGCTGGCACCAGATTTTGGAAATCTGTCGAGTTTGTGATCGGTTTGGTCTTGCGGCTGTCGAGCAGGGATTGGAGCACCGCGGCCGCCGGAGGATTGGGAAACAAGGCAGCCAGAACCTGATCCGATGCGGTATTGACGTTCACCTTCGTATATACGGGCAGTGCCGTGACATAGGGTCGAAGCTTTTCTACAACAGACGCGGTGAAACCCTTCACCAGCCGCAATTCGTCCACGCTGGACAGGGCCTGTTTAGCGGCCCGATAGGGCTGTGGCAGGTTGAGATACTCGATGTCTGCATCTGCGCCCATGCCGGTATTGCTGCCAGGATTCATCCAGCTAATCAACGTATCCGTCAGGCCCGGATCTAGACCCTGCGACGTCAGCAGACGCTTGAACACTTCGATGTCGTTCTGACTGGGCGCGCCTTTATTCACCAGGTTATTCAAATTGAAGCGGCCCTGGGCATCGCTCACGGCGAAGACGATCATGCCATTTTCCACCGGCAGCGGCGGCAGTGGTTGCGCCCACAGCGAGCTCTGAGAGTCGGTATCCTTGCTCTGGTTGCCATCACGTGTCAGCAATATGGCCGCATAGCCGAGCGCACCCTGGCGCAGACTCTCCGCCTGGGCGCGGTCGGCCACGTTCTGCGCCTGGCGCAGCCACACCTGTTCACCCAGGGCGAGCGTGGTGGCTACGGTGGCCACGATCGCGACCACCAGCACGGCGGTAATGAGCGCCAGCCCCTGTTGCTGTTGCCGCGTTCCGGAGGCGCGCCTGGTCATCATTAGCCCTGCACCCGGAACACGCGCACAATTTCCCCGCGGCCTTCGATCTTTAGCGTCAATTCAACCGCGCTCGGCAACGCAGCATTTGGTGACGATACGCTGGTTTGGGTGCTGGCTGGCCAGACATCCACCCAGCCGCCGGGCAGCGCGTAGAAACGCACGCGCATGTCCTCCACATGTTCAATCAACGGCGCCGCACGCGGTTCGCTGACCGGTGGCTGGTCGAGCGCCGGCCAGACCAGCCGCTCCAGGGTGTCGTCGCGTAAGCGGTAACCCACGCGTTGCAGGTCCGAGCGCGCACCGTCGCCAATCACCATTTGCCCGCCGCGTGTGAATTCGAGGCTGGGATCGCCGAGCGCGCGATCGTCGACCGCTTGGCCCAGGAAGGCGTCCTGTTTACCAATACCGTCCGGACTGCGTATCTAGCGGTCCCGTGCGTGGGCCAGGTCGTCCTCGATCTGCAGGAACGACATGGTCAGGCCACGCCAGTAATCGCGTTCGGCATCCAGACGATCGCGCGTATCGAGCACGCGTATGAGTCCGCCATAGGCCATGGCCGAGAACAAGGCAAAGATGCCGACCGCCACCAGTATTTCCAGCAGCGTGAAACCGGCAGAGCGTGTGCGTGCAGAAGGGTTCATCGGTTTGGACAACGAAGGCAAGCCTGCGACCGCCATGGATGGCGGAAGTGCGAAAAACGCAGGAGCAGTTTTTTTGTCACAAAAATATCCATAATCAATGAAAGCAAGCCTGCACAAAAATATCCATATAATTAGGGTTTCGGAAGAAAGCCGATCAGCCGGGCGAGCGTCTGCTCGCCGGCGGCGAGACGCACTTCAATATGGATTTGGCGCATGTCCTGCTCACCCGGCGCCGCGGTCACCTGTTCGCGCCAGTGCCAGGCGCGGTCGGCCATGTTGGTATCGCCTTCGGTTGTGTCCATGGCTGGCCAATCGCCCTGCATCTGATGGGCGGTGAGTCGATTCTGTGCTATCCACATGGCGACGGTGCGGTCACGCAGGCTGGCGCTCATGTCGATGCTCTGGCTCAGGCCGCGCATCACGGCGGCCAGGGCAATGGTCAGCACGGCCAGCGCCACCAGCACTTCCACGAGCGTAAATCCATTGTTCAGTTTAGCCGGCATGGATTGGTTACAGCGGTCTCGACTGAATCTTGCCATTGGCGAGCCCCTGGGCCTGCCACACCGCCTCGCCGGCGTGCAGTGTCAGGACAAAGGGGGCGAAGCTGCCGGACGGGTCAATGATCAGACCGGCTTGCTGATCGGCCGCCACGCCATCCATTTCAAAAGAAAGCGTGACACCGTCCGGCAATACCCGCGGCGACAGCACTTCGTCGGTCTTGATCAACGACAGCTGGCCTTTGCCGTCGAGCTGCAGGAATTGGTATCCGTCCTTGCTGAATTGCACGGCAAATACCTGCCCTTGCAAAATCGCCTCTTCACGCGCGGCTTGCAGCAGGATGACGATGCGGTCGGCTTCCTCGCGCACCCGGTTGTTGTCGCCGCGTTGCAGGTTGATGCCGACCAGCGCGATGGTAATCGTAATAATGAGCAAGACGACCGCCAGCTCGATCAGCGTAAAGCCGTGCTCGTTATGGTATGACTGTCTGCGCACGCTGCTATTTATGAGCCAGTCAGGTTCCATGAACCGATATCCGCATCGTAACTTTCGCCGCCCGGCTTTTTGTCGGCGCCGTAGCTGAAGACATCGATATCGCCATGGATGCCGGGATTCAGATACTGGTAATCGCTGTCCCAGGGATCCTTCGGCAAGCGTTCCAGATAGCCGCCCGGCTTCCAGTTGCGCGGTATGTCACCGGTCTCGGGCTTCTTGGTCAATGCCAGCAGACCCTGTTCGGCGCTCGGGTAGGAGCCATTATCGAGCCGATACAGTTTGAGCGCGCCCTGGATCGCCTGAATGTCACTACGCGCGGCCACGACACGCGCCTGGTCCGGGCGATCCATGATGCGCGGCGCCAGCAGACCGACCAGGATGCCGATGATCACGACCACGATCATGATTTCGATGAGGGTGAAGCCGCGCATTGCTGTGGCGGGGGAATTTAATGGGTAACGTGTGAGCATGGAGCACCTTAAGGGTTGGGTTACTTGATCAACTGATTCATTTCAAAAATCGGCAGCAGGATGGCGATGACGATGAACAATACCACCAGACCCATGGTCAGGATCAGCACCGGTTCGAGCAGGGCGGTCAGGGTCTTGACCCAGCCTTCCAGTTCGCGCGACTGAGCATCGGCGGCACGCTGCAACATCGTGTCCAGCCGGCCGCTGGCCTCGCCGCTGGCGATCAGGTGAATGACCAGCGGCGGGAACAGATTGGCGCGCCCGAGCGAGCGCGACAGGCTGGCGCCCTCGCGCACTTGGCGCACGGCATCCTCGACCGCGGCGCGCATCGGCAGGTTGTTGATCACCGGCACCGCCGACTGCAGGGCGTTGAGCAACGGCACGCCGCTCGCCGTGAGAATGCCGAGTGTGTCGGAAAAGCGCGCGGCGTTCACGCCACGCGTCAGCCGGCCGACGACCGGCATGCGCAGCAGATAGCGATGCCAGTGCAGGCGCGTTTGATTGTTACGCAGGGCGACGCGTGCGCCGAAGATACCAGCCGCGATGCCGACTACCCACACCCACATGCTGGCGCGCATGAAGTTGCTGATGGCGATGAGCGCCAGTGTTGCCCACGGCAGGGTCTGGCCGGTGTTGGCGAACACACGCGTGACCTGGGGCACGACATAGATGAGCAGCAGGCTGATGACGCCGATCGCCACGATGGTCACCAGCGCCGGATAGATGAACGCCAGCAGCACGCGCTGGCGCAGGCCCTCGCGGTTTTCGGTGAAGTCCGCCAAGCGATCGAGTACCTCGGCCAGTTTGCCGGATTGCTCCCCGGCATCCACCATGGCCCGGTAGATATCGGGGAAGGCATCGGGAAAGGCCGACAGGCTGCGGTGCAGGGACTGGCCTTCGAGCAGGTGTCCGCGCACCCCGGCGACAATGGCGCGGGTGCGCCCCGACTCGGCCTGTTCCACGATGACGTTCAGGCACTCTTCGATCGTCAGACCGGCACTGACCAGGGTGGCAAACTGACGAGTCAGCAGGGCGAGCTCGCTGGTCGAAAGACCCCGGCGCAGCACGGTCCCGCGCTGGCCTTCGGTGACGCTGCCACGTGTCTGGATGGGCTCGACCCGCAGCGGCGTCAGGCCCTTGTCGCGCAGGGCCGCGCGCACATGGCGCTCGGCATCGCCATCCATCACACCTTTTACTGTGCGGCCGCTTGCATCCAGCGCCTGATATTCGAATCCAGCCATATAAAACCAAAGATGTTTACCAACTCCCCCTCTCCCTCAGGGAGAGGGATGGGGAGAGGGTGGGTCGTTCCTCGTACTGCACCATCACTTTTTTATTGGCCACTCCCCCTCTTCCCGCAAGCGGCAAGAGGGGATCTGAAACTTCTACGAATAGAAATACGTTTACCAAACCACCTCTCGCTCAGGGGGAAAAGAATTGGCATTACTCGCGCGAAACGCGCAACACTTCCTCGATGCTGGTTTGACCGGCGAGTATCCAGCGTAATCCATCCTCGCGGATATTGGCCATGCCGTGGCTGCGTGCGTATTCGCGCAGCCGGGTTTCGCCGGCCGCGTCGTGGATCTGGGCGCGCAGCGACTCGTCCACCGTCAGTAGTTCGAAAATGCCGGTGCGGCCATGGTAGCCGGTTTGGTTGCAGGCCTCGCAACCGGCCGGCACATAGATGGGATGCGCCTGTGCCTGATTGGGATCAATGCCAAGCAGCTGGCATTCGGCGCCATTGGGTAGGTGCTGGCGCCGGCAGTGCGGGCAGAGTCGTCGCACCAGCCGCTGGGCGAGCACGCCGAGCAGCGAGGAGGCGACGAGGAACGGTTCCACGCCCATGTCCACCAGGCGCGCCACCGAGCCGACGGCGTCATTGGTATGCAGGGTGGCCAGCACCAGGTGACCGGTGAGACTGGCCTGCACCGCGATTTGCGCGGTTTCGAGATCGCGGATTTCACCGATCATGATCACGTCCGGGTCCTGGCGCAGGATGGCGCGCAGGGCACGGGCGAAATCAAGTTCGATGCGTGGATTGACCTGGGTCTGGCCGATGCCGTCGAGGTCGTATTCAATCGGGTCTTCGACGGTCATGATGTTGTGCAGCTTGGTGTCGAGCTGTGACAGTGCGGCGTACAGCGTCGTCGATTTGCCCGAACCGGTCGGACCGGTGACCAGAATGATGCCGTGCGGCTGATGAATGAGCCCGTCCAGTGTTTTCAGGATCCCGGACGACATGCCAAGGTTGGTCAGTGTCAGGCGCCCGGCCTGCTTATCCAGCAGACGCATGACCACGCGCTCGCCGTGTGCGGTCGGCAGGCACGAGACGCGCACGTCCACCGGCCGGCCTGCGAGTCGCAGCGTGATGCGACCGTCCTGCGGCATGCGCTTCTCGGCGATGTCGAGACGCGCCATGATTTTCACGCGTGACACAATCACGCCGTGCGCGGCCTGCGGTGGTTCGAGCACGTCGCGCAGCACACCGTCGATGCGGAAGCGCACCACCGAGCGGCTTTCGAAGGGTTCGATGTGAATGTCCGATGCGCCCTCGCGCACCGCCTGGCTGAGCAGGGCGTTGATCAGGCGCACGATCGGCGCATCGTCCTCGCTGTCCAGCAGGTCAGCGATGCGCGGCAGATTCAGCGCCAGTTCACCGAGGTCGAAGCTGCCGCCGAGGTCGTCCACGATGTTGAGCGCGTCGCCTTTGCCGCGCTCGTAGGCACGATTGAGCGCAACCTCGAATTCGTCGCTGCTCAGCGACTGTGGCTGGATCGGTTGGCCGAGGGCGCGCTGCACTTCCACGAGAATGGCGCTGGCGATCTCCGGCCGGGTCCAGAGCTCGACGCCGTTGTCGAGCAGGCGTGCGGCGATCACGCCATGGCGTTTGGCAAAGTTATACGGCAGCCGCGCCGTCCAATGCGGATCGAGCTTGGTAAAATCGGTGGCGCTGGTCGGCATGGATGGCGTGCCTGGATCAGTTGGTGGTGGAGCCGGCTGCATCGGCCGGCTTGGCCGCGGCTGGTACCTCAGGGACGGCTTTGGTGGCGGCGGGTGTCTCAGCGGCGGGTTTGGCGGCGGCCGGCGCCTCGGGTGCGGCCGTGGCGGCAGCCGGTGCTTCAGCGGCGGGCTTGGCAGCAGACTCACTCGGCGTTTCCGAGTCATTACCGCGTTTCCGGTAGCGCTTCAGTTCATCGGCCGTCGGCGGCGTCGGGGTGAGCCGGTCGAGAACGTCACGTTGGTTCTGATCGCTGATCCCCTGGGTCTGGGCGCGCAGGTACTTGTATCGATCGGCGGTCACGTTGTAGCTCTCCTGCGGTCCGCCGACGATCACCGGGCGCAGGAACACCATGAGATTGGTGCGCTTGCCGGTCTTCTGTGTATAGCGGAACAGCCAGCCGACCAGTGGCAATTTGCCCAGGTACGGCACGCTCTGCTCGGATTCCTGTCGGTTGTCATCGATCAGGCCTCCGAGAATGATGGTGTGGCCATCGTCCACCAAGACCTTGGTTTCAATGGATCGCTTGTTGGTGATGATATCCGAGGCACCGGTCAGCAACGTGGCTTGCGCGATGTTCGATACCTCCTGGTAGATGTCCAGTTTGATGACCCCGCCTTCCGAGACCTGCGGCTTGATCTTGAGGGTGACACCGATGTCCTTGCGTTCAATGGTCTGGAACGGGTTGGCGTTGGTCCCGCCACCGACGGTGCCGCTCGGGGTGGTGGAAAAGCTGCCGGTCACGAACGGCACGTTTTGGCCGACCACAATCTTGGCTTCGGCGTTATCGAGTGTCATGAGGTTGGGTGTGGACAGGATGTTCGCCAGACTCTGTTGCTCCAGGGCCCGGGCCAGGGCGCCCAGACTGCGGATCACGGTGCCGTCCGGCAGGGTGACCCGTTCACCCAGAAAACCCAGCAACAGGCCACCGCTCGCGACCAGCGACGTGGGGTTGGTAACAGCCACGCCCAAACTCGGATTTGCTCCGGGAAAATTTTGTACAGCCGCAACTGCGCCGTTACCGGCGGGTACACCGCCGGCCCACTGGACGCCCAGTTCCTTGGTGGCATCGAGGGTCATTTCCACAATCAACGCCTCGACATAGACCTGAGTGCGTCGCACATCGAGCTTTTCGATCACACCGCGCAGGTTGTTGTAGACCGCGTCCGGGGCATTGATGATGAGGGCATTGGTGGCTTCATCGGCCTGGATGAGCGAGGCCTCCGCGGCCCGGCCACTGGCCCCGGCCCCGACCGGCCGCACAGCGCCCGCGGTAGTCGGGGTTGCCGCGGCAGTTTGCGACCGCGCCTCGCCGGCGAGGAGGCCACGCAGCACCTCGGCGAGCTTCACGGCATCGGCATTACGCAGGTAGATCACCCGCGTCTGCCCGCTGCTTAATGCCGGCACATCGAGTTTGGCAATCAGTGATTGCACCTGGCTCACCCGTCCCGGATTGTCGGCGCGCACCAGCAGGCTGTTGGTGCGCAAATCGGGGATAATCGTCAAGCGGTCACCAGCGCCGACTGCCGCTTGCGGAACGCCCGGTTGACCGGTGCCAGGCTGCGCCAGGCGCATCACCAGCTCAGACATATCCAGCGCCGAGGCATACTTGAGCGGTATGATGGTGACATCACTGCTCACCGGCTGGTCGATCTTCTCGATAATGCGCAGCATGCGCCGGATGTTGTCGGCGTAGTCGGTGATGATCAGCGCATTGGCCTGATCATAGGCGGACAGCTGGCTGGTCGGCGACATGAGTGGCCGCAGCAGCGGTATCATCTGTGTGGCTGAGGTGTGCTGCACGACCATGACATGCGTCACGATGCGCTCGCCACCGCGCGGTTCGCCCTCCATGTTCACTTCGGCATTGGTCTTGGCCTCGGTCGTGGGGACTATTTTGATGGCACCGATACCCTCGACCGCGGTAAAGCCCTGTGCCTTCAGCGCCGAAAGAAAAATCTGATATGCCGCCGAGGTCGTGACCGGACGCGAGGAGATGATGGTGATCTGACCCTTGACGCGCGGATCGAGCAGAAAATTGCGTCCGGTCATTTGCCCCACTGCCTTGACCACTCCCTGGATGTCTGCCGCCTGGAAGTTCAACAGCACTTCCCCGGGCTTAAGCGCCGGGGTTTTGGAGGCTTCCGCCGGCTTTTCCTGGTTCGGTCTGATCGGAGGCGGAATGGGTGTAGGAGGCCGAATGGGTGCAGGCGGCGGAATGGGTGCAGGAGGCAGATTCTGCTGTTGCGCGGCTTGCAGTGGCGAGCTGGCGCCCTTCAGTGCCGGGCGCACGATTGGCGCGCTGGTTGGTGCGGCATCCTGCGCAAGGCCGAGGGGGGCGGTCAGCAGCAGTATGCCGGCTAGTCCGAGCGAGGGTAGGTGCTGCAAGAGCGGGCTCGTCATTATGAATACGATTATTCGATATTATACTGCAGGGATTCGGTGCGCCCGCCACGCGTGATTTCAATTGCCAGATTGCCCACCTGGTTGACCCCGCCGAGCTGTTGATAGAGCTTCATCACCTCTTCCATGTTGTTGATCGGCTGACCGTTCACGCTGCGGATCACATCACCGGTACGCATGCCCAGTTTTTCATAAACGCTGCCCGGCTGGATTTCGCGTATCAGGAATCCGCCGCCGGCATTGGGCACCATGAGCGCCTGGTTCAGAAATTCGGGTTTTTGCATCTGTTGCGTGAGCACGTTGCGCTCCACCGTGAAGCTTTTGCCAGTTCCACGGACGCCGGCGAGCGGCGCAACGTTGCGATTCTGCTGGGCTGTCACAATGGAACCCTCCGGCAAAGCCAGGTTGTCTTTGAGGACCAGGCTTTCGAGTGCGCCGCCACGCCGGATGATGACGCGATCGGGATAGACCGCCTGCAAAGTGGCGCCGGCCAGAATTTCCTCACCGATGCCGTATGAAGTTTCATTGCTACCGTTGATGGTAATGAACGCGAAGCTGTTGGTGCCACTCACCATGACCCCCGTCAGCACCAGATTGAGGCTCGTCAGGGGAATGCTGGCTGGTGACTGACCGGATTGCCCGGCTGTCAGATCCAGCTGGCCAAACAGATTGGCGCTGAGCAGTTGCCGCAATTCGGTCGCGCTATCCGCAATTGGCGCGACCGGCCGTTGATCGATCAATACCGGGGCAGGCTGCATCAGGCGCCAGCTCCATTGCGCCAGACTGTAGGTCAGGAGCAGTATCGCCACTACGTTGATGCCGATCGGTGTCCAGCGGCTGGCGCGAATTCTTTCGATGTACTGCTCGGCCGCCGGCATCAGCTGGGTCATGGTGGATGTCATCGGATGGGTCTCCGCCCATGAGTCATTATTTGAAGAATAAATACTATCTTATTGAAAAACGGAAGAAATGTCAGCCCGTGTTGGGCAGCCCATGGACACCCATTGTACCCGATTAGAAGTCAGTTCATTCCGGTCCGCGCGGATTTGAGTTGGTTTAGAGGCTGTGGCGGGCGATGCGTTCCAGCCACACCGAGGGTAACCTGCTCATGGTCAGCCGTATGCCGTACCGATCCTGGATAGCGGCGTGGGCCACAAGGCGGAGCCAGTTGGCTGCAGTGTCCATTTGTTGATCATCTTCAATGGCTTGTTCCCTGGTAGGTATGTCAGTATCCTCTGAAATACGCGCACAAGCCGAATCTGATCTAATAGGGCGCGTAGGGCGCGGCTGAGGGCGCACTTCGAATTTAATGATCATTTTTTATGCAGGCGCGCTGTCCCCAATGATGACTATTCTTGTGCAGGCATGCTTTCCCTGATATGGCTATTCTTGTGCAGGCTTGCTTTCCCTAAACATGTACACCCAGTATTTCGGTCTCAAAGAAAATCCGTTCGCGTTGTCCCCGGACCCACGCTACCTCTATCTGAGCCAGCGTCACCAGGATGCGCTGGCGCATCTCATGTACGGCATCACCGGTGGGGGCGGATTCGTCCAGCTGACCGGCGAGGTCGGCACCGGTAAGACCCTGATGATTCGGGCGATGCTGCAGCGTTTGCCCGATACGGTGGACGTGGCCCTGGTCCTGTATCCGTTTCTGTCGGTGCGCGAGTTTATGATCGCGCTCTGCGATGACTTGCATATCAAACGCCCGGCGGAAGACAGCTTGAAGACGCTGATCGATACCCTGAACACCTTCCTGCTGGAGAACCATGCGAAGGGTCGGCGCACGGTACTGATTGTGGATGAGGCACACCGTCTGAACCGTGAGGTGCTGGAGCAAATTCGTCTGCTCACCAATCTCGAGACCACCAAGGAAAAACTGCTGCAGATCGTCCTGGTGGGACAGCCGGAGTTGAACAGCATGCTGGCCCAACAGGACATGCGTCAGCTGGCGCAGCGCGTGACCGTCCGCTACAACCTGCAGGCGCTGTTGCCGGGTGAGACGCGTGCCTATGTCCTGCACCGTTGCCAGGTGGCTGGTGCGGAAACACCGTTGTTCAACACCTTTGTGCTCTACTGGGTGCACTGGCTGACCGGCGGGGTGCCGCGACTCATCAACATTCTCTGCGATCGTTCTTTGCTGGCGGCCTATGCGCGCAGCAAGAATCGGGTCAGCGCCGGCATCGTGCGTGCCGCCGCCCGCGAAGTGGAAACCGGTGTACGCGCGCGGCCGCGTTGGCGCTTGGCGATAATCCTGCTGGCCGCGGCGCTGGCAGTCGGAGTCGGTGTGTTCGGCGTCGGGCAACTGAAACCGGAATTGCTCACGCGCTATATCGGCGCGGGCCCCGACAGTACTGTCGTCGCGGCCCAGGTCGTATCGTCTGCCACCCTCGCCACGCCCGGCACAGCTGCGGCCGCGAAACCGGAGGCGCCACCGGCACCGGCGCTCGCGCAGATCCTGGCCGATCCGAACATCCCCACGGACACCGATTCCGCTTTCAGCGCACTGTTCACGCAATGGGGTTTCGACTATGCCCAGTATGCCGGCGCCACCGGTTGCGAACGTGCCGCACAGGCTGGGCTACGTTGTTTGTTCAAGTCCGGGACCTGGAGCAATCTGCGCCAGCTCAATCGGCCGGCGATCATTGAGCTCATGGACGATGCCGGCCTGCGGCATCACCTGCTGGTCGTGAACTTGACCGGGGAGAGCGTGACCCTGTTGCTGGCCGGCAAGCGCTATGAGCTTGCGCTCAGCGATGTCGGGCATCTCTGGTATGGAGAATACCTGGCGCTGTGGAGTCCGCCGGAGGTCGGTGAGCGCATGATCCGGCGCGGTATGCGCGGTGCCGCGGTGGAGTGGTTGCGCGCTGCGCTGGCGCGTTATGGTTTGCCACGCCATAGCGCGCCGGCGAGTGAGGTGTTTGACACCGATCTGGAGGCACAGGTCAAAGAATTTCAGCGTCGCCATCAGTTGCAGGATGACGGCATCGTCGGCAAGACGACGCTCATTTATCTCAGCAGCTACTCCGGGAGCGCCTCCGCGCCAGTGTTGTCCAGCGCGACGCAAGCGGACGTTCGCTAAAATGGTTTTTTTTGCAGGCGTGCCTTCCCTAACATGGCTATTTTTGTGCAGGCGTGCCTTCCCTAACATGGCTATTTTTGTGCAGGCGTGCCTTCCTTAAATGTCCTCGATACTGGATGCACTGAAGAAATCCGAGCATCAACGCAGCCTCGCGCGCGACCTGATTTTTCGTAACGCCTCGCCGAAGGCATCGGTGCGTCTGACTGGATTCGCTCTGGCGGTGCTCATGGTGCTGGTGATCCTGGTCGTGGCGCTAATTGCGCTACTCAGCCTGCGTGAACCAGAACCGCCACTGGCGACGACCACCTCCCTGCCTGCCAACACGGCCTCGTCGATAGAGCATGGAACAAGCCCAGCTCACGATATCTCCACGCCAACGGCGGATATGGCGTCAGCAACACATGCGGTGACACCACAACCAGTGGATAATCAGGCTCGCTCCAGCTCCCCATCCGCGGCGCCATCGACTAAACCGGTTATCGCGCGAGCGCCGCTATCGGTAGTGCCGCCGCAAGTCCCGGCATCACCACCGCCGGTGATGGACAGCGGCGAAATACCCTGGCTCAGCAGTTTGCCCGAGGGCTTTCGCCGTAGTTTGCCGCCGCTGAGTATCAACATTCATGTCTATTCGCCGGATGAATCGCAGCGTATCCTCTATATCAATAATAGCCCGGCCCGAGAGGGCGAGCGGATCGAGGGCGGGGTCGTGGTCGAGGAGATTGTGGAAGACGGTGTCGTTCTGCAGTATGACGGACAGAGATTTAAACTGCCGCGTCCCAGCTAGAAGTACTGTACAGGCAACAGAGTATTGTTAAATCAACAACAAAAGGGAATACCCATGAAAGTCATGATCACCGGCGTCGCTGGTTTTATCGGTTCGACGCTGGCACTGCGACTACTCGAACGTGGCGACAGCGTGTACGGCGTTGACAACATGAACGACTACTACGACGTCACGCTCAAAGAAGCGCGCCTCAAACGCTTCTCAGAACACAAGAACTTCACCTTCGATAAGCTTGACATCGTCGACCGGGCCGGCATGGAAAAGATGTTCAAGCGCGAGAAGTTCGACGCGGTCATGAACCTGGCGGCGCAGGCCGGTGTGCGTTACTCGATCGAGAATCCGCATGCCTACATCGACGCCAACCTGGTTGGATTCTGCAACGTCCTGGAAGGTTGCCGGCATTCCGCTGTGAAGCACCTGGTGTTTGCCTCGTCCAGTTCGGTGTACGGCGCCAACACCAACATGCCGTTTTCCGAACACAACAACGTGGATCATCCGGTGTCGCTGTACGCGGCGACCAAGAAGGCCAATGAGTTGATGGCGCACAGTTACGCGCATCTCTACAAATTGCCGTGCACCGGACTACGCTTCTTCACCGTGTATGGCCCGTGGGGCCGGCCGGATATGGCGCTGTTCAAGTTCACCAAGGGTATTCTCGAAGGCGCGCCGATCCCGGTGTTCAATGCGGGCAAGATGGTGCGCGACTTCACCTACATCGACGACATCGTCGAGGGCGTGGTGCGCGTTATCGACAACACCGCCGCGCCCAATCCGAAATGGTCGGGCGACAAACCGGATCCGGCGACCAGCTATGCGCCGTTTAAAATCTATAACATCGGCAACAACAATCCGGTACAGCTCATGCGTTACATCGAGGTGCTGGAACAGTGCCTCGGCAAGAAGGCCAAGCTCGACCTGTTGCCAATGCAGGACGGCGACGTGCCGGCGACCTCTGCCAACACCGATGCACTCGAGCAGGCGGTCGGATTCCGGCCGGACACGACGGTGGAGACGGGGATCGCCCGGTTTGTCGCGTGGTACCGGCAGTACTACAAGGTCGCCTGAGTGTTCACCTCCATAAACGGCTGTTGCCTGGATTTGAATCTTCCATGACCATTCGCACCCGTTTCGCCCCGAGCCCGACCGGTTACTTGCATATCGGCGGGGCGCGCACCGCGCTGTTTTCCTGGCTGTATGCACGCAAGCACGGCGGCACCTTTATCTTGCGCATCGAGGACACCGACCTCGAGCGCTCCACGGCCGAGTCGGTGGATGCGATTCTGCAAGGCATGACCTGGCTCGGGCTCGAATACGACGAAGGTCCATTTTTCCAGACGCATCGCTTCCCGCGTTACAAGGAAGTCATCGACCGGATGCTGAAGGAGGGCACGGCCTATCACTGCTACTGCTCGAAGGAGCGACTGGAAACCCTGCGCAATGAACAGATGGCGCGCAAGGAAAAGCCGCGTTACGACGGCAAGTGCCGGCACGGCGTCGCCAATCCCCCTAAGGATATTCCGCCGGTGGTGCGCTTCAAGAACCCGCAGGACGGTGCGGTGGTGGTCGAAGACCTGATCCGCGGCAAGGTGGTGTTTCAGAGCAGCGAGCTCGACGATCTCATCATCGCGCGCTCCGACGGCACGCCGACCTACAACTTCACCGTGGTCGTGGACGACATGGACATGCGGATCACGCACGTGATTCGCGGTGACGACCACCTCAACAACACCCCGCGCCAGATGAACATGCTCAGGGCGCTCGGCTATACGCCGCCGGTGTACGCGCATGTGCCCATGATTCTCGGTGCAGATGGCGCGCGTTTGTCCAAACGCCACGGTGCCGTCAGCGTGATGCAGTACCGTGACGAAGGCTTTTTGCCCGAGGCGCTGCTCAATTACCTGGCGCGTCTTGGCTGGTCGCACGGCGACCAGGAGATTTTCTCCATGGAGGAGATGATCCGCTTGTTCGACGTGACGAACGTGCATACCTCCGCGGCCGCGTTCAATCCCGAGAAACTGCTGTGGCTCAACCAACACTATATTAAGACCGCCGACCCCAGGCATGTGGCACATCACCTGAGCCATCATCTCGGCAAGCTCGGTATCGACCCGACGACTGGTCCGGATCTGATCGAGGTGGTGAAGGCGCAGCGCGAACGCGCCAAGACCCTCGCCGAGATGGCGGTCGCGAGCACCTTCTTCTATAAGGCTGTCGAGGCCTACGAGCCGAAAGACGCGGCGTCCCATCTCAAACCGGAAGCACGCGAACCACTTACGGCATTGCGCGAACGTCTTGCAGACCTGCCGCAGTGGAGCACCGAGGCGATTCATGCGGTGGTCAATGACCTGGCCGAGGCGCGTGGCCTCAAGCTTGGCAAGATCGCCCAGCCGTTGCGCGTGGCCGTGGCGGGTCGCGCGGTGTCGCCACCGATCGACATTACCCTGGCGCTGCTCGGACGCGAGAAAACCCTTCAGTGTCTGGATCGTGCGCTTGCGCATATTCGCCTGGCACACCCCGTCTGATGCCCATGCGTTTCGTCCTGTGTTGTCTCCTCCTGCTCGTGACGCTGCCGGCGTCGGCCGAGTGGTACTCGCGCGAAGAAGCCATCATGGGTACGTCGGTACGGGTCGAGCTGTGGCACGACGATGCCGACGCGGCGCGCGCCGCTATGAGTGCGGTCATGGACGAAATGCGCCGCATCGACGCGACGATGAGCCCGTACAAGCCGGACAGCGAACTATTGCGGATCAACCGCGAAGCGGCCTTGAAACCGGTGCCCATCAGTCAGGAGACGTACGACCTGATCGCGCACTCCATTGAGTTCTCCAAGCTGTCGGATGGTGCGTTTGACATCACCTTCTCGAGCGTCGGCTATATGTACAATTACCGCGAGCATGTCAAACCAACCGACGCACAGATCGCCGAAGCGTTGCCGGGCATCAGCTACCGCCACCTGCGGCTTGATCCGACGGCACGCACGATACGATTCGATCGTGCCGGGGTGCGTATCGATCTCGGTGGCATCGCCAAGGGTTACGCGGTCGACAACTGTATTGCCATTCTCAAAGGCCGCGGCATCACGAATGCGATTGTCACGGCCGGTGGCGACAGCCGCCTGCTTGGCGACAAGCGCGGTCGTCCCTGGAATGTCGGCATTCGCGATCCGCGCCGGCGCGGTGCGGTGGTGGCGGTGCTGCCGCTGGCCGACACCGCAATCTCCACCTCCGGTGACTACGAGCGTTTTTTCGAAGAGGACGGCGTGCGCTACCACCACATCATTAACCCCAAGACCGGTAAATCCGCGCAAGGCGTACGCAGCGTGACTGTGATCGCACCAAACGGGCTCACGACCGAGGGTCTGACCAAGAGCGTGTTTGTTAAAGGACCGAAAGAGGGCATGCGCCTCATCGAATCCTTAAAGAAGAACGTCGAAGCGATGAAGAATGTCGAGGCGATTGTCATCGACGATAACGGGAAAATGTATTATTCACCGGGCCTGCAACAGGCCGTGCGCGCGGATTCCACTGCCGATACACATCAGAATGCTGTTCCCCGTTGACCCGGTTCGTCAGCGCGCTGGTCGGCAGCTCTCCCACTAAACCTCCGGCGCCTGCCGTTTGTCGGCCACAACCCTGCAAACACATAGAATTTGGCCTAGGTCTTTGGTAGGGTCTTGGCGCGAGTACTGCTGTTAGCGCCGGTCCATGGGGCGTGCACGAAGGGATGCGGTTTGGCACGGCATACTCGAAGCAGAATATAAGAAACGAATAGTGCAACGCTTTGTCAGGGCAAACCCACCGAAAGGTGGTGACGCAAAGTACCGAGGCTAACGGGGTGGCGGTCGCCCCCATGCCGGTCGGACCGCCAAAGCTTGGGCATTTACATGGTGCTGCCTTGGCAGCACTGCAATACCACCGGTGAGGACGTCATATGCAAACCCTGACAATCTCAACTCGCGCGCGCGCCGCATTCTTTCTGACCCTTTCATTCCTTGCCGGTCTGGCAGGTTGCAGCAGTGGTAGTGGCTCGAACACGGTCGAAGGCGACGTCCCGATTGCCTATGTCATGCGTCCCACTGGGTCGCTTGGCAATCCCACCAGTTCCATCGAGTTCACGCCCGGCGGCGACCTTTATATTCGCGACAAATCCTCGCCGAGCGCCACCGAGACCAATGTGACCGGGTCTGAAACCAAAGGGCAGGGCGACGTCTCCGACCCCGAAGTGTCCTATGATGGTACCAAGCTGTTGTTCAGCATGCGCCGGGCGGCTGATCCAGGCTGGCGCGTCTGGGAATACGACATCGCCCACAAGGCCCTGCGCGGACCGATCGCGTGTACGGTTGCAACGGGCTCCACGCCTGCTGGCGACGATGTCGATCCGGCCTACCTGCCTGATGGGCGCATCGTGTTCGTCTCGAACCGCCAGGAGAAATCGCATGAGTTGATGACGCAGCAGGGCATGACACCCTTCGCCTATCTCGATGAATACGAACGCGAGCGCGCCACCACCCTGCACGTCATGAATGCCGATGGCACGAACTGCCATCAGATTTCCTACAACCAGAGCCATGACCGCAATCCCACCGTCCTGCAGACTGGCGAGATCATGTACTCGCGTTGGGACCATGTGGGTGGACGCAATCAGTTCAGCATCTTCTTCGCCAATCCGGACGGCACCAACCTGTTCGTGCTCTATGGTGCACACAGCCCGGGCAACAGCTATCTGCACCCGCGCGAACTGCCGAATGGCCAGGTGCTCTCTTCGCTTATGCCGCTGTCGCGCACGCACGAAGGCGGCGCGCTCATGCAAATCGATATCAAGAACTACTCCGAGAACTGCGAACCGGCGCCGGGCGCGGCCAGTGGTTGCAAGGGACAGCATCAGCCGACCGCCAAGGATGTTAATTTTGGCCGGGGTCTTTCCGAGTACGGCCGTTTCAGTACGCCCTATCCGCTGTGGGATGGCACCAATCGGGCGCTGGTCTCGTGGACGCCGTCGTGCGCCGCGACCAACAACTGCCCGATGGTTGCGAACCCGCTCACCGGCGCGCTCGAACCGGACGAGGGCATACCGGTTTATGGCGTTTACATGCTGGATCTCAATACCGGAAGCCAGCGACCAGTGGTCACGGCGCCGCCCGGATACTCAATGCTCGATCCAGTGGCCATTCAGCCACGTCCGCTGCCGAACGTGATCAGCGACAAGCCGCTCAACCAAAACCAGGACGCCAGTGGTACGATCCTGGCCACCAAACCGACAAGCATCGGCACCCTGGGCGTGGGTATCCTCAACGTCAAGAGCGTGTATGACACCGACAGCCAGGGCCGTATGGGTGATGCGGTATTGGTTGCAGGTGAAACTATCCCGAAAATCGGTGGCGTCGCCGATCTTGCCAAGCTCAAAGATCCGTTACAAACCTTGGCGTCCCAGCGCCCGGCCCGTTTCATCCGTATCACCAAGGCGGTGCCGACCCAGGCCGGCACCTCGCGCGAGGCGATCGGCGAGACCGACTTCGAGATGCAACAGATTATTGGTTATGCCGAAGTCGAGCCGGATGGTTCGTTTAAGGTCGAAGTGCCGGCCGATGTGCCAATCGCCATCACCGCCCTCGACAAGGATGGGCGCGGTTTCACGACACACACCAACTGGATTCAGGTGCGCCCGGGCGAGACCCGCACCTGCAATGGTTGCCATTCACCGCGGCGCGGTAATGCCATCAATGCGGCGCCCATCGCCGGCAATCACGTCAACACGCTGATGACCGCTGCCTCCGGCGAGTCCATGGCCGAGACGCGCATACGTCTTAATCCATCGGTCATCCAACTCAAGCCGAACATGACGTATACCGACGTGTGGACCGCCGATGCGGACCGGAGTGCGCTCAATACGCCGATTACGCTGGATTACTCTGGAATTACGGTGCCTGCAGAGCGACCCACGAACGGTGTGATCGACTATCCGACGCATATCCAGCCGTTGTGGACCAAAGCCCGTACAGGCGGTTCCTGCGTCAGTTGTCATAGCGATCCTGCAGCACTCGACCTGAGCAGTACCACGACGGGCACGGGCCGGCTGCAGTCCTATGATGAACTGCTGATCGGCGATCCGGTGCTGGATAGCAACGGTCAACCGACTTTCGATATCTCGGACGACGAACTGCGCATCCGCCGGAATGAAGCGCAGGTCAACCCAGGAACAGCGCGTGGCAGTCACCTTATAGAAGTTTTGTTCAATCAGGAGCTCAAATCGGATCTTGCCCTCGGCGCGACCGACCACAGCGCCATGCTAAATGCCTCGGAGAAGCGTCTCGTGTCCGAGTGGATCGACCTTGGCGCACAGTACTACAACAGCCCGCGTGACTCGGGCGGCGCTCTGCGCGGCGTCACTGGCCTGAACGAAGCCGTTTTCAATACTAAGGTGCAACCGATCCTGCTCAACCGTTGTGGTGCTTGCCACCAAGCAGTTGGCCTGCCGGGTACCGGCGGAACCGCACCCAATGCCGGTTTCGTCGGCCGTCGGTTCGTACTAACCGGCCAGGCAGAGGGTGACTACAATGTGACCCTGAGCATGATCGGTAACGTCAGCAACCCGGCCGCGACGGAATTGCTGCGTCGTCCGGCCTCCACGGGCACCAACCCGACGCATGGCGTGGCCGTCGGCGGCGGTCCGGTGATGCCGGCCGGTACCCCCGACTACCAGTGCATTTTCAACTGGATCCAGGGGACGGCCTGTCCGTAGGAGATTTCATTATCGTGCCGTGGTTGAAGCAACACAGGGAGGCGGGCGGGATGCCCGCCTCGTTTTTGATAGGTCTCGCCATCCTGCTGGGTGGTTGTGGCAGCGAGATCCCCAACGCTTCGAATAGGACGGGTCTCACGCTCGACTGCGCTCTGTTTCAAACGAGCGTCAACCCCATTTTCAATGCCGATATCGGCGGCCGAACCTGCTCCGCGAGTGGTTGTCACACCGTGTACGGCAGCGCCGGCGGCGCTTTCAAAATTTATCCAAATGCCGCACTCAATTCCGCAGAGATGCAAGCCAATTATCTCGCGGCCAAGGGCTTTTCCAACCTGGGTTCGCCGGCAGACAGTAAACTGCTGCTCGAGCCACTGGCCGGCTCGCAGTCGATCGTCGGCAGTCACACCGGCGGGGATATCTTCCTGCCCGGAGACGCCAACTACATGACGATCTATACCTGGATCGCGAGTCAGGTGCAGGGACCTAGTTCGTGTCTCCCCTGAGATGGCTCACCCTGCTGCTGATGTTGGGAAGTCTGGTGGCAGCGCCGGCGCGTGCGGATGACCAGTACGACCGCGTCCAGGTCGTCGATCCCTATTTGGAACTGCACACCGGGCCGGGCCGCGGATATCCGATCACCCAGGTGGTGGAACGCGGCGAGTGGGTCGAGATTCTCAAACGCAGAACCGACTGGTTCAAGATCCGCACCGGCCAAGGCAAGTTAGGTTGGGTGGCGCGCGCGCAGATGGAGAGCACGCTGACCGAGGCAGGCGTAAAAACGACTTTTCGCGATGCGCTGCTGGAGGATTACCTGCGCCGCCGCTTCGAGGTGGGCTTCGCCGGTGGTGACTTCGATGGTGACCCGATCCTGCTGGCGCGTGCCGGATACCGCTTGAACGATTTTTTTACTGTCGAACTGACCGTGGGACAGACCGTCGGGAATTTTTCCAGCTCAACCTTGCTATATGCCTCGCTGCTCGCGGAACCGTTTGCGGAATGGCGTTACTCACCCTTCTTCTCGCTCGGGCTGGGAAAATTCCGCAACGTCCCCAACGCCACCCTGGTCGGCGGGGTGGAGACGCAATCGAACATGGCCAACGCCGGCCTCGGGATCAATATCTATCTGACCAAGCAGTTCGTGGTGCGTGGCGACTACGTCCGCCACATTGTGTTTGTCGACGCGGATCGAATCAACGAATATAACGAACTGGCTCTGGGAATTTCGCTTTTCTTTCACTGATCGATGCCAACGCCTTCATCTATGTTTAGAACATCCATCACTGTGCGCACCGTGTTGCTGCTCGCCATGTTCCTGCCGATCGTCGCTCTGGCGCAAACCCCGGAGCCCAAGGACACGACGGCCGATCAGGTTGTACAGCCAGACATCAGCCGGCGCGAGGTGCGGGCACCGAACATCGATACCGAGAATTACGAGGTCGGTCTGTACGTCGGTATGCTGAGTATCGAAGACCTCGGTTCCAATCTGGTGTACGGCGCGCGCCTTGCCTACCACGTGACCGAGGATTTCTTCGTCGAGGGCGTGTACGGCCGGTCCACGGTATCGGATGAGGCGCTCTGCAACCTGGGCCTGTGTCTGTTCCCGACGACCGGAGACCAGGCACTTTCGTATTATGCCCTGTCGCTCGGTTATAACCTTTTTCCCGGCGAGGTTTTCATCGGTAAGAAAAACGCCATGACCTCCACGTTCTACCTGCTGGCCGGTCTGGGCAGCACAAGCTTAGTCGATCAAGATTACTTCACGTTCAATTTCGGCCTCGGCCTGCGCGTATTGCCGGTGGACTGGCTCGCGCTTTCTGTCACGCTGCGGGATTTTGTGTTCCAGTCCGATCTTCTGGGCACCACCAAGGTCACAAACAACTTCGAACTGACCGCCGGTGTGTCCGTTTATTTCTGAATGATCCACAGAACTCTGGAGCAGAAACCGTTATGACCCCACGTAGCGTATTCATGACTGTTGTAGTTGCCTATACCGCGCTGCTCGCCGCGGCGCCGGCGTGCCAGGCCGCCATGCCGCCCCCCGGCAGTGTCGCGCCCGATTTCACGCTCAAGAGCAATTCGGGCAAGAATCTGAAGCTCAGCGAGTTTCGCGGCCAGGTGGTGATGATCAACTTCTGGGCGACCTGGTGCGCCCCGTGCCGGCAGGAAATGCCGCTGCTGAATCACATCTATGAGCAATACCACAAGACCGGCTTCACGCTGCTTGGCGTGAATATCGATGACAAGCCGGAATCGGCCAAGGCGCTGGCGCAACAGCTGGGTATTTCCTTCCCGGTGCTGTTCGATACCGACAAGCAGATCAGCCACCGTTATGACGTGGACGCCATGCCGAGCACCGTGCTGATCGATCGCAGCGGCAAGGTACGTTATCTCCACCGTGGTTATCGCGCCGGCTATGAAACCAGTTATGACACGCAGGTTCGGGAACTTCTGAAGCAATGAAATTCAAGCGCATTACGCTCGCGTTGCTGTGTGTTGTCGTGCTGCTCGCCGGTTGCAGCCGGGTCAAGCCCTATGAGCGCGAAGCACTGGCCGACCCGATCATGAGCTTTAACCGCGATCCGCTGTCCGATCAGTACCTGAACCATGTGTACGACGTGCGTGAAGCGGCTCGCGGCGCCACGACGACGGATAGCGGCGGGTGTGGTTGCAACTAATGCGAGTGCGGTGTGCCATGAGAGATATTGAGAACGACGACACCGCCAGTCTGTTGGCGCGTCGTCGTCACCAACCCGGTTCGCGACTCTGGCCGCTGCTCCTCGGCGGGCTTCTGCTGTTCGCAACCAGTGCCTCGGCCACGGTGCTCCCGGAAGACCGCTCGGACATGATGTACCACAGCTACGATGGCGGCGGCGTGACGGTGAGCGGACCGGCACTGCTGGTGCGTAAAAGCGTTGGCGACAGCGTTTCCCTGTTTGGGCGCTACTATGTCGATACCATCAGCAGCGCTTCGATCGACGTCGTCACCACCGCCAGCCCCTACACGGACAGACGCGAGGAATACCAGGTAGGCATCGATTATCTGCATGGCAGCACGCTCATGGGCATGTCATTCAGTAACAGCAAGGAAACCGACTACCTCGCCGATACCTTGAACCTGAATGTCTCGCAAGACCTGTTCGAGGGTCTTACCACCGTGTCCATGGGCTATAGCCAGGGTTACGACACCATACAGCCCATCAATAGTACGGAGCAGCACGATATCAATCGTTACAAGTACCGTCTTGGCTTGACCCAGGTGCTGACCCCGACGGTTCAGCTGGGCGTTAGCTATGAGGGGATTGCCGAGGAAGGCTATCTGAATAATCCGTACCGCTATGCGCGGGTCCTCGGCGCGTTCGTGCCAGAGGTCTATCCCGGCACCCATGATAGCCAGGCCCTGGCGGTGCGCATCATCAAGGGATTTTCCTCGGGCACACGTGCCGTGGGCGAATCGGCGCGCGGTGAATATCGCTACTACCGTGACAACTGGGGCATTACCAGCAATACGTTGGCGCTGGGCTATCAGCGTTATTTTGGCACAAGCTTGCTGGGTGAGGTGCATTACCGCTTTTATCAGCAATCGGCGGCGTCGTTCTACAGCGATAACTTCACCTCCGAGATGACCTACATGGCACGCGACAAGGAGCTCAGCACGTTCAAGGACAATTCGCTCGGCCTCAAGCTCACGTGGTATTTCCTGAATGGGAAGTATGCATTCGTTGATCGCATGAGCCTGAATTTCGCGTACGATTATATCGCCTTCGACTATCAGGACTTCACCGACGTTCGCACCGGCCAACCGTACTCGTTCGGCGCGAATATTCTCCAGCTGTTCATCTCGGCATGGTACTGACCGCATGCGCAATAATTTAATGAAATTACTTGACCGGATTCACCTTGGTATCGGCTTGCAGTCCTGGCTGCGAACGGGTTTGCTCGTGCTTGTACTGGCGCTCGTGATGTCGCCGGCATCCGCCGCGGAGAAGCAGGCGGCGAAGCAGGGTGGTAGCGAGACATTTCAGAGTCTGGATAAAAAGATTCAGAACGTGAAACAAGAGGTGCTGGATCTCAATCGCGACCTGTTCGTCCTCGAAGAGGAACTGCTGTTCCCGGCCAGCACCCAAGTTGCCGTGTTCCTGTCCGTGGATGTGGGGGAGTTCTTCCAGCTCGACTCGGTACAGCTCAAGCTCGATGACAAAATGGTCACGAACTACCTGTACACGGAACGAGAGAACGCCGCCTTGCTGCGCGGCGGTGTGCAGCGTCTATACATGGGCAACCTGCGTACCGGCAAGCATGAGCTGGTGGCGGTGTTTACCGGCAAGGGCACGCACGAGCGTGACTATAAACGTGGTGCGACGCTGGTCTTTGAGAAACAGACCGATCCGAAATATATCGAACTCAAGATCCGCGATTTGCAGAAGAAGCTGCAACCCGAGTTTGAGGTCAAGGAATCGAAGTAGTCCGTCATGCTGCACGCCGCATCCCCCTTGAACCATCGTGCGCCCTGGCGTGCGCTTGGTCTCGCCATGCTTTTGACAATGGGCAGTGCGTCCGCCGCCGCGTCGGATGAGCAACATGTGGTGAGAAGCCCGTTTTATGGCGAGGTTCTTTACAACTTCTACCAGCAAAAATATTTCTCGGCCCTGAGTCATCTCATGACCGCGCAGCACTTTGAGCGACTCGGTCAGGACACCGATGACGCGGAATTGTTGCGCGGCGGTTTGCTGCTTTCCTATGGACAGCATGTCGAGGCTGGGGAAATATTTGAGAAATTGATTGATAAGGGTGCGTCACCGGCGGTACGCGATCGCGCCTGGTTCTATCTTGCCAAGATCCGCTATCAGCGTGGCTATCTGCCCGAGTCCGAGGAGGCGCTGGCGCGTATCGGCGGCAAGTTACCCGGTGACTTGGAGGACGAGCGCCAGATTCTGCATGCCACCCTGCTGATGGACCATCAGCAGTATCAACAGGCTGCTGACCTCCTGAGCGCTATGCACGGCAATTCGGACTGGGCGCTCTATGGTCGCTACAACCTCGGCGTCGCGTTGATCAAGGTCGGTGAAACGGAGAAGGGCGTGCTGCTGCTCGAACAGGTCGGACGCACGCCGGAGCGAACCGAAGAGTTAAAGTCGTTGCGCGACAAGGCCAATCTGGCACTCGGCTTCACTTATCTGCAGGGTGGCTGGTCGGATCTGGCGCGCACCTATCTGGAGCGTGTTCGCCTGGATGGCCTGATGTCCAACAAGGCCTTGCTCGGCATGGGCTGGGCCTACTCGGCACGCGACCAGCAGGAAAACGCACTGGTCTATTGGAAGGAACTGCAAAACCGTGATCCGCTGGATGGTGCCGTACAGGAGTCGCTGCTGGCCGTACCCTATGCGCTTGGCAAGCTCGGCGCCTACCGGCAGGCGCTGGCGAAGTACGAAGAGGCGATTACGATCTACACGCGTGAGATGGCACGACTGGATGCCTCGATTGCCGCGATTCGTGCCGGCAAGCTGACCGCGCTGCTGCTGCAGGGTGATCCGGTCGAGGAGATGGGCTGGTTCTGGCAACTGCAACAGCTGCCGGATGTACCGGAGAGCCATTATCTGGCACAGCTCATGGCTGGGCACGACTTTCAGGAGGCACTCAAGAATTATCGCGACCTGCGTTTTATGCAGGCACGTCTCGATCTGTGGTCGTCCGATATCGATACTTACCGTGACATGCTGGCCACGCGCCGCGCGGCCTTTGCAAAACGCCTGCCGGACGTGCTCCATTCGCGACGTGTGCAGGATCTGTCCAAACTTTCAGCGGCCCGCGATCGCTATGCCGAGGAACTGGCGAGTATCGAGCATGACGCCAACACCGGTGCGCTGGCGACCGAGAAGGAGCAGGCGCTGCTCGACCGTCTGGAGCGCATCCGCAAGTCTCTGGCGCGCCAAGTGGACAGCAGCGGGGAGGCACAGGAGCGCTATCGGTTGCTGCACGGTCTTTTGACCTGGGACATCGCGACGGATTTCGATGCACGCGTCTGGCAGGCGCGCCTGTCGTTGAATGAACTGGACCGTCAGCTGGCAGAAGCCCAGACCCGACGCACCGCACTCGAAAAGGCCCTGCAGGAAACACCGCGCACTTTCGATGCGTTCGATGTGCGCATCCGTGCGCTGACACCGCGCATCGCCCAGCTCCGGGCACGTACCCAGGAACTGGCGCGCGCACAGGAAGCGCATTTGGGTGACTTGGCGGTCGTCGCATTGCGCCAGCAGCAGGAACGACTGGCCACCTACCTGACGCAGACGAATTTTGCCGTCGCCCAGATGTACGACCAGTCATCGAGTCCCAGACAGGTGCCGCCGTGAGACGCTTTGCGCACGCTGCGCTGCTCATGCTCCTGCTCACGGCCTGTGCGACGGTCAGTGAAGAGCCGGACAAGAATACCCTGAAGAGCCTGGAAGGCCGGCGCGTCGCCGTGGCACGTGAAGAGCCAATCCCCGGGAACCGCGCCAAGGCCGCGCAGGCCTATCGCCAGTATCTGGACACTGCCCCGCGCGACACACAACGACCCGAGGCGATGCGCCGTCTTGGCGACATCGATGTTGAAATCGCCGGCACGGACGAGCGACTCAGCCAGAATGAATACAAGCGGGCAGCGGGTGTCTACGCGCAGCTGCTGCGCGATTATCCGAATTACGCCGGCAATGACCGGGTGATGTATCAGCTGGCACGTGCCTATGAAGAGGTTGGCGACCTCAAGCAGGCGCTGGCGACGCTCGACCGGTTGGTGGTGAACTACCCGGCCAGCGTCTATCGCCCGGAGGCCCAGTTCCGGCGCGGTGAGTTGTTATTTGGTCTGCGATCCTATGCGGATGCCGAACACGCCTACGCGCAGGTGATCGCCAAGGGTGAGGCCTCACCTTTCCACGAGCGGGCGCTCTACATGCACGGCTGGTCGCTGTTCAAACAGGGCAATTACGAAGCGGCGCTGAACTCGTTTTTTGCCGTGCTCGATCGCAAGCTCATCGGTCGCGACAATGGCGAGCCACTGGAGTCGATCCCTTCGCTGACCCGTGCCGATCGCGAATTGGTGGAAGACAGTTTCCGCGTGGTCAGTATCAGCCTGTCCGGCATGCAGGGCGCGGAATCGATCCCGCCCTATTTCCACGAAACCGGGCGCCGCGATTACGAGTTTCGTGTTTACCAGCAGTTGGGTGAACTGTACTTCAAGCAGGAGCGCATCAAAGACGCGGCCGATACCTATAATGCCTACGCACGCCGTTATCCAACCAACCCGAAGGCGCCGCTGCTCCAGGTCAAGGTAATCGACGCCTATCAGAAGGCCGGCTTTGTGGCGCTGGCCCTCGATACCAAGCAGGAGTTCGTTCTGCGCTACGGCGTGAACAGTGATTACCGCAAGGCCAACAGCGCCAGCGACTACGAGCAGGTCCTGCCACACGTCCGCCAGCACATGGAAGAGCTGGCCCGTCATTACCACGCATTGGCGCAGAAATCCAAGTCTTCGGCGGATTATCAGCAGGCGGCCCGCTGGTATCGCTTGTTTCTGAGTTCCTTTCCGGCGGATCCACAGACGCCGACCATGAATTTTCTGCTGGCCGAAATCCTGTTTGAGGATAAACGTTATGGCGCGGCGGCGGACGAATATGAGCGCTCGGCCTATGGCTATCCGCGTCATGCCAAGAGCGCAGAGGCCGGCTATGCCGCGTTACTGGCTTATACGCAACAGGAAAAGGGTTTGCAGGGCGCCGACCTGAGCAACGTGCAACAGCGCGCGATCGAAAGTTCGCTGCGCTTTGTCGATGCCCAACCAACGGACCCGCGCACGCCCGGTGTGCTCACCAACACGGCGGAAAAACTCTACGCTCTGCATGACTCGACACGTGCGCTCACCGTGGCGCAGCGAATCCTGGAACTCAAACCGCCGGCGCCGATCGAAATGCGACGCACCGCCTGGACGGTGATTGCACATACCGAATACGACCGCGGCGCCTACGATCGCGCCGAGACGGCCTATCAGCAGGTGTTGGCCCTGACGGATGCCAAGGCGGCAACGCGCGTGGCGCTCACGGATCGGCTGGCCGCGTCCGTGTACAAACAGGGCGAGCAGGCGCGCAAGGAAAATCGGCAACGCGATGCCGTGGGGTATTTCCTGCGCGTGGGGCAAGTGGCCCCGGCATCCGCGATTCGCGCCACCGCCGAGTACGATGCCGCGGCATCACTGATTGTGCTCAAGGACTGGACCGCCGCCGCCGGTGTGCTCGAAGCATTCCGCCGGAATTATCCGAAGAATGCCTTGCAGTCCGAGGTTCCGGGCAAATTGGCGGTGTGTTACATCGAAAGCGGTCAGTCGCAGAAAGCGGCTTCCGAGTTTGAGGCGATGGCGGCCGGTGGCAAGGACGTCAAATTCAGTCGCGAAGCGCTGTGGCAGGCGGCCGAACTGTACGAGAAGGCCGGCAATGACAAAAATGCCACGGTCGCGTATGAACGCTATGTGAAGCAGTATCCGAACCCGCTCGAACCGGCCATCGAGGCACGCTATCGATTGGTTGCGTTAAGCAAGAAAAGCGGGCAGTCGGCGCGGCAGCTGGCCTGGACGCGCGAGATCGTCGAGGCGGACCGCAACGGTGGCCGCGAACGCACCGATCGTACCCGCTATCTGGGTGCGACCAGCGCGCTGGTGTTGGTCGAACCGCTGGAGGACTCGTATCGGCAGGCAAAGCTGGTCGAGCCGCTCAAGAAGAACCTCAAGATCAAGAAGGAGCGCATGCAGACCTTGTTGGATGCCTATGGCCGGGTGGCGGACTACGGTGTCGCCGAGGTGACCACCGCCGCTTCTTATCGCACTGCCGAGCTGTATTCCGACTTCGGTCGCGCCGTGATCAGCTCTCAGCGGCCGAAGGGATTGTCGGCCGATGAACTGGAGCAGTACAACGTGCTGCTGGACGAGCAGGCCTATCCGTTCGAAGAGAAGGCCATCGAGGTGCATGAGATCAATACACGCCGGGTGAGCAACGGTATTTACGACCAGTGGGTCAAGAGCAGCTTCGCCGCCTTGTCAAAATTACGTCCGGTGCGCTACGCCAAAACCGAAAAAGGCGAGGGGGTCATCCGTGCGCTGCGCTGATCGGCTCGCCATCAGTATTGTGCTGTGCGCGGCCGTCGCCACCGGTTGCGCGACGCCGTCGGGCGAGCGCCGCGCTGCCGCGCCGTTGGCCACGAAAGCGGCTGCGCCGGCTGAGGCGCCGGTCAGCCCTGCGCTGCAGCTGGCCTATAATCAGGCGCTGGCCCAGCTCCAGGCCGGACACAACAAGGAGGCGGAGCAGGCCCTGCTTGCCCTGACACAGCGTGCGCCGGAGCTGTCCGGCCCGCACGCCAATCTCGGGATCGTCTACCACCGTACCGGCCGGACGAAAGAGGCAATTGAGGCGCTGAACCGCGCAATTCAGCTGAATCCGCGCCGTGCCGTGTATTACAATGAGCTGGGGATTATTTATCGACAGGAGGGCAAGTTCGACGACGCGCGCCGCCAGTATCTCAAGGCGCTGGACGCCGATCCGGACTACGCTCTGGCACACCTCAATCTCGCCATCTTATATGATCTGTACCTGCAGGAGCCGAAAGAAGCGCTGCCGCATTACCAGCGTTACCAGCAGCTGCTGCCGGCGGAAGACGGCGTCGTGACGAAGTGGATCATCGAGCTGCAGCGCCGCACCCGTCCGGCAGAGATCAAACAGACCAAAGAGAAAGGATAATGCGCCTGCCCAGAATGTTGCCGGCACTGCTGGTGCTGATCGCGTCGGTCGCTCAGGCCGAAGATCGAGCCGACCTCGACACCACGCAGGTCATCGGCAGTCGCGAGCTGCCGAAAGTTCTGTACATTGTCCCGTGGAAACTGCCGCTGCCCGGCGACCTGGTTGGTCGTCCGGTGGAGAGCCTGCTGGACGAGACGCTCGCGCCGGTTGACCGCGATGTGTTCCGCCGGCAGGTGCAGTATCATAACGCGCTGCACAATAGCCGTGCCGCAAATCGCTGAACCCATCTTGAAGAAAGCAAGGAGTCATTCATGAGTGCCTACGCAACACTGGTAAAATTCTTTCAGGACAGCGGAGTCTTCATTTATCCGAGTATCCTGGTGCTGGCCCTGGGCCTGTCCATTGCCATCGAGCGCTTTCTGTACATCACCCGTTCGCGTGCCGAAAACCGCAAGCTCTGGGACCATTTGCTGCCGATGCTGCAGGGTGGCAAGTACCAACAGGTCCATCAGATGGTCATGAACTCCGACACCGCCATCGGCCGGATCGTGCTCTACGGGCTGAGCCGGGTCAAAAGCGCGCGCCGGCGCGAGGACATCGACGCCGCCATGGAGGAGGGTATGATGGAGATCGTGCCGCGGCTGGAGAAGCGCACGCACTATCTCGCCACGCTTGCCAACGTCGTGACGTTGCTCGGCCTGCTCGGCACGATCATCGGTCTCATCAAGGCGTTCACCGCCGTGGCCGCGGTCAGCCCGTCGGAGAAGTCGGAGCTGCTTTCGGCCAGTATCTCGATCGCCATGAACAATACCGCCTTCGGTCTGATGGTTGCCATCCCGTTCCTGCTGATCCACGCGTTTCTGCAGGCACGCACCGCCGAAATTGTCGACAGTCTTGAGGCCGCCAAGATCAAGTTCCTCAATCTGGTCGAGCATCGCAAATCTTCATCGGGTGACTAACTAAATGCACAGCCACAAGCGCCGTCTGCGGCGGCAAGCGGTTGAGCTCGACATCACCGCGTTCATGAACCTGATCGTGGTGCTGGTGCCGTTCCTGCTGTCGTCGGCGGTGTTCTCGAAGCTCGCGATCCTGGAGCTCAACCTGCCGGCCGCGGCCTCGGGTCCGGTTGAACTCAAGCGCGACCTGCAACTCGAAGTGGTGATCCGCCCGGATGCCCTCGAAGTTGGCGATCGCCACGCCGGCCTGATTCAGCGCATCGCCGCCACCGGCGAGGGCCACAACTACCACGCGCTCTCGGAACTCATGCAGCAGCTCAAGGCGCGGTTCCCGGACAAGAAGGCCGTCACGATTCTCGCGGGGCCGGAAACACCTTACGATACGCTGGTGCAAGTCATGGATGCCGTGCGCCTGGTGCCCGGTGGCGCGCACCCGCAGGAACTGTTCCCCGAGATTTCGATTGGCGACGCCCCGGCACAGGCGAGCGTCCCAGCCAGCAAGGCCGAAGCGCCGCGTACCACAGACAAGCGCCCGCCCCCGAAGGCGGGGAAGAAGCCATGATCGACTCACCGCTCATCAAGCGCGCCAAGCGGCGCGAGCGCAACAAGTCGATGGTCGACCTGAATTTGGTGTCACTCATCGACATTTTCACCATTCTGATTTTCTTTTTGCTGGCCAACGCCTCGGACGTCGATGTACTGCCGAGCAGCAAGGCGTTCAAGCTGCCGGAGTCCACTTCCACCCAGGACCCGAAGGAAACGGTGGTTGTGGTGGTGAGCGATCAGGAGATCACGGTGCAGGGGACGAAGGTCGCGACGGTGTCGGAGGTCATGAGCGGTTCGGATGAAATCATTGCCCCGCTGCGCGCCGAGCTCGAACAGATTGCCAGCCGCCAGCTGATTCGCCAGGAGGGCAAGGACGGTGCGCATAAAGTCGTGACCATCATGGGCGACAAGGATATCCCCTATCGGCTGCTGCGCAAGGTGATGGTGACCTGCGCGCAGGCCAACTACAGCGAAATTTCCTTTGCCGTGCAGCGCAAGAAGGGTTGATTCGCATGTCCTATTACGCCTCGGGCGCTCTGCCCTGGACTGTTTCGGAAGAGGACGAAGAGCGCTTTCGCAAGATTTTCAAGCGCATCCTGTGGACCTTCCTGATTTTGTCTCTGGTTTGGCCATGGTTGCCATTGCCCAAGATGGAGCGCCCGGCCATCGAAGAGATTGCGCCGCGGCTTGCCACGATCATGCTGGAACAAAAGCCCCTGCCGCCGCCGCCCAAGCCCGTGGAGGTGCCGCTGCCGGAGAAGGCGGCCGCGAAGCCGGACAAGGTCAGGCCCGACAAAGCCGAAATCGCCAAGCCGGTGCCGAAGGACGTGCCGACCCGCACCGAGGCCGCGCGCCAGAAGGCCTCCAAGGCCGGTCTGCTGGCGTTGTCCGATGATCTGGCCGATCTGCGCAATGCCGCGCCCACGCACCTGCAAAAGGATCTCAAACCCGGTCCGGGCCTCGGCACGGCCACGGGCCCGGGTGTCGGGACGTCTGGCAAGGGTGCCCCGATGGGTGAGGGCGCGCGTGCCCTGATTACCTCGAAGGCCGCCGCCGGCAGTGGCGGTATCGCCAGCTCGAAATTGAGTTACGGCACCGGTGGCGGCGGGCTCGGCAGCCGTTCCACCACGCAGGTGAACAGCCCGGTTGGCGGTGGTGGCGGCGGTGGAGATGGCGGCGGTTCGCTGACCCGTGGCGGCAGCGGCAAGGCCGGGCGCTCGCTCGAAGAGATCAAGCTCGTGTTCGATCGCAACAAGGGGGCGATCTATTCCATCTATAACCGCGCGTTGCGCGACGACCCGTCGCTGCAGGGCAAGGTGGTACTCAAACTCACGATTGCGGCATCCGGACAGGTGCTCGACTGTAAAATCGTTTCCAGCGAACTGCGTTCCCCGGAACTGGAGCGCAAGCTGGCAGCACGCATCAAACAGTTCGATTTCGGGTCGCGCAACGTCGATACGATGGTGGTGACCTACCCAATCGATTTTCTGCCTTCCTGACACTGCCGGCAGGTAGGTATCTGCAGCTTGACGAACTCCACCCGTGGACGGTAAAGTACCGCGCCTTTAGCGGGGCCATAGCTCAGCTGGGAGAGCGCCTGCATGGCATGCAGGAGGTCGCCGGTTCGATCCCGGCTGGCTCCACCAACTTTAACGGTAAGTGTTAGTAATTTAGTTACCCGCCCATCCGTCCCCATCGTCTAGAGGCCTAGGACACTTCCCTTTCACGGAGGCGACCGGGGTTCGAATCCCCGTGGGGACGCCCTACTTGTATAAAACTCGGGTTCCAGCAACGGCCCGAGCCGCGTCGTACCTTCAAGGGCCAGAGTCTTGCGCCCGTCCGGATCAAGGGCGGGTAAGCAGCGCAGCGGCCCGGACAGGGTCTTTTGCAGCACCTGCCGGGCGCAGGCCGTATTGGTCCGCAATAGCTCCTTGAGCCGGTCCATCCGGGTCAGCATGGACTTACGCAGCCGCGCCCGGTCTAGGTCCGTCAGGCCGCCGGGCAGATGGGCCAGTTCCTCCTGCTCCTGTAACAGCGCCTCAATCCGGGCTTCCCGGCTGGCGATCTCCGTCAGCAGGGATTTGGGAGCCTTACCCTCGGCGATGGCCGCTGTCAGGTGCTTCAACTCCCGGCGCAATTTCTTGAGTTCGGCTTCAATCTCGCGGGGTCGTCCCGGATTTTGCTTTAGCTGCTGCTCGGCCAGCGTCATGGCTGTCTCGACCACATACAGCGCGGCGGCTGGCACCAGCACCGTCTTCTCCAGCGCCTCGATCACCCGCGCCTCTAGTCGTTCCAGCCGCACCCGCGTGTCGTTGGTGCAGACGGTGTGCCCCCGAGTGTGGTGGCGGGCGCAGCCGTAGTAGCTGATGGCCTTGCGCTTGCCCTTCTGTCCACTCTGGCCACCGATGATCGTGATGTTGCCCCCGCAGACGCCGCACTTCAGATTGCCGGTCAGCAGGTATTTTTCGGTTGACGGGCGACCCCACCAGTGGCCGCCATCACGGACATAGTTTGTGGCCACCGCTTTGAGCCGGGTCTGTACCTGAGTCCATAGCGCCTCGTCGATGATCCGCAAATCGGGCCGATCCGTGAGTATGGGCGGTTCCTGTTTCTTGGCTCGGAACGGCACCTTGCCGGTGTAGCGGACGTTGTACAGGATCGAGCGGATGGAGGAAGGCGCCCAGCTGCCGCTGCCGCGCTTGCCTTGCTTCGGAGAGGGTGGGGCAATGCCACCAAAGTGGCGTTTCAGGTGCGCGGCATATTCCGCATTGCCGTTCAGCGTCCAAGCAATCGTGGTGTGCCCAGTACCCGCCGCATACATCCGGAAGATGCCGTTGATCACGGCGGACTCGGCGGGGTTGATGCGGTAGTCGGTGTGGGACTTGGTGCTCTCCCCTTTGCTGTTGGTGCTGAATATCGGCAGGTTGTCGTATCCGTAGCAGGCTCCGCCCGCGTTGTAGCCTTTTCGTGCCTTACGTTCTAGCGCATCCAGGGAGCGTTGTGCAGCCTTTTCCCGTTCCAGCTCGGCAGCGAAGGACACCGCGTTGACCATGAACTTGTCCACGGCCGTCTCATACTTCAGTTCCTCATCCGTCAGATAGAAGTAGACCTTCACACCCTTGGCGATGATGCTGGCCAGCGCCTGCGCATTCTGGCCCTGTTCACGGCCAAGGCGCGACAGCTCGGACATGACAATCACATCGAACTGCTTTAAGTGAGTGAGCAGTCGGATGAGGCCGGGACGTTTCTTAAACTCAAACCCGCTGATGCCGTCGTCCTCAAAGATATGCTCCGCATCAACGGTCCAGCCTTTGGCCTCGGCGTAGGCTATGGCGCGTTCACGCTGGCGGGTGACGGACTTGTTGTCCTCATGCTTGTCGTTGTCGTCGGTAGACTTACGTGCATAGATGGCAGCTTTCATTTCTGGTCTCCTTCGCGTTCAGACTGTCGGTAGGTGTCCCATGCCTTCTCAAACGACATGACGGCTGCTGGGTCGGCCCGAACACTATTCAAATATCTCAACCATGCCACCCGGGAATTGTGAACCTGTTTTGCATTTTCATCAGCACGTGCATCGCGGGCGAAATCCCCCATCGGAGTATCCTTCGTGGTGATTGTTTGCAACCACGCGTAAAACCTTCTCACTGTCCACTCCCTTTCAGAATCTTGGCGTGCTTCTTCAGCAGATCATCGATGGCCTCGCGCACCAAAACCGACCGCTGAAGGCGGGTGCGCTCGCACAAGGCGTCTAATGCCTTCATCTGTTTTGGATCGAGAGACATCAGGGCGCGCACCGGATTCTTGATCTTGCCCATCGGCATTCTCCTTTTCGTGTCGGGTCAGGACAACAGCACCACTTGGCGGTAGGGATCAGCCGCGCTGAAAACACCGCCTCAATCAAAATCAAAACCGGTTCCTTCACGTTCATGGCCGTCTCCACTATAACACATCAGGATATCACGCGATATCAATTAAAGAAGCCCCGGGGTTGCCCATCCCGCGCTCTGGGTCACGCGCTGCCAAATGGTCCGAGCAGCCTGAAGAATTCGGTTCGTTGCTGCAAAAGACCCCGTTATTCTAGCGAAGATCCTGCGACTCTTTTCTGTGCGCAGCCTGTCCCTGCGGGGGCTGGCATACCACAGCGGCCCCCTCCGGAGAACGGCAGGACAGGCATCCGTTGCCAGTCAACCTTCCCCCTGTGGGCAGCGATCCCCGGCGGAAACCAGAAACGTGTGCGAGCAATTCTGGCAGTACAACTCGACGCCATTGATCTTGATCATGGGCGCACCTCTTTGGCTTGAAAAAGTGAGGACGGCTAGCAGCGTTGCTTAGGCGCTGGCGGCCACCGCCCTCGTGAACCGGCGCGGGGACGAGGCCGCGTTCGATTCGCCGCTGTCGAGCGCGGGATCGGGGTGCACAGGTGTAGACCCCGCGTGGCCGCTCGACTTCTCTCCACGCCCAGATCATGAAAAGGTGGGACCGGCTCAGCACAGGGTCGTAACTGTGCGCGGCCACCGGCCCCAATGGATCAATCGGGAGAAACGATTGACCCACACCGCTGCCGAAACGGGGTGACAGGAGTTGCAGGACTCCTTGTGCGACCTTTCGGCTTCTCTCGCACCCGAGAGGGAAGGAGTTCACCAGCGCATCCCGATCCCGCAGATCGGCACGTGTACGTCGGAGGGCAAACAACGGCAACACCCCGGCTCTCTGCACTGGTGAACTCCAATTCATGCCTGCGCCTCCAGCCACGCGATCAGACCAGGAATGCCGCGCGGGTCACCGGGACCAGAAGCCGGGACCATGCCCTTGCTCAAGGCGTAACTCACATGCGCAATACCGGTGTTGGCAAAGCTGAACAGCAGATCGTCAAGAGTCAGCAGCTTTGCCGCTTGCGTCATGAGTTCCTCGATCTGGGTCGCCAGCGCTGTCAGATATTCCTCATGCTTGGCCGCATCATCGCAGCCCTCCTTGAAGATCTCCGGATGGCTACGGGTGGCGCGCAGTGCGGCGACGGCGGCCAGTTCGAGTTTGGAGACATGCAGGTCGAGACAAGAACCAGCGACCTCTTCGGCTGTGCTGCCGAGATTGCCATACGGAAAATTCCCAGCGGGTGGAACATGGGTTCCATGACGATCCGCCGCCAGCCGCGTCAATCCGTTCACAAATCGCAATGCCGGATCATGTTCGGGGGAGGGTGGCAGTGAGCTGAGATGGGCATCCAGCGCCTCGATCTCCGGCAGTGTGCTGGCCGACAAGCGGATGGCCTCGGCCAGATACGCCGTGGCGTTCAGGCGGCGGCGCTCGATGCGACTGGCGTCATGCTGTTCTGCTCTCAGAGCCAGTATCTGTTGCAGCACATCGGGAAAGGACGTGGGCGGCTCTGCTATTTTCAAACTGGATTTGGTCATGGGCTATCTGCTCCTCTTGCGGAACTTCGGATGAAGGGAAACATTGTTGTACTCATCCATCAAGCGGGGATGTTCCTTTGTGACTTCGGCCAGCGCGTCCACATAGCCGATGTTGGCGCTGCGCTGACGCTCAACCGCCAGCTTGTGCAACTGATCGCCGGCACGTTCCGGACCCATGTCCACATCGCCGTCGGAATGACCACCGCCGCTATCAAGCCCCAAGCCAGCGTAGAACGCATAGACCAATGGATAGCTGTGACAGGCTTCATCAAAACTCTCCTTGTAACTTTTGCTTGAATCAGACTGCTGAAGGCGACGTGCAAAACTGTCCAAAAGCTTGCCGGCCTCCTGTCTTGTGTGGCCGAGCTTTTCATCAAAATCGAATTTCATGTTTGTGCTCCTTCTGTTCTTGAATTATGTTAATCGTCACCAAAATCAATTGATGGTGGGTTCCAGCTCCACGAGTGCTGCTCAAGCTCCTTCGCGTTGGCTTCCACTTGATCGAAGGCCGAGACAAAACCCTGCATCCCAGTACCGGCGAGCTGTTCACCGTTCTGACTGTAGGCGGCTATCACCGCGTCGGAAGGGATGCGACCCGCACCGAATGCCGCCGCGACCAACGCGCCGCAGGCGCTGTTCGCCAGGTCATCGTGACCAGAGGGCGGATGGTCTACGCTATCCTTGCCCGCGCGCGCGGTGCGACGTTCGAGCTGGCGCAGCTCTGTCAGCAGGGCGCGATTGTCCAGGAGGCGGATTGCGCCTTGCGCGAACATGGGCAGCGCCTCCAGATAAATCTCGGATGCGCTGCGTTCGCTGTGCTCGTAGCCGATGCCCTCTTTCAGAAATGCCTCGACCACCCACTGCGCGGCATAGCGATCACCGGTGACGCGATAGACTCCGTAAGTCTTGAGCAGCTTTGCGTATTCCGCGACTACGGTCGAAGGATTAAACGGCGGGCGCACCGCGCGGGTCACGTCAAGCACGTATTCGTCTCTTTCCGCGTGGGCAATCGCGAGGGTGAAGGAATCGTGCGATCCCCCCGAAGGATCAGCAAACGCGTTGTAGTTCACATCCGGACGAGATGGCAGTTCGCCACGTCCGGAGATGGTGGCGCGCGTGATCCAGTCCTGCTCCAAGAAGGTGGACACGTCGCTGCGGAACTGTGCGCCGTATTCTGCTGCGGCACTGACCGGATCATTGGCATAAGCGTCGGTGATGATCTTCTCGGGAACTGTGGGATTCATCGTGCGCGTGTCGGCCTGCCACACGAGCACACCATCGCCATTCTGGCCATAGTGGTCCCGATGGGCCTCGTAAAGTACGCCACGCCGGGCATATGGACTGCTGACACCGATGAGTAGTGCGCCCGGTATCGTGGCCATCGCCGGGCGCAAGGCGGCGAGGATCTCAATATCTGGATTGGCGCTTTCTTCGGAGCGCCAGAAGGCAACTTCATCGAGCAGGGCGGCCACAACTGTGTAGCCACGAACGGAACGGAAGTTACAAACATGGACTTCGATGGAGATGGAATTGGTCAGATCGATCGATTGCGCATCAACGCGCTCCAACAGCTTCGCGAGCATCGGCACCCCTTCAAGCAATGCCGTAACATAACGCATAATCACACGTGCCTGCTTACGGTCGGTTGCAATGACCATGATGACGCCGCGTTCTCCCGGGGAAAGGTGGCAGCGATAGTCGCGGAAGCAGGCGAGGAAGACGGCGATCAGTGCCACGATGAAGCTCTTTCCACCACGGCGGCCCACTATCAACCATGCTTCCTGTGACGGCGCAGACGGCGGCTGCGTGCGGCTCGTGGCGAGTTGATACAGCGTCTGTTCGTTAGCCGTCATGGGCAGCGCGAACAGCGCCTTGAGGAATACGCGCCATGCCTGCCACGTTTCGCGCTTCTTGAACCACGGACCGAACAGGTGTGGGTCGCCGACGGCATCGAGCAGCGTCGGCGCACGCTGTGAGCGGGCAAGGAGCTGAAGCCTAATCATCGCTGGCCTCCTGCGCCTTTTTGTGCAGGTATTCCGTTAGGCTGGGGACCGGCTTCTTTACACGCGTCAGACCGATCAAGCGCAGCAACTCACGATCCTCACGCACGAGGCGCAGGTAGGCGTCCAGCGCAGGCACAGGTTCACCCTCATCGCTGAACAAGTTCCGGCGATTGAGTTCCTGCCATGCGCAGAGCACCAGAATGTGCACGCGCGCACGATGGGTGATCATCGCGGCCATCGCTGGGCTAGGGTCGCCGCCGATCTGTGCGGTCAGCTCTTGAATCTGTTGCAGCTCCATCTTGCCCAGCTTAGAGCGACGATCCAGCAAGGCGGTGCGCAATAGGCCGCTCCCATAGCCGTGCTTGATCGTCACCTTGCGCGATCTGGCGTTCTTCGCAGAGGCCGCGTTCTTCACAAGCATAAAGCGACCATTCCGGCGCACGCGTGCCCGCTTCGGGCTTGCAGCTATTTCAGGTGTATTCATTTACGCCCCATTCGCTTAAGCCGATTCTTGGATTATTACGTCCCCAGGGGCACTTGATAATCGGGGATCGCCAAGAGCGCGAGCGGAGGCCTGTCTCCGAGGGCGCGGGGCCGCCGAATACCGTCTGACTGATCTCCACCCGTGGCTCCGCCGTGGTCCGTAGATTTCACGTGGGTGGCCACCGACTCGCTGGGTCGGATTCGGATGAAGTTCGGGTGCTGTGCTGTTCGCGGTGATGGCCCTGCTCCCATTTGGTTCGGTGAAGTGCCATGCAGTCTCAGTTGTGTTGCAGCGAAGCGAGGTTGAGACCGATCGCGAGGTAGTCTTCCGCGATCGGTCTTCTTTTACCTTCAAAACCTTTAAACTTTCCAGATGAAAGACTCGTTCCTGTTCAAGCAGTTCGCGTCGGTAGAGGGACCGGAAATGTAGTGTAGAGGTACCGGAAATGTAGTGTAGAGGTACCGGAAATGTAGCCACTTGAGGTACCGTTTTTGTAGTCGTACGGATCGGGTTCATAGTAGATGGTCCGCGTGTGGGTCGTAGGTGACACCGTCCTGACTGCACTCATCTACTGGCACTGAAGCCTCTGGCGTTTCGTGTCTGACCAGATATTTTTTCAACTCCTCGATGTATCGCGCGCGCTTCGTCTCGGCCTTCTGGCGCGCCTTTTCGATCTTGGTCTGTTCGCGTGACTTCTTGCTGATCCATGGAGCCTGCTCTTCGAAGTCGCTGACCACGTCCGGCTCATATCGGATCTCTGACAGCTCGACCGCGCAGACCTCACCACGTGTTCCACCGGCAAGGCGGACGGGTCTTATCTTGCAGAGCATCCCCGTGCGGGCCGCCACCTCTCCGATCGCGGGCTTGATGATCCGCTTGTTCAGCAGGCGCCACTTTCCCCGGAAAGTGTGGTCGGCCGGGATGTGCAGCGCGTCGCAGAATGTCTCGATGGGCACGTGGTGCGCCTTTCGTCGCAGGTTCGCGAACCGCGCTAGGACGCAATACAACTGATGGGCGCTCGCGGTCTTGAGGCGAAGCAGGTCGGCGATCCGGAGCTGGGTGTAGTTTCCCTTCAGGCTGAGCAAAAAAGGCCGTAGCTGCTCGGAGAGCTGAAAGTGCAGCAATCTCGTTTCCTTCACAAAGACCGCACGCTCCATCCAACGAACCGTGACCAGCGCCGTCGGAAAGTCGACCAGGGTCGTGAACCCGCCTGCGGCCGCGACCAGCTCTTTGATCTCGGCAGGCGATGGATGGCGGGCTACGCCCAGGAGTCGAAAGAACTCTCCGACGCCGATCGTGTAGACGCGGAAGACGTCATCTCCCTTTGAGAAAACCTGGGCCAGAAGAATGTCGAGCACGTGCTGGGTGTGGACCGGAATGCGCCCATCGCTGACCAGCCGAATCTTGCCCTCTTTTGTGGCCAGCGTGCCCATCACCAGATCGTTCCGGACGAACGCGCGCATCTCCCCGTGGAGGCGAATTCGCCGCGACGCGGATGGAGCAGACTCGCGCTTAATAAGCGTTACGCGTTTCATTCGCAGCGACCCCACGATGCGGCATCCGGCGCAGCGTGATGCGCACCGGTTGCGACGGCGCCGCACGCCATTCTTTGACAACATCGTCAGCCAGCGCCTGCGCGAGCACGTTCAATGCCTCGCGGATCGGTTCAAGATAGCGCGGCAGCTCAGCGGACTGCATTCTGGCGATCTCGCTCATCGAGTCGTGCGTCGGCTTCGGCGCCGCGCCGGGCACGCTCACTCCGTTCGGCCTGCCGAGAATGAATCGCGGCTTCCAACGCGATGCGGTACTGGAAAATGTTATCAGCTGTTATTCGCTTGTAGCCAAGCTCGACGCAGCAGACCCAAGAAACGCTGCGACCAATGCGCTGGGCGATCTCAAACTGCCGAATGTCGCTGGCCTTGCGCAACGCGCGCAGGCCGTCAAGCTGGCTTCTGATGTTTGATTCGGTCACAAATTATTTTTTACCCCAAAATTCACTCAATTAAAGTGCGCTGCCAGTGACCCAAAAAGCGGTTCTGACTGACTTGAACAGCTATACCCGGGAGAGTCGGTGAAACGGGCGAAAATGAAAAAATATTTGCCCTTTCTGACGAGCGGCAGGGGCGAAGGCGGTGAAGAAGGAGTAGAGGGCGAAGACCGACGTAGAACGACTAGGGGGCGTGCGGCAGATACACGAGCTATACCTAAGCGGCCAGGGCTGGCGCGCGGCTGCGCCTGAGAGTGAACGTCGTGATCCTAGCGGTTCTACGGGCCTTCCTGCCCAGCCGTCCGGCTTCTAAGCTAGGTCCTAGACCGCTAGGCCACCAGACTGAGTGGCAGGGTCATAATGTTTATACAGGCGGCCAAACCCCGTGGGGACGCCAGTATCCGAAAAGCCCGGCCCGAAAGGCCGGGCTTTTTAGTTTTTACCAGTCGTGCCGATTTGGTCGTTAATGAACGATAACGGCTATGTCACGACTGGGCTGGACCGGCCACAGGTTTTTGCCAGACCCCATTGGCAAGAATTTGACGCGTCGTTACCAGATTCACCTTTCAGTGCCATCGAAGCCGGCCTGAATTCCCCGGCGCGGACTGCTGCGCCCACGCGCCGGCGCGGGCTGTTGGTGATGTCGTCGCCGACACTGCTGGCCATTTGCCAGGGGGCGCTGGACGGCCTGCCCGTTAGCAGGACGGGCTGGATGCGCTGAATCGGCTGCTGCACGAGCGCTTCGAATTTCTGATTCGTGGCAACATCTTGGAATCACTGAATACTGTCGTGTCCAATACGTCAGTCGTTTTGCGCAAACTACCCTGCCGGTTTCAGGTCAGCAACGTAAAATAGCGACTGAGGAACATGACAAATACCAGGTTGGAGAGGGCATGGAGCAGAACGACGAGCGGCAGGTCTCGGGTGCGCTGGTATAGCCAACCGTAGACGAGGGAAGGGACCAGCACCGATAGCCCCACCGGCCAGCTGCGCGTAAGACCATGCAGGCCGACGAACAGCAAGGACGTGACGAGGTTTGCGCGCCAACCCCGTGCCCAGTGAGTTTCCTGCGTGCGCGCCATGAAGTAGGCACGAAAAAACCACTCTTCCGGCAATGCCGCCGTGAGCAGGGTCGCGAGCGCGTATCCCAGGTGTTGTGGCTGCCAGACGAGCAGGGCGCCGGCAGTGAGCAGGAGCCCTAGCCACAGGGCGTAATTCCGCGGCGCGCGCGGCAAATCCGGCAAGCGCCAATGGCGATCGAGCAGCGGGAAAAACAGCAGGCCGCCGGTCAGCACAAAGGTGCGCAGCGGCTCGCCAAGAAAAACGGCGCTGCCCGCAAGGGCAGCGCCGCCGATCCAGGGAAACCAATCCCGGGTCACATCATGATGCGCGCTTGCGCCTGGCTACGAGGCCCAGCCAGCCGACAAAGCCCAGCAGCAGCAGCCAGTCGGCTCGCTTCAACACGCTGACCGGATCGGCGCTCAGCGAGCAGCCGCTGGAGCTTGTCGAAAGGTCCTTGGGAGGCACGACCACTGCGCCGGCCGCCACACCGCTGGGGTCATCGATGGTTCCGACAGCTGCATTGGCATCGTTGAGTCCGTTGTCGGCGATATCCAGTTGCACGCAGCGATTGCCGGCGGTGAGACCCGGCGTGTAGCTGGCGTCATTAACCGCCGGGCAATTCCCCGTACCCGCAACGAGCGGAGCGGACTTGACGGTATCCCCTGAGCTGGTGACGAAGTCACCCCAGGCGCCATTCATGTACCTGCGATAGGTCGAGTTCGGGCGAATGCCAAATTTGAGCGGCAGAACCACCTTGGCACGGCCGCCAGCCAATCCTGTCACCCGGAAGTCAAAACAGTCACCCACACATGGCGTACCGCCCCTTGCAATCAAGTCTGTATCCGCCGCAACGCCAGCATTGGTCAGCTGGGTCTCGGTCAGACGCATGCCCAATCCGAGGCTGCCTTGGCTGATCGAACCATCGGACGTCAAGGTTGTGTTCAGGAAGTGCACATGGCCGACCAGATGCAGCGAATAGGGAACGCCGCCAAAGCCCGATGGATCTCCCGCGGGAACGTGCGCGCTGTAGGTCAGCACATAGCTTGAACCATTGCCGCAGGGCCTAGGGTTGTTGCAGGCAATGCCGGCCTTGCCCTTAATCGCGGCGGCGTCCTGCGAGGAGCCGCCCATGTTGATGGCCGGGATTTGGTTCCAGGTGACGAACCAGCGATTATTGAAGTTGAGCGTGCCGTATGTGCCATCGCCGGGTGTGCCGGTGGTATTTGGCTCGATTCCGCCATTGGTGGTGTAGTGCATGCCGGTAGAGCTGGCGAAGAGCCACGGCTGGTCGATACCGGTCACTTCGGTGCCCGCGGGGCTACCGCCATGGCTGCCCGCGGCAACCTGCTCGGCGCCGAGGATAATCCCACCATCCGCACCAGCGGAGATGTCGGTGATCGTCGGCTTGCCTAAAGTCAGCTCCATGCCGAAATACGACCCGCTCTCAATGGCGAGAATCGGCACGTCACCAGGCTGGAGCGCGTTGGTCCAGTCAGCCGGGTAGGCACTGATCGTCACGCTAACGGTCGCCGGAAGGGATGTTGCGCCAACGGTATCGCTGACGGTGTACTGGAAGGAATCGGTAACCGCGCTGGTATCGGTATTGGTGTAGGTGATCACCCCGGTGGCGGGGTCTATCGATACGGTTCCGTGCTGGGGTTGCGTGAGCCCAACCGTCGTAGTTGTCACGGTAGTCGGGTCGATGTTGCCCCTCGGCGGGGGTCCATCCAGGTCGGTGTCGTTCGCCAGCACGTCAATTGTCTGCGAGGTTCCCGCGGTTACCGAGAGCGTATCATTCACCGCCGTCGGCGGGGTGTTGTTGTTCACCGATACCGTTACCGTCGCGGGGAGTGAAGTTCTCGCTGGGTTGGCTTTGTCCTGGAAGGTGTAGGTAAACGAATCAGGCCCGCTGTAACCGCCATTCGGGACATAGTGAACGACGCCGGCGGCATTTGCTGATGTCGTACCATGTTGTGTAGGGGTCGATGGATGGACGGTCGTCTCGTCAATGCCAGCCGCCGCGGAGTCGTTCGCCAGGACGTTGATGTCGATGGCAACCCCCGCTGTGGTAACGCTGGTATCGTCTACCGCCACCGGCGCGACGACGACCTTGCCCTCAAGATGCAGCGCATACTTAACGTTGCCAAAGCCGGACGGATCGCCGCTCGGCACAGTCCCGTGGTAGTCCAGGGTGTAGGTGTCACCTTCACCGCAATCCACGCCGCAGACAACATTCGCAACGCCGTTGGTGAAGCCGGAGCTGGGAGGCCAGGCGCCGGAGCCCATGGGAATGGCCGCAATACTGTTCCAGGTCACCGTCCAGCCGCTAAAATTGATCGTTGCGGTACTGCCCGTGGCGCTGACGATCGTGGCCGCAGTCGTGAGGTAGTCACTGCCGGTGTTGCTGCCGAAGAACCAGGGAGCCGTGATGGCATTGGTGTCACCAGCGGTTGGCGCCCCGGGATGGCTAGCGCCAGGGGAGGTCGTGACACCAAGAACCAAACCGGTGGTGCCTTGCGACAGCGCGGTCTTTTCGTTGTTTTGAATCTTGCTGTCGCTGCTCAGGTCCATGCCGAACCAAGAGCCTGACACGCTCGTGATATTGCCATTGGCATCTTGATTGATGGTGCCCGCGTTAATGCTCAGCAGGGCATTGCTGGGCAGGACGGCATGGGCCGGCAGGCCGATGCTCAGGGCTCCCGCCGCCAGCAAGGCCGCGGCGATCTTGCTGCGAACTGCGGGCGTCGCGGCGTTCGAAAATGTTTTCTGTGTCGGATAGTTCATTTCAGTCACTCCTCATTATCATCAAGACTTCAAAGCAATCAGAACTTCAGGCCATAGGTAAGGCCAAGGGAGTTTTGCCGCATTCCGATTGTGGCACGATCGCCGATATACGTCGGCCCGGTTTGATAGTAGCCGAAGGCGTACATGTACATGAAGTTCCACTCGGTCTTGGGGTCGGAGCGATAGGTCGCGCCCAGGGTGAAATGATTCTGGGTGGTGGCCGGGGCCACGATGTTGAACAGCAGGGCGCCGTTGTCAGAAGGTATCGGACTCTTGCCGTAGTTCCAGCCGGTACGCAGCACCACGGCGTCGCTCACGTCATAGGCGAATCCAAGCTTGTATACGGTCTGATTCTGCCAGCCGAATCCCATGCCGCCGTCTTTGCCGAGTGCGTTCAATTCCTGGCTAACTGGGTAGATCGAATGCGTAGGATTGTCACCAGTGGTGGGCGGCGCGTTGCCGATCGCCGCCACGTCCTCGTACAGCGTGTAGGTAATGTCGAAGGCGGTGGTGAGCTTCGGAGTCAGCTTGAAACTAAGGCCAACACCAAAGTTGGCGGGAGTGTCCATATCACCTTGTTCGGCAAACAAATCGGAGTACTTGTCAAACTTGGTCATGTAAATCTTGGAGGTTGCCACCGCACCCAGCATGAGTCTGTCGTCCATGAACTTGCCGAGGTACCCGAGGCGAAGCCCGGCACCGAAGGCGTAGTCGTTGCCGTTATCGGTGAGTGTGGTGGTGGTAAGACCGGTCTGGGTGAAATTGGCAAAGTAATCGAGACCGATGGCGCGGAATTTCTGAAAGCTCAGCACCAGGGTGCCGCCGACGTAGTGCTTGTCGTGAAACCTGAACGCCACAGTCGGGTTCATCTGCGCGATGTCGAGGCTGATGCCCACAGGATTGTTTACGTCGGGGCTGGTAGGGCTGATGGCATAGTTGTAGAGGTTTTTTTCATAACGCGAGGCACCACCGCCGTAGGGAACGAATGAAAAGCCCAATGTGACATCCTCGCTGTAGACCTTGCTGAAGGCGAGGTGGGGCATAAAGAACACGCCCCATGGGCCATAGTGCGAGGCAGTGCTGTCCTGTTCCAGGGGAGGGGTCCCCAAGCTGGCCTCAGCTGTTGGTTTAAAGACCTCCATACCGATATCAAACCGGTTGCCCACCACGCCTATCGCAGCGGGATTCGCGGCGCCGGCGAGTGAATCCTGCGGGTTGGCAATGGCCGTGCCGCCCATGGATATCGACTTGGAACCGTAACCGAGCATGGACATGCCGTTGGTGGCGTAGGACGCGACGGGTGCCGCCAAGCTCCCAGTAACCAGTGCCGCGATCAGTGATCGCTTGAACTTGGATTCCATTTACTTTTCTCCTCTCTCAATGTGGCGATTATTATGTTGGTGCTTGTAACATCACGACCTTGATCAAAGCGATCGAATCTTCGTTTTGTCGTACGCACTATTGCCTGCTGAACCAAGGACACATACGTCAACGTCACATCAGGCGCGGGGTTGTGTCCGCGACGGTCTTGGTTGATGCAGGAGACGACTCCCTGGTGAGGATTGGGTGCGGGCCCGAACGAGATGACGCGTACCGATGTCGAGCAAGAGCAGCGTATTAGCGTATTTACAGATCAGTAGCGTCGATCGCTGGTTATTCTTTTTCTAGAAAGCGCTGTGCTAAATCACTCCGCTGCAAGAAGGCATCCTTTTTGCCTATCATCCCCTCGCGACCCATCTTGAAGAGCCACTTGAGGGTTGTCAAGAACCGGACACACTTCTGTGCATGATCGACATTGGCGGCACAACATTTTTGGGTAGGTATTTTAGGACCGGCTTATGCAGTGGCGCCGAAGTGGCCGAAAATGTGGCGTGCGACCACTGAAAAACTCCGATGTACTAAACCTCTAAGGAAGCTCCGAACAAGTCCCCTCTCCCCCGCGAATGCGGGGGAGAGGGTTAGGGTGAGGGGGATTTTTCATCGATTTTCCCTCACCCTGCCCCTCTCCCGATGGGAGATGGAACGCAAGCTGATGGCCTCTGCCACTTATTCAGGGGTTCCCTCAATACACCATACACCGTTCCCGCGGGTGCGACGTTAGTTGTAGACGCCGGGGCATGATCTGGAACCACAGGACGCGTTGGCGGCGCGCAGTGCTGGCCCGGAACTGATGCATGCCGGTGAATGATGGCGCTCCGGGGTCAGGCGGCGCGCTCCAATACGCTATTGCGCGAGGTAACGAGCGCCCGGTCAACATGCTGTCTGCCGTGACGCTATTTTCCACTAGACATGAACGCTCGTGCGTCGAGCTAACCGCAATTGAGCATCTCCACCATCCTTGCCACACCGGTTCGCGCGATTCGTTGGAGAGCTTGTACATCTCATCGAATTGCACATGCCGGCCATGGTCAGGGTTGGATCATATCCACCTGTACATCGGCACTCGGCCGAAGTACGCTGTCCCCAGCGTTGTGGGCCGCCTCAAGGGCAAGAGTGCCATCCGGATCGCCCGCAGATACGGCGGTCGAAGCCGCAATTTCAACGGCGAGAACTTCTGGGCCCCGCGGTTGCCGCGTCCACCGTCAATCTCAACGAGCCGAGAGTGCGGGCGGTACATTCGAAGCCAGGAAGCCGAGGATGAGTGCGACCACATGAAGCTCGCGGAGTAGTTACCGCCTTTGAGGCGGCTCACGGGTTCATGGCGCCTTTGAGGCGCTCACCGAGCTCCGGCTATGCGAGGGTCATTGTAGAAGGAAGACAGTTCAGCCCCAAGTTCAGTTCATGACTCGCCAACCATTTTCCCAAATAGCAACCGTAAGACTGCCCGACGGTACGACGGTGTCTGTCCCTGCCGCCATTCAGGCGGCAGCACAACTTCATCACGCAGGCCGGCTGCGCAAGGCCGAGGCCATCTACAAGCAGGTGCTGCAAGCCGAACCGGAAAATGTCGATGCGCTGCACTTGTTGGGTCTGGTCGCTCGCCAATTCGGCAATCACGAGATGGCGGTTGAATTGATCGGTCGGGCAATAAGACTCAACCCCAAGGTCGCAATGTTTCATAATAACCTCGCGGAAACGTACCGGACCATGGACAAGCCGGACGAGGCCGTCACCCATTGTGATAAGGCGCTCGTTCTGCAGCCCGATTTTCCCGAAGCTCTTTACAATCTGGCCATGGCGCTGCGCGCGCAGGACAGGCTCGATGAGGCGATCGCCCGCTTTGAACAGGCCATCCGTAGCAGGCCCGATTTCATCGACGCCTATGTAGGGCTTAGTGAGACGTTGCATAAGCAGCGCAAGTCTGAAGAGGCTCTCGCCTGTCTCCAGAAAGGTTTGTCCATCCGCCCAGACCATCCGACTCTGTTATGCGGCGTAGGCATCGTGTTGGGCGCGTTAGGCAGACATGACGAAGCAATCCAGCATTACAAACAGGCTTTGGTTATCCGCCCCGATGTTGCGGAGTTGAATTACAACCTCGCGGCGGTTTATAGAAATCAGGGGAACCTTTCGGAAGCGGCCACCTGCCTGCGTAAGGTTATTGAAACCAATCCAGACAAAAATACCATGGACACCGCCCGCCATCTGCTTGCCGTACTGCAGCAGGTAACCACCGAACGTGCGCCCGAGGGCTATGTAGTGGAAATGTTTGACAACTACGCGCAGACATTCGATCAGCACCTCGTCGATAAACTAAAATATCGTGTTCCTCGACTCCTGGGCGACGAGGTCAAAAAATTTCTTCGCCCGGCTCTTCATAAGCCTGATGTTCTTGATATGGGTTGTGGAACAGGGTTGGTTGGCCTGGAACTCCGAGAGATCAGCCGGCGACTGGTCGGAATCGATCTTTCAGCCAAAATGATCGCCAAGGCACGCGAACGAGCGATTTACGATGATCTTGTCATCGGTGATTTGCTCGAGCGATTGAAGGAATTGCCACAAGATAGTTTTGATCTCGCCACCTCCGCGGATGTGTTCATCTACGTAGGAAAGCTGGATCAGGTTTTTGAAAATTGCCGGAGAATCCTTCGCCCGGGCGGGCTATTCGCCTTCTCGCTGGAAGCCGCTTCAGACGAAAATCATGATTTTTCTCTGCACACGACCGGACGTTACCAGCATTCGCGTGCGTATATTCACAAGTTGAGCCAGCGCTTCGATTTTGCCGAGATACATTTTGCGCCAATTCATGTCAGAAAAGAAAAGAATGAACCAGTGCCTGGGTACATCTATTTATTAAGCAAACAGGAGAATTGAGGCAGAACAGCTAATGAAGACGGGACGCAACGATCCCTGCCCCTGTGGCTCGGGCAAAAAATTCAAGCGATGTTGCGGCGGCCAAGATGTACCACACGGCCCCAGCCAGTCCGTGCCGGTGCGCCAGGAAACGCCTCGCCTCGAGGAGGCCCGCCGGGCTTTCCACCTGGCCAATACGCTCGCGGCACAAGGCCGCATGGATCAGGCGATTGCCCACTACGAACACTCGCTGTCTCTCCGGGAAGATGTCGCCGCACGCAACAATCTGGGCAACGCGTTGGCGGCGCTGGGGCGGATGGATCAGGCGGCGACTCATTATGAGCGCGTGCTGTCACTCAGGCCGGAGCATGTTTCGGCACAGAACAACCTCGGGTTGATTCTCTTGCAGCGAGGCAGGCTTACCGAGGCGTTCGCTCATTTTGAGAAAGCTATTGCGCTGCAACCTGATTTTGCTCAGGCTCACAACAATCTCGGCCTGGCGTGGCAAACGCAAGGTCGGGTGGATGAGGCGCTGGCTCACTACCAACGCGCGTTAATGCTCCGGCCGGACTATGTCGAGGCCCATAGCAACATGCTGTTGTCTCTTAACTACCTGTCTTCCATCGATCCTGTTGCGGTGTTCGCCGCGCATCTGGACTTTGCCAGGCGGTGGGAAGCACCCTTGGCCCCGTTGATCCAGCCGCCTTCCAATGATCGCTCACCGGAACGGCGCCTCAAACTCGGCTATGTGTCTTCCGATTTTCGCCAACATTCGGTTGCACATTTCATTGAACCGGTTTTGAAAAGCCACGACCACGATCGCTTCGAAATATTCTGTTACAGCAATCATTCTCAGGAAGACGAGGTGACGGCGCGTTTGAAAACCCAGACCGATCATTGGCGCCAGATTGCCGGTATTGCCGACGATGTGGTCGCCAGACAGATCCGGACCGACCAGATCGATATTCTGGTCGATTTGAATGGGCACACGGCCAATAACCGTCTGCTGGTGTTTGCCCGCAAGCCCGCTCCCGTGCAGGTCACATGGCTCGGGTATCCCAACACCACCGGGCTATCGGCGATGGACTACCGCCTCACCGATGGGTACGCCGATCCGGTCGGGATGACCGAGCACCTGCACTCCGAGAAACTGGTGCGACTGCCGGAAAGTTTTTCCTGCTATCAACCGCCCCAGGATGCGCCGCCGGTGTCGGAACTGCCCGCGCGGGAGAAGGGCTACATTACCTTCGGTTCCTTCAATCACCAGGCCAAATTGTCGCCGGATGTCATGACGGTCTGGGCGAAGCTTCTTAACACCATTCCCGGCTCGCGACTGGTTCTCAAGAATCCCAGCCTGGGCGAGGCAGCCATTCAGGACGCGGTGCGGGAAGCGTTCACGGCCTTAGGCATTGCGCCGGAGCGATTGGAGTTATTGGGTCTCGACCCGTCGCGCGCTGTTCACCTGGCGCGATATCAGCATATTGATATCGGGCTCGATCCATTTCCGTACAATGGCGCGACCACTACCTGCGAGGCGCTGTGGATGGGGGTGCCGGTCGTGACGCTGGCCGGCCGCACCCACGCCGGCAGAGTCGGGGCAAGCCAAATGAGCAACCTGGGGCTGACGGAACTCATTTGCCATGCACCTGATGAGTACGTCGCAACAGCGGTGCGATTGGCGAGCGATCTGGAACGCCTGGGCCGGCTGCGACAGGAACTGCGCCCAGGCATGACGGCCTCGCCGATGGTCGCTGCGCAACGCTTTACGCGCAACCTGGAAGACGCCTATCGCGCCATGTGGAGGAATTTGGTATCGTGAAAAACACGCAAACAATACCTGAAAAAATGTTTTTTTGTATTTATGAGAGAGCCACCGATGCCTAAGTCTTACACTCTTTTCATGAAAACCATCGATACCAATTCTGCAATCTCATGGTAGTGAGGGAAGCTTACGGTCATTCTCCCAAACTATGCCCAATGTAGCGTTATGCCCAATGTAGCGGCCTTGTTCGCACGAGCACTGGCATTTCATCAAGCAGGCAGACTCGGCGATGCGGAAACCTTCTATAAACAGGTTCTCGCCCTGAATGGCAAGGATCTCAATACCCTCAATAATCTCGGTACGCTGTATCTACAGCATGGCCGTCTTGAGGAGGGTGTCCGGTTGACTGCGAGGTCACTGGAAATCAAATCTGATCAGCCCTACGCGCACATGAACCTGGGCAACGGGCTTAAAGACTTGAAGCGTTTTGACGAAGCGCTAGCCAGCTACGATCGCGCCATCGCCCTTAAGCCGGATCTTGCCCAGGCGTACTACAACCGGGGAAATGCACTTAGCGAACTCAAACGTCTGGAAGAAGCGTTGGCTGATTATGGCCGTGCCATTGTCCTCAAACCGGACTACGCCGAAGCTTACTACAATCGCGGAAACGTGCTGAAAGAACTCCAGCGTTTGGATGAAGCCCTGGCCAGTTATGATCGCGCCATCACCCTCAGGCCGAATTTCGCCGAAGCATACTACAACAGGGGTGGCACGCTTAAGGAATTAAAACGCGTGCACGAAGCTTTAGCCGATTGTGATCGCGTGATTGTCCTCAAGCCAGCTTCCGCTGAAGCGCACTTCAACCGGGGCAACGCGCTTAAAGAACTCAACCGTTTGGACGAGGCGGTGGCCAGTTATAACCGTGCCATCACCCTCAGGCCGGATTATGCAGACGCATACAACAACTTGGGCAATTCACTACGCGACCTCAAAAACTTGGATGATGCCTTGGCATGCTATAATCGTGTCATCGCCATCGATCCAGATAATGCCGATGCGTACAACAACCGGGGCAATGTGTTGCAGAGCCTGCATCGCTACGATGAAGCGGTGTCAAGTTATGACAGGGCAATTGCTATCAAGCCGGATTTGCCTTACCTGGTGGGTTCTTGGCTGCACAGCAGAATGCACTGTTGCCAATGGAATGATCTTGATAACGCCTACGTCAAGCTTATCCTCGCGATTGAGCTTGGCAAAAAAGCCTCGACGCCTTTCTTTTTTCTGGCAATCCCCTCCAGTCCGGCCCTGCAACAACGCTGCGCGCGCGTCTTCATCGACGATGACCATTCAGCCAGCACCGTACCCCTTTGGGGGGGTGAACGCTACGACCATGATCGCATCCGTATTGGCTATTTCTCCGCCGATTTTCACAATCACGCCACAGCGCATTTGATGGCGGAACTCTTTGAGCGCCACGATCATTCAAGGTTTGAGATTATTGGATTTTCTTTTGGACCGCCTGCGGACGATACATGGCGCCAGCGACTGGTAAATGCATTCGATCGTTTCTTCGATGTCAGAACTCGGTCGGATAAGGAAATTGCCGCATTGGCGCGTGAATTGGAGATTGACATCGCCGTAGACCTTAAAGGGCACACGCAGGATGCCCGAATTGGTGTCTTTGCATTTCATCCGGCACCCATACAAGTGAGTTACTTGGGTTACCCTGGCACGATCGGTGCGAACTACATCGAATATCTGATTGCGGATCACACATTGATCCCGGAGGAGCACCAGCAGTATTACAACGAGAAGATTGTTTATCTCCCGCATTCCTACCAGGCGAATGATTCCACCAAGGTGATATCAGATAAACCCATCAGTCGTGTCGAGCTGGGTCTGTCTGAACATGCATTCGTATTCTGTTGCTTCAATAACATCTACAAGATTACGCCGGATCTGTTTGATATCTGGATGCGCCTGTTGCGTACGGTTGAAGGAAGCGTGCTTTGGTTGTTAGAAGGCAACGTGACCGCTGTTAATAACCTGCATCTTGAAGCGGAGAAGCGTGGGGTTTCTCCCGATCGGCTGGTGTTCGCCCCACGCATGGAATTGGCTGATCATATGGCGCGCCATCGTCAGGCAGATTTGTTTCTGGACACCTTTTATTACAATGCGCACACGACTGCCAGCGATGCTCTGTGGGCGGGTTTGCCCGTTCTGACCTGCTTGGGTGGTACATTTGCAGGCAGGGTGGCCGGGAGTCTTCTCAAGGCAGTCGGTTTGCCAGAACTCATCACTCGATCGCATGAAGAATACGAAACCTTGGCCATTGAGCTGGCGAGCAATGCGCCGCGACTGGCTGAAATTAGAACCCGGCTAGCAAAGAACAGACTGACTCATCCACTCTTTGATATGGCGCGATTTACCCACCATATCGAAGAGGCTTACAAGAAGGTGTATGAAAGGTATCAGGCCGGCTTGCCACCTGAACATATCGATATAGTTGCATGAAATTACCCTTGTAATTGTTTTGCGACCGACAGCAATAGTCCACCGTCAAACTTCATCGCAATGATCCCTGCCTTTGTGGATCAGGCAAGAACTCAAGCGATGTTGCGGTGTCAATGACGCACGATTAACCCCATCAGTCTGTCTTGGCACAACAGGAACATGTCGCTGTGAGGGCGGGTCCGATTCTGGCAAGCCTTGTAAACGCCATTTAGACACATCACCTGGAAGAGGTGGGGCTTACGGAACTCATTTGCCATGCACCTGATGAGTACGTCGCAACTAGCGGTGCGATTGGCGAGCGATCTGGAACGCCTGGGTTACGAAAGGAACTGCGCCCACGCGTGACGGCCTCGCCGATGGTCGCTGCGCAACGCCTTACGAGTAACCTGGAAGACGCCTATCGCACCATGTGGAAGAATTTGGTGCCTTAGCGGCTGAACAGAAAATGAAACCGCTGGTATTTGAAGCAGCTTTATCACGAAGACCCGGCCAAATAACGATTCCACATATCTGTGTATGCAAATTCCATCGCGCGCGCGAGACCTTCCCCATCGCATAGCGGGGACTGTGCCATCCGTTCACGCAGGTTTCTCCGCAGGTCGGCCCGCCGCGCCGGATCGTGCGCAAGCGATATAGCCTTTTCAATGTATTCTTCCCGACTCCCGGCGATCAGATCTTCCAGACCAACAGCTGTGAGTTTGCTGGCGCTGATACGCTCGACGTAGCGTTGCCCGGCCAGCGTCACCACCGGAACCCCCATCCATAGCGCTTCTGCTGTCGTCGTGCCGCCGGTTCGTGGAAACGGATCCAGTGCGATGTCCACGTCGGCATAGGTAGCGTAATACTGGCGATATGGAGCACCTTTACGCAACAGCAGACGTTCCGGGGCAATACCATGGCTCGCAAACCCTTCCGTAAGCAGCGACCGGTTCATCGGGTCGCCCAGGGTCCTGGCCATCACCAGCAGGCGACTTCCGGGAAGTCGTTGCAGAAGTCGACTCCATGTCTCGATGACATCTGGCGTCAGTTTTGAAAAATCGTTGAAAGATCCAAAAACGACCCGTGCGTCAGAGGTAGGGCACGGGGCGACCGCCGGGGCTAGGTTCGACGGCTGGTAGCAGACCCAGCATCGAGGCAGGCGATAGATCTTCTCAGTGGCGAGCTCCGGCGTATCCGGCGGATGGAGCACCTCATCGGTGATCCAGTAATCCATGGCGGCCAGGCCGGTAGCCGCGAAAAATCCCAGATAGGTGGCCTGTACCGGCGCCGGCCGGTAGGTGAATGCCTTCAGGCGATTGCCTGCCGTATGTCCCGTCAGGTCCACCAATATATCGATACCGTCCTCATGGACGAGCCTTGCCAGCGCTGCGTCGTTCTTGTCGCCAACAAAGCGCCAGTGCTCGGCGATCGCCCGCAGGCGCTGCGTCACCTCGTCGGAACGCGACTCGACGTAGCTGGCGTAACAAAAGATCTCAAAATGAGTTCGGTCGTGGGCCGCAAGCAGGGGCTCGAAGAAGAAGTTGATCACATGCGAGCGCAGATGCGGAGAAACATAACCGACCCGTAGCCGACGTTCAGCCGAACTCGTTGCGGTCCGCGCCGGCAAGGGATTCAAGCGGCCTTCCCGTCCATGGACCCGGTCCCACTCACGCATTGCTTCGCACATTTGGTCAAAAGACAGTCTCGCTCTCGCTGCCTGCGTGAACAGGATATTGCTGTGCAATTGCGCGTTGTCCGGGTTCAGCTCCAGCGCGCGCCGGTAACTGTCTTCCGCTTCCTCGACGCGCCCCGCCGCCAGTAACACATTTCCCCGGTTGTAGTGCGCTTCCGCATAGTCCGACTTGAGTTCGATCGCCTTGTCGCAGGCCTGCAACGCCTCCCCTAGGCGGAACAATCTCCTTAGCGCATCCGCCCGGCAGTTGTAAGCCTGGGCATAGTCCGGCTTGAGCTGGATCGCCCGGTCACAGGCCGCCAGGGCCTCCTCGAATTTTCCTGCATCAACCAGCACAACACCCAGGTTGTTGTATGCCCCGGCGTTGTGCGGATTCAGCTCCAGTGCCCGGCGATAACTACCTTCGGCCTCCCTGGCACGACCCGCGGTCAGCAAGAGATTTCCACGGTTGTAGTGCGCGTCTGCATATTCTGGCCTGAGCTGTATCGCCCGATCATAGGCCACCAGCGCCTCGTTCAGGCGACCCAGTCCTCGCAAGATGTTCCCACGGTTATGGAATGCCTCGGTCAGGTTTGGATCAAGCTGGGTCGCTTGTTCGCAGGCAGACAAGGCCTCCTGCAAGCGGCCATCCAGGTACAAGGCGTAACCCAGATTGCTGTGGAACATCGCCACGCGAGGATTCTGCTTGATCGCCCGAGCAATCAGCTGCGTTGCCCGCTCGTACTGCCCACACTGGATTGCGACAATGCCGAGCAGGTGTTTGGCGTCGGTGTGATCAGGGTTCGCCTTCAGGATTCTCTGAAGGAGCGTCTCCGCCTCCGCCAGTCTTCCGTGTTGAAGCTGGGCAACCGCCTGCGCGAGCCATGCGTCGATATTACCCGGGATGTCTTCCAGCGTTTTCATCGGAATGCTGCATTCAGTTGCAGTGGGTTAGTCCAGTCGATCCCCGAGGATCAAGATATCCACGCGTGATGGGACGTGGGCGTTTTCAAACACCGGCGCCTGACGACACCAATGCAGGGGATTCGACTCTCACAGCCTATTTGGAGGATTCGGGATTGTTTCGCTCTTCCTCATACCCGAAATACTCGATATAGGGCCGCAGGGTCTCCATCACGGGTTCCAGCTGTTTGGCATAGCGCTTCCATCGATATTTGGCGTGCTGGTAGATCGGCTGGGTGACCTGATGGTAGCTGGGCGTATTGATGGTGCCCCGCTTTCTGGCGTGCTCCGTGTGTTGCAGCACGGCGTCGTCCCAGCCGACCTCCAGGAAATCCAGCAGGCGCCGGGTTTCGTGCTCGAAATTGGAGACCAGATCCTCGTAGCGGATCTGGTGGTACTTGATCGGAAGCTTCTGCACACATTGCTGCCACAGCCCCATCACCTTGGCATAAAGCGCCGCCGTGCTGTCCAGGGAATAGAATGTGGCCATGGCCTCGTTGAGCGTGAAGTTCTGCATGAAGCAGCTCAGGCAAACGTCGCAGGGGTGCCGTACCGCCAGAATGAACTTGGCGTTGGGAAAGACGCGCCAGATCAGGTGGGTGTTGACCGTATTCAGCGGCAGTTTGTCGACCAGGATATTGCCGGGCCGCAATTGGATGTGTTGTCGCACGGCATCGAAATAGCTCTTTCTCAACCCACCGATCTCTTCGATGTTCAGTACAGCCAGGGCGTCGGCGCGGCCGTCCGCAAGGCGCGCAAACTCCTGGACCATGGCGGCGACGGTGGGTTTCTCTTCCATGGTCTGCAGCTTCGGGTGACTGTCCAGGATCTGATCGAGCAGCGTGGTGCCCGAGCGCGGAAAGCCCAGCAGAAACACCGGCGCCGGTGTCGGGGCCGGGTCCGTTGCGTTCGCCCAGGAGTCGGCCAGGCCGTCGGTCAGGAATCCGCTCAGGTGATCGATTCGGCGAAGGTAGGATTGTCTGTCGTAATCCGCGGGCAGACTGATCTGCGCGGTTAAGCGGTTGCCCTCGACAAAACAGGCGAAGGCGCGCTCGGTGTCGCCGACGCGGTCGTACAGTTTGCCCAGATTCATACAGACATCGCCGACAGCCGCCGGATTCTGGGTGAGCGTGCGGATTTTTTCGAGCACCTCGATGGCGTCTTGGAAACGGCCCTCGCTCCGGGCAATCTTTGATGCTGTTGTGAGCAGCGACACGTTATCCGGCGCCAGGCTCAGGCCCTTTTCCAGCCAACGCTTCGCCTGTTCGAGGCGAATGGTTTTTTCATCCAGTTCGGCAAGCTTGGCGATGGCGTCCACGAAGTCGGGGGCGTGATGAAGGGCGCGTTCCAGTCGCTGGCGCGCCTCGTCAAAACGCCCCTCGCGTTCCAGAACCGCGGCAAGATTGCACAACACCTGGGGGGAGGCCGGCTTGAGTTGCAGCGCCCGGTTCAGACAGTCTACGGTTTCTTCCGTCTGCCCCTGCGTCATCAACACCAATCCCAGGTTGCTCAGCGCCTCGAGGAAATTCGGTCTGACTGCAATCGCCTTGCGGTAATGCTCGATCGCCTCCTTGATCAGGCCCAGGTCTTTCAGGGCGTTGCCGAGCAGATAATGGGCCTCGGCGAGCGCGGGGTCGAGCCGGATGGCGGTGCGGTAGGCGGCCAGCGCTTCCTCCATGCGCCCGCGGCACTGCAGGGCGGCTCCCAGCGCCTGCTGCGCCGCGGCCAGACCGGGCTGGAGCGTCACGGCACGGCGACAGCACTCTTCGGATTCCGCGAACAGTCCCAGCTTGCGATTGATAATGCCCAGCATCAGCCATACCGACGGATCGGTCCTATTGGTCTGGGCAAGCGAGGCATAGAGTTGTTTGGCCTCAGGCAGACGGTTGTCGCGAAATAGCGCTTCCGCCTTGGTTTGCTTGGAACGTACAAGAATATTTTTCTGGGCCATCAATGATCGCTGGCTAGGAATTTCAATGAATGGAATTGAGAAATGGTTTGTATCAAATTTTTCCTGCTATGCAAAATCAATCGGTGTTGGCAAAACTTACAAATAAGATAAATAAAAATATGTCTTATAAATTAGTAACATATGAATATAACGAATAGGATTTGGCTTTTGAATTTTTCATTTGCCGTTGGGTATACAAAATTTATGTCGAATAAATTTACATTCGTCGTTTATCAAGCGATCGTTTCATAGACGAAAACAAGATCTAATTCCTTGTAAACAAATAGCTATTTTCGAGTATGGAAAATACGGCACGGCGATTGCTTTGGTGGTAGGGGGAAGTGATGCTTCAGACATCGCTTTGCTGAGTTGTACTGCTGCAAACTCTCTTAAAATTTTGGAGGAGTAAACCATATGATGAAGAAAACTATTCTCGCTACCGCGCTGCTGGCAACGCTCGGTGTGTCCGGGATGGCCGCCACCAGTGCCCAGGCCGCCACGCTGAACACTGGTGATACGCTGAAGATTACGACGGGCGTCCCGGCCTTTGACGCCAATGGCAATCAGACGAACGTGAGCTCGGGCTCCTATTTCGGCATGGACCTGAGCGGCGACTCCAAGATCCAGGGTACGGAAAAGACTGCACTGTCGCAGGGCACCACCGGTCTGGTTATTGGCGTTATCACTTCCGCGGGGGCCAGCCATGCTGGGGCTCCGACTGGCGGCGACACCAATGCCATCACGGCTCCCTGGTACTTCGGCAGCAACACCGGCAGTGACTTCGTCACGACTGCGGTCACGGGCGGCACCGTCACCGGCCTCAACATGAGCGGCTGGACGGTGACTTGGAACGGAATCCCGGCCATTCCCATGGGCAGCAACGCCTGGGGTACTGGCTTCACCAGCGGCGTTGGCAACTTGACGTGGGACGGTGTGTATGGCGATGCATACACCCTGGACTACCACGGGACCGTGCCGGTCGGCGATCCGTCCGGCTTTGGTGGCATCCACTACGCGCTGCACCTGACAGGCACCGTGACCGCGGCAGTTCCGGTTCCGGCGGCCGTGTGGCTGCTGGGCTCGGGCCTCGTGGGTTTGGTGGGTGTTGCCCGCCGCCGCAAGTCTTCTGTCTAAAGCAAAGAGTGTAAGTGTCAGACAAAAATGGGGCAGCGCAATGCTGCCCCATTTTTTGCTTAGAGCTGTGTGCTCCGTTTCGTTAAGAGTCCGCAACTCTGGCCCAAGACGCTAGGCATGAAATGATTATAAAAGTAGACATCAAGCCCAATAACTAGGAGGGGTGTTATGGCTCTAGAAGGCGCAGCCAGGAGATTTGTAGGTGCAGCGACCATGTTGGCAATCTCTGCCGGGGTTTGGGCGCAGGCACCGCAGAGCTGGGTTACGAATTTCGATGCTGCGCGCTACGGGTCGAGTGGCACCATTACCTTCAACGATTGGGGCTACGGTGGGCCCAATGGAGCGAACGCCAATACCTTCGCGGTCACATCGCCCCTGACCGGGATTACCGGTTTCGACTCGACGCGCATCGGCCAGCGCCAAGATGTTTTGACGCTCGACGCGGACTGGAAATCACCGGATCCTGGAATAACCGTGAGGATGCCGGAATTTACCCCAACCAGATATAACAATGCGAGCCAGGATGCTCAGGTCAACTTCTACAAATGGATGTACAGCACGGTCGGCGGCAGTACGTTTAACAACATGCAGATCGACAAGGCCGGTAACTATTTTGTGGCCAAGAGCGATATGACCTTCAAGTTCTATGATTTCTATCAGTATCACGACGTCACCGGCGTAAACCCCGACACCACGGTAGACACGCAGATCAATTTCCAGCCCTATCCCCTTTCGGATGGGCGTGGCTGGTGCGGCTCCACGCTGATACCCGATCCTAACGCGGTCGACGTCATGGCCGGTCAGATCACATTCGATTTCGCCTTTGACGCCTATGTGTCAAATGGCCAGCCGTCGCCCAGTGGGGGCGCCACCCAGATCGTGCCGGGTTTCGTGATGCGGAGTTACGGCAGTTACGTGGTCAACGTGAGCCTGGGAACGGTTGCGCAGTATTTCACCGGCAGCGCGGTGATGAACAACAACAATCCGCTGTTGAACCCGCTGGACGCGAATGGGCAGGTTAGCGGCGCGGCGCTCGATCCCGCATATCACAATAGAGTCTCGTTCCTCGGGGCCGGTGTTGTGCCGAAGGGAGTCTGGGTCACAGGGAGTTCCTACGTTTCACCGGGGGTAAAGAACCTGAATCCGGATGGAACCTGGAATGTCCAGATCGTCAGTGTGGCCGATCCGCTCTGTGATCCGGCCACTCCGGGTACGCCCCCGGTGGACGGAGCGGTGTGCTACCAAAACAGCTTCGCGGGTTACGCCTTCATGTTGCGTGCCGACGGCCAGCGCACGCTGACCTATGTCAATCCAACAGGACATTCGGATTACATTTGCCCGTGTTGGACTGCAACCGAGTTCTCACGGATTACCAATAGCGGCGGTGCATTGTCGTGCGGCTCAACCGCCACGACGGCCACGATACGTGACAGTTCACCCGTTCAGTACGCGACCACTGACACGAACCCAAGCTTGCCGTCTTGTCGCTTCGCGGATACCAGAACGTCCCCGGTTACTTCCCGGCGACTCAGTGGCATCAGTTCGGACCAGGCGCAGGTCTGTTATAGGCAAGTCCGCCAGGCATGCACGTCTTTGGGTCTGTGAAGGTCAGGGCTGAATCAGGCGGCTGATCGTATACACACACCGCCTTAGCCAAGAGTGAGAAGCAGAAATTTGACAGGTCTTTGGAGGAGCAACGATGCGTAAATCGATAACAAGAGGCAGTGCGTGTATCGCCGGCTTTCTTTTGCTGGTGTGTGCAGGCACTACACAGGCGGCGTTGGTCAATTTCACACTTAACGGCGTGGTGGATGGTTCCTACGGCAGCCCTTATGGGCTCAATCTTGGCGACACGATCACTGCCAGCGGAGTCTTCGACAACAGCGCGATATCGTCCTCGCCCTACACGGTGTACTTCGATCAGTCCCACAGCGGCAACACGCTGAGCATAACCGCCGGTTCACTGACCCTGAACCAGACCCAGGACGATGCCTACGCATCGGGTGGATCGCCGCGGTTTGAATTTAACAGCCTCGGCAATCTCATAGGGGTCAATTTCGGCTCAACGCCTTTCACCTCAGGCCCACTTGAGTTTTTGGCAGAAGACACCAGTTCCAACTTTGCCACCGGTGTCTGGAATGCAAGCAGCTTCAATATGACGCCGGCTCCCGTACCTGTTCCAGCGGCTCTATACTTGCTGGTTTCCGGTCTCGTGGGTCTGGTGGGCGTCGCCCGCCGTTACAAGAACGTGGCCTAAGTTGGGATTGACGCAAAAGCACCGTTCACGGTCTTTGCGCCAAAGGCAACGTCAAAAAGAATAATAGCGTCGTAACGACGGGACCGGTTTCGCCGGTCCCGTTTTTTTTTCCGAAATTCGTCGCCTCGCCAAGGCGTACGCAACGGGAGTGCCTGGGCGACTCAATCGTCCGGGGAGCAGTTGGCACGCGGCATTGTTGAGGAGAGACAGTCAACAACTACCGATGCTGCGAAAGCAGTGTGAGGTTCACCCAACTTCAAGGAGGAGTAACTGGATGAAAAAGTTCAATTCAGCTGTGACGCTTGGCATCGTCCTCTATCTTGCCAGCGTTGGTGCCCACGCCACCTTGGTGAATGGCTCGGTACTGAACATCGGTGCCGGATCACACTTCGAATTGGAACTCATACTGGGCGTGTTCACCCCGACCGCAATCACCGGTCACAATGGCATCATTCTCGGCACTACTCAGCTTGCCTCTGGTTCACACTCTGGCTTAGCGAACGGTGCGGAATCACCAGGCATCGACAACCCATGGGTATTTGCCACCAATACCGGCATGCATCAAACCATTAGCCCAACCAACGTCCTGAGCGCCACCGGCAATACCGCCACCATCGACTTTAGCGGTTGGGCATGGACTTGGAACGGAGTGCCCTCCATCAACCTGGGCGGCGGCGCGTGGGGAGCCAATTCTTCCGGTGTGGCGAACATCACCTGCGGCATCGACTGCGGTAACGGTGACACCTACACCCTTTACTACACGGCAACCCTACCGCATGGCGACCCATCCGGCTTCGGTGGCGTTCCTTATGGTCTGTCCCTAACAGGCACCATCTCCGCCGTTCCGGTTCCGACAGCCGTGTGGCTGCTGGGTTCTGGCCTGATGGGTCTGGTGGGCGTCGCCCGCCGTTACAAGAACGTGGCCTAAGTTGGGATTGACGCAAAAGCACCGTTCACGGTCTTCGCGCCAAAGGCGACGTCAAAAAGAAAAATGGCGTCGTAACTACGGGACCGGTTTCGCCGGTCCCGTTTTCTTTCGATCGTCGGGAACTCGCCGAGTCTCGATAGAAGGCGAGGGTGACCGGGGAAGCAATACGGCATAGGGCAGCGCGAATCACAACGGATCGGTGGAACGATTTCCACATCAGCTGATGAAGGCCGAGGATCGGCTCATGCAACGGATTGGAATCGACAACCGGCAGGGAGGTAAAACGCGCTTGATCCAGGTGCCTAAGAATGAATACGAAAACTCTGTTGTGCCTTCCTGTTTTTGTTGGCGGGCTGCTGGCCCTGTTCAGCAGTGCCACGGTGTTGGCGACTCTCGTTCCTTTCTCGTCACTCGCGGACGGCTCCGGTGTGATCCTGATGATCGATGGCAAGGATCGGGGCAGCTCCGTCACGGTCGATTTCATTTTGGATGGCCGGAACAGGTTTGGCCTCCAGTTCGGCTTCTTGTCGGGAGAACTTTTCAACCCCCTGAGTGCTTGCCGTTGTGGAACAGGCAGTGTGCCAGCTTCGCTGGCGGCACCACGGTCGATTTCGCCGCGCGCAGCAAAGGCACCGACGGCAAGTTCGGTACCCTGGACGACCAGATTTTCCCCTTATCCGATGGCACGCTGTATGTCAGCGAATATTTTTCCCACCCAATCAAGGCATCGAACTCGCGCAACCCGAAGATTACCGATCGCTATTACGGCAATTTGATGCTGGTGTGGGACATCAACCACGATGGCGTCAGGGACCTCAACGTGATGCTCAGGGCTCGCAGTTTTAGCGATGGCATGCGCGCTGTTCCGTCTTCCACAGCGGTGCCGTTACCGGCTGCGGTATGGCTGCTGGGTTCCGGCTTGGTGGGTCTGGTGGGCATCGCCCGCCGCCAGAACGTTGCCTAAATTGTTATTTAGCACTGGCGTAGTCGAGACCATTCATTCAGTCTTTGTCGCCAGAAGGTAGCGTAGAAAGATAAATAGAAGTAACTGCCGGCCCCGCTTTCTATGGAGTTCCTCGCCGCGTGGCAGTTGGGACGACGGGTGTGTTCAAGGAGTCGGATGGCATAGGGCCGTGCGAGGGGGTTAAGGGGCCTGGCGGGTCGTTTCCGCGCTTACTTTAGTTACGCCAGAAATGGCTCGGGGAATCGATTGGTGTTGTCCAGGCACGGAACGCAGAACGCGTATTGATCCAGGCGACAGGGAGTTATGAAAGAGGCCTTGTTTTCGATTTTTATTGGTGGTCTGTTGTCCTTGTAAAAAGAATATTATCTTCAAACATAATAAATTCGGTATAGCGATTGTTGAGGTTTATGCCGAAGTGATGTTTCAGATGTCGCTTTGCTGAGTTGTACTGCTGCAAACTCTCTTAAATCTCTTATTTTTGGAGGAGTAAAACAAATGGAAAAAACTATTCTCTCTACCGCGCTGCTGGCAGTGCTCGGTGTGTCCGGGCTAGCCACCGTCAGCACCCAGGCCGCCACGCTGAACACCGGCGATACGCTGACCATTAACACGGGCGTCCAGCAGTATGACGCCAATGGCAATTTTGTGACCGTGAGTCCGGGCTCCTGGTTCGGTATGGACTGGAACTTCAACGGCAAGATTTCCGGCGATGAAAAGACGGCCCTAGCCCAAGGCACCACGGGCCTCGTGATTGGTGTCACAACCTCCCCGGGTGCCAGCCATGTCGGATGCCCGGTCGCCGGTGACACCAATGCCATCACGGCCCCATGGTGTATCGGTAACATCACCGGCAGTGACTATGTGACGACTATGGTCACCGGCGGCACCACCGGCCTCGACATGAGCGGCTGGACGTGGACCTGGAACGGTACTGCGGCCATTCTCATGGGCGCCGACGCCTGGGGTACCGGCTACAGCAACGGTGTCGGCAACTTCGTGTGGGATGGCGTGTATGGCGACGCGTACACCCTGGACTACCACGCGACCGTGCCGCTCAACGACCCCTCCGGCTTAGGCGGCGTGCGATACGCGCTGCACCTGGAAGGTTTCGTGAAACCGGTTCCGGTTCCGGCGGCCGTCTGGCTGCTAGGCTCGGGCCTCGTGGGTCTGGTGGGCGTTGTCCGCCGCCGCAAGAACGTTGCCTAAGCTGAAGTTTATGCCGAAGTGATGCTCCAGACATCGCTCTGCTGAGCTGCACCGCTGCAGACTCACCTAAATATCTTAACGGAAGAGTAAAAAATGAAGAAAACTATTCTCTCTACCGCGCTGCTGGCAGTGCTCGGTGTGTCCGGGCTAGCCACCGTCAGCACCCATGCCGCCACGCTGAACACCGGGGATACGCTGACCATTACCGCGGGCGTTACGAACTATGACACCTATGGCAATTCTGTGTACGTTGGTCCGGGCTCCTGGTTCGGTATGGACTTAAGCGTCAACGGCGCCATTGCCAACTCAGAAAAGACGGCCCTAGCACAGGGTACCACGGGCCTCGTTATTGGTGTCATCACCTCCGCGGGCTCCAGCCATGGCGGATTCCCGACCGCTGGTGACACCAATGCCATCACGGCTCCTTGGGCCTTCTTTGTCAACACCGGCAGTGACTATGTGACGACTGCGGTCACGGGTGGCACCGTCACCGGCCTCAACATGAGCGGCTGGACATGGACCTGGAACAGCATTCCGGCCATCAATATGGGCGGCGGCGCCTGGGGTACCGGCTTCAGCAACGGTGTTGCCAACTTAGTGTGGGACGGCGTGTATGGCCACGCCTACACCCTCGACTACCACGCGACCGTACCGGCCGGCGATCCCTCCGGCATCGGCGGCGTGCCGTACGCGCTGCATTTGGAAGGCTTCGTGGCACCGGTTCCGGTTCCGGCGGCCGTCTCGCTGCTGGGGTCGGGCCTCGTGGGTCTGGTGGGTGTTGCCCGCCGCCGCAAGACTTCTGTCTAAAGCAAAGAATGTACTAGTGTCAGACAAAAATGGGGCAGCGCAATGCTGCCCCATTTTTTTGCTTAGAGCTGTGCGCTCCGTTTCGTTAAGAGTCCGCAAACAATTCTGCACAATTGACGACCAGATGTTCCGCTTCTCGGATCCGGCCCATTCCCGCCAATCAGTATTACTCGGGAGCGATCTCGCCCTGGAAATCCGCTAACCTCAAGCAAGCCGAAACCTATCACCGGAACCTGACCATGCGCTGGGACGTGAATCACGACGGGATCACGGATCTGAAAATCACGCTGCAGGACCGAAACGCCTATGTCGGCATGTACTTCGCGGCTCCGGCGACTCCGATACCGCTGCCTGCAGCGGCATGGTTACTGGGTACCGGTCTCGCAGGCCTGGCAGCATTGGCTTGACGTCGACGGGTGTGTTCGTCTGCGCGATATGGCAAGAAAATCGGCGAAATCGAAACTTACTGATCAGACCGTCAAATGGCGCACACCATAAATAATTATTTTATTAGGATGGAACCTGCTCAACCTATTGACCTGCGCTGTGAGATGGTGGGACAGGGCCCCACCCAGATATAAGCAAGACTCGGGGCTACGCACTATTTGGGTGGTTGCTTCTCAGTAAATCTGACCTGCTAAAGATGATCTGAAGCTGCCCATAGCTACAGTCCAGCTGAATCGATGCACCTTGAGGGGTTCGACAAGCGTTTGTTCGACGGACCCCAGAGTTATGCATCCAGATCGCGCTGCAGCTGGCATTAGACCTTCACGTTGTGCTTTCGAATCAGATCGTAGATTGTAGGCCGGCTTATCCCGAGCAGATCGGCCGCCTTGGTAATTTTTCCGTCCGAATGCGTCAGTGCGCGCAGTACCGTCTGGCGTTCGGCCTGTTCGCGCACTTCCCGCAGATTGAAAGTGGGGCCGCCGGCTGCGTGCGTTTCCAGCTCCAGGTCCTGGGCCGTTATCCGGTTGTCATTGGCCATGATGACGGCGCGCTTCATCCGGTTCATGAGCTCACGCACATTCCCCGGCCATGAATAAGCCTCGATGGCGGCCTTGGCGTCGTCCGTGAAGCCCTTCATGGATTTCCCCTGCTCCAGGTTCATCTGGACAAGAATCGTTTGCGCCAGAAGCAGGGTGTCGTTCTCACGCTCGCGCAGCGGCGGGATGCACACGTTGATTTCCGCCATGCGGTAATAGAGGTCCTCGCGGAATTCCCCGCTACGGATCTTGGCCGGCAGATCCTGGTGGGTGGCGCATACCACACGGAGGTCGATCGGGATCTCCTCGCGACCGCCAATGCGCTCGATAACGCGTTCCTGCAGAAAGCGCAGCAGCTTGGCCTGCAGCGACAGGGGCAGGTCGCCAATTTCATCCAGGAACAGGGTTCCGCCATCGGCGCATTCGATCTTGCCGAGGGTCTGCTTGTTGGCGCCGGTGAAGGCGCCTCTTTCGTAGCCGAACAGCTCGCTTTCGAGCAGGTTGTGTGGGATGGCTGCGCAGTTGATGGCAACGAAGCGCTTCTTAGCGCGTGGGCTGAGCTCGTGCAGGGCACGGGCGCAGAGTTCCTTGCCGGTGCCGCTTTCTCCGAGGAGCAGCACGGTGGCGTTCGTTGGCGCCACCTTTTCGACCGTCTGACAGACTTCCAGCATGGCCTTGCTGCTGGCGACGATGCCTTCGAGCGGCGAGTGCTGCCGGGATTGCTGGAGCTGGCGGTTTTCCGACTCTAGCTCATGCATGCGATAGGCGCGGTTAACCAGAAAGCTGAGAAGCTCCACGTTGATGGGCTTGCTGAAGAAGTCGTAGGCGCCCATGCCCACGGCTCGCAGGGCATTTTCGCGATCGGCCTGGCCGGTTACGACAATCACCTTGGTGTGGGGCGCGGCCCGCAGGATGTCCTGCAAGGTGGCGAAACCCTCGCTGGCACCGTCGGCGTCGGGCGGCAGCCCCAGGTCCAGGGTCACCACGGGCGGTTGATAGGTGCGAATCTGTTCGAGCGCCGCCTGACGATTGCCGACCGTCATCACTTCGTAACCGTCGAAGGCCCAGCGTAGCTGGTTCTGCAGGCCCGGATCATCCTCCACCACCAGCAACTTGCGTGTCCCTGTCACCATTTGTGGGTCCTCAGCCGTTGCCGGTCTTGTTTGTGATCACCTGTGTGCGTGGATCGGAAGAGGGCAGACGCAGCCGGAAAATGCTCCCATGCCCGGGGCGGCTGACGACATCCACATCTCCTCCCAGGGAGCGCACAAATTCACGCGTTTCGTAGGCGCCAATCCCCATACCGCTGCTGCCTTTCGTGGTCTTGAATGGCCGAAACAGGCTTTCCCTTATGAATGTTTCGTCCATGCCGCAGCCGGTGTCTTCCACTTCTACCAGTGCAAACTTCTCCTCGGCGCGCATGCGCACGGTGATATGTCCGTTCGGCGGTGTGGCATCGCGTGCGTTCTGGATCACATGGCCGATCACGGCGGTCAGGCGGTCGCGATTCGCGTTCACAAAGATACTATTTTTCTGGATCTCGATGGCTGGTGGTGGCTGTCCGGAGTGGTCACCCTGCACAATTTCATTTAACAGTTGCGCCAGGTCCACACAGCTGGTCTGGGTCGAGATGGCGACATCACGACGCAACTGCGCCAGAAGCCGGTTCATTCGTGCCACGGAGTTATCGACGGTGCGGATCACGTCGTCCATGAATAGCGGGTTGTGTTTGTGTTTGGCGGAATTAGACACGACCAGCGACAACTGCGCAACAAGGTTCTTCAGGTCATGGACGACATAGGCGGACAAGCGATTGAAGGTTTCGAACTGGCGGGCCTCGCTGAGGGCCTGCGCGGCTTCCAGCTGCGCCAGGTGGCTGGCGGCCTGGCGCCCGGCGGTTTTGAGGAGGTCGCAGTCCTCCCAGTTGAAATGCCGCTTGACCGGGGCAAAGTCCGAGTGGGCCAGCACGACAAAGCCGAACAGTTGTTCGTGCAGTATCAGCGGTACGACCAGCCAGGCATTGGTCATGTTGTGCAGCCACTCCGGAAGTTTCAAGCCCTTCAGGCTTGAGCGGAGCTTCGGGTTGATTTCCTGTTCGTCGAGGTTAATGACCCACTCGTGCTGTTCGAGAATCCGGAGCAGGGCGCCATCCGAGGGTCCGACATTCGGAGCAGGGTCGAGCATGTTCCAGCGGGCGACCGGTTCGAATTGTCCGTTGTCCTGCCGCCACCACAGTATGCCGCCAGGGCTTTGGACGATCTGGGCAATCGCCTGGATGGCGCGCTCCCGCAATTGCGAGTCCGGTTGTCCGGCGAACAGGCTCCGCATGAAACGCAACCATTCTTCGCGGTAGTCGTACTTGTAGTCGAAGAAATGCTTGCTGATGATCACTCTGAGCCAGGCGCGCAGTTGCCCGGAGAACAACAAGATGGCAAGCAGCAGTCCGGACGCAAAGAGGAAGGCGGCCTGCGCCGCGATCCCCCAGTCTCCGCCATAGATACGCACGTAGTAGCCGCCCGTGCCCATGATCAACAGGTACAGGCCGGCACCGAGCAGTGCAGTCGTGTGGAATACCAGACGACGGGAGACCAGGTTGTTCTGGGGCGCGGGACTCTGTGGCCACTCGAGTCTGCGCGTGATGGCAATGCCGATCACAGGTGCCACGATAGCGTGGATAAAACCGCGCGCATCCCACAGGACCGGCGTGATCTGACGGAACAGCATGGCGTCCGAGTAGAGGAAGAAGTCGAAGGCAAACATGCTGCCAATACCCATGCAAAGATATTTAATGCCTCTGCGGAGCGCGGGCAGCGAATTGCGGCACAGTTGCTCGAGCAGCACCAGCACGCCGACCGACATCAACACGTGCCCGGCGTACAGATTGACGTCTGTGAGGGCGGCAGGAGCAGCCCACTCGGTATGGCGGTAAATGGTGAGGAACAGCAGGCCAGCAGTGAAAGCAGCAACCCAGCCGAACACTCTGCGCAGACGGAGCGATGCGCGCTCGTTGGGCTGGTAGGCGAGGGTGAGCATGACAAACAAAAAGCCGAACCAGGCCAGGTCTCGCAGCGGTTCCAGGAGTTGAACCAGGATCGCAGGGCTGCCAAAGAGAGCACGGTGCGTAACGGCCCCGGCCCAGATGGCGCTCAACAGTGAGGCGGTAGCAAAAGTAAATTTGAGTCTGTAGCTGTGGCGACTTGTCAGCGCCAACAAGGACAAGAAGAGGAAGAATGCGCCAGCCGTGGCGTAGCCAAGGGGCTCAACAGTTATCATCGCATTCAGTCAGTCTGTGTTGGTGATGTTGTTATACTGTTTCGGAATCGATTTGCGGAAGATGTCTATCCGCTTATCGATTTCGTCCGCAGGTGTATATATCACCATATCCCTGGCGAACCCGTAGTCGGCCCTGAACCTGCGCAACCTCTCTCTGATCGTCATTCCGGCTTCCGCCGGCCTGAGGGCAAAGTGGCTTGTTCAGAGCTCCCGAATACGCGGCGACCGGTTAACCCTGGCCGCGCCAAATTCGGCATACCTTCTGTGTGTGGTGTTCTCCTCTATCGTAACGATTAAAAGCGTGCGGTGGACCCCTGACTGCATAGCGCCGCAAGCGCCTCGCTGCCTCTCTCTATCTGCCTGCACACGCTGTGGCGAGGGTTTTGTCATTACGTCTCAGCGCAACGCCGGTGCAACATCAGTGGTGCATAGTAATCTTTTTGCAGTTCCTCAGTACGTGACGAATGAGCACGCACGTCAGTAACTTTATACCATTTGTCGGTACAATTTACAGCCAATGAAATAGTACAAAATATTTGTAAAAAGTTAGTAAGTACTATTACTTAGTACTAATATATCTTTGGTGTGAGTTACGCACCCCAATCTCCTAGGACATAGCCAAGTCCTGGAAACCGTCGCGTACCACAGGTTTGGTCTCGGCCCCCATCCTCAATCCAGCCCTTCCCTTCAAGGCGAGAGAGTTTACCGTGCGAACGTCTTATGTAAGTTGTAAGTGCCATTCACGTCCAGTTAGTGTCCGGAGATTCACAGCCAGAAAGCGACAATCGAGCTTCTTTCAAGCGAATCGCTAGACTTGCAAGCTGTCATCGACTTTAACATAACCGATTGAGCAACTGGCCTGTCAATCAGCCGGTTACAGTCAGAAGTACCCCTTTTTAGCGGATCTCCGGACACTACCGCTTCACGTTAGAGTACTTCTATTGGATCGCCTTTAGCGTATCCCTGGCCTCCTGGATGCCCGGGAAGTCTTGTTTGCTATCCAGCGCTTTCGCAAGACAGATCTTTGCAGACTGCTTGTCGCCCTTGCTGTGATACGCCATCCCGAGGTGGTACTGAAAAATCGCGACCTGCGGCGCCATATCCGTGGCCTTCTTCAAAAAGGCCACGGCCTTATCCGAATCGCCGGATTTGTAGTGCACCCAGCCAAGTGTGTCGACAAAGGCGGGCTGACGTGAGGTCTCGAAGCGCGCCGCCACCTCACGGGCGCGCTTCAGGCTGGATGCGTCCCCTTTGTTTTCGGTTAGCAGTGATGCGAGATTGTTGGCCGCAAGATCATTGCCAGAATTGATTCTTAACAGTCGTTCGTAGGTAGCGATGGCGCCGGTGTAATCCCGACTAGCCTCTTGGGTTGAGGCAAGGGTCAGCAGCAATTGCGTATCGTCCGGAATGGCCTGGAGCCCTGTCTCGAGAAACTTGATGGCGCCTGGCATATCGCCCTGCACGCCACGCAGCCTGGCAAGGTTCAGGTAGGGAACATTCCACTTCGGATTGATCTCGGAAGCCTTGCGCAGCGACTTTTCAGCATCGGCATACTGTTTCTGCGACAGATAGACCTCGCCGAGCAGTTCGTGGGCGATCGCCAGATCCGGCTTGTCCTTGAGCGCATCGTTCAGGCGGCTAATCGCCTGGTCCGGCTTGCCTTGTGCCAGGTAGACATTGACGATGGCGGTGAGCGGTTCGGCAGGATTGGATGAAAGCTTCAGCGCCTGTTCAAATTCACGCAGCGCGAGCTCGTGTTTCTTCTGCGCGACATACAGCTGGCCCATCCGATAGTAGCCGAGTGGATTCGACGGCTCCGCCGTTTTGATCCGGCCGATGGTGTTCTCCGCACCCTTGATGTCCTGTTGTACCACTTGGACTTCCGCCTTGGCCTGCAACACAGAGACATCGTTTGGCGCGATCGCCAGCGCCTTGTCCAGTTCCTTCAAGGACCCGGCATAATCCTTCGTGCGAGCAAGAAACTGCGCCAGGCGCAGACGTGCCGCGACATTTTTGGGATTTGCCTCAACGCCTTTCTTCAAACTCTCCCTGGCCAGTTCGGGTTCGTTGTTGATGAGATGCGCATCGGCCAGCAGCCCAAGGACTTCCGGCGATGTCGGCTGATCCTTTAGGACGGCCCGGAGGGAGTTGATGGCGGTCAGGCCATCGCCTTTTTTCAGGGCAGCTGTTCCTTGCAGGATCAACGCGTCGTTGTCACGCGGGTTTTCCTTGAGCACTTCGCTAATCAGCTTGTCCGCTTCAGCTGACTGGTTCTGTGCCAGCCGAATATTTGCCAGCTTGTTTCTGGCCTTCAGGCCATCCGGCTTCTTGCCTTCAGAGGAAATGATCTCGCGATAGGCAGCCGCGGCCTTGTCCAGATTGTTCGTCCTTTCGTACAGCTGCCCAAGAGCAAAACGCAGCTCGTTGGCATCGGGAAGCGACTTGATGGACGCAAGCAGTGCCGTTTCGGCCTTTTTCACATCAACCCGTTGAGCCAGGAATTCAGCCAGCAACAGATGGGCCTTCGGATTTTCCGGATCGGCTTGAATGGCTTCGCGCAATACGGTTTCCGCCTTGTCCAGCTGGTCGGTCTGAGATAAGAGCGAGGCCAGTGCCGCCCGGTGCTGAAGCTTGCCGGGCTCGATCGCTACAATTTCACGGAGTTGCCGTTCGGCCTTGTCGCGTTCGTTTTTACGGGAATACAACTGCGCCAGCTGCATGCGCATGGGAACACTTTTCGGATCCGTCGCCACGCCCTTTTCGAGCACGTCGACAGCCGTGTCGATCTTCGTCTGTTTGACATAAATGGCGGCCAGGAACGTGACAGCGTCGCTGTAGCCGGGCTGCGCAGACAATATCTCAGTGGCTATCTGGATGGCGCCGCGGTCGTTGCCCTGTTTCGACATGATGGATGCCTTTAGCAGACGTGCGTCCAGATCGGCCGGGTTCTTGGCGAGCAGCGCCTCCGTCATCTCACTGGCCTTGGCGACGTCATTGGACAACAAATAGAAAAGCGCCAACCTGGTACGTGCCTCCAGGTAATCCGGGTTCAGCTCCACCGCTTTGGCATAATAGCCAAAGGCACGCTCGTAATTGTGTTTCGCCTCCTCAACCCGGGCGATAAGAAAATAGGCCTCGGCATTCTTCGGATCGATCTGGAGAACGTTCTTCAGCTCGACGGCGGCCTTGTCGTAATTCTCCTCCTTGAGGTAATTCTTGCCGCGTTCCAGGTACTTGGCCTTGCGGCCTTCGGCGCCGCCGCATCCGGCGAGAATGAGTGCGGCCAGCAACAGCGTGACGATCCTGATAGCGATCTTGTGCGAAGACATCGTACTCCTCCAGAGTCGGAACGTTTTTTTCAGCCGGAGTGACGGCCGAAGCGGATCTTCCGCGTGAAGATTCCTGTAGGCATGACGGTTTGAAACCGCCAGAAAGTAAAACACAAATTGTTTCCACCGGATAGCCATCCGGGACCGGGTCTCCTGGGCTTCCCAGCAGGCACGGCTATCCTCGATCCGGGCCCGGTCATAGCAGGCCCCTGAAGCCGAGAACGACAAGTGCCGTGAGTGTCGCGACATTGAGGGGGTTCCAGCGCGTGTGGACGCGCGACAGTATCAGCTCACAGCCATAGAAGACGACCACCAGTTTGGCGACCAAAAACGCGAGCTGTGACTGTTCGGCATCCTGGCGAGTCAGGATGCCGATTGATATCACAATGAAGATGACCAGAAAATCCATTGGCGTGGTCTTGAACTGCGCACCCTCGGCAAAGCGCACGGCAAAACCAATGGCGACTGTCAGCCCCACAAAGTAAGCCAATGCAATCGTGTGAAACAGCTGGCTACTTTGTCCGGTGAACTTGGTTTCGAGGTAAATGACAAATGCCGCCGTGACGTAGGTGATGACGCGTATCACGATCGAGTCTTTGGCGCCGATGACGCCCACATAGAGAGCCATCAGTACCGCCAGGATGAAAGCACCGATGCCGAAGTCCCTCGGTACCTGGACTGCCAACAGGCTGACCATGATGAACAACAGGGGAATGGCCAGCGCCACGACTCGCCATGGCCCCTTGGTAAGCAGTGTGTGCTGGCGCATCACACCGACCAGTTTAGACAGTCGGGATATGGTGTGCGGCTGGTGTGCCTTCCAGCCCGTGTGTTTGGCGATGGTCAGAAAGAGAAAGAGCAGTGCGCAGACACCGAGGTAGAGCAGCAGAATCAGCCAGTCGGCGTCATAGCGCAGCAGCATCGCGCTCACGATGAATAGCGTCTGGATCGAGTAGATGATCACGACCGCTTCGTAGTGATCGAAACCGAGATCGAGCAGGCGATGATGTACATGGTTCCTGGTGGCGCGGAACCAGTTCATGCCGCCATAAACCCGCTGGGCGAACACCGCGAGAATGTCGACAATCGGCAGGCCGAGAAAGAGCGCAGGCAGTGCCGGGCTCAGCGCCGGATCAACTTTTTGGACCAGATATACCGCCAGGAAGCCCAGGGTGAACCCCAGGAACTGGCTGCCGCCGTCACCCATGAAGACGCGTGCCGGATGGGTGTTATAGCGCAGAAAGCCCAGCACGCCGCCGAGGGCGGCGATGGCGATGGTGATTACCGTGGCGCCATGATCCGCCATATTGGCCAGATAGGCGATGCAGCCCAGGCTCAGTACCGACAACCCGCCGGCCAGGCCATCCAGGCCATCGGAATGGTTGACGGCGTTGATCATGCCGACCATGGCAAAGACGGTGAATGCCCGAGCAACCGGCTCGGAAAGCGGCACCAGGTCCATGAACGGCAGGGTGTGGACATACACATCGCCGTAATAGACCACGACCAGCACCGCGATGAACTGGCCGATGAACTTGACGTAATGGCCAAGCTCGCGGCAATCGTCCCAGGTGCCGAATGCCAGCAGCACCAACGAGCCGAACAGGTAGGCGTGCAGACTTGCGTCGAGCGGAACCCAGAGAAAAACCGGAATCAATGCGCCGATGACGATGCCGATGCCGCCAACGCGCGGAATCGGTAAGGTGTGCACCTTGCGCGGATCGGGAATATCGACCATCCCGAGCCGCGGAGCCCAACGGATCATCAGCGGGATGATCGCCGCACTAATGACGATGGCCGCAAAGAAGCTAAGCAAATTACCGAGCAACGTCTCTTTTCCTCTCAAAGACAACTATGCCACCCGGCTTATGTGAAAGCCTGTGCCGAGTGTATAAGGCGTTTCTTATGGTCTGAGTTTGTTTGCTGATCAGCTCCGCGCGTGTAATCACGGAGAATGAATCAGATTAAGCCTTCAACGCAAAGTGCCACCGATAACCGGCATGGCCGGCGGGGCCAGTGGCTTTCTGGCGGTGTCGCACCATTTGCTGCTGGCTTATTCCGGAACATAGGCGCTTAGCAGCGGGTTGACCAGCTTAACAAAGTCCCCAAGCTGCTTGTCAGCCTCGGCAAGGTCGAGGTTCGGAGAAACCGGCATGATCAGGCGCACCAGTGCGCCATCGGTGCGGTTGCGCGTCAGCGCATCCCAGAATATGTACCATTTCACCAGATACTCATTGGTCAGGTTACGTCCGCGTTCCTGGAACCAGTAGTAAACCAGTTGCCGGTTATCTCCCATCTGTATCAGGCTGCGGTTGACACGGAGCTTGCCGGCAGGTGTTCCAAGGCCGACGATTTCATGCTGGGTAAGGCTGGTCATCTGCCAGCCGCCACCCGGCAAGCAGGTTCGCGGGGAGTGCGCGGACTGTCCCTTTCTCTGCGACGCATAATAGGCAGCGTAGAAATTGATCGGCAGTCTTCCGGGCGCCGTGAAATCGGCGATGACATAGTCGTCGAGTTTCAGCTCATTGAGATAAATCTGCTCAAGGTGGCTACCCTGGCCTTGCCATTCGCCGAGAGTCATCGGGAAACGCGAGAACTCCTGCCTCGCCAGTGTCGCCTCGACGCGCTGCGGCAACGCGGCGGTAACCCCCGCAGCAATGATCGCCAGCAAGCCGGCAGCCAGAAAGGGGCGGGGCAGTGCGCGCTGCTGGATCAGGGCGTCCTTGGGTGTCGGGGCAGGGAAGTCCAGCCCGAAGGCCTCCCGCAGTGAGTGGCCCCGGGCACCGAGTCGCGCCAGGACCCACATCTCTCCGACCAGTACCGCAGTGCAGGCCATGAACACCACCCAGCCTTCAAAGTCATGCAGGAAGCCCTCGGCCATCGCCTTGCCCCAGTACTCCACCATGATACCGATCGCGCCGATGCGCAGGCTGTTCATGATGACTGTAATGGGCATCGTTGACAGAAAAATGACGGCACGTTTCCAGAATGCACCTTTGAAGAAATAGGCGGCGATGAAGCCCAGGGTCATGAGTGGAAACAGGTAGCGCAACCCGCTGCAAGCCTCGACTACTTGTAGTTTCATCGCGCCGAGGTCAATCACGTTCCCTTCGAGAAACACGCTGATGCCGAACAGACGGATGAATCCGACTCCGATCTGCGACGAGATCAGTTGCAGCTGCGCGGAGATTTCCGTGAAAAAGAATGACGGCAGGGGGATCATGAACGCCAGCAGCAGCAGCGGGACTGCGATCACACGGAAGCCTGGTATTCCGGTGAGCGCCAGCGCCAGTCCCGCGACTACCAGCAAGAAGGCGTATTGTACCAGCAGAAACAGGCCGCTGAGGTCGCCAAGAACAAAGACGCAGAGGCCAAAAAACATCAATACCACGCCGGCCCACGAACCCGGGAATGCCATGCGCTCCAACTGATCCTTACGCTGCCAGATCAGGAACGCCGTGATCACCGGGATCATGTAGCCGTAGCTGTACTCCTCTCTGATTTCCCAGACGCGCAGCAGTTCTTTCAGCCCGTCGGAGAAAACAAAGATAACTAGGGCTCCCAACCCGATCAGCGAAATCCACCAAACTAGTGGTTCTTTCCAGATCATGGTTGGATTGGCGTTGGACGTCATGAGTCTTTTCCGATGTTGGCGATACCTGAGCCTACACTGATTACGGGGCGTTGATCAAAGGGTGGCCATGGCACACCCTGTGACGAGTCAGGTGTAAAGGTTCATCGATAGGGGGTGGCGTCGGTCGGTTTGCCTCCTACATCGGGGCGATGGCATTTCGTTTTATCAGAAGATTAATCACGGCCTTGGTACACTCCTCCAGTGATTTCTCGCTGGTGCGAAGTACGAGGTCCGGATCTTCGGGTTCTTCATAGGGTGAGGAAATTCCGGTGAACTCCTTGATCTCGCCTGCTCGTGCCCGCTTGTAGAGACCCTTGATATCACGGGTCTCGCAGACCTCAATCGGGCAGGAACAGAAGATCTCGAGAAAGTGTTCAGACCCAACAATGTTCTTTATCCGCACGCGATCGGCCTTGAAAGGCGAGATGAATGCCGCGAGTGAAATCACCCCAGCATCCAGAAACAGCTTGGACATCTCGCCGATGCGACGGAGATTCTCCGCCCGGTTTTCACGCGAGAAGCCGAGATCGGAACAGAGTCCATGTCGGACATTGTCGCCATCGAAGACGAACGTGCGGCATTTCCGTCTGTACAGTTCTTCCTCAACGGTATGGGCGAGGGTTGACTTTCCCGAGCCGGACAGTCCAGTGAACCAAATCAAGACGCTTTTGTGTCCGTTCAATTCCTCCCGTCGTTGCCGGGTGACCGTAGCGCTATGCCAGACAGTGTTAGTCGAATTCATTTCGTTAGACCCCTTGTTGCCTTATCTCTTATTCTGGTTTGTCACGGCCGTTCGAGCGAGCACAGTTTGGTATCTGGCTGTAGTGACGCTGTATGACAGCAGCGGCGAGCAATCCGCAGCAAGCCCCGAACAGGTTAATCAGCACGTCACTCAAACTGGCGTCCCGGCCGGAAGCAAGGACCTGCATGGATTCGGTTGTCAGCGCAAACAGAGCGATCATACCGATTTGTGCCCTGATTGGCATCCCGTATGGTCTCCGGGGGATGAGCAGATATCCGATTAAGGCAAATAGCAGGAGGTGGGAGAGCTTGTATGTATTCAGTTCGGTTGGGAGCAAATCGAGGCGGAGGGGGACCGCAGCTTGAAGGAGGTCGGCCCTGAATTGACCCGGTGCGTCTCTTTCGGGTTGCAACCATGGTGGCGTCATCGCGTGCTTCACGCTTGCCGGCATGAGAACGCCCACGAGGATCATGCTGCCGATGACCAGAATCCCGGTTCGCCCGATTTCACGATGCGCCGTGCGCAGCAACGGCCAGGCAATCCACACTTCCGCAATGAGCCAGGCCAGCATGAGCGCATGTCGCCATTTCGAGTATGCGGGATTTTCGATGGCGGATCTGAGCGAGATAGAGCGTACCTCCAGCGTTCCGCTCGCATTCAGCAGTTGGACGACGACGGATACCGCTGCGTTTTCATCCGGCACGCGAAAGACATGCTCGAATCTTACCCAGGGAGTTGTCCCGTGCAGCAACGCAAGCGCATGCGGGACGTCATCCCTTGCTTTTTCCTCGGAGGTCAGTGGGAGAATTACCACGCGTGCCGTTTCCCAGGGTTTTGCCCCAGGGACGACATCCAGAGCGCGTACCTCGCACGACAGGAACAGCAGACGTTGCCCCGAAGGAACCAGCCGCTGTTTGCGTAGCAGATATGGAACTGCTGTTATTTTTAACGGGATTTAAGGGGGTCAAGATTCCGTCATGTGCTGAAACAGAGGCCTTGTTCTGCACCTGCCGGCCCAGAAAATTATCGTGAAACCGAGGATTCTGAAGCAGATTATCGTCGATAATTTCGCGCCGATTATATCCGACCGAGAAAGCGGCTGATCCTAGACTCAGTAATGCAAGCGAAACGGTCCGGAGCCACATGCCTTTCACTTGATCGGAGGAATTGATATAAGTATGTTTTTCACTCTGAACTTATCGCCAGCTTGAGCGGGGTCCGGTGTGCGTGACAGGACGCACCAGCACCTCTTGCACATTCGGCCTCGTGGCGGCGTTGACCTCCGACGATCCGGATCACCCAACGGTTAGGCACGAAGTAATAGCGCGTCCACCTACACACTATGCCAATCAACCAGCACGGCCACCCGGGGCGCGACTTCGACGGCGTAACGCTTGCGGGCCGAGTTGCTATCACCGGACAGCGAAATATCGATCGGCTTCGAGATCCAGTTGTTCACGATCCAGTACAGCGCATCCGGCTCGTCATGCACCACTCTCAGTCCACCTTCGATCGCGAAAATGATTTCAGCTTTGGCGAACACCGGTAACGCTGCACGCCCCGCCTGGTTGTGGTGACTTGGAGCTCGACGACGTCGCGCGTGAACGTAAGCTGTCAGTCCGGGAAACGTTGCCCGCGAGATGCAATTGCGTGTGCGGTCAAACGTGACTTCTTCATGAGAACCGCCTGGTTGGGTTAGGATGCCAGAAGTTCTACTGTCTGCTGTTTCGGTTATTGGGGGCGGTTACGTATTCACTAATGCCTGTTCGGACACCCCAAGGATTACTTCTGTATGCATGACGTGAGTAATATCTGAGAACTGAGATATCAATGGATACCGAACCCAATGCGTGAGATTAATAGGATTCTACTAATCACTATTTTTGCCTTGATGCTGCCCTCGCTTTTTCCCTTATCAGGGAATGCGGCCGGTATATCCATTGGCATGGAGACGCGCGTCCCTCCCTTTGTTTGGAAGGACGCCCTTGCTATGGAGGATTTTCCTGGCCTCACAGCAGACCAAAAAATCATGTGGAAATCGGTGGAGGCAGAGATCGCTGAATATAGGAACTGGGGGGCACAGTGGAATGTAATCACCGTGGACCAATGGTCCAGCGGGCCGGGACAGTTATTGTGGTTGCGTCGGGTTATCGAGACCCACCAGAAAAACGGTTTGGATGTCGCCCTCAGGCTCATGGAAGATCCCTCCGTATATGGAAACTTCACGCAGACTGAATCAGCAGAGTATGGATACAACAAGAAATACTACGAGTGGGTCAAATCAATTGCTCAGACATTCGGCAGGCTGGCCATTTACTACTTTATCGGCAACGAAACTGAATTGGGAGTTCACGGCGAACGTTCAGGTCCGGGTGAGCCGAGAACATTGGTTACATACGAACAGTATCGGAAATTGCTGGTCACGGCCATCAAGGCGATCAAGTCGGTAGATGCAAAACTCATGGTTGCAAATTGCGGTTTCAGCGATTACCCCCTTGCGCTTGCGGCGATGGACGATATAAACCGGCGCCAGGGGTTGGTCGATGCGCAGGCCTTCTGGGCCAAATGGAAAAAGTCCGGTGGCAAGCCGGTTGAAGGCCTGCCCGGCGTATACCGACTGCTGCGCAATGCTGAAACGGAGAGAATAATCGCTTTTGTGAAGCAGGCGATCAGGGACCCAGCGGGCAGCGATGTTCTCCAGCTGCACTATTATGGTGGCTGGGAGGCGTTGCCGATCTTGCTCCAGTGGGTCAATCAGCAAATGCAGGAAAGCCGGTCCGTACGGCCGATTGTTGCCGCCGAGGTGGGTTATTACGTGCGTTCGCGCCTCGTACAAGAAGGCTCGAAATCGTACTGGCAGATGGACATGAACGGTTATTCACCGACCGAGCACGCAGAGCAGACCGTTAAGGATTTCACCTTGCTTCTGGGGGCAGGCGTGCAGCACGCGTTGTACTGGCATATGCGTGCGCGGGACAACAAGGCCATGGTAGCGGCGTTATTCGAGCCAACTCGAAACCCGGCAGAGTTTACCCCGACGCAGGCAGCAAACGCCTTCCGGATGCTTGCCAATACACTGAATGGCCTGTCGGCCGCTGCCCCCAGGCTGGCAGATACTAAAGGCTTGTGGCATTTTCACTTCACAGGTGCAAGGGATGTCACACTAGCCTGGGCGGAACACCCTCTGCAGATGACGTTACCCCCCGGTGTCAGGGAAGTCCGGGACATGTCCGGCAATCCCATACAAAGAGACACACAGTTGACGATTGATTCACGTCCTGTGTATTTGCTCTGGGGCACGGCTAGTCCTCCACACTGACGTATACCGAGTCAAACAATTTATTGTGCGTGATGAAGCTACGACCGGTGTTCAAGAATTGACATTGATCCTTTCGGCGCTTCCACAGAGAGCGACTACAAGACAGTGAGCATTACAGCGTCGGATAAAACCATGGCTGCACGTCTCCTCTCAGGAGGTGTCTGGTCGTTGCTTGGCTATGCGACAGTTGCAGTGACCGGCTTGGGTGTCAACGCTGTCTTGGCGCGCCTGCTTTCCCCGGAAGAGGTCGGAGCCTATTTCCTGGCTTTGAGTATTTCGGTGGTGGGGGCGCTGTTTGCCCAGTTCGGCACACAGCTGTCCGTGGTGCGGCTGGTTGCCCGCGAATTGGCTCAAAATCGTTTCAGCGAAGTGCGCCAGTTGTTGAAGGGCATGGGTTTACTGGTGGTTACTGGGCTGGTCGTCGTGGAAGGTGTTTATCTTGCCGGTGGGGGAGCGTGGCTGGGAGGAAGTGTCTTTCATTCCCCGTTTGTCGCCGGTGCCTCGTTCATGATTAGTCTATGGCTCGCGCTTCGAGTCTGTCAGACTTTGTTCGCCCAGACATTGCGTGGGTTTCATGACATCAAATTCGCATCACTGCTTGATGGAGCAATGTCGAACGTGTTGCTTCTCATGCTCCTGCTGGGTGTATGGATGTTGTATGGGCGGGCGAGCTTTACAATTGTACTCAATCTAACGGTCATCGCTTTCGCGTTCAGCGTGGCGCTCGGCCCCTTGTTGTTATCCAGGCACTGGCGAACCTTGCCTCCCGCGCCGGGCCTGCGCTTGCGGTCAGTATTTCACGTTAGTCTGCCTTTGTTTGTCTCGAGCGTATCAATGCTGGGTATTGGGGAACTTCACCTCTGGATCTTGGGCGCTGTCGGATCGGAACAGCAGGTTGCCCTTTACGGCGCAGCCTATCGGCTCATACAGCTCGTTGCCATACCACTTGTCCTCGTAAGTAACGTAATTTCGCCGTCGGTCACAGCCTTGTTCGCCCAGCGGGACCTTACGCGCCTCGAGCGGGTCATGCGGACGACTGCAACTGCGGCAGCCGTACCAGCGTTGCTGGTTGCCGTTACGCTGGTGTTTGCTGCTGGCCCAGTACTGGTACTACTTTACGGTGATTTCTACGCACAAGCCGCCAGCGCGCTCATCATCATGACAGTGGCCCAAGTCATTAACGTACTTACCGGTTCACCCGGAATTTTACTTGCGATGTCCGACAGGCAAACAGTGTTGATGCGCATAGGCATGTTGGCTGGCCTCTGTGGTTTAGTGATGAGCCTGTTGCTGGCGGGATTTCTAGGTGCAACGGGTGTTGCGATAGGTTTGGCAACTGGCATGATCGCTCATAACGTGGCGATGTGTCTTTACTGCCGATGGCGGTTGGGCGTGAAAACCCATGGGGCTATTAGCCAGATACCTGAGCTCATCTGGCGGCTCCGAACGGAGTTGGCACAACGTGCTCATCTGAGTTCGTTGTGGTTGGTCGCTGAACGAATGCTGCGACCCATCGAGAATGTTATTTATCGTTTTGGCGGAACTCGCGTTGTAGAATGCTTTGGAGATTCTCACGTTGGCGTTTTTAGCACTCTGAATCGCAAACGTTGTATGCGTGGTTGGCATTTCAGGGGGACAATCGTCAGGGGCGCCACAGCCTTCGGAATGGCCAACCCAAATTCCAAGACCAATGCCTATAAAATATTCTCCGGATGGCTGGCGAGATTGCCACCTAATCAGGTTACCCTTTTTATGCTTGGGGAAGTGGACGTGGGTTACCTCATATGGATGAAGGCTAAGCAAACAGGAGAAGATCCTTATAATTTGCTCGAACAGGCGTTATCACGTTACTTCTGGTTTCTCGAACGGCACGCATCTCATCTCCATAAACTGGTGTTAGTGAGCGCGTTGTTGCCGGCTGCTGGAGATGATCACAATGATCCAGCCATGTTAAATCTAAGAAAAGGGTTAACTGCCTCTCAGAGAGAACGGACTGATCTAACGCTTGAATATAACCGGCGCCTGCGTGTGTGGGCGCAAGCAAAGGGCGTCTATTTTATTGATATGGATGAGGCGCTACTTGATCCGGAGACGCGATTACTGAGAGCAGAATACGTACATAAAAACAGAGTGGATCACCACTATGTACAGGAAACATTTTCCCAACTACTTTGCGTGCTACTTTCAAGTGGCGAGTTCTGTCGTTGGGCAGAGGTGCGGAATAGGCCGGGAGCAGACCTCCAGCGTTGACTTTGAAGAATCTGATTATGCAGTTTCTCTACAAATATGTTTGTTATCTGTTTATATATAGTTTTTTGATTTGACGGTTTTATGAATAAAAATATTTTAGCGGCCATGTCATCCAGCGGTCCAAGTAGTTCCGCGGTAAAAGCAGTTCCTGCACGACAGAGACATGGTTTTCTGTTCGTACTTTTCTGCCTCTGGCTTTTATCAATCTCCTTCCAGAGGTATGACCTTGTAGGGTCATACTCCTTCGATAATCTAGTAGCTCCAGCATTGTGCTTGTTGGCAGTGGCTTTGCCACGGTTAAGAAATGCCGCTATAGCACACCAGCGTCAAAAGGTGCTGCTGGTATTAATAATTCTTTACTGCCTGTTCTGGGTCTCTAGCGTGCTTCCCGTGCTGAATTTTGGTCAGATTGCACTGGAGCGTGGATGGTTCGGTTTGCGTGACGGATTCTATCTATTCGCAGTGGCCCTCTACGTGCGTGACCGTTGGTCATTCAAGGTTGCTAAGTCTCTGCTGGTAATCGTTGCCATGATGGCTGGTGTGTCGACATTGTTGGCAGCCCTGGGCTGGATACATTTGCCGGTAGAGAGATATGAGGAGAGTAGGCTCGGAATTGCATGGTTGCAAAAGGCTGTTGGTCTGCTAAGTAACTACGGCGACGTTGCCATACTGTATGCTTTTACAGCGACGGTTCTGATTTCTCATACCCGTAACGATCTGGCGCTGGGGTTGGGGACGTGGATGGGAAAATTGCTTGCCTGGTTCTCGCTCCTCGCTGGTTTAGCGGGATCTCAGTCGCGCAATGTGGCGTTGGCGATGATGGTCGCCATGGGGGCATACTGGTTGTTACGTAAGTTATCGCAGTCACGAAGCGCAGGAAGAATGGCAATAACGGGATTGTTAACGTCTCTGGGAATATCTGTGCTGGGGGTTTTGCTTGTTTTCGGCGGGGATGTTATCAATGTTCTCGGTAGCTGGGGTGGCACAAATGCGGCTCAGTCGGCGAACTGGCGGCTCGATACGGATGCCACGGCACTTGCTCTTATTGCAGAGCATCCTCTAACCGGCATTACTGGCGATCTTTACGGAAAATGGGGTTATTTGGTTGACGCGCTGCATAACACATGGTTGCGTGCGTTTCTACAAGGTGGATTGCTTCGGTTTGCAGCGTTAGTGGGTTTGGTTTGGTTGGCGGCCAGAGCTGGGCTTAGGAACCTCAGAGCGGAAAGAAATACGTCGCGTGATGCTGCACTTGTCGTGGCAACGGTGGTAGCACTTTTGGTGGCTACGCAATTCTATGGAGGTCAGAGCGAGATAATGTGGATGACGTTGGGGATGCTGGTTAGCTTCAATTGGGTCAGCCGCGACGCGACGCAGGGGAAGGCGCGGTGAATACCGGTCTGCAACCAATATTTCTTTTGTCGCTACCACGGTCAGGGTCTACGCTCGTGCAGCGCATTATTGGGGCGCATCCAGCCATAGCCACCGTGTCGGAACCTTGGGTGCTGCTTCCTCTGCTATCGGCCCTGGAAGCGGATATGTGCGCGGCGAAATATGGACATGCCCTATTGGTGGAGGCGGTCGCGGATCTCTGTAAACAGTTCCCGCGCGGAATTGATGGCTACTACGCTTCGGTGCGGGCCTTCGCAGCGACCGTATATGGACAGTTGTCCCAACACGAGCAACGTTATTTTCTGGACAAGACCCCGCGCTACCATTTGATAGCGCGCAGGTTGCTGGATTGTTTTCCGAAGGCGAAAGTAGTCCTGATCTGGCGCAATCCCTTGGCGGTGCTGGCTTCCGAGATACACAGCTACGGTAATGTCTGGAGGGCTCACCTATATAAGGTTGACATTTATAGCGGAGTCTCGAGCTTGATTGATGCCTATCAGGCAAATGCGGATCGGATCTGTGCGGTACGTTATGAGGACGTGGTAGCATCGCCAGAAACGGCGTTCCGCAAGATTTTCGATTACTTGGGGCTTGATTTCAGATCAGAGATTCTCGGCACGCTCGACACCTCGCGCCTGCAGGGGAAGATGGGAGACAAGTCGGGAGTTGCGAGCTATCGTACGGTGAGCACTGAGCCACTTGAAAAGTGGAAATACACATTGGCAAATCCCACGAGGCGGGCATGGTGCCGCCGATACTTGCGGTGGCTGGGACAGGAGCGGTTGCACGTGATGGGGTATGACATGCAAGAATTGCTACGGCAACTCAATGATGCACCCGTAACGTGGAGAGGTGTACCGACTGATTTGGTTCGTATGGCCTACGGCGAGTTTTTTTTCAGATTCACGCCGGGCTTCAAGGATCAGTTTGGAGTCAAAGCGCCGTTGTGACGCGGTACTTGCATATACATAGAGCGAGCATACGTATAGCAAAATCGTAACAGATATCGCATTTGCGTCGTATTTTTCTTGAGCGGAATTGTTTGAACGGGGAAGGCATGTGCGTGAATGACAGTAAATCCGGCAAGGGTCTCCTGCTGGCGACCGGAGACTTGCCGGAAGGCGTTGCCTCGGCCATGCGCATTCGCCTCCTGGCCGCTGCTCTTCATGAAGGGGGGATCCCGATTGTAATCGGCCTAGTTCATCCGACCCTGAAATATCCCGTCCTTGGGAATAATGCGATTAGCGGGGTTCTATCAGGTGTGCGTTATACATATTTGAACGGACGTGTTGTCAGACCAATGACCATTACCGGAGCGATATGGGACACCTTGTCAGGAATCCTGTCCGCGACGCGCCTTATCCTGGCAAAGGGGGAGCGAAAACCGGCGTTTGTCATTTTTTACACGCCGACATACTGGGAAATGATTGTGCCCATGTTCGCCGCGCGATGTAGAGGCATTCCTATTTTCATCGAAGCATGCGAGATATGGAGTTCGATTGCGGCCTTCGAGAGGCTGGGAACAGTGCGCAGGCTGGTGGAAAGCGGTAACCGGTGGTTCGAGTACCTCATCCCACGCTGGGCGAGAGGCGTGATTGCTATTTCCACTTCGATTTCCGATTTCTATAAAAAGCGCGGCATGCGCGACGAGAATATTTTTTTGTTGCCCATCCTTGTCGTCGTGAAAGACTATCAAATACAAAGCGATGTTTTTGTTCCCGATCTAAAGGGAGTATCGTATTTTCTCAATTCTGGAACCTTCAGTACAAAAGATGGCGTGTCGTATTTGCTTGAGGCTTTCGCGCAGATTGCCGACGAATTCCCGGATGCGCATCTTGTTTTCACAGGAAATGTCAGCGAGCCTGTAAGGCGGCAACTTACCCGCCTTTTCTCCGATGGAACTACCAGGAAAAGGATATGGTTTGTCGGGTTTCTTCCGCGCGAACAGCTTGTCTGGGCCTACCAGAACGCGCGTGCGTTGTTGTCGTGTCGGCCCAGCAACGCCTTCGCTAACTATGGACTTCCGACAAAACTCGCCGAATACCTGTCATCCGGCACACCAGTCATTGCCACCCGGGTAGGCGATGTCGAACGTTACCTGACGGATGGCGAGGATGCCTATATCGCGCAGCCAGAAAACCCGCAAAGCATTGCGGAATGCATGAGGCGGATATTAAGCGATCCGAAGAATGCACAAAGAGTGGGGCGGCGGGGTCAGTGTACGGCTGTCAAATATTTTTCGTATCAATCATATTCACAACCGTTATCAGAGTTTGTCCAGCGACATATTCGCTAAATTCAGTTCATTCGGAGCGAATCGGTCATGTGTGGCATCGCGGGCTTCTATCACCTCTCCGGGCGACCGGCCAATGTCGATTTGCTGGGCCAAATGATAGGTTGTCTTGCACACAGGGGCCCGGATGGGGAGGGTACATATATTAATGGGCCTATCGGGCTGGGGCATCGACGCCTGTCGATCATCGATCCGACCCTGGGACAGCAACCCATGGCCAACGAATCTGCAAGCGTTGTGGTTTCGTTTAATGGCGAGATCTACAACTATAAAGAGTTACGGAATGAGCTCAAGACGCTCGGTTACCGCTTTCGAACAGACTCCGATACTGAAGTAGTGTTGCGTGCGTACGAAGCATGGGGAGAAAAGTGCCAAAGCCGGTTTAACGGAATGTGGGCGCTGGCGTTATGGGATGCACACAACAGGAAGCTGGTACTCTCCCGCGACCGGCTGGGCGAGAAACCGCTGTTTTATGCGGAGGATGATGGCGTTCTTCTGTTCGCATCCGAGCCGAAGGCGCTATTTGCATGGGGTTACCCACGTCAGCTGGACATGGAGCAGCTCGAGATATATCTCGTGCTGGGTTACGTGCCCGCACCCTACTCCTTCTTCAAGGGAATACGGAAACTGGAAGCAGGACGCTATCTCGTTATCACGGAAAAAGGTTACGTTCAGCGCAGTCACTGGGAGTTTCCTCAGACGCCTGAGGCCGAGATGCGAACCGATGGAGCCACTGTACAGGAAGAATTCGAGTATTTGTTACGAGACTCCATCGGGTTGCGGATGCGCAGCGATGTACCATTCGGGGCGTTCCTCAGTGGTGGTCTCGACTCTGCAAGTATCGTAGCGTTGATGGGAAAATACTCGAATGACATTAATACCTTTACCGTAGGATTTGAAGACAAGTCCTTCGATGAACGTAATCTGGCGCGTGCGGTGGCCACAAAGTTTGGTACTGTTCATCATGAAAGAGTCGTCGGCGCCCCTACCTTCGACGCTGCTCTTGCTCGAACACTGCAGATCTATGACGAGCCTTTTGGGGATTCCTCCGCCATCCCCTCTGCGCAGGTATGTGAGTTTGCCGCCCAGCACGTCAAGATGGTGTTAACAGGTGACGGTGGCGATGAGGTGCTTTCGGGTTACCCTTCCTACCAAGCCGAGAAGTTTGGCCATTACTACCAGCATGTCCCTGGTGTAGTTCGGTGGGCGATAGAAGGCGGGGTGTCTGCATTGGCCTCGGTTACCCATGGGGTTCCTATGTACCAGCTACAGCGCGTGCTCGGCGCTTTGAAAGCCACCGATAGTTCTTTTCGGGACAGGTTGTTGACCAAATCTGCTTGGATCGATTTACGTTATCTTGACGAAATTATGGAAGAAAAAGGCAATGCGCGGCCAATTGAGGACTACTTCGATGGGGTGTTCAGTGCTTGCTCCTTTAATGACCCATTTTATAAATTGATGTACTTTCATCATAAAATATCGCTACCGGAAAGAATGTTGACCAAGGTGGATCGGGTCAGCATGGCTTACTCGCTCGAATGTCGGGCACCGTTTCTTGATCACCGGCTGGTGGAAATGATGGCCGGGGTTTCCAAAGATATCAAAATGCCGGGGTTTGAGAAAAAGCATTTGTTAAGGGAAACCGTTGGCAAGACTTTGCCGAAAGAACTTTTGAGAGCCCCAAAAAGGGGGTTTGTCCCACCATTGCGCTCGTGGATTAACGAACAGACGGTCAGTAAATTTACAGAAAGTAGTCGCTTTAAGAAATTTGGTTTGAATTACCAAGTATTTGAAAAATTTGTACGCCTGAATGGAGAAGGCAAGCGTGATTTCGGACATTTTTTATGGATCGTCCTTCTTCTGCTTGCACATAGAAGTGATTTTGACGAGGCACGCCCGCATTGATATCAATATTGGTCAACCATGGTCTGGACTTCCCAGCCTTTAACGGACACCTTCCGGTTGCTATCCCAGAATAGGAGGAAGTCCGATGGGCAGTCAACGCCACCCGCAGGGAGTCCGGGCCAGGTACGCCTTCATCACAGTTCTAAATTGACTTGATTTGGGAGCAATCCTATGCGCGTCATAATCAACACACATCGCAATGTTCCACAATACTAAACTTAGGAGGAGAGGCTCATGAAATCATGGGCAAGAACGGCAAACAATAAATATGCATGGGTGACGTTGGCGTCATTTCTGCTTGTTCCCGAAGCGTTCTCTGCGACTGTTTATAATTTAAACATAGACAGTGCGTTTCAAACTGACGTTCTCAATAATTTCACAACCCCATTGCACGGGACTTTAGCTATCCAACTGAATGACAATGGCCAGCTTCAGTATTTGAATCAGAGCGTCTTTACGCAAAACGGCACTCTTGACTGGCTTTACAACAATTATAGCTGTGGATATCTATCAACAAGCGTTGGTTGCAAGACACTTGGTTATCGCGCCGCAACATCAGACTATTACTTCTCTGCCTATGGGCCTGGTTATGAAACCGCTGTTAGTTGGACGGAAAGCGTCACTTTCGACGGCCTCACATTCATTAGTAACGTATGGGCCAATGGGGGTTGGGATCAACCATACTCTTATTATATTCATGCAAACGTAGAGTCTTCGTATACAGTCCCTTTGCCTATCTCCTTCTGGCTGTTTACTTCAGGTTTATTCTGGTTGTTTGGTGTTGTGAAACGTAAACGTAATAATGCCTAGAGTAAATCGTGATCAGAGTGGACTTCCCAGCTTTTCACGGACACCTTCTGGCCGCTAACACCAGAACAGGAGGAAGTCCGATGGGTCGTCAACGCCATCCACAGGGTGTCCGTGCCAAATACGCCTTCATCAAAGCACATCGAATTGAGTTCGACACCGCGATGATGTGCCAAGTGCTGGAGGTGTCACGCAGCGGATTTTATGAATGGCTACGCCACCCGCTATCCGAGCGCGCACGGGAAGATCAGCGGTTACTGGCCTTGATCCGTGCCTCCTATACGGCGAGCCACGGGGTCTACGGTGCGCCGCGGATCTTTTCCGATCTGCGAGAATCGGGTGAGACCTGCAGCAAGCATCGTGTGGCGCGGATCATGTGGGCCAACAAGATCAAGGCTCTCCATGGCTATCGGACACCGCGACCCCTTCGCGGAGGCGCGTCTCTGCTTGCCCCCAATACCGTGCAACGCCGCTTTACCGTCGAACAACCGAACCAGGCCTGGGTGACCGACATCACGCATGTGCGCACGTGGCAAGGCTGGCTTTACCTGGCCGTGGTGATGGATCTGTTCTCACGCCGTGTCGTCGGCTGGTCAACGAAGCCCACCCTGGCGCGTGAACTCGTGCTGGATGCAGCCTTGATGGCGGTGTGGCGCCGCAACCCCAAGAAAACGCTGATCCAGCCTGATCAAGGATCGCAATACGGCAGCGACGCGTGGCGGCGTTTCTGCCGTGAGCACCATCTCGAGCCCCGCATGTGTCGGCGCGGGAACTGCTGGGACAATGCGGTGGTGGAATCCCTCTTTAGTAGCTTTAAGAAAGAACGGATCAGAAAGCGAATCTACAAAACACGCGATATCGCCAACGCAGAGATCTTCGATTACATTGAACAGTTCTATAATCGCCAACGCCGACATAGCCGTCTGGGTGGTATGAGTCCTGAGGCGTTAGAAGCGGCTTCACAGCGACGTCATTAGGGGTGTCCGTAAAAAGCTGGGAAGTCCAGTCTGGAAATCTATGTTAGGAGAACTTGGAGTAATCAATAATGATTAAATATTTGGCGGCGGCGGTCGGTCTTAAGTTGTTTTCACTAAACAGTATGACACGTTCCGGATACAGACGCCTGGGCAACATTGTTGGCCAGAAAAAACGCCAGCATCAGAACATCGATAAATACATCGAGCGAGGCAACCTGCTTGTCGACATCGCCAGAAAATATGACGTTTTAAAAGATGGCGCGTCTCTGGTTGAGTTGGGTACCGGATGGATTCACTGGTTTGGTCTGTATCTGAGCCTCCATGTTAATGGGAACGTAAAACTGGAGCTCTACGATGTATGGGATAACCGGCAGTTGGATGCCCTGAGAGAAGCATTCAGAGAACTGAGAAGCCGCTGGATGAATGATGTTTCGGTATCTGAATCACAACGAAAACAACTTGATTCTATTGTTAATGCAAGGTCATTTGAAGATTTGTATAAGAAGGTGGGCGCAAATTACACAATCGACAGCAACGGATCACTTGAGTCTTATCGTAGTGAATCATATGACGCTGTATTCAGTTTTCACGTCCTGGAGCATGTCGGTAGAGATTCCATAGAGGTATCTATCGGCCATATGTATCGCATCCTAAAGCCAGGAGGATATTGCATTCACCAAATTGGGATTGACGACCACCTCAGTCATTACGATAGCAAAGAATCAAAAAAGAATTACTTGAGATACTCGCTAGCGCTAAGAAGGCGAATCTTTGAGAACGTTGTGCAGTACCACAATGTCCTGCAAGGAGAAGACTTCCTGCGCTTCTTCCAGCGTATTGGCTTTGATGTTGTTGAGGTCGACAGGGAGCGCTGCGATCTAGAAGCTCTCAGCATACACCCGGACTGGGAAGGGTATTCACAAGAGGATCTTGAGACTACGCTACTTACCGTTGTCTGCAGGAAGCCTGCTTAAATCTTCGGGCCATTTCCAATGAATGCTATTTATCTCTATCACATTGCCCATTTCCTGGCGAAGAGTCGAGTTCCCATTCTTCCAGGGTTGTTTCGTTGGCTGATCTTCTTCCTCTACAACAGTGTTATTCCCGCGCAGTGTGTAATAGGTAAGAGCTCCCTGTTTGCCCATGGGGGTATTGGTGTCGTGCTGCATCCGGATTGCAAAATCGGCGAACGGGTAATGATTGGTCAGGGAGTTACCATAGGTGGGACATTTGGCTCAGGAACGCCAATAGTAGGCAGTGACGTGTGGATTGGGCCAGGGGTTAGAATACTGGGCGATGTCACAATTGGCTCTAATTGTATTATTGGAGCCAATGCAGTTGTCACACGGGACGTGCCTGATAATAGTGTTGTTGGAGGAGTGCCTGCCAAATTATTGAAAACAATTGAACCGGGAGCGCTTGATGTGCTGGAAGGTCGGTTGCGTAATAACCGTTGAAGTTTCACTGAGCATAAAATAAAAAGAGGCCGGATGAAAGTCTTGGTGGTAGGTCCTGATCGGCAGGATCCTGGTGGGGTGGCTAACTACTATAACGCGGTATTTCCTCGGTTATCGAACGGCGAGGTTATAGCCCATTATTTTGAAATCGGTAGTACTTATGGAAAGAGTCGAATCGCGCATGTAGTAAATGATCAGATTCGTTTTTGGAGAATTTTGGATCAATTCAGGCCTGATGTTGTTCATTTGAACCCCTCTCTTGTTCTAAAAAGTTTTCTCAGGGATGGCATGTTTATTTTTATTGCGAAAATGCGCAGAAAACCCGTGCTCGTTTTTTTTCGTGGATGGGAAGAGCCTTTAGAGAAGAAAGTGTCTGGGATACTAAGATGGTATTTTAAAGCAACTTATGGCCAGGCGGATGCTTTTATCGTGCTGGCAAGTAAATTCTCTGATCGATTGCGGCATTGGGGTGTTACCGCGCCAGTTCATTTGGGAACCACTACTGTTGAAGATGGCTTGCTAAACAGCTTTTCTATAGAGGCCAAAGCAGGCGATCTTCTGGAGACAGGATCTGTCCGGTTGCTTTATCTTGCTCGACTTGAGAGAAGAAAGGGCGTGCTAGAACTTATTGAGGCAGTAAAGGGCTTATTGGAAAGCGGAGAGTCGCTGACACTTACAATTGCCGGAGATGGTCCAATGATGGACCATGTGCGTCAAATGGTCTCGTCTTTTAACCAGTATCAGGATCGTATTCATATAGCTGGCTACGTGAGAGGGCAGGAAAAAATCGATCTATTTCACACGCATCATATTTTTTGCCTTCCCACGCAATATGACGAAGGTATGCCGAATTCTATTTTGGAAGCGATGGCATTTGGGATGCCAGTGATTACCTGTCCAGTAGGTGGTTTAGCAGACTTCTTTGATGACCCTAAAATGGGGGTATTGTTAAACGACGGGAGTGCTCATCTCATCTCTGATGCTATAAAGCTTTTAATTTCTGATCGTACCAGGTTGGCGGACATCGCGAGATACAATCACGAGTATGCTCAACGGCATTTTCTTGCCTCATCAGCAGCGGAGCTGCTCCGTATCCGTTATAAAGAGGTTGCGAAGGCAATACAGAGATCCTAGCGTGAAGCTGATGTTAGATTTCTGGGTAATGAGGATGGACTTTAGATACAACCATACATTGATATGCTGGCCTTGCTTCGCGACCGGATTGCCGGGAGAGAGAACTTGAGTAATACAGACGACGTCGGACAAAAACAAGTGGCCGTGCAGGACTTCTGGAACCAGAAGCCATGTGATTCGGATATGAGCACCAAAGAACCCGGGGTAAGGGTCTACTATGAGGAAATTGAGCAGGATCGTTACACGTATCAGGGCCATATAAACCGAATTATGGATTGGGTTCCATGGGAAGGTAAAAGAGTTCTCGAGATCGGGACAGGGGTTGGGACTGATGCCCGGAATATCATCCGGCGGGGAGGCCTGTATCTCGGAATCAACGTCGATCAGGGGTCTGTTGATGCGACAAAGAAGGCACTTGATGCGTTCGGCCTGGAAGGGGAAGTGAAAAAGTGCAGCGCCACTGAGTTGTTCTTACCTGATGGTAGTGTTGACATCGTGTATTCATTTGGGGTGATTCATCATATCCCCGAAGCCGCAACGGCGGTCTCGGAGATTGGGCGAGTTCTTAGGCCTGGTGGCGAATTACTCATTATGGTTTACAACAGAACTTCTATTAACTACAAGCTTGAGATCCTTGTTCTCCGGAAGATGTTCGTAAGATTATTGCGTATTCCCGGACTGATTAAGCTGCTTGCACTTGTCGGCTTACCCGAAGGAAAGCTTAAACGACACTCAGAGATTTTCTCAGCCAATAAGAACATGTCGGATGAAGAATGGCTAAGCAGAAATACAGACGGTCCTGATAATCCTTATTCTCTGGTTTATGGACAGCGCGAGATCGAAGAGTTATTACATGCATTCGAAGTGAAGAAGAATGAAGTATTCTATTTTGATGCACGACATTGGGGGATCCTGGGAAAGTTATTGCCAAAGAGTCTGGTAGAATTTCTCGGTGCACGCTATGGATGGCATCGCGTAATCTATGCGGTTAAGCCAGATTAGATGAGGTTGTTTGTAATAATGTTCTTGAATAGCGCCTAGGTATGTGCGGAATAGCCGGTTTTGCAGTGCAAGAGGCCACCCAGGATCTGTCACTCATTCTTCGATCGATGGCTGATGCGATCGCACATCGTGGGCCTGATGATGAAGGGTTTTATGAGGCGGCAACCAAATCTGGCGTGTCTCGTGTGGGACTTGCACATCGACGTCTTTCAATTATTGATTTGAGCGCGGGGCATCAGCCGATCGGCAATGAAGATGGCAGTATTCAGATCGTTTTCAATGGTGAAATCTATAACTTTGTGACGTTGCGAGAGGATCTGATCTCCCGTGGTCACCGTTTTGCCACGGCCTCGGATACTGAGGCGATCGTTCATGCCTACGAAGAGTATGGTGACGACTGCGTAACACATTTACGCGGGATGTTTGCTTTTGCGATCTGGGATGCCAAGCGTGACCGATTGTTTTTAGCAAGAGACCGGTTTGGCAAAAAGCCACTGTTTATATGTGAACAGGGTGGCAACCTGCTGTTTGCTTCGGAAATCAAGTCACTGCTCGCTTACCCGGGCATCCACACTGAGGTGAATCGCGATGCGGTGTGGGATTACCTGGCCTACCGCTACGTGCCGGGACCTGCCACGCTGTTTTCCGGTATTCGCAAGCTGCCACCGGGTAGCATTGCGGTGTGGGAGAAGGGCGAGTTGCGTGAGCACCGCTATTATATGCCACCTGACAGGAAACCTTGGGGTGGCCAGGAGCCGTTGTCTGACCCGGTGGGACGGTTTCTTGAGCTGCTCGACGAGTCGGTCAAAATCCGGATGGTGAGCGACGTGCCTTTCGGTGCGTTTCTTTCAGGGGGCATCGATTCTTCCGCCATAGTGGGACTGATGGCGCGACACAGCTCGTTGCCGGTGAAGACGTTCTCGGTTGGTTTCGCGGAATCCAGCTACAGTGAGCTTGGTTACGCATCGGTTATCGCCAGACAATTTAATACGGAGCATCACGAAGTTACTGTCTCGCAGCACCATCTGATGCAGGAGTTGCCCGCCTTGGTGCGCTACCGCGATGCCCCGGTGTCGGAACCGTCTGATATTCCCATCTATCTGCTTTCGAAAGAGGCGCGGCGTGTCGTCAAGATGGTGCTGACCGGAGAGGGCAGTGACGAATTTCTGGGCGGCTATCCGAAGCATGTGTTCGAGCGTTATGCCGCCGCCTACCAGATGGTGCCGAGACTCCTGCGGCACGGGCTTTTCGAGCCCTTGGTGTGCGCTCTGCCTTATCGTTACCGGAGGGCCAAGACTGCCATCGTCAACCTGGGGCTCGAAGACCGGGAGGATCGCATGCCGCGTTGGTTTGGGGCCCTCTCTCGTAGAGAGCGCGACGAACTGGCTGCTTTTCATCCCTCGGTAGCATGGCCAGGCGGGGTGCAGTTCGGTACGATGCCCGGAAACAGTGCTCTGCGCCGTATTCTGTATTTCGATCAGACCAGTTGGCTGCCGGACAATTTGCTTGAGCGCGGCGACCGCATGACGATGGCGGCCTCAATCGAGGCGCGCATGCCTTTCATGGATCACGAACTGGCTGCTTATGTGTCTTCGTTGCCTGACCGCTACCGGGTACGAGGACGCCAGACCAAGTGGATCCTGCGTGAGGCCATGAAGCGCTTGCTTCCGGCGGCCATCCTCAAACGACCGAAAGTCGGATTCCGTGTACCGGTTAACGAGTGGTTTCGTGGCCCGATGCGCGACTACCTGTATGAACATCTCTTGAGCGCGGGCTCAAGGACTCGGGATTATTACCATTCCGATGTGCTCGAACGACTGCTCAAGGAACATGTAGCCGGTAGGCAGAATCACGAAAAACTGCTGTGGACCCTGCTTAATCTGGAAATCTGGCATCGGCAGTACCTGGGAGCAAAGTGACCAGTCTTGCCTGGAAGCTTAATCGTCTCTGTGCGATGGGGGCACGAGAGGTGGCGCATCGTGGGGCGTGTTGGGTTGGCCAAAGGCTGGAACGGGCAGTGGTGACTGCCGGACGGGCACCTGTCCCAGCGCAGCCCGTCGGCGCGCGACTGCTCCTTTTCCCCCAAACTGAAAATTGGCAATCCGCTTGGGCAACGCGTTACCACACCAGACTGGAAAGTCTGGACAAGCTGATGCAGGGGAAGATAGATTTTTTTGGTCAGCCGCCATTGGATGTTGGAAACCCGGTGGATTGGCACCGCGACCCGCAAACAGGTATCCGCTCACCTCTCGTCTTTGGCAAGGATCTGGACTATCGCAACGATAGTCTGGTCGGTAACGTCAAGTTCGTGTGGGAATTAGGACGGCACCAGCATTTGGTGCCCATTGCCGTGGCGTATGCAGCCACGGGCGACAGCCGATATCGGAATGCGGTGGCAGGACAGATAGAGGGATGGATTCGTGACAATCCCTACGGCTTGGGTGTCCATTGGTGTAGTTCACTTGAGCTTGCGCTTCGACTGATATCGTGGTCGGTTGTGCACAGCCTGATCGCGCTGCGCGATGGCCCTAATGGTTTGTTTGGTGCGATGGCGAGTTCCGAACAGCTGGGTCTCTCCATTTATCGTCAGGCGAGGTTTATCCGGAATCACTTGTCGCTCTTTTCTTCCGCCAATAATCACCTGATTGGCGAGTTGACAGGCTTATGGACCGCATGCCGCGTATTCAATTTGGGAGCGGAAGGAGAACATTGGGGCAGTCAGGCAAAAGCCGGGCTCGAGCGCGAAGCGTGTCTGCAGGTACACGAAGATGGTGTAGATAAAGAGCAGGCATTTTACTACCACCTCTGGGTGATGGAATATCTTCTTTTTGCCTGGCTGGTTGGTGAGCGAGCAGGAAAGCCATTCTCTATCGGGTTTCGCATGCGCATTGAAGTTATGGCGCAGTTCCTGCGAGATGTTGCGCCAGCAGGGGGGCAGCCGCCGCAGGTGGGTGACTCCGATGATGGATTTGTCACGCGGTTTGAGCCCGTGTGGCCTCAAGCACCATACGGTGATGTACTGACGGCTGTCAGCGCAACACTCGACAATGACAGTGTGGATTCGGGTGCGAATTTCCCGCAGAAAGCATTTTGGTATTCCATGATGCTTGGAAAACTGCCGACAGAGGAAAAGACAAAAATTAAGGCACAAGCCTCATATCCTCGCATATACCGTAATGGCGGCTATGCCGTGTTAGGCGCAGGCCCATTACATCTGGTATTCGATGCTGGCCCACTTGGCTATCCCTCTATCGCTGCCCACGGCCACGCAGACGCGTTGGGTTTTTGCCTGGCACTGGACGGAGAGTGGTGGTTGGTGGACCCGGGTACTTACGCCTACCACAGTGAGCACGGTTGGCGCGACTACTTCAGGGGAACTGCTGCGCACAACACCCTGGAAGTGGACGGCGCTAACCAATCAGAGATCGGCGGGCCATTCCTGTGGGTCCGTCACGCTCTAGGCAGGCTGGTTGATGTGGGCACAGACTCGGAAGGAGTTCAATGGGCGACTGGGGTGCATAATGGGTACGAGAGGCTCGGTGTGTCGCACACACGCCGGATCGAACTTTCCATGCAAGGAGACATTATCACTGTTTCTGATGAGGTCGGAGGAAATGGAGATCATGCGATGGCCATTCACTTCCACTTTGCCCCGGATATCGAATTGACACCTGGCCCGCAGCCAACCTGCTGGCAGGGGGTCAAGAGCGGCTCGGGGCGCAGGGTGCTTCTGGAGGTAGATGAAATGTGGTGCTGGGAGGTAGTGCGTGGCAGTGAATCCCCAAAACTGGGGTGGTATTCTCCAGCGCTGGGTGTGAAAGTGCCTGTTTATACCCTGCGCGGCACTCGGCGGGCCCAGTTACCAGTTCAGGTGGTGACCCGCATTGTGTTGCAATGAGTGTGGCAGCTTGTAACGGAAGGTTATTTATAATGTGTTTGTTGCGTATATTTCGATATAGAAATAGGGGGGAGAATGAGAATTAGTATATTTGGCCTGGGCTATGTTGGGGCAGTGTCTGCAGGTTGTCTTGCCCAAGATGGCCACCAGATCATCGGCGTTGACCCATATCAGCCCAAGGTGGATCTGATCAACCAGGGCAAAACCCCTGTCATTGAAAAGGATATCGGCGAGATTATTGCCACGGCCGTAAAGCAGGGAAAACTGACTGCAACGACGGATGTGCGGGAGGCGGTCAACCATTCCGATATCTCTTTGATCTGTGTTGGCACACCGAGCCAGATGAATGGCAGCCTAGACCTAAAATACGTGCGTAATGTGTGTGAGCAGATCGGCAATGCCATCAAGGACAAAGCAGACTTCCACGTCGTAGTAGCACGCAGCACCATGCTGCCGGGGAGCATGCGCGGCGTGGTGATCCCCGCTCTCGAGGAAGCATCGGGAAAGCGCGCCGGTAAAGACTATGGGGTGTGTAACAACCCGGAATTCCTGCGTGAAGGCACATCGGTGTGGGATTTCTACAATCCACCGAAGACAGTGATCGGTGAGACAGATGCACGTGGGGGCGATCTGCTGGCGAGTCTATATGAAAAGATGGATGCTCCCATGATACGCACAGACGTGGAAACAGCGGAGATGGTTAAGTATACCGACAATGTCTGGCATGCCCTCAAGGTCGGATTTGCCAATGAGATTGGGAACATCTGCAAGTCGATCGGGATTGACGGCCACAAAGTGATGGAGATTTTCTGCCAGGACACCAAGCTCAATCTTTCTCCTTACTATATGAAACCAGGCTTCGCCTTTGGAGGGTCATGTTTACCCAAGGATGTGCGGGCGCTGTCCTATAAGGCGAGGAGTCTCGATCTCGATGTGCCCATCATAAACGCGATCATGCCCAGCAATGAACGTCAGATCGAGAAGGGTCTGAAGATGATTATGGAGAAAGGCACCAAGAAAGTCGGCATTCTCGGTTTCAGCTTCAAGGCGGGGACGGATGATTTGCGCGAGAGCCCCTTGGTTGAAGTAGTCGAGCGACTCCTGGGAAAGGGCTACGATGTCAGGTTGTATGACCGCAACGTGAATATCGCTAGTCTGGTTGGCGCTAACCGTGATTACATCCTCAACCATATTCCCCATATCTCTAGGCTGATGGTAGACAGCATCGATAAGGTGCTTGCCCATGCCGAGACCGTCGTTATCGGTAACGGCGCGGCCGAATTCCGTGCCGTGCCTGAGCGCCTGCGGGAAGGGCAGGTGCTGGTTGATCTTGTGCGCATTTCGGATGCGCGCAGCACAAAGGGAAAGTACGATGGCATTTGCTGGTGATGGAGAGCTTGACACCGGCCGTAGATTTGAGGAGACGCATTGCAGGTATGCAAGGCTAGTCATGTTGTTCGCCGGATCCGGCGACGGGTGTTTTCTGCTTCCCTCCGTCTATTTCATGGTTTGCAGGTAAGAGACATGTCACAGAGGACGCCGGCTTCAATGCGCGTAAGTAGGCTGCAGCGCATACTTATCATCGTTGAAAACCTGCCTTCCCCCTTTGACCGTCGGGTGTGGCAGGAAGCAACAACTCTGAAACAAGCCGGTTACGAGGTTACGGTCATCTGCCCGACCGGCAAGGGGTATGAAAAGAAACACGAGGTTATCGACGGCATCCACATTTACCGTCATAACCTGCCGCTGGAAGCCGAAGGGGCGCTGGGATACGCGATCGAATACATAACGGCGCTGTTCTGGCAATTCGTCCTCGCTTGGAGAGTGTTGTTGACGCGAGGATTCGATGCGATCCATGCATGCAACCCTCCGGATAATATTTTTCTGGTGGGCGGCTTTTTCAAGTTATTTGGAAAAAAATTCTTGTTCGACCACCACGACATCAATCCGGAACTCTATGAAGCAAAATACGGGCGGCGTGATTTCTTCTATAAAGTAATGCTGGCCTGGGAGCGATGGACATTCAAGACCGCGGATGTCTCGATCGCTACCAACGAGTCATACAGGCGCATTGCTATTGAGCGAGGTGGGATGCCACCTGATCGGGTGTTTGTGGTCCGCAGCGGTCCGAAACTCGACAGACTGAAGATTATTCCGCCGGTGGCCTCACTCAAAAAGGGACGCAAGTATTTGGTGGGTTATGTTGGCGTGATGGGCAAACAGGAAGGTATTGACTATCTCCTGCGTGCGGCACGTCATCTTGTGCAGGATCTGAAACGTACCGATGTTCATTTCGGATTGGTCGGTGGTGGAACTTCACTGGAAGAGATGAAGGGTTATGCGCGAGAGCTCGGTATTGCCGACTATGTTACCTTCACCGACCGCGTCCCTGACCAGGAGATGCTGGAGATGCTCAATACAGCGGATGTGTGCGTAAATCCGGATGTGGCCAACGAGATGAACGACAAGTCCACCATGAACAAGATCATGGAATATATGGCGCTCGGCAAACCGATCGTCCAATTCGATCTGACAGAAGGCCGGTTTTCTGCGCAGAAAGCATCTCTCTATGCAAAGAAGAATGACGTGGTGGATATGGCAGAGAAGATTGCACAGCTTCTGGACGACGCGGCGCTTCGAGAAGAAATGGGGCAGTTCGGACGCAAGCGTGTCATTCGCGAGTTAGAGTGGGAGCATGAGGCGCCTAAGCTTCTCGAAGCGTATAAGGTACTCTTTGCAGTCTAATTACTGACCCGGTCGCACAAATAGTGCGCGTCGCTTTTCTCCCTCTCCCTGCGGGAGAGGGACGGGGTGAGGGCAAAACAACGCACGGCCCTCATTTTCGGCAACCGCTCCCGGCGTTGCCCTACCTCCTGCATCCATGCAGTCGTGTCCTTCTACCGCGGGGGATGGACTCAAGGCATGTCCGGGTGAGCACTATTTACCGTTCTCCTGGGTAAGTATTTATATCGTCGTGATCGCAGTTTTGTTGGGATAGCCTTCCAGGTGTGGATCTGGGAGAGGGTATGCACGTGGGTCGTCTCGGTACTACAGGCCGCAGCCGGCTGCGGGACTCGTCAATGCACATCACTCGCCGCAGAACGGCGGCCGAACGGCCTTGCGAGTGGCTCACCGATAAAGATTCCTTCACCCGGCATGGCGACGCCTTTCCAATAGGCCTCGATCAGAGGTTCCCCCTGCAGATAGTGCTTGATAACAATACCAGGGCTGGGAAACTTGTCGGGTAGGTTACACGGCTCAACCACGGCTCCATAACTGCCGGTTGCACCGGCCTCCAGCCAGCGCAGGCTGCTCATCTGCCCGCTGTCAGTGAGCTGTCCGCCGGCGGAGGTCAGGTGATCGGCGATAGCGCCCGGCAGGAAGCGGACGGTCTCCAGGCCGTTTACCTTGGCTGTGCCGGTAAAATAGAACAGGACGTCATCCCGGTTCTGGATTTCGTCTGCATGCACGACTTGCAGATTCAGTTTTCCTCCCAGGTACTGGAGGATGGTCGGATAGAGTATGGCGCGCACGTTGCGCGCCTTATCGCCCGTGCTGACCAAGTAGCCGGTGCCGCGCGGGAAGCTTGCATCAGAGGCCAGGCCGCGGTCAATGAGCCTTTTCACCTCATCGACGCTGACGCCAGACAAGGCCATGGTCGGGCGGATTCCATAGTCGGAATAGGGCGCGCGGCTGTCGGAGTTGAAATAGGGGGTCGGTGTGGTGGCACCGCAGTCTCGTGAGCAGAACTTCCTGTCGAACCCGGTGGCGAATGCGGTAGTGATGGACATGCACTCCACCCGATATGGCGCAGCCCAGGTGAGAGCATAGGCCTGGACGTTCGCTGGCGTACGGGCAGTCACTTCGGTTCTGATCTTCTGGAAGGCCGTGTGCGACATGACCGATTTACCCGGCGCGAAGCGTACGTGAATCATGTTGGCAGCCGGGATCTGACGGCGGGCCTGGTAGTAGCGCGCGACTTCCCGGCTCTGAGGGTCATCATCGTTGATGATGACGGCTAAGGATTCGGCTGTGACGCCTGTCTCGGACGGGCGGCCCTGCGGGTCAACGCCGAATGCGGCGCCAATCGACAACAACGTCAGGAATAGGCTCAGTCGTGCAGTGCGCATCGAGCGTGATGGTCTGCCAAGTATGGGGCTCGCGATTTGCAGTGTAGCAGAGTGTCGATTAGAGTTGCCTGTCAGGTGTGCGGTGTCCAGGAAACTCTGATTGAGCCTCATGTCATCAAGCCAATGAAAGGCGGCATCCAGTAACTCATCCAGGTAAGCCCATGGCTTCGCCGGGGGACTCACCGAGGTTTGACTCTCGCCTTTGCGGGGTCAGGCTCTAAGCGACGATCACCGAATAAGCATTACTTCCCTCCCCCTGAAAGGGGGGTTAGGGTTGGGGTGCAGTGCGGAAGGCCAGCGATGGGCCGCCACGTTGTACCCCCATCCCCACCTTCTCCCTGAAAGGGGGGGAAGGAGATGAGGCGTGCCGCCTTCAGGCGGCGCACGGTGTTGTGGCGCCTTTGAGGCGCTCACCGAAGATGCCCACGGCTTACATCCTGCCGGGGCAGGCTCCCGCCGGAACGACGACCAAGGTGTTTATTCAGAGCTTTCCTAGAACTTTCCTAATGGCGCACGAGTGACGTCAGCTTGAGCGTCAGCCGTTTGCCAAAGTTTCCTGTGGCGTCCGCGAGCCCCCCAGACGGGTATCGGAGCTGTCGCTGTACAGCACCGGCAGGCGGCACTCTTCCAGCAGCTGATCGAGCTGCTGGAGTTCCTGGTCAATATTCTCGTTCAGGTCGACGAACAGGATGTCATCGTTGTTGAAGTCTGCCGCGACGTTAGGAATGCGCTTGAAGGGGAGTATGGCAAGGGGAGTATGGCGACGACATGCAGCCCACATTTTTCCAGGGCATTCTTGAGATACGTCCGGTCAAGATACGTCCGGTCACCGTCGGTATCACAGATTACCGCTACGCGAAGTTTTTTTTTACCGTCGTCGTGGTTGACGTTTTCTTCCGCGGGTTCTGGCCATGCAGCGCGTGCCGGCGTATCAGCAGTGGTTGCCGGCGGGACCCTGGGAAAAATGCCACCTTTCTGCTTTTCGTTAACGACGTCATCCACGAGCGGCGCGCGGATCTGCGCCGCCTGCTCGGCATAGCCGAACACCAGGGCCGTGTCGCAGAGCAGATTAATGAGTCGCGGTGTGCCGCCGCTGTGGTTGTAAACCGCCTCGCAGGCCGCGTCGTCGAACAGATCCGGATCGCCGCCCGCCACCTGCAGGCGATGGCGGATGTAGTTGCGTGTTTCGTCCGGGTTCAGCGGTTCCAGTTTGTAGTCCACAGCGATGCGCTGCGCGAATTGCTCCAGGTCGGGACGGCGCAGGGTCTCGCGCAGGCCCGCCTGGCCGACGAGAATGATCTGCAGTACCTGGTCCTTGTCGGCGTTGATGTTGGACAACATGCGCAGTTCTTCGAGGGTCTCGGGCGCCATGTTCTGCGCCTCGTCGATGATGAGCACGGTGCGGCGGTTCCTTGCGTACTCGCCGATCAGGAAATCGACGAGCAGCCGGTACATGCTGACCTTGTCTTTTCCGGTATATTCCAGATTGAACGCCAACAGCACCCACTGCAGCAGCTCGCCGAAGGAGCGATGCGTGTTCGAGATCAGCCCCACGGTGACATCCCGGCCGATCTGAGACAGCAACTGACGGATTAGGGTGGTTTTGCCGGTGCCGATACCGCCGGTGATGACGCTGAAGCTGGTCTGGTTGCTAAGGCCATACTCCAGCAGTACCAGCGCCATGCTGTGCTTCTCGCTGGGATACAGAAACGTCGGGTCGGGCAGGAGCGAGAATGGCTTTTCCCGCAGGCCGTAGAATTTCTCGTACATGGCTAGTGCTTTCTCCGCAGCAGACGGTGGGTCCAGCCTTGGAATTTCTCCGCGGCCCGGTCAATGAGCGTACTGTTCTGCAGCCTTCCGAAAAACCGGTCGACCGTCCCAGGGGATGAAACGGTGTTCGCGGGCATGGCGGACCGGGACTTGTTCAGCACCGTGCCGATGAGCTTGGTATTGGCCAGCAGTTCGGAGGCGCGCCGCGCGTCCTGGGCCTCGGTCTTTCCCTCTTCGATTACCAGCAGGGCGGCGTCCACATACGGTGAGAACGCCAGCGTGTCGGCGGACGAGAGCAGGGGCGGGACGTCAAACAGCACGATACGCGAGGCGTAGCGGGTCTTGAGCTCGTCAACGAGGCGCGTCATCTTGGGCGAGCTGAGCATCTCGGTCGAGTTGGTCAGGGGCTTGCCTCCAGGCAGGATCACGAACCGCGGGATGCCGGCAGGGTGAATGAGCAGATCCGCGAGCGGGGCATCGTGGAGGAGATAATCGCTCAATCCAAGCTCCGGCTGCAAGCCGAAATAGCGGTGCACACTCGGATCGCGCAGGTCGGCATCGACCAGGAGCACCGTGTAGGTGACCTCCTTGGCGAGGCTGATCGCCAGGTTGATGGCGGTCAGGGTCTTGCCTTCGCCGGCATTCGGGCTGGTGACGGCCAGGGCGTTCCAGTGGTTGTCCTGCAGCTTGTGCAGCACCTGGGTGCTGAGGATCTTGTAGGCATCCTTGAATTCAGCGTTCTCGAAGGCGCTGACCACGCGCTGCTCGCGCAACAGGCTTTTCGGTACGTCTGCGCTGCGAGAGCGTGTGTAGAGAATCTCTCCAGATGTATGGGAGCCGCTCGCTGCCGAGGGTGAGGTCTCGACCCCAGAGGTTCGGAGTCGTTCCTCGCGTGCGCGGGCCAATGCCTGTTTGATGCGTTCCATAGCGGGTTCCGATCTTTATGGGTTGTCGCTTTCTATTCGCCAAGAAACGAACTCAATATGCGCAATCCCTTGAACCACAGGACATCCCAGGGAATCCAGAAGACCGGCACCAGGATGACGACGGCGATCGCTCCTGCCGCTGCCAACCGGGAAACGAGCCTTTTGGTCTTTTTTGTGCGGAGCAGGTCTTCGCTGTTCTGCATGTACGGAATCACGGCCAGGGGCGCTGTGCCGAGAGCAGCGGCGACGCTGTGTGAACCGCGTAAAGACGGGTCAAAACTTTCTGCAACGAGTGCGTAGCCCAGGCCGCCGCCCATCGACAGAATGAAGCCCAACAGGAGAATCGCGATGCGATTGGGCTTGACTGGTTTCTCCGGAAGCTGGGGTGGATCAATGAGGGTGAAGCGTTCGCCCTTGCGTTCCTTTTCGAGCTGTTGCCCGACCTCGGCCTCCATCTGTTTGGCCTTGAGTTCGCGATATCTCATCTGCGAGTTCTCGTAATCACGTTTGAGATTGACGTATTCGCGTTCGACTTGGGGCATGCTGGTCAGACGCTTCTCGTGCATGCTCAGTTTTGCCTGAAGCTCGTCACGCTTCGCTGTCAGCGCCTTGAAGTCGCTGTTGACCGCCTGAAGTTGCGACTGCAGGGTGATGTAAGCAGGATTCTCCGGTTTTTCCGCGGCGACAACGGCCTCGGGCGTAGCTGGTGCTTTCAGTGATGCCTCGAGTGCCGTCAGCGCGTTACTCAACCGTATTACATCCGGATGATCCGCTGTGTATTTCTCCTTCGCGGCGGCAAGCTCGGTGCGCAGCCGGGACATCTCCTTTGCCTGTTCTTCATTCGGAGAGACCACGCCGGTCTGTCGCTCCAGCCCGGCGATCTCGCGTTGTAGCCGCAGCACGTCCGGATGATCGGGCGAATACTGGGCAGCCGCGCCGGCGAGCTCGGTCTTGAGAACTTTGAGTCTCGATATGGGATCAAGAATCCGGTCGCCGCTCGCCGAGAACATCGGGCTGTTGGGATTCATCTGCGCCAGCTGGCCTTCCAGGTAGAACTTGCGTTCGTCCAGCGACCGAAGCTGGTTCTTGGTGTCGCGCAGATCGACTTCGGTGCGGTCCATCAGTTGGTAATTCAGTGGCGCCAGATCAGGGAGGGTGTTGACGTTTTTTTCCTTGAATTCGGCAAGTTTCTTTTCGAGGTCGGCAATGTGTTCGCTCAGCTTAGTGGCTTCGTCGGTAAGAAAGCCGTAGGCCTCAGTCGTCTTTTCGTTGCGAGACCGCAGGTTTTCGTTCAGGTACAGCGTGGTGAGTTCGTTCGCCACCTTCTGTGTTACCTCGGCGCCCTCACCATCGTACGCGAGTGTAAAGGCAATCGTGGCCGGCATCGGCCGGCCGCTGCGCGGATCGATCACGTCAGCGCTGATCGGATCCAGCTTGATGGCCTTCTGCATGCGCTCGATGGTTTCCTCGCTGGTCTCGCTCTGGCGCTTGTCGTGATAGAGGTCGTACTTGTTAACGATTTCCATCAAATTGTTGCGGGTCATGACCCGCTGGCTGATGGTCTGGATCCGCTGCCAGGCGTAGGTGGTAATCGTCGAACGCACCAGATCCGGCGGGATTTCCTGTTCCTCGATCAGGATCGTCGCCGTGGAACGGTAGACCGGCGGCCACAGAAACGCGATGAGCGCACAGACAATGAACAGCCCGGCTGTAGTCAGGAGTGCCGCGGTACGCCGGCGGCGCAGAGCGTCTATGTAGTCTCTTAAGCTCTTTTGGCCGATATCGGTTTGGCCGATATCGTTGAACTGCTCTTGCATCATGGTTTGTGAGTCACTTCTGATTGGTTGGATGTACCGGCCCTGGACATCGGGCGATGGTGATAAGCTTTATCTCCGCCCCCAGTCTAACATAAAGACACGTTCAGAATAGCGCGTCTAAACGTTTTTTTGGTGACCGGCGGGTCAATTTAACTCCATGATCGTTATCGGGAAACTGATATTTTGGGCCATAAATAAGTGAATGTTAAATAAACAGAGCTCGCCGCGGCCACGTCGGTCGCACCGAGGTATCTCTGCCGTGCATACCGATAAGATGCCTCGACAGTCAGGTCTTCTGTCCAGCGCCAGCGAATTCCCGGCTCCAGACGATAGTAGTTTCGGTCCACGCTGCTGGTAGTGTTGCCGAGTGCCCTTATGACATAGCCCTGAGCAACGAGTTGGGCGCTGAGCCGTTCGGGCGTGATCTGCCGGTAGATTCCCAGGTAGAGGTCGCCGACCTGCACCGGACTTCCGGAACCGCTGGGACTGACGCTGCGGCTGAAACGGAAGGTCGTGCGAGTCAACTCAAGCTGGCTCTCGAGACTGCCGGCGATTACATTGCCGTACCCGGTGTTTTGTTGCGTCACGGGGACGAGACAAAAGAAAAATCCACAGATCCCAAGTGTCTGTATTACATCGTCAGATACGGTCTTGCGGGGGCCACCCGACAGACTGCCTTTGATCGTTTCAGTGAAGTCATAGCTGATCCCGAGTTGTGCGCTGTTGGTTCTGGATGTGCTCGTGTAGGAGGTAGTGATTTGCGATTCCGGAGTGGTCACTTCAAAATCGGAATAGCCCAGAATCGCATAGATGCTGGTTCGCTGGGTGAGCTGGTCAGAGACAGTCAGGTTCACCGCTTGCTGTCGGTAGTCCAGAAATCCCTGGCTGATGCCGTCCTCATATTGGGCATCGAGATATTGATAATCCACACGAAGTTGCTTGGTTTCAGTCAGCGACCAGTTCCAGGCGGGGTTGATATTAGTACTCCTTCGCTTGGTCTGCTTCTCTACCAGACCGATATCGGGATCGATCGTGGTGGTACCCAGAATCGATTCATCGGCGTAGGAGCCATTCAGGGTCCAGAGGTTACGTTCCGCGCGGTATTGATAACGAAGATTCGCATAACCGTTGTCTGAATCCAGGTCATCTCGATTCATATAGCGCCTGCTCACCAGTTGCACACCGCCCCAGAGCTCCCATATCTCCTGGCGAGCGCCGAAGTCAAGGTTTGCGGTCAGGTTGGTCCCGGTGACCGGTTCGTGTGGCGAAGTCGTGAGGAAGATATTGTCGTTGTATTCGAACCCGAGGCTGACGGAAGGATTAGCAACCCACTCAGTGGCTTCCGATGCCGTGGGCATTCCAAGCATGACCAGGCAGCAAACAAGAGTCAGAAGCGGACGAGGGTGGCTGGGCGACATGAGTATTGTTATTGGCTTCAGGAGCGACGTCCGCCAGGGCACGCAGTCAGCATCCCTATTTCGTCTCGAGTCTCGGCGCAGGAAAACGAAGGCAGCCAATCACCGCCCACCCGGATTCCTGATGTGCTTATGGTACTACGACCACATCACCGCTCTGCAGGATGATGTTGGATTCAAGGCTGCTGCCACTTTCAACTTTCGAGTACTTGAAGGGTATCGCCGTCTGCACGCCATTGACCCGGCGCAGAACCTGGATGCTGTTGACGGCCGCGAACTGGGTAACGCCGCCGGCGATACTGATCGCCTGCATCACATCGACATAACGCGAGACGGTGAATTCGCCGGGCCGGTTCACCTTGCCGACTACGTAGATCTTGTTGCCCTGGATCTGCTTGGCGGATACCGTCACGACCGCCCCGGGTATGTACTTCCCCAGGCGGGTAGTGATGTCCTTGCGCAGCTGCTCAACGGTTTTGCCGCTGGCCTGGATCTCGCCGGCCAGCGGGAACGACAGCGATCCATCCGGCAGAACCACGACATCGCGTTGCAGATCCTTTTCCTTCCATACCGAGATTTCCAGAGTGTCTCCGGGCTGGACGATGTACCCCCAATCCTGCAAGACAGGTGTCTGTTCAGCAGTTCCGGCTTTGGCCGCATTCGGGTTGTGTGCACAGGCAAGCAGGCCCAGGCCAGTCGTCAGGAGTATTGACACCAGTGGTAGTGATTTCATGTTTCTTGCTAGTTATGAAGCGGTGTTCAGTGGGTGGGATGTCAGCAACAGCAATAATTCCGTGCCGATTGGATCGATCCAGATTGGAACAGACCCGGGATAGAGCGTCAAGCCAACACAACGGTCCGTGGCCTCCGTAGAGCTTGCTGGTGCCCCATATCCCGGGATGGGCAGGTTCTGCCCACGGCCGGCAAAACCCGCTAGAATACGCACGTGGGGCGGCTTGGCCGTCCATTTTTTCAAGGCCCAAAGGGAACGCCGCATGCAGACCTGGCTTGTCACCGGCGGTGCCGGGTTCATCGGCGCGAACTTCGTGCTGGCTGCGCGCCGTTTGGGGCTGGCGCGCATCATCAACGTCGATCTCCTGACTTATGCGGGACACCCCGAGAATTTGGATGGCCTGAAGGCCGACCGTGACTACATCTTCGTGCACGGCGACATCGGCGATGAGGCCTTGGTCGCCAAGCTGTTCGCCGAGCACAGTCCAGTTGCGGTGGTGAACTTCGCCGCCGAGTCACACGTCGACCGCTCGATTCTCGGGCCGCAGGCCTTCATCCAGACCAACATCGTCGGTACGCACACGCTGCTGGCTGCCGCGCGCAGCTACTGGCAGGGGCTGGAGACGGAGATGAAGAGCGCATTTCGCTTCCTGCACGTCTCGACCGATGAAGTATACGGCAGCCTCGGTCCGAAGGATCCGGCCTTCAGCGAAGAACACCAGTACCAGCCGAACTCGCCGTATGCCGCGAGCAAGGCGGCGGCCGATCACCTGGTGCGCGCCTATCACCATACCTACGGATTCCCGGTGCTCACCACCAATTGTTCAAATAACTACGGACCTTACCAGCATCCGGAAAAACTCATTCCCCTTATTATCCAGAATGCATGTGCCGGCAAACCGTTGCCCATCTATGGTGATGGCCAGCAGGTGCGTGACTGGCTGTATGTCGAGGACCACTGCACCGCCATCAGAACGGTTCTGGAAAAGGGCCAGCTGGGCGAGACTTATAATATCGGCGGCAACGCCGAGCGGCCGAATCTGACTATCGTGCAGACCATCTGCCGGTTGTTGGACGAGCGCTTTCCGAAGAACGCGCCGCACGCGCGTTTGGTCACGCATGTTGCCGATCGCCCCGGCCACGACCGACGCTACGCGATCAATGCGTCCAAGATCAAACGCGAGCTCGGCTGGCAGCCGGCCATGAGCTTCGAGCAGGGCATGGCTAGCACCGTACAGTGGTATCTGGATAACGATGCCTGGTCGAAAGCCGTGAGTAATCCGCAGCACCAGGAATGGCTGAAGAAAAACTACCAGCAACAGGGCCGCAGCGCATGACTGAAGCCCTACTTCGTTCATCTAGCCGGATGAAGGGAATCATTCTCGCCGGCGGGGCCGGCACGCGCCTTGCCCCGCTCACCAATGTCTTGAGCAAGCAGCTCTTGCCGGTGTATGACAAGCCGATGATCTATCATCCATTGTCCACGCTCATGCTCGCCGGCCTGCGCGAGATCCTGATTATCTCCACGCCGCAGGACCTGCCGCGCTTCCGCGAGCTGTTTCGCGATGGGTCGCATCTCGGCCTGGCGTTTGAATATGTCGAGCAGCCGCGTCCGGAGGGCATCGCCCAGGCATTCATTCTCGGGCGTAAATTTCTGAACAATGGCCCGGCGGCGTTGGTGCTCGGGGACAACATCTTCTACGGCCATGGCATGCCCGAACAGATGCAGGTCGCCACGCGCCTGGCACATGGCGCCACGGTGTTCGCCTATCACGTCAAGGATCCGCAGCGCTATGGTGTGGTGCACTTCGATGCTGACGGACGCGCCATCGACATCGAAGAGAAGCCGCAGCAGCCGAAATCGAATTATGCCGTCACCGGCCTGTACTTCTATGACAAACGTATCTGTGACATCGCCGCTGCAATCAAACCGTCGGCGCGCGGCGAGCTCGAAATCACTGACGTGAACCGCGCCTATCTGGCGGACGGTTCATTGCGTGTCGAGAAGCTCGGGCGCGGCTCGGCCTGGCTCGACACCGGCACGCACGAGTCACTGCACCAGGCGGCCAACTACATCCAGGTGATCGAGGCCCGCCAGGGACTCAAAGTGGCGTGCATTGAGGAAGTGGCCTACGAAATGGGTTTCATCGAGCAAGCCCAACTGGAAAAACTGGCGAACGGCATGAAGAACGAATACGGTGCTTACCTGCGCGATGTTGCCGCGCACGGGCGCGCGGCACGCTGACCATGGAAATCTTCGATCTCCCGTTGACCGGCCTGAAGCTGATCCGCCCGCGGATGTTTTCGGATCAGCGCGGTTATTTTCTCGAGACCTGGCAGCAGAAGAAACTCGCCAACCTCGGCTTCAGCGAGCGCTTCGTGCAGGATAATCTGTCGTTTTCGCGCAAGGGCGTGTTGCGCGGCTTGCATTACCAGTATCCCACCTGGCAGGGCAAGCTGGTGCTGGCGATTGAGGGGGAAATCTTTGATGTGGTCGTGGACATTCGCCGTGACTCGCCGACCTTCGGAAAATGGTACGGTATCACGCTCAACGCCCAGGCCCATGAGCAGCTCTATGTACCGCCGGGTTTCGCCCACGGTTTCTGCGTAACAAGCGACACGGCGCGCGTGCTGTACAAATGCACCGACTATTACGCACCGGGCGAGGAATACACACTGCTCTGGAACGATCCGGACCTCGGTATTGGCTGGCCGGTGAAGGACCCGATTCTGGCCGACAAGGACGCACAGGGCCTGCGCCTGCAGGACGCCTTCATTCCCGGATGAACAAGAGGAAGGCAGGCCTGCACAAAGTCCATTGCGCCAATAACGGCGCCTGGAAAAATAGCCGTTCTAAAAATAGCCGTTCTATGGAAAGCATGCTTGCACAAAAATAGCCCTACTATTCTGCTCTTTGGCACCAATGGCCAATTGGGGTCGAAGCTCAAGGACCTGCTTGTCACCCAAGGCGCGGTGCATGCCGTCGGTCAAGACGAACTTGACCTGCGTGACCTGTCGAAACTGCGCGCACTCATTCTCGAGACCAATCCCGCGTTGATCGTGAATGCCGCGGCCTACACGGCCGTGGATGCCGCAGAAGCAGATGCCGACAACGCGCGCCTGGTAAACACCGAGGCACCGCGTGTCATGGCCGAGGCCGCGCGCGAGCGCAACGCGTTGCTCGTGCATTATTCAACCGACTATGTTTTTGATGGCACGTCACACGCGCCCTACACCGAAGAGTCGCCGGTGAGTCCGCTTGGTGTGTACGGCGCCACCAAGCTTGCCGGTGAACAGGCGGTGACCGACTCGGGTGCCGCGCATTTGATCCTGCGTACCGCCTGGCTGTATTCCAATCGTGGCAAGAATTTCCTCAACACCATGCTGCGCCTTGCCGCCGAACGCGACGAACTGCGCGTGGTGAACGATCAAACCGGCTGTCCAACCTATGCCGATCTGGTCGCCAGCGCGAGTATACAAATGCTGGATGGCATGTTTGCCGATGGCCGTGTGCGTGCAGAGCGCTGCGGGCTGTATCACATCACCTGTCAGGGCGAGACCACATGGTGGGGTTTTGCCCGGTACATCATCGAGCTGGCCGGTTTCGGTGAGCGTGTGCGCGTTCTGCCCATCACCACCGCGGACTACCCGACGCCGGCAAAACGCCCGGCCTATTCGGTACTGTCGAATGCCAAGCTTGAGCGTGTCTTTGGTATACGTTTGCCGGATTGGAAAGAGGGACTGAAACGCTGCCTCGCCGAACGGACTGCGCCAAAATGAAGACCTGCTACGCTCGTCTTGCCAAAGAATGAAGCCCTGCTACGCTCGTCTTGCCTATGAATAGCCGTGCGGCGCTCGGACCCGATGGCCCGCTCGCGCAGTGTATCGCGGATTTCTCCGCGCGCGCGGCCCAGCAGGACATGGCGGCACGCATTGAACAGGTGCTCGCCGATCAGTCAATCCTGGTGGCCGAGTCCGGCACCGGCACCGGCAAGACCTTTGCGTATCTGGTTCCGGCGATTCTGTCCGGCCGCAAGGTATTAATCTCGACCGGCACTCGCAATCTGCAAGACCAGCTGTTTCACCGTGATCTGCCGATGGTACGTGATGCCCTCGCGCTGCCCGTGAATATGGCGCTGCTCAAAGGGCGCGCCAATTATCTTTGCCTGCATCGGCTGGAGCGCGCCGAACTCGAGGCACAGTTCAGCAACCGGTGTGAAGCCGGCGAACTGGGGAAAGCAGGTCTACACAAAAATAACCATATGCAACGCGTGCACGAGTGGGGCGCACGCACGCGCAGCGGCGACATCAGCGAATTGATCGAGGTGCCGGAGGACTCGGACATCTGGCCGCGTGTCACGTCGACACCAGACAACTGCCTGGGTAGCGGCTGCGAGCGTTACAACGACTGTTTCGTGAACAAGGCACGGCGCGATGCGCTTGGCGCGGACGTGCTGGTAGTAAATCATCACCTGTTCTTCGCCGACCTGGCGCTGCGTGAAGAGGGCTTCGGTCAGCTCCTGCCGGGTGTCGAGGCGGTGATTTTCGATGAGGCCCACCAGTTGCCGGAGATCGCGTCGAATTTCTTTGGCCAGAGTCTGAGCAGTCATCAGCTGATCAGCCTGTGTCGTGACACCGTCACCGAGGAACTCAAGGAGAACAGCGCCGTGGCCGGTTTACAGGCCGCGGCCGGGAAATTGGAGAAAGCGGTGGCCGATCTGCGCCTGGCCTTCGGCGTCGAATCACAGCGCGCCGCCTGGGGAGCCCTGGCCGGGCGCAAGGGCTTTCAGGCGACACTCCACGACACCCGCGAGCGTCTTACCGAACTGACCAATCTGCTCGATCAGGCAGCGGCACGCGGCACCGGGCTTGCCGCCTGTTTCCGTCGTGCGTCTTCATATCTCGATCGCTTGCTGCTGTTCAGCGACAGCCCGCCGCCCGACACCATTCCCTGGTTCGAGACCGGGGCGCGCAGTTTTTTGCTGCGACTCACGCCCATGGATGTGGCCACACCGTTCCGCGCCTGCATGGCCGATCACCCGCGTGCCTGGGTGTTCACCTCGGCGACGCTGGCGGTGGATGGCAATTTCGACCACTTCATCACGCAACTCGGACTGGAAGAAGCCGAAACCGCTGTCTGGGAAAGTCCGTTTGATTATTCCCGGCAGACGCTGCTTTACCTGCCGCAAAACCTGCCAGAGCCGGCGGCCCCCGACTACACGGAACGTCTGCTGGAAGCCGCGCTTCCGGTGCTGGCAGCAAGTCGTGGGCGGGCGTTTCTGCTGTTCACCAGCCATCGTGCGCTGAAATTTGCCGCCGATTGGCTGTCGGGCCGCATCGCTTACCCGTTGTTGGTGCAGGGCACAGCACCGCGCGCCGAGCTGTTGGATCGCTTCCGCCAGCTCGGCAACGCCGTGTTACTCGGCACCGGCAGCTTCTGGGAAGGCGTGGATGTGCGCGGCGAGGCCTTGTCGTGCGTCATTATCGACAAGTTGCCATTCGCCGCGCCGGACGATCCCGTGTTGCAGGCGCGTGCCGCGGCCCTGCAGGAGGCCGGGCGCAACCCGTTCATGGATTACCAGCTGCCCAATGCCGTGATCGCCCTCAAGCAAGGGGTGGGCCGGTTGATTCGCGACGAGCAGGACCGCGGCGTGCTGATGCTGTGTGACCCGCGTCTGCGCAGCAAGGGTTACGGAAAGATTTTCCTGGCCAGCCTGCCGGCCATGCCGCGCACGCGTGAGCTTGCTGCTGTCCAGCAGTTCTTCGCACATACCGGGTCGCAAACACCGCCCTCTGTTTACAGTATCAGTCCCTAATTCTGTTATCGTTCTCATCTCAGCTGCGTCTCGTGCTTGTACCTTGTATAAACATTTGCCAACCATGCGAACTGATCGATTGAAGTACAGCATCAGCTATCACCCCGTGTTCCGGGTGGCGCTCTGGTTCATCGCCGGGGCGCTCATGTTCCTGGCGCTGATCCAGAACTTGCCGTTAACAATCGGCTGGTGGCGCCATGGGCTGCCGGAACCACAACCAACAGACTGGCTGTGGGTTCTGCCGCTCCTGTTTTTTATCGGCATCTATTTGCGCTACTTCTCCATTTTTCGTCCGGATTGTCGCGCCTGTCTGCCGGAGGAACAGCCCACACAGGACGGGCCGCGCGGACCATGAGACTCCTTGCCCTCGACACCGCCACCGAAGCCTGCACCGTGGCTCTGTGGCTGGATGGCGAAGTGCTGGAGCGATTCGAGCCGGGCAGCCAGCATTCAGAACGCATCCTGCCAATGGTGGACGCTCTGCTTGCCGAAGCCGGGCTGGTGCTCACGCAGCTCGATGCGCTGGCCTTTGGACGTGGGCCGGGGTCGTTTACCGGTTTGCGTATCGGTGCAGGCGTCACACAGGGACTGGCCTTTGGTGCGGACCTGCCGGTCGTACCGGTGTCATCGCTGGCAGCACTCGCACAGGGACAAGGCGCAAGCAAAGTGCTTGCGGCCTTTGATGCACGCATGCAGCAGGTCTATTGGGGCGCCTACGTACGCAATGCTCAAGGTATGATGGAAGTACAGGGTGCTGAGGGCGTGTTTGCGCCGCTCGCCATACCCATTCCCGAAGGCGCGGACTGGCACGGGGCGGGCCCAGGCTGGGATGCCTACCACGTGTCGCTGCTGTCACTCCTGGGACCACACCTGGCAAATTGGCAACACGGATGTTTGCCACGCGCGCGGCATGTCGCCGAGCTCGGTGTTGCCGGCTATCGAGCGGGTCAAACCCTGGTGGCGGAAGCGGCGCTGCCGATCTATATTCGCGATGACGTGGCGATAAAGCAGAGCAAGTCCTGATCCCGGGTCCGGCAGGTCAACACCGTCATTCAGGCGCGTGCCGCTTGCCCAGGGTGCGTCAAAGGCCCGACGATTTTTTCTCGTTGGTTGTGAAAAATCCGCAATTGTCGATTCATTGACACCAGCCAATCTGGTGCTTGCCAAGTTGTTCTCGTGTCTATACTCAATGAGACCCGCGGCACAGGCACACCGGATCACCGATCTCGCTCGCATGTCGAGCACCATCCACGCTAGCGCGCCGATGCCAATGGGAGCGGGACACCCAGTTCGGCAAGACAATACGCCGTGAAAGGAATCAGGTGTCCAGGTGTCGCAAAGACACCGAGGGTGCGCTGTTGAGTTCCAGAAACGACAACGAGAACATGGTGATCACATGAATCATGAACAAGCCAAGAACAATCTGCACAGTCTCCTCAAAGTCATGCTAAGCAGGAAGGCCTCGGATCTATTTATCTCGGATGATTTTCCGCCATCGATGAAAATCGACGGCAAGATGACGCCGGCTTCGGCGCAGAAGTTGACACCAGCGCACACCAAGGCGCTCGCGCATGCCGCCATGAACGACAAGCAGCGTGCCGAGTTTGAGGTGGAGAAAGAATGCAATTTCGCCATCAGCCCGGTCGGCATCGGACGATTCCGCGTGAATGTGTTCATGCAGCAGGGGCATATCGGCATGGTGCTGCGCACCATCACCACACAGATTCCTAAATTCGATGATCTCCGCCTGCCACCGGTATTGAAGGACGTGTCGCTCACCAAGCGTGGCCTGGTGATACTGGTCGGCGGCACCGGCTCGGGAAAGTCCACTTCACTCGCGGCCATGATTGATTACCGTAACGAGAACAGTTTTGGCCATATCATCACCATTGAGGACCCGGTGGAATATGTGCACAAGAACAAAAATTGTCTGATCACTCATCGCGAGGTCGGCACGGACACCAATACCTGGTTCGCGGCTCTCAAGAATACCCTGCGTCAGGCACCGGATGTGATTCTGATCGGCGAGATCCGCGACCGCGAAACCATGGAGTATGCCATCGCCTTCGCCGAGACCGGCCACCTGTGCATGGCCACGCTGCACGCCAACAGCGCCAACCAGGCGCTGGATCGCATTATCAATTTCTTCCCGGAGGAGCGGCGTGCACAGTTGTTGATGGACTTGTCGCTCAACCTGAAGGCGGTGGTCTCGCAGCGACTGATTGCGCGTGCCGACGGACAGGGACGGCGGGCGGCGATCGAGATACTGCTGAATTCACCATTCGTCTCTGATCTGATCTTCAAGGGCGAGGTACATGCGATCAAGGAGCTGATGGCCAAATCCAGGGAGATGGGCATGCAGACCTTCGACCAGGCACTGTTTGATCTGTATGAGGCGGGTGAGGTGAGCTACGAAGATGCCTTGCGCAACGCCGACTCGATCAGTGAGCTGAAACTCACCATCAAGCTCAACAGCAAACGCGCGCGCGCCGGGGACGCCGACAGCAAGCCGAAGATCGAACTCAGTCTGCATGCGGAGAAGAAAGAAGAGCCGGCGCCGGCGGAATTGTTCACCCGGCCATTACCGCCGCTGCCGGCACCGACTGCGCAGGTGGCCGCTAAGTAGAACCACCACCGGAGAGCAGTGCGAGGACTGGATTATTTCTCGGTGGCGCGTTTACGGATGGCCTCGAGTATGCCGTGCATCAGGTCGAGCGGCGCAGGCGGGCAGCCACGAATGACGGCGTCCACCGGGATCACGTTCGACACCGCTCCACACGAGGCGTAACTCACGCCGAACTCGCCGCCGTTTGCTCCACATTCGCCGACCGCAATGACCAGCTTCGGGTCGGGTGTGGCATCATAGGTGCGGCGCAGGGCCGCCTCCATGTGACGGGACACCGGGCCGGTGACCAGCAGCATGTCGGCATGCCGCGGGCTGGCCACGAAGTGCACACCGAAGCGTTCGATACCGTAGTACGGATTGTTGAGCGCTTGAATCTCGAGCTCACAGCCGTTGCACGAGCCGGCGTCCACTTCGCGGATCGAAAGACTGCCGCCGAACATGGCGCCGACTGCCGCCTTGAGGCGCTCACCGACCTGTTGCAAGCTCGATTCATCGCTGCGCGGCAGATCCTCGGTGAGGATGCCGGTGCGCTGGATTTTTGTCAGTATGCGCAGCATGGCCTAGAGATCATGTCCTGAATAGGAGCCGTTCACGGATTTGTTGCACACCGGAAAGTCCGGCACGATGTTGTCGTGGACCAGGTGTTCGAGTGCCGGCCAGTTGAGCCAGCTTGGATCGCGCGGGTAGTAGCGCGCCAGAACACCATCCGCCGCGAAGCGCACATAGGCAAGAATCTCGCCGCGCCAGCCTTCCACCAGCCCCAGCCCCTCGCTGCCGGACGCGGGCGCATGCCAATCGCTGCGGATCATGCCATCCGGCAACTCGGTCAGCAGGGTTTCGATCATTTCCAGTGATTCGCGGATTTCTTCCACGCGCACCCGCACACGTGCGGCCACATCGCCGTACTGGTAGCAGGGTACGTGCACGATCAGGCGGTCGTAGGGCGCATAGGCCGCGTCGCGCCGCACATCGAAGTCCACGCCGCTGGCGCGCCCGACATAGCCTTGGCAACCGAGAACTTTAGCCAGCTCCGGACTCAGGTAGCCGGTCGTGACCAGGCGATCTTCGAGCGACGGCAGCTCGTTCTGGATGGTGACGAGTTTATCGAGTTCCTGGCGGACCACGCTGTTTTGGGCGCGCATGGACTCGATGATCAGGGCGCCGAGGTCATGCGCCACGCCGCCCGGCCGTACGCAGTCCATCATGAAGCGGTGGCCGAAGGCATCACGCGACAGCCGCTGCCATTCCTCGCGCAAGCGGCCGAATTGGTAGAACGAGAAGCTGAAGGCCACATCGTTGCAGATTGCGCCAATGTCACCGAGGTGATTGGCGATACGCTCGCGCTCCGCCATGATGGCGCGCAGGAACAGGGCGCGTTCTGGCACCTGCACGCCCGCCGCCTGCTCCATGGCCATGCAGGCCGCCCAGCTGTGCGCCACGGTGCTGTCACCGGACACGCGTCCGGCCAGCCGCGCCAGCGCTTCCGGGTCGCGCCCTTCGGCGATTTTCTCGATGCCCTTGTGCACATAACCGAGGCGTTGTTCGAGATTGAGCACGGTTTCGCCCACCGCCTGAAAACGGAAATGCCCGGGCTCGATGATGCCGGCATGCACCGGCCCGACCGGAATCTCGTACACGCCAGCCCCGTGCGCGAACAGGAATTTGTAGGTGTCGTCCGGCGGGGTCTGCGCCGGAGCAGCGCCGGCCGCGGGGAAATCCTTGCGCAGCGGGTATTGGGCGCTTTTCCAGGCGCGGTGGCGCGTCCAGCGACGCGTGTCTGGGTGGTCACTGAAGGCGATGCCATACAGGTCCTGGATGTGGCGCTCCGGGCGATTGGCGGCCGGGTAGTGCGGAGTGTGGGAGGGCAGCACCGGATGGGTCTTGGGTACCAGGGTGCGCGCCAGCAGGTAACCGGCGTCCTTCTCGAAGCAGGCATGCACGCCGATGTTGCTGTCCCGGTCCTCGCCCCAGCCGGCCACCCAGCGGCAACCCCACTGGTGTGCCTGATGGGCGAGGCGGCCCCAGTCTTCGGCCGTCACGCGGATGGCCTGTGCCGGCGCAAGCCCGGCGGCTGGCTCCGGCGTGTGCTCTATGCCTTCATCCATGAGACGTCCAAAAAATGGCGTAAGCCAGGCCAGGCGGGTCATAGCGGCGAACCCCCGGCAATGAGCACGGTGGCCTGCTCAAACCACTTCGACAGGAAGCCCGGGATGGCGAGACCGAGCCACAGCACGAATACCAAATGCAACAGCACGGGCAACATATTGGCCTCGACCCGCTTCTGACCCTCGGGCGGCTCGCCGTACACCATCGGGTGAATGTGGCGGAACAGACCCGCAAAGGCGATGCCCAGACCGACCAGCAGTGGCAGCGTGAGCCAGGGCGCGGATTTCATGGTGGCGGTGAGCACCAGGAACTCGCTCATGAACACGCCGAATGGCGGGAAGCCGGCGATCGCGACCGTGCCGATCAACAGGCCCCAGCCGATCATGGGCTGGGTGCGGATCAGACCGCGGATCTGTTCGATGCGCTGGGTACCGGCGAGTTGCGCGGCGTGGCCGACGGTGACGAAGATCGCCGACTTGGTGAGTGAGTGCACTGTCATGTGCAGCAGGGCGCCGAAGGTGGCGAGTGGACCGCCAAGGCCGAAGGCGAAGGTCATGAGTCCCATGTGCTCGATCGAGGAGTAGCTGAACATGCGCTTCACGTCGTGCTGGCGATGCAGAAACAGACCGGCCACCAGGAACGAGAGCATCCCGAAGCCCATCATCAGGTTGCCGGCCAGGGCACTGTGCAGCGAACCGTCCACCAGCATTTTGACACGCACCAGCGCGTACAGTGCCACATTCAGTAACAGGCCAGAGAGCACCGCCGACATCGGCGTCGGACCCTCGGAGTGTGCGTCCGGCAGCCAGGCGTGCAGTGGCACGAGGCCGACCTTGGTACCGTAGCCGACCAGCAGGAATACGAACGCCAGCGTCAGCACCGTGGGGTCGAGGCCGGCGGCATTGGCGTTCAGCACGTTCCACAACAGGGTGTCGTCACGCTTCGCGCCGAGCTTCTGCTCGGCCGCGAAGTACAGCAGCACTGTGCCAAACAGAGCCTGGGCGATGCCAACGCCACACAGAATAAAATATTTCCACGCCGCCTCGATGGCTTCGGGCGTGCGGTACAGCGATACCAGCATGACGGTTGCCAGGGTCGCGGCCTCCATGGCCACCCACAGCAGGCCGAGGTTGTTGGTGGACAGGGCCAGCAGCATGGCGAACATGAAGCCCTGGTACATCGAGTGATACAGGCGCATGCGCGCCTTGCCGAGGCGCCCGCGTTCTACTTCGTGCTGCATGTACGGACGCGAGAAGATGGCAGTGGTCAGGCCGACGAACGCGGTGAGCACCACCAGATAGACGTTGAAGGCATCGATGTAGAACAGTTTGTTGGCACTGAGCAGCGGGCCGCTTTCGTACACACCGAACGCCATGGGCAGCGCGAAGACCAGGGTCAGGGCGCTCACCGTGACATTCAGCCAGCCGCCGGACGGCCGGTGACCGATGAGCGCCAGCAGGATGCTGCCGAGCAGTGGTGTGAGCAGAATGATTTCCAGCAGGCTCATTCGCCCTTCTCCGACAGGCGGTTCAGGCGATCGACGTCGAGCGAGTCGATGGATGCACGGATCTGGAAGAAGAACACGCCGAACAGCACCATGGCCACCAGTACGTCGAAGGCAATGCCGAGCTCGACAATCATCGGCATGCCGTGGGTGGCGACGACCGCGGCGAAGAACAACCCGTTCTCGATCGACATGAAACCGACCACCTGTGCCACCGCCTTGCTGCGCGACACCATCAACAGCATGCCGAGCAGCAGCACCGCCATGCTGACGGCAATGGTGTTGCGCGTGACGAGCGTGGACAGATGCACAATCGGCGTGGCGACGTAGTAGCTGAAGATCACCAGCAGGGCGCCAGCTACCAGCATCATCGACGGGTGCCGGATCTTCTCGATCTCGTGGTGGATATTGAGACGCACGGCCAGGCGGTGCAGCATCCACGGGATGAGCAACGCCTTGAGGACGAGTGTCAGCAGCGCCGAAATATAAAGATGCGGACTGTCGCTCACCAGCGCCACCAGCGCCGTGACGATCGCCAGCAATGCCCCTTGCCAGGCGAAGGCATAGATGAGCGGCATGATGCGCGCCGTGGCGAGCATGATGAACGAGGTGAGCAGCACCAGTGACGCCGCGACCAGCAGCGCCTGATGGTAGAGCGTCAGGTTGGCGAGGTTCATTTTTTAAGGGAGCCGTCTTATCATTTTACGCGCAGGCCCCGATTCGTTCGTCTTGTCATGTTACGTTCCGGTCTCCAGGATCACGTGCGTGAGCATGCCGAGCAGGGCGAGCAGAAAAGCAAACCCCAGGAACTGCGGCACGCGAAACAGCCGCATTTTGGCCATGATGGTTTCCCACAGCACCAGCAGGATCGCGAGCAGGGCCAGCTTGGCGGCAATGGCGACCACGCCCCAGGCGAGCGCCGCGCCGGTGAACGCCTCAGCGATGCCCCATGGCCAGAAGATGTTGGCGATCAGCACCGCGTAGATCATGAGCTTGATCTGGCTGGCCCATTCGATGAGTGCCAAGTGCCGGGCGCTGTATTCGAGGATCATCGCCTCATGCACCATGGTGAGTTCGAGATGCGTCGCCGGGTTGTCTACCGGTATGCGCCCGGTCTCGGCCACCGCCACCATGGCCAGTGCCAGCAGGGCAAACAACAACGACGGCCGCAGCACCAGACCGGCATGCAGGTTGTGCTCGATGACCACCGACAGGTTGGTGGTGGAGGCGATCATCGCCAGCGTGAACACCGCCATGAGCATGGCCGGCTCGGCGAGTGAGGCAATGGTCATCTCACGCGATGAGCCCATGCCGCCGAACGCCGTGCCGATGTCCATGCCGGCGAGCGCCAGGAAGAAGCGTGCCAGCGCGAAAAATCCGACCAACACGATCATGTCGGCAATGGCGGCGGTCGGCAGGTGCGCGGCGACCAGCGGCACCACCGAGGCCGCCAGCACGTACGCGCCGAACACGATGTAGGGCGTGGCGCGGAACAGCCACGAGGCGTTCTCGGCCAGCACCACGTCCTTGCCGAACAGTTTCACGAGATCGCGATACGGCTGAAAGAGCGATGGCGCGGCGCGGTTTTGCATGTGGCACTTGACGCGCTTCAGCCAGCCGGCGAGCAGTGGCGCGGCCGCGATAAACAGCAGGGTCTGGATCAGCGCCAGCACCCAGGCCAGGACGAGTTCGGGCGCGCTGTTCATGTGACGATCCACAGCAGCAGGAGCAGCGTGGCAAATGAATACGCCAGATAGGTGCGGATGTGTCCGGAATGGAGCAGGCCGATGTGGCGCGCACCTGTCAGGACCAGACGGCCGATGGGCTCATACAGCTTGAGCCATGACCAGTCAGCGATGTGCAGTTGATGGCGAACTCCACTGACCAGCGAGGCAGGGGCGCTGGCGTGCGTCACATCCACCTGTTCCTGCACCTTCCATACTCCGGCAAACACGCGCCGGATCGGCTGGGCGAAGGCGGTCGCGGTGTACTGCATGCGTGCATTGAGCGGGCCGAAACCACAGTCCCAGGGTGCGCTGCGCCGGATCGGGTTGGCATTGCGCCGCAGCAGCAGGCGACCGATGAAGAACGTCAGCACCATCGCGGCCAACACCAGTGGCGCCGAGTACGAGGCGACGTCTGCCGACACGGGCGTGAGCCACAACCAACCGTGCACCGTCAGGCTGGGCGACATCTGGCCGAGCAGCTGATGCGGCACGGCTTCGAGTACACCGATGACGGTGGTCGGCAGGATGCCCAGTACCAGACAGAGCACGGCCAGCATGCCCATGCCGATCAACATGCCAGACGGCACCTCACGCGCATGTGCAGCGCGCCGCTCACGCGCTTTGCCGAGAAAGGCGACGCCATACACCTTGACGAACGCCGCCGCCGCCAGCGCACCGGTGAGCGCGAGCAACGCGGCCGCGATCGGCAAAATGGCGCGCAGCACGCCGTTCTCGAGCCTCGGTGTCTGCAGCGCCGCCTGGAATGTGAGCCATTCGGAGACGAAACCGTTGAATGGTGGCAGGGCTGAAATGCTGATGCAGCCGACCAGGAACAGTACCGCGGTCACCGGCATGCGATGCACGAGGCCGCCGAGGCGATCCAGATCGCGTTCGTGGGTGCGGTACAGCACCGCTCCGGCGCCGAGGAACAGCAGGCCCTTGAACATCGCGTGATTGAGGACGTGGTAGAGCGCGGCGATCAGGCCGATGATCCCGAGCACCGGATGCTGTGTACCGAGGAAAATCATCGACAGTCCAAGGCCCATGAAAATGATGCCGATATTTTCCACGGACGAGTAGGCGAGCAGGCGCTTGAGATCATTCTGCATCAGCGTGTACAGCACGCCGAGTAGCGCCGAGCCGGTGCCGATGATCAGTACCGCGAGCCCCCACTGCCACTGGATGTTGCCGATCAGATCATAGGTGACACGGATGAAGCCGTAGATCGCGACCTTGAGCATGACACCGCTCATGAGTGCCGAGATGTGCGAGGGCGCGACCGGGTGTGCCTCCGGCAGCCAGGCGTGGAGCGGCACCAAGCCGGCCTTCATGCCGAAGCCGAAGAACGCGAGCGCGAAGGCGATCGACGCCCACAGCGGGGAAAGCGTGGCCGCGCGCATCGCATCGAATGTGAACTGGCCGCCGAATCCGGCCAGCACGCCGAAGCCGAGCAGAATACCGAGTGCGCCGACATGCGCCATCAGCAGGTAGAGGAAACCGGCGCGCCGGTTGGGAGCGTTCTGGTGCTGGTAGGTGACGAGGAAGTAACTCGACACCGACATGAGTTCCCACGCGACCATGAAGGTAAAGGCATCGTCCGCCAGCAGCACCAGCAGCATGCCGGCGCAGAACAGGCCGGTGAACAGACCGAGTACCGCCAGCGGCTGCTTGCCGTCCTCGAACTCGCGCACATAGGCCGGTCCGTAGAAACTGACCGCCACCAGCAGCAGTCCGACGACCGCAAAAAAGAAACCGGACAGCGCGTCCAGACGCAGGTGCCAGGGAAGCCAGGGCAGGCCGAGTGCGAGTTGTTGGCTGAGCTTTAGTCCGGCGAGCAGCGCCCAACCGCCGGCAACCACGGCGGCCGCGCCGCTCACGCCGAGCAGCAGGAATGGCAGGGTGCGGGTGAAGGCGTTGCGGCGCAAATCGGTGCCGAGTGCGATCAGCGCAGATGCGAGCGCGGCAATCACCGCCAGATAGGCAATGCTCAGCGCCAACTGGGTTCAGCCCCTTAAAATAATTGTGAATCGGCAGTTCGCCGCCGGTTTGGTGATCGGCCCGGGAAGGGTGAGAGGTTCACCACAACGTGGTGGCGAAATGCTAGGATTTCCGCGGTTTATTGTCAATTCTGGCGCGTGTCTCAGGCCTCGGTTTCCGCAGCCGGTTGTATGGGGCGGACGCGCGCGAGTTGCACCGAGGTGCCGCGCGTGCGCACCACGTCCACCTGATAGCCGTTGAGCCGCAGGCTCGTGCCCGTCTCCGGCAGGTCTTCGAGGTACTCGGTAATCAGGCCATTCAGGGTCTTGGGGCCGGTGGTCGGCAGGTCCCAGTCGAGGCGGCGGTTCAGGTCACGCAGCGTGACACTGCCGTGCACCAGGAAACTGCCGTCCGCTTGCGGCTGGATCTCTTCGGCGAGCGTCATGCCCGGTGTGGTGAAATCGCCGACGATCTCTTCGAGAATCTCCTCGATGGTTGCAAGGCCGAGGATGTCGCCGTATTCGTTAACCACCAGCGCGCTGCGTCGTTTGCTGGCGCGGAAGTTAAGCAGTGCGGTGCTGAGCGGAGTGCCCTGCGGGATGAAAAAGGGCTCGACGATGAGCGGCACGAAGGACTCGCGATTGAAGTTGCCGCTGTGCATGAGGCGCATCACCCTGCGCAGGTGCACGACGCCGACGACATTGTCGAGGTTGCCGCGATAGACCGGCAGACGCGTATAGCGACTGCTGCCGAGTTTGGAGGCAATGTCGTCCCAGTCGGCGTCCAGGTCGATGCCCTCGATCTCACCGCGCGGCACCATGACGTCATCCACCGTGACCTTCTCGAGTTCCAGAATCGCGAGCAGCATGTCCTGGTGGGTCTCGGGCATGAGCACACCGGCTTCCATCACCAGGGTTTTGAGTTCCTCGGTCGAGAGTCGCTCCGTCACGCCGGTCTGTATCCGCACCCCGACCAGTCGCAACAGCCCGTTGGCAATGCCGTTGATAATCCACACCACCGGATAGCTGAGCTTGAGCAGCGGACGCAGCACGAAGGCACTCGGGTAGGCGATGCGTTCCGGGCGCAGTACCGCGAGGGTCTTGGGGGCGAGGTCGGTGAGAATCAGGACCACAAGCGTGATGATGACGGTGGCGATGCCGATGGCGCTGTCTTTCTGGCCCCACACGCGGATGACGGTGACGGTGGTCAGCGCCGAAAACAGGGCATTGATCGAGCTGCTGCCGAGCAGGATGACGCCGATCAACCGGTCGGGGCGCTCGAGCAGCTTGGCGGCAATGCGTGCGCCACGCCGGCCGGACTCGACCTGATGACGCAGGCGATAGCGGTTGAGTGTGACGAAGCCGATCTCGGCGGCCGAGAAGAATGCGGACAGGAAGACAAGAAAGATCAGGGCGCCAATCAGCGCGCTGAGCGGAATGTTTTCCACAGGGCGACGTCAGGTTCGGAAGAAGTCGTCATGCTAACACGCTCGTGGATGGGCGTAAAAATGACGGGCGCCCGGACTCAACCCGCCGGCTTGATCTGGCACACCACATTCAGCGGGCAGTCCGTTTCGTGGTCATTGCCGAGCTGTTGCCAGACATATTCAAGCGCCTGATCTTCGGTACGGAAGAACCGGTCGGCGCCGATCTTGGTGGTGAGGCCAGTGCGGTTGAACACATCCAGTACCTGTTTTTTGAGGCCGGTGAACAGGATCGTGATGTTGTTGGAACGCAGGCGCTCGGCCAGTGTCGCGATCATTTCCTCACCGGAGGCGTCGATCTGGTTGATGCCATCGCCAACCACAACCACATATTTCAGGTCGGGTTTGGCCGCCACCCGGCCCAGCACCTTGTCTTCAAAATAGCTGGTGTTGGCAAAGTAGAGTGAGCCGTCGAAACGAATCATGGAAATGTTCGCGCAGGCCTGTAGGCCATAGACCTCGGCGTCACGCAGCGTGCCGTCCGGATGGCGGGCGAGCAGCGCCACGCGTGGCTGCATGGTGCGGTACAGGTACAGGATGAGCGCGAGACCCGCGCCGATCAGAATGCCCTTGTCGAGATGCGGTGCAAACGCCAGGGTCAGCGCGAAACTGACCACGGCAACGACGCCGTCCTGTTTGTTGGCCAACCAGGCATGCTTGATGGCCTTGACGTTGATGAGTCCGACGACCGCCATCATGATGACCGCGGCCAGAGTCGCCTGCGGCAGATGATAGAGCAGTGGCGTGAGCCAGAGCAGCGTGACCACGACAATCACGCTGGTGACCACTGACGAGAACCCGGTCACGGCGCCGGCGCTGATGTTCACGGCCGAGCGCGAGAACGAGCCCGAGGTCGGATAGCTCTGGGTCAGGCTGCCAAGGATGTTGCTAATGCCCTGTCCGATCAACTCCTGATTGGCATCGAGGCGCTGGCGGGTCTTGGTGGCCATGGCCTTGGCGATCGAGATCGCCTCCATGAAGCCGAGCAAAGAGATGGTGATCGCGGCCGAGAGCAGTTGCAGAATGACACCGAGATCGAACTTTGGCAGCGCGAAGGATGGCAGACCCTTGGGGATGTCGCCGACGACATTGCCGCCGCCGTTCAGCACCAGGTTCTCGCCATCCACACTGCGAATGCGCCACAGCCGGCCATCACTCGTCGCACCTTCGGGTACGTGACCGCGCAAATAATAGTGGCCGGGTTGGCCATTTTCGCCCGCGACATGTTCGAACCGGTTCTTCTTGATTTCCTCGATATCGGCCTTGACGGTGTTGATGCGGCGCTCGCGCTTGAGTTTGAGTGTATCGAATGCATGTTGGGCCAACAGGGTGCGTGAGTCGTCCGTACCGAAACGCGCCAGCGTGTCCCGGTATTTCGTCTCGGTGCTGACAATGGCCTTGTCGAGTTCCGGAATTTCGCGCTTGAGCGCAATCTCGTCGCGCACCACTTCCTGCACGGCCTCGTTCGCGATCTGGTCGAGCGTCACGGTTTCCAGACGCTCGAAATGAATGAGCCAGGCCAGGACGGTGGTGACGGCGACAGCGATCAGCACGTTGGGAATGCGCGGATTCACACGCCGCAGCACAATCATGATGGTGAACGCACCCACGGCGATAAAAAACGTCGGCCAGTGAATTTGGCTGGTCACAGCGACCAGCGTGTTCCAGACGGTCTCGTAATGGTGCGCGGCCTTTTCGGCACGCACGCCGAAGATTTTGTCGAGCTGCGAGGTGGAGATGATGATCGCCGCGGCGTTGGTGAAGCCGATGATCACCGGGTGCGACAGGAAGTTCACCACCACACCCAGGCGCAGCAGTCCGAGACCGAGTTGGAACAGACCGACGATCAGCGACAGGGTGATGGCAAAGGCGACGTAACCCGGGGTGCCGCTGGCGGCAATCGGTTCAAGCGCGGCGGCTGTGAGCAACGACACCACCGCCACCGGCCCGGTGGCCAGCTGGCGCGAGGAGCCGAACAGCGCCGCCACCATCGGCGGCAGAAACGCGGCGTACAGCCCGTAATAAGCCGGCAGTCCGGCGAGCTGTGCGTAGGCCATGGACTGCGGAATCAGCACCAGGGCCACGGTGATGCCGGCAAGCAAATCGGTGCGCAATACCTTGACGTCACGCAATTCACTCATCCAGGTGAGGAACGGCAGGAAGCGTTGGATCCACAGCGAAGTGGTCGCGGAGGTTTTGGCGGAGACATTGCTGGCGGGTGTGCTCATGCGCGACTTGATCAGTTTCAAGATGAGAGGACGGATGCAGCCACGGCCATATGATTATGGTTCAGATTATATCCGGACCAGTTAGATTATTCATACGCCGCGCCGGAGATGACCATCTGGAGATGGTGCCAACCGCCTGAGTGCGTGGAAAATGGCCTTAGCCGACTGAAACCACACGCGCGCTTCGAGTATCTCCAGCGCAGGTCGATGCGTGTTCGATCGATATCAACCTGACACCGATTCCAAGCCCGTGGCGGCCTTCTTGCCGTGTAGCCGTTTGTCGATGTCTTCGAGCGCCTCTTTCTCTGAGCGAAAGATATTCTGCCTTCCAATTCTATCGATGAGACCGGTTCTCTGTAGCACGTCCGTGACATTGCCCTTGATGTCGTAGAAGATGAGACTGATACCGTTTCGTTTCAGTCTGCCGACCAGGTGCTGCAGCATCTCGACGCCAGAAGCATCCAACCCGTTGATGCCGCCCGACGCCACCAGAATATATTGCAGGTCCGGGTCACTGCTGACCAGGTACAGGATCGATTCTTCAAAATAGTTAACGTTGGCGAAATACAGCTGTCCGTCAAACCGGATGGCTGTGACCTTGGGGTGAAATTTCGGGAGACTGAAGCGCTCGGCGTTGCGCAGCACACCTTCCTCGGTCATGCCGAGCAGCACAATCCGCGGCTTCATGGTGCGGAACAGAAACAGCGCCAAAGACAGAATGATGCCGGTCAGGATGCCATTCTGGATATTCGGTGCGAACACCAGTGTCGCGATAAAGGTGACCACGGCGGCGACGCCATCCGCTTTGCCTGCGACCCACGCTTCCTTGATGGTTCCAAAATTGATCAGGCTAATGACTGCCATCATGATGATGGCAGCAAGCACCGGTTTGGGCAGGTGATACAGAAAGGGCGTGAAGAACAGCAGCGTCAGCAACACGGCCAGCGCGGTAAACACCGAGGACATGCCGGTGCGCGCCCCAGCCGCCAGGTTGAGCGCCGAGCGCGAGAATGAGCCGCTCACCGGCATGGCGTGGCTGAATGCGGCGGCGACTTTCGCCAGCCCCTGGCCGATCAGCTCCTGATTTTCATTCCAGCGGGTGCGCGTCTGGATGGCGATGATCTTGGCACTCGACATGGCTTCCATGAAGCTGATGACGGCGATGACGAATGCCGTCGGCAGCATATGCATGGTTGCCTTCCAGTCCACCGGCGGAATGCTGATGCCGGGCAGTCCGTGCGGGATCGCACCGACCACCTTGCCGCCATCGGCCTCGAAACCGATCGCATAGCTGATGAAAGTCGTGAGCGCCACCGTAATCAGCACGCCCGGCAGCCGCGGCGCGAATCGTTTCAATACTATCATCAGGGCCAGGGCGCCAACGCCGAACACCAGCGACAAGAGGTGCATGGCATCGATATTGATGGCGACATGAAACACGTCGCTGAGAAAGTGTGCGCTGTTCTTGAGCGACAGGCCGACCAGGGGCGGAAGCTGTGACAGGCCGATGATGATGGCGGCCGCGTTGATAAAGCCGCGCAGAACCGGATAGGAAAGAAAGTTGAGCAGCACGCCCATGCGTGCCAGCCCCAGGCCGATCTGGACCAGGCCCGACAAGAGCGCCATCAGGATGACGTAGGCATAGAACTGATCGGTCCCGTAGCTGGCCAGCGGCATGATACTGGCGGCCGTGAGCAGTGATGTCATCGCTACCGGTCCGGTGGAGAGCAGCAACGACGAGCCGAACAGGGCGCCCACGACCACCGGTATGAGGGTTGCGTACAAACCGTAGTAGGCCGGCACACCAGACAGCTGCGCATACGCCAGCGATTGCGGGATGGCGACGAGCGCGACGGTCAACCCCGCCACCAGATCGGCACGCAGGACACTGGCATCGCGTAGCTGGCCGATCCAGCCCAGGAAGGGAAAAGCGCGTTGCAGCCAGTCATTCCGTCTGGAAGAAGTGTGGTTGTTTGTCACAATATATAAAGACTGTGGAGGTTAGGGTGTTCAGACACCGGGCCAATCGCCTTCCGCTCGGGTGAGCAGGGGCTGTTACGCGGGCCAGAGTTGTTTGGCCGGGTCGGTTCGCTGTGCGCATTTCATGCAGAGGCGTTTTCGCAATGCGCGCGCAAGTTGGGGTCGAGCGTGGGAAAGAAGGTTTCTATCGCCGCTGCCACGGTCAGGAAACCTTCGCCACCAGTATCGCGGTCGAGGCCGTGTCGATCACGCGCTCGGAAACGCTTCCGAGCATGGTGCGTTCGAGACCGGTACGACCATGACTGCCGACCACGATCAAGTCCGCTTTCCTCGTAGCGGTTGTTTCGACAATCACCTCGTCGGGACGGCCGGGGGTTACCACCGCCTCCGCGTCGATGCCATGGCTCGCGAGGAACGCCGCTGCACGATCCGCGGCCGCGCGCGCTTCTTCGTGGCGCTGTGCCGACTGGCTCGGGAGCATCACCGATAACACCGAAACCGGCGCCCCGAGAATCTTGGCAAAACTGCCGGCCAGTGCCGTGGCGGCATCGGCATAGACGGAGCCGTCAGTTGCCAGCACGAAGCGCTGGCCTTTAATCTCGGTATTGCGCGGCACCACCAGCACGCTGCAGTGTGCGTGGCCGATGACCTTGGCGGTCGCTTGACCGAGGCGCACGCGTGCTAGTCCACGGCGGCCCCCCCGACCCATAACGATCAGATCGGCGTTCATCTTCTCGGCTTGGTTTACGATCTCCTGGTAGAGCCGCAGGCTGGTGTGGATGACATCTGTGTCACAGGCGACACCCGCGGCCGCCGCCTCGCGCTCGACCTCATCGAGGTGCGCGCGTGCCCGTGTCAGCACCGGTGCCGGGATCTGATCGGCGCCCGCGGCCAGTTCGGTGTTGGTGCGCGAGATCAGGTGAATGACCTGTACGCGGGCACCGCTTTTCTTGGCGATACGCAGTGCCTCGTGAATCGCGCCGACGGTGTATTCGGAATCATCGCTCGCCACCAGCAGGCGTTCGATGTGCGGCAGGGTACCGAGCGCCGGGACCGAAACCGTCGCAGCGGCCATTGCTAGCGGGCGCACCTGCGCGCATTCGAGGAAAATGCGTTTGTCGCAACGCGCGCAGATTTCGTGGTCGAGGTTGCGGAATATGGATTCGATGGCGTGTGCCTTGGTGAGAAAGATGTTTTCCGGTCCGATCAGGTCACGGAATCCGCCGCGACGCAGCGTGGAACAGGCCTCTTCCTTGATCTTCACCAGATATAACCCGCCGCCCAGCGCCTTGCGCCGGCGGGCTTCGGTGGCCAGCATTTCGGCGCCGGCCAGATCGACGAAGTTGATGCCGTTACCGATCAGGAGCAGGTGTTTCTGTTGCGGGAAATTTTCAGCGATATGGTGCAGTTGCTCCTGGATATGATCCACGGCACCGAAATAGAGCGAGCCGTCGATGCGCACGATCTTGAGTTGCGGACATTCGGGCAGCTTCGGGTCGGTAACAAAATGCCGGTTCGGAGTGCTGGCATCGGGAATGCGCGTGACCACGTTCGGTTGCGAGGTACGCATCAGGTAGATGATGAGCGAGAGCATGACGCCGACGTAGATCGCGAACTCCAGTTCCACGAACAGGGTTGCAAAAAAGGTGGTGAGCAGCACCGCGCTTTCGCGCTTGCTGGTGCTGAGGATGGTCTTGAAATGGTGAAAGTCGATGAGGCGCCAGGCCACGACCAGCAAAACGGCGGACATGGCTGCGATCGGTAGGTGTGCGGCCAGCGGTGCCACCAGCAGCACAATCAGCACCAGCGACACGGCCGCAAACACGGCGGCCATGGGTGTCATGGCGCCGGCCGAGTAGTTGAGGCCGCTACGTGTGAAGGAGCCCGATGAGGCATAGCACGAGAAGAAACTTCCCACCATGTTGGCCAGTCCCTGCCCGGTAAATTCCTGGCTGCCGTCGATGCGTTGTCCGGACTTTGCGGCCACCGAACGTGCAATGGAAACCGCCTCGACCAGGCCAAGCATGGCCACGGCCAGTGCCGCGCTGCCGAGCTGTTTGACGGAGGCCAGGTGCAGGTCCGGGAGGCTGAGTGGCGGCAGGCCTTGTGGAAGTTCTCCCACGAGCTTAATGCCCCTGGCTTCGCCACCGAGCAGGCCGGCCACCAGGCCGCCAATCACCATGCCGATCAGCATCACCGGCCAGCGCGGCTTGAGACGGGCGAGGATGATCAGGCTCGCAAGCGTCAGGGTGGCGATGCCGGTGACGTACAGATTGGCGTTGTGGAGCTGGTGGAAGATCTCGATCCAGGTATGCAGGAATGATTCGCCGGAGGGGATGTGCATCCCGAAATAGTGTTTAAGCTGACTTGAGGCAATCAGTACGGCCGCCCCAGCGGTAAAGCCAACCACCACCGAATGCGAAATGAAGTTGACCAGGGTGCCCATGCGCGCCAGACCCAGGGCCAGCTGATAGGTCCCCGCCAGGAAGGTCAGTGTGAGCGCCATTTGCACGAACTTGGCGCTGCCCGGTTCGGCATATTTGGAGATGGCGGCAAACACCACAATGGAAATGGCCGTGGTGGGGCCGGAGATCAGGTGGCGGGAGGAGCCAAACAAACCGGCAACGATAGCCGGAACCATGGCGGTATAGAGGCCATAAACCGGTGGCAGGCCCGCAATCATGGCAAAGGCCACGCCTTGGGGCAGCACGACAACGGCACCAGTCAGGCCAGCGACCAGGTCGGCGCGCAGGGTTTGCCGGTTGACCATCGGCCACCAGCGCAGAAACGGGAAAATCCGGGACCAGATGGGGTTGCAATACAGAGCCCGGCCTATCTGTTCCATGTTCGTGTTCGTGGCTGCGTTAACGTTTGAATATATATGTGCCGGTTACGGCGGCGACAGCCCGTCGAGCGGGAGAACGGCTGATCGGCGGCTGCGACTGAGGTGCTGGATTCTAGCGCGTTTTGCCGATGGCGTCAGGAGGCGCGGCCGAGCAACACTTCCAATACAAATTTGCTGCCGAAATAGCCAAGCACCAACAGCGTGAATCCGGCGAGCGTCCAGCGTACGGCGGTGCGCCCGCGCCAGCCGTACAGACGACGGCCGGTGAGCAGCGTGCCAAAAATCGCCCAAGCGATGATCGATAGTACGATGTGGTGGGTGAAGCGCAGCGGTTTGCCGAACAGTTCCTCGGAGAAGAACACACCACTGACCAGGGTCAGGGTCAGCAGCGCGAAGCCAACCGCGATCATGCGGAACAGCAGGTGTTCCATGGTTTCGAGTGGCGGCAGATTGCGCAGGAAACCGCCCGCGTGCCGGCGGTGCAGGGCGCGTTCTTGCAGGCCGAGCACCAGACTTTGCACCACAGCGACGCTGAGCAGGCTATAGGCGAGTAACGAAATCACGATATGCGCCGCCTGCGCCGGACTGGCCCCCGGCAGTGCCAGGTGGCGCGTAGGCCACAGCCATTCGAGCAACAGGGTGGCCGCGGCCACCGGCAGAATCAGGGTGCCGAGCGATTCGATCGGCTGGAAGAGCGCGGCCGCCAGAAACAGCAGTGTCACCGCCCAGGCCACGAGCGCCGCGGCGTTGGTCAGGCCGAGGTTGAGCCCGCCCTGGAACAAGTCGATGTAGAGCAGGGCCGCATGCAGGGCAAGCGCGCCGGCGGCAAGTGCAAACACACCGGTGCGGGCACCCCCGCGCAGGGCCTTGCCGGCACTCAGGCTGCGCCACAACAAACCGGCGGCGCTGAGGTAAAGGACGGTGGCGACTATCGAGAAGAGAGCGTTGAGCATAAATTATATTAGGGTGAAGATGATCCATCGCCGCTGCTGGTCTCGCATCATGGCATAGCTCGAACGGCCGATGAAGAGGAGCAGGGCGTCGAATGAACGACCGGCGCGTGCGCTGTGTATCAATATCACGCAAGTCCTGAGCGGTGAAGAGGGGCCGATCACGAGTGAGATTCACCGCCGTCTGCCAGACAAGCAGCCACAGGTGCTGCGCCTTGGGGATGGTGTTTACGCTGTGATCTGTAATACCTTTAGATTGGCAGATTGACAAGACAGCGGAGTATGAAGCAGATGGGATTGCACCGGCTTGCTGTGTGTCGGCGCGCCATGGCGGCAAAAATTGATTACGACAAATTGACATGTTTGAAAACCTGACCGGCCGACTGGAAGCCACGCTCAAGCGTCTGCGCGGCGAAGCACGCCTCACCGAGGCCAACATCAGCGACACCCTGCGCGAGGTGCGCATGGCCCTGCTCGAAGCGGATGTGGCACTGCCGGTGGTGAAGGCATTTATCGAGGACGTGCGCGCCAAGGCCGTCGGCCAGGAGGTGCTGGCCAGCCTCACACCCGGACAGGCTGTGATCAAGGTCGTGCACGACGCGCTCGTAGCGCTCATGGGCGAGAAAAACGAGCGCTTGAATCTCGCGGTGCGTCCGCCCGCGGTCGTGTTAATGGCCGGCCTGCAGGGTTCCGGCAAGACCACCAGCAGCGCCAAGCTGGCGCGCAGCCTGCGTGAGCGCGAGAAGAAATCGGTATTGCTCGTGAGCACCGACGTCTATCGTCCGGCCGCCATCGACCAGCTTCAGAAGCTCGCTGCGCAGGTGGGCGCCGAATTCTTTCCGAGCCGTCCGGATCAGAGGCCCGAAGACATCGCGCGCGCCGCGCTTGAGCAGGCGCGCATCCGCTCCACGGACGTGCTGATCGTGGACACGGCCGGACGCTTGCACGTGGATGCGGGCATGATGGATGAGATCCGATCCTTGCATGCCGTACTGGATCCGGTCGAGACCTTGTTTGTGGTGGATAGCATGACCGGCCAGGATGCGGTGAACACCGCCAAGGCCTTCGGCGACGCGCTGCCACTCACCGGCGTGATTCTCACCAAGACCGACGGCGATGCGCGCGGCGGTGCGGCGCTATCGGTGCGCTTTATTACCGGCAAGCCGATCAAATTCCTGGGTGTGGGCGAGAAGACTGATGCGCTCGAGCCGTTCCACCCCGATCGCCTGGCATCACGCATTCTCGGCATGGGCGATGTGTTGTCGCTGGTCGAGCAGGCGCAGCGCAGTGTCGATCAGGACAAGGCGCAGGCACTTGCCCGCAAGATCAGCAAGGGCGGCGGTTTTGATCTCGAGGATTTCCGTGAGCAACTCCAGCAGATGGAAAAAATGGGCGGCATGGCGAGTCTCGTGGACAAATTGCCCGGGGTTGGCAAGCTGCCGGATGCCAGTCAGCTGGCGCAGGGTGAACTGCAGATGAAACGCAGCGTTGCCATTATCAACTCCATGACCCCCGGCGAGCGCCGCAAGCCCGACATCATTCGCGGTTCGCGCAAGCGCCGGATTGCGTCCGGTTCCGGGACGCAGGTGCAGGACGTCAACCGCCTGCTCAAACAGTTTATCGAGATGCAGACTATGATGAAGCGCATGGGCAAGGGTGGTATGGCCAAGCTGTTGCGTGGTCTCAAGGGGCGCACGCCTAGTTTACCATTCTGATTCAGTTGGTTGATGATCTTTCTTCGCGCAAAGCAAGAGTTTTGCTCAGTCACCAGAGTTTGGTTGAAATCGGCTCAGACTCGCACGTATACTCCAACACGTGTACTCCAATAAGATTAAGTTAGAAAAATAAGATTATGTTAGAAAAAAGTGGAATTCACCGCATCCGTCTCCGAGCTGACGGCCGCGCGTACCCGAGTCACAGGCAAAGGAGCAGGGAATGACCACGCTGAGTTCCGTATCCAAAGAACGCCGAAGCGGCAGCCAGGAGCTGGTTGCCAAACTGGTGACCGAGCGCACTGAAATGCTGGCCACCTTCTGTCAGCTGGCGGGCATCGAGCCCTACAGTGCTTCCGACAAGTCTGTGCAGACGCTGCTGCAGGAGTTTTGCCAGATCCTGGTGGATTACGTCGCTGCCGGCCATTTCGCCGTGTATGAACGTATCCTCGAAGGCAAGGAACGACGTCGTGAAGTGTCAGACATTGCCGCCCAAGTCTATGAGCGCATTGCCCGGTCCACCGACATGGCGCTCGATTTCAACGACAAGTACGACTGTGAAGATCACTGCACAGCGCTGGAATCACTTTCCAAGGATCTGTCCCAGCTTGGTGAAGAGCTGGCCGTGCGGATCGAGCTTGAAGACAAGCTGCTCACGGCTATGGCGCGTCGTTAATCGGATCTGGCTATTCGAAACGAGACTAGCCGCCGGTGTAGGACATAAAGCGAATGACCTTCTCTGGCCGGGTGGCAAATTCATGCCGCTCGGGTTTTGCGGCAATCGCCCCACGAATCGACCCCATCAGTTCTGGCAACGTCGCCCCGGCCCGCAGCAACGGCCGCAGATCGGTTTTGTCTTCCTGGCCAAGACAGGTGTAGAGCACGCCGTCCACCGTCAGGCGCACGCGGTTGCAGGTATCGCAAAAGTGCTGCGAGATGGGTGTGATGAAACCAATTTTGAGATTGGTACCGGCGACTTGCACATAGCGCGCCGGCCCGCCACCCGCCATGACCGTTGGGAGCAGTTCGAATTCCTGTGCCAGTGCGTGTTTCACATCCTGCAGATCGAGGTAATGCCCGCTGGCCGCGCGTCCAGTGTCGCCCACCGGCATGGTCTCGATGAAGCGTAGGGTGAAACCATGCTCTAGGCAGAAACGTACCAAATCGCCAACCTCGTCATCGTTGACACCCTTCATCAGCACCGTGTTGATTTTGATCGGCGCAAAGCCCGCGGCTTTCGCCGCCAGCAGTCCGTCGAGCACCGCATCCAGCGCTCCGCCACCGGTGATCGCGGCAAAGCGTTCCGGTTGCAGCGAATCCAGGCTCACATTCAGACGTGTGACGCCCGCTTGTTTGAGCGCCGGGGCCAGTTTTTTCAGACGTGTGGCATTGGTACTGAGTGAAAGGTCTTCGAGGCCCGGGAGTCGCGCGAGGCGCGCGGCCAGTTCCGGCAGTTTGCCGCGCGACAGCGGTTCGCCACCGGTGAGGCGAATGCGCCGCACGCCAAGTTCGGTAAAGGCCTGCATCGCGCGTTCGATCTCGTCGAAGGTCAGCCAGTGTTCCGGTTCCTCGAAGTCGCGAAACCCTTTTGGCAGACAATAGGAACAGCGCAGGTCACAGCGGTCGGTGACCGAAAGCCGCACATATTCGATGCGGCGTTGGAAAGGGTCGATCAGGGCTTCATCCATGGGCTTGATCTTCACACAGGGCTAGGTGGGCGTCTATGCAATTAGTTTAGTACTGATCACGCAGCCGACGTTGAATCGCATGCGATTTGTAGGGGTAGGCCATTGCCACCCGGGATCAAACCGTCAGGCGTGCAGGGCTTGACCGGTGGTATGGCGGCTGTCTGGACCCATGAGGTAAAGATACGGCGGCATCACGTCTTTGGGCGCCGGCAGTGTCAGCGGATTCTCGCCCGGATAGGCGCGGGCGCGCAGCGTGCTGCGCACCGCGCCCGGGTCAAGGGTGTTCATACGAATCGGGGTATTCGTGCTCAATTCGTCTGCCCACACCTGGGCGAGATTCTCCAGTGCCGCACCCGCCGCGGCATAGGCTCCCCAGTAGGCTCTTCCGTGGCGCGCGACGTCCGAGGTGGTAAAGATGACAGACGCATCCGCCGATTTCTTCAACACCCCCAGACAGGCGCGCGTCAGCAGATAGGCGGCGTTGAAGTTGACCTGCATCACTCTCTGCCAGGTTTCCAGATCGAACTGTGCGAGCGGCGTCAGTGTGCCGAGCATGGCGGCGCTGTGCAGCAGGCCATCGAGACGGCCGAACGCGCGTTCGATCGCGCTGGCGATCTCCTCAAACTCACGCAGACCAGCCTGGGCCAGATCCAGCGGCATCAGCATTGGCTCGGCCCGTTGTACGGCGCGAATTTCGTCGTACACGGTTTCGAGTTTTTTCTGTGTGCGTCCGAGCAGAATCACGCTGGCACCATGCTGTGCATAGGCCAGAGAGGCAGCTCGCCCCAGACCATCGCCCGCGCCGGTAACGAGAATCACGCGACCGTCCAGCAGATCACGAGAAGGCTGATAATCGCGCATGCGGTTCAAGTGTTGGCAAATGAAGTGTGCATTCTATCCAACTGGTGTGATGGCCGCACCGGGATTTCCTGTCCGGCGGCCGGCAGGCGAGCGCCTAAAAGTGATGTTGCAACAGGATGACGGGCGCACCGGTAGCCAGGACTTGGATGGGAGGCTATGATCTTGCCAAGAAAAAACACAGCGGAGAAGCAGGCATGAAAAAGTTCTTGATCGGTTTGGTGGTTGGCATGCTCATCGCATTTCATCTCGGTATCAACTTTGGTCGACACAAACCGCTCTTGAGCAATCCGTATGCGGACGATGTGGTGGAAGAGGTCAAGGAGCGCACCGGGCAAGCCATCGAAAGCACCAAGGAAGTCATCCACGAAGCGACCGAGCCGGCACGCAAGGATGTGGAGAAGAAGCTCAGCCGTTGAGTGGCCGATCACGGGGCCATGACAGAATCGGTAGTGCGCGAAAGAGTGGAAGTTGTCGTCCGATTTGTTGATGGCTGACCGTTCATCGATATAGTCATGCGAAGTGTGAGCGCCCGTCGTTACTCACGCAGATGCGGTTGCGGCCGCCATTTTTGGCCAGGTACATGCGGCGATCGGCGATGTTCAGCAGCTGATCGATGGATTCCACGTCTTCGGCCGCGAGCGTGACAATACCGATACTGACCGTGACGGGAATGTGTCGCTCATCCAACCTGATCTGCTCGCGCTCGATGGCGGTACGAATGCGCTCACCCAGCACCGCCGCACCCAAGCGGTTGGTTTCCGGCAGTAACACCGCGAACTCCTCGCCGCCGAAGCGCGCCACCGTGTCGACGCTGCGCATCATCAGGACCAGGAGTCTGGCGACTTTCACCAGTACTTCATCACCGGCATGATGGCCAAACGTGTCGTTGACCTTCTTGAAGTGGTCGATATCGAGCAACAGCAGGGACATGTCCTTGCCATAGCGGCGGCAGGCATTGAGGTTTTGTTCGGCCTGGGTGTAGAACGAGCGTCGGTTCCTGATCTTCGTCAACGCGTCGGTGGTCGCCTGTTCGGCCAACGCCTTTTTGCTCTCCTCGAGTTCTCGGATAATGCGCGCGAAGCGGTGGTGGACGTTGACACGTGCCTGCAACTCGAGCGAATCCACTGGTTTATTCAGGAAGTCGTTCGCACCGTTCAGAAACGCGAGGTGCTTTTCGGCATTGTCCTCGGCGGTGGTCATGACGATTACCGGCAGCCGGCTGATGCGGGTTTCAGGAGATAAACGAATGAGTTTGAGCAGCTGTTGCCCGGTGAGGCGTGGCATCTGCACATCGGTGATGACGAGTTCGATGCGCACATCGCTCTGTAGCATTTCCCAGGCCTCCTCGCCGTCACGTGCGTGCAGGAGCAGGTAATATTCACGCAGGTCGCGCGAGATCACCGCTACCGAAGTCATGGAGTCCTCAACCACCAGAATATGGGGAGGCTTGGCATCGGACGGAGTCGAGCTTGGACTGGGGAAGGCAGTTGTACTCAAGAGCGAGGTGAATCCCGTTATCTATCGTCAAATATAGTAGATAACAGCGCAATTTCCCGCTCGCTCTCGGGCTATTTCTGCGGGGGGACCGCGCGTGGCGAGATTTCCAGGGGGGTGGGCGGCTCCAGGATCTTTTTCGGGGTAACGCCCATTTCCACGAACTTGCGCGCCCCGGGCAACACCTTGCTGTCAAACGAACCGACCGCCTTGTTGAAGGCGCTAACGCTGCCCTCGAGGCTGCCACCGAGCCTGGCAAGGTGCTCGGTAAACACGGCGAGTCGCTGATACAGGTCTTCGCCGACCTCGCGGATGCGGTCGGCGTTGGCGGCGAGCGCCTCCTGACGCCAGCCGTAGGCCACGGCGCGCAGCAGTGCGACGAAACTGGTCGGCGTGGCGAGAATAATCTTTTGCTGGAGCGCGTCTTCCAGCAGCGCCCGGTCGATGTCCAGTGCCGCCGACAGAAACTGGTCGCCGGGGATAAACAGCACCACGAAGTCCGGCGCATTCTTGAACTGATTCCAATAGGCCTTGTTGGCCAGTTCGCGCACGCGCTCACGCACCTTGCGCGCGTGATGCTCCAGATGTTTGTTGCGGGTTGCATCATCCGTGGCCTCGACCGCGCTCAGGTAGGCGTCGAGCGGTGTTTTCACGTCCACCACGATCTCGCGTCCGTCCGGCATGCGCACCACCATGTCCGGGCGCAGCTTGCCGTCATCGCCGCTCACGGATTCCTGCGTGGTGAAATCGCAGTGTTCGACCATGCCGGCCAGCTCGGCCAGGCGTTTCAGGGTCATTTCCCCCCACTGGCCGCGCACCTCGGGGCGGCGCAGTGCCTGCACCAGATTGCGTGTTTCGCCCTGCAGCAGCAGTTGTGTCTGGGTCATGGTCTCTAGGTGTTTATGTAAAGCGCCGTAGGCCTCCTTGCGTTCCTTTTCCATGAGGCGCACCTGCTGCTCGGTTTTTTCCAGCGCCTCGCGGATCGGCCGCACCATGTTCTCAACTGCCTTTTCCTTCAGATCGAGATCGCCCTTGGCCTGCACGTGGAATTGTTTGAGTGTCTCCTGGGCGAGTTGCAGAAACGATTTGCTGTTCTGACGCAGAGCTTCGTTTGATAGCATGGCGAAGGTTTTCTCGACCTCGGCGAGCTTGTCCACGGCCTGGCGGCGCTCGAGTTCGAGTGTGGTGCTGAGTTCGGTGATGCGTTTTTGCGCGCGCAGACGGGCGATGAGCCAGCCGAGCGCGCCGGCGATGACGGCGGTCAGTAACAGTATCAGAAGGTGTGTGCTGTCCATGCGTTAATCGAGCCAGGCCAGAATGTCCTGCGGACTTTGTATGAGACCGCGTGCGCCCCAGGTTTCCGGGTGATCCTGCGCACTTATGTAGCCAAATAGTGCGACAAGTGTCTGCATGCCGGCGGCGTTGCCGGCCTCGATGTCGCGTTCGGCATCGCCCACGTACAGACATTCTTCCGGTTTGCTGCCGGCGAGCTGGCAGGCGTGCAGCATGGGCTCCGGATGCGGCTTGCGATTCGCTGTGGTGTCACCGCTGACGACACAGACCGCGTCCTCGCGCAGGCCGAGCTGCTCGATGAGTGGATCGGTGAGGAACGCCGGTTTGTTGGTGACGATACCCCAGTTGAGACCGCGCGCCGCGAGTTGATCGAGGAGCACCGACATTCCCGGAAACAGGCGCGTCGCGCGCGTCAGGTGCGCCCGGTAAATGGAAATGAACCGCTCGCGCAGTGGCGTGAAGCCAGGTGTGTCGCGCGCGACGCCAAAACCAAGCTCGATGAGTCCGGCCGCACCGTGAGAAGCGACTGGGCGAATGCTTTCATACGGCAGCGCTGGCTTGTTGCGTTCCTGAAGCAGCGTATTGAGTGTGTACGCCAGATCGGGAGCCGTATCGGCGAGTGTTCCATCGAGATCGAATAATACGGTCCGAATCATAAAATTGCCTCTCACCAACTCCCCCTCTCCTCCGAAAGGGGGAGAGGGCAAGGGGAGAGGGGCCAGAACCTTGGCGCACTTCTCTCCCAACACTAACAGATTTCCCCTCTCCCTAACCCTCTCCCCCAAAAGGGGGAGAGGGAAATGGAGATGGAGAGAGTGATTTAATTGCCACGCTCGGCATGCACCAGATAGTTCACATCCACACCCGGACCCAGCGTGTAACGTTGGGTGAGCAGGTTGTAGTGCATGCCGGTGTATTCACGCACGCTCAGGCCGGCGTGTCGGCTCATGCGTTCGAGTTCGGACGGACGGATGAACTTCATGTAGTCGTGAGTACCGCGCGGCAACAGCTTGAGGATGTACTCGGCACCGACGATGGCGAACAGCCACGATTTCGGATTGCGGTTTAGGGTGGAGAAGAACACCTGTCCGCCGGGCTTCACCAGCTGTGCGCAGGCGGCCACGATCGAGGCCGGGTCGGGCACGTGTTCGAGCATTTCCATGCAGGTCACCACATCGAAAGCGCCGGGTTGCGCACGCGCCAGCTCCTCGGCAGCAATTTTCTGGTACTCGACCTCCTGGCCGGTCTCCTTGAGGTGCAGACGCGCGACCGCAAGTGGCGCCTCGCCCAGATCGATACCGGTCACGCGCGCGCCGCGCACCGCCATGGCCTCGGCCAGAATGCCGCCACCGCAGCCGACATCCAGCACGGTCTTGCCGGCCAGCGGCGCGCGCGCAGCAATCCAGTCGAGGCGCAGTGGATTGATTTCATGCAGCGGCCGAAATTCGCTGGTCGGATCCCACCAGCGCGCTGCCAGCCGTTCGAACTTGGCGATCTCGTCGGGATCGACATTGATGTTATGCGTCGCTTCGGTCATTGGATCAGGTGTCTTGGTCGTCGGGTCGCGATCCGGAGAATCGTTGAACGTCATCCATTGCTGCCGTGAATCTTATCACGCCAGCCGTGTGCGCGGCGCAGGACCGCTTCTTCATCCAGTGTCGTGAGCGTCCGATTGGCCAGCAGACGGCGTCCCGCCACCCACACATCCGTCACCTGCTCGCGTCCGGCGCTGTAGACGATTTGCGACACCGGGTCGTAGACCGGCTGACTCGGCAGGGCGCTCAAATCGATAGCCGTCAGGTCCGCGGCCTTGCCGGCCTTGAGCGATCCGATTTCATTGTCCAGGCCCAGCGCCCGCGCACCATTCAGGGTGGCCATGCGTAGCGCGGTGTGGGCGGGAACGGCCGTGGCGTTCCCGCTCACGGCCTTGGCGAGCAGCGCGGCGGTGCGCAGTTCCCCGAGCATGTTGAGGTCGTTGTTGCTGGCCGCGCCGTCCGTTCCGAGTGCCACGTTCACGCCAGCCGTGAGCAGCGCGTGCACCGGGCAGAAGCCGCTCGCCAGCTTGAGGTTGGATTCCGGGCAATGCACGACACTCGCGCCGACCTCGGCGAGACGCGCGATCTCATCCAGGTTCAGTTGTGTCATGTGCACGGCCACAAGTGTCGGACCGAGGAGATCGAGTGTGTCGAGACGTGCCAGCGGGCGCTTGCCGGTCTTGGTCACGGACTCGTCCACTTCGTGCGCGGTTTCGTGCACATGCATGTGCACGGGCAGATTCAGTTCATTATTGACCGTGCGGATTCTGGTCAGCGGTCCGTTCGACACACTGTAGGGCGCATGCGGGGCGAACGCGGTGGTCAGGAGCGGATCATGGCGCAGGCTGTCGTGCAGTTTCAGACCCTTTTCAAAATAGTCATCCGCCGTCTGTGCATAGTTGGTCGGAAAGTCGATCAGGATGAGGCCGAGGCAGGCGCGCAGGCCGGCCTCGCGCAACACGCTTGCGGTATCCTCGGGAAAAAAATACATGTCGTTCAGGCAGGTCGTACCGCTCTTCAGCATTTCCGCGGCCGCCAGGCGCACGCCATCGCGCACGAACTCCGGGCCAACCCAGCGCGCCTCGGCCGGCCACATGTGCTTGGTCAGCCAGTCCATAAGCGGCAGGTCGTCGGCCAGTCCGCGGAACAGGCTCATGGCCGCGTGGGTGTGGGCATTGACGAAACCCGGGATGAGCGCGTGGTTCGGCAGATCGACAATGTCGTTGGCGGTATAGCGTGCGCGTGCCGCGGCGGTCGGCAGGATATCGACGATACGGCCGGCGTGCAGTGCGAGGCTGGTGTGTTCGAGACAGGTAAGGTCCGGTTCCACCGGAATCACCCAGCGGGCGTGGAGCAGGGTGTCGACAGCTTGCGGTGTGGTGGCCATGCGCGAAACGATTTGAATTGATGGCGCTAAGGTAATGGATTTTGTCGATGCAGGCGAGGGGCGCTTGTGGTAGCTTCTGATGCGTTTCTGTTCATACTTATTACCGCCATGTCCACACCCGAAACTGTCGCGCCAGCCATTCCCTACGACCGAATCCGCGCTGTCGAGTGGCTGGATGGCCGCATTCGCCTGATCGACCAGCGCCTGCTGCCCGGCCGGTTCGAACATCTGGATCTTCAGACTCTGCCCGAGGCGGTACGTGCGATCCGCGATATGGCGGTACGCGGCGCGCCAGCGATCGGCATCACCGCCGCCTACGCGGTAGTGCTGGCGGCGCGTAAACGTTATGCCGAGGACCCGGCACACTGGCAGGCGGCACTCGAACCGGATTTGCACATGCTCGCCGAGGCGCGGCCGACCGCCGTGAACCTGCGCTGGGCGGTGGAGCGCATGCGTGCATTCAGCATGAAACTTTCCGGCGATCCGCTGCCGGCGCTGCTGGCGGAGGCGCAACGCATCCACGCTGAGGACATTGCCGCCAATCACCGCATGGGCGAACTGGGAGCAGCGCTCATCGCACCCGGCAGTGGCGTGCTCACGCACTGTAACACCGGCGCGCTCGCCACCGGCGGCTATGGCACGGCGCTCGGGGTGGTGCGCGCGGCTTCTGCGGCGCAGCGTCTGAATGCCGTGTATGCCGACGAGACCCGCCCTTGGCTGCAGGGCGCGCGCCTCACCGCCTGGGAACTGGTTCAGGAGGGCATCCCGGTCACGGTCATTGCCGACAGCGCCGGCGCGCAACTCATGCGCGAGAATCGCGTGCGCTGGGTGATCGTTGGCGCCGACCGCATTGCTGCCAATGGCGATACCGCCAACAAGATCGGCACCTACAACGCCGCGATCGCGGCACGCCATCACGGCGTGCGGTTCATGGTGGTGGCGCCGACCAGCACCGTCGACATGGCCACGCCGGATGGTGCGCACATTCCCATCGAGCAGCGCGCCGAGTCCGAAGTGCTGAGTTTCGCCGGTCAGCGGACCACGCCGGAGGGCGCGCATGCCTGGAACCCGGCGTTCGACGTGACCCCGGCCGAACTGATCGACGCCATTGTCACCGAGCGCGGCGTGGTGCTGAATCCGACCCGGGACAAAATGGCCGCGTTGATGCGGGCCTGATCCGCTAGCCCGTTTCCTTACTATACGAGTGCAGTCCGATGCGTCCCCGTGCTAAAATCCTGGTTTTTTAGAGGAAGCCGGAGCATCTCCGGAAGAAAAAAAGAACCAAGACGAATCAGCAGGTTAAACACTCCCACCGCACCCGGCGTGACGCGCAGCTAAATGGAACAATTCGCCAAAGAAACCCTCCCCGTCAATCTCGAGCAGGAGATGCGTCAGTCGTACCTCGATTACGCCATGAGCGTGATCGTCGGTCGGGCGCTGCCGGATGTGCGCGATGGTCTCAAGCCGGTACACCGGCGCGTGCTGTTCGCCATGCACGAGCTCAGCAATGACTGGAACAAGCCGTATAAGAAGTCGGCGCGCGTGGTCGGTGACGTCATCGGTAAATACCATCCGCACGGCGACGTGGCGGTGTACGACACCATCGTGCGCCTCGCCCAGGATTTCTCGCTGCGCTACATGCTGATCGACGGCCAGGGCAACTTCGGCTCGGTCGACGGCGACGCGCCGGCCGCCATGCGCTACACCGAAATCCGTATGTCGCGCATTGCACACGAGATGCTCGCCGATCTCGACAAGGACACGGTCGACTTTGGACCGAACTATGACGGCAGCGAGCACGAGCCGCTGGTGCTGCCGGCCAAGTTGCCGAACCTGCTGATCAACGGTTCGTCCGGTATTGCGGTCGGCATGGCGACCAACATCCCGCCGCACAATCTCACCGAGATCGTGAACGCCTGCGTGGCGTATATCGACAACGAAGCGATCAGCATCGACGAGATCATGCAGCATGTGCCGGGTCCGGACTTCCCGACGGCGGCTATCATTTTCGGTACCGCCGGCATTCGCGAGGCCTACCGTACCGGCCGCGGCCGGATGATGGTGCGCGCGCGGGTTGCGATCGAGGCCGACGAGAAGCGCGGCGGACGCCAGTCGATCATCGTCACCGAGCTGCCCTATCAGGTGAACAAGGCGCGTCTGCTCGAAAAGATTGCCGAGCTAGTGCGTGAAGGCAAGATCGAAGGCATCAGCGAGCTGCGCGACGAGTCGGACAAGTCCGGCATGCGCATGGTCATCGAGCTGAAGCGCGGCGAAGTGGCCGACGTCATTCTCAACAACCTGTACCAGCATACGGCGCTGCAGAGCGTGTTCGGTATCAACGTGGTGGCGCTAGAAGGTGGCCAGCCGCGCATTCTCAACATCAAGCAGATTATCGAAGCCTTCGTGCGCCATCGGCGCGAGGTGGTGACGCGCCGCACCCTGCATGACCTGCGCAAGTCGCGCGAGCGTGCCCACATCCTCGAGGGCCTCGCGGTCGCGCTCGAGAACATCGACCCGATGATTGCGCTCATCAAGGCCGCGAAAGATGCCGACGAGGCGCGGGTGGGCCTCATGGGGCACAGTTGGTCGGCGAAGGTGGTGACCGACATGTTGGCGCGCGTTGAAAACAACGCCACCCGTCCCGAGGGGCTGGACGCCGTCTACGGACTCAGCAAGGCCGGTTACCGGCTGTCCGAGGCGCAGGCGCAGGCGATTCTCGACATGCGCCTGCAGAAGCTCACCGGCCTCGAGCAGGAAAAGATCCGCGCCGAGTACAAGGAAATTCTGGAGCGCATCGCCGACCTGCTCGACATCCTGCGCAGTCACGAACGCCTGATGCGCGTGATCCGCGACGAACTGGTGCAGATCCGCGATCAATACGGTGATGCACGCCGTACCGAGATCCGCGCCGAGGCGATCGACCTGAGTCTGGAAGACCTGATCGCCCAGGAGGATGTGGTGGTCACGTTGTCGCACGCCGGCTATATCAAGTCACAGCCACTCAAGGAATACCGTTCGCAGCGCCGCGGCGGACGCGGCAAGACCGCGACCACGGTGAAGGAAGAGGACTTCGTCGACAAGCTGCTGATCGCCAACACCCACGACACCATTCTGTGTTTCTCCAGTCGCGGGCGCGTCTACTGGCTCAAGGTATACGAGATCCCGCAGGCCGGACGCGGAGCGCGCGGTAAGCACGTTGCCAACCTGCTGCCGCTTGCCGAAGGCGAGAAGATCACCGCCATCCAGCCGGTGCGCGAATACGAAGCCGGCAAGACCGTGTTCATGGCGACCTCGGACGGCACGGTGAAAAAGACCGCGCTCACCGAGTTCTCGCGTCCGCGCCCGAGTGGCATCATCGCCATCGAGTTGACCGAGGGCAATCGCCTGGTCGGTGTCGGCATCACCGACGGCACCAGCGACATCCTGTTGTTCAGCTCGGCCGGCAAGGTGGTGCGCTTTCCGGAGGACGAAGTGCGACCGATGGGGCGCGCGGCGCGCGGCGTGCGCGGCATCAGTCTGGCGGAAGGCCAGTCGATCGTGTCGCTGATCATCGCCGGCAGTGCGGACGAAACCGCCACGGTGCTTACTGCCACGGTCAAAGGCTATGGCAAACGCACGCCGCTCACCGACTACCCGAAGCATCACCGCGGCGGCCAGGGCGTGATCTCCATCCAGGTGAACGAGCGTAACGGCGAAGTGGTCGGCGCCGTGCTGGTGAAGGACGAGGACGAAACCATGCTCATCACCGATGCCGGAGTGCTGATCCGCACACGCGTCAAGGAAATCTCGGTTGTCGGGCGCAACACCCAGGGTGTGACGCTCATTGATCTTGGTGAGGGTGAGAAGCTCGCGGGCGTGGAGAAGGTGGCGGAGGCCGAGGCGGGAGAATAATCAAAAAAATATGTAGCCGCAGCGGGATTCAGTCTGCGGCGACCGGTTTTATTCGTTTCTGGAGAGCAATTCGATCATGGCAAGAATTTTCAATTTCAGTGCGGGCCCGGCGGTGCTGCCGGAAGCGGTGTTGCAGCAGGCGCAGGACGAACTGCTCGACTGGCACGGCAGCGGCACATCGGTGATGGAGATGAGCCATCGTGGCAAGGAGTTCATGGACATCGCCGCCAAGGCCGAGGCCGGTCTGCGCGAGTTGCTGGGCATACCTGCCCATTACAAGGTGTTGTTCCTGCAAGGCGGTGCCTCGGCACAGTTCGCCATGGTGCCGATGAACCTGCTGCGCGGAAAAAAATCCGTCGACTACATCAATACCGGCGAGTGGTCGAAGAAGGCCATCAAGGAAGCGAAGCTCTACGCCGCCGTAAACGTCGCGGCGAGCAGCGAGGCGACCAAGTTCAGCACGGTGCCGCCGCAGAAGGATTGGAAGCTCGATCCGAACGCCGCTTATGTGCACTACACGCCGAATGAAACCATCGGTGGCGTTGAGTTTTCGTTTGTGCCGGAAACCGGCAGCGTGCCATTGGTGGCCGACATGTCCTCGACGATTCTGTCGCGTCCGATCGATGTGACGAAATACGCCCTCATCTATGCCGGCGCGCAGAAGAACATCGGTCCGGCTGGGCTGACCATTGTGATCGTGCGCGATGACCTGCTCGGGCAGGTGCTGCCGGGTACGCCGTCGATGTTTGATTACAAGATCCACGCCGACAACGACTCCATGTACAACACGCCGCCGACCTATGCCTGGTACATCGCCGGGCTGGTGTTCGAGTGGCTGAAGAAGAACGGCGGCCTCAAGGCCATGGCCGAGACCAACCAACGCAAGGCCGGCAAGCTGTATGCGGCCATCGATGCCAGCGGCGGCTACTACAAGAACCCGGTCGAGAAGCCGAGCCGCTCGTGGATGAACGTGCCGTTCACGCTGAAGGACGACAAGCTCGACGAACCGTTCCTCAAGGGCGCCAAGGCCGCCGGTCTGGTGCAGCTCAAGGGCCATCGCTCGGTGGGCGGCATGCGCGCCTCGATCTACAACGCCATGCCGGAGGCCGGCATCGATGCGCTCATCGCCTACATGCAGGACTTCATGCAGAAGAACGGCTGACCGTCATGTACAAGATACTCACGCTCAACAATATCTCGCCGCTCGGGCTCGCCAAGCTGCCGGCCGACAAGTTCCAGGTATCCGCCGACCTGAAGGAGCCGGATGGTATCCTGCTGCGTTCCTTCAAGATGCATGACATGGAGATTCCGAAGTCGCTCAAGGCGGTCGGGCGTGCCGGCGCGGGCGTGAACAATATTCCGGTGGACAAGCTCAGCAAGCTCGGCATCCCAGTGTTCAACGCCCCGGGCGCGAACTCCAATGCCGTGAAGGAACTGGTGGTCGCCGGCATGTTGCTGGCGGCGCGTCACATCGGTCCGGCGTGGCAGTTCTCGCAGGAGCTCACCGGCAGCGACGCCGAGATCAGCAAGGCGGTGGAAGCGGGCAAGAAAAACTACGCCGGCTTCGAGTTGCCGGGGCGTACCCTCGGTGTCGTCGGTCTGGGCGCGATCGGACGGTTGGTAGCGAATGCCGCGCTGTCGCTCGGCATGAAGGTGATCGGTTTCGATCCGGGCATCACGGTGGAAGGCGCTTGGGCATTGTCCGCCGATGTCAAAAAGGCCAACTCCGTGGAGGAGCTGTTGCGGCAGGTGGATTTCGTGACCTTCCATGTTCCGCTCATGGACGCGACCCGCCATCTCATCAACGCCGAGCGCCTCAAGCTCATGAAGGACGGGGTGGTGATCATCAATTTCGCGCGCGAGGGCATCGTCGATGACACGGCGGTGAGCGCCGCGATCAAGGCCGGCAAGGTGTACGGCTATGTGTGCGACTTCCCGTCCAACCTGTTGAAGGACCACGAACGGGTCGTGACCCTGCCGCATCTCGGCGCATCGACCGCCGAGGCCGAGGACAACTGCGCCATCATGGTGGCCGAACAGGTGCGCGACTTCCTCGAGAACGGCAACATCCGCAATGCCGTGAACTTTCCGGAAGTGGTGGTGCCGCGCGAGGCCGCCTACCGCCTGATCGTGGCCAACGCCAACGTGCCCAACATGCTTGGCCAGATTTCCGAAACCCTGGGCGAAGCCAAGCTCAATATTCATGACATGGTAAACCGCTCACGCGGCGAACTCGCCTACACGGTCGTGGACCTTGACAGCCCGGTGACGGAAGTCGTACGCCAGAAGATCGCCGCGATTCCGGGCGTGCTCATGACGCGCATCGTCTGATCGCATGCGCGTGCGCCGCAAACCTGCCAAGTTACCCACGCGTCTTGGTGCGTTACGTTCCCGGATCGATCAGCTGGATGAAAAAATCCAGACACTGATCAGCGCGCGCGCGCAATGCGCGCAGGAGATTGCGGCGCTCAAGCAACAGGCCGGGGAGGCCAACTTCTATAAACCGGAACGTGAGGTGGACGTGCTGCGGCGCGTAATGGCGCGCCATCACGGTCCGCTCAGTAGCGAAGAAATGGCGCGCCTGTTCCGCGAGATCATGTCCGCCTGCCTCGCCCTGGAAATGCCGATGCAGATCGCTTTCCTCGGCCCCGAGGGTACCTTCACCCAGGCCGCGGCCCTCAAGCATTTCGGCCACTCGGTGCAGACCGTGCCGCTGGCTGGCATCGACGAAGTGTTTCGCGAGGTGGAGTCGGGCGCGGCGCATTTTGGCGTGGTGCCAATCGAAAACTCGACCGAGGGCGTCATCAACCACACGCTCGATCAGTTCGTGAACTCGCCGCTGCGGATCTGCGGCGAAGTCGAGCTGCGCATCCATCATCATCTGCTTGGCAAGGCCAAGACGCTTAAGAAGCCGAAGCGTGTCCTGTCGCATCAGCAGTCGCTCGCCCAGTGCCGTGAATGGCTGGATGCCAAGCTGCCGGGTGTGGAGCGTGTGGCGGTGGCGAGCAACGCCGAGGCCGCGCATCTCGCCGCCAAGGATGCGTCGGTGGTGGCGATCGCCGGCAGCTCGGCGGCCGAGATCTATGGTCTGCATGTGCTGGCCTCCAATATCGAAGACGAGCCGGACAACACCACGCGTTTTCTGATCATCGGCCGGCTCGACCCGCTGCCCAGCGGCGATGACAAGACCAGCCTGCTGGTCTCCGGCAAGAACCGCGCGGGCAGTCTGATGCGCCTGCTGGCGCCGCTCGCCCGGCATCGCATCAACATGACGCGCATTGAGTCGCGTCCGGCGCGTCGTGGACTGTGGGAGTACGTGTTCTTTGTCGATATCGACGGGCACATGCAGGATCCGGCGCTGCGCAAGGCGATCGCCGAGCTGAAGAAGGAAGCGTCCTTCCTGAAGTGGCTCGGTTCCTACCCGCGAGCGGTTCTCTGACCATGGCGTTCGATGCACTCAAGCTCGCCGTGCCCGGCGTGCGCGGTCTGCAACCGTATATCCCCGGCAAGCCGATCGAGGAACTGCAACGCGAGTATGGCGTGACGAACGTCATCAAGCTCGCCTCGAACGAGAATCCGCTCGGGCCGAGTCCGATGGCGTTGGCCGCCGCGCAGGCGGCACTGGCGGAGATTGCGCGCTATCCGGATGGTGGTGGCTTCGCACTCAAGCGCGCGCTGGCGGACAAGCTTGGTGTGCAGTCCGAGCAGATCACTCTCGGCAACGGTTCGAGCGACGTTATCGAGTTCGCGGTGCGCACCTTCCTTGCGCCTGGTGACGAGGCGCTGTTCTCGCAGCATGCCTTCGCCATGTACCCGATCATCACGCAGGCGATCGGTGCCCAGGGCGTGGAGGTGCCGGCGCGTGATTGGGGTCACGACCTCGACGCCATGGCGCGTGCGCTGACGGCACGCACCAAGCTAGTGTTCATTACCAATCCCAACAATCCGACCGGCACCTGGCTTGGGCGCACGGCGCTGCGCGCCTTCCTGGAACGGGTGCCGGCGCACGTCATGGTGGTGCTCGACGAGGCGTATTTCGAGTACGTTTCTGAATCGGACTATCCGGACGGTATCGCCTGGCTCGGCGACTTCCCCAACTTGATCGTGGCGCGCACCTTCTCCAAGGTGTACGGCCTCGCAGGTCTGCGCGTTGGCTACTGCGTGTCGAGCGTGGCAGTTGCCGACCTGCTCAACCGCGTGCGCCCGCCATTCAACGTCAACAGCCTGGCGATGGCCGCGGCGGTAGCGGCGCTCGGCGACGTGGCACATTTGAAGAAAACGCAACAGACCAACGCCGACGGTATGCGCCAGCTGGTGCAGGGCTTCGCACGACTTGGTCTGGCGCACATTCCATCGGCCGGCAATTTTGTGTGCGTGGAGGTGGGTGCGGCCGGGCAGGTCTATGAAAATCTGTTGCATGCCGGCGTGATCGTGCGCCCGGTGGCGAACTATGGCATGCCGCGGCATCTGCGCGTCACCGTCGGACTGGCGAACGAGAACCAGCGCTTCCTCGAAGCATTGCAGGCGGCGCTGGGCCGCCACCCACTGCATGATTAACAGACTCGCCCTTATCGGTGTCGGCCTGATTGGCGGTTCGTTGGCGCGCGCCCTGCGTGACGCCGGGCATGTGCGCGAAGTGGTGGGTTACGGCCGTGGCCTGGCCAATTTGCAGCACGCGGTCGAACTGGGCGTTGTCGATCGCATCGAAACCTCGCTTTCGGCGGCAGTACGCGACGCCGACATGGTGGTGCTCGCCACGCCGGTCGGCAGCATGGCCGAAATCCTGGGCGCGATCGCGCCGTATCTGGGGCGGGATGCGGTGATCACCGATGTTGGCAGCGTGAAGGGCACGATTGCCACTGCCGCGCGCGCTACTTTGGGTGAGCATCTGACCGGCTTTGTGCCCGGCCATCCGATTGCCGGCACCGAGCGCACCGGCGTCGAGGCCTCCTTTTCCAGTCTGTTCGTCGGGCGGCGGGTAGTGTTGACACCGCTGCCGGAAACCAAGGTTGAAGCAGTCGCGCGGGTGCATGCCATGTGGCAGGCCGCCGGTGCCGAGGTGGTGAGCATGAGCGTCGAACATCACGATGCCGTGCTGGCCGCCACCAGTCACCTGCCGCATCTGCTGGCGTATGCGCTTGTGGACATGCTGGCGCGCCTCGATGACAGTCGCGAGATCTTCTCCTATGCGGCTGGCGGCTTTCGCGATTTTACCCGCATCGCGTCCAGCGATCCGGTGATGTGGCGCGACATCAGCCTCGCGAACCGCGAGGCGATTGTGGGCATGTTGAAAAAGTATCGGGCCGCGTTGGGTGGCCTGATCGCGGCGGTTTCCGCGGGAGACGGCACGAAACTGGAAACCTTGTTCGCGCGCGCCAAGGCGGCGCGCGATGCGCTGATTACGAACGATCAGAAGAAAGACTAGCCCGTGAGTACTTCAGAAAAACGTATTGATTATCTGGTAACACCGGGTGGCAGGTTGACGGGGCGATTACGCGTGGCCGGCGACAAATCGATTTCGCACCGTTCGGTGATGCTCGGTTCGCTGGCCGATGGTGTCACCCACGTCACCGGCCTGCTTGAAGGTGAAGACGTGCTGTGCACGCTCGCCGCGTTTCGCGCCATGGGTGTCATGGCCAAGGGGCCGGAGCAGGGGCGGCTCACGATTCAGGGTGTCGGTCTGCATGGCCTGCGCCCGCCGGCGCAGCCACTCGATATGGGCAACTCCGGCACTGCCATGCGTCTCATGGCCGGCATTCTTGCCGGGCAAGCATTCGATTCAGTGCTGATCGGTGATGCATCGCTGAGCAAGCGGCCGATGAAGCGCGTTTCCGAGCCACTCGGCCTGATGGGTGCGCGTATCGACACCCACGAAGGCGGGCGCCCGCCGTTGCACATCCACGGCCGGCAGTCGTTGCGCGGCATCGACTATAAAATGCCGGTGGTAAGCGCACAGGTGAAGTCCTCGCTGTTGCTCGCCGGCCTGTATGCAGACGGTGAGACGGTGGTCACCGAACCGGCGCCGACCCGCGATCACACCGAGCGCATGCTGCGCGGCTTCGGTTATGACGTGCGGGTCGAGGGTGCGCGCGTGCGCGTACGGGGCGGTGGCAAGCTCACGGCCTGCGACATTGACGTACCCGCGGACATCTCCTCGGCCACGTTCTTTCTGGTCGGGGCAGCCATCAGCGAAGGGTCTGAACTCCTGCTCGAACATGTCGGCATTAATCCGACCCGCATTGGCGTCATCAATATTCTCAAACTCATGGGCGCGGACCTCGTCATCGAGAATGCGCGTGAGGTGGGTGGCGAGCCGGTGGCGGACCTGCACATCCGCGGCAGCCGACTCAACGGGATCCGTATTCCCGAAGATCAGGTGCCACTGGCGATCGATGAATTCCCGGCGTTGTTCATCGCCGCCGCCTGCGCGCACGGCGAAACCGTGCTCACCGGCGCGCACGAATTGCGCGTCAAGGAATCCGACCGCATTGCAGTCATGGCCGCGGGCTTGAAGCGCCTGGGCATCGCGGCGCAGGAAACCCCGGATGGCATCGTCATCCAGGGCGGCCGGATCGAGGGCGGGCAGGTGGACAGCCACGGCGATCACCGCATCGCCATGGCCTTTGCGATGGCGGCGTTGCGCGCCAGCGGACCGATCACGATCCGTGATTGTAAAAATGTGGCAACGTCGTTTCCGGACTTCGTCGAGCTCGCGCGCCGCGCTGGCCTGACGATAGCGGTCGTCACGAATTAATTCTTCGCGCCTTCGTGGCAGGTCTGATCTGGTATGAAAAAATCCACAGTTCCGGTCGTGACCATCGACGGCCCCGGCGGTTCGGGTAAGGGTACCGTGAGCCAGCTGCTCGCCGCCCGGCTCGGCTGGCATTACCTCGACAGCGGGGCGTTATACCGGGTGCTGGGCCTTACCGCCCAGAAACGCGGGGTGGGTCTCGATGACGCGCCGGGGTTATGCCGGTTGGCAGAAACCATCCGGATCAGCTTTGTCCCACAACCGGACGGCAGTCCGGCGCAGGTGACGGTCGATGGCGAGGACGTGAGCACGGGATTGCGCACCGAAACCACCGGTGAACTCGCCTCGCGGGTCGCGGTACTGCCGGCGGTGCGTACCGCGCTCCTGCAGAAACAGCGTGATTTCCGCCAAAATCCGGGTCTTGTGACCGATGGTCGTGACATGGGCACCACCGTATTTCCGGACGCGCTTCTTAAGGTATTCCTGACGGCCAGCCCTGAGGTGCGTGCCGAAAGACGGTATAAACAGTTGAAGGAAAAGGGATTCAATGCTAATCTAGATTTGATTTTAGGTGAGATTCGCCACCGCGATGCGCGCGACACAGAACGATTGGTGTCTCCGCTGAAACCTGCCGACGACGCCTGGATACTGGATTGCTCCGCCTTCAGCATCAACGAGGTGGTGGAAGCCGTTTCCCGTCATTTGCAGGCGCGACTCGCCGCGTTGCAGACTGCGACCCGCTAAGCGCGCCGCACTGCCCGGTCGGTAAATCTTGTTTTCACAACCGCAACCCCGTAACGCCAAACAATGCTGTCGGCGATGCGGGCAAGGGATGCAGTCTCCCTGCATTTCTTTTTTATAGGCCAATGCACAATCATGAGTGAATCTTTCGCCGAACTGTTTGAACAGAGTCTCAAGACCAGCAAGATTGCGCCCGGCGGCCTCATCGTCGGCGAGGTCATGCGCATCGAAAACGATTTCGTCATTGTGGATGCCGGGCTCAAGTCCGAAGGCATCATCCCCCTGGAACAATTCCGGGACGGACAGGGCGAAATCACCGTCAAGGTCGGTGACCGCATCGACGTGGTTCTCGAGTACATGGAAAACGGCCACGGCGAAACCCAGCTGTCGCGCGAGAAGGCGCAGCGCGCCAGAGCCTGGGACGAACTGGACAAGGCCTTCGAGGCGCAGGCGATTGTGAAGGGTGTCATCACCGAAAAGGTGAAGGGCGGCTTCACCGTGCTGGTCGACTCGGTGCGCGCGTTCCTGCCCGGCTCGCTGGTGGACGTGCGCCCGGTGCGCGACTCCACCTATCTGGAAGGCAAGGAACTTGAGTTCAAGGTCATCAAGCTCGATCGCAAGCGCAACAACGTGGTGGTCTCGCGCCGTGCGGTCGTGGAAACCGAAATGTCGGCCGAGCGCGATTCGCTGCTCTCCAACCTGCAGGAAGGCCAGATCATCAAGGGCGTGGTCAAGAACCTCACCGACTACGGCGCGTTCGTGGATCTCGGTGGCGTCGACGGCCTGCTGCACATCACCGATATCGCCTGGAAACGCGTCAAGCATCCGTCCGAGGTGCTCAAGATCGGCGACGAAATCGAAGCCAAGGTGCTGCGTTTCGACCGCGAGCGCAACCGCGTGTCGCTTGGTCTCAAGCAGCTGGGCGACGATCCGTGGGTCGATCTCGCGCGCCGCTATCCGGAAGGCACGCGCCTGTTCGGCAAGGTCACGAACATCACCGACTACGGTGCGTTCGTCGAAATCGAGGCGGGTGTCGAGGGTCTGGTGCACGTCTCCGAGATGGACTGGACCAACAAGAACATCCATCCCTCCAAGGTCATGCAGCTGGGCGACGAGGTCGAAGTCATGGTGCTCGACATCGACACCGAGCGCCGCCGTATTTCGCTCGGCATCAAGCAGTGCCAGCCAAATCCATGGGAGGAGTTTGCCGCCAACCACAACAAGGGCGACAAGGTGCACGGTCAGATCAAGTCGATCACCGACTTCGGTGTATTCGTCGGTCTCGAGGGCGGCATCGACGGGCTTATTCACCTGTCCGATCTTTCCTGGAACCAGCCGGGCGAAGAAGCGGTGCGCAACTTCAAGAAGGGTGACGAGATCGAGGCCACCATTCTTGCCATCGACCCGGAGCGCGAACGCATCTCGCTCGGCATCAAGCAGATGGAAGGCGACCCATTCAGCAATTTTGTGGCCGAGCACAGCAAGGGCAGCATCGTAAAGGGCAAGATCATCAGCGTCGACGCCAAGGGCGCGGTGGTGAACCTGGGTGGCCCGGAAGTCGAAGGCTATCTGCGTGCCTCGGAGCTGTCGCGCGATCGTGTCGAAGATGCGCGCAGCCTGCTGAAGGAAGGCGACGAGGTGGAAGCGAAGATCACGACCATCGATCGCAAGAACCGCAAGATTTCGCTGTCGATCAAGGCCAAGGATATGGAAGAAGAGACCGAGGCCGTGCAGGAGTATTCACGCAAGCCTGGATCGGTCGGGTCGCTCTTGGGCGATAAGCTCAAGGAGAAGCTCGTCAATAAGGACAGTTAAGGAAAGCAGGCCTGCACAAAAATAGCCATTTTAGGAAAGCAGGCTTGCACAAAAATAGCCATTGTAGGAAAGCAGGCCTGCACAAAAATAGCCATATGAGAGCGGGGTCGCCCCGGTCCGTGCCGGGGCGGTTGACTGTCGGAGGTTGAAATGACCAAGTCGGAACTGATCGCACAACTGTCGGCCAAACAACCACAGCTCGATTACCGGGATGTGGAGCTCGCGGTGAAGGAGCTCATCGATCAGCTGTCCACGGCACTTGCCGCCGGACAGCGCATCGAGGTGCGCGGCTTCGGCAGTTTCTCACTGCATTACCGCCCGCCGCGCGTTGGGCGCAACCCCAAGACCGGCGACTCCGTGCAGGTACCCGACAAGCATGTGCCGCACTTCAAGCCTGGCAAGGAATTGCGCGAACGGGTGGATAGCTGAACGGTCGGATGGGCAGTTCTGTACAGAAAACGGCATTCGGATTTCCCGGTGCCGTTTTTTGTTTGTGCCGGGAATATGCAATCTTAAGATAGGCAGTCCTGCACAAAAATAGCTATTTGAGGAAAGCAGGCTTGCACAAAAATAGCTATTTGAGGAAGGCAGGCCTGCACAAAAATAACCATATGAGTGCGGGAAGCGGTTATGATCTCGCGCATCGTAAAGTCTGTCCTGACGCCGGACTTCTGGAGGCGAAATGAAAAGAATTCTGTATGGCATCCTGATTTTTGTCGTACTGCTGGTCGGGATTACCTTCACCACCAAGAACGCCCAGGTGGTGGAACTCAACTATTACTTCGGCATTCACTGGGCCACCCCGTTATCCTTCATGCTGCTGACGGCTCTCACGGTCGGCATCACGCTCGGGCTTTTTGCCAGCCTTGCCATGCTGGCGCGCATGCAGCGCCAACTGCTGCGGGCGCGACGCGATACGCGTCAGCTCGAGCAGGAGGTCAACAACCTGCGCGCGCTCCCCATTCGGGATGTTCCCTGACCACAACGGCATTATGAACATCGAGGTTCAGGACCTGCTGTGGTTGCTGCTGCCGCTGGCTGCGGCCTCCGGCTGGTATGCCGCACACCGTGATCTGCGCCGCCATGTTTCTTCGAAGGAGGACGGCCTTTCACCGGAATACTTTCGTGGCATCAACTATCTGCTCAATGAGCAGCCGGACAAGGCCATTGAGGTGTTTACCCAAATGCTGGAGATAAACACGGAGACTGTCGAGACGCATCTTGCCCTCGGCAGCCTGTTCCGCCGGCGCGGCGAAGTGGAGCGCGCCATACGCATTCACCAGAATCTCATTGCCCGGCCGACGCTCGACAAGCCGCAACGCGCGCAGGCCTTGTGCGAGCTGGCGCAGGACTACCACAAGGCCGGGCTTCTGGACCGTGCCGAAAACCTGTTTCTGGAACTGACCGAGATTCCGGCCCATGCCGAGCAGGCGCTGCGCGCGCTCATGCACATCTACGAACAGGAAAAGGATTGGGACAAGGCGATCGCCTCTGGCCGGCGCCTGGCGCAGACGGCGGGGGGCAATCTGGAACCGGTGCTTGCCCAATATCACTGTGAACTTGGTGAGCGTGCATTGCGTGCCGGCAATCAGGCGCTGGCCAAAAGCCACGCTGCTGATGCCCTGGCAATCGACCCACGCTGTGTTCGGGCCAATATCCTCAATGGACGGGTCGCCGAGGCGCGTGGCCAGGATCGCGAGGCGATAGCGATTTGGCAGAAGATTGAACGGCAGGATGCCGCGCTGCTGGATGAAGTGATAGTTGACATTGCGGCGGCCTTCCAGCGCCTGAACGAAACGCAACAACTGTATGTCTATCTGCATGACGTAGCACGCCGGCAGCCCGGCATGCGCACCTTGCGGACCTTAGCGGAGCTGATACTCGTGCGCGACGGCCAAGCCGCCGCACAGATGTTCATTGCCGAGCACCTGCGCCAACAGCCATCCGTGCCGGGTCTCAAACGATTAATCGAATTGCAGATAATGCAGGATGTGCCTGCGACTCACGAGAACCTCGATCTCATCAAGGGAATTCTCGACCAACTCGCTGCGCAGCAGGAGGGCTACCAGTGTCGCCAGTGTGGCTTTCGTGGCCAAACGCTGCACTGGCAATGTCCGGCCTGCCACGGTTGGATCACCATGCAGCCTGCGGCTTGTTCCAGTGGCTTGATGACGTTTGATATTAGCCATATGCCTGGTCGCGATAGGCCAATTCCGCCTGGAATAAAACAAACTTGAGTACCGACCACAAAATATCCGGACCACGCGTGATCGTGGCGCTGGATTACCCGACAGCAACCGAGGCGCTCGCGTTCACGGCGCGCCTAACGCCACAACAATGCCGGGTCAAGATCGGTTTCGAACTCTTTACCAGTGCCGGACCGGCGGTGGTCGAAACCTTGGTCGAGAAGGGCTTCGATGTATTTCTCGATCTCAAGTATCACGACATACCGAATACCGTGGCCAGCGCCTGCGCCGCGGCGGCGCGCCTTGGCGTATGGATGATGAACGTGCATGCGCTGGGTGGCAGACGCATGCTGGTAGCTGCGCGCGAGTCGCTGGAAAAAATGACTCACCGGCCATTGTTGATTGGTGTGACGGTACTCACCAGTCATTCGGGCCGTGATCTCGCGGAGATTGGATTGCCCGAAGATCCGGATGCCCAGGCGACACGACTTGCGCGGCTTGCGAAAGAGGCCGGCCTCGATGGTGTCGTGTGTTCGGCGCAGGAAGCGCCGCGCCTGCGCGCCGAACATGGCGCAGGTTTTTGTCTCGTGACTCCCGGCATCCGTCCGGCCGGCAGTGAACGCGGCGATCAGGAGCGTGTCGTGACGCCTTCCGAAGCGGTTCGCCAGGGAGCACACTATCTTGTTATTGGCCGCCCGATTACGCAGGCGGCAGATCCCGTTGTTGTTCTGACCGCGATCAATCTTGAGTTGGCGGAACTCTAGTACCATGCCATTCGCGAATTGCGGCATGAAAGTGTGATGGTCGCTGTCAACAATCCACCCGTTAAATCCTGGTACTTGGTCTATACCAAGCCACGCCAGGAAGAGGTTGCGCTGACGAACCTTGCCCGTCAGGGCTATGGTGTGTATTTGCCGCGTGTGCGCCAGGCGCGCAAACGCCAGGGACGGCGAATTCTGGTCGTGGAGCCGCTGTTCCCGCGCTATCTTTTCATCCATCTGGATACGCATACCGATAACTGGGGACCAATTCGTTCGACCCTCGGTGTGGCGTCGCTGGTGCGCTTTGGGCATGAACCGGCACGTATACCGGACGAACTGGTCGCCTTTCTCAAGGCGCGCGAGGGCGAGGCGGGACTGCATGAATGGGCAGAGCAGAATTACCGTGCCGGCGACCGGGTACGCGTGGCGGATGGGGCCTTCCGGGGCTATGAAGGAATTCTGCTGGCGCGTAATAGCCGCGAACGAGTGGTTGTTTTGCTGGATATTCTCGGGCGCCCTGTCCGGACCCAGGTAGGGGTGAGCCAACTGGAACGTGGTTAAACAAGCGCTACTGCTGTATATCGTAATCCCTTGATATAGCCTCACTTTAATTTTGATCCATACATTGTATAGGGTATAGTGTTCATAATATGAACACAGAACGCGACCGGGAAGACGCGCGCACCCTCGAGATTCTCGACGTTATAGACCGGCGGAATGACGTAAGTCAGCGTCATCTCGCCCGGCATCTTGGCGTCGCCCTCGGGTTGGCCAATTCCTATCTCAAACGCTGCATTCGCAAGGGTCTGATCAAGGTCAGCACGGCCCCGGCCAACCGCTACCTTTATTACCTCACGCCCCAGGGATTTGCCGAAAAGAGCCGGCTCACCGCCCAGTATCTGAATTATTCGTTTTCCTTCTATCGCAAGGCCGGGGAGTCTTGCCGGCAGGTTTTTCGCGTCTGCGAACAGAACGGCTGGCGGCGGCTGTTGCTCAGCGGAGTCTCCGACCTCGCGGAAATCGCCACGGTGCGGGCAAACGAACACGCCACCTTGAACATTATCGGTTATTGCGACACCAACAGCGCAGGGCAGCAATTCTTGGGCCGTCCGTTGTGGCGCAACCCAACCGAGGCGGACGCGCATGATGTCTGTGTCCTCACCGATTTAGTTGACCCGCGTGCCAGCTATGACCAACTTGCGAGCCTCATGGACCGCGAGCGCATTCTGGTGCCCGACGTATTGGGACTCGAAACACCAAAGAGTTAGTGCCCCGCAGAAGACGTCTGCCGGGCAAGATGGCAAAGGTTAATTCAGGCGCGAAGCGCCGAATTCACCAACCAAAGTAGGGTGGGCCCTGGCCCACCAAGACAAAATCGTCGTGCGGAGCGCTGCTCTGCATGGCGGTAGCGTGCCTGGAATGGAGGAAAACACGCTGACTGCGATGTTGCTCCCGGTAGCATCGAACGGTTTGCCCGGAGCTAGCCCAGCGGCTTATGCTGCAACACAGTATTACGAGCACCAGAGGTTGACCCATAGATTCGAATCCGGCATGACACGGGAGACAATCATGACGCAGACAGCACAACAATTGCGAGAGACGGAAATCAAGGAATTGATCCAGAGCCGGTTGCGACAGATGGCACCGCTCCTGCGCGGCCACAGGGTCTACCTCTTTGGTTCGCGCGCAAGGGGTCGGGCGAGGGCGCGGTCGGACTTCGACATTGGTGTGCTTGGGGACGAACCGCTTCCGCTTCGGGACTTCTACGCGATCGAAGAGGCGCTCGATGAACTTCCGACGCTTTACCGGATTGACTGGGTTGACCTGAATCGTGCACCACTGCAGTTCCGGGAACGTGCAATGCAGGCCGCGGAGATCCTGTATGGGTGAACAGTGGATTCTCAATGATCTGAGGAACGCGGTTGGCCAGTTCGAGGCGGCGCTCGAGGTGCAACCCGCCAGCGATCTGGTGCGGGCTGGCTGCATACAGTATTTCGAGTTCTGTTTCGAGCTGGCGTGGAAAGCGGTCAAGATCATGTCGAGCGAGCAAGGTCTTCCGGACTGCACGTCGCCAAAAGCGTGCCTCAAAACGGGCCTTTACACAGGGATGGCTGGATAGTGAGGATATTTGGTTGGCTATGCTGGACGCGCGCAATCGTATGTCGCACACCTATAACGCCAAGGATGCACTGACAATCTACGATTCGCTGCGTAACTTCGTTTCTCCGTTGAAGTATCTCACTACTCGCCTCGTGACGTTGGATTGACCTTTCCTACCGCACACTGCAAGAGAGCAACCTGCAATTGATCGTGAAATCGTAGGATGGGCCCTGACCCATCCGTGCGGGGCTTTACCCTGCATGATGGTAGCGAACCTGAATTCAATCTCGATACTAGTACAGGACGTAGAGTTCGCAACTTTAAGATTCGTACTGAGAATACTCGCCGTATCGGCGAGACAGCAAAGACGAGCAAATTCATGAATCCCCACGCGCAACACCCAACCTCCCTTTCGCAAATGCTCGCCAGCTTCTGGCGCAATCGCGAGCTCATCTGGCAGATGACCCGCCGCGAAGTCGTCGGTCGTTACAAAGGCTCTGTCATGGGGCTGGCCTGGTCCTTTCTGAATCCCGTGTTCATGCTGGTGGTGTACACCTTCGTGTTCTCCGTGGTGTTCAAAGCGCGCTGGGGTGTGGGCGAAGACGAAACCAAAACCCAGTTCGCCGTGGTGCTGTTTGTGGGCATGATCGTGCACGGCTTGTTTGCCGAAGTGCTCAACCGTGCCCCTGGGTTGATTCTCTCCAACGTCAATTACGTCAAAAAAGTCGTCTTCCCACTGGAAATATTGCCCGCCATCAGCATGGGCGCTGCGCTTTTCCACAGCCTCGTCAGCCTGCTGGTCTTGTTGACTGCCTTTGTTATTTTCAACGGCTACCTGCACTGGACGGCCATCTTCACCCCGTTGGTGCTCTTGCCCATGGTCATCCTCACTTTGGGACTGGCCTGGATGCTTGCTTCACTGGGTGTTTTCATCCGCGACATTGGCCAAACCATTGGCATCATCACCACGGTGATGATGTTTCTATCTCCCGTGTTTTTTCCCATCACCGCCTTACCCGAAGAATATCGCCCAATCATCATGGCTAACCCGCTTACTTTTATTATCGAACAAGCCCGCGAAGTGCTGATCTGGGGCCATCTACCCAGTTGGGCAGGTTTGGGGCTATACACGTTGGCCGCCACCACCGTGGCCTGGGCCGGCTACACCTGGTTCCAAAAAACCAGAAAGGGGTTTGCCGATGTCCTCTGAAATGAAAATACCGCGTTCACTCCTTGTGGGAGACGACTGCATGGACGCAGGAGGTAGTGCAACGCATGGAGCAGTTGCCGAGGGTCGGGGAGAGGGGACGCAGGTACAAACAGAAAACGCAGACAACATCACCATCCGCGTCCGAAACCTCAGTAAGTGCTACCAGATCTATGACGCACCGCGCGACCGCCTCAAGCAGTTTATCGCGCCTCGTCTGCAACACCTGGCAGGGCAAATGCCCAAGCAATACTTCCGCGAATTCTGGGCACTCAAAGACGTCTCTTTTGAAGTGAAGAAGGGCGAGACGGTCGGTATCATCGGGCGCAACGGGTCGGGAAAATCGACGCTTCTCCAAATAATTTGCGGCACGCTTACTCCGACCAACGGTACGGTCGAAACACGCGGACGGATTGCGGCATTGTTGGAGCTAGGTTCAGGCTTCAACCCCGAGTTTACTGGACGTGAAAACGTCTACATGAATGCCGCCGTGCTAGGTCTGAGTAAAAAAGAAGTTGACGCACGCTTTGACGATATTGCCGCGTTCGCGGATATCGGCGAGTTTATTGAACAGCCGGTTAAGATCTACTCCAGCGGCATGTATGTCAGGCTCGCTTTTTCGGTCATCGCACACGTTGATGCAGAAATTCTGGTTGTGGACGAGGCCTTGTCAGTGGGAGATGCTGTATTTACTCAGAAGTGCATGCGCTTCATCCGTTCGTTTCAGGAACGCGGGACGCTGATATTTGTTAGCCACGACACGGGTTCGGTACAGAACCTGTGCAAAACGGGTATTTGGTTGGGGAATGGGCAAATCCAGAAAGTCGGCACCTCAAAAAATGTGGCAGAAGCCTACCTGCAATACACATTGCAAGAAGTCTACGGTGATATCGCTAAACTTAGCGCCACCTCATCTGCTGCCGATCCTTCTGTTGTTGCGGTTTCCTCTCCTGAAGAAGAGAAGTCTGACACTGCTGCAATCGACTATGGCTCGATGGTATCGGTCCGAGACAACACCATTAATGCCACCGGCTGGAATACAGGCGTAGCAGAAATCGTATCTGTCTCACTGCAGAAACTGGCGTCCGGCCCAGACGGCGTATTTGCTGGCGGCGAGAAAGTCCGCATGGTCATCCATGCAAAAGCAAATAAAGCTCTTGTCAGCCCGATTCTCGGTTTTCTGGTGAGAGACCGGCTCGGACAGGATCTATTTGGCGAGAACACTCTACCATTTACCGACTTGACGCCACGGCCTGTTAAGCAGGGGCAAGAATTCACGGGCGAGTTCATTTTTAATCTGCCCATGCTGCCAAACGGGCAGTACGCCGTCATGGCATCTGTGGCGGATGGCGATCTTCACAACAATGTGCAGCATCATTGGTTGCACGACGCCCTCATCATCAATGTGTCTTCCAGCAAGATCAGGTTTGGGTTGGTTGGAATCGCGTTTGAACGTGTTGTACTAGAGGTACGGAATGACCAATAAGACGTTAGTAGAACTGTACGCAGAGCACGTCGGGAAGGTATCCGATAAGTGGTCCATCTATCTCACCGAATATGGGCGGATTTTTGATGGGTACAGGGACAGACCTGTCAGGTTGCTGGAAATCGGGATACAGAATGGCGGCTCACTCGAAGTCTGGTCAAAATACTTCCCTCATGCCCAGAAGCTGGTGGGTTGTGACATCAATCCCGACTGCGCTGGCTTGAGTTATGAGGATCCCCGCATTGCTGTGGTAGTGGGGGATGCCAACTCGGATACTACGCAGGCAAAGATCTTGCAATGTGCGCCAGCCTTTGATGTGATCATGGACGATGGATCACACTGGTCCAGTGACATAGTAAAGTCCTTTGCCAGGTACTTCCCGCACTTGGCTGATGATGGCGTCTTCATTGCAGAAGACCTGCACTGCAGTTACTGGAAAGATTTTGAAGGAGGCCTGTTCGATCCGTTTTCTTCCATCACATTTTTCAAGCGCCTCGCCGATGTCATTAGTCACGAGCACTGGGGTATTGATAAAAACCGTACCGATATTTTGAGTGGATTTTTCTCAAAGTATGGCTTCCAGATTGACGAGGAAACTCTTCAGCACGTTCACTCCGTTGAATTCATCAACTCAATGTGTGTCATCCGCAAGGCCAAGCCTGAGCGCAACCGGCTGGGGACACGAGTCATCGTCGGCTCGGTGGGAACGGTGGTACCGGGACATGTGCTGCGTTCATCCATGGAAGAAATCCCAGACCAAACTGACAATGTGTGGACGGCGCGCAGCATGCCACTAGACGAAGAGTTTTTACTCCGTATCAAGGAGCTGGCCGAACGTGACGGGCAAATCGTCATCCTTAACGAGGCTGTCGTTGAGCGTGATGCTCAGATCGCCAGCCTCAACCAAGCCGTAGCCGAATGTGACGGGCAGATTGCCGGTCTCAAGCAAACGGTGACCAGCCTCAACCAGGCCGTGGCCGAGCGCGATGGGCAGATCAACAGCCTCAACCAGGACGTGGCCGAGCGCGATGGGCAGATCGTCATCCTTAAGGAGACTGTCACTGGGCGTGATGCTCAGATTGACAGCCGCAATAAGGTTATTCTGGCGTACCAGAAATCTACGAGTTGGCGTGTGACCAAGCCTTTGCGAATCATCGGTCATCAGATAAAGCGCATCAAGCGCATCTTAACTTTTTCCTTCGCGTGGTGTCTTACTCGCCCATTGAGATTTGTCAAAGTGTTTTTTACAAGCAAAGGTAATTCCGTAAATGCTCAAAAAAACCCGCCAAAACATTTTGATGCAGAATGGTATCTAAAGCAGAATCCAGATGTTGCGATGAGCGGCATGGATCCCTACGAGCACTACATGCTCTTTGGCGAAAAGGAGGGTCGCCAGCCCGTGCCCGATTCCTT